>Ga0316209_1000001_pt1 | contig 749841 bp, 691 predicted proteins | sample 6monopyrite_MG_FD_204945 | JGI IMG/M metagenome (GOLD analysis project Ga0316209, IMG submission 204945) | Microbial mat bacterial communities from mineral coupon in-situ incubated in ocean water Damariscotta River, Maine, United States -... | ecosystem: Environmental > Aquatic > Marine >... | reverse complement strand
CGAAAGACGATCGAACATCGGCGCTTGCAACACCGCAAGCTAGCCGCCTAAACTGTAACCAATAGACGAGGCCGATCCTCCAAACGATCGACACTCAGTCTGCGCCAAATGTTCTGACGACGGACAATACCTTGGCTGCACAGTAGGAACGCTGAAGACTTGGCGTTCAACCGGCGCAGGCCCGAAATTCTCTAATGTCCAGGGCCGCGCAGTCCGTTATCACATTGAAGACTTGGACGCGTTCTATCGGGAGCGTGGATGATGGCTGGCCCAAATGAAAAGGGCCCGGAGCTGACCAAGACTCCGAGCCCACCACACAATCGGAATGGGAAGACCGATAAGCAGACATATAGTTCTGCTCCAGCTTCCCCAGAACCAGCAGTCGAACAGTTGGAAGACTATGAGGCGAGTGGCGCCGAGTTCATCCGTCTGAATGGCAAGGAGCCGTTTGATAATGCATGGCCTACCCGTCGCGCGTTGCCTCTAATTGAAGCGATGGAGCGTATGGAGGATGGCGGAAACGTCGGCGTCAGGCTTCGTCCGACCGATCTGGTCATCGACGTTGACCCTCGCAACTTTGATGAGGGCGACAACCCGATTGGCCGTCTCGCGAAAGACCTAAACCTTGATCTGGGAGCGTATCCGCACGTGATAACCGGCTCGGGCGGTTCGCACTACTATATGCGGCTGGCGGAACCGGTGCGGGTCATAAACGAACTGCCCGAATATCCAGGCGTTGAATTCAAGTCTCATGGAAGGCAGATGGTTTCCGCCGGTTCGGTGCATCCTGAAACCGGTCAGGTCTATCTGTGGGATGAGGACCCTCTGGCTACGCCGCTAGGTGATGCAGCGCCTTTGGCCACCGAGGCTCTTGTGGAGCTCAAGCTCAGCGACTCGAACTAACGCACTTTGACCTAAGCCATCTGAAAGCGAACCCATCATTTCGCGGGTTTGCTCAAATCATGGTCAAAAGTGTCCAATTTTTTGCTGTTATGAAACCACGCTGAAGCCTGTAATTTCCTCCAGCGTGGCTCCACTCACTGGATAGTGACTGTAAACATGCTTTTCCAAAGCCTGCGCGTGCTGCCTCAGGTGCTCGACAAGGTGTTCTGCGTGGACATAGCCGCCGCTCGCTCCGGGCAACTTCTGGCCGAGCAAGAGGGCGCTTTCGGCATACGGTGCACCGGCTTGGATAAACATGGTTCTAGCATGGTGACGGTATTCATGAGGACTAGGCAGGCCTGCCTCCTTTGGCTCGGTTATATGCCCGCTCTTGCTCGTCGGTGATGGCCACAACCACTCGCTATTTAGCGGCTCGTCGTCACGCATCGTCTTATGGCAGATCACCATCAAGCCTTTGACCTGAGCATCCCTGTGGATGCCAGACCCGAGCGGCATGGCTCTGATGCGAGCTTCTGTGAGATTTGTTACGGCCATTATCGGTTCTCCTAAAAACACCGCGTCAAGCACCGAAAACACAGCCCCCTTGGCTGCCCTCGGTTGACGCTCATTCACTTAATGTCGTGATTTTAGGGACTTGCGGACGGCAAACTGACCATGATTTGCCGCGATTGACGCTACTGCGCGCAACTTTTAATCAGTAGGTCGCTGGTTCGAACCCAGCAGGACTCACCACCAAATTGTTGTTTTTAAACAATAAAAAACTCTGCCCGTCTGCAAATCAGTCTATCCTGCTGTTTCCGGGACTTTGCGGATGGACGCATCTGGCTGCGCCCGATCACTGCCCAAACGGCCCAACGCCTGATTTGACTAGGGCTGAGCGATCACACGCCAGCTGCACACTGATAGTATGAATCCGAGGGGGAGCTCGGACTCTCCCGGCCTATCCGATTTGCGATAACCTTCGTTTGGTCCGAAAATACCGTTTACGAAGGCGCTTCGTACTGAAGTGTCTCGTCCACATTGCCGCGTGTATAGGCGTGATAGCTGCTGCGTGTTTCGGCATAGATGCGCTGAGCGATTGGCCTACCCCAGTCCGTTTCGTTGAGTGCTGCGAACAAGGGGCTGACAAACTTATTCCGGCCCACTCTTGCCAAAAAGCGCTCGGCTTGCGCAGCGGCGGGTTCATATTCATTGCGCAGCGCAGCCTCCAGCCACAAGAACAACACTTCGTTGTTGTCGGTTTGCGAAAGCCCCAAGGTGCTATCTAGTGCTGCCAGTTGCTCGCTAGACAATTCTTGAGGGAGTTCCTCAAGGAAACGCCGCTGCTCTGCTGCCGTCCAACCGCGCCAGACATCGACGCTGGGTAGCACTCCATCGCTGGCATAGACTGCAACCGCGGTGTCCACGTCGGCAAAGGCTCTTGCATCAGGCTTCCACGCGTTTTGCGGCAATCCTGTTCCATAAACCCATTGGTCGAGCATCAATTGCTCTTCCAATTCAGCATCGCCAGCGATCAGCTTTTCGCGCAAATCAGCCAAGAACATTTCGGAGGTCACCGGCTGGAATGCGTGGGCGTCGAACCACTGAGTCAGCCAGGCATCAAACTTCTCGCGGCCGATGATGTTTTCCACCGTGCGCAGGAACACCGTCCCCTTGTCGTAGATCGCGAATCCCTCGGTATCGAACGGACTTATTCCATCGGGAGAGCGCATTGCTGTGGCCGGATTGTCCGCGCCTGCATCATTGATGCCGCCCACCAACGCCGCATAGCTCAGAGCATATTCTTGCTCGGCGCGGTCTTTGCCATAGACCGCCTCGGTGATGCGGCTCTCAAAATAGGAAGTGACACCTTCGTTAAGCCAGCCGTCGCGCCAGCTCGAATAGGTCGTCAAATTGCCGGACCAGCTGTGCGCCAATTCGTGCGCGACCAGCCCGTTGTTGGAGCGATCCCCCGCAATGAAGGTCGGCGTGAGGAAGGTCATCACAGGGTTTTCCATACCACCATACGGGAAGGCTGGCGGCAGGACGATCATGTCATAGCGGCCCCAGCGATAGTCGCCGAACAATGCAATCCCGGCATCAATCATCTCTTCGGTATCACCGACTTCCTGCGCTGCCGCGTCGATGACTTCGGGTTCTGCCCAGACCCCTGAACGCGGACCAAGTTCGCGAAACTCGATATTGCCCGCTGCAATAGCGATCAGATAGGGCGGCACGGCATTGTTCATCACAAAGCGAAAATCGCGGCGGTTTCCGTCCTCTGGTTCGGGATCACCCTGTAGCACACCGCTCATGACGACATTCAAAGGTTCAGGCGCCGAGATGCTCGCCTCCCATGTCTGACGGATGCCGGGGCTGTCCTGAGTGGGAATCCAAGTCCGGTTGTTGATTGCTTGGCCCTGGCTGAAGAGGAAGGGATGCTCGCCGCCAGCGGTCTGCTGCGGGGTGAGCCATTGCAAGGCCTCGGCCTCAGGGGCAGACACATACTCGACGACGATGCGGTGCGTTGGAGCCAATTCGCCTTCCGCTAGGTCTGCGCCTCGTTCCAGTTTCTGATCCGGGAGTTGGATGGTCAAAGGTTCGCCTTTGCCTTCAACCGTCTCTCCCAAGCCAAACTCCAGAGCATTGCCAACCTGATCGTTGACCGCTGAAACACGAAGGCCATTGGAATCGAGGATAATCTCGCTCGCCTCATCCGCCGCCAGAACATCGAGAGTGGCCGTCCCGCCGATCGTCTTCGCATCGAAGTCCATCGCCAGATCGAGGTCGATATGCGTAACGCGCGCCTCTTGCGGCTTCGCAAAAGTCTGATCATCAAACGCTTCTGCGCTTGTCAGTATCGGCGCGATTGCGCCCCGTTGGCCCGTGTCCTGCGAGACCAGATCACCGCAGCCAGCAAGGAGGATCAGAAACGGTAAGACAAGAAATGAGACGTAAGCGCGCATCGAGATATCCTGATGAGTGAGAGTTCGAGGTTGAATGACACTGTACACAGCAACATGCCAGCCCGTGAGCAACAAACCATCCGCGGCTAGCATGCGATGGTCGGGCGAAACAGCGGCAGATTGTCAGGTTAAGCTCTTACGCCTCAATCAGCCCAGCGCAGAGGGTAACGATCGCGATGGTGCGATTGGCCTTTTGGCGGTGTGCCAGCGTTCCCCGTTTCTTGTTGCGCAATTGACCGCGAAGACGATAGGTCCAATCAAAATCCGCCCAGATTCCCCCATTTCTTATGGTAAGGCTCCCATGACCGACACAAAATTCGACATTATCGTATACGGCGCGACCAGTTTCGTGGGCCAGATCATTACCCGGTACATGCGCGATGAATTCGCCGCTGGATCGATCAAATGGGCCATTGCCGGTCGATCGGAGGCCAAGCTTAAACAAGTCAGTGATGAGGCTGGTTTGGACGGAATCGAGATGTTTGTTGCCGATGCGGCTGATGAGGCGGCGTTGAACTCGCTCTGCGGCAAGGCGACCGTCATCATGTCTACCGTGGGGCCATACGCGCTTTACGGCGACACTCTGGTCAAAGCCTGTGTCGAGAGCGGAACGCATTACTGTGATCTCACCGGCGAACCGCAATGGATCCGCGCGATGCAAATTCGCCACGAGGAAGACGCCAAAAAGAGCGGCGCTCGGATTGTTCATTGCTGCGGGTTCGACTCGATTCCATCCGATTTGGGCGTCCATTTCCTTCAAAATCATGCTTCGGAGAAATTCGGCCAAACGTGCGACCAGATCGATATGCGCGTCATTAAGATGAAAGGCGGGGCTTCTGGCGGCACGGTCGCGAGTATGATCAACATGGTCAAAGAAGCGTCTGGCAATCCTGAGCTGAGACGGGAGCTAAAAGATCCATACAGCCTGTGTCCCCCCGATCATGGCTTCACTGCCCGGCAGCGCGAGGTGAAGATGGAGTATGACGAGGAGCTTGGCGGATGGATCGCGCCTTTTGTCATGGCTGCGATCAACACGCGGGTGGTGCACCGATCAAACGCGCTGAGCGATAAGCATTATGGCGCAGAATTTCGATACGAAGAGGCCATGGCTACCGGAGAGGGCAGCCGCGGGAAAAGGATGGCCCGCTTAACGTCTGTGGGGATGGGTGCGCTGATGGTTGGGATGGCGTTGCCGCCGATCCGCTGGTTGCTCGAAAACACCGTCCTTCCCAAACCGGGTGAGGGGCCAAGCCCGAAGGACCAACTCGAAGGCGGGTTCGATCTGCTGTTCTTGGGGACCACTCCCAAAGGCGACAAAATCAGCTGCCGGGTTACTGGCGACCGCGACCCAGGATACGGCTCCACTGCGAAAATGTTGTCACAAGCCGCCGCGTGCTTGGCGCAGGACTTGCCCGCCGATACGCCCGGCGGTTTCTGGACGCCGGCAACGCTCCTTGGTGATAAACTCGTCGAGCGGCTGGAAGCCAATGCGGGTCTAACTTTTGAACTGCAACCCGGTAAAGCGTGATCCTGCTGGGGGAATAGTCCGCTTCACATACCAATTGGACAATATCGGTGTTGATTCCTGTGCCGACCTAGCCGGCACTGGGCGCGATCTAACGATTGTACGAGGAATTGCGCAGCGATGGCGGGTTTAGGGCCAAAGTCATTGCGCGCGAAAATCGCTTTGCTGTCGTCGTTTCTTTTGCTGGGCTCCAACAGGCCTTTAGCGTCGGTCCTATTCGGCAGGAGCCTGTGATGGACCTATGACGAGGCGTGAAAACGTCGCTTGGGCATAATCGCCATTGGCTCTGTCAGTTTCCCAATCGCCGGTTCCGGGGCAACCTGCATACCATTGCGATGCACCCGACCGGGTGCTGCATTGGTTGTAGACGCCCGCTTTGAAATAGAGCGTATCGCCGCCATAGGCGTATGGATTGTCTAAGCTGTCTGCGCCTCGAACCAGGCTGCGGCTTTGCTGCACAGTGCCCAAACGTTCGCTGTGGAAGGTCACATACATTGTGTTGCGATGGACGTTGATCGTGTAGCTAAACTCCTCACCCAGAGCGATACCGTTTTCGCCGGGATCTTCGTCGCTGTCCCAGGTGTAGCCAAACACCGGAACGGCCAGGTCAGTGCGGTTCTCATCGTCCTTGGCCAGGTTGCGCTCATAGGTCCAAAAGACCGAACCAGTCTCATGGCCGGGGAATTTCTTATAATAGATTTTGATCGGCTCATTGCCGTAACCAAACCCGCTGCGGGTGCTGTCATATTTGGTCGCGTGGATTTGACCCACGACAGCAGAATAGGCTGGTCGTTTAGTGGGGTCGCCAGCGCTCACCGCAACGTGATCGACACGCAGAGTTGCCTGCATCATTCCGCCGATAGAGCCAAACAAGTCTGAACTGCGGCGCGCTTCGACGGCGAAATTGTTGGCCGGATCATGCGTGCCGATGCGTGTGTCAGTGCCGCGCAGCATCTGGCGCAGTTCGCTGCGGGTATTGGTGGTGTTGGCCGTTGTTACGGCCTTGTTCGGAGCGGCAAAGACCATGTCTCCGTCTTCGTTGAGATAGAAGAAATCGGAATGCGAATAATCCTGGATCGCGCGCACGTCGATTTCGTCTGGCTTGCCATCATTGTTGTCGTCTGTTGGCAGCGTGATCTTCCAATAGCTGAGGTCAAAAACACTGCCGGGGACTGCCGCCGCATGGTCATCGGCTTGCACAGCCATCGGCGCCAATAGGCCCAGCGCCAGAATTCCGCTGACAGTCAATTTCAGTTTTAGCGGCATCCGCTCAAATACGGTCAATTTCACGCCCTCCAATTTCAGGAATTCTGTCTTACCACTTCATATTCCAACACCGGCTGAACGGCAAACGCAACTGACCGAATTTCTGAGTGCTTAGTGGAGGCTCAGCGTGCCGAATATGCCAAACAAAAAACGCCCCGCAATCGCGGGGCGCTCTTCGTTGTGATTGTTGATCTGGCCGACGGACTGAAGCCGGCCAGATCAAACTCGGTCGATTAGAACCGGAACGTGGCACCAAAGGTGATCCGGCGATCAGGCAGGCCCTGGAAGCAGAGCAATGCATCATCGTTTACGCAATACTGGCTGATGGTCGACTTGGTCAGGTTTACACCCTCCACGCCAAGCACGATGTTGTCAGTCAGGTCGTAGACGATGCTGCCATTCAACTGTCCGCGGGCTTGGGTAACCACTGGGAAACCGAGCGTCGAGTTAAGCGACGCACCAGCAGCCGTGTCGAGAGTGCGGAACGCATCACGCCATGTGTAGCGAGCGCGTGCCGACAGGCCGTATTTCTCATAATACACCGTCACGTTGTACGCGTTTTGTGAGAAGTCGAGCAGACCTTGAACCCGAGTGACTGGGTCTGGAACTGCTGTACCGCTAACATCGAAAATGTCCTGCCCGCGACCAGAAGCGGAGTTGGTCGCCTGACCGCCGCTAAAGTCTTGGTAGGTGTAGTTTGCGATGAGGCCGAAGCCCGATGCAAAGCCCAATGTGTCCTCAAATTGAGAAAGGTCATATTGGAACGATACCTCAATACCGGTTTGCTTAGTGCTCGCCGAATCATTGATGATCGTTTGCAGTGGCACACACAGACCGTTGCCCGGAACGTCCGAAAGAACGTTGCGATCCGGAACCGGGTTGAAGATACCGCCGCCCTCACATGGATCGGTGATATCGCGGAAGCCATTGGCATCCTCAACCGCGTCTTCGACCTGAGTCACGAACAAATTGGTCCGATCCTTATAGAAGAAGCCGATGCTGATCAGTGATGATGGTGCAAAATACCATGACAGCGATGCGTCGAACGATTGAACCGTTTCCGGTGCCAAGTTCGGATTACCCAGCGAGACCGCGTTGTTCGGTCCGGTTGGGAATGTCACCGAAAGCGACAGATCGTTGAAGTCAGGACGGTTGATATCCTCGGTGTAGCTTGCCCGGAAGACAAGGTCATCGGTGAGATCAGCGATCACGTTCACACGCGGCATAAACTGTGAGTAGCTGCCGCTTGAAGTGATCGGTGAGGCAACACCATTTGCGATGCTGTTGCCGAAGGAATCGATCGACGTGTCGACGTAACGGACACCAACATTCCCGCGCACCGCACCGCTTTCGAAGTTCGCCTGAGCGTACAAAGCGTGTGTTTGCTCTTCCACCCGGAACGAACCCGACAGGTTGCCCGCCGAAGTTGGATCCAGATCTGCAAGCAAGCGCCCGCCACTTGCAATCTGCGCTTGACCGCCTGGTGTTGCATCCAACGCGGCCTGCAATGTGGCGAAGACTGCGTCGCGATCGGAGAAGGCGCGGTTTGGATCGACCACAACAAAGTTGCGGAACGCCAAGGTCCGGCCATCAAACGCGCCGAAATTGCTCGGCCCAGGAACGATCAGATCAGCAAAGGTCGATCCGCTTGGGCTGTTAGCAATAGAGCCGGTGCCAAAGGTCGAGCGCACTTGATCGAACTGCGTTGAGTTATCGTTGTAGCGATACCCAAAGTCAGCCGAGGTGAAGAACCCGATGATGCCATCCAGATCGAGCGATGTGTCGATGCGGAATGCGTCATCCTTGTTCCGAGTGCGGTTGTTGCTGTTGGTTACAGCGTCCAGAACCGTGTTGTTCGGGTCGAGCAATTGCTGAACCGTCGGTGCAAACGGGGAGTCGAAATCGATCCCGAATGTCAGCGCGCCGCCCGAAAGGTCGTAAATAAATGGCACGCTGTTGTCGTTGCTGGACCCGTCGAGCGGTGTCAGCGGGTTCGGGTTGATGAAATTGAGCGTGGTGCTCAAATTCGGGTTGGACGAATCTGAAACCGACCGTGACAGCTCAACGCGTGTCGTAAGGCGTCCAGTTTCAAACTCGGTGCCCAAACGGTACAGTTCGCTGGTTGTTACCCGCGCGCCGGTATCGCTTGAAAAACGAAGGTTTGGATCGTCATCATCGCGAGCGAGGTTCGGCTGAATTGTGCCGGTCAATGCCGCTTGAATGCTGCCCAGATCCACGCCGTCGATTGTCCCGAAATTGACGGTTTCAAACGTGTCGGGAACGTTGACGGTGTCGACTGCGCTGACGCCCGAGCCTTGAATGCGCGAGCTGTCCTGACGACGTTCCTGATCGTTGTAGATCATGTCGAAAAAGAACATCAGATTGTCGCTAGGAGCGTATTCCAACGACCCAGCAAAGTTGATTGTCTCGTATTCAAAATTCTCACGTTCCTGGTTGAGGAACTGAATGTTGAGGAACGGATTGGTCGGCCCAGGTGCGCCTGCGGCTGTCACAGCCTGACCGCCAAGGATCAAGTTGTCGCGGTCAACGCGTGGACGGAACGATGTGGCTTCTTGTTCAGTGTAGCTTGCGCTGAGCACGATGCCCAATTCGCCGCCACCAACATCCCAAACATCGCCGTAGCTGCCCGAAATGCGCGGTGTTACGCTATCTGACAGCTCGCTGTATTCGCCTTGCACGCGGACCGACATAATCGTGTCGGTGATGTCGAGCGGGCGAATCGTGCGCAGATTGACAGTGCCGCCAACCGATCCTTCGATGATCGCAGCCGTAGGCGCCTTGATGACTTCGACTGAACCGATGATCGCGGGGTTGATGTCTTCAAAGCTAATGCCGCCGCGGCCAACACCTGCAGAAACAGTCTGAACGCCGTTGATTTGCACTTGGTTGTCGTTGGTACCGCGGATCTGGACGCCGGTGCCAACGCCCGCTGTCCGAGTGATCTGAACGCCGGTAACGTTCTCTAGAACTTCTGCAAGGTTTTGGTCGGGCAGCTTACCAATATCTTCTGCTTGGATGACTTCGACCAAGCTATCAGCGTTCCGCTGTTCGTTAAGCGCGCTTTGCAGCGAGCTCCGAATGCCTGACACAATAATCTGATTGCCTTCGCTCTCAGCGCCTGTCTCGCTGTCTTGAGCCCACACGGTGGATGGCACCAATGCCAGGGCAGAGCCCGCAAGCAAGCCGCCCACTACGCGTGATTTTGTTTTGGACAGGCTCACGCCTCCGTTTCGGTAACCCATTCTTCTCTCCCATCACCAATCTATTTGGCTGATTTCCCGATTGGTAAAGGTGTGGCCCCTAGAGTCAACCAATGAGGCGGACCATAACTTATCGAAGTATCATACCAATTGATGGCTAACCGGGTAAAAAGCCCGGAATACAGCGGCTGGCCACATTTTGCTCGTTTACGAAAATCTGCGGTAAACCAGCTTTTTTGCCGTTATCGTTGCCATTTTGCATCATGGTGGGAGCTGACATTTTGCGCATCTGGCTTTCGTTAATGTGGCTTGAGCGCTGGTGTTGAGTGGGCGATTTGACTGCAATGGCGACAGCAAGCGGTCGGTAGGCTGGGCAGGAGCGGTTGTTTGGGGAGTGGTTGGCCTGACGATTGCCTGACCAAAAATTGCTCTAAGTGCATACCAATGGTTGACACAGGCTGCTGACCGCTTATCCCTTCTGGCAACAAATATACCTTGAGGGAGGGATCTAATGACACTTCGCGCAACCAGCCGCGGCGCTTACTCGCGTATTTCTTTATCTGCTGCACTGCTTGCTGGGACTGCTTTCGCTGCAGCGCCGGCTTTGGCTCAGGGTGAGGCGGCAGGCGATACTGCGCAGGAAACCCAGGCTGACGTTTCCAGTGAGGTGCAAGAAGGTGACATTCTGGTCACGGGGATCCGGGCCACGATCCAAAACTCAATCGATGAAAAGCGCAATTCGACCGAAGTGTTTGATGCGCTGTCATCCAATGAGATTGGCGATCTGCCAGCTTTGTCGATTGGTGAGGCGCTTGAAACGCTGACGGGTGCGGGCTCGCATCGTGAGCAAGGCGGCGCGACAGAGATTTCCATTCGCGGTCTCGGTCCATTCCTTGGTTCAACCGTTATCAATGGCCGTGTGGCAACCAACGGCAGCGGCGACCGCTCGGTCAATTTCAGCCAGTTCCCTTCTGAGCTCTTTAGCAAGGTCGGCATCTATAAAACGCAAGCGGCCAGCTATATTGAGGGCGGCGTTGCCGGGCAGATTGTGCTGGAGACGGTGCGTCCGCTCGAATTGGGCGAGCGGCGAATTCAGGGCGGAATAAAGCTCAATATCAACCCGGATAACCTTGATATCGATGCCGACCAGCGGTTTCAGCAGTTCGGTTATCGCGGAACGCTTAGCTATGTTGATCAATACAGCGTCGGTGACGGGGAATTGGGTGTTTCGCTCGGCTTTCAACGCAACGAGAGCACCAATCCAGAGCAAGAAGCAAACGTTTCAAACACAATCCGGGCCTGCGTAGTAGACCCTACAACCACCAGCGACGGCGTGTTTGATGATGGCAATTGCGACACCAGCAGCAGCACAATCGCTGGTCTTCGCGATGGCAGTGTAACCGATCCCTTTGTTATCGCGCGAAACAGCTATTCGCTGCGTTCAAACATTACAGACGATACCCGCGATGCGTTTTTTGCGGCGGTTCAGTATCAGCCTAGCCCCGATGTCGATATCAACGCCGACTTTCAATATTCAAAACGTCTGTTTCGTGAGCAGCGCAGTGATTTGAACTTCGCCGAAGGTCGCCGGATCGACGGGCTTGGTGATGCCAACGCGATCCCAGGTTTTGACCTGATGTTCACCGATTCGGGTGCTCTGCGCCAATTCACCAACGAACAGCGCGTTGAGGCGGTCAGTGAATATTTGGAGCGCGACGAAGAATATTATGGCGGCGGTTTGTCCATCGAATTTCGTCCCGCTGACAGGCTAACAGTGTCGCTTGACGCATCATATTCGCAAACTCAGCGGGTCGAAGAGGCGGTTCAAATCCGCTTCCGCACAGAGGACAATGAGTCGATTGAAGGCAACTCGGATGCCGATGGTAATCCGTTTTTCCCCAACGCATTTGAAAGCGATGGAAGCTCTACCAATGATCGGATCGAGACCGCTGTTCAAATCATGCAGAACGGGTCGCAAGGGCTTAATTTCGTAACGCAGAACTTTGATGTGACCAATTATGATCTGTTTGCGAATGATCCGCGCCTGCGTGCCGATCTGGAGCAGGATCGGTTCAACAGCATCTGGTCGGTTCGCGGCGATGTTGGCTATGAAATGGATGGATTCTTCAATCTGTTTCAGGCGGGCACCCGTTATCAGGAAATGATCTATCGCGATGTTCCAGGCGCTCAGAATGGCACGAGCCGGTTTGAGAACACCTACAACGATACGGATGGAACAGGCGCGCTTTCGATTGCTAACCGTGAATGCCGCACCAGCTTCCCCGAAAGCGGGTTTCTCTCATCAATTTCTGGCGGCAATCCGCTGATCACGAATGTTGATGAGAACGGCAATGTGATCGGCACATCCAACACCTTTGCGACGTTCGACGCGCTTTGCATTGCGCAGGTTCTTGAGCGTGAGGATCCCTCGGGCCTTTCGTTCGACGAAAACGGCGTTCCGATTTATCCCACTGGCGATTTCGATTCGATCGACAACACCGACGTGACCGAACGGACCTGGGCTGGCTATGTTCAAGCCGATTTCGACTCGCTCGTCGGTTCGACCCCGATCCGCGGCAATATTGGTCTGCGGGTGGTGAATACGACGGTGATTTCCCGCGGTTTCCGCGCGGATATCAATGTCATTCTCGATGTGAACGACGATAACGACGATGGTCTCAACGGATTCATCCTTCAGCAGGATTTCTCCACCCTCGTTTCGCGGACAACCGAAAATTCCTACACCGAATTTCTGCCAAGCTTTAATGTTGTTGCCGAATTGCAGCCGGATTTGCTCGCTCGCTTTGCAGTCTATCGTGCTTTGTCCAGACCTGACCCTTCCGATTTGGGTGATGGCCGGACATTCCGTCTGAATGCGGATGACGATTTTGCAACGGTGGATGAAGCCTTGGCAAACGGAATCAGCAGCATATCGGCAAACGGCAACCCGGCAACGGACCCGCTCCTGTCATGGAACTTTGACGCCGGTCTGGAGTGGTATCCAAACGACGATACGATTCTTGCCTTCAACGCCTATTACAAGAGCTTCAATGGCGGCTTTGAAACAATTGGCTTCAATGAGACGTTCAGCGTCGGCGGTCAAAATCTCGATCTGTTCGTGACATCAATCGACACCAGCAATGACACAAGCACGATCTACGGTATCGAAGTCACGGCTGCGCACCGGTTAAGCTATTTGCCGGCACCTCTCGATGGCCTCGGCTTCAAGTTGAGCTACAATTATGCGGACTCAAACTTTGAATTTGAAGACGATGTTCTTGGCGCGATCACATCGGTGAATGCCGATGGATCGACCAGCACCATCAACGGCCTAATTCCGCCGTCAAACCTGTTCGGTTTCTCCAAGCATGTTCTGTCTGCGCAGGCATATTACGAGATCGGCGATTTCGATTTTCAGGGCGTCTACAAGTACCGCAGCGACTATTTCCAACAGTTCGTATCGACGCCCGGCCGCGTTCGTTACGTCGACGATGTTGGCGTGTTCGAAGCGCGTATGTCCTACAGTTTGAACCGGAACATCCGGTTCACGGTCGAAGGGATCAACCTGTTTAACGAGCCTCGGACAAATTACCGCGGCGCGCCTGACGATTTTGGTGCAATCCAAGTGTATGGGCCGCGTTACTATGCCGGTGTTCGCGTGCGGTTCTAACCAGTTTGGGTTGCCATCTGTTGAGGGGCTGATGGCAACCCAAAACCTTCATTGATCGGAGCAACTCTGGCATTGCGAGGCTGTTCCGTGACATATTAGCTCTCTGCATCTACGAGTGCATCAGACAGTGAGAACATGTAAGAAAGCATCAGAGGCATAGCATGACCGGCAAGCGACTATTCCAATCCGTTGCTGAACAAATTTCCAGTCTCATCGACGAGGGGGCTTTTCCTCCCGGAACTCGATTGCCTGGCGAGCGTGAATTGGCCGAACGACTGGGTGTTAGCCGCGTTACGATCCGCGAAGCAGAAATTGCATTGCAGGCTGTCGGCCGGCTTGAGATTAAAACCGGGTCGGGCGTTTATGTTAGCGAAGACCGCCCCGGTGCTCAGGCATCCTTACCTGTTGCCAGCGCGTTTGAGGTGACAGAGGCCCGGTTGTTGATCGAATCGGAAGCCGCAGCCTTGGCCGCGCATAACATCACAGACGAAGCGATTGAGCGGATGTCTGTCATGATCGAAAAAATGCGCAGCGGCACCGAAGAAGAGGCCAATCAGGCCGATGAAGACTTCCACCGGACGATAGCCGAATCCTCTAACAATGCCGCGATGCTGCATACCGTCAAATCCCTTTGGCGGATGCGCGAAGACATTCCCACGGTCAAAGCGACCTACGAAGCGGTCTGTGTGCATGACGCGGCGTCACGCACTGAAGAACACGAGGCGATCTTTGTGGCTTTGCGGGATCGGGACCCTTCTGGCGCGCGCAGCGCGATGCGCGAACACTTCCACCGGTTGATCGAAACGATGCTCGATGCAACCGAGAAGATGGCGATGGAAGAGCTGCAACAGCAGGCGTCCAAGAGCCGTGAACGGTTCGCCGCCGCCGCAAAAATTGGCTAAGTCAATTGGTATTACACTATTCCCCTCGATAATATGCCAGATTGATTGACAAGGGATGTTCGGCGCCTATAGTCGAGCCCATAAAAATGTACGAGGGGATTGTTGGAATGCTTGCGAGGCTTTGCCTTGTGGTTTTGGGTGTGTGGCTGGTTGCCGCTCCGGCCCAGGCTGAAAACCACATCGTTCACAATCAGGGAGACTATGCTGCCGCAGCCCGCGACGCGCAGGCTGGCGATGTCATTGTCTTGGCGAATGGAGAGTGGCGCGATTTCGACCTCGTAATCACCGGCGAGGGGCGTGAAGGCGCTCCCATCACTGTCACATCTGAGGATGCAGGTCAGGTCTTTCTGACTGGTCAATCAAGCCTTCGGATCGGCGGGGAGTATATCGTTGTTTCTGGATTGGTTTTCCGCGACGGATACAGCCCGCGTGGCGAAGTGATTGCATTCCGCCGCAGCAAAGATGATGTGGCGCACCATTCGCGTGTGACCGAAGTCGTCATCGACAATTTCAGTAAGCCTGATCGTTATGAATCCGATTATTGGGTTGGTATTTACGGCAGTAACAACCGGTTTGATCACAACAACCTCGTCGGCAAAACCAATAAGGGCGTGACGCTCGCGGTGCGGCTCGATCAAGAAGAGAGCCGCGATAATGGTCATGTGATTGACTACAATTACTTTGGCCCGCGTCCCGTGCTTGGGTCCAACGGAGGCGAAACTTTGCGGATAGGGACCAGCCGCTATTCAATGTACCGCTCGGGTACTCTGGTTGAAAACAACATCTTTGACCGAACCGACGGCGAAGTCGAAATCATCTCTTCCAAATCCGGCGGGAACACCTTTCGCGGCAATGTTTTCTTGCGCTCGCGCGGTACGCTGACTCTGCGCCACGGCGATGACGCTGTTGTTGAGCGCAACGTCTTTCTGGGTGGAGGCAAGGACTACACCGGGGGGATTCGTGTCATCAATCGCGGCCAAACGGTGCGGGACAATTACATGGAGGGCCTCCGCGGAGAGGCCTTCTCCAGCGCGCTGGCGATTATGAACGGTGTGCCGAATTCGCCGGTCAATCGCTATGTCGAAGTGGCCGGCGCGACAATTGAGGGCAACACAATTCTCGATAGTCGGCGCATTGGTTTCAACGTGGGCGCCGATGATGAACGGTCGGCCGCGCCAAGCGACAGCAGCTTCGCCAGAAACCTGCTTGGCGGGCTTGAGGGTGAATCCTTCCTCGAAGTCTATGACGACGTTTCCGGAATCGCTTTTGATGGCAATTTTGTCACCCAAGGCGGTGTGGCAGAAGCATTTGCGGATTTCGCTCAGGGGGCGATCGAGATGGAGCGAGCCGATAATGGCCTGCTTTACCCGGTTGATCCGCAATATGCCGATCTGGGCGCTCCGCGCGACTTGGCCCCGGTTTCGCTCGATGACGTTGGTGCGCCATATTATCCGAAGCCATCTGATGATGCGGTCTTTGGCGGCTCTGGCAACGCACTCACGATTGAGCCTGGAGATGGCGTCTTGGTTGAGGCGGTCGCGGCGGCAGCCGATGGCGATGTAATTTATCTGACGCCGGGCGACTATGTTGTTGAACGCACAATCCCGCTCGATGTTGCTGTAACTCTTGCCACTGCTCCCAACGAAGCGGGGGAAGAGGCGGTGATTTTCTTTGCTCGGCCTTCGCTGTTTGAACTGCGCGAAGGCGGCAATCTAAAACTCGACCAGATTACGATTGACGGTGCCCTTGCGCCGGACTCAGTCGGCAATTCGGTGATCCGCACAACCACATATCCGATCAAGTCAAATCTTGTGGTCGAGATGAACGGTGTGACCGTGCGCGGGCTCATCGTGAACAAGAGCTTTAACGTTCTCACTCTTGGAAAGAGCTCGCTCGCGGATAGGGTATTGATCCGCGATAGTGACTTTGCCGAGATTACCGGTGCCGTTGTTTCAGCTGCTGCCGAGACAGAGGATTACGGTCAATACAACGTTGAATATCTCGACATCACAAACAGCCGGTTTGCAGGCGTTGGTGGGCCGATTGCTGATGTCTACCGCGGCGGCCGCGACGAAAGCACGTTTGGCCCCTTTGTGACGTTCTCTGGCAACCAAATCGCTGGCTCTGGCCTTGCGCCGACCAACGGATCTGGTGCTTCGTTGAATTTGCACGGTGTTCAAACCGCTCTGGTCGAAGGCAACCAAGTTGCCGGATCAGCGCCATTCCGCGTGGTTCACACGGTTGGAACCCCGGTCACAACCCTGTCTGAAAATCAATTCGCCGGCACGCCAGAGTTTGTGCTCGAAGAATTGAATTTTGGTGGTGATCACCGCGCAGAGCTAACCGGCAACGTATTTGTCAGCGGCGGTGACGAATGAAGCGCGCGTTGAGCCTGTTTGCCGCGAGCATATTCGCGTTTTCTGCGCAGCCAGCGCTGGCGAATGCTCATGCCGACGCGGTTGAAGCAGCGGCCGAGCTGCCGCCGCTCTATGCTGCTGAATTGGAGCGAGCGACTCAGTTTGTCGATACGATGATGGCCGATGGCGTCGTGGTACCGGTGCCCAAAGACCCCGGCGGCGGATACACTCACGAGCAGCACAAGCGCAATTTCCGTGCGATCTATTTGGGCGGTCAGATATTTCGGATCACCGGAGAGAGCCGGTACCGCGATTATGTTCGCGACGTGCTGCTTGAATATGCTGAGCTGTATCCAACGCTGGGCGATCATCCAGAGCGTCACGATCAATATTCTGGTCGCATATTCTGGCAGGTTCTAAACGATGCGATGTGGCTTGTTCACGCGGTCCAAGGTTACGGTGATATCCGCGACACGTTGAGCTCCGAAGAGCGCCAGAACATCGACGACAATGTGTTCCGCCCCGCGGTTCATTTCCTTTCTGTTGAATCGGCCAACACGTTTGACCGAATTCACAACCATGCAACGTGGGCCACGGCCGGCGTCGGGATGACCGGCTATTTGCTCGGTGACGAAGACATGGTTGAGCGCGCTCTTATGGGTTCGAACAAGAGCGGCGAAGCTGGTTTTCTGCGCCAGACCGAGTTGCTGTTTTCGCCAGACGGTTATTACACCGAAGGGCCGTATTATCAGCGTTTTGCCTTGCTGCCATTTCTCGTCTTTGCTGATGCTATAGAGCGCAATGAGCCTCAGCGGCAGATATTCCAGTACCGCGACGGCATCCTTTTGAAAGCCCTACGGACGACGGTTCAGCTGAGCTACCGTGGATATTTCTTTCCCTTCAACGACGCGATCCGGGACAAGAGCCTGCGCACTGCAGAACTCTATGACGGGATCGCGATCGCCTATGCGCAAACGGGCGACCCTTCGCTTTTGTCGATTGCAGATTTCCAAGGGCGCACCGTGCTCACCGAAAACGGTATGCGCGTGGCAAGCGATCTGGCCGCTGGCGAAGCCGAACCATTTGCGTTCCGTTCCTTGCTGCTAACCGATGGGCCAAATGGTGATGAAGGCGCGGTTGCGGTCCTTCGCCAAGGGGTCGCCAATGCCGAGGGCGAGCCATCGACTGTTCTCATCGCGAAAAACAGTTCGCAAGGGATGGGGCATGGCCATTTCGATAAGCTTGCATGGCAGCTTTACGACAACGGCAATGAGATTGTCCGCGATTACGGCGCGGCGCGGTTCCTCAATATCGAGGCTAAACGCGGCGGTCGCTACCTCCCAGAAAACACCACCTGGGCAAAATCGACGGTCGCGCACAACACTCTGGTCGTTGATGAAACCAGCCATTTCGATGGCGATGTGAATGTCGCCAACGCCAACTGGCCGCAGCAGCTCTATTTCTCTGACGCCGCAGGGCTTCAGGTTAGCAGCGCGCAGATGGACAACGCCTATCCGGGTGTTTCGATGCGGCGCACGCTGATTATGCCGCAGATTGAGGGGCTGGAAGCGCCGCTTATTCTGGATCTTGTCCATGCGAGCAGTGATGAAGCGCATCTCTATGATTTGCCGCTGCATTATTCGGGCCACATCATGGAGTTTGATTTCGCAGCGCACGGCAACGTGGCGCAGCGGCCAGTTTTGGGCGCAAACAACGGCTATCAGCACATCTGGGTCGATGCAGAGGCCAGCATTGAAGACGGGGCCGGGGCGTTCACATGGATTTTGGATGGCCGGTTCTACACCTATCGTTTTGCCGGCAACGGACCGCTCACCGCTGTCTTGGGTGAAAGCGGAGCCAATGATCCTGAATTCAACCTGCGGCGCGAACCGCTTCTTATGCTGCGCGCGCAGCGAGAGAGTGACGTCAGCTTTGTCAGCCTGATCGAAGCCCACGGCAGCTATGACGGCGCAGCCGAGCAGACGCTCGACAGCCGCAGCCTGGTCGAAAGCCTTCAGCACGACCGAATTGATGGAATGGATATCATCCGTCTGACCCTGAAATCAGGGCAGCGTTACGCGATCCCTGTGTCGCACAACCCCGATCCAGAGCAAACGCATAGCGTGACGCTGGGCGATGAGGCAATTGCCTGGTCGGGTTTTACGGCAGTGATCGCACTCACCGGAGGGGAGAACTAGGAAATGGCAACACTGGTGAGAGCGGCTAGCCCGCCCTTTGTGGTCGCGAAGGAGGTCGAGAAAGAGGATTTGGGTGGCGGTATCAGCCGCCAAATCCTGGGATATGGCCCGGAAATCATGCTTGTTCGAGTGTGGTTCGAAACGGGTTCTGTCGGCGCGGTTCACTCCCATCCGCACAGCCAATCAACCTATGTCGAAAGCGGCAAGTTTGAGATGGAAATCGGCGGCCAAAAGCGTGTCCTGGGTGCTGGTGACAGCACATACATGGAGCCGAATGTGGAGCACGGTGCGGTGTGCTTGGAGGCGGGCGTTTTGCTCGATGCCTTTAGCCCCGTTCGCGAAGATTTTTTGAGTGAGGGGAATTGATCGTGCCTAAAGGTAATTTGAGGTTTTGGATCGTTGGCCTTGTCGCTCTTGCTACGATCATCAACTATATTGATCGTGGTGCGCTCGGCGTATTGTGGCCTGATATCAAAGAAGAATTTGGTTTCACCAACCAAGATTATGCCAATATTGGTACCGTCTTTGTGCTCGCCTATGCCTTTGGACAGGGCATTTTTGGCAAGATATTTGATTGGTTGGGCACCCGGATAGGTTTCGTCCTTTCCATTGGTGTGTGGTCAATCGCCACGGCGCTCCATGCGCTTGCCGCTGGTGTCGGATCCTTCGCGCTTTTCCGCGGTATTCTGGGCGTTGCCGAAGCGGGAAACTGGCCCGGCGCCGCCAAAGCGAATGCCGAATGGTTCCCAATCAATGAGCGGGCCTTGGCGCAAGGGATATTCAATTCGGGCGCCGCAATTGGCGGTATCGTCTCGCCGCCGCTGCTGGCGCTTCTCGCGGTGTTCTTGGGCTGGAAAGCGATCTTTGTTGTTATCGGTCTGATCGGCTTGCTGTGGCTGGTTCCATGGCTGATTGTTTACAAGTCTGAACCCGACAGCCACCCATGGATTTCGGAGGAAGAACGCGATTTCATTTTGAACGGCCAACGCGCCGACCCATCTGAAGAAGTCGATCACGGCTATCACCCGTCAACTGGCGAAATGCTCACTCGGAAACAAAGCTGGGGCGCGATCCTTGCTGCGATGTTTATCGACCCGATCTGGTGGCTGTTCGTGTTTTGGATCCCGATCTATCTGATCGATACGTTCGGCTTTGATGTGAAAGACATCGGCTTGTATGGCTGGGTGCCTTATGTGGGCGCGATGCTAGGCGCTTGGTTCGGCGGATTGCTCGCACAAAACCGCCTGAATTCGGGTTGGAGCGTCGATAAAACGCGCAAGATGGTGATCACTTTGGGCGGCCTTATCATGCTGCCGGCGCTGTTCTCTATGTCGGTCGCTTCGACACCAACTTTGGCGGTCCTGATTATGGCGATCATCCTGTTTGGTTTCCAAACGTCGATCGGAAACATCCAGACATTGCCAAGCGATCTCTACAGCAAGAAGTCCGTCGGTTCGCTCGCCGGCTATGCTGGTACAGCGGCGAAGCTTGCGGCCGCAGGCCTGGTTTGGATTGTCCCGCGTTTGACCGAAGCTGATAAGTTCAATGCAATGATCGACAGTCTTGGACTAACGTTTATCTCGCCGATGACAGAGAACAGCTACATGCCAGCCTTTATGATCGGCGCAGCACTCGCCGTTCTGGCGGTTGCCAGTGTTTGGCTGCTCATTCCCACCATTAAACCACTCAAACCGAAATCGGCTTAACGCCGCTCAAATTCCTTAAAGGGGAACAAGAAGATGAAATTTGCTGGTAAAGTCGCCGTTGTAACAGGTGGCAGCCGCGATATTGGCCGGGCCGTTTGTGTTAAACTTGGCTCCCAAGGCGCGAGCGTTGCTGTCAATTACAACACCAACGAAGCCGATGCCGATGCAACCGTCGCTGCAGTAGAAGCCGCTGGTGGGAATGCCATCAAGGTAAAAGGCGATGTCACGAAGGCGGCCGATGTTGAGGCTCTGATGGCAGCGGCGCTCGAAGCGTTTGGCGGGAAGATCGACATTCTAGTCAACAATGCAGGCGGTTTGGTCGCGCGGAAAACCCTTCCTGAAATGGATGAGGAATTCTTCAACTGGGTCATGCAGCTCAATGTGACATCCACATTTCTCGCTTGCCAAGCGGCCGTTCCGTATATGAGTGAAGGTTCGGCCATCGTAAACTTGGCAAGCCTTGCAGGACGCGATGGCGGCGGCGGCGGTGCAATCGCTTACGCTACATCAAAGGGTGCGGTTATGACCATGACGCGCGGTCTTGCAAAAGAGCTGGGACCGCAGGGGATTCGCGTAAATGCACTTTGCCCCGGCATGATTGCGACGACGTTCCATGATAAGTTTACGCCTGACGCGGCGCGTGAAAACGTGGCCAATTCGACGCCGCTGCGCCGCCAAGGGCGTGCGGAAGAAACCGCCGATGCTGTTGCTTATCTCGCATCTGACGAAGCATCGTTTGTCACCGGCGTGAATCTCGATATCAATGGCGGTTTGGCTTACTCCTAAGCCGAACAACCAAAGGTCAAACTATGAGCACACAATTGTCTCAACGCCTCTCTGAGGCACCCGTCGTCCCGCTTATTGGCGAAAACGATGCGGCTCGCGCGGTGAAAACGGCGCGGGCTCTTGCAGGCGGCGGGCTAAGCGTGATCGAAGTCGTCTTGCGTTCCTCTGACGCTCAGAAGGGCATGGAGGCGATCCTTGCTGAAACCGAGGGTCTGATCGTCGGGGCAGGAACTGTCTTGACTTTGGACCAGGCGAAATCAGTTGTGGCCAGCGGCGCACAATTCATCGTCTCACCCGGTTTGGTTGACGATATTGCGCGCTATTGTATCGACGAAGGGATCCCCTTTTTTCCTGGCACGATGACCGCGGGTGAAGTGCAGCGCGCCTATGCTCTGGGTTTGCGTGAAGTGAAGTTCTTCCCTGCCAGTCTCGCTGGCGGAGTGCCGATGCTAAAGGCGTTCAGCTCCGTTTTCCGCGAGATGCGGTTTATGCCAACCGGCGGTGTTTCGGCGAGCAACCTTACAGACTTTCTTGCCTTGCCAAGCGTCATCGCATGCGGTGGCAGCTGGCTTACGCCGAAAGATGCGGTCGAAGCCGGCGACTATTCCCAAATTACCAACCTTGCGAAAGAGGCCGTTGCAATCGCGCACTCTACTCGCTGAATTGAAAGCTCCTCCCCATGGCTGAATTCTTGTCCTTTGGCGAAATCATGTTGCGGCTCAAAACGCCCGGCAATGAACGCTTTTTTCAATCACCTAGCTTTGAAGCCACCTTTGGCGGCGGCGAAGCCAATGTTGCTGTTGCGCTGAGCAACTATGGTCTTGATGCTGGTTTTATCAGCGCGCTGCCGGACAATGACATTGGCGAAGCGGCCATCCGAGAGCTGCGCAGCTTTGGCGTAGATACGGCTCAAATCCGGCGCAGCGGTGACCGGGTTGGGATCTACTTTTTGGAAACGGGCGCGAACCAGCGTCCTTCCAAAGTGGTCTATGACCGGAATCGTTCATCGATTTGCGAAGCGGGTCCAGGTGACTTTGACTGGCCGACAATCTTCAACGGCGCAAAATGGCTGCACATCACCGGGATTACCCCGGCTCTCAGTCAATCCGCTGCCGACCTTAGCCTTGAATGCGTGAAGGCGGCCAAGGCTGCTGGCGTTACGGTTTCATGCGATTTCAACTTTCGCGGTAAGCTTTGGAAATACGGTAAGACCGCGCCTGAGGTGATGCGCGAGCTGGTCAAATATGTCGACGTGGGCATCGCCAACGAAGAAGACTGTCAAAAGTCTCTCGATATTTCCGTCGACGTAGATGTTGAGAGCGGTGAGCTCGACACGGCGAAGTATGAAGCGCTGTCAGCCAAAGTGCTCGAAGTTTATCCAGACATGAGCACCATCGCAATCACCTTGCGTGAAAGCTACAGCGCGGATCGCAATGGTTGGTCGGCCTGTTTGCGGACCCGCGATGGCGGGTTCAAACTGTCTCGCCGATTTGAAATGACCGACATCGTTGATCGTGTTGGCGGCGGCGACAGCTTTGCATCTGCTCTGATATACGGCCTCAATGCCTATGAAGACCGCCAACAAAGCCTCGAATTTGCGGTTGCCGCAAGTTGCCTCAAACACTCCATCCTTGGCGACTTTAACCGGGTCACTGTTCCCGAAGTCGAAAAGCTTATGAGCGGTGACGGTTCGGGACGCGTCCAGCGGTGATGCATCACGCAGGAGTGGTGGAGTTCAGTGTCAGCCTGGGCGGCGCCCGGGCTGTTGGGCAATCGGTGCGAAGCGCCATCGCCAATGACAACACTGACCGTGACCAGGAATTGTTCGAGCGGTCGGTCCAGCGCGAATTGGTTGATGATGAAAACGGCGGCTCAGGCATCTGATTTTACGTCAGATGCCTGCTCTGGCCTCGCACCGGCTGCTTAAGCGGCCTTGGCGTCTGCATTCTCATCTGATTGGTCGGTGACTTCCGCCTGAGTTTGTGCAGGCTGCACCTGAAGGCGATTCCAGAGGTCAAGAGCTGCGACTTTATAGCCCTCGGCGAGGGTGGGGTAATTGAAGCTGTTTTCGACAAAGTAGTCGATCGTGCCGCCCAGATTCAGGACCGCCTGGCCAATATGGACAAGTTCGCTCGCCCCTTCTCCTATGACGTGCACTCCGATCAATTGGCGAGTTTTTCGGTTGCAGATCAGCTTTAGAATACCAGATTCCAGCCCCATGATGTGGCCGCGTGACGTTTCGCGAAATCGCGCAATTCCGCATTCGTATGAAATGCCGGCGTTTCGGGCGTCGTCTTCTGTCATGCCAACGCTGGACAACTCAGGGACCGCATAGACACCGTAGGGCGGCTTTTGATCGTCTGCGGCAATTGGGTCGCCAAAGGCGTGACAGGCAACCGCGCGCCCTTGTTCCATCGAGGTCGAAGCGAGACTGGGAAAACCAATCACGTCGCCGGCGGCATAGATATCGGGGTTGGATGTTTGGAATGTTCTGCGATCAACATCCAAACGGCCTCGGCTGTCCGGCTCAATCCCGCATGATGCGAGGTTGAGGCCCGCTGTGGCCCCTTCTCTTCCCGCTGCGAACAAGACCATTTCTGAACCGATAAGGCGTCCGTCATCCAACTGGCAGATTGGATGCCCCGTTTCGCTAAAATGCACATGCGCGAGGGAGCAACCAAATCGCAAAGTGATCCCCCGTTCACGCATTGAATGGACCAGATGATCGACGATTTCGCTGTCCATGAATTCGAGCAGCCTTTCACGCGGTTCAATCAAGGTAACTGGGATGTCGAGCGCGCTAAAGATTGTCGCATATTCAAGGCCAATGACGCCTGCACCAACCACGGTAAGGCTGCGCGGCATGCGCGGCTGTAAAATGAAGCCGTCACTGTCGAGGACATTGGATTGGTTGAACGGGATGTGATCTGGGCGGAACGGCTTGGTCCCGACTGAGATAAGAATTTTGTCGGCGTCGACCAATTCTTCGACTTTGGTGTCGCCCAGCTCACGAACCACGGCGATTTGATTTGGTCCGGTAAAGTGTCCGCGCCCATTCACCGTTTGCACCCCATTGCGCGCAAATTGATGCTCCAACACGGACACTTCATAATCAAAAGTTTTGGCGATCCGCTGGTCGAGATCGCGCGATTCGATTGTTGTTTGGGAACGGTAACCTTGGCCATAGAATGCGCGCTCTCGCCAACCGGACAGGTTAAGGGCGGTTTCACGCAATGTCTTTGACGGGATCGTGCCGGTGTGCACCGATACTCCGCCAACCTTACTGCGATCATCGACGACAAGCACCGACTTGCCAAGTTTGGCAGCCTGTATCGCGGCGCGGCGGCCCGCCGGTCCGGAACCCAACACCAAAAAATCGTAATGCGACATGAAACGTCCTCCGGTTTTGAAGAACGGTCGCTAATTCTGAGGCTTAACTAAGGAGAATCCTCTGATTTGCGTTGTGGTCTGTGTAACCCGGATCAATCGCCGGTCTTAAATTCGCGCGCATCGAGCCATTGAGCGCCCTTGACGCCGAGTGTGATCAAGAAGGGTACAAGGACGATGCTCAGCGTTACTTTCGCCAGAACCTGACCGATCAAGAGGTTGGTGATGTCGAACTCGCCATAAAAGGCGAGGGTGACGAAGATGATGGAATCGAGCGCTTGGCTAAGTGCGGAGGCAATAGCACCGCGGATCATCAGACTGAGAGTCGTGACCTCTCCTTCCCCGCGCAGCCGAGAAAAAATCCAAACATTCAGAAGCAGCGACGTGATGTAGGCCGCTGGGCCTGCCATCAAGATCCGCGGCGTCTGGCCAAGAACCCGCTCGAACGCGGCAAGATCGTCTCCGCGAAAAGCAAGCATTTCTGGCGAAGCGGGCAGAGATAACACGAGATAGATAAGGGCTGCCGACAAGGCGAGGGGAAGAAAGCCGACCCAAATCAATCGATTGGCGAGGCTTTTGCCGTAAAGTTGAGCGATTGTGCTGGTGATCACCACAAGCAGAAGGAATGGGAAAATGCCCGCTTCAACAGCCAAATCGCTGGGCCACAATTGCACTTGTTTAAAGGCAACGACACCCGCCAAAACGGTCATCCCGCCATACAATATGATGTAAACAAACAGGCCCATCGGTGCGGCCATCGCGCGCTCTGCCATCGGGCCAGTGCTGTCTTGTAAAGTTTCAGTTTCGCTCATCCACCAATCGGTAAGCGAGCGGGCTTAAAAAGAAAAGCGGCGCGCGCGGTCCTGTCCCCGTTCGCCCTCGCGGTTGACGGGCCGCGCCCTTTCAATGTTGCTTTGCCCAGCACAAAATGCGACGCAGCCCGGGTACGACCGGTTAACAGGCCGTACGCAGGGATCATTCAAAGGCAAATGCCAATCAGGGGCACCGCTAGTCGGTGAGCGAGACTATAACCTCCATTCTATTCAGCCTCATCGGGATCGTCGCCATTTTGGGCATCGCGTTCCTTCTGTCTTCGGGCAAATCTCGCATCAATCTGCGCGTCGTGGGCGCCGCATTCGCATTGCAGGCCTTTATGGCGCTGCTCGTGCTGCGGACCGATTTTGGCGTCGGGATGATTGGCTTTTTGTCCGATGGTGTGATTGCCCTGCTCGACTTTTCGAAAGTGGGGATCACTTCGGTGTTTGGCCCGATGGAGAGCAATCCTTTCGCAAACACATTTGTGATCGCTGCATTGCCAGTGATCGTATTTTTCGCTGCCATTGTGTCGATCCTCTATCACCTCGGCATTATGCAACGGCTTGTTCGATGGGTGGGCGGTGCGATTGGCTGGATCACCGGGATCAGCAAAGTCGAAGCCTTGGGCAGCGCAGCCAATATCTTCGTTGGCCAATCCGAAAGCCCATTGGTCGTGCGCCCATATCTGGCGGCGCTTCCTCCAGCGCAATTGTTCACATTGATGACCGTTGGCATGGCCGGTGTCGCAGGAACCATTCTGGCTGCTTATGCGAGCTTTATCGGATCAGAAGCGGTGCCTTTCTTGTTGGCGGCAGCGTTTATGTCTGCGCCCGGCGGGATTTTGATGGCAAAGATTATCATGCCTGACGGGACAGAGCCTGCGGGCATTGACAGCGCCGTAGTTGAATTGCCGCAAGAGCGAATTAGCGCCGTTGGACCGGGCTCACTTGTCGAAGGGGGCAAGGCCGAAGAGGTCGAAATGGCCGAAACTTTCGAAGAAGGCCAACGTCCCGCCAATGTGATTGAGGCCGCTGCTCAGGGCACACAAACCGGTGTTAAACTGGCTGTGGCTGTGGGTGCGATGGTGATGGTGTTCGTGGCTTTGGTCGCGCTCGCCAATGGACTGCTTGCGGGACTGGGATCTGGTTTGGTTGCCGCGGCGGCCGGGGCTGGCATGCCATTCGGCGCGGAAACCGCAGCATGGCTTAGCAACGTTAGCTTCCAGCAATTGCTCGGCTATTTATTTGCGCCGGTCATGTTCCTGATCGGTATTTCAGATTGGGAGCAGGCGCAGGTTGCAGGCGGATTGTTCGGTACAAAGATCGTTCTCAATGAATTTGTCGCCTTTATTGAATTGGGCGCAATGACCGCGGGCGAACTGACTGACCGCAGCCGCGCGATCGTTACATTTGCGCTGTGCGGGTTTGCCAATTTCTCATCCATTGCGATTCAGATGGCAGTGACAGGCGGACTTGCGCCCAACCAGCGCCCCGTCATCGCGCGCTTGGGCCTCAAAGCTCTGGCCGCAGGCAGTTTGGCCAATTTGATGAGCGCCGCTTTAGCCAGCATCTTTTTGCCCCTCTGATTTGGGTTGTGATGGGCGTATCTGAGGGATAATAGTGCCCGCCATGACTGATGTGAAAATTGCTTCTGTATCGCTGGCGCAACCGCTGGAAGAGATTGCCGATGAATTGGGCCGCAGCTTTGCCGAATATGGCTTTGCCGTGGTGCGCGATCATGGGATTCCACAAGAGCTGATTGACCGGGCGGAAGCGACGTCGAAAGAATTCTTCGCTTTGCCAGATGCTGTGAAACGCGGGTACAAGATCGAAGGCGGCGGCGGCGCGCGCGGCTACACACCGTTTGGGACTGAAAAGGCCAAGGACGCAGACGTTTTCGACCTTAAAGAATTTTGGCATGTGGGCCGCGAATTGCCGAGCGGCCACGAGCTTGCTGAATTCATGGCGCCGAATATTTGGCCCGATGAAATTGATACGTTCAAACCCACCTTCAGCGAGCTTTACGCCGCCTTTGATGCCGCCGGACTGCGCGTGCTCGAAGCGATCGCGCTCCATTTGAAACTGGATCAAGAGTTTTTCGCGCCGACAGTGGCCGATGGCAATTCGGTCATGCGGTTGCTGCATTACCCACCGTTGGGCCCTGACGCGCCCGAGGGCGCAATTCGCGCAGCGGCACATGGCGATATCAATACAATCACGCTGCTGCTTGGTGCAGAAGAAGCTGGGTTGGAGCTGCTGACGAAGTCAGGCGAATGGCACGCGGTTGATGTTCCTGAGGGCGCATTGGTGATCAATGTGGGCGATATGCTGGAACGGCTGACCAACGGGACGCTGCGTTCGACTACTCACCGTGTTGTTAATCCGCGCGGCGCCGGTGCGCATCGGTCGCGCTATTCCATGCCGTTCTTTCTGCATTTCAGGCCCGACTATGTGATCGATCCGTTGGCTAGCTGTATCGCAGAGGGCGACAGCAATGTTCCGGCGGCCATCAGTTCGCACGAATTCCTGATGCAGCGGCTGCGCGAAATCAACTTAGCCTGATCTTGTTCGTGCAAACCTAGAACTGTGCCGCTCGGGGCGACTCGGGGCGACTCGGGGCAGCGTTGCATTCGGTTGCCCCGTGCGTTTTCGTTTCGCCGCTTAGGCCAGCCACTTTATCGCAGTCGGTAATTCGCAGGTCGAAAAATCCCGTTCTCGTTGCAGCTGTGCAACACCCGTCAAATCGGTGGCGGTTTTCTGCGGATTCGCCGTCAATTCGGCCTGTGGACAGTATTTGACGGGCCGCGAACGGCGCGCCGATTCACAAAAGTGTAACATAAAAGTCTTTTTTGTGCAGCGCAGCGCACATAGGGAAGCGCGCATCACATCTCCTCAACCGTGATTAGGGGCATCCTCTCATGAAACTTAAGTATCTCTTGGCCGCCAGCGTCGTCAGCCTTTCGGCTGCGGCGACTATCGCAACACCTGCTGCTGCGCAGCAGATTACATCTGGCATCGAAGGCCAGGTGACTGACGCCGATGGCACTCCTCTTGCTGGCGCCATGGCGACCATCACCGATGAACGCACCGGCCAGACTCGCACCACAACAGTTGGTTCCGACGGCAACTTCCGCGTTCAGTCGCTCCAGCCAGGCGGTCCATACACTGTTACTGTCGAAGCCGACGGTTTCGAAGGCCAAACGGTTGAAGAAGTTTTCACCAACATCTCAGGCAACACCGGCTTCACCTTTGCGCTGACACCTGTTGCTGCTGGTGCAACCGGTAACACCATCGTCGTTACTGGCGCACGTGCTCGCGTAACTCAGGTTGCCGTTGGTCCAGGTACTGCATTCGGCACAGAAACTCTCGAAGGTCTGCCGTCGATCACTCGCGACGTTCGCGACATCATCCGCGTTGACCCACGGGTTAGCCTCGAATCCAACAACGACGTCGATCGCATCTCTTGCCTCGGCGGCAACGACCGTTCGAACACGTTCACCGTTGACGGTATCGTTCAAGCTGACGTTTTCGGCCTGAACGGCACACCGTTTGCCGCTCGTAACTCGCTCCCACTCCCGTTCGATGTGGTTGATCAAGTTTCGGTCGAATTCGCTCCGTTTGACGTTGAATATTCTGAGTTCACCGGCTGTCTCGTAAACGTAGTGACAAAGGCTGGCGGCAACCGCTTCGGCGGCTCGGCGTTCATCACATATTTCGACGAAGGCCTTTTTGCTGACAACATTGATGGTCGTAACCTCAATGCCGGCCGTGAGAAGCGCTGGGGCGCGACCCTTGATGGACCGATCATCCCTGATCGTCTCTTCTTCTCGGTTGGTTATGAAGAAACCGATTTGGGCGACGGCAACAACTTTGGTCCAGCCGGTTCTGGCTTCACCAACGAAGCTGACTTTGTAAGCCAAGCTCAGTTCGACCGTTTCGCGCAAATCGCACGCGACGTATACGGCCAAGACATTGGCGGTTACCCAACCCAGCTCGCTGAAAGCGCCGTGCGCTACTTTGGTCGTCTGGACGCAATCATCAACGATGATCACCGTCTTGAGGCAACCTATCAGCGTCTTGAAGAAACCAACGTCGAACCCGATTTTGGCGGTCAGGAACTTGGCGGTCTGAACTCCTTCGAAGACGAAGGCACGATCTCAGACTACTACTCCGTTCGTCTCTATTCGAACTGGAGCGACACGATCTCGACTGAGCTTCGTGTGAGCCGCGCCGAAGTTGGCGACGTCCAAGGCCCGCTCGGTTTTGGCGAAGCGCAATCTGCCAACCCCACACCGCGCCTTAGCGTTGGTGTTACACCAGATGGCAGCGGAACGACCGAAAATGGCCGTCTCGCAACTGGCCCAGGCATCTTCCGTTCAGCCAACCAGCTCGACACGAAGATCGACCAAGCCCGTCTTCAAATGAATGTGGACGCAGGCAGCGGTCACTTCCTGAAGTTCGGCGCAGAAATCAACGATCTTGAAGTGTTCAACCTGTTCGCGATCAACGCGACCGGCACGATCTTCTTCCAGAACCTTGATGACTTTGAAAATGGTCTGGTTGCACCCGGCTTCTTCTCAACAGTCTTCGCCGATGCCGATGACCTTGTGGGCGGCGCAAATGGCGGTGCGACAATCGCATCGGCTGCTGGCGGTGACATCAACAACGCAGCTGCGCGTTTCAGCCGTCAGATCTACTCGGTCTACGCGCAGGACGAATGGCAGGCCACCGATCAGCTTTCGATCAACGCCGGTGTGCGTGTGCAGATCTATGACGGTGATGCACCACGCTTTAACCAGCAATTCGTTGATCGTTACGGCTTCAGCAACGCGAACTCATTCGCCCGGATCGACACGGTTATCTTGCCGCGTCTTTCGGCCACTTATGAGCTCGACAACGAAGGCTTCTTCTCGAACAGCCGTGTCACTGGCGGCGTAGGCATCTTCTCGGGCGGTGACCCGATCGTCTACTTCTCCAACGCATTCTCGAACAACGGCTTCTCCAGCGCGAATGGCGACACATTTGATGCGCCATGCCCTGCTGGTCTGACAACCGACGCGGCAACCGGCCAAATCGACGTTACACCAAACGGAACCTTCACTGGCTTCCCGCAGTGTGCTGTTGATGCAGGTGTGGCTGTTGCAGAACAGGGCGGCGCCGACATTCAGTCGACCAACCCTGATCTTGACGTACCAACCGCTGTTCGTGCGAACCTCGGCTTCTCAACTGACTTCGGGACAGAAACCGGGTTCTTCAGCAACTGGCGTTTGAACCTTGATTACATCTACACCCGTTTCAACGACACGATTAACTTCGTTGATCTGTCGCAAGCGGTGAACCCTGATCTTGGTGTCAACGGCTTTACTGTCGACGGTCGTCCAATCTACCGGGCGATTGATTCCACTCAGGCTGGTTGTAACGCGACCTTGGATGGCAACGGCGGCACAGGCCTAACCTACTCCAACGTCACGTCGGATTGTTTCGGCACACGCCGCGACGACAACATCCAGCTGACCAACGGACGTAGCTCAGATTCGCACAGCTTCTCAGTGATCCTCGCCAAGAACTTCGACGGCGGCATCTTTACTTCGGGCGGCAGCACGCGTTTGAACTTCGGTTATGCGTTCACGGACTCCAACAACGCTCGTAACAACCAGTCATCGACAGCGACTTCGTCGTTTGACGTGACCGGCGCATTCGACCGTCAGGATCCAGCAGTGTCGACGGCAACCACTGAAACCCGTCACAACTTCACAGCCTCGCTGTTCTTCAACGAGCAATTTGTTGATGGCTATGACACGGGCCTGGGCATCTTCTTCCGTGCACGTGAAGGTCGTCCATACAGCCTGACATTTGATGGCGGCGGCGTCTTCAATGACAGCGCATCGGGTTCGGACAATGCTCTGCTTTACGTCCCATCAAGCGTGAGCGATGCAAACGTATCGCCGCTCTCTGATGCGACTGCCGTTCAGAGCGTCATCGACTATGTCGCTGCATCGGGCTGTTCGTTTGAAGGCGGAGAATCGATCAAGCGGAACACATGCCGCAACGATTGGACCTTCGACATGGACCTGCGTCTCAGCCAGGAAATTCCATTCATCGGCAGCCTCACTGGCATCGCCGAAGACCGGATTGAACTGTTCGCAGACTTCTCGAACTTCCTGAACCTGCTCGACAGCAGCTGGAACGTTCTGCGCTCACGCGGCGGTTTCAACGGTCTTGTTGACGTTGCCGATGGCGGAGTGGACGATCAAGGTCGCTACATCATCTCGGGCTTCAACCCAGATGATGACAACCGCATCGCGATCAATGCGTCGGCATGGCGCATCCAACTCGGTGCTCGTTACGAATTCTAATTCGTCGCTACCGATTTTAAGAACACGCGCGGCGGGGCCTTCGGGTCCCGCCGTTTGCGTTTCGGGTGAAATTCTTAGGAAGCGGTCGGTTCGGTGAGTGGGTCGGCGCCGCGGTTCACCCAGCAGATGCCGCAAGCGTGTCGGCCGGATCATCTGCAACGCTAAGCAACTCAAAAGCAAGAGCCTCTCGCACGTCGCTCGACAAATCTTGGCGCAGAGCTCTTTCGAGCGCAGCGGCCTGATCACCCAATTCCGGTTCCCCAAATATCGCAGCGGTCCCGGCCAATTTGTGCACCAAACGAGCCAAGTCTTGAGCCGCGTCCGGTGTGTAGCGGAGCTCTGACAGAATACCCGTTTCTAACGCTGAACGGACGGCTTCAATTGCTTCGCTCCGCCGCTCATTCCATCGCTCTATTAGAGACGGCGACAGGTTTTGCGGGCGCGCATCCAGACCAGACATGGAGGTCGACGCGACATGATTCGCAACAAATGTGGTGGCTAGGCTCTTTGGCTGTTCAAGCTCTCTTGATTGGCGCTCGATCAGGGGGTTCGGCGGGGACGACCTAAAACCAGGTGCATTTTTGGGCTCAAGACGCCTTGGTTCCGGGTCAAGGGAACTCCCTTCTTCACCTCCCTCGCTTGCTTCAACAATTTGCGTTGGCAGCCATCGTTGAAGCGCCCGGGCTAGATCGGCAAAAACGAGCGGCTTTGCCAGATGGGCTTGCATGCCGGCTTGCCGAGCTTCTGCGATGTCTTCGGGAAAGGCGTTCGCTGTTAACGCGATGATGGGCATGATATCGGGGCCGATGCCCTCTGCTCTCAAAGTGCGGGTGGCTGCGTAGCCGTCGCATCCGGGCATCTGGATATCCATGAAAACCAGATCGAAGGGTCTTTCTCGCATCACGCTATCGATCACCATGGCGATGGCTTCGTTCCCGTCTTGGGCGATTGCGACACTCTGACCGCATCTTTCCAACATCTCTGCGCCCAACATCCGGTTCACATCGTGATCTTCGACCAGTAAAATGCGCGCGGATTGAGGGATATCGGATGGATCGATCTCAACTGTTTCGGGGGGAGGGGTGAATGTCGGTTCGGCAAAAATCGCAGGGAGCCTTAGGCGGAATACCGATCCGATACCGGGTTCGCTCACAACCGAAATTTCCCCGCCGAGTAATTCCGCCAGCTGACGGCTAATGGTTAGGCCAAGGCCGGTCCCGCCATAACGCCGGGCGGTGTCGCTTTCACCCTGCGTGAACGGGGCAAAGATTGTCTGAATTCTCGCTTCACTGATTCCGATCCCCGTGTCTTGAACCTCTACGATGAATTCATTCTCGTTGATTGCGCATGAGATCTCAACTCGGCCGCTCTCTGTGAACTTGATCGCATTGGCGACGAGGTTGAGAATGATCTGGCGCAGCCTTAGAGCATCGCTTTCGACCCAAGGGCGCGCAGCCGCACCCGCTTTTTGACCGGCTTTCTTAGAGGTATCGTCCTTGCCGGGACTGAATGGATCAAAGACAAGCTCTAGACCCTTCTTTTGCGCCGCGGGCCGATGAAGCACCGCACATTCGGAAATCGTGGCATAAAGATCCAAAGGGGCCGAATCGATGGCGATCTGCCCAGCCTCGATCTTGGACAGGTCGAGAATATCATTAAGCAGGAGCATCATTGAGCGGCCTGATTGGACGATCATTTCGGTGTGGCGGCGATTTTCTTCGCTGAGATCACCTTGCAACATCAATTCCGCAAACCCCAAAACACCGTTCATAGGAGTGCGGATTTCGTGGCTCATATTGGCGAGAAACTCTGACTTGGCGTGTGCAGCACGTTCAGCATTTCGGCGTGATCGAGTGAGCAACAACTCCAATTCTACTCTTTCAGTAACATCGCGAGCGGATACGACGACGCTGCTTCGTTTCCCTTTTTCCGGAGACTGAGCCACCGCACAGTCGGCTTCGATAAAGACCGGGGCGCCATCATCGGCATCCCGAAGGCGGCGATAGGTAATGCGCTCCTTGTCGCATTCTCCATCCAAAAGCCGCGCCATGACGAACCGCATCCGTTCAGCCTCATCTGCGTGAGTGCATTCAGTGATGAGACGACCAACGAAGTCACTTGGTTCATGGCCCAAGACTTCATGCACGGATGGCGAAGCGTAAGTGCAGCGACCATTGCGATCGATGCTCAATACCGCGTCGGTCACGTTTGCTGCCAGCAATTCCAGCTTTGCGCGGCCTTCCAGCATCGCCTGCGTCAAACGTGCGCGCGCTGTCAATATCGCGACGATTGGCAGACCAGCAAGGAAATTGGCCGAAACAAACGCCTGAATAAGGTACATTTTGCTGACGGCTGAGGTGGAGTTTTCGACGATCGGGCCCATCCCAACATACGTCATCCAACTCGCCATGATCGCGATACCAGGAACAAATAGAGCGGTACCAATGGCGCCCAAGCGGAATGCCATCAACAAAGTGATCGGCGGGATCAGGAAGAGCAGCGGGTAGGTTTCCTGTTTGAAGACAACATAAACCGCCAACAAGCCGCAGATCATCAAGGCTGACCGTTCGGCGATCTGCTCACCGGTGATGGCCGAGCGATCGCGAATGGCATCGTGCACCAAGAGGGCCGCCGGCACAGTCAGGATCAAACCCATGCTATCTGCCAGAAACCAGGCAGGCGCTCCGGTGATCATGACCTGAAGGTCTGCACTTAAGGCAAGACTGGCGATCGCTGTCGAAACGAAAGGCCCCACTATCCCGGCAAAGAACAGAAATCGCCCTAGGTCGGCCAAGTCGGCCAGATCGGGTCGATCATCGCACGACCGCCTAATCAACCAAATTACGATCACAATCTCCGCCAGATTCGCTGCGGCGAAAATGACCGCGGTGTCTGCCGGAATGTTCGCAGCGAAGTTGGTGAGGATGTTTGCGACAAAAATGCCGCTTAGCAATGGGAGCTCATTGCGCAGTCGTGCCAGCAACAAAATGACCACCGCGCTGCCATTGGGGAGCCAGACACTGGCCAATACCGCGTCAAAACGTGACACCGAAAGGCAAAACAATCCAAGAGCAAAGAACGTGATCGAACCCAGTAAGGCAAACAGAACACTTTTTGTATCGAGCGGGCCAATGGCAATCGAGCCGCTCGATTGCTTGCGCTGGGCGCGTGTTTGACCAATCTTCGGCCAAACTCCCTTTGCGAAAGCGGATTTCGCCAATCCAGGACGTGTCACAAGATTTTCGATCATTGGCTCCATCGCTTTTTTGTCGTTCGCTGGTATGATGCGGCCAGCCCCAATCGGATGGTCCGGCAGGCAGTGGTCCATCCGCAAAAACCCAAGCGCACCGTGGCATAGGATAGATGATCAAGACTCAACGCGGCTATCAGGGAAAACCGAAGGGTCTGCGTTGGCCGCTGATCTTGGCGATCGCGGTGTTTCACGTGCTCGCCCTCTATGGATTGTCGCGCCTGTTGGCCCCGCAGTTCACGGCGTCGGTTGAACGTGAAGTCGTCGAAGCCTTCACGGTTGTAGTCACGGCGCCGAACACCCCAGAAGCAGAACCTGAAACGCCGCCAGAGCCCGATGAGGGAGCCGCAGGCGCTCAAGGTGAAGAAGCAGTGCCTCAGCCTGTCACGGCCCCGACATCGCCAATTGAGCGCAATCCAGAGCCTAGGCCGCAGGCATCCTCTACCGGGACCGCGCAGCGATCTGGCGCGCGGGAGACCGGAGATGGCACAGGGGCTGAGGGAGACGGATTGGGCACCGGAAGCGGAAATGCAGGCGGCGGCCAAGGAAATGGTGTTGCAATCCGGCCAAGCGTCGCGTCTGGCGCGCTAGACCCGCGCCGCGACTTTCCTATTCCCGAAGGCGGACGCGAAGCGCGGTTCGGAACGTCCGTGACGGTGTTTTTCACCGTCACCCGAGACGGGCGCGCGCGCGGCTGCAGCGTAACCAACAGCAGCGCCGACGCGGCGACCACGGCATTGGTTTGCGGGCTTGTGATCGATAAGATCCGCTTCAATCCTGCGCGCAACCGTGCGGGTGATCCGGTTGAGGCACGCTATGGCTACCGGGTTGATTTCCGACAGAGGTAGCTGACGGCCCGATAGCATTTGCGGCTTTTCGGGTTGTTTCTGGGGCCGCGTTCACTGGCTTTAAACCAACGCAATGATAGTGTGCGTCTATGGTTAAAGAGCGTCTCATCCATCCCGTCATTCTATGCGGGGGCAGCGGCACACGATTGTGGCCGGTCAGCCGAAAGGCGTTGCCCAAGCCATTTTTGCCATTGATTGGCGATTCGACCCTGTTTGAACAAGCAATTGAGCGGGTTCACGATGGCGATGGCGCGCGCCGGTTTGATCGGCTCACAATTGTCGCTGGCGCTCAACAGGTCCGCCATATTGAAACCCAGTTGGATGGGCGTGCGCATCGTTTGATCGTAGAGCCAGCGGCGAAGAACACAGCGCCTGCTATCGCTCTCGCTGCTGCATACCTCAACCCTCACGACATCATGTTGGTGTGCCCTAGCGACCACCATATTGCCGATACCCCTGCCTTTCGCGATGCCGCATTTGCCGCCGCTGAATTGGCTGCTCAGGACTATCTCGTCTCCTTTGGGATAACTCCCGATCGTCCAGAGACCGGATATGGATATTTGAAACGCGGTGAAGCGATTGAGGGTGGATATTCGATCGCACAATTCGTTGAGAAACCAGACATTGACCGGGCAAAGTCTTATTTGGAAAGCGGCGAGTACAGTTGGAATGGCGGTATCTTTGCATTTCGTGCTGGGCATTTGCTGAATGAGTTGAGAGCCCACCGCCCGGCTATGGCAGAACTTGTTGAGCAATCAGCAGCCAAGAGCCGGGAAACCAGCGCCCGTATACACCCCGATGCGGAAATTTTCTCGCAGATTGAGGGGGACTCCATCGACTACGCCGTCATGGAGAACACAGCCCGCGCCGCTATGGTTCCTGCTGATATGGGCTGGTCAGACATTGGAAACTGGGCCGCCTTGCAGGACGCGATGAAGGCTGAGAACGGCCGAGCGGATGATCGCGGCAATGTTCAAAATGGTCATGCCGATTTCATCAATTGCGCCAATGTCCTGACATCGAGTGATGGACCGCGCATTTCTGCTGTTGGAGTGGCGGATCTTTGCATCGTTGTTTCCGATGGCGAGGTTCTGGTTACGACACGCGATGGCGCGCAATTGGTCGGTAAACTGCCCGGGGCATCGAGCCAGTGACCGGGAGTGTGCGCAAAATCGAAACTCGCATGATCGAAAAGGTTTGGGGCCGCAGTGAGCTGCCCCAACCGTTCCCACCTCCGGGGAGTGCGCGGATCGGGGAAATCTGGTTCGAGCCGCCTTCGGAATTGCCGCAGCTGCTCGTCAAATACCTCTTCACGAGTGAAAAACTCTCAGTTCAGGTCCACCCTTCGGGTGCCGACGCTTTGCCGGGCGAGGATGGCAAAGAAGAGTGCTGGCTCGTTCTGGATGCGGAGCCGGGCGCAAAATTGGCGATTGGTTTTAATGAGCCGGTGAGTGCAGAACAAATGGAGGCTGCGGCGCGGGACGGGTCGATCGAAGACTTACTGACTTGGCACGATGCCAGAGCAGGTGATGTGTATTTTCTACCGGCAGGCACTGTCCATGCGATCGGGCCGGGCTTAGCCTTGGTCGAAGTTCAGCAAAACAGCGACACCACATTTCGGCTCTATGACTATGGCCGACCACGCGATTTGCACTTGGATCGGGCTTTGAAAGTGGCCGATGGCGAGCCCTATGATGCGCGGCACAAAAGCAATGTAGCACAGCGCGGCGAAGCGCTGATTGCGGGCGCGCATTTCCGAGTCGATCGAATTGTCGGAACACCGGATGCCGCGATGGTTGAAGCCTATCAGGGGCCACTCTTGGCCTTGCCGCTTGAGGGTTCTCTTGGCGGCTGGAAGGCGGGCGAGGCGAAGGCAATAGCGGGCGAATGCCTTTTCGCCGATAGTGCCGAAGCGCTGGATTTTAGCGCTGCCAAAATCACTCTTCTGACTCGCCCAACTTAGAGGCCAATCTTGGGAGTATTGGCAGGCTAGCGCGGCTTTATTCGAGCAATTTCGAGGCGTTACTGCGGACGGCTCGCTCCAAAGCGCCCCGCATAAAGCCTAGGACGCGAGGCAAATCCATTTCGATCACAACATTGTCTTCGGAAATGCTGACGCCGCCCTCGATCCGCTGACCAGCAGCGGTGATGTGCAAATCCATCCGGTCTTCATTGGGCCAGCTCGTTTCAACTTCGGCCATTCCCTTTGGGAAGTAATCCGCGATTTCGTGGGCGTGAGTGTGCATCCGCCGGCGGACCTCTTCGGCGCCCAGATCGTGGGGGAGCGATACGCGCATCGGGCTAGCGCGGCTGCTTTTCTGTTTCTAGATTGGCGGCAAGATCTGGCAGCGGAACGCCCGAACCTTGTGTCTCGCCAGTCATTTCAGCCAGCAATTCATCGCCGCCATACCGATAGTCGAGATAGCGCGATTTCACTGCCAAATCATCCAAAGCGCCTTCGGCAAGGCGGCGGGTTACACGGTCAACCTCGCTTGATAATTTTGAAAGGCTCGCTGTCAGGCGATCGTCGGCTGTTCCCCCGGCATACTGCTCTTTGCGCAGATGCTCAGGGATTTTGCGATAATTGTCGATCGTTTCAGGGATGTATTCACCCACCAATTCTCGGACCTCATTCATCGCTGGGTGCGCGTCATCGATGCTTTCCAATTGCACGCCGAGCGCATCAAGCTGCACCCCCAATTGATCCACTATCTTGCCGGCGGCATCGGGCAGTGCAGGGCGCTGTGCCTCAAGCCACAATTCCGTTCGCGCGACCATTTGCTGCGGGTTGCCCAATTTTAAGTCGGCGCGCTTTGGAATTTTGACCTTTGGGAAATTGGAAAACACGAACGCGGCCGCCATGACCGCAAGCGCGACCATCATCACGCCGGTAAATCCGATCCCGTTCAGCACGATGCCAGCTAGCGATGCAGAGACTAATATTGCGAGCACCGCACCCGCGAAATATTTGGCCCGGTTCAACCAGTTTTTGCGCTTGGCAGCAGCCGAACCTTGCCCGATGCTATTACCGGGACGGTGCGTGCCTCCGTCTTGTTGGATCAACAGCGACTTCTTCGCTGCGCCCAGTATTTGATCCGATTGCTGTGTGCTGTCTGTCATTGCGATTAGCTATCCAGCCCCAGCAGCGATGGCTCTGATGCAACTTTTTGTTGAGCCTGAGCTTGTCCCTCGGCGCGGGCGATATAGCCTTTCGATTTCTCAACTTCATCGGTCAGAACGTTGACAGTCTGCTTCATGGAATCGAGCGCGCGGACTTTGAAATCGTCCACTTCATCCATCGTGTCATAGATGTTCTGGAACGCGCGTTGCAGCGTTTCCAGCGGAATGGTCGAAGACGCAGCCTGCTCATGAATTTGCGCCGTCTGTTCGCGCAGCAGCGTGCTGGTGGAATCGATAATGTCGGTCGTCGTTTGGTTGAGCGAGGTAATCTGTTGCAGGACCAATTTCTGATTGGTCATCGCTTGAGCAACAGTCACTGCCGTGCGCAACGCGCCCACAGTTGTGGTGCTGGCGCGATCAACGCCTTTGACCAGCTCAACATTGTTTTTCTTGACCAGATCAAGTGCAAGATAACCCTGAACACTCACAGCCATCTGCGTCAGCAAATCTTGCGTGCGCTGGCGAACATAAAACAGCGCGCTCTCACGGAGCGCCTTTGCCTTTTCCGGATCGCTCGAATCCAGTTCAAGCGCCTTTTCTTCCAAGCGGGTGTCCAATGTTTTTGCGATATGGATCATTTGCTCCAACTCGCCCATCGCTTCCCAAAGCTTCTGCCGTTCTGTGTCGATAGCGGCATTGTCGAGGTGCAGTTCTTTCTTGCCCCCTTCCAGCCGCTCAAGGATCGCCTGAATGTGACCTTGGGCCGATGTGTAGCTATCGAAGTAATTCTTCAGCTTGCTACCAAATGGAATGATGCCAAACAGTTTGCGCGGGGTGAGCAGCTTGTTTTTGCGGCCAGGATCGAGGTCTTCGACGGTGCGTCGCAGCTCAGCCAGATTGCTGCCCACGTTGCTGTCCGCGTCCATCGCGCGAACTGGGCGATCAAGGAAGCGGTTGGAATGGGCAGCCGCTGCGCGAATCTGCTCCTGACCCATGCGCGTGATTTGATCGACTTTTTCGCCAAAAGCAGGTGAATTGGCGTCGACTGAGACAAGATCTGTCACAAACGCTTCGACCTTTGTGTCTAGCTTTGTGCGTTGCTCATCTGCGACTGGTACCAAGCCCGCAGCCTTCTCGGCGGCAACTGCCGGCACCGGATCGGGCGGGGTCAGCTCAAAATCGGTCGCAGTTTTGGTTGCAGTTTTGGTGGTTGGGCTGGTCTCGGTGCTCATGCGGCGTATTTGCTCCCTGATCCGCCGAGCTAGGAAAATTGGTTTAGCGGCGGCTTCTTTGTTTACTGTATTAGTGATATAAAACACGTCTTTCAAGTGTGTCGAAGATAGCGGGTTTGCGCCGCACAATCCATGATTGATGATTGCGCGCCCGGCAATCCGCTTCCACTCCCCCACAAATGTCCTTAAAGCTGATGCATTATCACAGGGCAGAGACCACTTGAGCAACGAAACGACACCACCGAATTCAAAGCCATTGGCGCCATCAAGCTCCGGCTACACTCCTATCCCACCCAAGAGCAGCTCGGTTGCTTCAGATGAAGGTATGTCTGTGTCACGGGTGGCGTTCAGTTTGCGTCGGTGGTGGCGCGAAGACGTCGTGGGGACCGTCGATCAAGAGCAAGTGATCGAAAAGCGCCGGGCCGAATGTGCATTGTCGGAACGGTATTTGTTTATGACCGCGATGAGCGCGGGGATCGCTGTTCTTGGCTTGTTGTTGTCTTCGCCAGCTGTTGTGATCGGAGCTATGTTGCTGTCGCCGTTGATGGACCCCATCATGGGCCTCGGCTTTGCTTTGGCGATTGGCGATTATCAATGGCTAAAGAAGTCCGCACGAAGCCTTGCCTGGGGCACGGTAGTCGCAGTCGCTCTCACGGCTGGGCTGGTGTATATTTCGCCCATTCAAACGATAACGCCTGAAATTGCTGCGCGCACGCAGCCCAATCTGTTTGATCTGTTTGTGGCGCTGTTCTCCGCTCTTGCTGGTGCCTATGCGATGATACGCGGGCGCGAAGGGACGATTGTGGGCGTCGCGATTGCGACCGCGTTGATGCCGCCTCTTGCAACCGTGGGCTTTGGCTTGGCGACTTGGAATTGGACGGTCTTTTCGGGCGCATTGCTGCTCTATGTGACCAACCTTATTACCATTGCTCTTACCGCCTGGGCTATGGCTCGGGTTTACGGGTTTAAGACAAGTCTGAGCTCTCGGCAGTCGGTCTTTCAGCATTTTGCCGTTTTAGCTGTTTTTGTCGCACTCGCGTTGCCGCTGGCGTTCTCGCTGCAACAAATCGCGTTCCAAACCAATTCGCAGCGGATCATTCGGGGTGAGATCGAAGAGCCGTTTGTGGTGGGATCGGAGATATCGCGGCTAGATGTAGATTTCCGCTCGGCTCCAATCACGGTTTCTGCGTCGATCTACACACCGTCTCCGCGTAGCGATGCCGAAGCGGAGATTGAACGCGCCCTGGCAGCGCGCTTGGGACAACCGGTCGAATTAAACCTCACACAATTGCAAGTTGGCACCGCTGCGAGCGCAGCGCAGCAAGCGCAATTGTCGGCGGCTCGCGCCAATGAAGAGGAAGCCGCCCTTGTACGCGCCAATGCGCTCGCAACACGGCTTGCTCTCGTGGCTGGCGTTACGGAAGACGATGTAACGGTCGACCGCACCCGCCGCCGAGCAACCGTGCGCGCTGAAAGATTGGACGGTGCAACACTGGCCGCTTACCGCGCGCTCGAAATGCGGATCGCGGCGACCGAACCGGATTGGACGATCGAGCTGCTGCCGCCAATCGGCGAATTGCCAAGTGAGATCGCATTCGGCGAAGATGGGCCGACGCCCGAGGGCGCTCAGGCGCTAGCAGTCGTGGAATGGGCGGCTAGGCGGGTTGATTTACCCATACTGCTTGTCGGAAATCCCATCCAGACAACGCAGGCGGCTGAAATCTTGGCCCGCCGCGGGGTCAGCGTAAGCGTGCAGGAAGGCTTTGGCCCGCTGCGGGCTGAATGGGGTGGGCGCTAACTTCGCAGGCGCCCACCGCCAATTATGCAGCCAGTTCAAGCGGCACAATCTCGCCAGATAGATAGAGTTTCTTCGCCTTGGCGCGGCTCAATTTGCCTGAGCTGGTACGCGGCAAAGTGCGCGGCGGCACCAATTCGATCACACAGCTCATGCCTGTTACAGAGCGAACTTTATCGGCTATTTGTTCGCGCAATTTGACGCGCTCTTCTGGGTCCGCAATGCGGCAATGGACCAACACGGCCGGCGCTTCTTCGCCGCCTTCGGTTTCCACTGCAAATGCGGCAATGTCACCATGATTGAAACCCGGAAGCTGTTCCACGGCCCATTCAATATCTTGCGGCCAATGGTTTTTGCCGTTGATAATGATCATGTCTTTGGCGCGGCCGACGATGAACAGATATCCATCGGCCATGTAGCCCATGTCGCCTGTGTCCAGCCAGCCATCGACCAGGCAATCCTCGGTCGAAGCCGGGTCGCGGAAATAAGAGTGCATGACGCTTGGGCCGCGGCACCACACTTTGCCAATCTGGTGGTCGCCGCGTCGCTCTCCGTCCTCGCCGGAAATATACACGTCCATGTCTGGTAGTGGTTTGCCGCAATTCACGATCGCGCGGTAGCGCGCCGGGCGGCTGATGTCGCGCGGCGTCCCCGACAGGCGTTCTTCCTCAACCAATTCCACCCGGATCCCTTCGCCCGGTGGCATGACCGTGACGGCCAAGACTGCCTCTGCAAGCCCATAAGAGGGGGTGAAGGCTGATGCTTTGAAGCCGGCTTCGCTAAAGGCATTGACGAAGTTTTGCATCACATCGGGCCGGATCATATCCGCACCGTTGCCAGCAATTCGCCAGCGAGACAGGTCGAACCGCTCCGCGACGTTGGTCTGGCTTGAAATGCGACGCGCGCAGATATCATAACCAAATGTCGGTGAATAAGAGCAAGTGTTGCCGGGATTGCGACTGATCATGTCGAGCCATGCAAGAGGGCGGCGTGCAAATGCGTCGGGTTTCAGGAAATCGACTGAGAATTGGTTGGCGACCAGTGACAAGAAGCAGCCTACGAGCCCCATATCGTGGTAAAGCGGCAGCCAGCTGACGCAGCGGTCATTTTCACCCAGTTCCATTGAAACCGCGTGACCATACAGATTGTGCAGCAATGCCTCATGCGTGACAGCCACCCCAGTGGGGAAGCGGGTCGAACCCGAAGAATACTGCAAGTAGCAAATATCATCGGGTGAGGCCTTGGGCAGGTCCACGACAGGCGCCGGTTCCTTGGCAAATTCCTGCCAGCTGATCCCGGCGCAGCCCTGTTTCGCGGCAGCGGCTCCTGCCATTTGCGCGATTTCTTCAGGGAAGATCAAAACGGTTGGATCAGAGCTCTGCAATTGGACTGCGAGTTGGTCAATATAACTGTCTTTGCCGCCAAAGGTTGTCGGCAAGGGCAGCGGCACCGGCCAAGCACCAGCATAAACGCACGCGCAAAACAAAGCGGTAAAGTCAGGCCCGGTTTCGGCGATCAGAGCGACGCGGTCCTTGGGCTTAATTCCAGCTTCGATCAGGCGATAGGCCATCTCAATCGCGTCATCGCGCATTTCGGAATAGGGATAAACTCTTTCGAGTTGTCCCCGCATATCATGAAAATTCATGCCTTTTTTGCTGCGAGCGGCATAATCGATCGCATCATTAAAGGTGTCAAATTGCGCGCGGATCCGCGGAAGTTCGCAATCATTCGGCGTCGGCGTCAAGGCGGCCTCGGTCATTTTACTAGCGATACCCGTCATTTGCGGCGCGCGGTTGCGCGCTCTATGGTGTCCACTCAGTCACCGACGCGGAACGCCGATAGACTTTTGATATTTTCCCATTTGATAAGGACTGTGGCACGAATAAGGCAATATGGTTTCACGAATAGGTAAAACGTCATCACCCGGTAGTGATATGGGAGAAGGGGACGACCCTTTGAGCACCCGAGATGAATCGCGTGTGAAGAAAAAGAGGGCGAGGCGAGAGCCGAAGAAAGCGCGCCCCCTCGATCAAACTATTTTGCGCGATTTGGCCCTGTCTTATGCGGCGCGGTTTGCCACCACTGGTGCGAAGCTTGAGCAATATCTCGCTCGCAAAATTCAAGCTCGAGGTGTTGCTGAGGATGAGGATGGCCGATCGGTTGAGCTCGATGTGACCGGTTTGGTCACGCAAATGATCGAATTGGGATATGTAAACGACGATGCTTATGCCCGCTCCAAAAGCCGTGATCTAACTGCTCGCGGGTATGGTGCGCGGCGGGTTGAGCAAGCATTGTGGATCGCTGGTGTCGATGATGAAGTGCGGGAGAATAATGCGCCAGGAGAATGCGAAAGCAGGCGCGCGGCGATCTTGCTCGCGAAAAAACGGCGATTTGGCCCGTTTGGGCGGCCAGATGATTGCGGCGACGTTGACGAAGATGAGAATGGCGATCCTTTGGAGCGACGAAAACTGCGCGAAAAACAAGTTGCCGCGATGCTTCGCGCAGGGCACCAATATGACCACGTGCGGTTCATATTGGATGCAGCCGCGATTGACGAAATAGACGAATGGCTTGCCGAGGCAGAAGATGCCGAGGAACCACGGGAGAGCGGGATATGGTAAGAATTGGCGCAATGGTCGCGGGCTTGGCTTTGGCTTCGTGCTCTCCAGTTGGGGCGGCCCAAGACACGCCTCCGGCTCCAAGCGTGTTCGAAGCTCCTGCGGTCGATCCCGATTCCGGTCTGACTTTGATCGATGTGACTGTTTTGAGCGGTTCGCAAAGCCATTCATTCGTGACGGAACTGGCCGACACCAATGAAGCGCAGGCGCGCGGAATGATGTTTCGGACCGAAATGGGCGACGACGAAGGAATGTTGTTTCCCTCGCCGGTTCCTCAACCGCGCAGTTTCTGGATGAAAAACACGCCGCTGCCGCTCGATATAATCTTTATTGGTGCAGATAGCCGGATCACCAACATCGAAGCGGGTGTGCCCTACTCCACCGACAGTGTGACCTCTATAGGCCCAGCGCTAGCGGTGTTCGAAATTCGAGGCGGGCTTTCTGCTGAGTTAGGGATTATGGCTGGGGATACTGTGGAGTTTTCCATTCCCGAATGAATTTGCAGTGATCTTGCATATTGGCGGGCTTCGCCACTTGGGTTAACGGGCCAATTGGTCTAACGGCAGCGCCATGGGAATTACATCATGAGCATCTTGGGTAAAATCTTCACTTGGTGGGACGGCGCGACCATTGGCACGCACTGGTGGTCTAAGCGTGTCGGCGGCGAACATGTCGGCACAGACGTTCAAGGCAACAAATATTACCGCGCAAAAGCGAAAGCTACTGGTCATTCCAACGGCTCGTACACGCAGCGTGAGCGCCGCTGGGTGATCTATAATGGCCATAACGATTCGAGCCGCGTGCCCAGCGAATGGCACGGCTGGCTCCATGGGGCGTTTGATGATGTTCCAGAAAGCTATCTGCCCCCTGCTAAGGTTTGGGAAGCAGATTACACGCCCAACGCGACCGGAACCGCCGCTGCCTATCGCCCGCAAGGCGCTTTGGAGCGCGGGGGTAAGCGTGCAGCGGCTGATGGCGACTACGAAGCGTGGAACCCAGATGCGAGTGCCGAAGGGTAAGCCTGCAAGGCCGATCTCCGCTTGAAATGCGCATTCATCCAGCCTTTCTTTCGGCAATAGCCGCGATCTGCGTAACCGGTTGCAGTCAGACTGAACCTGATGAAGGGTCAGAAATGACTGCCGAGGAGCCGGGCGCGAGCGTGGAAAACGAAAGCGGCGAGGCCGAGTTGTCTCCTGTCGCGGTCGGCGATTCCACTCCGATGGCAGAACGTGTTGCGACCATCGGCCTGCTCAACAAACGTAACAATGTAAGCCAAGATTTTGAAATCCGGCCCGGCGAAATCGTCGAAGAAGGCCCTGTTATTGTGCGGCTGCAGGCATGTGAACGCACTGCGCCTTATGAATTCCCGCAAGAAACCGGTGCGTTTGTTCAAGTTGATGTGCTTGAACGCGGGGAAAGCGAGCATGCCCGCGTTTTTTCTGGGTGGCTGTTCAAGGAAAACCCCAGCCTGAATATCGTTGAGCACCCCGTCTATGACGTCTGGGTCAAAGACTGCGCGATGAGTTTTCCTGGCGACGAATAGGCAGGCGGATTGTGATCGGTGTCTTGAGACATGATCGCGTCAAACGCCTCTGACAATGTCAATTCTGGATTGCCGCGCGCAGCATCCACCAATTTCAGATATTCGCTTTGAGGCATCTCTGCGGCCCCCATAGACGCGAGATGATCCGTCATAAATTGGCAATCGAGCAGCCGCACGCTTGCTGTGTTTAGCAGCGCGACCAACCAACACAGTGCCACTTTACTGGCATTGTCGGCGCGGCTGAACATGCTTTCCCCGCAAAACACCCGATCGAAGGCCACTCCGTATAGACCGCCCACCAGCTGCTCTTCGCCTTCGATCCCGGTCCAGCATTCTACAGAATGTGCATAGCCAGCACGGTGGAGCGCAACATAGCTGGCGACAATCCGATCGCTAATCCAGCTTTCTGGATGGCCGGGGCGGGGCGCAGCGCAAGCTTGAATCACATCTTCGAAAGCTTGGTTGATTGTCACTCGGAAACGATCAGAGCGTAGTACCTTTCGAAGCGACTTTGATACTCTCAGACCGTCGAGCGGTATGATTGCTCTGTCGCGCGGCTCAACCCAGAAAATCTCCAAGTCTTGGCGCGTGTCCGCCATTGGGAAAATCCCGCTGCGATAGGCAAGCAAGAGGGTTTCAACCGGGATCGGGGCGCGCAGGGGCGAATGCATGATGTGGTGATCTTTATCACTGCGTTGCGGTGAGGCTAGTAAGGATGCGACCAGAAGAGACGCAATCCGGCCCCAAAGACTCGAATGACCGGTTGCCTATCTCCAAAAGCTTCGATAGAGGGCGCAGCCTGTGTAGGGGCGTAGCTCAGCTGGTAGAGCGTCGGTCTCCAAAACCGAAGGTCCAGAGTTCGAGTCTCTGTGCCCCTGCCACTCCTCCCAAACCATTCCTCCCAATCAACTTGCGCCTTGGACCGTGTTTTGCGGACGTTGCTTCGCGCCAATAGAAAAGGGGCCCAGCCATCTGGCCGAGCCCCTTTCTTTCAGTTCGAGGTGTTCAATCCTCGCGAGTGCCAGATCAATATTCTTCTGGCTCTTCGGGAGTGTCGGCCGTGTGGGTCTCCCCGGCGTCTTTCTCGCCGCGGGCGAGTTTGAACACCACACCTGACAAAAGCAAAAGCGCAAGCAGGTTGGGCAGCGTCATGGCAGCATTGGAGATGTCGCCCAAACGCCAGACCAATTGCGACGGCTGGGTCGCTCCAACAAAGATCGCAACGCACCAGATAACCCGCCAAATGATATGCAGGACTTTCTCACCGGCGCGGGTTGAACCCGGAATACGGTCATAAAGGAATGTGATCGCCCGCTCACCATAATAACTCCACGTTAGGAGCGTGGTGAAAACGAACAGAATCAACGCAACGCTGACGACAATGGTCCCAAGAGGTACACCTGCAATCAACGCCGGAAATGCAGCTGCGTAGGCGGCTATGGTTGTGGCCACGCCCGCCGTTTCCACTGTGCTGAGATCGGACTGCCACACGTGCGCCACCGATTGACCAGCCCCAGTAAAGTCACCCTGAACTGTTAGGATAACCAGTGCCGTCATAGTGCAGATCACGATTGTATCGATGAACGTGCCCAACATTGCCATGCGGCCTTGCTGTTCAGGGTCATCAGTCTGCGCAACCGCGTGAGCGATTGGTGTGGAACCCTGACCAGCCTCGTTAGAGAACAGGCCGCGCGCCACACCCGCCCTAATCGCGATAATGATCAACGCGCCAACAAATCCGCCCTCGGCAGCTTGGTTGTTAAAAGCGCCGCTAAAGATCAAACCGAACGTTTCTGGCAGGTCGCTTGCGTTTAGAGCGAGAGCGATAATCGCGAGCACGATATAGGCCGCCGCCATGAACGGTACGACGCTTTCGGCAACTCTACCGATAGATTTAATCCCGCCAATAATCACCACGAAGACAGCGAGAGCGACGACCAGTCCGCCGACCCAGCGCTCAATGCCGAACAGCTCGTTTAGACCGGTTGCAACTTCATTGGCCTGAATCGAGTTGCCAGTGACCAATGCCGAGAACAGCGTCCCAATGCAGAAAATGACCGCGAGCCAAGTGTATTTCGGCCCAAGACCCATCATGATGTAAGTCATCGGCCCACCGCGATATGCCCCATCCGAAGTTTTCTCACGATAGCGGATCGCAAGAGAGCCTTCGGCAAAGGCTAGAGCCATGCCGATTAGAGCTGTCACCCACATCCAGAATACGGCGCCCGGTCCGCCCCATGCAATGGCAAATGCCACACCGGCAAGGTTCCCTGTGCCCACTTGCCCTGACAGTGCCGTCGAGAGCGCGGCGAATGGCGAGATTTCTCCGCCTCCCTTGCCCTTGCGGCTCGAAAACAATCCTTTGACCGCAGAACCGAATTTTACGATCGGGTAAAATCGCAGGCCAACCATAATGTAGAAGCCGACCCCCAAAAGTACGACCACCATTGGCGGCACGGCGACCTCACCGATACTGAGCCATGATACCGGTTCGCCATTCCATTCGCCGCCCCAGATAAAGTCAGAGACGTTGACGATATGATCCAGCAGCGTTTTCGACTGCTCTGTGTTTGCTGACATTGTGCGATTTTCCCCGAGAAGATTTGTCCAAGGCAGCTGTTTCCTTGAATTAAGCAACGCACGCTAGAGCGACGAAAGGGAATTGACTAGTCCCGAAGCCACTCTTGCTCTTGCTTTACAACCCGGCTCACCATATTAGCGATATCAATCCTGAAATCGGTAAGAATCAAAAGCCCCTTCGTGACCTTGTCCCGAACGGCGACGAACCCTACCTGAAAGACGGATCAAACAATTTTACGCGAAGGCGAGTGGCTCCGATGGCCGAAGACAAAAAACGCAAGACATCCATCCCTGAATTTGTGAATCAAGTTCGCACGGAAACCAAGAAGGTCGTATGGCCAACCCGCGAAGAAACCATTCGCACTGCGATTTTTGTGTTCATCTTTATGGTGATCTTGTCGCTGTTCTTTTTTGGCATCGACAGCCTGTTTAACTTCGTCGTCAACAATCTGCTGCAACTCGCGCATTAATTGGCACCCTTTGACAGGGCACCTACGTTTCAATTTTCGACAATCCCATTTGCTAAGGACGCATCATGTCTCGCTGGTACATCATTCACGCTTACTCTGGCTTTGAAAACAAAGTGAAAGAGGCGATCATCTCCGAGGCTGAGCGGCTTGGCCTGACCGAAGGTGTTGAGGAAATCGAAGTGCCTACCGAAACGATCACCGAAGTGAAGCGCGGTAAGAAGGTGCAGGTCGAACGCAAGTTTATGCCGGGCTATGTCTTGGCGAAATTGCGGATGAATGATGACATTTATCACTTGGTTAAAAACACACCTAAAGTGACGGGCTTTCTGGGCAATAACAACAAGCCGCAGGCGATCAGCGAGCGTGAGGCTGCGCGCTATTTTGGCGGTGTCGAAGAAGCCAAGTCCGCACCGAAACAGCAAGTCAGCGTCGAGTACGAAATCGGCGATTCTGTCAAAGTTCTCGATGGGCCCTTTGCAAGCTTCAACGGCGTGGTTGAAGAGCTCGATTTCGACAAGGCGAAAGTCAAAGTCTCGGTTTCGATCTTTGGTCGGGCGACCCCGGTTGAACTCGATTTCGAACAGGTCGAACTGGTTAAGTAAGCGCGCGAGCGGGAAGGGGCGGCCTCGCGAGGTCAGGTTTTGAAAACCACCCTTGGCATTTGCTCAAAGAAAAAACGCTTTCGCTCCCGCGAGGACGCGGAGAGCGCGGCGGTTAGCGCTCCGTTTAAGCTTCGCGCCTATCGCTGCGAATTGTGCAGGCAATTCCACCTGACCAGCCGGACAAAGGGCATGAAAACTCCGCGCAGCGAGCTTTAGCTCAAGGTCTGAAACAGACCACCAGAGCTCAAATTGGCCAAAATGGCTGCCCATTTAACGCTTGGACAAACAGCGCGGTCGCCAAGGCGGCTTGAGCGGCAGCGACGCCGATCACGACAGCCACAGCATTCCAACCATATCGATCCGCGAGCCAGCCCGCGAAAGGCACCGTTTGCATCATATGCAGGCTGACGAAGTGTGCCGGTCGCAAATCGCCATATTCCCGCGACCATCCGAAGAAAGGCACCGTCGCGCCGCCCCCTTCGAGCGGAGCGCCCACATAGCGGCCGCCGCTCGACATAGTGAAACCGAAATACAATGTGGTGAAGAATGCAGCTGTTAGGCCGAGGATGGCTCCCAGCCAAAGTCCCTTGCGCGCGCGATCGCCTTTACGCCAAACTTGAACCGCAAGAGCCATTACGACGGTCATCAAGAAGAACGCGCCCAATCCCATTAGCGCGTACATCAAACTTTCAAACTCGCTGTCAAAGTTGAAGTGTGACCGCTTCGCTTGCGCGGCTTGAAGCGTGACCCAGATATATTCGAACACTAGCCCGCCAGCGGCGAGGTAGGAGAAGATCAGCAGAATTGGTCCTGCGCGAACCGTCCGCGGCACAAGCTGAAGAAGAACGCCAATTGTGAAAAAGTGCAAGCCCAGTGAAATGTTGAATTTCTGCGGCTTGGTCCAGACCGCTGCGCTGTCGAGCATACGAGCATCCATGACCCAGGCAGGAATGAACACAACAAAGCTGGCAAGCATGAAGATGGCTAGTGTTAGATTGAGCCGCGTTACGTGGTCTGTGTCCAATCCCGGAGCAAGCGCAACCCAATCGGTTGGTTTCTCATCAGACGCGCTCATGCTGGCACCTGAGTAATGCTTGATGGTGAGGCGCCTTCGACTGGGGCATCTTTCTTGCGGAAAAATCCGGCTCTCATAGCCAAGAACGTTGCAAGCCCAATTGGTCCAAACATGAAAGTCGCGAGCAAGATCGGAACTTGGACAAACCGATTTAAGCCGACCTTGTCTGCTTCGATGGCGATCCAACCGCCAATGAATAGGTCAAAGGCAAGATAATGAACCCACCCCGCGAGCAACATTTCACGTGAGCTGAGAAGAGCGGCGACTTCATCAAGTGAACCATAACCTCCGCCCTCTACCGAGAAAAAGTGGGTCATGGTCAGCCCAGAATAGAGCAGCGACAATCCAAACGGGATGACAAATCGCGGCACCGCCGTGAGAAGCGCCCAGCGCCGCGGCAAAAAGACCAAGATCAGCCAGCCCAGCATCGCTGCCTGACCCGCATATCCAAACCATTGTTCAGGCGTAGGCATTGTCGCTCCCCGCTTTCAATTTAGTGTATTGCTATTGCAATACACTATGTGGGTCAAGAGTGCTCGGCCCGCTTCAAGCCATATGGAAACGTCAGCTCTAGTTAGCGAGAAGGCCACTGGCGGCTATTTCTTGCGAGCTTTCATCGCGCTCAATTCAGCCTCGATCAGGCTTTCGTGAGAAAGAGATTCAATTTCGGCGGTGGTGTCTGATTCTTGTGACTGGAACGCCAGTCGCCGTTCCATTTCATCAATGCGATCAAGGCGCTGCTCAGATTGCGCATTGGCCCCGAAAGCCGAAGGCGCGGCTCGTCCAGCGGTTGAACGCAATTCTGCGATTTCGGCCAAGATGTCGCCTCGCTTCATTTCCAGTTCGCCAATTGCAGAGTTTAACTGCGCAACTTGGTCGTCCAGTTTTGCTGCTTCGTCCTTGAACGCATCAGCCTTGTCGAGGCCTTCTTGCCGAGCAAGCAACGCTGCCCGGGCCAAGTCCTCTCGGCCGTGATCCATGGCAATTTGGGCTTTGCCAGTCCATGCTTCGGCTTCATTGATCAGCTTTACAGAATGGTTTGCAGTGCGTTCTTGTTGGCGCTTTGTCATGGTCAGCTCGCTATGAAGGCTGATCAAGGTCTCCTCAATCTCTGCGCGCAAGAGGCCCAAGGCTTTGGCAGGGTCGGTGGCCTTCCGCACCATCGCATCGATATTGCTGGAAACCAGCTCGCGCACTCGAACTGCGACGTGGATCATTGGGCTGTTCCTCAAGTGTTGCGGCTCTGAGTAGCCACTGAACGCATCTAAGCAAAGCTCGATCTCGATTGGCATGGGCCACGTTTGAACTCTTACCTTGCCATTCCCTGCAAAATCGCTATTCCGCGCGCTCTCGTCAAATTGACGCGAATCCGTGCGGGAGCTCTTGGACGTTCAAGGGCGCTGGACCGCTTAACATGAGCTGTAGGTCTTTGGACAAGCAGTAACAGTGCGAAAGGAGGCCCATCGTGGCCAAGAAAATCGAAGGCTATATTAAGCTGCAAGTGCCTGCGGGCACTGCTAACCCATCACCGCCAATTGGCCCTGCATTGGGTCAGCGCGGCGTGAACATCATGGAATTCTGTAAGGCGTTTAACGCCGCGACGCAGGATCTTGAAAAGAACGCCCCCATCCCGACGACGATCACGGTTTACGCCGACCGTTCGTTCACTTTCACCACCAAAACACCACCAGCAAGCTTCCTGATCAAGAAGGCCGCTAAGCTGAAGTCAGGTTCGAGCGAGCCAGGCAAGTCGGTCGCGGGTTCTGTGACACAGGCACAGGTGAAAGAAATCGCGGAGGCCAAAATGAAGGACCTCAACGCGAACGATATCGATCAGGCAATGAAGATCATCGAAGGCTCCGTGCGTTCGATGGGTCTCGAAGTGAAGGGCTGATACAATGGCGAAGATGACAAAAAAGCAAAAGGCCGTCGCTGAGCTCGATTCCGAAAAGCTCTACACTATCGACGATGCCATCACGACACTGCGCAATCACAAGGTTAAATTTGACGAGACCGTCGAAATTGCGATGAACTTGGGTGTTGACCCACGTCACGCCGACCAAATGGTCCGCGGCATGGTTTCGCTTCCCTCGGGCACAGGTAAGGCCGTCAAGGTCGCTGTGTTTGCGCGCGGCGACAACGCTGAGAAAGCAACCGCAGCTGGTGCTGACAAGGTTGGCGCAGAAGATCTGATGGAAGAAATGCAAAACGGCGATCTCGACTATGACCGCGTTATCGCAACCCCTGATATGATGGGTGTTGTTGGACGTTTGGGTAAGGTTCTTGGCCCTAAAGGTCTGATGCCGAACCCAAAGTTGGGCACGGTCACGCCAAACGTAGAGCAAGCCGTTAAGGACGCAAAAGGCGGCCAAGTGGAATTCCGAGTTGAGAAAATGGGCATCATTCACTCCGGCATCGGCAAATTGTCGTTCTCGGATGCGGATTTGAAAGCCAACTTTGAAGCGATCACTGGTGCCATCGTGAAAGCGAAGCCATCAGGCGCCAAAGGCAAGTACGTGAAGAAGATCTCGCTGACTTCGACCATGGGCCCCGGCCTTAAGATCGACACAGCAGACATCGAAGGCGCGTAAGCACCAAAGACGAGATCTTGGTAAGCCCAGCGCTTTCCTGCTTCTCAACGATCAAACAAAAGGGCCCGGCAGCATTCGCTGCCGGGCCCTTTTGCTATTGGAGCTGTTGAGTGATGGGCGACAACGCGGCTGGCCAAGCAGCGTCCGCACTGTCCGAATTGCTGCGTTAGGCGCGCAGCACCGAACGGATGCGGCCTAGCGCGCCTGATTTGGTGGCGATTGACTTTGCTCCGCTTACGGACGTGTCAAATGCTTGCCGTGCGCTGAGCAAGGCCCGATTGGCAAGAGTGGGATCAAGCACGACAAAGCTGGAGCAGTGAACGCTATCGGTTCCGAACATTGATTTGTGCGCACCGTCCCCTTCGGTGAAGTCAAAATAGGCGAACCGCTGTTCTGCAAACAATCGCTTGAGCGCTTCGATTTGAAGCACAGTGCCGGGTGACAGCCGCGCAAAATCGGAGTCATAGCCCAAATGCGCGTAGACCAAACTGCGCCCAACGACAGGTAGCGAAAGATAGGCAACCGCTTGGCCTGCGACACGCAATAAGAAGCACCTCATCCGCCCTTCTTCGGCGGCGGCCAGCATGGCGGCGCGATCAGATGGGCTATCCGGAAGGCCTGCATCCAGCAGACGGGCCTGATGGGTTTTGGCGGACAGCGGAATTGCCAGATTCAGGAACTCCTCAGTTTCGGCGGGTGTTTGATGCTCGGTGATTGTGAATTCGCCAGCGACTTTTTCCAGCTTACGCGCCTTGCGTCTAAGGGTAGAGCGCGTCTTTGCTGAGAAACGAGCAAGGTAGTCTTCAAAACTGGCCGGTGCTCCAGTCTCATCAGCCATGGCGATATAGTTTCGCTGGTAACTCGTTCGTCCGCCAACAAGGTGGTTCGGAAACAAAGATGTAATTTCCTCAATCCTCGCGTGCGGTGCGGATAAGACACGCAGACCATCTGCTCCTGGCTTTGGAGGGTTCAGCCTTGCAGGCGCAAGAGAAAGAACTTCCTCTAAGGTAAAGCTCCGCGTGCCAAGATCGCGGCCAACCGCAAGCAATCTGCGTGAGCCAATTGTGAAATCTATCGATGTTTTGGTGCGCCCAGGGTTCATCACTACGCGCCATAGACTGTGTTGGACACGAGTTGTTCGACGTACCGTTGAGCTGTCCTGACTAGGCTTGGTGGCAGGATAGGTGCCGGCTGCTTTTTCGAACCGGCGACAGGCGGCGTATCGATGCTACCGATCGGAATTCGGTCTTCAGGGGTCAAAGAAATGCGGCTCGCACCGCTTGAGATGCCAGGGCAATGACTGCTGTCATATCGGATGCCCAAGCCGCTAAGAGCCTGAAGTGTTTGATCGTTTGCCCCATAATTCCCGGCTCTAAAGGCAACTGGACGGGGAGCGCCCGCGGCCACCAATGTATCGCGCGCATATTCAAGGATCTGGCATTGATCGTCATGGGAAAAGTCGAACAGATTGCGCCCTGTTTGCTGAGAAAGATCCAGCCCAAATTTGGCACAGCGGCTTTGAGCAATTTCAAGCCATCCGGCGTTATGCAAGCAATTGAGCGCGCAAAATTGTCTTCACGATCTGCATCAGACAGATCACGCACAAGGCCCGAGGAATACTCGGTGTCTATGGTGATAAAGACCCGTGTCATTTCAAGCCGGGACATAGCGCTCAAAAGTTAGGGCTGCGTTCGAATGTCAGCCGGCGAACACTAACCTGAGATTGTCAAATGCCGCCGGGAGTGAAATCATACCCGCTTGTCGCCAGACCGTCGGTTAGACTGTCGGCGCAACTGGCGATGTCATCAGCACTGGTTGAGCGAATAACGAAATTTGCTCCGACCTTTCCGTCCCGAAAGAAGGGGTATGAACCGATCTGACAATTGTCATGGGCCTGTTCGACTTCACGCAACATCGATGCGACTTCGCTTTCGGCGACCCAAGAACCAATTGTTTCAGATAGCAGCGGCGCGCCGCCTTCCAGCTTTCCGGTCAGTGCATCCAGCATCCCGGCAGTGATGTGCGGTACGCCGGCCATCAGGATTACGTTTCCACGGCGAATGCCCGGCGCACCGGACATGCGATTGGGGATGAGGTCTGCTCCCTCGGGAACGCGTGCCATGCGCAGGCGACCTTCATTGACGCCGCCCTTATCCGCATAATATCGCTCCAACAGGGCGCGGGCATCCTCGTGGATCACGACGGGTACACCCAATGCAGCAGATACCGCATCGACGGTAATATCATCGTGAGTTGGGCCAATACCGCCTGTCGTAAAGAGGTAATCATTGGCCGCACGCAGGGCGTTGACTGCCTCTACGATGCGATCTTGCACATCTGGCACAACGCGGACCTCTGACAGGCGGATCCCTTGCACTTGCAGCCAGCTGGCAATTTGCGCGATGTTCTTGTCATGGGTGCGGCCAGAAAGGATTTCGTCGCCGATGATGACGAGGCCGGCGGTCCAAATTTTATCAGGGGAATTCATGCGCTCTGACGTAAGCCAACATGCGAATGAATTCCAGCAAGATTAGCAGAACCGGTTGGCCGGCCTATTCTGCCGCTTCCAATTGCTGCTCAGCTGCGTGCGTGATCGCCCCCGCGCGGCTAAATGTAAGCAGGCCATCGTCAACCGGGTCTTTCACCATTTGCTTGCGATCGACGACATATTCCTGATTCAACCGCCATGGGTAATGCAAACCGTTCTTGGGCTGAAGATGCTTTGACCGCTGAATGTATCCACTCGAGAAGTCGTAAATATCGTCTTGTTCAATCGCGGCTTCGCCCTCTTTGGAGAGAACTGGGATCACTGTGTCCACATTCTTCGCGCGCATTTCGTTCAACACACGGCAGATATAATCGGAATTGATGTCCGCGCGCAGTGTCCAGCTTGCGTTGAGATATCCGAACACCACCGCAAGGTTGGGCAGGTTGGAGAACATGCAGCCCTTATAATAGAACCGCTGCGCAAAATCGACGTGCTCGCCATTGACGCTCACATCAATTTTGCCCGCAACGGCCATTTTTAGGCCGGTGGCGGTAACGATAATGTCTGCTTCAATCAGATCACCCGACTTGAGGCGAATACCGTTTGCTTCAAACGCTTCGATATGGCCGGTAACGATGTCGGCTTTGCCGGCCTTCATTGCTTCGAACATGTCGCCATCGGGAACAAGGCACAGGCGTTGATCCCATGGGTCATAAGGCGGAGTGAACGCCGCCTTATCATAATCTGGGCCAAGCGACTTTTCGATGGCTTTGTGCAGGCTCTCTTTGACCTTCTCCGGCTTATTCCGCGCAATTTTGAACGTGAAATCCTGCATGCGGATATTCTTGAAACGCGTGATCTTATACGCGAGCTTTTCTGGGAGAAGTTTGCGGATCGCATTGGCGATTGCGTCCTTTGCTGGACGCATAGCCATCCAGGTCGGAGTGCGCTGAAGCATTGTGACTTTGGCGGCTTTATCGGCCATCGAAGGCACGATCGTAACAGCGGTTGCTCCAGAGCCGATTACAACGACTTTTTTGCCGGTGTAGTCGAGATCCTCTGGCCAGAATTGAGGGTGGAGCACTTGCCCCTTAAACGCGCCCAATTGAAAGCCGGGGTCATAGGGTTCGTCGTAATCGTAATAGCCAGAACCGAGATAGAGGAAGTTTGCAGTAAGCTGTGAACGGGTTCCGTCAGCCTGTTCCATCTCGACATACCAACGCGCCTCATTCTCACGGAAATCAGCCGAAATCACCTTCTGACCGAAACGGATTGTTTCGCGGATGCCGCGCTCATCCACGATACGATTGAGATATTCGAGGATCGAAGGCGCATCAGCGATGCTTTTCTCATGCCGCCACGGTTCAAAGTCGAACCCAAGCGTGTGCATATCGCTGTCCGAGCGGATTCCGGGGTAGCGGAACAAGTCCCATGTGCCGCCAAGGTTTTCGCGGCGTTCGACAATTGCGAACGAATGATCGGGTGCTTTCATTCGCATGTGCGCAGCCATCCCGATGCCGGAGATGCCCGCGCCAACGATTAGAACATCAAAGTCGGGCGCAGTTGAATTGTCAGGTGCGGCAGCCATTGGTCTCTCTCTTCCCTTGTTGACAGTGATGTAAACACACAGCCGGAAGAAAAGCGAGTCTTGATAGCAAAATGAAACTGACTTGTGCCGCCGAACGCGCTAGCGCGCTGGCTATGAAAATTACATACTCTTTATCCGTCTCTGCATTGGCTCTGTGCATTTGTTCACCTTTGGCTGCGCAAAATGAGGAGCAAGAGGACAATCCTGAATCAGAAATCGTGGTGACGGGGCAAGGGCTCGAACCTGCGCTTTCTAGCATCGTGTACTCCACGGAAACTCTGGAGCGCGATGAGATCATTTCGAGTGGCTCGGGCAGGATTGAAGATGTCCTTTCGAATGTCGCCGGTTTTCAACAATTCCGCCGTTCAGATAGCCGGTCCTCCAACCCAAGCGCTCAAGGTGTCACTTTGCGAGCGCTGGGCGGAAATGCGACAAGCCGAGCGTTGGTTTTGCTTGATGGCGTTCCAATCAGTGACCCTTTCTTTGGCTATATTCCGTTGTCCTCAATCGCACCGGAAACGTTAAACGGTATCCGCGTCACTCGCGGCGGCGGATCAGGGCCCTTTGGCGCAGGGGCGCTCGCGGGCACCATAGAATTGGAAAGCGCTGGCCCTGACACACTCGGCCAAGTCTCGGCAAACTTCCTGATTAATGATCGTGCGGAAACTGAAGCAAGCGCCGCGGTTGCGCAAAATCTGGGCAGCGGGTTCGCCGTCATTAGTGGCCGTTGGGACCGGGGTCAGGGGTTCTTCACCACGCCAATTGATCAAAGAGTGCCGGCATCAGCGCGTGCCGCGTTTGACAGCTGGCAAGTGGGCCTGCGCGCTGTTGCCCCGTTGTCTGAGACGGTGGAATTACAGGCGCGGACGAGCGTCTTTGATGATCAACGCACCTTACGCTTTGACGGAGCGAACTCCACCAGCGAGGGGCAAGATGCGAGTTTGAGAATTGTTGGCCGGGGCGAATGGAAATTTGATGCTCTCGCCTATGTCCAAGCGCGCAATTTCTCCAATGTGGTGATCAGCTCAACCCGTTTCGTGCGTGTGCTTGACCAACGCAACACCCCGTCGACCGGGCTGGGCGGAAAGATTGAATTGCTCCCACCGGTGGCCGAGGGGCACGATGTCCGAGTTGGCGCGGATTATCGGCGTTCAGATGGTGAGTTGCAGGAAGAAGCCTATAGCGCGTTCACTGGCGTACTTAGGGAACGCCGCCGCGCAGGCGGTACTAACAGCAATCTTGGCTTCTTTGTCGAAGACGATTGGAGTATCGGGCCGATTGTCATTACCGGCGGTCTGCGGGCCGATCACACCCGCATTGAAGACGGTTTCTTTAGGGCCGTCGATGCAAGCTCAGTCTTGGTCGGAGAGACAATTGCACCCGATCGCTCTGATTGGGCGCTCAGTTGGCGGGCAGGCGCTTCGTATTATGCCACGCGCCGTCTGGATCTGAGGCTTGCCGCTTACACAGGGCTGCGGCTGCCGACATTGAATGAGCTTTATCGCCCCTTTGTGGTTTTCCCGGTTGTTACTCAGGCGAACGCGGCACTTGAAAATGAGCGGCTCAAAGGTTTTGAAATTGGCCTCAATTGGCAGCCGGTAAACGAAGTGGTCTTGTCGCTCACAGCGTTCGACAATGAGGTGGAGAATGCGATTGCGAATGTGACGATACAGCCCAACCTGCGTCAACGTCAGAATCTACCGGCGATAGACGCTCGAGGCGTTGAAGGCGCGTTGGCCGTTCGTATCGGGCAGGTGAGTTTTGACGCATCACTGGCATACACCGATGCTGTCATCGCCGGAGAGGGCGCGTCTCTTGCGTTAAATGGCAACCGTCCGCCGCAAACACCACGGGTCGCAGGCTCCGCCACGATGGCGTGGAAGCCAAGCGATGGCTGGCGGCTCGCCGGGACTGTCCGTCATATCGGTGCGCAATTTGAAGACGATCAGGAAACAGATCGTTTGCCTCCCGCAACGACGGTGGATCTATTCGCTCAGGCTCCCTTGGCCGGTCGGTTGTCGATCGTTGCGAGGGCAGAGAACTTATTCGACGAAGAAATTGTCACGCGAAATTCAGGCGGAGCGGTTGATTTGGGGCGTCCGCGCACTGTTTGGTTGGGTTTGCGCATCGGTATGTGAGCGGCGTAATAGGTGACATCTACGACAAGTCATACTTGCAAACGCTGCAACAAAATTAGCCGGTAAGTTTTAAATTCGCACCTATGCTGCGCCGCAGCGCATTGTGTTGCATTTTTGCTACGGCCTTCAAACAACCCGCGAGTTCCTCTTGGCACAGGAAAAACCGCTGATAGTCTTACCAATTGGGAAAGAGCACCGGATGAAATTCTGGGCGCCCTGTGGAGAGGATAATTTATGACACGCAAGTTTGCAGCTTACGCTGCGGGTCTTATGGCCTGCAGTTCATTTACGGCACCGGCATTCGCGCAATCAAACGAAACGCTTGCCGCGCCAGATGAAGAAGATGGCGTCATCATCGTTACGGCGACCCGCCGTGCGCAAGACATTCAAGACGTTCCAATCGCTGTGACCGCCGTTAGCCAGGAGCAACTGGACAAACAGGGCGTCGTTAACGTTCAAAACATTACGCAGGTCTCGCCTAGTTTCTCGACCTCAAACGCGCAGATCGCGTCTGGTACGGTCGTGCTGCGGATCCGCGGTGTTGGTACAACATCGAACAACATCGGTTTTGAAAGCGCAGTCGGTATTTTCGTCGACGGCGCCTATCAATCACGTCCAGGCGTTGCCCTTTCCGAGTTTGTAGACATTGAGCGTGTTGAGGTTCTTCGCGGACCACAAGGCACGCTGTTTGGCCGCAACACATCGGCTGGTGCACTCAACATCACCACGAACAAGCCGGATGTCACTAGCTTTGGTGGCTTTGCCAATGCGACATATGGCAACTTTGATCTCATCAATGTTCAGGGCGCGATCAACGCTCCACTGGTCGAAGATACTCTCGCCGTTCGCTTGACCGGTGCGTATCGCCAACGCGACGGTATCGTCGATATTGTCGACGCGACAGGCGCAGAGATTGGCCAATCTGGCACAGTAGATCAATTCCTACTGCGTGGTCAGCTCGGCTATGAAAGCGAAGGCGGCGCAACCGCGCGTCTGATCTTTGATTATTCTGAAAGTGAAAACCAATGCTGCGCAGCGGTTGAGCTGTTGGCGGATCCAACGCTCGAAGGGTCGATTACCGCTCTTGGCGGCCCTTCGCGTGGTGGCATGGCCGCACCAACAGTGGCGACGTCACAGTTCGATCAATCCGCTGCGCAAGACGTGCTGGACAATCGGATTGCAACGGCAAGCCGGGTTCCGCTTGCCTCTGTTGAACAATACGGCATCACAGCGCAAATTGACGTTCCCCTAGGCGATGTCGTCGATTTGGTCCTGATCGGTTCCTATCGCGACTTCTCTGCTAGCGAGAACTACGATTCCGACTTCTCTGGCCTCGATGTGTTCGATGTCGACCGGCTGGACACTAATATCCAAACCTTTACCGCCGAAGCGCGTGTACAGGGCGAGGCCTTGGGCGGAGCGCTGAACTGGATGGTTGGTGGTTTCTACTCTGATGAGACAATCGATGCGGAAATCGATTTCGCTCTCGGCGCGGATTATGATCTGCTCGTTGGCGGTATCTTTGGGGGTGCGGTTGGCCCCGCTCCTTTGGCGCTTCTTACAGGTTCTAGCCCATCATTGACGACGGCGACCAACCAGTATTTCCAGAGCGCGGAAAGCTATTCGATCTTCACGCACAACTCGCTTGAGCTCACCGATGGTCTGATTGCTACGATTGGTCTGCGCTATACGGATGAAACGAAGAACGGCGGATTTAACCAGCTCGCCAGCAACAACCCAGCGTGCGACGGTGCATTTGCAGCCGTTGGTGCTGGCGCTGTGCCAGCACCGCTGGTCGGCGGAACACTCGCGCTGAGCTGCTTCGCTTTTGTTGCTCCTGCGAATGGCGCGGATGGTGAGTTCTTCCCATTGCCGCGTGAATTCAACGTACCGTTCAGCGATAGTGAACTGATCTACACGGGTAAACTGAGCTATGAATTCCAAGCTCCGGTAACGGCCTATGTCAGTTTCACACACGGTTATAAGGCGGGTGGTATCAACCTCGATATCACGGCGAACACCGGCGGTGCCGATCCGACATTCTTGTCGGAAGTAGTCGATGCCTATGAATTCGGTGTGAAAGCACAGCTGTTTGATCGTGCTGTGACCGCGAACCTTGCTGTGTTCCACGAAGAATTCAGCAACTTCCAAGTCCTCGAATTCACCGGTGCTCAGTTCACAACGTTCAACGTGGCAAGCGCGAAATCAACCGGTTTCGAACTTGAAACAGTGATCCGTCCTGACGACAATCTGACGGTCAATGCTGCCCTAACTTACACAGATGCCCGTTATCCGGGCGATTGTGATGGCGGCCAAACATCGTTGAACGTCACGACGCTTTGCGGCAATTCGCTGACTAACGCTCCAAAAGTTGTGGCCATTATGGGCTTCAACTACGACCGTGACATCGGCAATACTTTGCGCGGCTTCCTTTCTGGACAAGCGCGGATGGAAAGCGATCGCCGGACATCGACACAGGCACTCTTCCTGGGGACCACCAATCCGGTTCCGTTCGATGTTCAAGATGGCAACACCAAAGTGAACCTGCGCGCTGGTATCGGCTCGATCGACGAAACTTGGACCCTTGAGGTTTGGGGCAACAACATCACTGATGTTGTGACCCGCGGTGTTACGTTTAACACCGTGCTTCGCGGTTCGTCGCGTTCGGCCTTTATCCAAGAGCCAGCGACATACGGCGTGACACTCCGCACGCAGTTCTAAACGAACAAACGTCTCTGGGAGGGGACAAAGAAAGGGCGGCTCGGAGTAATCCGAGCCGCCCTTTTTATTTGCCTGCTCAAAAGAGCAAAGCGCGCCGATTACATACCGCGCGCGATCAGCATTTTCATCACTTCGTTCGAACCGCCAAAAATCCGGGCGATGCGGGTGTCGCGGTACATCCGAGCGATTGGATAGTCGTTGATGTAGCCAGCACCGCCGTGCAGCTGAAGGCACTTGTCGACGACTTCGCTCTGCAGTTCAGTGACCCAATATTTGGCCATACTAGCCGTCGCCACGTCAAGGTCGCCGTCGAGCAATTTCTTGATGCAATCATTGACGAACACGCGCGCTGCGGTCCCTTTGGCTTTTAAGTCGGCGAGCACAAATTGAGTGTTCTGAAAATCCCAGATCGTTTGGCCAAACGCCTTGCGCTCTTTCACATAGGCTACTGTCGTTTCCAGTGCCTTCTCAATACCGGTAGCTGCACCCATCGCGATGACAAGACGCTCTTGTGGGAGCTCGCCCATAAGCTGATAGAAGCCTTTGCCTTCAACACCGCCGAGCACATTGTCGCCGGGGATGAACACATCGTCAAAAAAGAGTTCAGACGTGTCAGCCGCGTCCAAGCCAATCTTGTCGAGCTTTTTGCCGCGTTGGAACCCTTCGGCCCCTTCCGTTTCGAGCAGCATAAGCGAAATGCCCTTTGCGCGCTCGTTCGGATCCGTTTTCGCCACAACCACGATAAAGTCCGCAGTTTGACCGTTGGAGATATAGGTCTTGGACCCATTCAAGCGATAACCATTGCCATCTTTCAGGGCTGTGGTCGTGATGCTTTGCAAATCTGAACCAACGCCTGGCTCTGTCATGGCAATCGCGCTGACCAACTCGCCCGTGACAAGCTTGGGAAGGTACTTCTTCTTCTGCTCTTCGGTGCCATGGCGCACCAGATAGGGCAGAATGATGGTGTTGTGCAGGCTGGCTGCGAAGCCCTCAACACCATGTTTGGCTTGTTGGTCGAGCACAACCATATCGTGGCGGAAATCGCCTCCGTGCCCGCCATATTCTTCAGGAACCGACACGCCGAGCAATCCTGCTGCGCCTGCTTCGTTCCAAAACTCGCGTTCAACTTGACCATCTTCACGCCATTTTAGGACCCGTTTTTCAGGGGCCTGGTGTTGATAGAATTTGCCCACGGCATCCGCGAAGATTGAAATCTCCTCGTCATCCATAAACTCGGGTTGGGGCACGTCGATGACGGGCATAGTGGTTCCTCTCGTTGATTGATCCCAAAGTTACGCACGGGAGTCTCGAAGGAGGCACCCGTGCGTAGAAATTTTACTTACCCTTCCAATTCGGAGCGCGTTTTTCGGCAAAGGCGGCGGCGCCTTCACGAGCGTCTTCGGAGACGAAGACTGGCGCGATCAGCTTGCCTTGGTTGGTGTAACGATCTTCCATTGCCCATCCGCGCGATTCCTTCATCACTTGCTTGGAAACGCGAACCGCGAGTGGACCGTTGGCTGCGATCTTGGCAGCCAGTTCCATCGCGCCATCAAGAGCGGAGCCTTCGGTGATCGTGTTGATAAGGCCCAATTCATAGGCGCGGGCGGCATCGATAAATTCGCCAGTCAGCGCCAGCTCCATCGCAATCCGTTCTGGGATTTGATCGGGCAGCATCATCACGCCGCCCGCTGCAGCGACGAGGCCGCGCTTCGCCTCTGGGATACCGAATTTTGCGCCTGAGTTTGCAACAACCAGATCGCAAGCGATCATCAATTCTAGACCGCCAGCCAGAGCATAACCTTCGACCGCAGCAATCAGCGGCTTCGCTGGTGGCGCCTGAACAACGCCGCCGAAACCACGACCTTCGACGCTTGGACTTTCGCCGCGCAGGAAGCCTTTGAGATCCATACCCGAACAGAACGTACCGCCCGCTCCTGTCAAAATGCCGACGCGCAGATCGTCTTCAGCGTCGAGACGGTCCATAGCCGCTGCGATCGCTTCGGATGCCGCCTTGGTCATAGCGTTTTTGGCTTCGGGACGGTTGATCGTGACGATCAAAACACCGTCCTTTTCTTGGGTCAGGACTTCTTCACTCACTGCGCTCTCTCCGTGTTGCTATTAGCATTTTGATTAGAAACTCATCTGTTGTGCGAGTGGTGCAGGCGGTTTACCAACGCGTCAACCGCAATTTCGATAGACATTCGATAGAACGAAGAAAGAGGATATCATGGGCGAAGCTTACATCATTGACGCAGTGCGCACTCCGCGCGGCATCGGCAAACAAGGCAAGGGCGCGCTGGCCGACGAACATCCACAGCATCTCGCCGCGACAGTCATGAAAGCAATCGCGTCCCGCAATTCTCTGGACACCAGCACAGTTGATGACGTGATCTGGTCCGTGTCCACGCAAGACGGCATGCAGGCCGGTGACTTGGGCCGCATGGCGGCGCTGGATGCGGGCTATGACATTACCTCTAGCGGTACGACGCTAGACCGTTTCTGCGGCGGCGGGATCACCACGGTGAATTTGGCAGCGGCGCAAGTCATGAGCGGTATGGAAGACTGTATCGTAGCGGGCGGCACCGAAATGATGAGCCTGACCGGCGCGATGGCAAAGGAAAAAATGCAGGCCGGTCTGAAGCCGCCCATGATGGGCAGCTACAATGACCGCTTGCAAAAGGTGCACCCGCAATCGCACCAAGGCATCTGCGGTGATGCTATCGCCACGATGGAGGGTTTTACCCGCGAAGATTTGGACGAAATCGGCTTTCGCTCGCAACAACGCGCGGCTGAGGCGATGGCGGAAGGCCGTTTTGACAAATCGATCGTGCCAGTGGTCGCAGATGATGGCACAATGATTCTTGACACGGATGAATATCCTCGCCCGCAAACGACGATGGAGGGGCTCGCTCAGATTGAGCCGGCCTTTACCAAAATCGCCGATGTGCCGCTTGATAAGAATGGCACGACGTTCCGGGGCTTGATCAATCAGAAGTATCCCGATGTCGACATTCAAAACTTCCACCATGCCGGTAACAGTTCCGGCGTCGTAGACGGCGCAGCCGCGGTTCTGGTGTGCAGCAAAGAGTACGCGCAGAAGCACGGATTGAAACCACGCGCCCGGATCGTTGCGACCGCCAATATGGGTGATGATCCGACATTGATGCTCAACGCTCCTGTCCCGGCGGCGAAAAAGGTTCTCGCCAAAGCGGGCATGAGCATCGACGATATCGATCTGTTCGAGATCAATGAAGCGTTCGCCGTGGTAGCAGCCAAATTTGTGCGTGATCTTGAGCTTGATTGGGACAAGGTCAACGTAAACGGCGGCTCAATCGCTTTGGGCCACCCAATTGGCGCAACGGGTTCAATCCTAATTGGGACGGTTCTCGATGAACTCGAACGCCGCGAGCTCAAAACCGGCCTCGTCACAATGTGTGCCGCAGGCGGTATGGCCCCGGCCATCATCGTCGAACGTGTCGACGGCTTCGTCGATTAAGGACGGTTTGGATGATCGCTGACAACACGCCCGTTATCATTGGGGTTGGGCAGTATTCGGAGCGGGTCGGTGAACCAGCTTACGAAGCTCTCTCCTACATGGACCTAGGCGGGCGTGCTTTGTCGGCGGCGATCGACAATTGCAGCGCGAATGGATCGGTTGCGGGTGCAATCGATACCCTTGCGGCGATACGGGCGTTTGAGATGTCTCGTCCCGATCGCGCGCCGCCGTTCGGTGGGTCGGACAATGTCCCGCGCAGCTTCGCCAAGCGGGTTGGCGCAGATCCAACACGTGCCATTCTGTCGACCACAGGCGGGCAGTATAATCAAAAGCTGGTTGGCGAGTTCGCCAATGATATCGCCAGCGGACGCAGCCAATGCGCGGCCATCGTGGGGTCCGAGGCTATCTCCACCGTATTGGCTCTCTCAGCCAAAGGGGAAAAGCCTGATTGGTCAGAGCAGGTCGGCGGCGAGTTTGAGGATCGCGGCTTTGGCCTTGATGGCATGTTAGAACCTGCCTTGTTTGCGCACGGGGCGACAGGAGCGATCCCGCTTTACGCAATCGCGGAGAATGCGCGACGCGCCAAGTCGGGCAAAAGCCTTGATGAGTATCGCTTAGACATTGGCGCCTTGTTTGCGCCGTTCACCAAAGTCGCGGCCGCCAATCCGCACTCCGCCGCGCCAAAAGAGCGCAGCGCAGCTGAACTTGCCACAATCACAGAACGCAACCGTATCGTGGCCGAGCCTTATACCCGAATGACGGTCGCTCGCGATCAGGTGAACCAAGCGGCAGCGATCATCCTCTGCAGCGCGGGCAAAGCGCGCGAATTGGGCGTTCCAGAAGAACGCTGGGTTCATATCCATGCGGCGACATCAGCGACAGAATTGGAATTGTCAGAACGCCCTGATCTTGCGGCGAACCCTGCGTCAATTGCGTCTGTCGAAGCTGCGTTGAAGATTGCTGGCAAGGGAATGGCCGATATGGCGTTTCTTGATTTCTATTCCTGTTTCGCGATCCCGGTCTTTAATCAATGCGACCATTTCGGTTTGGCGGTTGATGATCCGCGCGGTCTAACGCTTACAGGCGGGCTGCCTTTCTTTGGCGGAGCGGGCAACAATTACTCTGCGCATGCCATTTGTGAGGCAGTGGAGCGGGTGCGCGGTGCGCGGGGAGCTTTTGCACTTGTTGGCGCCAACGGCGGATGGATGAGCAAATATGCAACCGGCATCTATTCGGCTGATGCTGCAGACTGGTCCGGGCCAGAGCGCGTTTCGGAAATTCCCAAGGCAACCGATGCAATTGCGCGCGCCAAGGGTCCATTCGATAGCGCCACCGTGGAAAGCTACACCATCAATCACAGCAAATCAGGAAGTGATGCAGTCTTCATTGGGCGAAACGCCGATGGTGAACGAGTGGTGGGCAACGCCGACCTAAGCGACACCGCTACCCGCGAAGCCTTTGAAGGCGGACAGCCATTCGGCGCTCAATTGGTTGTGAAGCAGGACGACCGCGGCCGAAACATGGGGCGTATCGCCTAACCGTCTTCGCGTGAGCCACCGAGGAAATCGAGCGCGTCAAAACCTTCAGGTGCGGCCAACTCCGTGACTAGGTTGTCCCGATCATCAGATTCAGTCCTGAGCGCGCGGTTCATAAATGACGGCTATGCCGCGCAGGCTTTTGCGGTGCTGTGAGAAGACAAATTGCCCCCCCTCAACACCATCTGCGCGCGATTATGGGGGGATGCAAATGTATGCGCACCAAAGCGGATGATTTGCTCATTCTTGTCAGTTTGATCCTCTTTGACATATCGCTTCAAAAGGCGTATTTAGTTTCATGCGTAACTAAATTGCAATATGCGAAAGCGTTCTGTCATGACCAAGCACACTCCTCTTCACGCCGACGACCTGTTTGAAAACCCCGCTGGCCTCGACGGTTTTGAATTTGTCGAATTTTGCGCACCAGAAAAGGGCGTACTTGAGCCAGTGTTTGAAGCCATGGGCTTCACCCAAGTGGCTAAGCACCGCAGCAAGGATGTGTTTCTTTGGCGTCAGGGCGGCATCAATCTGATTGCAAACTATGAACCGCGCAGCGCGGCTTGGTACTTCGCGCGTGAGCACGGGCCATCGGCTTGCGGGATGGCGTTCCGCGTGCGCGATGCCAAGGCTGCTTACGAACACCTAATGGCGCAAGGCGCAGAACCTGTGGCAAATGAACCGGGCCCGATGGAGCTGCGCATTCCAGCGATCCGAGGTATCGGCGGCGCGATCCTCTATCTAGTCGACCGCTACGCTGGGTCTGAAGACAACAGCCTGACCATCTATGACATCGATTTTGAATATCTGCCCGGCGTTGATCCTTACCCAGAGGGCGCTGGGTTTCACACGATCGATCACCTTACGCACAATGTGTACACCGGCCGGATGAAATATTGGGCCGACTATTATGAGAGCCTGTTCAATTTTCGGGAAATCCGCTTCTTCGACATCAAAGGTGAGTACACTGGCCTGACATCGAAAGCTCTGACAGCTCCAGATGGCAAAATCCGCATCCCGCTCAACGAAGAAGGTGAAGGCGGCAAGGGTCAGATCGAGGAATTCCTGCGCGAGTTTAACGGTGAAGGGATTCAGCACATTGCGCTGATCTGCGAAGATCTGGTCGCGTGCTGGGATCGTCTTAAGGGGTTTGGCGTACCGTTTATGACCGCGCCGCCGGAAACCTATTATCAGATGCTTGATGAGCGTTTGCCTGGCCATGGCGAGAACGCCGAAGAACTAAAAATGCGCGGTATCCTGCTGGATGGAGCCACAGACGGCGGCGAACCGCGGCTCTTGCTGCAAATCTTTGCCGAGGCACAAGTTGGTCCGGTCTTCTTTGAGTTCATTCAGCGCAAAGGTGATGATGGATTTGGCGAGGGCAATTTCAAAGCCTTGTTTGAAAGCATCGAGCGTGATCAGGTTGCACGCGGTGTGTTGGATGTCGCTCAAGAGCCAGCAAAGTGAGCGATCCTACTCCTCAATCGACGCATCCCGTAAAGCTGGGCGGAGTGCATCACGTCGCCTATCGCTGCAAAGATGCCAAGGAAACGGTCGAATGGTACGGCCGCGTCATGGGCATGGAATATACGACTGCATTTGCAGAGGATCATGTGCCTTCGACGGGGGAATACGATCCCTACATGCATGTCTTCCTCGATGCGGGCAACGGCAACATTCTGGCGTTCTTTGAACTTCCTAATCAACCAGAAATGGGCCGCGATGAAAACACCCCGGCTTGGGTGCAACATCTCGCATTCCGTGCACCGGATGAGGCTGCATTGCTGGCTGCCAAGGCGCATATTGAGGCGCAGGGGATCGACGTTCTTGGCCCGACGCATCATGGCATTTTCAAGTCTATCTATTTCTTCGACCCCAATGGCCACCGTGTCGAATTGGCTGCCGATATCGGAACGGACGAACAATACGCTGAGCTTAGGCGGGTCGCGCCTTTAATGCTCGACGAATGGAGCGAGACGAAGACCGCCCCGCGTCATGCCGATTGGCTGCATGAAATTGCGCGCGAAGAACACGGCAAGGGCTGATCGCACAAACAATTCGCTAACAAAAAAGGGGCGCGAAGGTAAATCCTTCGCGCCCCTTTTTGCATTTGGCGATGAGCCGTTCTTACATCGTTAGGGTTGCACCCAGGAAGAACAGAGTACCAACCGGGCTTACCGGGAAGGCTTGCTCTGTCACGAATGGATCGCGGCCAAAGACGTTGTTCACACCGCCATAGATGTCGATGTTGTCGGTCGCATCCACAGTGAACGAGATGTTGTGAATGAACACTTCGTTGGTCAGGCCGTTTGCTGCCGAGAATGTGTCGGTTCCGGTGTTGCCAACAGTCTCAATCTCAACCGAACGAAGACCCTGACTGTCCAGATATGTGGTCGACCATGTCAGAGTGAAGGCCTCATACTCGGCCGTGAGCGAGGCGTTGCCTGCCCACTCTGGACGTTGAAGTTCGCCCAGCTCAGGGTCAACCAATGTCGGATCGCTCGGATCGAAGAAGTTGTTGAGCTTCTCGACCCATGTGCCGCTGGCGTTGAAGGTTAGGCCAACAGGACCAAGATCAAAACCATATTGCAGCACAGCTTCGATGCCTGCCGTTTCCTGACGGGCAAAGTTCAGCGAGCTTTGGCGCAAGAACGAGAAGCCGCCCGTTGCACTGCTGCGTTCGAACAATCCGCAGAAATCGTTGGTAATGCTTGCGCTGTCTACGCAATTGTCGACGATGTCTTGCGCGCTAACCGCGTTGATCGCATTCTCGATTTCGATGCTGTAATAATCGACGGTGAGAATGAGGTCTGGCAGGAAGCTCGGCGTGATTTGAGCACCAACTGTCCATGTTGTTGCGGTTTCTTCTTGTAGATTGGGGTTGCCGCTGATTGAACCAGAGAAGCGAGCCGTCAATGGATCGACATACGCGTAAGCCCCTGTCCCCAATGTTGGATCGAATCCGATCTGGTTGAAGAATGCAGTACAGTTTGCTTCGCGCAAGCCGGGATTGTCGGCTGTCACGAGGTTACCGGCATCGCACGGATCAACGGGACGGAAGAACGCGCCTTGTGCTGGGTTGAACAGCTCGTTGATGTTCGGTGCACGAACGGCTTTCGAATACGTCCCGCGGAACAGGATGTCTTCGGTCGGCGCCCACAAACCGCTCACGTTCCAAGTGAACGTATCACCCACAGTGGAATAGCTGGAAAGGCGTGCTGCACCGCTAAGTTCTAGCGTCTCTGCAAATGCAACGCCGGACAGCAGCGGCAAACGGACTTCGGCAAACAGGTCATAAACGCTGAATGTGCCGCCCGCATTGTTGATCGTGGAGGCAGGGTCAAACACCAAAGAGTTCTGAACGCCGCCAGTTGCATCACCCACGAAACCACCAGCTGTCGCGTCAGGCGTTGTTACTGGCACGATGCCGCGAACCAGCGGATCGAAAATCGATTCCGAACGCTCTTCACGGTATTCCGCACCAAACGCAAAGCCTACCGCGCCGCCTGGCAGTTCCAAGAACGCGCCGGTATCGCCAGTGAAGATTGCGCTGAACACCAGCTGCTCGAGCTGAAATTTGTTCACAACCGTCGTGGTGATGAAATCGATCGCTTCTTGGCTGATTGCACCGGGTCCGCCAAGGATATTGGCAGGGGCACAAGAACCATCACCGGGATTGAAGGTGAAGAATCCTGGATCGCCCGCCGGAATACCGAAAGGCGTTGTCGCGGGCGGTGTTGGATCGATGTCTGAACGACAGATCGGGGCGCCATTTGCCCCGGTTGTCACATCAATCGCAGCAAAGAAGCGGTCGGTAATGACCCGGTTTGCGTCAAACGTGTCTTGGCTGAAACGCCCATAGTTGGCCGCGACTTCGTAGGAGAAGTGCTCCGACGTATCACCACGAATACCGCCGACAAAACGATACGTCTCAAACTCGTTGCGATTGCGGTTCGGGCCGAGATCGGTCGGATCGCGCGTGATGTAGAAGCCTTCATCGGTGCCATTGCCAAAGAACAGTGGTTCGACATATGCCGCTTGCTCTGCGGTGATGAATGGGTTGTCGCTGCGGATTGTCAGCAAGTCATAGAAGGTGTTTGGTTGAGCCTGGAACTCTGCAGAGTTCGAGACGTACTTGCCTTCTGCGAAAAAGGTCGCCGAGTCCGATATCTCATAGGTCAGCATGGCGTTGACCGACCAACGCTCTGTTTCTGGGATCAATGAGTTGACGTCGAAATTGTTGGCAATGCCGTCACCGCCAAATTGATTGAACAGACCGGTAATCTGACCATCTTGATACACGCTTAGCGTACCATCTGCGTTAACAACGGCGCAACCGCCGGCCAGCCCAAATGCACCAGCGTTAAAGGTGCTGTTGAAGCCAACCGCAGATTCAAGACAATCGGCCGTGCCGTTGCCATTTAAATCGGGACCATCGCTAGGCCCGATGTTGCCCGGTGCAATGATGCCGCCCGGCGATGAAAGCGAGAAGCGCGGATCACCAGCGATCAAACGACGCGGCGCGGCGATTGAACGGTTGATGAGCGCTTGCTCAGCAGCGGTCGGCGTGAAGCCGGTTGTATCGAGAGGGATTAGTCCGCCCAAAACCGCACCATTGGCGATAAAGTTTGGTGTGTCCGTCGCGTTGAGCTCACCCGTTTGTAGGCGAAGCGCAGGGTTTGCCTGGTCATCGAAGAGACCGTTGTTGCGAGAGAATGACCGATCGCCAAACTGAAGTTCGTCGCCGCGCGCATATTCGCCCGAGATCACGAAGTTACCGCGGCCATCGGCGAAGTTCACACCCCACGTTAAGTCGCCATTGATACGGAAGCTGTCACCTTGCGACGAAAGGCCCGATTGAACGTTGGCCTGGATGCCTTCGAAGTCATCCTTAAGCACAAAGTTCACAACACCTGTCACAGCGTCAGCGCCGTAAAGCGATGACGCACCGCCGGTTAGCGTTTCAACACGCTCGATCAGAGCGGTCGGAATTGAGTTGATGTCGACGGCTTGTGCGCCCGCGACGCCAGAGACGTGACGGCGACCGTTTACCAACACGAGTGTCCGGTTGGACCCCAGGCCGCGCAAGTTTAGGATCGATTGACCCACCGATTCAGAGAAAATACCGTCAATCGAACCTTCTGCGGTAGTGGAAGTCGATAGAGCGGGGACGTCGCGCAGAACGTCCACAACGTCCGAAGTACCGGCTTGAGTAAGTGTCTCGGCATCGAGCGCGAGAATTGGAGCTGGTGAACCGATGTTCGGGTCGCGGGCAATGCGCGAACCCGTTACAACGATGCGGTTTTCTTCTTCCGTATCTGCACTCTCTGCATCAGGTGCGGATTGTGCATGAGCGGCAAACGGCATGGCGCTTACGGCTGCGAGGAGGAGGGCTTGACCGGATATTTTGAGAGGCTTCATGGCGTTCCCTTTTTGGTTTGGTGGCATTCGGAGGCCGGGTTGAGCACTTTGTGCGACGCAACAAATTCATTCGAGTTGTTACAAGTGTCAAGCATGTGACCGGTCATCGGAATAGAAGTGAGGGCTTGCGTGATAATTTTGTTACGCATTCGCTGCCTTCATTGGCGTTTTTCATGTTTGACCATGCGCGTGCCGCCTTGGGATCGTCCCGATCGAGCCATAACCTCGGCTATTGTTGCGAAAATGCAAAGCCGCTTGACCCTAATCGGTGTTTGCCCGAACAATCGCACTTGGCTTTGGTGGCGGCGACAATCGGGAAATCTTAAATGAAGCTTGAAATTGTGTTTCGTTTCGCATTCGCACTGTCGGCGTTTTGCGGCGCGGTATCGGCGGCTCTTGTGCCTGCACATGCGCAATCGTTCCTTGATGGCGATTTTGACCCTGCGATCCCCACTTTGTCGGATACGGTTGGGCACGCACCAGGTGAGCGGATTACTTCGACTGATGAAGCGGATCGATACGCACGCGCCTTGGTCACTGCCGCTCCGGACCGAGTCAAGATGGTCCAGTACGCCACAAGTTGGGAAGGGCGCCCGCTTCACTATTTGGTGCTGACCTCACCTGCGAATATGGCGCGGATTGATGCCATACAAGCTGACCTTGCCTCTATTGCTGCTGGCGGTGCCAGCAATGGCAATGCCTTGCCGGTGACATGGCTCGCATACGGTGTGCATGGAAACGAAATCGCTTCCACAGATGCCGCCTTGATGATGGCCTATCATCTGATTGCGGCACGCGATGATGCACGGGTCGATCAAATGCTTAACCAGAGCATTGTGGTGCTCGATCCAATGCAGAATCCCGATGGACGCGCGCGGTTTGTGAACCATTTTCGCGGAGCGGTGGGCATTGAGCCGGTGGGCGACCGACAAGCGGCCGAACACGACGAAACATGGCCCAGCGGGCGTGTGAACCATTATATGTTCGATTTGAACCGCGATTGGTTCACTCTTAGCCAGCCAGAGACACGTGGGAAAGTCGCTGCGATCCGCCAATGGAACCCGGTTGTGGTAGTCGATGTGCACGAGATGGGCGGGGACGAGACCTATTTCTTTTCTCCCGCTGCTCAGCCAATCAATCCTAACATTACCCCCGCACAGCAACGTGCCTATGAAATCATAGGCCGCAACAACGCCGCCTATTTCGATCATATGGGCGAACCTTATTTCACTCGGGAAGTCTATGACCTGTTCTACCCGGGGTACGGCGACACATGGAACACTCATCAGGGTGCAATTGGCAGCACCTATGAGCAGGGATCAGCCCGCGGATTGGTGTTCGACCGGCGCAACGGAACCGAGCTCACCTATGCCGATGGCGTGCGAAACCACTTCGTCGCAAGTTTCTCCACCGCAGAAGCGGTCGCGCAAAACGCTGACCGTTTCTTATCCGACTATGCGGCCTATCGTGCCGCTGGCGCAAGCGGCGATGCGGGGCGGGGGACGTATGTCATCGATCTGAGCAACCGCCGTTGGAACGCAGAAAGCCTGGGTCGCCGGTTGGTTGCGCAGGGCATTGAAGTGCGTCGTAGGTCGGGTTCTGCGACCGTTTGCGGCCGTTCATACCCGAACGGTTACTTGGCTGTGCCTCAAGCACAGCCCGCTGCGCGTTTGGTGCGCAGCCTGCTGGATGCTGACACCGCTCTGCCCGCTGATTTTGTGCGAGAGCAGGAGCGCCGCCGGTCAGATGATTTGCCGCACGAACTGTATGATGTAACCGCTTGGTCGGTTGGCCTGATGTCTGGTTTGGAAGTTGATTTGTGCACGGGTGCGGTGCCCGGAGAGGCGCTGTCAGCAGATGCGCCGATTGCGCCGGTTGCATTGGGATCGGGTGACTTTGCAATTGCAGTGCCATGGTCAGACAGCGGTCAAGCTAGGCTCGTCACCTTGGCTCTGCGTGAGGAAATCGAAGGACGCAGCACCGATGAACCCTTCACAAAAGACGGCCGCGAATACCCGCGCGGTACGGTCATTTTCCCAACCCGCTCCAACTCACCAGAAGCGATGGCTCGGCTATCCGCTTTGGCGCGCGAAATTGGGGCAGAGACCGTAGCTTTCGATTCCAGCTGGGTTGAAGACGGCCCAAATTTGGGCAGCGACGCATTTGTTCGGCTCACTTTGCCAAAAGTTGCGATGGCATGGGATGATGGGATTTCCCAGCTTTCCGCGGGCGCAATGCGCTATGTTCTCGAACGCCGCTTGGGTCTTCCAGTCGTGCCGATCCGAACCAACCGTTTTGGGCGGGCCGATCTTGCTGAGTATGATGTCGTGATCGTGCCCGCCGGATCACCACGCAGCGATTTGGGAGAGAGCGGAATTGCTACGCTGCGCTCCTTTGTTGAGCGCGGAGGGGTGTTGGTCACCGTCGGAAGCAGTTTGACAGCATTTGCGAGCGGGGACGAGCCGCTCTTGGCGGTGCAACGCGAAGCGGCATTGGGCCGAGAACCTACTGACGACGAAGAAGACACCGGTTCGCTTCGTCAAGCGCAGGAGTTTGAGAGCGAAGCCGATTACCGCGACGCAATTGCCGATCAGAGCGCGCTTCCTGACACGCTCCCCGGCGCTCTGCTAAACACTGTTGCCGACCGCGAGCACTTTCTTTCCGCTGGTTACGACAGCGGCGCTGTGGTGCTTGCCACAGGGTCGCAGATATTCACACCACTCGACCGAGCAACAGGAAACAATGTGCTCTATTTCGAGGCTGCGGATGATCTGATCGCATCGGGTTATGTTTGGGATGAGAACCGCCGACAAATGGCATTCAAACCCTATCTTATGGCGCAGCCCACCGGGCGCGGTTTGACGATCGCTTTCGCTCATGATCCGGCCACCCGCGCTTACCTCGATGGGCTTGATCTGCTCATTGCCAATGCGGTCTTGGTGGCGCCATCGCGCGTGCGTTAAACCGATGGCGTTAAACCGCTGTTGTTACGCGGCGCGGAGAGCTTCCAAATCCTCGCTTAGCTTAAGCCACTCGGCTTCGGCTTCGTCGATTTTGTCCGAAAGCGCCGCGCGTTCGGACAAAAGGTCGCTCATGCTCTTGTCGGCAAGGTCGCCGCCAGTCTTGGCAGGTTCAAACATCGCTTGATCAATGGCGCTGCATTTGGACTGAAGTTTGGTCATGACTTTATCGACCCTGCGAATTTCGGATTGGATAAATTTCGCCTTAGCGCGGTCTTTTGCGGATTGGCCCTTCTTGGCCGTTTGCGCCTTTGCTGGCCGGTCCTTTTTGGGTTGGTTCACACCGAGCACAAAGTCGATGTAGTCATCCATGCTGCCGGCATATTCCTTTGCCGTCCCATCATCGACCAAGACCAGTCGGTCGGCGGCCAATTCGACCATATGGCGGTCGTGGCTGATCAAAATGACCGCGCCGGTATAATCATTCAGCGCCTGAACCAACGCCTCGCGTGCATCGACATCAAGGTGGTTTGTTGGTTCATCCAAAATAAGCAAGTGCGGTGCATCGCGCGTGATCAAAGCCAGCGCCAAACGCGCGCGTTCTCCGCCTGATAGCTTGCCGACGTTGGTGGTGGCGCGGTTGCCCGAAAAACCGAACCGCCCCAATTGCGCGCGAACGGCGCCGGGCGATTGGCCCTCCATCGCGCGTGTCATATGCTCAACCGGGGTTGCATCCCCTGCCAATTCTTCGACCTGATATTGTGTGAAGTAGCCGACCGTCATTTTACCCGGCGCGTTCATCTCTCCTTCCATCAGCGGAAGCTGCGCGGCGAGCAATCGAGCCAATGTCGTCTTACCATTGCCGTTGCGGCCAAGCAGCGCGATCCGGTCATCGGGATCGATCCTTAGGCTAACGCGGCGCAGCACCGGATTGTCTTCGGCATATCCTACCGCCGCCATGTCCATTTTGATCATGGGAGGCTTCATCTCGGTCGGATTGGGGAATTCAAAGCTCAAGGATGGGTCTTCCATTAGCGCCGCAATTGGCTGCATCCGGGCAAGCATTTTTGCGCGCGATTGAGCTTGCTTGGCTGTCGATGCGCGCGCGCTGTTGCGTGCTACATAGTCTTGAAGCCGGGCTCGCTGCGCATCCTGTGACGCCTTGGCCGAGGCAAGTTGAGCCGCACGTTCCGCGCGCTGCTTTTCAAAACTGTCATAGCCGCCGGGATACAGCGTCAACTTTCCGCCCTGGAGGTGGAGGATATGGTCGACGACCTTGTTCAGAAGGTCGCGTTCGTGGCTGATCACCAATAGGGTTGCGGGATAACTCTTTAGGAAGTTTTCCAGCCACAGGGTCGCTTCGAGGTCTAAGTGGTTCGAAGGCTCATCCAGCAAAAGGATATCGGGCGCGGAAAACAACAGCGCACCCAACGCCACCCGCATTTTCCAACCACCTGAAAAACTGTCGAGCGGTTGCTCCTGCATCGTTTCATCAAAGCCAAGCCCGGTCAAAATGCGCGCGGCACGCGACGGCGCGCTATAGGCATCAATCGTCAGCAGTCTTTCATGGACTTCGCCCAGCCGATCAGGATCGGTGCAGGTCTCCGCTTCTTCGAGCAAACTTGCACGCTCAGTGTCGGCCGCCAACACGGCCTGTGCGGGAGTGATCTCGCCGCTGGGAGCATCCTGCGCGATATAGCCGATGCGAACACGCGACGGTTTTGTGATCGCCCCGTCGTCGGGTTCAATCTCACCGATCAGAGCTTTCATTAATGTTGATTTTCCCGCGCCGTTCCGTCCGATCAAGCCGACCCGCGCGCCGTTCGGGATCGCGGCGCTGGCTTGTTCGAGGATGGGCCGTCCGCCAAGACGCACGGTAAGGGAATTGATCGTCAACATCTGCGCGCCCCTAGCAACACTGGCGGCTGCGTCCAGCACGACTTTGCATCGAGCGCACCAACGTCTATCGCCCCGCTATGGATATGGACAATTTGCTACAGCGCTATTTCGGCACCCCTGACCTTGCTGAGGTGAAGGTCGATGCGATCCCGGCAGCGGTTGACCGAATGCAGGTCGATCTGGGTCTGGAAAAGGATCGCGGCAAGCGGTTCGCCTTGTGGAGCCTGCTGCACATGCTTGATGCTGCGCCTGATCTAGACGTTGCGTTTAAGGATGAAGCGGACCGCGAGGCAGCGCGAAACTTTATGGATTTGATGGCGTCAGCCGGCCCACAATGATCGCGCCCGCCATGCAATTCGCTGACTTCGACACGGACACTTTCCTGCGCGATTACTGGCAGAAGAAACCTTTGCTGATCCGCGGCGCTTGGGCGCAGTGGCACAACCCTTTGGAGCCGGATGAACTGGCCGGCCTTTCGCTCGAACCGCATGTGGAATCGCGACTTATCATCGGCGGAGAGGGTGAGTACGCTGTCGAACATGGTCCGTTGGCTGCCGATCGGTTCGACGCGCTGGGCACGTCTGCTTGGACATTGCTGGTTCAGGCCGCCGATCACCACGTTCCCGCTGTTGCTGACGTGCTTGCGCCATTTCGTTTTATCCCAAACTGGCGCGTAGACGATGTGATGGTGAGCTTTGCGACGCGCGGCGGTGGGGTGGGCGCACACTTTGACCATTATGACGTTTTTCTGGTTCAGGGGTTGGGCACACGCCGCTGGCGGTTGGGGCAATGGTGCGATGATCAAACCCCGCTAAAGCCGCATGATGGGCTAAAACTGCTTGCTGATTTTGAGGTGAGTGAGGAATGGGTGCTGGAACCCGGCGACATCCTCTATGTCCCGCCCGGCTTGGCGCATGAAGGGACTGCACTTAGCCATGATTGCATGACTTACTCCGCCGGGTTTCGTGCGCCGTCCACCAGCGAGTTGATCGAAGGTTTTGCGGCCCGGCTGGCTGACAGTGTGAGCGAGAGTGACCGGTATTCCGATCCCAATCTAACGCGGCAATCCAACCCCGGTGAAATTACGCCCGCTGACTTAGACCGGCTGCATTCAATGATAGCGGAACGGCTGAATGACAGGAGCCAGTTCGCGCAGTGGTTTGCCGAATATGCGACGGAGCCGAAGCAGGCGCATGTCGACTGGAGACCAGACACTCCGATGAGCTTGGATGAGATCGCTCATTTCTTGCAAAGCGGATGCGATGTGATCCGCAATCCCGCCAGCCGATTTGCCTTTGTTGTGCAAGACAGCGGATCGATCACTTTGGCGGTGGATGGACAAACCATCGCGTGCTCAGGCGGAACCGCGGCATTCGCAAAAGACCTCTGCGCGCACGAGTTGATCACAATCGAAAGCGATGATGGGGTCTCGCCAGAGCTTTGTGCCTTGCTCGATCGGCTGCACGGTCACGGTGCGATCGGCATCGGCGCGCGGGGCGAATTTGGTTAAGAAGCCGCCGTTTCGGCGTATTTGCCAGAGGGCAAACCTTGGACGGTCCAGTCGCCGATGGACCAGCGGATCAACCGCAATGTGGGAAGGCCGACCGCTGACGTCATCCGGCGGACTTGCCGGTTCTTTCCCTCGCGAATGGTCAATTTGATCCAGCAATCTGGCACTGTCTTGCGCACGCGTATCGGCGGATCGCGCGGCCATAGGTCCGGGTCATCAATCCGCTCGGCCAAGGCGGGGCGTGTCACGCCATCCTTTAGCCGAACGCCCCGGCGCAAGGCTTCGAGTGATGTTTCATCTGCTCCCCCTTCGACCTGAGCTAAATAAGTCTTGGGCAATTTGTATTTCGGATCGGCAATCCGGGCTTGAAGCCGGCCATCGTCGCACAAGATCATCAAACCTTCGCTGTCCCGGTCCAGCCGTCCGGCCGGGTAAACGCCGGGAACATCAATAAAGTCGGAAAGGGTCTGACGCTGGGTAGGACTGCCCTTGTCCGTGAATTGAGAAAGGACGCCAAACGGCTTGTTGAACAGGATCAGCCTCGTCATTCGCCCGCCGTTTCAACCGTGCCGCTTGGCTCGCGCTCCCAACCGTCGGCGTAGCGCTCAAACCACGCGAGGATGGCGGAGGCTTTGGCCGCGCTTTGCGATGGACGCGCTGCGAAACCGCCGTGACTTGCCCCGGGGACCCGGATCAAAGTCGTTGGAACACCGGCCAATTGCAAAGCAGAATAATACTGCACCGCTTCGCTAACCGGGGTGCGGTAATCTTCGGCGCCGACCACCACCAAGGTCGGCGTTTCAACTTCGCCGATCAGTGAAAGAGGTGAGTGCGCCCAAAAGGTCTCCGGATTTTCCCAGGGGCGCGCGCCCAGCCAATATTGCCCGAAATACCCCGTGCCATCGGCGGTAAGCGCCTGCGTGGTCCAATTGATCACCGGCTTTTGCGTGGCGGCGGCGCGGAACCGATCTGTCTTGCCCACGATCCAAGACGTCAGCACTCCGCCGCCCGACCCCCCGGTCACAAACAGCCGATCGGGATCGGCTATGCCGAGAGCGATAGCTCGGTCCACAATACTCATTAAGTCGTGAAAGTCATTGCCCGGATAATCCTTGTCGATCTCCTGAGCAAAAGCCTCACCATAACTGGTTGAGCCGCGCGGATTGGCAGAAAGGACAGCATAACCTGCGGCTGCGTAAAGTTGGTTGTCGGTCGAAAAATGCGGACCGTAAGCAGCGAAGGGTCCGCCGTGAATTTCTAAGATTAAGGGGACGCGGGTCCCTTCGGTATAATCAGGCGGCAAGGTAAGCCAGCCTTGCACGGGGACCCCATCCAAGCTGGAAGCAACGTTGATCTCTCGCACCTCGCCCATGGTCTTTGTCAGGCTTAACTGCGGATTGAGGTCGGTCAGCGCGCGCGCATTGCCGCCTCTTGCAATCTGCACGTTCGCAGGCTGTGTCGCGGTGCCGCCTGTAAAGGCGATGGCGTCATTGTCCGCGACCGAAAAAGCGCCGCCTGTGTAGGGCCGATCAAATCCGCCTCCGCCAATGCCAGTCGCGGCGATACGAGCCTGTCCATTCAAGGCGATCCGCGCAACATTGGTCTCGCCGTGTTCGTCATACTGGACGTAGACACCACGCGAATCTGCGTCCCAAACCATCGCATCGACGCTGTAATCCCAATCACCCGTAAGTAGGCGGGAATTACGGCCATCGGCATCCATGATGTAAAGCTCGGTATTTTCAAAAGCGCGGCCCACATCGTCGAAGCCAGCGTAAGCGATAAAGCGTCCATCGGGCGATACCAAAGCGCCCGCATCTGGCCCGTCGCGGTCCGTCAATTGGGTGAGCTCAAGGCTGGCCACATTGAGAGCCCAGACATCGGCCTCAACCGGATCGGTTTGCCAGTTCGCATTGCGATTGGCGGTGAAGATAATGGTTGCGCCATCAGGTGAATAGCTAAGCGGCCCGCCGTCATGATTGGTGCCAAATGTCATCTGACGCGGCGCGCCGCCGGTTGCCGAAATCGTGAAGAGCTTGCTGAAACCCGGCGACAATTCGCCTGCCCCGTCGGCTCGGAAATTCACAAGATCGGTGATGTTCAGCGGTTCTGCCCAATGCGCCCCTTCTGGCCGATTTGCCGGAGCAGAACCTAGTGATGGGGGAGCATCATTGACCAACATTGTGTAAGCCAATGAGCGACCATCCGGCGCCCATGTGATGCTCGACGGACTATTGGGTAGGCCGGTCAGTCGCACCGCTTCGCCGCTTCCAACCCATTTGACCCACAATTGCGCGCTACCGCTTTCAACCGACACAAACGCGATACGGGTTCCATCAGGTGACCAGCGAGGTGAAAACGCGCCGCCCGAATTGGCGGCAAAAGGTGTTTCAGTCCCATTGGATGTGTCTATCATCCAAATGGAGCTGAGTGCTCGGTCGGCCATGATGTCGTTCTGGCGGCGGACATAGGCGATCATGCTGCCGTCTGGGCTAATCTGCGGATCAGACGCAACCGCGAGGTCGAACAAATCCTCACCTGTGAACGTCGCAATCGGTCCGGTTCGTGCAGATCCTTGCGCTGGTTCTGATCCAGAAACAGTTGCGTCATCATCGTTTGATTGGGCACTGACTGCGGAAGCGGCGGCTGGAATGGCGACAACGCTTGCCGCGAACAGTGCAGCTAGAAATGATTTCGGCATGAGACTTCCTATGAAACGGACTGCGAATGTTTGAACCGAGGCGCCCCTGCGGTCAAATGATCAGCGAGCAAACTGCCTTTTGATGAGAGCTTTGCCTCTAAAGTGCACAAGAGCCAGTGACGGGATCACGAGAATGAGCAGCACGGTCCCAATAAGTACCCCAAAACCAAGGCTGGCCGACATAGGGATCAGGAATTGTGCCTGGATGCTGGTTTCAAAGGTGATCGGAGCGACGCCCAAGAACGTAGTCACTGCGGTCAGCATGATTGGTCGGAAGCGCGATTTTGATGCGTCGATAATCGCGTCTTCGGCTCGCATGCCCAACGCGATGTTCTCATTAATGAAATCGATCAAAACCAGCGAACCGTTGATGATCACCCCGGATAAAGCAACGATACCAAAGACCGACAAGATGCCCAGCGGAATGCCCAGTATCAAGTGTCCCAAGAGCGCCCCAATCAAACCGAACGGGATCGCAGCCATAATGACAAGCGGCTGTGTGTAAGACTTAAAGGGTATGGCGAGCAGCGCGTAAATCACTACCAATGCAAATCCAAATGCAACGCCGAGGTCGCCAAAGCTTTCTTGCTGCTCTTCCTGTTGTCCGCCAAAGTCATATTGAAACTCAGGATAATCAGCGGTCACAGCTGGCATGATCTCATCGGTTAGAAGGTTGCTGACTTCTTGATCGGTGACCACGTCATCATCGACATCGGCCGACACAGTGATGACGCGCCGTCCGCCTTCGCGTTTGATCTGAGATGGGCTTTCAGTGAAAGAAGCATCAGCGATGGCGCCCAGAGATGTAAAACCGCCGGCAACGCGGACACGGAATTGTTCGATATCCGCGATTGAATTGCGCTCATCTTCGGGCAGGCGGACATAGACCCGCACGTCTTCACTGCCGCGCTGCACTCTGACAGCTTCAGAACCAAAGAACGCGGCGCGGGTTTGGGCCGCGACATCTTGCAAGGTCACGCCAAGGGTTCGGGCCGATGGTTTGAGCCGCAGCTCGATCTCACGCATACCTGCGTCTTGATCGCTTTCGACATCGAACACTCCGCCAATTTGAGCCAAGTCGCCCATTATCCGCAATCGGATAGTGTCCAGAGTTTCCTCGTCTGGGTGTGAGATACGCAGGCTGACCGCGTCACCCAAAGACAGCAGCGATGAAGAGATGCCTATCGATCGTGCTTCAGGAAGCGGTCCAAGTTCTTCGCGCCAGGCCTCTTCGAATTCCAGAGCCGAGATTGTCCGTTCTTCATTGCTTGTAAGGGCAAATCGAATGCTCGCGATGCTGGGGCGGAATGTCTGGATGTTTCCGTCAGGACCGCCGCCGATCTGCTGCAGTCCGACTGTGCTGTAAGTCGCGGAGACCAAGCTTTCGCGCTCACCATCTTCGCCCAGAAGACGAACAATTGCGCGTTCACCAGCTTCCTCGATTTTATCCGTTACCTCGGCGGTGCGGTTGATCGTTGTGCCCGCGGGCATTTCTAGCGAAGCCACGACAGTGTCTGCTTCGATATCAGGAAAGAATGCGAACTTGATGATACCGGCCGGTAGCATGGCAACAAACAGGATCAAGCAGGCCAGCGCTCCTGCAAGAATAATCGCAGGCGCTCGCACAGCGAATTGCAATGCTCGGTCCAGTGGGCCTTCAACAAACGCATTAAGCCGAGCGTCCACCGCTTTTTGAATTCGTTCAAAAAAGCGAGCGACAGCATTTGTCGCCTGCGTGCCCGCCGGGGGTAGGTGTGACAAGTGATACGGAAGGACCAACAACGCCTCTACGAGGGAAAGCGCCAAGACCGCGAGCACCACGAGCGGCACATCAGCTACGATTTTTCCAATTGTTCCGCCAATCGAAAGCAGCGGCGAGAACGCCATGATGGTCGTCAAGACGGCAAAAATGACCGCGGCTGTTACGCGCTGTGTCCCTGCAATGGCGGCGCCAGTCCCGCTGCGCCCTCGCTCTCGCTCAGCATAAATATTTTCACCGACCACCACGGCATCGTCGACAACGAGCCCCAGTGCGAGGATAAATCCGAAGAGAGAGAACATATTGATGCTGGACCCAGCATATTCGAGCAGAAATATCGCGCCCGTAAAGGTCGCGCCGATTCCTGCCGCAGTCCAAAAAGCCAGACGCAGATCAAGGAACAATGTCAGTGCAACCAATACAAGCACAAGACCAATTGCGGCGTTCTTGAGCAGCAAGCTCAGCCGGTCATCGAGCAGGACGCTGTCATCGTCCCAAATCGCGTACTCGATCCCCGGCGGCAGTTCGAAACTGTCGTTTAACAAGCCTTTAGCGGCGGCCGCCACGTCCAAAACGCGTTCATCGCTTGTCCGGTAAACATCGACGAACGCGACCGGCTTTTCATCAAAGCTCGCGATCAAATCTGTGTCTTCAAACCCGTCGTTAATCGTCGCGACATCGCCGAGCCTAAGGATCGCCCCTTCATTGGTTGTGAGCAGCACAATGTCTTCGAAATCTTGGCTCGTGTAGTTTTGCCCAACGGTGCGCACCCGCACTTCTTCCGTGGCCGTGTTCACAGTGCCAGCGGGGCTGTCCAAGCTGCTTTGAGCCACGATCGCGGATACATCTGTCAATGATAGGTTGAGGGCGCGCAGCTCATCCTGAGAAATATCAGCATAGATCTGATAGTCGCGCACAGCGCTCGTCTGCACGTAGCTAATATCGGGAAGGGCAGAAAGCGCATCTTCGAGCGAATAGGCAGTCTCTTTCAAAGTTCGTTCGGGAACGTCGCCGTAAAGAGCGATTTTCATCACCACCTGCCGGGTTGTAAGCTCCCTTACGTCAGGTTCTTCCGCATCGACTGGGAAGGTGTCGATCTGGTCAACTTCTGATTTCACTTCGTCGAGAGCGCGGGCGATGTCTGTGCCTCGCTCCAATTCGACATTGACCGATCCTGACCCTTCGGATGCGGTGCTGGTGATTTTCTTTACGCCCTCAATGGCTTCAACGGCCTCTTCAACCCGTTGAACGATGGATTCCTCCACCTCTTTGGGAGTTGCGCCGGGATAGGATACAGACACGCTTACCGTGTCGAGACTCGTCTCGGTAAAGACCTCCTGTCTGATGCTGGCGAAGGAGACCAAACCGGCGATGATCATGAAAACCATGATCATATTTGCGGCTACGCCATTGCGAGCCATGTAGGCGACCACCCCAGTGCGATCTCGCGCAGGCTCTGCCACGTGACCAAACCTGTCTAACGGTTCGGCATTCGGCTCGCTCTCTGGGTGCGGCTCATTCACGGGGTCGTTTGGACCGCTCATTGCGATGTTTCGCTCGACAGTCGGACTGGCATGTTGTCGGTGGGCGAAGAAAGACTGCTAACCACGAGTTCACCGCCGTCGGCGATTGATCCGGCTGTGATAAAAGCAAGCTTGTCGCTGCGCTGGATCACTCGGACGGGGATGATCCGCAAATTTCCGTCACGTACGACCCAGATCGTGTTGCCAGGGCGCAGCGCAGAGGATGGAATGGCTGCAAAGTCACTGTTGCTTGCTCCATCAATGCGTGCCTCAACGAATGCACCTAACAACAAAGGCGGGGCTTCGTTGGCTGAGCTGCCTTCATCACCATCGACAAGCAGTCCGCCGCGCAGGGGATTCGGCACTCTCAAGAAAACCTCGATATTGCGGGTTGTTTCATCGAGGCTGGCATCAGCGCGATCCACTATCGCCGGCCACCGATAAGTGAGGCCGCCATATTCGTAAAATACGTCAGCTGAAATCGCACCGCCCGTTCCGTGCAGAAGCCCTGGAATCAACGCCGCTTCGTCTTCAGTTATGAACAGACGCACTTCATATGCGCTGGTCGAAGCAACTGAGCCAAGCGATTGACCGACCTGAACCAAAGTGCCGATCGCGGCGTTTTCCTCGCGGACGAGACCAGAGAATGGCACTGAAATCCGGGTCCTGCCCAGAGACGTTTGCGCGTCGGCCAAAGTCGCGGCGGCACGCTCTCGCGCTGCCTGGGCGGAGCGAAGCTGCGGCTCTCTTGTCGCCAATCCGGCTTCTGCAGCATTTGGTTCAGTGTCTTCGGTTTCATTCGCAGCGTCAGTTTGGGCGCTGTCTAGGGCGTCAGGCGGTAAGAACCGTGCCGCGTTGTCACCGCCATCAACTGTCGATCTAAGGCGTGCGCGCTCCCTTTCCCGCTCGGCAAACTTTGCCAGATCATCCCGCGCAAGAGTGACCTCTTCGCGCGCCTCCAGCACGGCCACATCCTGGGCCGCAACATCTGCCTGAGCGATACGAACCTGATTTCGGTAATCCGTTGGATCAATCCGAACCAATACAGCGTTTGCGCTGACGAATTGCCCTTCGCGGAACGCTGGGTTCACATAAGTCAGCCGCCCAGAAACTTGCGCGCCGATTACGATTTCATCGCGGGGTTGAACCGTTCCCGAAACGGCCACGGGGATCAGGCCAGAGGCAACTTCCAGTGCGACAGTTTCGACCAATGGCGATTGCGGTTCGGCTGCCTCTTGGGCCGGATCGGGCCTGGACCATATCATCAAAGCCGCAATCGCGCCTGCCGCTAGCAATATGGCGAAGGCCCATTTGAATTGGTTATTCATCCGGTCTCTCCGGTGCCTGAAGTGGTTTCCGTCTCGCCGGCTGATGAACTGAGCCAATCGCCTGCAAGTGCGCGGTGGATCGTCAATCGCGCCAGCGCCATTGCTTGGGCCGAGGCGGACAGGTCCGAGCGGACCTGATAAACTGTCGTGAGCGCGTCGAGATAGGCGGTGTAGGTGCCGACACCCGATGCATAGCGGCGCTTTTGCAAGTCAAATGACAATCGCGCTTCGTCCAATTGAGCGGTAATCAGGAGATACCGTTGCCGTTGTGCCTCATAATCGGCAAAAGCGCTGTCGACTTCGCGAAAGGCACCAAGAACTGCGGCCGAATAGGCTGCAGCATTCTCATCATATTGAGCTCTGGCTGCTCTGATATTTGCGCTTATCCGGCCGGCGTTAAAGATTGGCGCGACGATGCTCGCGGCAAGCGAACGAGTCCAATTGCCAGCAAAATCAAAACCGCTTGATAGAGTGTTCCCTTGCGCGCCGAACGACGCAGAAAGGCTTAGTTGAGGATAGCGCTCCGCACGGCGCGCGCCAATGCGCAATCGTGCCGCCTCCAGCCGTGTCCATGCTGCGGCAACATCCGGACGCTGCTCCAGCAATTGCGCCGGAAGGCCAGCGGGCACGGGCTCAAATACCAACCGCGGAGTAAGCGGCCGTGACAGTGTTTCATCCAGCGCGCCGGGATAGGCTCCAACCAAAACGCCCAGTCTATTCTCCGCATCGGCCAGCGCGCTTTCCAATTGAGGCAGAGAGGCTTGGGTAGCGCGCAATTGCTGACGTATTTGATAAAGCTCAAAACTGCCCGTTAGTCCGCGTTGAAATTGCGCTTCTGTGCTCTCAACCCGGTCATTCAACGCGCTCGCAATCCAAATGGTTAGCTCAATCTGGCGCCGTGTGTTCACAATCTCAAAATAGGTAGAGATTGTGTCTGCTGCCGCCGCCAACTGAACCGATTGCAGGTCATAGGCCGAGGCGATGGCATCTTGACGCGCGGCACCGGCATCATTGCGATTTCGAGCAAATAGATCAAGCTCATAGGCGGCTGAAACGCTGGGCGCGATGGTTTGATTTTCAATCCGCGTGATCGCTCCGCCGCCAAGATCACCAAACGCGCTTCCGGCCAGCGGCGAACTGGAATCACTCGCCGATACACTGGCTTCAAGGTTGGGGAATTGGGCAGCGCGAGCGATACGCGCTTGCGAGCGGACCTGCTCCAATCGCGCAACGGATTGCGCGATGTCCAAATTGTTGGCTAGCGCATCGTCGATCAATTCATTGAGCACGGGGTCTTCAAAAGCCGACCACCAAGCTTGCGGATTGTAGGCTTCACCGGTTGCTCCGCTCGGACCTTCGTGGTCGAATTGCGCCGGCATCGCATCAACAATGCTTGGTGTGCTGGGAGCAGGCGCAAGCGATACGCAAGCAGGCAGTGCAAGGATGGCTAAACCAATCGGCACAAGACGGGCGATCAACGAGCGCGAGCCGATCGTTCCATGGGAACCGTATTCCACGCCTTCGTTGGTCAATTGAGGAGCGCCTCACATATAGGTGGTACGGTAGCGGTTTGTTATCACCCGTTCTACTCGGCGGAAAGGGAATTTTGTGCTTTTCCCAATGGCTTGCCCAGTTAGCCTATCCCTCAATTCTGTCCCCCGCACGGCGCAATCATCAATTTCGCAGTGCTTTCGCAAGGGCTGGTAAAGGGCGAAGGCACGCACTACCGTCAGTGCTGGGCAAGGGTGGAGTTTTCATGTCGGATCAGGGCGGACAAGGCAATGTGACCTCTGAAACGCGGGCTAAGCTGTTTCTTAGCTACACGCGCGCCGACATTGAACAAGCAGGCAAACTCCGCACGATACTTGAAGATAGTGGGTTCGACGTCTGGTGGGACCAGCTGCTTGAAGGTGGCACGAACTATTTGCCAGCCACCGAAGCGGCCCTTGAAGGTGCTGATTGCGTTGTCGTGCTGTGGTCAAAACTGTCCGTGGATTCCAGCTGGGTACGCGACGAAGCGCAGCGTGGGCGTGAGAAAGGGCGGTTGGTCCCGCTCTCACTGGATGGAACGATTTCACCGCTTGGGTTCCGTCAAGTTCAGTTGCTCGATATACAGAATTGGTCGGGCAAGGCTGATGCTCCCGAGATTGCCAAGATAGTCAACGCGATTCGCAATCAGGTCGCCGGCAATTCAGGTGGCGCGGCCGCGCAACTCGCGCCTCAGTCAATCTCATCTTCTCCGCATTCATTGAGCAGGACCGGTGTTTCGCGCCGCGCTCTAATGATTGGCGGTGTCGGCCTTGCTGGTGGTGCTGCAGCACTCGCAGCGTGGCAGGGGAACTTATTCTCTTCGCTCGACAGCGGCGGAATTATGTCGATGGCCGTGCTGCGCTTCACCAATTTGTCAGGCGAACAAGAGCAAGCTTGGTTCTCTGATGGTCTCTCGAATGAGCTGCGACAGGCACTTTCGCGCAATGAGCGGTTGAGGGTTTCGGCCCCCACGTCATCTAATGCCAACGAAGAACAGGATGATTTTGAAATAGCACGCGCCCTAGGTGTCGCCAGCATCCTGCGCGGCAGCGTTCAACTCGTCGCCGAAACTGTGCGCATTTATGCTGAGCTGTTACAGGTCGACGGCGGCGTGGTGCTTTGGTCAGAAACCTATGATCGTGAATTCACCGATGTGTTGGCGGTGCAATCTGAAATTGCCGAGACCGTAGCGCTCTCCTTGGTTCAGCGCGTAGCTAGCGAAAATGCCGCAATGGAGAGCCTGGTGGCGCAATCGGGTGTGGGATCAACCGACAATGTAAGAGCCTATGAAGCCTATCTACGCGGCCAATATCTCGTCGAAATTTCCTCCGGTGAAAGCAGCGACCGGGCCGCGCTTGCACAATTCGACGCGGCGATCGATCTCGACCCGAATTTTGCAGCTGCATATGCGATGCGAGCGAATATGCTCGCTGCTGTTGCCAACGCGGCATCGGATGCAGACGAAGTGGATAGCTTATTTGCGGCTTCCATAACTGCAGCCGAACGCTCGATCGAACTTGCGCCGAACCTCGCCGAAGGCCATCTCGCGTTGGGGTATGTCCGCTATTACGGCCAAACCGACCGTGCTGGCGCGTATCAGCATTACAAGCGGGCCGAGGAACTGGCTCCCGGAAATGCAGACATTCTAATGTCGGTTGCTGTCTTCTACGCTTACGGCAATCAACAGGCGTTAGCGACGCAGATTGCGGCGCGGGTATTGGAGCTGGACCCACTCAACGCGCGAGCATTTCGAAACGCAGGGTTTATTGCCCTTTTTGCTGATGACTATGCGGGAGCAATCAACCACATGGAGAAGGCTCTCGATCTCAATCCAAGTCTTGCCAGCGCCCAGTATGCAATAGGCAATGCCCGCTTTATGTTGGGTGATATAGCGGGCGCACGCGATGCGTTTACCGCAGAAGAGGCTGAAATATTCCGGTTGCCGGGGTTGGCCATCACATTGCAAAAACTCGGCGATGCCGAAGGAGCGCAGCAGGCGTTCGGCAAATTATTGGCCGATTACGGTGAGACTGGCCTCTATCAGCAAGCACAAGTGCATGCCCAATGGGGTGAAACTGACGAAGCGCTGACGGCGCTGGAGCGTGCTTTTGACGAAGGTGATCCCGGAGTGCTTCTTACTACAAACGATCCGCTTTTGGACCCCATCCGGGATCAGCCAGCACTAGACCGTTTGCTTTTGCGGCTTTCCTCGTGATAACCCCGCCATCGGTCGTTCAATTAGGGGGTATTTCATGAAAAAGATTCTTATTTCTACGTTTGCTGGCGCTTCGGCATTGGCTCTTGCGGCATGCGGTGCAGAGGCGCCTGCTGATGAGGTGAACGAAGTTCCCGCAGCAGCTGTGATTGAGGAAACCCCTGTAGCCGCAGAAGATGCAAATGATCCTGCGACTGCGGAAGAAGCTGATGGCGAGCAGCCAGAGCTTGATGGAAATAGCAACCCAATCGGCCCGCGCTGATCAAGAGCTGCTAAAACATTCCGACATTGGTTTAGAGAAGGCCGGCGGTGTTTTTACGCGCCGGCCTTTTCATTGTTGGGGCTGTTTAGCGGTTAGAATTTATAGTTTCCTCAATCCACTGCCTTACGAGAGCCACTCGGGTAAAACGGCTGGGCTCACCCGCTTGACCACAAGCACGGCCTGAACTCACCACTCCAATCACGAAAGGGCCCCGATCGCTATAAGCGATCAGCGGGCCACCGCTATCACCACTACAGGCCTGCTCGTTGTTCCTTCCGCTTGCACACAATGCGGCGTTTAGTGCGGCTCCGCGATACCCGGTGATCCGCGTACAGCGGTCTAGGGATTCCAGCTCCAAACGCGCGCTTCGGAGCTCAGCTGTGCTGCCGCTGTCGACTTCGCGGGTCCATCCCCAACCATAGACATGAACCTGTTGCCCTTGCCGAATTGTGCGCTCGGAAACAGGCACCGTATCTAGAGCAATACTGGCAATCGAATTTGTCACCGCGCTCCTTTGGCCTGCATTTGGATCATAACGGATCAGCGCAATATCAAATACATAATTGGAGCGCTTGTAGTCAGGGTGCTGGTAAACCCGTGTGATCGGATAGGCGACGCCTTCATCCGCGCGCGGATTGTAAACGCCGAGACGGACCTGATACCCGCGCCGCGTAATCCATCCGTCATCATCGCGCAGGCAATGGGCTGCGGTTAAGATCCATCCGCGGGCAATCAAAGACCCTCCGCATAGCACGCGTTGACGACCTGATAGGTCACCTCCGTGCACGCTATCGGGCCTCCAGATCAATGCCTGCCATGGGGCGGCGCCGGGCCGTAATGCCTTGCCGCCAATCACCCGGTTGGTTGTTCGGCAGACGGTGTCTTTGTAGATCTTACCTCGAAACTCGAGCGTGCTATCGGCGCAAACACTGCGCTGATCTTCGCGTTCCTCTTCGGTGATATAGGGCTCTAGCCATTCCGTGTCCCCTTCCTCGATAGCGGGAAGGAAGCGAGGGCCAGCCTCCATAAGCGGAACGTCCAGATCTGCTTCGGCATTCTTCTCAAATACTTCGCAAGGCCGCACCCAGCCTTCATCGCACAGGCGACTGGAGAGGCTGTAATATCGCGGCATATCCTGCACGACGATCTCTCCACGCTTTAAGTGTTCGGCCAATTGATAGCAGGAGGAATTGTCGTTCGCTGCGCACCCCTGCTCAAGATAGGCGATGCCTTGGGCCGCTCTTTCTGAGGTAAGGTAATCGCTGTTGTCTAGGACCGCTCGCCCGGCGCTGGCACAGGCTTCGATCGCCCCGGCATAGCAGGCGTATTCGTAATAGGATCGCGCGAGATCAGGATCATACAAAACTAAACTTCGATCAGAATAGATGCCAGCCAGCCGCGCACAGGCCGAATTGTCGCCGTTTTGACAAGCGGCGGACTCGATAGGTTCCGCTCTTATGCTCTCTGCGATATAGCAGCTATCGGGACTGAGGTAGCAGACACGGTCATAATACCGAATCGCAGCGACTTCATCGCGAGAGCCGTTATCGCCGCGAAACGCGATGTCACCAAGACGATTGCAACCATAAGGATCGCCAAGGTCGCAGGCTTGGCGCAGCGTCTCAGTTTCAGGGGGCATTGCCGGGTGTGGTTCGTTAAAACGGCGCTGCTCAATCAATTCCTCGCAACCGCCCACTTTGCCTCCGTCACAGGCAGTGACAAGCAGCGGGATAAACTCATCGCGTCGCAACCTATCGGGATCCTCGCCCATAATTGCATAGGCGAGGTCAAGACACGCGCTTGCGCCTCCAAGATCACAAGTTTCCCTAGTCAGCCTCGCCGCAAGAGCAGAGTCTTGAGGAACGCCAGCACCTGCCTCGTAGGAGCGAGCGACATTCGCGCATCCATCGAGCGAGCCAAGTTCGCAAGCCCGGCGATATGCGGAAAATGCGACTGTTTTTGCATCTTCTTCTACCGCGATGCTGGTGACCCTGCCTAAGCGATTGCAGCTTGCCGCGTCGCCGGCATCGCATGCTTCGGTGTAGAGTATGGAGGCGATCGGGCGGTTCTGTGCCGATCCGATCCCCAATTCATAAGCTTCACCCAATTCGCCGCAAGCGCTGACAATACCGTCATCACAGCGTTGGCGGCGATGAGCAAACTCTGCAGCTTCGTCTCTTAGGCGCTGGTCGATTTTGTTGTGCGGCGCTTTGGTTGTCGATGTGCGGTCATAAGAACGCGCCTCGCCCAGCTCAGGTTCTGGCGTTTGTGCCGCCGCCGCTGCTGGAACGCAGGCTAGCCCTGCTAAGACCCACAAGATATGCCGCCAGCGAAAAGTGCTGCTAACCATTTGACTTCCCCCAATAGAGGGAGGCTGCTCTCTACTCCCACGCGTGTCAAGCTGGCTGGGCTTGTGCCAATTAAGCATAGGCGACTAAGGACGTGTGTGCGCGCAAATGCGGCAAAGGTAATGCAGAGCCCGACTTAGATGGATCCAACCTCTCTTTTGCAGTGGCAGCCTCATTTGGCGATCGCTATCACTGGGCATCGTCCTGACAACGGCTCGCTCGCTTCCAACGAAGCGGAGGTGAAAGCGACACTTGATGCGCTGTTTGGACGGATCGATGCAATTCGCACCGCACATTCTGAGGCCCCACGCCCCGTTCGTTTGCACGCACTGCTTGCCGGGGGTGTCGATCAAACAGCGGCAGCGTTGGCTTTGAAATATGATTGGTCGTTGGTCGCTCCGCTGCCTTTTGGATCAGGACTCAATCTCGCGATCAATGCTGGCGCAAAAAACCTTGAAGATGTCGCCGCGCTTGTGGATGGGCGCATGGCCGGTGATAGCGAGGTTGAGCAGCGGGCCGCTGAAATTCGATCTCTATTGGAGCAGGCTCACACATTTGAAATTGCAGATCGTGACGATGAAATTCGAGCAATTTTAGAAACAACACTGCTTGAACCTCAAAACGCACAGGCTGCACAACGACTTGCAGCATTGTGTTCCGACAATGTCGCCCTCGCTGGGCGAGTGATGATCGAGCGTTGCGATCTCTTGATCGCGGTTTGGGACGGGAAAATGACCGACCTTCCTGGTGGGACTGGACACACCGTGCTGAAAGCCCTTGAACAAGGCACACCCGCGCTTGTTATTGACCCGCTTGAACCGACTGTTTGGTCAATTCTTTCAAGGCCGGAAGAACTAGGGCACCGCACACATGCCAATACCAGCCCCGACGAAAAGCGACTGCATGGATTGATCGACGAGGCCTTGGGATCAGAAGATTCTGGGATTGCGGCGCTCAACAGCGAGAAGTGGAAGGGCAAGAGCAGTTTTGGTCTCGGCATTTATCGTAGGATAGAAGCTCTTTTTGGGGGACGCTCAGCGCGTTCTGGGACGACCAAGAGCGTATATGAAGCGCCCGATGCCATCGCAGAAGGAAGCGGCGCGCCGGTTTTTGCAGCGACCTCAGAGATGCTCGGTTCTACCGAGCACCTGCACTCCAAAATGCATGATATTTTGTTGCCGACATTTGCTTGGGCGGATGGGATATCAAGTCATTTGTCCGATGCCTATCGCAGCGGAATGTCGATCAGCTTTATGCTTTCGGCAATGGCGATCATCGTTGGAATTGCATACCTTCCTCTGGGCCTTTCCGAGTTTAAATGGATATTTGCGTCGGCAGAGCTTCTCTTGCTCGTCCTGATCCTCGGCATAACGTATGCTGGTCATCGTTATGCATGGCATCGGCGGTGGTTCGAAACGCGCCGTGTGGCGGAATATCTGCGCTTTGCACCAGGCACATTGATGATGGGCGTTGCCCGGCCGATTGCTCGCTGGCCGCGCGGTGATGCGCGCACTTGGCCTGAGCGTTTCACACGAGACGCACTGCGTGATGCAGGTCTGCCAAATGTAAAGGTCAATCGCGCCTATCTTCGAACAGCTCTTGAAAAGATTGTATTGCCGCACGTGCGGGGACAACGGGCCTATCACGAAGCCAAATCGGAGCAACTCAGCCGGGTTCACTGCCGGATCGACAAGGCTGCGGAATGGGGTTTTCTCGCCGCGGTTGTATCTGTTTCAATCTATCTAATCCTGGAGATTGGGGCAGCGACGGGGCTGCTCAATGCCGAATGGCCCCATGCCACAGCGAAACTATTCACCTTCCTTGGTGTTGCGTTCCCCACTGTCAGCGCGAACCTTGCCGGTTTGCGTTACTTTGGTGACTTTGAACGGTTCGCTGCGATTTCCAACGTAACCTCGACAAAGCTCGCCGATGTAGAAGAACGCATCACACTGCTTCTTGACGGAGCCGAAAAGCGCCTGACCTATCATGTCGCATCGGAATTGGTCCGCACGGTAGAAGAGATTGTGGTCGAGGAAATTGAGAGCTGGCAGGCGGTTTATGGTGCCAAACACTTGGCATTGCCTGCTTAAAACAGGTTGTCTGAGCGCCTAGCAGGCCAATGTCCGGCAATCCGAAGGCATGCTCTTTCCAGCGTGAACCTCGTCTGTCATAAATTGGATGTATGACAGCCACTATTGATCTCACCTCAATTCCGCAGCCTCCCGGCCAATTCTTGGTCGGCAATGCCCTGACGGTTGATGCCTCGCGCATGATTCAATCGTTGATGGAGCTGGCCGAGGAATACGGCCCGATCTTTCGGCTTGATATGATGGGTACACAAATTGTCATCGTATCCGGCGCTGATCTCGTGGCGGAGGTTTGCGATGAGAAGCGTTTTGATAAAACGGTGCGCGGACCGCTGAAGCGACTGCGATTGATCGCGGGCGATGGGCTTTTCACTGGCGACACCCAAGACCCCAATTGGGGCAAGGCGCACAACATTTTGCTGCCATCGTTCAGCCAAAGGGCAATGGGCGGATATCTCCCGATGATGACTGATATCGCCAGTCAATTGATGTTGAAGTGGGAGCGGATGAATTCGGATGATGTGATCGATGTCCCAAAGGACATGATCCGTCTCACGCTCGATACGATCGGCGTCTGCGGCTTTGGATATCGTTTCAATTCATTTTATCGTGACGACTTTCACCCCTTCATCGAAGCGCTAAACCGAACACTCGATACCACGCAAAAGATGCGCGGGTTGCCCGGCGAAAAATTCCTTAAACGCAATCAAATTGAGCAATTGGGTCGCGATGCCGCCTATATGAACAATCTTGTCGATGAGATTATTCATGAGCGACGCGGCCAAAGCGGCGATGGTCCCGAAGACTTGCTCGACTTCATGCTGTCTGGGCGTGACGCGGCCACTGGCGAACGGCTTTCGGATGAGAATATCCGTTATCAGATAAACACATTTCTGATTGCCGGTCATGAAACAACATCGGGCCTGCTGTCTTTTTCCCTGTATTACCTGCTCAAGAACCGAGACGTTCTTAAGCGTGCTTACGCCGAAGTTGACGAAGTGCTGGGCCGCAATATCGACCAGTCGCCGACGCTGTCGCAGTTGGGGCGTCTCCCCTATATCCGGGCAATCTTGTTTGAGGCCTTGCGGCTCTGGCCGACGGCACCTGCGCTTGGACTTGCACCCTATGAGGACGAAGTGCTGGGTGGGAAGTATGCGATCCCCAAAGGAATGTTCACCACCGTTCTGATCCCGTCTCTCCACCGAGATAAGAGCGTATGGGGTGACGATCCAGAAGCATTTAACCCTGACAATTTCAGCGCAGACGCGGAGGCGAGCCGAAATCCGGCTGCTTACAAGCCATTCGGCAACGGTCAACGTGCCTGCATCGGACGACAGTTTGCAATCCAGGAATCCATCCTTGTCCTTGGTATGCTCCTCCAGCGTTTCGAGCTGTTTGATCACAGCAACTATACTCTCGACATCAAAGAGACTCTGTCGATCAAGCCTAACGAATTTACGATCAAGGCAAGCATGCGCGGCGATGTTGAACGCGGCGGAACAATTGTGCCGTCCGACTTGGTTGCCAATCCAAGCAAGCCATCTGTTTCCATACCGTCGCATGGAACACCTTTGCTCGTTCTCTACGGCTCCAATTTGGGATCCAGCGAAAGTTTCGCTCGCGAGCTGGCGCAAAGGGGCGAATTCGGCGGATTCGATGTGACGTTCGCCGAATTGGACGCTTTTGCTGGGAAGCTTCCCGATACTGGCGCGGTGGCGATAGCCTGCGCATCCTATAACGGCATGCCGCCCGACAATGCTGCGCAGTTCGTTGGTTGGCTTGAAGCGCTTGATCCTGATTCCAGTGCGCTTGAGGGCGTCTCGTTCTTTGTACTTGGTTGCGGCAACAGCGATTGGGCAGCGACGTTCCAAGAGGTCCCGCGCAAGATCGATGGCCTAATGGCGGCGCTGGGCGCGAAACGGATTGCCTCGGCCGAAGAGCTCGATGCCAGAGGCGACATCGACACACAATTTCACGATTGGCTCGATGACCTCCTGCCGAAGGTTGCAGCGACATTCGGGATCGATCTGGAATTGGAAGCGGCCGATGTTGCAGAGCCGCTCTACACGGTCGAGATAACCGAAAGTGTCACCGCCAATCCTGTGGCCGACCGGGTTGGAGCGCAGAATGTCGAAGTGCTCAGGAATGCCGAACTAAAAGACGTAAGCATTGATGATGCGCGCTCAACACGGCACATCGAGGTGCAGCTCTCAGCCGGCATGGAATACGAACCCGGCGATCACCTTTGTGTTGTGCCGGTCAACAGCGATGCAGTCGTGGAGCGTCTTTTGCGGCGGTTTAAACTTGATCGCGACACCTATGTCCGAGTTGAATCGCGCAGCGAAATGCGCGGCCCATTCCCGAGCGGGAGCACATTTTCTGTTCTCAAACTCGCGCAAAGCGCCGGAGAACTGCAAGCGGTTGCGACACGCAAAGACATCGCGATGTTGGCGCGCCACGTTGAATGTCCAAACTCGCGCTCTTCGCTCGAAGCGCTAGCGCAGCCTGCATCTGGAAGCGGGGAAGACAAATATGCAGAGCAGGTCCTAGCCAAGCGGAAATCTGTCCTTGATCTGCTCGAAGAGTTTCCTGCCTGCGAGCTTCCCTTGGGTGTTTTCCTTGAATTGATCCCTTTCATCAGTCCGCGTTATTATTCGATATCGTCTGCGCCCGGTGCGGCGGACGGCCAATGTTCAATCACAGTTGGTGTTGTCGAAGGGCCAGCCTTGTCGGGCAAAGGCGAGTTTAAGGGAACCTGCTCGAACTACCTCGCCGATTTGAAGCCTGGCGACCGGTTCAAAGCGGTGGTGCGCAAACCATCGGTTGATTTCAGATTGCCCAAGGATACCAAACATCCGATCATTATGGTTGGCCCGGGCACTGGCGTCGCACCGTTCAGAGGCTTTTTGCAGCAGCGTGCTCTACTAAAAAATCAAGGAGCACAGCTGGGCGAAGCGATGCTATTCTTTGGCTGCCGCCACCGCGATCACGACTACCTCTATCGTGAAGAGCTTGAGCAGTTTGATGCGGACGGCCTCGTAAGTTTGTACACGGCATTCTCCCGCGAAGACGGGCCCCGAACCTATGTGCAAGACCTTATTGCGCGGCAGGCCGAGCGTGTCTGGAACCTCATCGAACAGGGCGCTCGGATATATGTTTGCGGTGACGGCGCAAAAATGGAGCCGGATGTTCGCAAGGCGCTGGTTTCGATCTGCTCGCAAAACCGAGGCAGCAGTCTTCAGGATGCCGAAAGATGGATCGAAGAAATGATCGATCAGGAGCGCTACATCCTCGACGTGTGGGTGGGCTAACCTCAAGCGCAGCCGGTTTTAGAATTTCCTGTCCGCCGGTTCGCAATCAACGGGCGGACAGGATCAGCCTCTGGTTACTTCCACGTTTCCAGCAATTCGTCATACTCGATCGTGATCGGCGCGGGCTTTTCATCCGCGAGTTTTGCTTTGGGCGAACCAGGCTGGTTCAGCCAATACGCGGCGTCACGCTCTTCATTGAGCTTTGGACCAAGATCACCCTGCAAACCGGACCGCTCTAGCCGGGCAAGCACGCGCTCTTGTTGCTGACACAAAGCGTCCAGCGCCTCTTGCGGGGTCTTCGTTCCTGACGAGGCATCACCAATGTTCTGCCACCAAAGCTGTGCGAGCCGGGGGTAGTCAGGAACATTGGTTCCTGTTGGTGACCATTGGGTGCGCGCGGGTGAACGATAGAATTCCACGAGGCCGCCCAAGTTTGGGGCTCTTTCGGTGAAGCTCTCATGCTGAATGGTCGACTCGCGCACAAAGGTAAGACCCACGTGCGCCTTTTTGACGTCGACGGTCTTAGAGGTCACGAATTGCGCATAAAGCCAAGCCGCCATTGCTCGGTCTGTGGGAGTGGACTTCATCAAAGTCCATGATCCGGCGTCCTGATAACCGACCTTCATTCCTTCTTCCCAATAGGCTCCGTGCGGGCTGGGGGCCATGCGCCAACGCGGGGTGCCATCATCATAAAGCACTGCGGACGCTTCCTCGCCGACCATGTTGGCGGTGAAGGTGGTGTACCAAAACATCTGCTGTGCAATCGCGCCTTGCGCTGGGACCGGCCCCGCTTCGGAGAAGGTCATTCCAGCGGCGGATGGCGGCGAATATTCGGCGAGCCATTTGGAATATTTCGCAATCGCGTAAACCGCGGCGGGCGAATTGGTCGCTCCGCCTCTCACGACGCAGGAGCCGACGGGTTGAGATTGTTCGTTTACCCGTATGCCCCATTCGTCGACCGGCAATCCGTTGGGCTCTCCGATTGATCCCATACCCGCCATCGACATCCATGCATCGGTGAAACGCCAGCCTAGCGACGGATCCTTTTTGCCGTAATCCATGCTGCCATAGACCGTTTGCCCGTCAATCTCGCGGCCGGTGAAAAACTCGGCAATATCTTCATAGGCGGACCAATTGACGGGAACGCCTAAGTCATAGCCATATTGCTGTTTGAAATCGGCCATGATTTCCGGATCGGTGAACCAATCATAACGGAACCAATACAGGTTCGCGAATTGCTGATCTGGGAGCTGGTAGAGCTTGCCATCCGGCCCGGTTGTAAAGTCGGTGCCGATGAAGTCGGAAAGATCAAGCGCTGGATTGGTGACATCGCTGCCTTCCCCGGCCATCCAATCGGTCAGGTTGCGCACCTGCTGGTAGCGCCAATGTGTTCCGATCAAATCGGAATCGTTCACATAGGCATCGTAGATATTCTCGTTCGATTGCATCTGCGTTTGAAGCTTTTCGACCACATCGCCTTCGCCGATCAAATCGTGAGTGACGCGGATGCCGGTGATAGCGGAAAAAGCAGGTGCGAGAACTTTGGATTCGTATTCGTGAGTGGCAATGGTTTCGGACACGACCGAAATTTCCATGCCCGCAAACGGCTGCGCCGCCTCGATAAACCACGCGAGTTCCGCCTCTTGCTGTTCGCGCGTCAGGGAGGACAGATCGCCGATCTCTGCATCGAGGAACTGAGTGACGGCCTCCTGACCGGTTACGTCATACTGGACAACGTCTTGTGTTTCGCTGGACTCCGAACACGATAGCAGAGCCAAGCTTGCGCAGCACAGTGTGGTGGCTGTCATGATTCTCATTATGTCGATCCGTTCTTTTGTTGTCGTCAAACCCAGCGAAAAACGCAAAATGCGAAGAGGGCGCAAATGATCAGCGCTCCATATTGCGGTGCTTCAAACAGGCCAATCCAGGCAAGATTGATAAAGGCCGATCCCAGAAGCGTGATAAACAGCCTGTCGCCGCGCATAGTCTCAATGCCGAGCACCCCAATTCTGGCTGTGCTAGGATATTTTAGATGGAGCAGCCCCATGCCGATTAGCATAACGGCAATGCTCGCAAAAAATAGCGCCGTTGGCAGCGTCCACGCCATCCATTCCATCTAAAGCATCTCTTCCATATGAAACCCGCCTAAACCCGTCCTAGAGCAAAGCCCTTGGCAATGTAATTGCGGACAAAATAGATCACGATCGCGCCGGGGATAATGGTCAAGACACCCGCTGCCGCAAGCACGCCCCAATCCAGACCCGATGCCGAAACCGTTCGGGTCATGATCGCAGTGATTGGTTTTGCATCGACGCTGGTGAGCGTGCGGCTAAGCAGCAATTCGATCCAGCTGAACATAAAGCAAAAGAATGCAGTCACGCCGATGCCCGGCCCAATCATTGGGATGAATATACGGGTAAAGAAATGCGCGAAACCGTAGCCATCAATAAAGGCCGTCTCGTCGATCTCTCGCGGGATGCCGCGCATGAACCCTTCCAAAATCCACACCGCCAATGGGACGTTGAACAGGCTATGGGCAAGAGCGACGGCGATGTGGGTGTCGAACAGCGAAACGCTAGAATACAATTGGAAAAAGGGCAGCGCAAAAACTGCTGGCGGAGCCATCCGGTTCGTTAGCAGCCAGAAGAACAAATGATTGTCGCCAAAGAAGCGGTAGCGGCTGAATGCGTAAGCAGCGGGCAGTGCGACCAGCAACGAAATTACAGTGTTGAGCGACACGTAAATGAAGCTGTTCACATACCCCATGTACCACGAAGGATCGGTGAGGATGGTCTGGTAATTCTCCAGCGTGAAATTGTCCGGGAAGAGCGTGAACGAGCTCAATATTTCAGAGTTTGTCTTGAAGCTCATAATGACCAGCCAGTAAATCGGCACCAGTAGGAACAGCAAATACGCCGTGATTACGACCGTTGCTGGCCTGACCAACGCTTTGCGGTTCTCCGTGATTGGCTCTGCGCTCATTGCTTTGCCTCGTCTTTGTCGATCGTGATCATCACCGTGTAGAACACGTAAGAGATGAGCAAAATCACGAGGAAGTACATCAAGGAAAACGCTGCGGCGGGGCCGAGGTCAAATTGCCCAAGTGCCATCTTCACCAGATCGATCGATAGGAATGTCGTCGCATTGCCGGGGCCGCCTCCGGTCAAGACAAACGGTTCTGTGTAGATCATGAAGCTGTCCATGAAGCGCAGCAGGATCGCGATGATCAACACTCCGCGCATCTTGGGCAGTTCAATATAACGAAAGACGCTCCAACGGCTCGCCTGATCGATCTCTGCCGCCTGATAGTAAGCATTCGGGATCGACCGCAGTCCGGCATACGCCAAAAGCGCCACCAAAGATGTCCAATGCCAAACATCCATTGCGATGACGGTCACCCAAGCGTCAAAGGCGTTTTGAGCGTAATTGTAAGAAATACCGAGGTCGGACATTGCGCGCCCAAGCAGGCCGATGTCGGAGCGTCCAAAGACCTGCCAAATGGTGCCGACCACATTGTAAGGAATGAGCAAAGGCAGCGCCATAAGGACGAGGCAGACAGAGGCGGTCCACCCTTTCTTCGGCATGCTTAAGGCGACAAGTATCCCCAAAGGGATCTCGATAGCCAGGATAATGCAGGAGAACAGGAGCTGCCTGCCAAAGGCATCCCACAGCCGTTCAGAGTGCAACAGCTCTTCATACCACTCAAGGCCAACCCAGAAAAATTCATTCCCGCCAAAACTGTCTTGGAATGAATAGTTCACGACGGTCATCATCGGGATCACCGAAGAGAAAGCGACCAGTGCCAGCACCGGCAGAACCAGAAACCAGGCGCGCTGATTGACCGTCTTTTCCATCAGCCTTGCCCCTCTTTTGCGCCTTCGATCCGCCAGTCATCGCAAAAAATGCTCACCTTGCTTGGATCAAACGCCACGTTTGTCATGTCGGTCTCAATTGTAAAACCCGCAAGGGCGACGATGTTGATCTCAACGCCAAACAGCCGTGCATTGATGAACTTATGCCGCCCCGCATCTTGGACCCTGTTGATGCTCACCGGCAATCCAGCGCCCTTTGTGAGCTGCACAAATTCTGGGCGAATTCCAAGTTGAACGTCACCGCTTGGGTTCGCGTAGTCTAAGCTGAGATCAATTGCGTTCGACCCGATCCGGGCTTTGCTCCCCTCAACAGCAACAGGCATGAAGTTCATCCCCGGAGAGCCAATGAAATAACCGACAAATACATGAGCCGGTTTTTCGAACAATTCTTGCGGTGTCCCAATTTGCACGACCCGCCCATCGTGCATCACGACCACCCGCTCAGCAAATGTCAGCGCTTCGGTTTGATCATGGGTCACATATATCATTGTATGGCCAAATTCGCGGTGTAATGATTTGAGCTGTGTCCGCAATTCCCATTTCAAATGCGGGTCGATAACCGTCAAAGGTTCGTCAAATAGCATCGCGTTCACATCATCGCGCACAACGCCGCGGCCAAGCGAGATCTTCTGCTTCAAGTCCGCTGTTAGGCCGCGTGCCTTTTGGCGAAGGTGTGCCTCTAGCCCAATCATTTCAGCAACGCGCGAAACGCGGTCACGGATATAATCGGCATCCTTGCCCCGATTGCGCAAAGGAAATGCGAGATTCTCCCCCACTGTCATCGTGTCATAGACGACCGGAAACTGGAAAACCTGCGCAATGTTGCGTTCGGCAGTGGAGGCGGCGGTTACGTCTTTGCCGTCAAACAGAATTTGCCCGTGTGTTGGTTGGAGCAATCCGGACATCAGGTTGAGCAACGTCGTTTTTCCGCATCCGCTGGGGCCCAATAACGCGTATGCGCGACCGTCGTCCCATGTTTGATTCAGTTCTTTGAGCGCGAAGTCGGCGTCCGATTGCGGATCGGGGTGATAGGAATGCGCCAAAGATTGGAGAGTAATGGAAGCCATGCCTATTCTCCCATCTTCGTATTGGCTGTTTCCGGGTAGCCGGCAAGCAAGCCGTTGCCGTCGAAGTAGAACAGATTTTTTGGGTTTATAGAGATCGGCAGTTCCGTACCATCCTCCAACATCTGGAGGCCTGGCACCAACCCGATCCATCGCTGCTCTTCGACCGCAACATGGATAAATGTATCAGAGCCAGTCAATTCGCTTGCGATCAACTTAGTTTCGAACCGGAGCAAGCCTTCGCGATGCTGGTCCATTTTGACGTGATGGGCGCGAAAGCCTGCTCGGTACTTCCCGTTTGGCAGGCCTGCCAAATTGCCTTCTGCCTTTGTCGATTGCCCATTCTCGAAATGGATGGCCGAGCCCTCTTTGCGCACAGAGAGAAAATTCATCGGCGGATCGGAATACACGCGCGCCGTGATCTCATCCACAGGACGGCGATACACGTCCATCGAAGGGCCAAATTGCGTTACCCTGCCTTCCCAGAGGGTTGCCGTGTTCCCGCCAAGCAGCAACGCTTCCTCCGGCTCGGTAGTCGCATAGACAAAGATCGCCCCTGATGCGGCAAACAAGCGCGGGATTTCAACGCGCAATTCTTCGCGCAGTTTGTAATCAAGGTTTGCAAGAGGCTCGTCCATCAAGACTAAGCCAACGTCTTTCACCAAAGCGCGCGCGATCGCGCAGCGCTGCTGCTGGCCTCCCGATATTTCACTTGGTTTCCGGTTAAGAATTGGCGTCAGCTTTAGCAGATCAGCCATCTCTTTAACCTTCGCATCAATCTCTTCCGATGATTGTTTCCGTAGCTTTAATGGGGACGCGATGTTGTCGTAAACAGTCATCGCGGGATAATTGACGAATTGCTGATAAACCATGGCGATGTCACGGGTTTGCACGCGGCAGCCGGTGACGTCTGCGTCGTTCCAATAGATATTGCCAGTGTCGGGCCTATCGAGCCCAGCCATCAAACGCATCAACGATGTCTTACCCGCCGATGTTGGTCCCAAAAGAACGTTCATGGTCCCTTTCTGCAGCTCCAGATCGACCGGAAAAATATGTGTTTCGTCACCATCGCGCTTCGACACGCCTTGCAGCCGCAAACTCATATCGTGTTCTTCGAAAGGCTGTATTTCAACAAAGGCACCCGCTGTTCCCGCCGTTTCTTACGGCCGTATTACGACGTAGAACCAATAGGCATAAATGGGTAAACCTTGATCGCAAGGCTATCCCCCCATTTCGTTACTCGCCGATATGGTTTGCGAACCTCAGATTGCCCATCTCGCAGCAGCGATCACACTCTATGTTCAGAGATCACAAATTGGCAAAAAGGCGGCGTGCGGGCAGCCGCGCCGCAAACCGTCTTTCGCTCAATTTTCGGAACCAGTCATTGCCGCAATCGGCCCAGTATTGGCCATTGCAGCGCTATATCCAGCGCCTCACTTCTTGCATGTATGAAAGGTATTGTGCGCCAAAGACTTCCTGCAGGCGCTCTTCTTCGGGCTTGATCTGGAACGCCGTGATGTATGCGATGAAAGCAACGAGTACGACAAGATTTGCGAACGAGCCGAGCAGAAGCGCGACCCCGACAAGGATCAAAAGCATGCCGAGGTACATTGGGTTACGCGTGAACCGGTAGAGCCCGCTCACCACCAGGCTTGATGCCTTTTCAGGGGCCAATGGAGTCACAGTTGTTTTGGCGCTTTGGAAGGCAAAGATCGAGATAATATCGATCATCACTCCCAACGAAATAAAGGCGTAAGCCGCGATCTCTTGAAACGGAAAATTGAAATTCAAAGCCTCGAATTGGGACGCAGTGCCCCACATCAGCAACGCCGAGATAAGCGTGACGAGCGGCGGCGGAACGAGCAGTTTAAGCATAGATGTGCCTCCCGATGGGTCAATTCGTCCTCAACCACAAACGAATGATCATCGCGACGATACCAAGACAGGTCACACTCGCAAGCCATATACCTGCCATCCATGCGAGCCGCTTCCACAGAGGTGTTTCTTGGGGTTCAGGTGGTGCGAGCATCAGTGATAGCCCTCTTCGCCCACTTTGCCGCGAAAAACCCAATAGGCCCAAGCTGTGTATCCGATGATGAGCGGCAAGGTTATCGCAACGCCTATAAGCATGAATATCTGGCTTCTCTCCGGAGCAGCCGCGTCCCAAATCGTCACACCCGGCGGCACGACATAGGGCCACATGGTCACGCCGAGCCCGGCCATGCCCAAGAAGAACAAGGCTATCGCAAGCCAAAAGGGTTTGCTGCTGCGCCCTTTGATGATGGCGTGGATCATGGAAAGCGCGACGATCACTGTAAGAATTGGAACTGGCGCAGCAAAGTAGATTTCGGGCGCAGTCAACCAGCGCGCAGCGTACTCTGCGTTGAGGGAGATATTGTACACGCTAACCGCTCCCATCAGCACAATGGTCGCAATTGCCGCTCGTAAGGCCAGATAGCGGGCGTGCTTCTGCGCGCCGCCATAGAGCTTCCAGATTAGCCATGCGCTACCAAGAAGAGCGTATCCTGCAACCGTGCCAAGGCCGGTAAGCAAGGTGTAAGGCGTAAGCCAGTCCCACCAGCTTCCCGCATAGGCGCGGTCGACGACCTCAATCCCCTGAAGCAATGCGCCAAGCGTCATTCCTTGAGCCATCGCTGCAACCAGCGATCCGCCAGAGAAGGCCGCATCCCAGAACGCGCGATGGTTCGGATCGCGCCAGCGATATTCGAATGCGACACCGCGAAACACCAACCCAAGCAGCATCGCGATGATGAGCGGATAGGTCGCAGGCAGGATCACCGCATAGGCAAGCGGAAATGCGGCGAACAATCCGCCGCCGCCAAGCACCAGCCATGTCTCGTTCCCATCCCATACGGGCGCGATCGAATTCATCGCCCGGTCGCGTCCTTGGCCGACTTTGATTGTGGGGAACAAAATGCCAATCCCCAGATCAAATCCGTCCATCACGACATAGGCAAAGACGGCAAAGGCAATGATGAAAGCCCAGATGACTGTGAGGTCCATCACACGTCCTCCTTCTCAGTGGGAAGGCGATGCTCTTGCCCCGGATTCTGAGTGAGGCCGGGTGTAATTCCCGCCGTCCGAATGGGGCCGGTATCACCACGTTTCGCCCCAAGCTCACCGGCTTTGGGCGAATTGCTCATCAGGCGCAGTATATACCAGATGCCAATCCCGAACACGGTGAAATAGACAATGATGAAAGCGAGCAGCGAAGCGGCGACTGCGGGGGCATCGAGAGGACTCGCTGCATCTGCAGTGCGAAGTAGGCCATAGATCACGTAAGGTTGCCGGCCGACTTCGGTGGTAATCCAACCAGCCAGAACTGCCGCAAAGCCGCTTGGTGCCATTACAAGGGCTGCACGATGGAGCCACGGCGCCGCATAAAGGCGTTTGCGCGCTCGAGCGTAGAGGCTCCAAGCACCAACACCGAGCATGGCGAATCCAATGCCCACCATTATACGGAAGGACCAGAATACCACCCCAACAGGCGGTTCTTCATCGTCGGGAATTGTGTCGAGGCCATCCATCGGCGCGTTGAGGTCATGCTTTAGAATCAACGAGGATAGCTTGGGGATTTCGATCGCGTAGCGAACCGTTTTGCTCTTGCTATCCGGGATGCCGAACAGGATCAGCGGCGCGCCATCCGGATGACTGTCGAAATGGCCCTCCATCGCCATGACCTTGGCGGGTTGATGCTCGAGCGTGTTAAGGCCGTGCATGTCGCCAGCAAATATCTGCAGCGGAGTGACCAATGCTGCCATCCACATCGCCATCGAGAACATCTTTCGAGCGTGCGGATTGGCCTCGCCCGATTTCCGCTCTTTGAGCAAATGCCATGCTCCAACGCCGCCAACGACAAACGCCGTGGTAAGGTAAGCGGCCATCACGGTGTGGACGAGGCGGTAAGGGAAGCTTGGGTTGAACACGATTGTCCACCAGCTGTCGCCCGGCAGGAACTGCCCATTGGCCGCAATCTCATATCCAACCGGGGTCTGCATCCAGCTGTTGACGGACAGAATCCAGAATGCAGAGACAAAAGTCCCGCCGGCCACCATCAACGTTGCGAAGAAGTGCAGTTTCTTGCCAACCTTGTTCATGCCGAACAGCATGACGCCCAAGAAGCCGGCTTCAAGGAAGAATGCGGTGAGCACTTCATAAGCCATGAGCGGCCCAATGACCGGGCCAGCCACATCGGAGAATACCGACCAATTGGTGCCGAACTGGTAGCTCATAACGATCCCAGACACGACGCCCATGGCAAAGGCGATGGCAAAAATCTTGATCCAGTATTTGAACAGATCAAGGTAAACCTGCTTGCCCGTCTTCAGCCACAATCCTTCCAGCACCGCGAGGTAGCTCGCTAGGCCAATCGAAAATGCTGGGAAAAAGAAGTGAAAGCTGACCGTGAAAGCAAACTGGATGCGGGCGAGCAGCAGGGCGTCAAGATTGTCAAACATGATAAAACCTTACCGGCCGGAGGAACCTAAACGGTAGTGCAAATTGCAACAACGCCGTGTGCTTCTATGCAAGGGTCCGGATGCGCCATTTTGGGGGGAGGGTTGACGCATCCGGACGGCCATCAATCCATCTGCGTCGTGCGCAGATATGGTTTGATGGTTTTAAAGCCTTGAGGGAACATTGTTTTTGCATCCTCGTCGCTGATCGATGGCGGGATGATGACATCATCGCCGGGCCGCCAGTCGGCGGGGGTCGCGATGGTGCAGCGGTCGGACAATTGCAGGCTGTCGATCACGCGCAAGATTTCGTCGAAATTGCGACCAACACTCATCGGATAAGTCATCACCAGACGGATTTTCTTCGCCGGGTCGATAATGAAGACCGAGCGGACCGCCGCCGTTTCACTCTGATCCGGGTGAATCATGTCATAGAGCTTTGCGATCTTAAGATCGGGGTCAGCAACAATCGGAAATTCGAGGGTTACGCCTTGCGTCTCGTCCACGTCCTTAATCCAGGCGAGGTGCTCTTCAACCGTGTCAGTGGAAAGGCCCAGCGGCTTGACATTGCGCTTGTCAAAATCTGCCGCAAGCTTGGCCGTCATGCCCATTTCTGTGGTGCACACGGGGGTGAAGTCTGCCGGATGGCTGAAGAAGAACACCCAGCTGTCACCAGCCCAGTCGTGAAGGTTGATCTCTCCGCTTGTCGTAGCAACGGTGAAATTCGGGGCGATGTCGCCGATATGCAAACTCATAATTCGTACTCCTTGTTGGGATGACCGTGAGTTAGGCCACTCCTCCTGAGTCGTCCAATTTAGTTACTCATTTACATAAATCGTATTTTACTATCAAGCTAGTTTCAAGCCAAAGTCGCGCTTGAAGGCGCAAAATTCGCATATTGATATCAATTTTTTGCAACTGATGTCGCTAGGGTCATTGGTTTCTTGACGCACTAAGCATCGCTAAGCCCGCTCAGAAGCTCAATGTTCTTGGTGTATGCGCGCTGCACAACTCACCATTGTGCGCAGCATCTAGACCGCTTGCTTCTTAAGTTAAGAAGTCGGCCCTTTGAACCGATTATCGAGAGCGAAAGCGCCCCCTCCTTTCGCCACCAATAGCACAAGGGCGCCCATGATCGCGATGTTCTTGAAGAGAGGGCCAGTATGTCCGGGCGCAATGTGCGTGAAGAATGTAATCGGGATCAGGGTCAAAAGGATCACGAGCGCCGAAAGCCGGGTCATAAAACCAAGCGCAAGCGTGATTCCGAACACCACAAACGCCGCGCCGCTAAGCCAAAGCAGCATCGAAGGATCGCCAATCGCGCCAACTGTGTCGCGCCAAGGCGACGTTTCCATTCGATCCAACATAATTTGATGCCTGCCAAAATGTCCCAAACCGCCGATGATGAAGATCAGGCTGGTAAAGACCCGAAACAGCACCTCTACCGCCCATTGGCTTCGCTGCGATGGTGTTAGCAACTGCTCAATTGATCCGAGCATTGTTTCTCCCCTTATGTTCTTACCGTCTGAGCTTTGCGCCAGCGATAGAAAGTCTTTTCCGAAATGCCGACTTCACGGCAGCTTTCGCAAACGCCAGAACCAGATGAGATCAGTTGTTCAATTCGGCGGCACTTTTCGTCTTTGTGTTCAATCGCGGCCATCAAATCATGCCTCGTGCCATATCGTTGGGCGGCGCGGTGTCCGTCCCGTCATCTTTGACCAATTCGGCAAAGGCGCGGTCCTGTGAGAGGTACACACGGCCATTGAGCTCATCGAGAAAATGGGTCCGCTTTAACCGATCCATGACCGGGCCTTTCACCTCGGAAAGATGCAGCCCAATACCGCCATCACCGAGCCGGTGATTGATGGCCTCAAGGCTTTCCAGACCCGACGCATCGACCTCATTCACCGCGCTGCACATCAGGATAACGTGACGCACAGCAGGCCTGTCGGCGACCTGCTCAAGCACATATTCCTCAAGCCAGCGGGCGTTGAGATAGGTGAGCGCCTCATCGATCCGAATTGATAGAATATGCGGCACCGTAAACACCCGGTGGCGATCGACATTGCGGAAATGCTCCGTTTCAGGAACGCGCCCCACAATCGCCGCGTGCGGGCGGCTGGCCCGCCAGAGGTAAAGCAGCAGGCCAACCGCAACCCCGGAGATCACGCCAAGCTCAACGCCTGCCAGCAAAGTGATGGCAATCGTTACAATATGCGCTGCAAAATCGGCCTTGGAATAGCGCCAGAGTTGTCCCGGAGTCTTCAGGTCGACCAAACTCAAGACCGCGACAATGATAGTGGCGGCAAGGGTCGCGATCGGCAGGCTGAACAGCAGCGGGGTGAGGAACAAGGTCGCAAGCGCGATACCAATCGCGGTGTAGGCTCCCGCAGCGGGAGTTTGTGCACCCGCATCAAAATTCACCGCCGAGCGAGCAAAGCCGCCAGTAACAGGATATCCGCCCGAAAAAGCGCTGGCGATATTGGCCGCGCCCAAACCGACCAATTCCTGATCGGGCACGATGCGTTGACGGCGCTTTGCCGCAAGAGTTTGCGCTACAGATACGCTTTCAACAAAGCCGATGATCGAAATGAGAAGCGCTGGCACCCACAGTTTCTCGATCAGGGAAACATCTGTGCTTGGCATCGCGAAAGGTGGCAGGCCTTGCGGGACTGCTCCGACCAGATTGACACCCCGGCTATCCAGATCAAACGCGATCACGGCCAGAATGGTCAAAACTACCGCGACGACCGGTCCAGCTTTCGCCGTCATATCAGCCGCGCGCGCCGGAAGCCCAAGGCGCATCAACGCAGGCTTTGCGCCTTTGCGAACCCAAAACAGGAACAGCATGGCGGGAATGCCAATTGCGACGGTCCAGATATTCGTGTCACCAATCGCGCTGGTGAGTGAGCCCAGCATTTGAGGCCAATTGTCGCCGCCTGCCTGCACCCCAAGGATATGCTTCAACTGGCTTGTCGCGATGAGAATGCCGGATGCCGTGATAAAACCGCTGATGACCGGGTGCGACAGCAAATTGGCGAGAAAGCCTAAGCGTAGAAACCCCAGTATCGCCAGCATGACGCCCGACAGCATGGCCAGAGTGATGGCTGCTTCAAGGTATTCCGCTGAACCTTGCGCTGCGACCGCGCCGGCTGCGCTCGCCGTCATCAGCGACACAACCGCGACCGGCCCAACCGCAAGCGTGCGGCTTGTCCCGAATATGGCGTAAAGCACCAGAGGAAGGATCGATGCATACAGGCCCACAACCGGCGGCAATCCAGCGAGCAAGGCATAAGCGAGGCTCTGCGGGATCAGCATGATGGTGACGATCACCGCCGCCATCAAATCATCTGTCAGGACATTGCGGTTGTAAGTGCGGCCCCATTCAAGGATCGGGAAATAGCGCGTTAGCATGATAATTTTGTCCCTGAGAATGACACGTGTGATCCGCGCCTATTGCGCGATCAAGCCGCCGGGACCGGCGAGCCACTCGCGCCCTTTGAGCATTCCGTTCCAATAGATCCAGGGAAGCGCATCCGCCTTGAGCATCCATGAAAGCCGTTGTGCTTTGGTGCCGTCGATCAACCAGGTTGGAAAGCTGGGCGCAAGTTTGCCGCCATAGGCAAATTCGGTGAGAACAATCTTTCCGCGCTCGACCGTAAGCGGGCATGAGCCATAACCGTCATACCCAGCCGTCGGTCCCTTGTCGTCAAGCTGTCGGAGCACGTTCACCGCGGCCACCGGCGCCTGTTTGCGCGCGGCGGCCATCGTCTTGGCGTTCGGCGTTGATCCGCCGTCCCCCAGTCCAAACACGTTGGGATAGCGGACGTGCTGCAAGGTCTGCTGATCGACGTCGGTAAAACCGCTTTCGGCGGCCAGCGGACTGTCGGCCAGAAATTGCGGTGCAACTTGCGGCGGGACAACGTGCATCATATCGAAATCACGGGTTACTTCGCCGTCTTCGGTCTTGAATGTCGCCTGCTGCGCCGGACCATCAACCGCAATCAGATTGCTGCCGAGTTTGAGCGCGATGTCGTATTTCTCAACATAGCTCATCAGGGCAGGAACATAATCCTTCACCCCGAAAAGCACCCCGCCGGCATTGCGAAATTCGACCTCAACTTTGCCCAGAACCCCGGTCCGCAGCCAGTGATCGCAGGCCAGATACATGGATTTTTGCGGCGCGCCGGCGCATTTGATCGGCATCGGAGGCTGAGTAAAAATTGCCCGGCCAGACTTGACCTTTTGGACCACCTCCCAAGTGTAGGGGGCCAGATCATAACGATAATTGGACGTAACCCCGTTCTTGCCAAGCGTGTCCTCAAGCCCCTCAATCTTTTCCCACGCAAGGCGGATTCCGGGAGCCACCACAAGCGCGTCATAGGTCACCGTGGAGCCATCTTGCAGTGTGACCTGATTGTCGTCGGGCTGAAATGACGCCGCGGCCTGTTTGATCCACGTCACGCGCTTGGGCATGACGCTCGCCATCGAACGAACGGTGGTTTTTGCATCGAACACACCGCCGCCAACCATCGTCCAGCCGGGTTGGTAAGGATGCGTTTCGCCGGGCTCAATGATCGCGATATCCAGCCCCGGCTTGCGCTTAAGCAGCGACGAGGCGGTTGCGATACCGGCGGACCCGCCACCAACGATGACGATAGTGTGTGATGCAGACATTGCTTGGCTCCCAAAGATTCAATCAGACGAGCTTGTCGCTCAGCTTGGAAAGGTCATACCCGGCATCGGCGGCGCGCTTCAGCCTGTCAGATGGGTCGATGCCTTCGGGATTGGCGAGCGTATCGAGCGTAATGGAGCGCGTTCCGGTGCGGCAAAAGGCAAGCATTGGCCCTTCCGAACCACGCCGGACTGCTCGGAATGCCGCGATCGCGCCGTCGGGAAATGCCCCGCCCCAAACGGGAATATGATGAAAAGCCAAGCCCGCAGTCTGAGCGGCTTCGCGCATTTCTGCGGCGCTTGGTTGCCCATCTTCTTCACCGTCAGGGCGATTGCAGATGACCGCAACAAAACCGCGTTCAGCCACGTTGCTCATGTCGCTGGGAGAGAATTGCGGGGAAACCGCAAACCCATCGGAAACCTGATGAATGTCCATTATGCATTTCCTTCTGCAAGGCGAACAAGGAACATCCCCGCGATCATGGCTGCTACAAAAATTGCTGCAGACATCGGCTCGATCACCAGCGCAGCGAACCCCGGTCCAGGGCAAAGGCCCGCGATGCCCCAGCCAACGCCAAACAACGCAGATCCACCGATCAGTTTCGGGGTCAGATCGCGCCGCGAGGGCAGGGCAAATGCATCGGCAAAGACAGGGCGCGCGAGCTTTGGCTGGACGAGCCATGCAATTGCCATCACGGCCACCGCTCCGCCCATCACAAACGCCAAGGTCGGGTCCCAATTGCCAAACAGATCAAGGAACCCGCGCACGCGCGCCGGATCGGTCATTCCGCCCAAGGTCAGGCCAGCGCCAAACAGCACACCAGAAGCGAGGATTGGGAGTTGACGCGAGATCATTTAAGCACCTCCAATCCCAACGCATTCATTACGGCGACTGTTGCGATCCCGGCTGCCATAAACGTGGCCGTCGCGGCCAATGAACGCGGGGAGAGACGGCTCATCCCGCACACGCCGTGACCGCTTGTGCACCCACTGCCCAGCCGGGTGCCAATGCCGACGATTAGCCCTGCCGCAGCGAGGAATAGCGGACTGGCGAAACTCGGCTCTACGGGTCCAGAAATCGCCACCACTGCCAGTGCACCGAGTGGGAGCCCCACAAGAAACAGCCATGCCGAAGAAATGGGGAGGCTGCTGTTGCTGATCCCGGTCGCGCGGGCAGCAATACCGGAAACCCCAGCAATGCGGCCTACACCAAGGAGCATCAGAGCAGCTGCAAGACCAATCAAGGCACCGCCGCCAAGTCCAGCAAGCGGCGCCGCGTCAGGAAAACCGGGCAGGGTCATACGGCATTCACCGGAATCTTGATGTAGCTGACGCCATTGTCTTCAGGCTCGGGCAGACGCCCGCCGCGGATGTTCACTTGAACAGATGGCATAATCAGATTGGGCATTGCGAGGGTCGCGTCACGGGTGGTGCGCATTTTGACAAATTCGTCTTCAGTCACGCCGTCTTTGACGTGAACATTCTCCTCGCGCTGCTGCTTGACGGTGGTTTCCCATGCGTATTCATCGCGGCCCGGAGCCTTGTAGTCATGGCACAGGAAAAGGCGTGTTGCGTCAGGAAGTGAGAGAAGGCGGCGGATCGACTGATACAATTGCCTTGCATCACCGCCGGGGAAGTCTGCTCTCGCAGTGCCGAAATCAGGCATAAAGATCGTATCACCGACAAATGCAGCATCCCCGATGATGAACGCCATATCGGCAGGCGTGTGACCGGGAACATGCAATGCAATACCTTCAAGCCCGCCCAGCTTGAAGGTTTCACCGTCTACAAACAGATGATCGAATTGCGATCCGTCCCGTTCAAAATCGGTACCTGCATTGAACAGCTTGCCAAACACATCCTGCACGCGAACAATTTCGCGCCCAATCGCCAATTTCCCGCCAAGCTTCTCCTGAAGATAGGGGGCCGCGGAAATGTGATCGGCATGGGCATGAGTCTCGATATGCCAAATCACTTTCAAACTATTTGAATTGATGTATTCAATCACCCGGTCTGCTGAACCATATGATGTGCGGCCAGAGGCGGCCTCATAATCCAGGACTGAATCGATGATTGCCGCTTCCTTTGATGCGGGGTCGCTGACTATATAACTGACGGTGTTGGTTGCCTCATCAAAGAAGCCCGCGATTGTGGGGCGCAAGGCCCTCTCATTCTGCGCACGGGCGATTTGATCAGACGTTGCTTGCAATGCGTCATCAGGCCGAATCATATGTCTTCTCCAATACGTTTACATAAAATATGTATATGTATTGCGTTTGGCGAGTCAAGCGTTATAAGCAGCGCTATGGAAACTGAGAACACCGCCGCCACCGGCTTACGCATTGGCGATATGCCACCAGATTTCGAAGCGAGGAGCACAGTCGGCCCGGTCAAATTATCGGACTATCGCGGCAATTGGCTGATCCTATTTTCGCACCCGGCTGACTTTACACCGGTCTGCACCACCGAGTTTGTTGAACTGTCGAAACAGTCGGCTGAGTTCGAAAAACGTGGTTGTGCGCTGATGGCTCTGTCGGTCGATAGCCTGTTTTCGCATTTTGCGTGGCTTAGGCTGATCAAAGAACGCTTTGATTTTGAGGTGCGCTTCCCAATTGTCGAAGACCCAACGCTGGTGATTGGTCGGGCGTTCGGGATGGTCGCACCCAAAGACAATGACAGCGCAACCGTGCGGACCACATATTATATTGATCCCGAAGGGACGATTCGGGCGACCACATGCTATCCTGCCAATGTTGGCCGTTCGATCCACGAAATGCTGCGAACCCTTGATGCCTTGCAGGCTATCGATGCGCAGGGCGGCCTTGCGCCAGCCAATTGGGAACCGGGCTCGAGCCTGCTGCAACCACCAACCCACGATCTTGACGAAGTCTACAGCGCTTCGGATGAGGCAGGATGGTTCCTGCGAGAAATGCCAAACGGGAAACGCAAATGAGCGACGCACCTATTGAGGAGCTGAAAGCTCTTGCCCACCCCTTGCGCTTTCGCATTCTTGAGGTGCTGCGTGATGGAGAGCGCAATGTCGGTGAGATCGAAAACGCCTCCGGCATAGGGCAACCGGCCCTCTCTCAGCAGCTTGGAGTGCTCAGAAAGGCAGGCCTCGTCGAAACACGCAAAGATGCAAAACTGGTCTACTACAGCCTTGGTTCTGTTTCTCTTGGGGAGCTCGCAGCATCGGTAGGGGGCCTCGTACCGGCCAAGAGTGAAACCAGTCTCGCTAAGAAAGCCCCATCGTCTGGGGCAGCCAACTTCGCACGGCTGTCCTGAGTGACAAAACCAAATTACCTTTCTTGAGAGCCAAGAATTCCCTTTATTGAGAGAATGTTCGATTCCACGGCCAGAAGCGGTCATTTGGCTCTTGTCTGCCAATGCCTCAGGGCGGGCACTCTTTCGAGGTGCGATTGTGAGAACAATCCAGCTATTTCGAAGAGATGCCAGCACTTTGAGATGCAAGTGGCGGAGACGGAGGGATTCGAACCCTCGATACCCGTAGTAGGTATGGTTCCTTAGCAGGGAACTGGTTTCAGCCACTCACCCACGTCTCCGCATGCGTTCGCTCATTGGCTGCGAGGCGGGCGCTATAGGCGGGCTTTGCTGCAGCGGCAAGGGGGGAATGCTGCGCAATTGGCGCTTTGTTGCCGTTTCAGCTTTCTGACGAGCGATCCGCCTTAAGCCGCGCCTTGTCCAGCCGAGCTTAAGGCGCGCAGCGTCATCGTAACGCCTCATCGCGTTTTCGATTCGATTCGCCGCGCGGCGATTGTCGAAGCTGGCGCGAAGGACTCTGCTGTATACCGCAGGGGTGCGGCTAAGACGTTTGATACGTAGACGACAAAGGTGTGTGAAATGCGCAAGACCAGACCTCATAACGAAGCAGAACGGACCAGTTCCGTATCGTCCGCTTTGACCGACGTTTCCTGGTGGTCGCGCGGCGCCGCCGCTATGCTGGCTGCGGCCATGCTCGCTTTTGCTCCTGCGGCGGCACAAGACGTCGGAAGCTTTGATCCTGATGAGGCGTTCGAAACCGCGACGAGCACCGCTCAAGATACGGCGCAATCGGCCGCTGAACGGGCCGCCACCGATCAGGCCAGCAGCGGCGCAATAGACGCCGACCTTGTCGATCCCGCGCTGCGCACCGCACCATCCGTTGATACATCGGTGCCCGCGCCGGACCCATCGGCAGCGGCTGAGCAAACCGGCTTTGACGACGAATTCTCCCAATACGCCGATCCGCAAACGCAAGTTGGTGAGGCCGTGCCCGAATGGTCCGATCCTGCTCCTGGTGAGCAAGTGGCAGCGGCAAACCCTGATACTTATGGCGAAGACGACCTGATCGGAGCCGCTGAGGGCGTGTTTGGTAAAGGCGCCCAAGGTCTTGCCGGGTTGATTGAAAACCTGCTGCGCGATCAGGGTGAGCCCAACGGCTATATCATCGGGCGCGAAGCCGGCGGAGCGTTCATTTTTGGTGCTCGCTATGGCTCTGGCACGCTGCATCACAAAATCGAAGGCGAACGCAAAGTCTATTGGACCGGCCCGTCTCTTGGCATTGATGCCGGGGCCAATGCGGGCAACACCTTTGTGCTTGTCTACAATCTGTTTGACACCGAGGACCTGTTCCGCCGCTATCCTGCGGGCGAAGGCCAAGCCTATTTTGTAGGCGGTCTGCACGCCAGCTACATGCGGCGCGGCGACGTGGTTCTGATCCCGATCCGGGTCGGTGCTGGTCTGCGATTGGGCGTAAACGCTGGCTATATGAGATTCTCGAAGAAGCACCGCTGGTTGCCCTTCTGAGGTTGCACACATCCGCTCTGTGACCGGCGATAAGCACGGCGCGGGGCACCGACTTGAAGATTGCCTGCCAAAAGGCGGTTGCAGCATGCGCTCTCTCGCGGCAGAGGATGCTGCATGCTTAACCGACTCGAACCCCAATCGCCCGACGCGCTTCTTGCGCTGATCAAGCTTCACGCCGCCGATGAGCGCACCGACAAGGTTGACCTTGGCGTCGGCGTCTACCGGACGGGGCAGGGCGACACGCCCGTCTTTGGCGCGATCAAGGCTGCGGAACAGCGGCTGGTGGATACGCAAGACAGCAAGAGCTACCTTGGGCCAGAAGGCGACATGGGCTTCGTCAACGCTCTGATGCCATACATCTTTGGCAGCGACGCCACGATGGGCGGCCGCATTGCCGGGATGCAAACGCCGGGCGGCACGGGTGCGGTTCGACTGGCAGTGGCGCTGGCGATGAAGGCCGGCCTGACCAAACTGCATATGGGCACGCCAAGCTGGCCCAACCACGCTCAGATCCTGAGCGACACGGGCCTTGAGTGGGCGCCGTTCGATCACTCCAACCCCGATGGCACCGCCAATGTCGATGCCGTCCTTGCCGCAATCCGCGGCGCTGGCCCGGATGAAGGCGTCCTGCTTCACGGCTGCTGCCACAACCCAACTGGTATCGACTACTCGATGGACGATTGGGCGGCGATTGGCGATGCGGTGGCAGAAACCGGCGTGTTCCCGATCATCGACACCGCCTATCAGGGGCTTGGCGATGGGCTTGAGGAAGACGCGGCGGGCTTCCGCAGCTTGCTTGCCAAAGTGCCTGAGGCGTTCATCGCCTATTCGTGTGACAAGAACTTTGGAATGTACCGCGACCGGGTGGGCGCGTTCTACATCATGGCCGGCGGCGGCGAAGCGGACACGCTGGACAAGGCGTTTTCGAACGCCAACGCTCTGGCGCGGGCCAGTTGGTCGATGCCGCCCGATCACGGCGCAGCGGCGATCCGCCTGATCCTGCGCGACAGCGACCTTACAGCCATGTGGCTGGATGAGCTCGACCAGATGCGCGCCCGGATGCGCCAGGTTCGCGCCCGGCTGGGCGAAGCCGGCATGGTGGGCGGCGTCGACTTCACCCCGCTGGGCACGCAGAACGGTCTGTTCTCGGTCTTGCCCGTTTCCAAAGAGCAGGTTGTGCGCCTGCGTGAGGAGCACGGCATCTACATGGCTGGCTCTGGCCGTATCAACGTCGCAGGGCTCACGATGGACAACATCGACAAGTTCATCGAAGCGGTTGCCGACGTCACTGGGTAACCGCGTTTCTGTTGGGCCGTGGCCTGTGGGACCGTGGCCTGTGGAACCGTGGACCGCGAAAGCGGGGTCTTTAGAAATATTGGAAATGCCCCTCATGCGGTGCCTTCCTCGGCCCGGTCTGCGCGTGTATCAAGACGTTTGAGCAGCCGCAAAAGCGCAGAATTGTCCGGTTTTCGCGCAATTGCGCGCATTTTTCCGCGATAGATCACCGGCCGCCATAACCCGATCCGGTGCCGCCAAATCAGGTCCTTAAGTGTCAACTTTCGCCAATCGCGGGTGTGGCGGCGGCGCATGGGCCATTCTCCGCTTTGCAAATCCTCGATTGAGGCGGGCCCTGCCAAGATGTGGTCCCACGCGCTGGCAAAGCTCTCCGCCCCGCTGCGCTTTCGCAGCGCATAGGCAGATGCCCGCGACCGGCCCACATGGCGCGCCGCACCCGCAACGGAGCCGGTGCAATACAGCGCCGCCAAAAACGCGCATTGCATCTGCGCGCTCCACCCGTCTTTCCGGGAGCGCAGTTTGATCGGCGTAAATGCGGGAGGGAGTGATCGACGTTTCTTTGTCGCAGGAGCCTTGTGCGTAGCGCCGGGCTTGCAGTCAGAGTGCTGGGGCATGGAACAGGGCAAGCCACAATTACGCCCATGTAGGAAAGCGATAAGTCGCCGCCAAAAGAAATCGGCCAGCTGCAATATGTAATATTGCGTATCATGACTAATATGTTAGGAAAGACGGGTAACTCTGAGGAGCGATAAGCTTCCGAGTCGGGTCTGCATCGAATTTTGTATTTGAAAACGGCATGCCGTTTGACCTGGGGGGAAACCGTGAAAAATCTGATGATCTCAAGCGCGTCTGTATTGGCGCTTGCCGTTGCTGCACCAGCTTTGGCGCAAAACAACAGCACCGTATCGCAAACTGGCGACGCCAACTCTGCCGTCGTTAATCAGCCGGGCACCGCGAACGACAGCACCGTAACGCAGGACGGCACCGTAGTAAGCGTCGATGGTATCTCCAATGAGGCGACCATCACGCAAGAAGGCAACGGCGGCGTTTCTGAGCTCACCCAAACCGGCGATAACATCGCGACCGTGACGCAAGGCGCGACCAGCGACGGGATGAATTCCGAGATATCTCAGGATAATGGCGGCGGCGTGAGCAACACCGCGACCGTAACGCAAGACGGCTTGGGTTCTGGTTTTGGCTCGGGCACGGGCAATTTTATCGATCAATCTGGCACAGCGGGCGTTGCGATCGTTGACCAACAAGCTTTGACGTCTGATGCAACCAGCGTCGTAATCCAATCTGGAGACGCCGCGTCGGCGACTGTCTCGCAACTGGGCGGTTCTGATGTCACGTCGCTGGTCGAACAATCTGGCCTCGATCAGGTCGCAACCGTTAGCCAGAACGGCGACGATAACTTCTCCGACATTACGCAGTCGCAAAACACCAATGACGCGAATGTCTTGCAAACGGCTGCGGCGAATTCATCGACTATCCTGCAGGATGGTGAAGAAGGCGATGTTGATATTATTCAAAGCGGAACGGGCAACACCAGCTTCGTCGATCAAGATGGCAACACCGACCGCGGCATCATTCTTGTCACGCAAAGCGGCAATAACAACAGCTCTTCCGCTTTCCAAGATGACGACGATTCGACCATCACCCACACCCAAACCGGCAATGGCAACCTCGCCGACACCGATCAGGGATCTGAAGACAGCGCCAGCACAATCACGCAGGGCGGCGATGATAACATTGCCACTGTAATCCAAGGCGATGTCTCTGATGATCAGGTCAGCACGATCACACAATCCGGCAATCGCAACACCGCCAATGTTCTGGGCCAAGGGGTCGATTTCGGTGGCCCTGCTGATGACAACAACAACAGCAGCATCACTCAAAGCGGTGACGATAACTTTGGTAGCGTCGATCAAGACAGCGAAAATGCTGTGCATACCCTAACTCAAGTGGGCAATTTCAATTCGAGCGTCACGACACAGGGTCTCGAGACTGCGGTTGCAGACAGCAATACAGCGACGATCACGCAAAACGGTGATTTTGACAGCTCCACCATCAACCAGCTTGATACCAACAACACGGCAACCGTGATTCAGTTCGGCATCGATCTGGACGGCAGTCTTGCAGCGAACTCAAGCACTGTCCTCCAATCGGGTGACCAAAACCAAGCGACTTCCGATCAGGTGGGCGACAACAACTCGTCCTTTATCGGCCAAAGCGGCTCGCTCAACGTGGCGAACCTGATCTCTGGCGGGACAGAGAACTCTTCGGGCATCACCCAGTCGGGTTCGACCAACAGCTCTGATGTGTTCCAAGATGGCGATGGCAACTCATCGACCACCACGCAAAGCGGCACAGACGGCCTGATCGACGTTGATCAGGTCAGCGACGAAACCTCTTCGATTGTCGCTCAATCGGGCACTTTGCAGGACGCGGTTGTGTTGCAAACGGGCGGCAACAACGCTTCTGAGGTTACTCAGAGCAACGACAGCAACTTTGCCGACATCTTGCAGGGCAGCAGCGGCAACACATCTTTCGCCACCCAAAACGGGACGAATGGAATTGCTGACGTTGATCAAACCGGCGACGATAATTTCTCCAACGTCATTCAAACCGGCGCCTTTGATGATGCGGTTATCATTCAGTCGGGCACCAACAACTCATCAATCGCCGCACAATTTGGCGATGATGCGATTGCAGATGTTGACCAGTCGGGATCGGATAACACATCCGAAGTCACTCAGTTGGGCAACCTTGACGAAGGGCAGATTGATCAAAGCGGCGTTGGCAACACATCCTTCGTCACACAGGGCGGCACCGACGAACTTGCCATTGTCACGCAAGACGGCGAGTTCAGCTCATCCACGGTCAATCAATTTGGCAATCAGAACGGGGCGAATGTCGTCCAAACCGGTTTTGATCTGAACGGCAATCTGGTGACCAACACCAGCACCGTCTCGCAAACCGGAAGCCTGAATGTCGCAGACGTCGCCCAAGTGGGTGATGAGAATGGTTCAACCGTCGTCCAGAACGGTACAGACGGCGTTGCCTTCGTCGTCTCTGGCGGTGCTGGTAACACCTCGGCAATCACCCAGTCTAACGCAGCCAATGCCGCGGATATTCTGCAGGATGGCGACAGCAACTCTTCGGTTGCGGTGCAGAGCGGTACCGATGGGATCATCGTTGTTTCTCAGGTCAGCGATGACAGTTCTTCGATTGTTACTCAAACGGCTGCCGACGCAGAGGCGATTGTCCAGCAATCGGGCACAAACCAATTCTCGACAATCAACCAAACAGCGCCCAGCACCGGTGCGGGAGCGTCCACAGTTCAGACGGGCGCCGACAACATTTCCACCATCAATCAATCGGCACTACCCGGCAGCGTTGGTTTCGGCGGTTCCCTGGTCGGAGGTTCACCGTTTGCCCAAGTTGAGCAAAATGGTACCGGCAACACGTCCAACTTGGATCAAACCGGAAGTGCAAACGGGGCATCCATCAGCCAGAATGGCGACGGGAATGCTTCGACTGTCTTACAGGATGGCGTAGCTAGCCTTGCGAGTGTTTCTCAAAGCCAAGACAACAACGTTGGCTCGATCACCCAATCGCTTGCGGGTGGGACCGGATTGGCCGATGCACAGATCAACCAAGTGGGTATCGGCAACCAGTCCGATATTTTGCAAAACGGGACGACAGACACTTTCTTCCTTCCGGTTGGACGCACGAACCAGCAGGGCGATGGCAATATGTCGAGCATGACCCAGTCGGGAAGCGATGACTCGGCCTTTGTTGATCAGATCGGCGATGGCAATATGTCCACCGTCACGCAGAATGTCGGCGGCCTTACCAACAGCGGCGACATCAATCAGTCGGGTGATGACGGCCTTTCGGTACTGACCCAGTCGGGCGACAGCAACATCGCGACCCTTAATCAGGGCGGCACGTTCAACGAAAGCTTCATCACGCAAGACGGCCTGACCAACACGGCAACCGTCACTCAGGGCGGTATGATGGATGTGTCAACCGTCAATCAAATGGGCACGGGCAACACCGTAACGGTCAGCCAAAACCCATAAATCAGACCTTCTGATAATCAGATCGGGCGCGCGAGGATTCTGCTTCGCGCGCCTTTTTTGTGCGCCTTTGCACCAGCACATTTGCCACAATTGCCTCAATTCACCGCATACAGTGCCCTTGCCAGCCGTTGAAACCGATTTGCCCTCTTGATTGTTCATTTGCGCGCAAGGAAGGGGCGAACACCTCTGACGTTCGCGTAAGAATGAACGCAATCAGACAAGCGATTAACTAAGTTCAATGGGGGTTATACAAACTGTATTTGCAATAGACGGCTCGGGGATAGGCCGCCAACAGTCAGGGTAATGGCTGAAAGATATGCAGATATGGCGGATAACTGTCGAAGGAGTACCACTATGAAATTCACAGCCAAAACGACCTTGCCGGCCGCTGGCAAAGCACTGATCTGTGCTGCGATGCTGGCCGTGCCTGCTGCCGGTGTCTCGGCGCAGCCCGTTCCAGTGCCTGCACAAACCGGCGAACAAGCCGAAGTTCTCACAACCGTTTATGCGCCAACACCGCCGGCTCTTGAAGGGCTGACCGAAGGGCCAGAGCTTGACGGCGTAATTTCCGCGCGCAGCGGCAACCGCGTTCAAGTCACGACCGCTGATGGCACCAACACTGTCGTGACCATCACCGACGAAACCAGCATCCGCGCACGCGGCGGTCTGCTCGGGCTTGGCCGAGAAACTCTTGGCGCAGACGCGCTGCTCAATGGTCTGCCGGTTCAGGTGCGCACACGCCAATGGGACGGCGGCCTTGTCGCCAGCCGGGTCCGGTTCTCGGACGATAATCTTGAGATTGCCAATATTGTCCGCAATGGCACATCACAGCGCTTTGCCGAAAACGAGCTGGCGATTGATGAAAACACCCAGGCAACTGAGGCGCTGCGCGGCCGGTTTGGTGCGATTGACCAATACAACATCAAGGGCACGACCAACGTCTATTTCGACACTGGCCGTTCGAACCTTTCGCCCAGCGCGCGCAACCAATTGTGCGGCGCCGCTGCGCAGGCTGAGGCGACCGATAACGCGCTGCTGTTGGTGGTTGGATACACCGATTCCACCGGCAGTCAGGAAGTGAACCAGCGCCTAAGCGAAGCGCGCGCAGCAAGCGTCGTGAACTATCTGCAGCAGCAATGCGGATGGGCGCCGTATCGGATGCTGACACCGACCGGCATGGCAGAGGCCGACCCGGCAGCGGACAACACGACCGAATACGGCAAGTCGCAAAACCGCCGCGTTGCGGTCAATGTGCTGGTCAGCAAGAGTGTCGATGGGCTTTAAGCCGCACTCAACAATGCAATTGAAAAAGGCAGGCCGATTGGCCTGCCTTTTTTATTAGCCAATTGTTTTATAATGGCTTTTTAATCTCATGTGTCGTATCTGACCAATAAGAGCCAATTGTTATGCTCTATCAGTCACGGAATGGAGGTGCACCATGACCAATGACAAAACGCCCAATGACGACAAAGGCGCAGGCCGCAGAAGCGGTGACCGGCGCAAGTCCCAACAACCCTATGACGGGCCAGACAGGCGAAAAAGTGATCGGCGTTCAGAAACTGATCGCCGTGTTCAAGAACGCCGCTCTGGCAGGGAAATTCCTGAGGACTGATTATCCTTGAGCGGCTAGGCTCTGCATACGTTTCAGATACCGAGCGAGCACATCAATTTCCAGATTGACGCGTGCGCCATCGGTTAGGCGTCCCAGCGTCGTGACCTCGCCAGTGTGCGGGATAATGTTCAGCATAAAATCGCAAGTGCCATCTGGCCGGTCGCGCACGTCATTGACGGTGAGCGAAACCCCATCGACCGTTATTGACCCTTTTTCCGCGATGAACGGCGCCATCTCGGCCCGCGCACGGATGACCACTTTCCAGCTATCGCCGCTCTTTTCGGACAACACCACTTCGCCAATCGAATCGACGTGACCGGTTACGATATGGCCGCCCAGTTCATCGCCCATCCGCAGGGAGGGTTCGATATTCAATCGTTCCCCTTGAACCCACATATCCGGGCGGGTCCGGCTGACACTTTCGGCAGATACGTCGACGTCAAACCATGCGGCTGCGTCTTCGCCGCCGCGATCCACCACGGTAAGACAAACGCCCGAACAGGCGATCGATGCGCCAATATCAATGCGCGCTGGATCAAGCGGCGCGGCAATACGCAGCCGCAAATCTCCGCGTTGGTCGCATTGTGTGATGGTGCCGATGGCAGTGACGATACCGGTAAACATGCGTTTGCGTTCTCTTATTGGGCCTAATTTCTAGTCCGCAGATAGGCTGTGAATTCATCGCTGCCAAGCTGGCGTCGTTCGGATTGTTCCCATCGGCCATGCGCCGAGGCAAGTTCGGTAAGCCCGATATCGCCAAGACTGCGAAGACCATTTCCGATCACGATAGGCGCACGGTAGAGATGGATTTCATCGACAAGATCAGCCGCAAGGAAGCTAGCTGCTGCGCCAGCTCCGCCTTCGACATAGATGGAAAGCGTATCATCAAGGTCGGCGATTTGTTCCGGACGGTTGATGACGCGCACACCGTCGGGCGGAACCCCGCGCGAAAGCAGGACCCGGGCAGGGCTGCGATCTTCTAATCCGGGCAATCGCACGTCGAGACGCGGCTTATCGCTGCGCCACGTTGCTCCGCCGACACAGATTGCATCGTGCCGTGCTCGGATCGCGTGAACATGCGCGCGAGCGCTCTCGCCAGTGATCCATTGGCTGGAGCCATCAGCGAGCGCGATGCAGCCGTCCAGACTGGTCGCCAGTTTGAGGGTTACCCGTGGGCGGCCCAATTCTGCGCGGGTGAAATATCCGCAAAGGCTTGCGCGCGCATTCGCATCATCCAAAACGGTGACCGCAATTCCGGCTTTGGCGATCCGCGCTGCCCCGTTTCCGGCCGTGCGAGGATCGGGATCAAGCGCGCCGATAACCACACGCGCAGGCCGCGATGCAATGACCAGATCGGCGCAGGCGGGACCGCGTTCAGATTGGTGGGCGCACGGTTCAAGCGTTACAAAGAGAGTTGAGCCTTTGGCCTGCGCAGGAGTGACATTTTGCAACGCGGACGCCTCTGCATGCGGACGTCCGCCACTCTGTGTCCAACCGCGTGCGATCACGCGGCCCTCTTTTACGAGTATGGCGGCAACGCCGGGGTTGGGATGGGCAATCGGGCGGGCGCGAGCGGACAAGCGAACCGCCGCAGCCATCCAATCGGCGTCACTGTGCGGTTCTGGCGGCGCATGATCGGACGCGTCGGCGATTATGGCGTCTGGCTTTCGTCAGAGGCCGTGTCAGGGCCAGTTTCTGTCGCAAAATCCGCGCTATCTCGGCTCAACATTTCTTCGCGCCGTGCTTCTTCAGCGGCCTCTTCGGCGGCGCGTTCTGCGTCTGCGCGGCGTTCGATCTCTTCAACATCCATACCGGTTGCTGCGCCGAGCGCTTTATAAAGGTCGCGCTTACGTTGAGCCAATTCGGCGTCACGCTGTTCGCGCAGGTCCTTCACTTCCTGGTTCGCAATGTTGGAATCGATGATTTCTTGATCGGTGCGTTCGGGATTGAACGTGGTGATATAGGTGATCGTGGGGCGTTCGGGATCGATGTAAAACGTCTCTGACCCGAGAGCGTAGAAAATCAATGCAAACGGCAGTGCCGACGCGATCAAGATCGGCACGCGGTAAGGGTTCGGCTTTCGGAATTCATTCCAAAAGTCGAGAATGCCCGGAGCAGGATTAAAGCGAGAATTCTCAAGCATGCGCATGGATATAAGGGCTGAGCGGCTTCTGCGCTAGAGGCCGGATCAAACGGTGCAATTCATCGGCAATCTTCGATGAGTTTACGGGTACTCGACGCTGATCGGAACGCGGCCGCGCAAATTTCCGCTTGCATTGGTTTCGGCGTCGATCACCAATGTGCCAGAGAAACCAAATTCCAACTGGCCGTTGGAATCCAGCGTCGGGAACCCTTCCAGATCAGTTTCAAAGTCCCGAATGCGGGCGTTGCCGCCGTTTGGGTCCCGCATGGCGACTTCGTTCGGCAGGTCGACCACGATTTGTTCAAACGGAGCGCCTGTGATCATCGCGCGGCCTGTAATCGGCATTCCGCCCAAATCATCGATTTCTCCGATAAGGAATTTCTGGCCGGTATCCAGATCGAGGACAATACGCGCTTCGCCATCGCCAAGCAGGACGACGCGGCCAAAGTCTATGTCGCTTTCAATTGTGATTTCGAGCCGCTGGCAATTGCGGTTTCCGTTTCCGTTGCCGTTACCGTTGCCGTTGCCGTTGCCGTTACCGTTACCGTTACCGTTACCATTGCCATTCCCGCGGCATCCCGGCGGAAGGTCGCAATTGGGGCAATTGCCTTGCGCACGCAGCTCATCTCCCATGCCGGTGACAGCTGGGATCATGAGGCCAAAGGCCATCAGAGCAAGAAGGATCGCCCGAACCATGACTGCAATTTAACCGGACAGGGTTAACGAATGCCTACGCAGTGTTAGCGGTCCAGCCCGTCAGGCCATCAACCAAAGCTGGTGTAAAGCGAGCGCCCTTGCTCTTTTAGCCAGCGATCAGCGGCGCTTAGATCGTGTTCGTAGATGTCGCCGAGCAGCGAATAAAAGGCCGGGCTGTGGTCGAAATGGACCAAATGGGCGACTTCATGGGCGACGACAGAGCGGCGGACGAAATCGGGCGCTTGGATCAATCGCCAGTTGAGCCGAATGCGGCTTTTCTCTGAGCACGACCCCCACCTTTTCTGCGCGCGCGACAGGGCGACCGGCACTGGTGAGAGGGCGGCGTTGGCGGTGTAATCGGCCATATCCTCTTCAAACAGATTGAGCGCCTCGCGTTCCATCCAACGTTTCAATCGGGTTTGCAGTCCCGCCATTGGCCCGCCCATACGGACTGCACCGCCGGCCAAGACAGGCTTGCGCCGCGCTTGCTCTGCCCATTCTATCCGAACGGCTTCTCCGCGATATTGGATCTCGCTTCCTGGCTTCAAATCTTGCTTTTGCGGCACTTTGGCGTGTTGAACGGTCAACCATTCGCTGCGTGAATGGGCAAAGGCAATTGCCTCATCGCTGCGCGCCCACCGGGGCAATGTGATGCGAACTTCTTCGCCATCGGGGGCAAGTCGCAACGTCATCCGTTTTGCGGTTGCATGGCGCCGTAGCGCAATCGGCACCGCTACGCCGTTCAAATCGATCTGGGGATCGGCACCCTTTTCAAAGGTGGACCGTTTGAGCCAGTCGATCACTCGCCCGCCCCCTCTTGCAAGGCCCCATCAACCACAAAGCCCATAGGCGCACTGGCGCTTACATCGGGAGAGCCCCACTCGATAATGTGATGCTCCAGCGGTCCAGCATCCACTTCGCTGACCACCCGGCCCGCGACAGAGACTCCGGCGCGTTTCACCGCGTCGCGGTCGCCGCTGATCAGATAATGCCAACTGGGTAAGGATCGCCCCTCGGCGCGGCGGCGATAGGCGCAGGTGCTGGGCAGCCACGGCACGTCCTCGACGATAGAAAGCGTCAGCCTCAGGCAATCCGGAACGAAGGCCTTGCGATTGCGATAATCGGAACATTGCGCTGTGCCGCAATCGAGCAATTTGCAGGCAACATTGGTGTCAGCAATTGCGCCTGTATCGGCATCCTCGATCTTGTGCAGACAGCACTGACCACAGCCATCGCATAGACCTTCCCATTCGGCTCGGGTGAGCTCGGCTAGCGGCAGCTCCCAAAATTGATCGCGCAATTCGCTCACATCATCGAACCCAAAGGGCGATTTCCGCAGCAACCGCGTCTGCGCCCTGATCGGTCGGCAGTGTCGCGATGGGTTCGCCCTGCGGGCCGAACAGATAAACGATGTTGGAATGGTTCATCAGATATCCGCCACCCGGCGTGTCTTCCCCGCGGGAATAGAACACTTTGAACGTTTCGGTGGCGGCTTTGGTCTGGTCTGCGGTGCCGCGCAGGCCAATGATCCGGTCGGAGAATGCGCTGGTGAATTGGTCCAGAACTTCGCCTGTGTCACGCTCTGGATCGATCGTAATAAAGATCGGCTGGATCTGCGCAGCCAATTCCGGCTCATTTTCAGCGAAAGTATTCAGACCTTGTGCCATGCGCTGCATATCGGTGGGGCAGATGTCGGGGCAATAAGCATAGCCGAAATAGACGATCCGGTACTGCCCATCAAAATCTGCCCAGCGCACGGTTTCCCCTGCGCTGTTCGACAATTCAAATTCGCCGCCAATCGTCGCCCCTTCGAGCGGCGGCTCTCCCGGATCGGCTTCCGTCATGCCGCAGCCAGACACAAGGAGTGCGGCGGGTAGAGCAATAAGAGCGAGTAGAGGCTTTGCTAAAGCCTTTGGAATGGCGCGGGTGTTCATGGTCTGCTAATTGCGTCCTTGCAAAGGGAGCCCTATCTAATGGGGGCATCCAAAAAACTTGGCCAAAAAACACTTGGCCAAAAAATACGTGGCCGAATATATGTGGCAGGAAATGCGAAAGGTTCAAAGCGTGGCGTTTAATCTCATCCGCAAACTAGGTTCGAAAACGGGCGTTACCAGTGCGGTCTTTGCGTCGCTGTTTGCATTTGCTGCGCTTTCTCCTGCGGCGGCCCAACTCTATTCCGAAGGCTATGAGTTCCTCGAAGCGGTCAAGGACCGTGATGGAGACGTCGCGACCGAAATGCTGAACCAGCCCGGCACACAGGTCATCAACACACGCGATATCACCACCGGCGACACCGGCCTGCATGTGGTCACCTTGCGCCGGGACGCGCTGTGGGTGCGGTTCCTGCTGCAACGCGGTGCCAATCCGAACATCCGCAACAACGAAGGCGTCACCCCGCTGCAATTGGCGACCCGGATGGGCTTTCTTGAAGGGGTTGAAGAGCTTTTGAAGAAAGGCGCGATGGTCAATGTCGCTGACGATCAAGGGGAAACACCTCTGATTTCGGCGGTGCACCAACGCAATATCGCGCTGATCCGGCAATTGCTGGGTGAGGGTGCCGATCCAGATCGCAACGACAATTCGGGCCGCTCTGCGCGCGATTATATGGGTTTGATGACGGGCAACACATTGATGGTGCGCGAATTCGCCGCAGCGGACGCCGCGCGCGAGGGTTCGGGAAACCAAGAGCAATACGGGCCTTCTTTCTAATATGACCGATAACGCCCCCGATACGCCCGCTGATTTTGGCGACATGACGCTCGACGAGCTGCGCATTGCGCTCGCGCCGGACATCGCCGCTTCTGCAATTTTCGATGGATGGAATGAAACCGCTTTGATCGCAGCGGCCGAAATGGCGGGCGCGGATGTCGACATTGCAAAGCTCGCTTTTCCTGATGGCGGTTTCGGATCAAGCCGCGCGATGGATATGATTGAGGCGTGGGTGACGTCGGTTGATATGGCGATGGAGGCCGAATGGCCTGCCGAGCGCCTTGCCGAATTGAAGATCCGCGAACGTATTCGTGTGCTGGTCGCGTTCCGTTTGGACGCGGTGGAGCATATTGATGAGGCGGTGCGCCGCGCCATGTCGATCATGGCAATGCCGCAAAACGCCGCGCGTTCACTGCAGCTTGGCTGGCGTTCTGCCGATATCATGTGGCGCCTCGCCGGGGACACTGCGACCGATTACAACCACTACACCAAACGCGCGATATTGGCGGGTATCTACTCCGCGACGCTGGCGTTTTTCGTCAACGACGACAGCGAAGGGAAGGCCAAGAGCCATGAATTCCTTGGCCGGCGCATTGATGGTGTGATGAAGTTTGAGAAATTCAAACATCAACTGACCAATGGCGAGCGTGAAATGCCCAGCCTGACGCGGTTCCTTGGGCGTCTGCGCTACCCCTCGCGGTAGTTACCTCCGATTCAGAGGTGGATTAAGCAAGAGGCCGTCTCGCCTCTCTTGCGCGGCTGTCCTATCACCTGTCTCAACAGATTCGCGCGCGGCACATCGCCGCGCCCCTGATTTGATGAGAAGGAATGTTTCATGGCGGGCTCGCTTAATAAGGTCATGTTGATCGGCAATCTTGGGGCGGACCCTGAAATCCGCTCTTTCCAAAACGGCGGACGCGTCGCCAATCTGCGCATTGCGACCAGTGAAAACTGGAAAGACAAAAACACCGGCGAACGCCGCGAGAAAACCGAATGGCATACAGTTGCGATCTTTTCCGAAGGGCTCGTCAGTGTTGTCGAACGCTTCCTTAAGAAAGGCAGCAAGGTCTTTATCGAAGGCAAGCTGCAAACCCGCAAATGGCAAGATCAAAGCGGCAATGACCGCTATTCCACTGAAGTGGTGATCCAAGGCCTCGGCGGAACGCTCACCATGCTTGACGGACGCGGCGAAGGCGGCGGTGGCGGCTCCGGTGGTTATGGCGGCGGCGGCAATCAGGGCGGCGGTTCTGGAGGCGGCGGCCAAGGCGGCGGCTGGAACCAAGGCGGCGGCGGTAATGGTGGCGGCAATGGTGGCGGCAACGGTGGTGGTTCGGGCGGCGGATTTGGCGGCGGCGGCCACGACGATCTGGATGATGACATCCCGTTTTGATCTTGGGCGCAGGAGGCTGCGCAAGAGTAAAGAAACGCGATGACAGCTTTCGCCCCATTGCGGGCGCTTCTGCTAACAGAGCAACTAGATGCCTAGTCGCCTATCTCACGAGGCGGCGGATCCCCACTGATCCCTTCGATAGCCGTAGAGGCTTGCTCCGCCGTTCTGCCGAGCTCGGTCCTACGGCTCTACTCAATCCTTGTTCTTGGAATGATCGCCCGTTTCAATCGGGTTCGATGCGCTCGGCGAGGAATGCGCGTTGCTGGCCTGTCGCGCCCGGTCGCGCTGTGCGTTCTGTCGGTCATGGGCACGGCCACCGGCAAGAGCTGCCGCCAAGAAGGCGGCCAATAACACAGCAGAGATCAAAATTACGGCAATGATCATGGGCGAGGGTCCTTCTTTGGTGCCAGCGCGAATTCCCCTATACACGGCGGAGAAGATATATTAAAGGTCAAATATGATGTTTAATATATCAGAGTAAATATATGATCACTTCCCAGCAAATGCGAGCAAGCCGAGCGATGCTTGGCATCGACCAAAGAGATCTGGCCGATTTGGCGGGCCTTTCGCTGCCGACAATCCAGCGGATGGAAGCATCGGATGGCCAGGTCCGCGGGGTGGTCGATACATTGGTCAAGGTCGTCGATGCCCTCCAAACGCAGGGCATCGAGCTGATCGGTGAGAACACACCCAGCATCGGTGTTGGCCGAGGCGTGAGGTGGCGCGACACGGAGGCTGAGAGAAAGACGGATAGCGAACACTCGCAGGTTGAGGAGTAAGCCCGTGTCTCCATTCCAACCAAAATTGCTCACGACATTGCGCGAAGGTTACGGGCTAACCGACCTCAAGGCCGATTTCCTTGCCGGAATAACGGTCGCTATCGTGGCCCTGCCGCTGTCGATGGCGCTGGCAATCGCAAGCGGAGCATCGCCTGACACAGGGTTGATCACGGCTGTGATTGCAGGGTTTATGATCTCCTGCCTCGGCGGCTCACGCGTTCAGATCGGCGGGCCGACGGGCGCGTTCGTTGTCGTTGTTTTCAATGTTATCGCGCTGCACGGCTACGATGGATTGGTGCTGGCCACACTGCTTGCTGGCGGTATTCTGCTGCTCGCCGGGGCGTTCGAGCTGGGAAAGCTCATAAAATTTATCCCTCACCCGGTGGTAACAGGCTTTACCGCAGGGATCGCGGTCATCATCGCGACCAGCCAGATCAAGGATTTCTTTGGGCTTGAGCTTACCGATGTTCCGGCGGACTTCATCCCCAAATGGCAAGCATATTTCGCTGCCTATCAAACCGCCGACTGGGTCACGCTCGCGGTCGGCATTGGAGCTCTCGCGCTCATCCTGCTGCTTAGGAAGATCGCACCGCGTATCCCCGGGTTCCTGGTGGCTGTGGTGCTCGCGTCGCTGATCGTGAGCGTGCTTGGACTGCCTATTGATACGATTGGCTCGCGTTTCCCCGATATGCCAACCGGGCTGCCGCTTCCCGCCTTGCCCGAATTTTCCTTTGAAAAGCTGGTCGAAGTCCTCCCTTCGGCATTCACGATCGCCTTTCTCGCTGGGATCGAGGCGCTGCTGTCCGCCGTTGTGGCCGATGGAATGGCGGGGACGCGTCACCGCTCCAATCAGGAATTGATGGGGATGGGGCTTGCGAATATCGGCTCGGCCATGTTCGGCGGGCTGCCTGCCACAGGAGCGATTGCCCGCACCGCGACCAACATCAAAGCGGGCGGACGGACGCCGGTTGCCGGGATGGTCCACGCGTTTTCGATCCTCTTGTTCATGCTGTTTGCCTCTGACTTGATGGCGTTTGTGCCTATGGCTGCTCTCGCTGCCATTCTGTTGGTGGTGGCCTGGGGCATGAGCGAGTTTGACCGGTTTGTGGCGCTGATGCGCTTTCCCAACAGCGACCGAGCGGTTCTGCTCCTGACATTCCTCCTTACTGTGCTGGTCGACCTGACCGTCGCGATTGGCGTCGGTGTTACGCTCGCCTCGCTCATCTTCATGGCTCGGATGAGCGAAAGTGTGAGTGTCGAAAATGGCGGGGCGATCGTGGCTGATGAAGAATTGGACGAAGACGAATTGAAGCAGCGCGCCGATTTGCCCGCCGGGGTCGAGGTCTTTCGCATCAATGGCCCGATGTTCTTCGGCGTGGCGGGCGAAGTGATCGACACGATGAGGCGGATTGGCCGCACACCCAAGGTCATCATTTTGAGAATGCGGCTTGTGCCGGTGCTCGATGCGAGCGGTATCACGGTGATGGAAGAATTCATCGCGCAGGCGCGCATCGCGGGAACGCAGATCGTCCTGTCCGGCGTTCAGCGCGGGCCGCTGAGAATGCTGCTGCGGGCCGGTATCCGCAACCACGACGGAGCTGTGCATTTCGCGAATGATTATCCTGCTGCCATCCTGATCGCCAGAGATCTTACGAAAGAGGCGGCGGGAGACAACAATTCAGAGAAAGCCTGATGCGAGGTTCCAAGTCATCGAACAAGGCGGATTTGCGCCAGCTCATCCGGTCCATGTCTGACAACAACCTGTTGGAAATCAAGGTGACGCCGAACGCAGCGCAGAACCTAATTGTCCTGCCGGATGACGATCACCCCACTGGCCCGCTGCAGGTGCGGGTCACGGTGACCCCCGAAGGCGGCAAGGCGAATGCCGCCGTCATCAAGCTGCTGGCAAAGGCTCTAGGGATTCCAAAATCGTCGCTGTCGATAGCGCGCGGCCACAAATCCAAGGCAAAATTCATTCGCTTCGATCCTTGATTGCCATGATCCTTGATTGCCACGCCATACCATGCTGGCCGGTGCGCCCATCGTTTGAGCCTAGCCCACTCCGCCAGCTTCCACACTCTGGCCAAAGACGACAATCGACATTCCCAATACAAACAGCAGAACAAAGCCAATTTGGTGGAAAATTGAGCGGCCTGACAAATACGCCGTACGAGCCGCGATCAGCGATTGAAGCGCATAGTAGAGCGCAAAGGCCCGGCTGGCATATGCGATCAGCGCGAAGACATCCGTCTCCCAGGTAAGGAACAGTCCGAATACGGCCAGAAGCGCATAGCCGCTTCTCGGACTCATCCGGTTTCGCGTCAGTTCCGACAGCAATCCGCCCGATCCGCTCGTATCGGCTACCGCAGCGCTGAACTGCGCGGAAAGAGCCGCGACCACCAATAGGATGGGCAAAATTGGTGCGACCAGCACCATCATATCGATTATCGCGGTTTCGCTGAGCTGAAATTCGGTCTTATCAAAGGAGTAAGCGAATAGGCCGATATAGGTCATATAGATAAGCGTTGCGACAATCTGCGCGAACCGCATTGAGCCGGCCCGGGTTTTGGCATCATACTCACCCCCGAGATAGCGGGAGGTCTCAAATCCCTGGACAGTGATGATCAACCCAAAAGCCAGCGTCAAAGCAGGCCAGCCTGACAAATGCGCTGGACGAAAGAGCAGGCCCGGACCCGACGCCTGAGCATAGAAATAGAAACCTAACCCTACAATTAACCCTGCTATTATCGAGAGCTTCAAGGCGACGGTGGCATATTCCATCCGTTCAAGAGCCTTGAACCCGCGCGTCCAACCCACCACCAGTATGACCGCATATATCGCTGTCGTCAGCAGCTTAGCATTGAGCGGGGTGTTGAACGAAGTCAGGCTAACCCCGAACGCGCCGAACAGGTTAAGGTAATATGCCACAGAGATCATGAAGGCGAAGACCAGCGCCCAGGATGCCGCGATTTCAAGCCGTTCGGTCGCCACATCCTCTGCGCTTACACCTGTGCTGCGCGCAAGAATATTGAACCGGATCGCAGCCCCGAACAGATAGGCGACGATACACAGCCCGGCCATCACAAACGGGGCGTGTCGGCCATATTCCGCCACCAGAATTGGTGCCAGAACGAGGAAACCGCTGCCGATGATCGAAGCGAGCGGAGTTACAGCGGCACGCCAGGTGGGGAAGACAGCGACGCGCGGCGATAGGAGGAATATCGCCGTAAGCGCCGCTACCAACAGGATTGCTAGAGTTTCCATCTTGCTCAGTTACCGCGAACGGCAATCGCGCGATAGTTGTTTGCAGCGTCGCAATTCGCGAAACTGCATTCAGGTGCCAATCACAACAATGCCAAGAATTATCCCAGCCATCACCGCCCAAAATCCAACGGCAAAAGCGGCATCGCGCCATGTGAAGGGATCGACGTGCTCCTTTTTGAACAATGCATATTGGTCAGCCAGAGCATCCCTGGTGGAGAGGATCGCAGTTTCGTAGGCTGAGGCTTCCTTTCGGTACCAGTGTTTGAAATCTGCGAGTTCATCAGCGGAAAGCGACGGGTAGCGCGACAATAAACCCTCGCAATACAAGCGCCTTGCTTCGCGCGAGTCCGCGCCTTGGAGTGTGTTGTTCATGATGTATCCTGATCAAAATCAAAAGCGGCAGGCAGCACCCGCCAAGTGAATTTCATTCAGGACATTGGCGGGCCTCGCGCCCGGAATGGGGCGTTACGGCGATGCGCAACGTGATCCGCCGGATATTCAAAAACTGTTCTGCAGCGCGATTGCGCAGCACTGTGCCAATTGGAGGCGCAAATGACCGGGCCATCGGGATCATCTTCGCCATCATCGGGCCCGCCCGAGACGGCATTGGCAAGTGCCTGAACGAGCGGGGTTGATTGATTATCGCTTGTCTTGGAAGACGTTTGCTCAAGACCATCGAGAGTGCTGGATGCAGAAACACCCTCATCGAGATGATGCGAAGCGCTGGCATCTACGCTCACCAGCATCGCGAACGCAGTAAGCATTACGACAAGATGACGGGCCCAAATCATAGCTCTTGCAATTTACCGTTGGTCCAACTGTCTAACAAGCCTTTGTCACTCGGGGAAATTGCTCCGGGCTGCCAAAGCAGAAATTTCGGAATAAGTCAGACGGTGATCTCCCGCCTTTTCAATCACATATTCAGAGCGCTTTTCATCCGGGAGCATCATCACAAACTTTACCAATTCCGCCAGACTTCCGCGGCGAATTGCCTTGGTGGCATCCAGCAAGCCGCCGCCATCATCTGCGCGGTGCAAACTGCAATATGCTTCCCAGTCTACTGATTTGTCCATCGATCCGTGATCCTTTTGTTGTGTTTACCCGATATAGGCAGCGATTGCGAAAATCGAAGTGCCTTTGCTGGTGCGTCAATGTTGGATTGAATTCGCTAAATGCGATTGCTTGCTGTCCGTTTTCACCTTCCAATTGCAAACACCCAACACAGCCTAGCCCTTCGTCAGCCCCTTGAGCATCTCGGCCATCGGCCCATCCTGCTCGCCTTCGCCCACAATGCCCGCTTTTTTCCGCGCAGCATCCGCGCCGGGACCTTCGGCGAAGGGGTCGATTGCTAGGCCGAGTGTTTGCGCGACCGCTTCGCCCAGATCGAAGGCGTCGCCGGAATAATCGATTTCGTCGCAATCTTCTGCGTCCAATTCGACTTCGATCTCCCCGTCTTCGGTGTGGGCCGCGTCCACGGTGCCTTCTTCGACGAATTTCAGATCGAGCATTTCGTCGATGGTCACAGGAAAATCTTCGCCCGAAATGGCGCAGGTTTGATGGATAGCGGCGCGCAAAGTGCCAGTCGCGCGGATAGACGAACCGCGCTGTTCAACCGCAATGTCTGCGCGCAAATTGTCAATCGCCGGCAGGCCAAAACGCGCGGCCAAAGCGGCGCGCTCGCCTTCGTCCGCTTCGATCACAATCGTATCGCCGGGAAGCCCTTTGACTTTTATCCGCCGTGACAATTCCGGCTGCAATTCTGGCTCGCTCACCATATTTCGCTCGCTTTCAACACGTGTTCGTCATCAAATCCGGCCAGCCGCTCTGACAATGCCAAAAGCTTGTCGGCCACGCAGGCGGATGCGGCTGCGTCATCGACGTCCTCGCTAAAGGTGACGTTGCGCGACACGGCGGCGACCAGTTTTTCGCGGTCCCGTTCAACCAATGCTGGGCGATACGCGCCGAGCCGTCCGCCCAGCACGCTCATCAATTTGCCCATGCGTTTGCCCACGACCACATCGTTGACGCCAAATTCGCGCAATTGCCCATCCATATCCTCGACGAACAATTCTGCGAGCAAGGCGCTTTGCGTGCGCATTTCGCTGGCTTCGACCCGGACCATCACGGTGCACAAAACCGCTGTAATCAAATCGAACCGCCCGCCCACGCTGTCGGACACGTTGCAATCGCTGTAAAAGGACGGTTCGCGGGCCAATTCCACCACCCGGTGCCACAGCGGGCGAACCGCTTCGCGCGGGTCAGGGGCAGTGCCCAGCAGGCGAGAGAGAAACGACATAAGGTTCTTTCTAAGAGGTATTTCAAAGCGATTGGCCATTCAATCGCCCCGGCTGGATCTGCATTCATCCACAATTCACAGGGTTAATCGCAGTTCCCACGTGGAGCGTTTGTTGGTCAACATACCTGCAAGGTGCAGGTGCGGCGTTGCAAGGCTCCGCGACACGCCGTAAGGCGATTGGAATAGGCCCGCGCAGCGCGTGCGGCAAGAGATTTGGTGTAACGGGAATTGGTCGGGAACATGGGTTTGAACACAGGTAAAAGCGGCTTGTTTCGTAGCAGATACGCAAGAGCGGCGGTGCTTGGATGCGCTGTGATCGCGCTGGGTGCGTGTTCATCGATCCGCGAATCGCGCGGCTTTATCAATGATCCGGTTCTGACCCGTTCGGTTCAGCCGGGTATCGACAACATCCGCTCTGTCGAAGGGACACTGGGACGTCCGACATTCGCCAGCCAATATGGCAACCCGACATGGTATTATATCGCCAGCACAACCGGGCGTAAGCCGTTTGTCCGCCCGCGCATTGATGCGCATTCGGTTTTGGCTGTGCGCTTTGATGCTGATGGTAATGTCGCCTCGGTTGATCGCAGCGGGATCGATGAAGTTGTATACCTGCAGCCAGATGGCGACGTAACGCCGACGTTGGGCCGGGAACGCAGCTTCCTCGAAGATTTGTTCGGCAACATCGGTCAGGTTGGCGCAGGCGGACCCGGGGCCGGTCCTGGCGGTTAAGCACGCAAACAGGTATTGCCCTTTGCAAACTTGATCAAATCGCCGCAGCGCCCATATCTGGCGGTATGACAGACACGAACAACAGCCACGGCCTTGTCCAATGGCACGGCACCACCATCATTGGAGTAAAGCGCGGTGACCAAACCGTTATCGCGGGTGATGGTCAGGTGTCGATGGGCAACACCGTGATGAAACCCAACGCACGCAAAGTTCGCCGCATTGGTGAGGGCGGCAAGGTGATCGCAGGGTTTGCCGGTGCGACCGCCGATGCTTTTACGCTGTTTGAGCGGCTCGAACGCAAGTTGGAACAATATTCAGGCCAATTGCTGCGCGCATCGGTGGAGCTGGCCAAGGACTGGCGCACCGACAAATATCTGCGCAATCTCGAAGCTTTGATGATCGTCGCGGATGATGAATGCCTGCTGGTTCTGACGGGTAATGGCGACGTGCTTGAACCCGAGGGCGGCATCGCGGCGATTGGTTCTGGCGGCAATTATGCGCTCGCCGCGGCGCGGGCTCTGTCCGATTATGAAGAGGATGCAGAACAAATCGCGCGCAAGGCAATGGCCGTTGCTGCGGATATCTGCGTCTTTACCAATGGCAAACTCACCGTTGAGACGGTTTGAGTTTCTTGGCCAATTTCCCCGAAAGCAAACATGACTGATACTCAGAACATTCAGGCGCTCACGCCTAAGCAAATCGTTGCCGCTCTTGATGATCACATCATCGGCCAAAAAGATGCCAAGCGCGCGGTTGCTGTGGCGTTGCGCAACCGTTGGCGGCGACAGCGGCTGGCGGCGGATTTGCGCGATGAAGTGACGCCCAAAAACATCCTGATGATCGGCCCAACCGGCTGCGGCAAGACAGAGATCAGCCGCCGTCTGGCAAAGCTGGCCGAGGCGCCTTTTGTAAAGATCGAAGCGACCAAGTTTACCGAAGTGGGCTATGTCGGGCGGGACGTTGAACAAATCGCGCGTGATTTGGTCGAAGAGGCCATCCGGCTAGAAAAAGAGCGCCGCCGCGAAGCCGTGCGCGAGGCCGCATCAGAGGCCGCGATGGAGCGCCTGCTCAACGCCCTTTGCGGCGACGGAGCATCAGAAGCCACCCGAGCCAGTTTCCGCGAACGCATCGTCCAAAATGCGATGAACGAAGTCGAAGTTGAGATTGAGGTTGCCGACGCCCAATCGCCCGGTTTCGACATGGGCAATATGGGCGGCAATATGCAGATGATCGACCTGTCGGACATGATGGGCAAAGCATTCGGCAAAGCCAAAGCCAAAAAGCGCAAATTGCGCGTGCCAGAGGCATGGGACAAGCTGGTCGATGAAGAAGCGGACAAGCGCCTCGATGATGAGGATGTCGCCCGCGTCGCTTTGGCCAACGCCGAAACCAATGGCATCGTGTTCCTCGACGAGATCGACAAAATCGCTGTGTCTGATGTGCGCGGCGGCAGCGTCAGCCGCGAAGGCGTTCAACGCGATCTCTTGCCATTGATCGAAGGGACCACGGTTTCGACCAAATATGGTCCGATGAAAACCGACCACGTCCTGTTTATCGCAAGCGGGGCGTTTCATGTCGCCAAGCCATCCGACATGCTGCCAGAATTGCAGGGCCGCCTGCCAATCCGGGTTGAGCTGCGCGCGCTGACTCAGGAAGATTTCGTCCGCATCCTGTCGGAAACCCGCGCCAATCTGGTGGAGCAATATCGCGCTCTGCTCGGCACAGAGAAGGTTGAGCTCGACATTACGCCGGATGCCATCACCGAAGTCGCCAGCATTGCTGCGCGAGTGAATGAGGGCGTCGAGAATATCGGCGCTCGGCGGCTCCAAACGGTGATGGAAAAGCTGCTCGAACACATTAGCTTCGAAGCGGAAGAGCATGAGGGTGAGACGATCACAATCGACGCCGCCTATGTTCAGGACCGGCTGGGCGAATTGGCGGGCGACACCGACCTGTCGAAATACATCCTCTAATATGAAACCGGCTTTGATATGAAACCGGGATCGGTCCGTGACCTAAAAGCGATGCTGAGCGGCATGAACCCGGTTTTGTCGGAGCGGGTTTGGGCCTTTCATGCCATCGCCGATGCGCGCTTCATTCCCGACACGGCCTTTGCCGTAATCCGCGAAGCCGAAGGGGTGAGCTGTATTCTGCCCGCACAGGCGGCACCCGATGATGCGCCCCAATTCGCGCAGATCACTCTGCAAGTGCATTCCGATCTTGAAGGGGTGGGGCTGACGGCAGCGGTTGCAACCGCGCTCGCCACCGATGGGATCGCTTGCAATGTGATCGCTGGCCTGCATCACGATCATCTGTTTGTGCAATGGGATCGCCGCGATGATGCATTGGCTATCCTGAAACGATTGAGCCTCGACGCGCGTCGATAATTTTCGGCCATTCGCCCATTCGCGGGTGCATTGGCGGTTGATACCTGAGCGGCCCCGCGCTCTACTGCGTCCAATGAATCTTCAAAAACGGGGCCTTGTCACATGATCCGCACCTTCTTGCTCGCCAGCGCCGCCGCTACTGGCCTTGCCTGCTCTGCACCTGCTTTGGCCGATGGACATGCTGAGGCGGCTGGCACAGCCACGCTGAGCGTTCCCGAAATCGAATACACGATGTGGACGCTGGACAATGGTTTGCGTGTGATTGCCATTCCCGATGACACGACAAGCACGGTTACGACGTCGCTTTGGTATGACATTGGCTCGAAACTCGACCCAGACGGACGCAGCGGATTTGCGCATTTGTTTGAGCATATCCTCAGCCGCAAGACTGAGAATATGCCTTACAATATGATCTATGGGCTCACCGCCGATATTGGCGGCACGCGCAATGCATCAAATTGGATCGACCGCACCAATTATTTTGAACAAGTGCCCGCCGCTTATCTTGAGACGATGCTGTGGACCCACCGTGAGCGTATGGCGAATGTCGTGGTTGATGACGAAGTGTTCGAAACCGAACGCGATGTGGTGAAAGAGGAACTGCGTCAGCGGGTGCTCGCGCCGCCGTATGGGCGTTTGCAACGGTTCGTCCTTCCTGAAAACGCCTATGACGTGATGCCGCATCGCCGTCCGGGGATTGGCTCTATCGAAGATCTCGACAACGCAACACTGGACGATGCGCGCGCTTTTTATGAGGCCTATTATGGCCCCGATACCGCATCTTTGATCGTGGCGGGCAATTTCGAAATGCCGGCTTTGCGCGCTTTGGTCGATCAATATTTCGCCGATATCCCGGCCCGCGCCAATCCGGTCGACCTGACCATCGAAACGCGTGAGCCAGAGATCACCGGACCGCGAACGGTCAACGCCACCGCGCCGAACGTGCCATTGCCTGTGGTGGGCGGGGTCTGGAAAGGGGTGCCGGCGATGCATCCCGATGCGGCCGCGTTGCAAGTGCTCGATTCGATCCTCGATCGCGGCGACAACAGCCGATTGAACAACGCGCTGGTTCGCACGGGTCAGGCGGTTGAGGCTGCCTCTGGCGCGTCTATGTTCCGCGAAGCGGGCGCCATCCAACTCTACGCGATTGTGCGCGGCCCCGATCAAATGGCAACCGCAGGTGCGACGCTGGACGCAGAGATCGAACGCATCCGTACAGAACTTGTGACGTCAGCGGAATTGACCGAGGCCAAGAACGAAATCGTCGCCAGCACACTGCGCCGCCGTGAAACCGCACGGGGCCGGGCGTTTGAATTGGGCGAAGCGCTTGTTTCTACCGGCAACCCCGATGCCGCCGATCTGCGGCTGGCTGCGGTTGCTGATGTTACTGCACAAGATGTGATGCGCGTCGCCGCGTTTTATCTCGATCCGCAAAAGCGCGTGACGATCACCTACACATCGGGCGAAGATGATCCGGCGACCTATGCCAATCCTGCCCCCGTGCCTGAATTTCGCACTCTGCCGGCGGCTGTCGGCGAAATCCGCGAGGTCCGCCCAGAAGGCGAGCGCATGGCTCCCCCGGGACCGGGCACAAGCCCTGAGGTTGCCGCGCCAGAGATCGTAGAGGCGGTTCTTTCCAACGGGATCGAAGTTGTCGCGGTGCAAACTGGCGACGTGCCGATTGCCACCATTTCCATGCTGATGCCCGGCGGCAGCAAAACTGACCCGCGCGAGCTTGCTGGGGTCGCCCAAATGGCGGCAGGCCTTGCCGATAAAGGCATCAACGGCATGGATGCCAGCGCAATCGCAGCCCGTTTCGAAAGCCTTGGCGCAAGCTTTGGCGGCGGCGCAGGCAGCGATGGCACCAGTTTCAACCTGACAGCGCCGGTCGCCAATTTGGGTGAGGCAGGGGAACTGGCCGCCAGCATCGTCAAGGGCGCGATTTACCCTGATGAAGAGTTCGCTTTGGAACGGGCGCGGGCGATGGACGGTCTTCGCGTTCAGATGCAAGAGCCGGGCGGATTGTCGCGCTATATCGCGCGCGTCGCGATGTATGGTGATGCGCCCTATGGCACTCAACCAAACGGTACCGATGAAAGTCTGGCTGCGATCACACGCAGTGACTTGCTGCTCCACCGCCAACGGTATTTCCATCCTGATCGGATGAAGATCGTGATCAGCGGCGGCATCGCGCCCGACCTTGCCATTGCACGCGCCGAAGCAATGTTCGGCGATTGGAGCACCGATATGCTGCCGGGTGCATTGCCGGAAGAAGCCGCCGGGGCAGTGCAACCGGTCCGTACAATTGTGGTGGATATGCCCGAAGCTGGACAGGCCGCAGTGATTGCGGCTGTTCGCGCACCGTCGCGCACCAGTGCAGATTTCTTCCCGCTCGAGCTTGCGAACAGTGTTCTTGGCGGCGGATCAAGCGGGCGCTTGTTCGAAGAAGTTCGGACCAAACGGTCGCTTTCCTATGGGGCCTATTCCGGTTTTGCCGATCGCAGGGACGAATCGATCCTGACGGCCAGCGCGCAGACGAAGAATGACACCGCCGATGAAGTGACACAGATTTTCCTCAATGAATTTGAACGGCTCGGATCCGAAGAATTGAGCGAGGATTTGCTTCAGCGCCGGCGGCTTTATCTCAGCGGGTCCCATGCACGGGCATTGGAAACAAGCGGCGGGTTCAACCGAATTGTCGCGACCCTGCTTCAGCAAGGCCTCTCCGCCGAAGAAGCCGCGCGCTTTGCCGAGCGGCTATCGGCAGTGGACGCCGACGCCGCCAGCGCGGCGGCGCAGCGTTATATTGATCCCGATGCAGCGACGATTGTGATTGTCGGCGATGCGTCGCAATTCCTCGATGATCTATCGGCGGTGCGTGACAACATCGAAGTAATCCCAGCCGATGAACTCGACCTTGCCTCGGCAACATTGCGCAGGGCGGAACAAGCAGCCGAAGAATAAGCCGCCAGCCGGAGCGGGGGCGGCGTTTATTCTGCCGCTTCCCCTGCCTGCTCATTGGCCTGCTCATTGGCCTGCTCATCTGCCTGCTCATTGGCTTGCTGGGACCACATGGCGGCATAAAGCCCGCGCGCGGCGAGCAGGCTGGCATGGGTGCCGCTTTCGGCCAATTCCCCGCCATCCAGCACGATGATCCGGTCCGCATCGGCAATGGTGGAAAGCCGGTGTGCAATCGCAATGGTGGTGCGTCCGCGTGCCAGCCGCTTAAGCGTGCCCAATATTTCCTGCTCCGTGCGGGTGTCGAGCGCGCTTGTTGCTTCGTCCAGCAACAGGATCGGCGGGTTCTTCACCAGCGTGCGCGCAATCGCGACCCGCTGCTTTTCGCCTCCTGACAATTTCAATCCGCGTTCACCCACGGTCGTTTCAAACTTGTCAGGAAGGCGTTCGATAAGCGGCATTAGCGCGGCATCGCGCGCGGCCTGGTCGACCACGGCCTGATCCGATCCCTCTGCCCCGTATGCGATGTTGTAGGCGAGCGTGTCGTTGAACAAGACGCTGTCCTGCGGGACGATGCCGATCGCGGCGCGCACGCTTTCTTGCTGCGTTTTGGCGATGTCCTGACCATCAATCAGGATGCGCCCCGATTGCGGGTCGTAAAAACGGAACAGCAACCGGCCAATCGTGCTCTTGCCTGCTCCCGAGGGCCCTACGATTGCCAGTGTCGATCCGGCGGGCACTTCAAAACTGAGGCCTTTCAAGATCGTCCGTCCGTCTTCGTAACCGAATGTCACATTGTCGAAGGTCAACGAGGGTTCGCCGACCGTAAGGGCTGGCGCGCCGGGGATATCTTCGACTTCGACGGCGGTGTCCATCAATCGGAACATTTCCGCCATATCCACCAGCCCCTGGCGAATGGTCCGGTAGACCCAGCCAAGCAGGTCAAGCGGGCGGAAAAGCTGCATCAAATAGGTGTTCACGAACACGAGGTCGCCCACCGTCAGCTCGCCCTTGCTCCAGCCCCACACGGAATAGGCCATCGCGCCCGCCATCAGCGAATTGGTAATCCCCGATTGCACCACATTGAGCAGCGCCAGCGAATTTTCCGATTTCACCGCAGCTTTCGCATAGGCGCGGGCGGCGCCAGCATAGCGTTCTTCTTCGCGGGTCTCGGCTCCGAAATATTTGACGGTTTCAAAATTGAGCAGCGAATCCACCGCGCGGTGCAATGCCTGTCCATCAAGATCATTCATTTCCCGGCGCAGTTTGGTGCGCCATTCGGTGATCCAGCGGGTGACAGATATATATGCGACAACGGTGAAGGCCGTAGCCGCGACCAATTCCCACCCGAAATTGAGATAGAAGATGACGCCGACCGCGATCAGCTCAATCGCGGTGGGGGCAATGTTGAAGAGGAGGAAATAGAGCATGGAATCGATGCTCTTTGTCCCGCGTTCAATAATCTTGGTGACCTCGCCCGTGCGGCGGTTGAGATGAAAGCGCAGGGACAAGCGGTGCAGCCGGTGGAACACATCCTGCGCCAGAGAAAGCGTCGCCATCTGGCCCACGCGTTCAAACGCCACGTTGCGCAGATTGTCGAACATCAAAGATGTGAAGCGGCCTAAGACATAGGCAGCGACCAGCGCCATCGCGACCTGAGCGCCGGCGGCGATCTCCGCAGCGGCCCCTGTGCTTTCCATCGCGTCCACCGCACCTTTGTAAGCGAATGGCAGCGCCAGAGTGACGCCTTTCGCGCAGAGGACCAGCGTAAGTGCGATGATAATTCGCACCCGCAATTCCAAATTTTCCGAAGGCCACAAATAGGGCAGAAATCGCCGCAGCGTTTTCCAGCTTTCGCCTTCGGGAGCGAGTGGACGATCGGAAGAGGCTGTGTCTGGCGGCATTGCGCTCAACCATGTGGGCCTCACTCACCCTTAGGGCAAGGTCATGTCTGCGTGTTTGCGTCTCTAATTGAGAGGAGCTTGAACGCCGCGGATGCGATTGCGGCGCATTTCACGGGCCACATCACGGGGCACATCGAACAAAATCCGCTGGCGCGAGAAATCAATCGCCACCCGGTCAAACATCCGCAAATGCTGCATACCAATCGCAAGCACAGGTTGGTCGTGCAATCCCAAAGCCTCAAACGCTGGCGCATCGGCAAAGGCGAGGGGGACGTTCGTCAATTGCAACCCCTCAATCGAGAGCGAGCGGACATAGGAAAGGTCGCCAGTAATCTCGACCCCGTTCACATCGGTGGTGGTGACTTGCTGCGAACGCTGTGTTCGGATGCGGTTTTGCAGGGCGAGATTGCCAAGGCTGCCTTGTGCGCCAGTGTCGATGATGACAGTCGCGCGAACCCCTTCGACCATGGCATCAGTGATCAGCAATTGGCCGAGTTCCTGACGCGCTCGCACGATAATCTCAAAGCCCTTGCGGTAATTGCGAATGCTAGAGACCTCTTGCAAAGCGATTGTGTCGTCGCGGAAATCGATGAGGACGCGGAAATCCTGAAGGCTGTCGAGGCCAATAATCCCGTCTGCTCCGACGTGATGCCGGTCAAGAACCGGCGAAAGCAGGTCGCGCACAGTGTGGGTGCCAAAGGTCATCGTATCGACTTCGACGACGTCGACCGGGCGGCGGCTGGCCATGCCCACCAATGTGGCGGTGCCAAACGGGGTGAGCTGGAGCCCCTCGTTAATCTGATGGGTCACCGCGGTCGCTTGGCTGCCTGTATCGATCATAAAATCGAACGGACCGGCGCCTTCGATCATGACCGGCACGGTAAATCTGTTGTAGCGATCATCATCAAGCTCAAGAATTTCCGTCGCCGGGTCGGAAAGGCTCGGAGCGATGGCTTCGGTGATGGCTTCGGTTGCGGGCGAATGCGGCACAGTGGGCGGTTCAACGGCGGTGGTTGCCGCGCTCGATCCGATAAGACTCGCCGTGATTGCGGGCAGCGCCCATATATAAGTCATCGTCTGATCCTATCCCATTCGCGCAGGTCAGGGGCTGCGTCGATGCGCACAAGGTACCAGAGAAGTGGTGTTGCCCCAAATCGCAAGCTGAAACTAGGCGGCGGCGGGCTTGGCCTCCTGCCGGTGAGCTGGCTCTGCGTCTTTGTTGCGCAGCATTGCCCACGTCTCTTTCACAATTGATCGATAGCCGAACCAGAATGTAGCGGCGTAAACGCTGGCGCCAATCGTCGCATAGGTTCCAAGAGCCAAAAGCGGGCTTTCAATGGGCATGAAATTCTGTGCCAAGGTCACCGCCGCCGCCATTGCTGCGCAAGCCAATGCGATGGGCGCGAGTGCGGAAACCAAATCAATCGGGGTCACCGCAATCCGGGGCAGAGTTACCGTCAATGTGATGGCGCACAATAGAGGGGCCGCGATCCACCATGCGTGGACCAATCCCATCGGTCCGCTGGCCGCACCCCAATAGAACAACGCCGGAAAGATTATCGCACCCGCGACCGAGGTGAACAAATAGACCTTTGTCCGGCCCATCGCATTCGTGACCGGCGAACAAATAAGCTGCAATGCGAACGCAGGCATGACCGCGGTCAATCCTGACAGGATCGGAATGAGCCCAGTCCATTTTTCGCCCATCAATACGAGGATGGCAAAATTGCTGGTGAGAGACAGACCTATATATATCGGTGCGCTAACCATCATCACGAGCCGCGCTGTCTTAAGGAAGTAAGGGCCAAGCGGCTTCTTCGCTCGGTTGAGCTCGGAATAAGCGGCAAGCGCGACTTCGTTGATTGGCGGAATGAACCGGCCCGTTACAATCAGGGCGAGAAACAGTGCCTGAGAATAGAGACCCAGATCATAGGTCTCCATCATGCGGCCAGCGACCACAATGTCGCTCTGGCTCTGAATTATCCAGAACAGCTGGCATAGGGTTAGCGTCCCTCCAAAGGTGACGAGGTCCCACGCGCCCGACGGATTGAAGATCGGCTTTATCCATAAACGCGCGGCGATCATCAGGCCCAGCGCGCGGGTCACAAAAATTGAAAGCCCGGAATATATCAGTGCCCAAACACCCCACCCAAGCCAGGCGAGCGCGAGCGCCGTCATCGCGCCGATCAGAGCGCTGATCATATTGACCTTACCCTGTTTGCGGAATTCCAGACCACGCGCCAGCCACTCTGATGGCAGTGCGATAAACGGTATGGTTAGAAAGATCGCTGCTTGAACGCGCAGCATATCGGCGACGATCGGTTCCTCGAAATAGGCCGCTGCATAGGGAGCAAAGGCGAACTGAATGGCGGCCAACAGAATGTTCGCCATAAGCAGCATGCCAAACACCTGCCCAACCCGCCGCTCATCCAGCCGGTCTGTTTGTACAATCGACGTTGCAAAGCTCTGCCCATTGAGAAAGGCGAGGGCGGTCACCACCACTTGGCTCATAGCGAAGAGGCCGTAGTCTGTCGGGTCAAGCAGGCGCACGACAAGGAACGTAGAGGTCCAGGTTATGATTTGCGCAGCAACCTGAGCTCCCCAACGCCATGCCACAGCCGAGCGCACGCGTGTTGCAAAGGCAGAATCGTCATGTCCGCTCGATTGAGCAGAGCTTTCTGCCATCGATTGGGCCGAATCTGATTCGGAAAGAGGGGCCTTTGCGTCCATGTAAGTGCCGATAGCGGCCAAAAGTGAATAAATGGCCCAATTCGGCGTGCGAGTCTGGTGTGAATCAAGGGCGAACAGGGGCTTTGATCGTTAACGAACCCTTGAAAATGGGTGCCTGAGCCCCATTTAGGCTTGGTGACGGGGCTCTCAAACCCGCGGATTTCTGGGAAAAATACGCTTTTTTGAAATAATATTGCAAAAAGGCGTTGACCGAATCTCAGACCCCGCCTAGATGAGCTCCACCGACGCGGCGCAGACGGCTTCTACCGCCTTCGCAATGATCGGTCGCCAACATAAACGGATAGCCGGTCCCCCGGTGTAAATCGGGGAAACCATTGCTGTCCGCCATTTGTGTCTGGTGAGCTCTTTGACATTGTTAGTTTTTGATGAAGGGACATGTGGGCGACGGCGTCCGGTCTGGGGATATTAAGGCTCCAGATACCGGTTAAATTCAAGCCGATGCCACATCCTGATCACCTCCACAGGTGGTCTGTGATGATACATGTTCATTCGTATCCATTACGTTTGACAGTGCAGGTATCGGCTCCTTGATATTCTGGCTTGTTAAGATGGCAGGGTTTTACCCTGTGCTTAGTAGGTTAGTTTCACAAACTTGAGAGTTTGATCCTGGCTCAGAACGAACGCTGGCGGCATGCCTAACACATGCAAGTCGAACGAACCCTTCGGGGTGAGTGGCGCACGGGTGCGTAACGCGTGGGAACCTGCCTTTAGGTTCGGAATAACTCAGAGAAATTTGAGCTAATACCGGATAATGTCTTCGGACCAAAGATTTATCGCCTTTAGATGGGCCCGCGTTAGATTAGATAGTTGGTGGGGTAATGGCCTACCAAGTCGACGATCTATAGCTGGTCTGAGAGGATGATCAGCCACACTGGGACTGAGACACGGCCCAGACTCCTACGGGAGGCAGCAGTGGGGAATATTGGACAATGGGCGAAAGCCTGATCCAGCAATGCCGCGTGAGTGATGAAGGCCTTAGGGTTGTAAAGCTCTTTTACTAGGGATGATAATGACAGTACCTAGAGAATAAGCTCCGGCTAACTCCGTGCCAGCAGCCGCGGTAATACGGAGGGAGCTAGCGTTGTTCGGAATTACTGGGCGTAAAGAGAACGTAGGCGGCTATCCAAGTCAGGGGTGAAATCCCGGGGCTCAACCCCGGAACTGCCCTTGAAACTAGGTAGCTAGAATTCTGGAGAGGTTAGTGGAATTCCGAGTGTAGAGGTGAAATTCGTAGATATTCGGAAGAACACCAGTGGCGAAGGCGACTGACTGGACAGATATTGACGCTGAGGTTCGAAAGCGTGGGGAGCAAACAGGATTAGATACCCTGGTAGTCCACGCCGTAAACGATGATAACTAGCTGTTCGGGCTCATAGAGCTTGAGTGGCGCAGCTAACGCATTAAGTTATCCGCCTGGGGAGTACGGTCGCAAGATTAAAACTCAAAGGAATTGACGGGGGCCTGCACAAGCGGTGGAGCATGTGGTTTAATTCGAAGCAACGCGCAGAACCTTACCAGCCTTTGACATCCTAGGACGACTTCTGGAGACAGATTTCTTTCCTTCGGGGACCTAGTGACAGGTGCTGCATGGCTGTCGTCAGCTCGTGTCGTGAGATGTTGGGTTAAGTCCCGCAACGAGCGCAACCCTCATCCTTAGTTGCCATCATTTAGTTGGGCACTTTAAGGAAACTGCCGGTGATAAGCCGGAGGAAGGTGGGGATGACGTCAAGTCCTCATGGCCCTTACAGGCTGGGCTACACACGTGCTACAATGGTATCTACAGTGAGCAGCGATCCCGCGAGGGTTAGCTAATCTCCAAAAGATATCTCAGTTCGGATTGTTCTCTGCAACTCGAGAGCATGAAGGCGGAATCGCTAGTAATCGCGGATCAGCATGCCGCGGTGAATACGTTCCCAGGCCTTGTACACACCGCCCGTCACACCATGGGAGTTGGTTTCACCCGAAGATAGTGCGCTAACCTTTTAGGAGGCAGCTAGCCACGGTGGGATCAGCGACTGGGGTGAAGTCGTAACAAGGTAGCCGTAGGGGAACCTGCGGCTGGATCACCTCCTTTCTAAGGATATTCATGAAAGCGCCGATGCTAGCCATCGGAAGTGCTTCATGGCTTCCAAAGAACATTGCCGTCGTCCTCATGTCCTTTCATCAATCAGATACAGCAAACGCTGACCGCAAGGTTGGCAATTGCTGTTTGCCTGAGCCGGCTCACGCCCGTTGCGGCAGCCTCTTATTTAAGGGGCGGTCGGAATTGGTAGATGTGGGCCTGTAGCTCAGTTGGTTAGAGCGCACCCCTGATAAGGGTGAGGTCAGAAGTTCAAATCTTCTCAGGCCCACCACCTATTTTAGGTGATGCCTAACTACTAGGGGCCTTAGCTCAGCTGGGAGAGCACCTGCTTTGCAAGCAGGGGGTCATCGGTTCGATCCCGATAGGCTCCACCAGGCATTTTGTTCTGATAGATGAAAAGAAAGCAGATCCGGCTTCGGCCGGTCAGGCGACATTGGTCGCCGAACATTTGACATTGTGAATGGGTTTTTAAATCGATGCCGTGGCGGTATCGTCGTAACGGGTCAGACCTTAGGGTTTGAGTTCCTGAAGCGGCGCATACCATCACAATATCAATCAAAATTGATTATCTGGCTGAGATAATTCTTCTATATCATCGTTAAGACGCACAGTCCTTATGCAAGGCTGTCGTTGATGGTGTAGATTCTCAAGCGTGAGGTAAGAGCATTTGGTGGATGCCTTGGCATGTACAGGCGAAGAAGGACGTGGCACGCTGCGATAAGCGTCGGGGAGATGTGAGCAATCTTTGATCCGGCGATTTCCGAATGGGGAAACCCACCTTCACCATTTCTTTCTGGTTACTTTCGAGTGATCAGAGCGAGGTGGAAAAGGTATCACCTTAGTGAATATATAGCTTTGGTGAAGCAAACCCGGGGAACTGAAACATCTCAGTACCCGGAGGAAAAGACATCAACCGAGATTCCGTTAGTAGTGGCGAGCGAACGCGGACCAGGCCAGTGCCTTTTCATAAATTAGCAGAACTCTCTGGAAAGTGAGACCGTAGTGGGTGACAGTCCCGTATGCAAAAATGATTGAAAAGGACTTGAGTAGGGCGGGACACGTGAAATCCTGTCTGAACATGGGGGGACCACCCTCCAAGCCTAAATACTCGTACATGACCGATAGCGAACAAGTACCGTGAGGGAAAGGTGAAAAGCACCCCGATTAGGGGAGTGAAATAGTACCTGAAACCGAATGCTTACAAGCAGTTGGAGCTCCTTTGGGGAGTGACAGCGTACCTCTTGCATAATGGGTCAGTGACTTAATCTAGCATGCGAGCTTAAGCCGTTAGGTGTAGGCGAAGCGAAAGCGAGTCTGAATAGGGCGACTGAGTATGTTGGATTAGACCCGAACCCCGGCGATCTAGGCATGACCAGGTTGAAGGTGCAGTAACATGCACTGGAGGACCGAACCGTTTAATGTTGAAAAATTATCGGATGAGTTGTGTTTAGGGGTGAAAGGCCAATCAAGCCGGGAAATAGCTGGTTCTCCGCGAAATCTATTGAGGTAGAGCGTCAGATGTATGCCGATGGGGGTAGAGCACTGGATGGGCTAGGGCTGCGCGAGCGGTACCAAACCTAACCAAACTCCGAATACCATCGAGTCTTGTCTGGCAGACAGACGGCGGGTGCTAAGGTCCGTCGTCAAAAGGGAAACAGCCCTAACCTACAGCTAAGGTCCCCAAGTCATTACTAAGTGGGAAAGCATGTGGGAATCCCAAAACAACCAGGAGGTTGGCTTAGAAGCAGCCATCCTTTAAAGAAAGCGTAACAGCTCACTGGTCTAAATAAGGGTTCCTGCGGCGAAGATGTAACGGGGCTAAAGTAATGCACCGAAGCTTAGGGTTCATAGTTTACTATGAGCGGTAGCGGAGCGTTCCGTAAGTGGTTGAAGCCAAAGGGTAACCGATGGTGGACATATCGGAAGTGCGAATGCTGACATGAGTAGCGATAAAGAGGGTTAGATGCCCTCTCGCCGAAAGACCAAGGGTTCCTGTTCAATGCTAATCAGAGCAGGGTAAGCCGGCCCCTAAGACGAGCCCGAAGGGGGTAGTCGATGGGAACCACGTTAATATTCGTGGGCTTGGAGATGTGTGACGGATGGTGGAAGTTGTGTGGCCTTATTGGATTGGTCATGCAGCCAAGCTGTTCCAGGAAATAGCCTCTCCGTATAAACCGTACCCGAAACCGACACAGGTGGTCAGGTAGAGTATACCAAGGCGCTTGAGAGAAGTATCCTGAAGGAACTCGGCAAATTGCCTCCGTACCTTCGGAAGAAGGAGGCCCTCTCACTGGGCAACCAGTGTGGAGGGGGCACAGGCCAGGGGGTAGCGACTGTTTATCAAAAACACAGGACTCTGCTAAGTCGGCTTCAAGACGACGTATAGGGTCTGACGCCTGCCCGGTGCTTGAAGGTTAAGAGGAGGAGTGCAAGCTCCGAATTGAAGCCCAAGTAAACGGCGGCCGTAACTATAACGGTCCTAAGGTAGCGAAATTCCTTGTCGGGTAAGTTCCGACCTGCACGAATGGCGTAACGACTTCCCCACTGTCTCCAGGATATGCTCAGCGAAATTGAATTCTCCGTGAAGATGCGGAGTACCCGCGGTTAGACGGAAAGACCCCGTGCACCTTTACTGCAACTTCAGAGTGGTATTAGGAAAGAGCTGTGTAGCATAGGTGGGAGGCTTTGAAACTTGGACGCCAGTCCGAGTGGAGCCATAGGTGAAATACCACCCCGCTGTTTTCTGATATCTAACCAACTACCGTTATCCGGTAGTGGGACCCTCTGTGGTGGGTAGTTTGACTGGGGCGGTCGCCTCCTAAAGAGTAACGGAGGCGCGCGATGGTAGGCTCAGGCCGGTTGGAAACCGGCTGCGAGAGTGCAATGGCATAAGCCTGCCTGACTGCGAGACCGACAGGTCGAGCAGAGACGAAAGTCGGTCATAGTGATCCGGTGGTCCCTCGTGGAAGGGCCATCGCTCAACGGATAAAAGGTACGCCGGGGATAACAGGCTGATGATTCCCAAGAGCTCATATCGACGGAATCGTTTGGCACCTCGATGTCGGCTCATCACATCCTGGGGCTGGAGCAGGTCCCAAGGGTTTGGCTGTTCGCCAATTAAAGTGGTACGTGAGCTGGGTTCAGAACGTCGCGAGACAGTTTGGTCCCTATCTGCCGTGGGCGTCGATACTTGAAAGGAGTTGCCCCTAGTACGAGAGGACCGGGGTGAACATACCTCTGGTGTACCAGTCATGCCGCCAGGCGTGCCGCTGGGTAGCTATGTATGGACGGGATAACCGCTGAAAGCATCTAAGCGGGAAGCCTCCCTTGAGATTAGGTATCTTCGAACCGTCGTAGACCACGACGTTGATAGGCTGGGTGTGGAAGCGCAGTAATGCGTGTAGCTAACCAGTCCTAATAGTTCTGATCATGCTTGAGAGTCTGCACTGTCAACGACAGCTTTGCTGTCTTTGGTGGAAGGATTTTCCAGCCAGATACGCCCAAGTAACACTTCGCACGGACTCGATTGGTCCTTGCGACATCGATTTAACCCAAACTTTCGCTGGCCCCATTGCTTGGTGGTCATAGCGTCTGTGACCCACCCGATCCCATCTCGAACTCGGCCGTGAAACCAGATAGCGCCGATGGTACTATGTCTTAAGGCATGGAAGAGTAGGTCGCCGCCAGGCATTGAAGCCAGCGATAGCGAGGGAATAAACCCATTCACTAGTCAAAGGGCTGCTCCTAACGGACAGCCCTTTTGGCGTCTCTGGAATCCGCCCGATCTCGGTCGCTTTTGGAACGTCAAAGCTCGGTAGCGCGGGATGGAGCAGTCCGGTAGCTCGTCAGGCTCATAACCTGAAGGTCGTTGGTTCAAATCCAACTCCCGCAACCACCGAACCATTGAATTTATTCAATAAAAGGGCCCCGCTGGCAACAGCGGGGCCCTTTTGCGTTTGGGGCACATCGTGCCTAGTGCGCGGTTGATCGCTGGCGAAGCTCAGATGAGTTGTCTGCCACTTCTAATGAACGTTTGGCCCGTTGGAACGAAATCAGAAGCAGGACGCGTGGCCGTTTCTCCCTGCTTAGATTGGCGCTTGATTTGACTCCTGTCGCCTTTCTCATCAGTCTTGCGCAGCTTCCATGGATAATGAGGAGATACGTATTGCCGCGCGGCGCCTCTATGATCGACGAAGATGGATCGGTTGAAACCGAGGTCCAGCCCGCTGCATTGGAGACCGAAACCACTTCGTCTCCACCCTTACCGATCACAGCGAAAGCCGCAGTTTCGACAATTGCTCTGGCGACCGCCGCGTGCGAGGGAGGCGGCGGCTCTTCCAATGGAGGCGGCGGCCCGGTAACTGGTGGGGGGACCCCAACACCCACCGTTCTCACACCTCAAACTGACGCTCAGGCTGCGCGATTTGCGCTGCGCGCAGGCCTTTCGGTGTCTTCTGGGGACATCCTAGAGATGCGGTCTGAGGGGTATGAAACTTGGCTCAATCGCGAAATTGCCCAGGCGATAGAGCTGACTGCGGAGAGCTTCCTTTCTGATAAAGGCTTTGAACAGATCAACGATGATCAATGGTTCTTCCGAAGCGATCCTGCCGATTATATGATTTGGAATCAGCTTCTGACTGGATCAAATTCGGTGCGGAAGCGGATCGCTCTTGCGCTGTCAGAATTCTTTGTGGTTTCGGTCAATAATATCTCAATTTGGCCGAGCAGCTCGATCGGCTCTTATTGGGATGCTTTGAAAGAACACGCGTTCGGCAATTTCCGGGACCTGTTGGAAGCGATCACGCTTGAGGCGTCGATGGGAGTCTTTCTCAACACACTGGGGAATGAAAAGGGCGATCCCGCGACCGGACGTGTGCCCGATGAAAACTACGGTCGCGAAGTCATGCAGCTTTTCTCGATTGGGCTGTTTGAGCTTAACACTGATGGCTCGGTTCAAACGAACGGAGGCGGCGAGCCGATCGAAACCTACACGAACGACGATGTGACCGGCATCGCGAAAGTGTTCACCGGCTACAATTACAATTTCACAGGCGACATCCAATTCTCCTCGCCGCCATCCAACCCCAATCTCAATATTCCAGAAGCACGATTGCTGCGCAGTCCGATGACCGCCGATCCTGCATTAAGGCCGCCGTTCGGTAGGGACACCCATTCAGAAGACGAGAAAAGCTTCTTGGGGACGACCATTCCCGCGGGCACCGGTGCTGAGGAATCGCTGCGCATTGCACTCGACGTCCTGTTCAACCACCCGAATGTTGGACCGTTCTTTGGCCAGCAGATGATTCAGCGGCTCGTCACTAGCAATCCCTCTCCGGCCTACGTCCAACGCGTCGCAGACACATTTAACAACAATGGAGCCGGGGTTCGCGGCGATTTGCGTGCCGTTTTTAAAGCGGTGCTGCTCGATGATGAAGCCCTTTCGGATGCCTCGCTAAACGATCCGAGTTTTGGCAAATTGCGAGAGCCGATGCTCCGCTTCGCTCAATGGGGACGGACCTTTGGCGCTGAATCGGCTTCTGGATTTTGGCTCATGCAGAATTTGTCAGAGCGATCAAACCGATTGGGCCAGTCGCCGCTTCGCTCCCCTTCCGTCTTTAACTTCTTCCGCCCGGGCTACACGCCCGCAAATTCTCAGGCTGCCGCGAACGACCTTCTCGCACCTGAATTCCAGCTGGTAAATGAAACAACAGCGGCCAGTTACATCAATTTTATGGAGCGCAGCGTTGACGGCCGAGGAGGCTGGATGTTCGACGTTAAGGCGACCTACGAGGATGAAGTTGATGTCGCCCACACACCCGCTGTTCTGCTCGATAGGCTCGATCTGTTGCTGACTGGAAATCAGCTTTCGACCTTTACCCGTGATACGATTTTGTCGGCTTTGGAAGCGAGCCCTGTAGCGCAATCAGCCAGTCAAACCGCCAAGCTTGCTCAGGTGCATCGCGCGGTCCTGCTGGTGATGGCTTCAAACGACTATCTGGTCCAAAAGTAGGAGCTGACGATGTTCCATATTGGAAAAGCAGACGAACTCTCTCGCCGCGCCTTCATGCGGCGGTCAAGCCAGCTTGCGGTGATGGGCGCTGCATCGGGCTATGCGATGGGGCTTGCGGGATTAAGCGATGCAGCGGCGTTTGAAGTTGGCGGCGGATACAAGGCTTTGGTCTGCGTGTTCTTGCTGGGCGGCAACGACCACGCCAACACTATTATCCCCTTCGACGCGGTCAATTACGCAAAATACAGCACAATCCGAGGCGGGCTGCCTGAAAATGGCGGCATTGCGATTGATCGTGCGGCGCTGGCTGACCAAGTGCTCAATCCCAGCGAACCGCAGGTTCTGACTGATGATATGCAGCTGGCTCTGGCTCCCACAATGCCCCGGTTAAAGGCCCGCTTTGATCAAGGTGTGATGGCCCCCTTGTTGAATGTGGGCCCCTTGATCACGCCGCTAACCCGGCAACAATTTGATAGCGGCAATCTTTCAAGTTTCCCGCGCCCAGCAAAATTGTTTTCACACAATGATCAGCAATCGACCTGGCAATCTGGGTCGCCAGAGGGGTCGGTGGCAGGTTGGGGTGGCCGCATTGGTGATCTTGCGATGAACAGCAACACCAATTCGATGTTCACTGCGATCAACGCCACCGGCAATGCTGTCTTCTTATCGGGCAATCAGGTTCAGCCCTACGGCATCTCTTCTGCAGGCGCGATCGAGATCGCAGCTATACAGCGCAACCTTTACGGTTCCAGCGCCGCCAGCCAAGCGTTGAACACTTTGTTGACCAATGGGACCAACCATATTTTTGAGAACGATTACGCCATGGCGAATGCCCGTTCGATTGAATATTCCGGTTTCATCAATGATGCGCTTTCGGGTGTGAATTTGGCGACCGACTTTGGCAGCGGCAACGGCCTTGCGCAGCAGCTCAAAGTCGTTGCCCAATTGATCGCAGCGCGAAATCAGCTCGGCGTAACGCGGCAGGTGTTCTTGGTTGCCACCGGAGGTTTTGACAATCACGATGGCTTGATCGGCACACACGAAGGCCTTCTTGGCGGCGTCGATTTCGCGCTTGATGCATTCTATCAAGCAATGACCGAAGTGGGTGTTGCGGACCAAGTCACCGCGTTTACGGCTTCTGATTTTGGACGGACATTGGCATCCAATGGAGACGGATCGGACCATGGTTGGGGCAGCCACCACTTAATCCTAGGGGGTTCGGTGAAGGGCGGACAAATTTACGGCCGCGCACCGGAGATATCTGTCGATTCAGACGACCAAGTCGGAAGAGGACGGTTACTCCCGTCAACATCGGTCGACGAATATTCCGCGACACTTGCCAAGTGGATCGGAGTTTCACCGAGCGAAATTCCCATTGTCTCACCAAACATCGGCAATTTCAGCAGCCCAGATCTCGGCTTTTTGTAGCCCCTTTCAGGAGCGCGCAGACACGTCTTTGCACTAGCGCGAGTGTTCAGACCTGTTCTCAAGGCAGAGCCGGGCTTGATGCGGGCGTTTTTCTTCGCCGCGCACCAAACCCCGGCCGCCGTTTCGCAAACTTAAGATCAAACCAGCTTGAGCAGGCTCGCTCCGTCATAGTCCTCTAATTCGCTTTGACGGCCATCGCGGGTTTTTGCTGCCCAATGCGGGTCTTGAATTAGAGCACGGCCGACCGCGACCAGATCAAATTCCCCTTTGCTCAACCGCTCATCCAAATCATCGAGTGCGCGGCGTTCAGAGCCCTGACCAGCGAAGGCACCGAAGAAATCAGAGGACAGCCCCACCGAGCCGACGGTGATTGTGGGCAGGCCAGTCAGTTTCTTGGCCCAGCCTGCGCAATTCAATCCGTTCTCACCATCAAGTTCGGGGAATTCCGGCTCCCAATAGCGACGCTGTGAACAATGAAGGATGTCGACGCCAGCATCTGCAAAAACGGTGAGAAATTCGCCGAGCTCTTCGGGAGTTTCGGCTAGGCGCGCACCGTAATCCTGCTGTTTCCATTGTGAAAAGCGCAGGATGATTGGGAAGTCATCGCCAACGGCCTTGCGTGTCTCACGAATGATGTCGGCTGCGAAAGTTGCGCGTTCTGGCAGGGTCCCACCGAACCGGTCGCTGCGCGCGTTCATTTGATCCCAAAAAAACTGATCGATCAAATACCCGTGGGCGCCATGGATTTCGACACAGTCAAAGCCGAGCTTCTTTGCTTGCCCGGTCGCGTTCGCAAAGGCCATGACCATGTCATCGACCTCGGCATCGCTGGGCGCTTCTTGCACCTGCTTGCCTGTGTGGGTCAGCCCAGATGGGCTGTCGCTTGGCGCGTCTGGATGTGGGCCGGTGCCCGGTTTGCGCATCATTCCCTGATGCCAGATTTGCGGGGCGATCTTGCCGCCTTTTGCATGGACAGCTTTGGCGACATTGCCCCAACCGGCAAGGGAATCGGCCTCATGAAAGTTTGGCACTTTTACATCGTTCGAGGCGCCGCCTCGGTCCACTGTCGTGCCCTCAGTCACAATTAAGCCAACCGCCCCTTCGGCGCGGCGGGCGTAATAGTCCGCCACATCTTGCCCGGGCACACCACCGGGAGAAAAACTCCGTGTCATAGGGGCCATGACAATCCGGTTTGCGAGGTCCAAGGACTTCAATTTGAAAGGGCTGAAAAGAAGGTCGCTCATTACTATTCCCTGTTTGAACCGGCACGCCGGCTTTCTGACTTCTGCGCGGTGTTAAACGAATGGATGCGAAGAACAAATGCTTCTCAGTGATTGTCTCAATCAAGCGCGTCCGGCGCCAGCTTCAATCTCTTCTTGAATGGAGGTTTGGACGGACCTTGCGAGTAACACGCAGCGTTTCGCGTTCCACAGCGATTAGACCAATTCGCCCCATGCTTCGTGATTGTCGGCACGCTCCATCCTGCGCTTTGTTCGGACATTGAGTATGGGCTCCAACCCGGTCTCTGCAAAGAGTGCCTGAATGGCTGCCGATGCGTCCTTATCCTGAACTGCGGCGGCGTCTTGAAGGCGATTGAGCAGGTAAAAGCGGTATGGCAGCACAGCGCTTTGCATGTCGATCCCGCGCCAAGAGAACGGCGCAAGACCGATTGGCTTTTGCATCACTTTATCACGCGTCGATGTGCCCGTGGTCACCTCTGGATTGGCGTCCAACCACGCGTTGGTAAATTCCACATGCGCGGTGATTTCGGCAAGGTAGTCGCCCGCAATAAAGCGCAAAATTTCGACCAGAGTTTTCGGCAGGTTGTCGCCGTCCAGCAAATTACCTCCGGATTTGCTCTGCGCTTCGTCCTCGAATGTCTCAGCCATGTTCATGCGTTCGGTCCATCGGAACACGCGCGGTGCGATGGTTTGCATCAGCTGCAGCGGTGCCGGATCGCGGCCCAAATGTGCATACATCGCACCGATCAATCCATAGTCGGCAATCGTCGGGTGCCCGCCTAACATGAATGGATGATCGTCAAGATGGGCATTCATCAACCTCAGAAACTGCGCGTAGCTTTCTTCAATCATGGGGACCGCTTCCGGCGTCACACCCAAGGCGATGGTGGCCTTGCGCATACGGCCACTGGCGTCGAGGAATGCCGGTTCCTGCGCCTCTGGCGGGAGACCCACGGGGATGACATCGCGGAATGTGTCCCGGATGAATTGCAGGTTCACCGCATCAAAGTTCCAACGATAATGCATCGCAGGTCTCAGCAAACCTTGCGCTCCATACAATTCGAACAGATGCGCAAGCACCAACAGGGTAGGGTGTTCTGGATAAATGGGATTCTTGCTAAATCCCGCTCTATCGAGGTGATCTATGATATCGGCGCCGTCTTGAATGATTTGACCCTCTGGTGTCCGAATGACCGGGATCATCCACCGTCCGACCTGAGGCACAATCTCGCTTAAGAACTCTTTGCTGCCCGCTTTCACTTCTTTGAACGGGACCCCGTTTGTCCGCATATAAGAGCGCACGCGGGCGGTGTACAAAGACGCAGCCATTCCGAAAAGAGTATAGGATGCGGTCAAATTCAGGCCCTTTCATCTGCCATAGATCAGGTTGGACCTATACGGGGAGAGAGCAGCCTTTGTGAACAGGGCAATGAAGTTTGGCCTTAGGCGTCTCGCACGCGTTTGAGGAAGGCCTTTACCTGTGTGTTCAAGGTTGATGCCTGTTGTTCCAATTGGGTCGCACTGGAAAGCACCTGACTGGCAGTGGCTCCGGTGGTTAGCGACAATTCGCGGACCGTTTCTGCGTGTTCGGCCACCTTCGACGTGCCGCGCGCAGCGAGATCGATGTTTTGCGCCAATTCCTGTCCAGATACAGACTGCTGATTGACTGCGCTGGCGATGGCCACGGTCGTCGCGTCGAGGTCTTTGACCTGTTTCGCAATGGCTCGAAGCGCGGTGACGCTGGCTCCGGTTTTGTCTTGCATCGCGCAGATTTGGCTCGCGACATCCTTGGTCGCGCGGCTGGTCTGCATGGCGAGCTCTTTGACCTCGCTGGCGACAACCGCAAATCCGCGGCCGGCTTGGCCGCCTCTGGCAGCCTCTATTGAGGCATTGAGTGCCAGGAGGTTGGTCCTTTGAGCGATGGTCTGAATCAACTCGACAATCTGGCCCACCTGTTCAGCGGAATTGGCAAGAGCGGAGATTGTTGTATCGGCTTGCTCTGTGGCGTCATAGGCCAGCCTCGCCAAGGCGCTCGACGATGCCGCCTGCTGGCTAATCTCGCCAATAGATAGCGCGAATTCATCGCTAGCCGCCGCAGCAGCGGTCGCACCGATATTGGCGTCTTTCATGTGTTGGGCGAGATCGGATGTGCGTGCGCTGGTTTCGTCAGCCGCGCAGGACATTGTCGATGCGGTCGCGCCAAGTTCGCTTGAGGCGGCCGCGACGCTGGTCACCACCTCGCCAACGGTTCGCTCAAATTGGTGGGCCACTTCGTCCAGCAACGCGGCTCTGCGTTCCTCTGCTTCGCTGCGTTCAGTCTCGCGTTCTTGTTGAGCAAGGACCAATTCTTCCGCGCGCTCGCTGCGTTCGCGAGCCCACACTTCCAATTGAGCATTGGCTCGTTTGAACATGCCAAGAGCCCGCAGCATCACGCCGATTTCATCCTTGCGATGATCGCCTTGGATCGTGAAATCGCGTTCACCACGCGCCAAGCGGCTCATTCCGTCGGAGATTTCCAATATCTTCTGAGAAACATCGACTGAAAGATACCGCATGCCCAATGCCAGAATGATCGAGGCGATGAGCAAAAGAGCCAGAAGCCCGAGTATCAAATAGGTGAAATACGCAAGCCCAGCTTGCTGCTGCATTTCCCGTTGAGCGGCGAGATGGTCGGCAAGTTGGCGCGAGCTTTCGATCAGGCTTTCGCCTCTGGTGGCCAACCGCCTGCCCAAGGTTGAAATCCGTTCGGGTTCACCGTTTTGAGCCTGCGCGGTGATCACCGCCACAAAGGCGGCGTCATACCCGTTGAGGTCTGACCGCAATGCGGTGACGTCCGCAAGAAAGCTCGGCAGCGTTTCTGATACGACAAATTCGATTGAATCGACTCTCGCATCTGCTTCTTCAAATCCCGCGCGCTGCCGCTCAAGGATCAAGTCTTCGCCAGCAAAGATGAACCGCGCAGAATTGTAGCGGAGGTCTCCTGAAAGGCTGCGCAGTTCAACCGCTTCGACGAGAGCGTCATTGACCTTGGTTGATGTTGAGTACCGCAGCCACAATTCGCTCAGCCCAAGGCTGAGGATTAGAACCATCATAAAGGTGATGCCAAAGAACGCGCCGAAAATTGCATGCACCTTGCCGCGAACGCTAAGATTGCGGAACCAAGCCATCTTGTCGAGCAGGGTAGCGGAATGAGCATCGATCGATGGTGGGCGTTCGCTATCTCGCTCTTTGGCCAAGGCCGAAGCGGGCGAACCATTCCGATCAGCCGCTTGCATAGAGGAGCCAGATGCGTCGCGCCTGCTTGCGCCGCGCCCCTCCATCAGCGTCATCATATTCATGAAAGCACCCCAAAGCCGCTCCTCGCGCGATCATCGGCGAGGCAGCCTCTTTGGTGAATGAAAGCCCTTTACAATATCCCGATGCCGGCCCCCGTTATAACGCTAAGGGGGAAGGCATAGATTGTTCAGCTCTCGCGGACTTTCGTGAGGAATTTGTCGACTTGGCTGCGCAATGTCGATGCCTGTTGTTCCAATGCGGTGGAGCTTGAAAGCACTTGGCTCGCCGCAGCTCCGGTTGAGACCGACAATTCGTGCACTTCTTTGATGTGTCCGGCGACTTGTTCTGTTCCGCGCGCAGCAAGGTCGATCGAATGGGCAAGGTCTTGTCCAGCGACGGATTGCTGATCGACGGCGCTCGCGATTGAAACCGCAGTGGTTTCGAGTTGCTGAACCTCGCTGGAGATCGACTTAAGCGCTTTTACGCTGGCACCGGTAGTGTCCTGCATCGACCGGATTTGATCGGCGATCTGTTCGGTTGCGCGGCTGGTTTGCATGGCCAGCTCTTTAACTTCGCTGGCAACGACCGCGAAGCCACGCCCTGCTTCTCCGCCGCGCGCCGCTTCTATCGAAGCGTTTAGGGCAAGCAGATTGGTTCGCTGTGCGATTGTTTGGATCAATTCGACGATTTGGCCGACTTGCTGTGCCGATTGCGACAATTCTGTGATGGTTGCATCGGCCTCATTTGCGGAATTGGTGGCTTTGCGTGCGAGTTCAGCGGATGAAGCAGCCTGACGGCTAATCTCACCAATCGACATCGCAAATTCGTCGCTCGCTGCCGCTGCCGCTGTTGCGCCGGAATTGGCTTCTTCCATCGATGTTGCCACGTCAGATGTGCGATTGCTGGATTGTTCAGCACTCGCCGCCATCATGGTGGAGGTCGATTGCAACTGGCTCGAAGCGCTGGCAACGCCGCTCACTACATCACCAACAGTGCGTTCAAACTGGTTGGCAATGTCGAGCAGCGTGTTCTCGCGCTCTTTGCGAGCAGCCTCGTCTTGATCCTGAAGGCGTGTTTTGGCTTCCAGTTCTTCTTGGGCTTTGTTCGCACGTTCATTGCTCAACCGCTCCAAATGCTGCCCAGCGCGGTGAAAAATCGTCATGGCTCTGGCCATCTCGCCGATTTCATCGGCCCGATCTTCCCCTTCGATGTCGATCTCTTTGTTGCCTCTAGCCAGACCGGTCATCTGGGCCGCCATCGATTTCAACGACTTGCCAACATTGCGATCAAAATACCGTTGAGCAATCATTGTGAGCACAACCAAAGCGCCAGCGAGCGCAATCCAGAACAACAGCAAGGACGACGCCATTTTGGCGCTGCCTTCCGACATTTCATCGGCGCTCGTTTCAAGCGATTGCGCCAATACCCGCGCCGCTTCCACCGCTTCAGCGCTGCTGGCCAGGATCGCGCTTTGATCAGCGGAGCTTGGCGCACCGTTTGTTTCGCCGATCTGACTGCGCAGGGTTTCCATAGACCCCTCTAGAGAGGCGAGCATTGGCGAGTATTGGCTGCCCGTTTCGGTGAATGTTTCGGGCAGCGTGCCAAGATGACCTTGTGCTGTCTCAATATTCGCAATCGCTTCATCAGCGCGGGCTGCGTCGCCAGTGAGAAGGTAGGCTTCGGCGTGTCTTTGTGCTTGGGAAAGGTCCACCAAAACCCGCTCTGAAGCGATAGCCTGATCATGGGCAACGGACATTGCGTCGGCGCGTGAGCTAACCTGGACAAAGCCAGCGATCATCACCAGTCCTGCGAACAACGCAAAGACAAGGTTGACGCCGAAAAACCACGTGATTTTGCGCCCAATCGAGAGTTTCTCGAACCGGCCAATCAAGCCCTTGTCATCGCCGTTGTTAGGGCGATCCTGCAACTTTTCGACCGTCTGCTGCGCTTCAAGGTCTATTGCGAGTTCTTGCAAAGCACTCATGAAAATTTCCCACCCGTCCCTGTTGCTGCGGTCTGTTGTGTTCCCGCATCGTCATTGTCTGTATTTGATTGATCGGCAGCTTCTTGCGCCGTGATAAGCGTATCGATTTCAGGCGCTGGCATGGCCTTGTAATAGAGCCAGCCTTGGATCTGATCGCATCCGGCGAGGCGCACCATTTCGGCCTGCTCGGTGGTCTCGACCCCTTCGGCTGTGACGGCCATTTTCAATGCGCGCGCGACGGCGATTGAAGAAAGCATCATCGCGCGGCTGCCCTCATCTTCGCCTGCCTGTACGACCAGGCTGCGGTCCAGTTTGAGTTTTTCAAAGCGGAATTGGCGCAAAAACCCGATGGAGGCGTAGCCGGTGCCAAAGTCATCTAGGGAAATGCGCACACCAAATTTGCGGATCACATCCAAACTGCGTTCTGCAACCACAGGATCCAACACCAAACAGGTCTCAGTCACTTCCAGTTCGAGCAGGTGCGGAGGAAAGCCAGTTTCTTCCAATATCTCACCCAGCTTGATGGGAAATTCTGGATTTCGCAGCTGCGCCGCGGAAATGTTCACTGAAAGTGTGATGTTGTTCCAACGAAGCGCGGTGTTCACCGCTTCGCGCAGGACCCAAAGACCGATCGGATTGATAATACCCGAATCCTCAGCGACCGGAATGAAGACGTTCGGACCGATCTTGCGTTTGTCTTGCCGATTCCACCGCAAGAGAGCTTCAACTGCGACGATCTTGCCCTGTTCCGCGTCGACAAGCGGTTGATAGGCAAGTTCAAATTCATCTTCGATTAGGCCGTTGCGCAAATCGTCTTCGAGATCGCGAACGGCTTCGCGGCGTTGGTCAAACGTTTCGTTGAACCATGTGCAACGCATCTTTCCGCCGCGCTTCGACATATACATTGCGACATCGGAGCGGCGCAGCAATTCAGATGATGGCAGGCGGCCATCGGCTGTGCTGCGCGCCAAGCCAATGCTCGCCCCGACCGTAATGGCACGGTTGCCGACCGAAATGGGCGTTTGCAAAGTTTCAAGCAGACTGCGGCAGATCCCCTCTAGGATCGTACCGGCCACGCGCCCATGCATAACCGCGGCAAATTCATCGCCGCCCAGACGGTAGCATCTTGCCTCATCTCCGCAGGTTTCCTGAAGGATACGAGCGCATTGCTGGATCAATTCGTCACCCGTCGCGTGACCATAATGATCGTTGACCTGTTTGAAGCTGTCGAGGTCGATCAAAGCGATCGCCACCTCTTCCTCGCCGTGCGAAAATTGTTCGATGTCAGCGTGCAATGCACGTCTGTTGGGTAGCTTGCTCAGCGTATCGGTGCTGCTCAATGTTTCGAGCTCGCGCACGTTGGCAATGCCGGTGTGGCTGAGTAGGAAAATCGTCGCGGCGTAGACTACCGCGCCCGCGATCAACAGCGCTTGAGGGGAGGCAAAGGCGAGCACATCGCTGGCGATTACCACCATCGCGATGAGCGCAAAAACGAGTGAAATCGTGGCGAGCGGTACCATCACGAGCCCGAATGGGGTCAAGCGAATAGGTTTTCTCGGTTCGGTCACCACAGTTCCTTTAGCTCACGCCAATGGGCGCAATTGAGATGCTGGGTTTCCTAAAGAGCAATGGCTAATTTAAGGTAAAACACGCAGCTTCTGCTTAAGGAAACTGACCGGTTCGGCGTTAATCCCGCCTCTCCTAGCTCACCCCGCGAGGGGGAGCGTGCTGCGAATACCGCTGGCGTCTAACTCATAAAGACTGGCGCGGTTTGCAGACGGTTTGAATGCGCGCGTCTGACCGACAACGGTTTCGCCCGCGCCCAGCATCAAAAGACCATCGCTTGCCAATGCACTGGATAGGCGATTGAACGCCAGCGTGCGGGTGTCCCGCTGAAAATACAGCAGGACATTGCGGCACAAGATGAGATCAAACTGGTTGCGCGAAGGAGGTTCACTTAAGACATTATGCTGCTGAAACCGGGTGATGGCGCGGACATGGTCGCGTATCTGCCACCCATCAGGCGTCTCGTCGAAATGGCGCAGCATTTGCGAAACGCCCAGACCGCGCTGAACCTCGAATTGACTGTACAGCCCCGTTCTTGCGGTGCGGATGACTGAGTGCGAGACATCCGTACCAAGGATATCGATGGTCCAGCCTGCCCAAAGGTCCTTTTGATCTTCAAAAGTCATTGCGAGTGAATGAACTTCCTGGCCTGTGGAGCATCCGGCGCACCAAATCGAGATGCGTTTGGTGCGCGCACGGCGGCTGGCGATTTCGGGCAGAACATTGTCAGGAATTTGGTCAAAAGTTGGTTTATCGCGGAAGAAATAGGTTTCGTTGTTTAGCAACGCCTCAACCACCTCGGCGGAAAGATCATGATCCATTGTTCTGCGGCGCGGCACGTCGAGCAAGCAGACGAGCTGGTCCACATTGCTGATGTTATGGTGGCGGAACACACCCGCAAGCGCGGTTGCGACACGCCAGCGGCGACTTTCTGTGAGATGCTGTCCAGTGCGCTCGGCCAGCAGGTCGGCAATGATTTGATAAGAGGCCTGACTGACTTCCATAGCGGTCAGGTGGACGATCCATTTACCGTGTCACCAACACCGGCCAATGAATACTGGTCCATGATCGCTTCGCCTAATTCTTGCGGCGACCCGATCAGGCTGGTCAGACCAGCCTTTGTCACAGCGCCGGGCATTCCCCACACGGCACTCGTGTCTGCATCCTGCGCCCAGACCGTTCCACCGGCTGCGCTCAGTAATTCTGCGCCTTCCAAGCCATCACGGCCCATGCCAGAGAGGATGATGGCGAGAACGCGGCCCTCACAGATTTCTGACAAGCTGGTGAGCATCGGATCGACCGACGGCATGCAGCCATTGGGAACCGCCTCTGGCTTGATCCGTGTTACCAATCGATCACCGATGCGGCGGGCGACCATGTGGCCATGGCCGGTTGCAATTGCGATTTCGCCTCTGCGGATTTCGGTCCCGTCTTCGGCGATATGTGTGGTTCGGCCGCTAGCGACTTCGATCTGACGGGCAAAGACCGGGATGAAAGAGCTAGGCAGGTGCTGTGTGATCAGGATCGGAAGGTCAAAATCGGGTGTTAAGGCGCGCAGCATGACGTTGAGCGCGTGGATGCCGCCAGTTGATGCGCCGATGGCCAAAACGTCAGGGCGTTTTGTGCGGCGCTGCTGGCGTTCGATTTTGGCGTTGCCTTTTTGCGCGTCAGACGCGCTCGCTTCGCCCTTTGCTTCAGCACTTTCGGCCGAGCCCAAAGCGCGAATTTTGGTGAGCAACTGGCTGCGATACTCATCGTTAAAACCGCCCGGCCGCGGTTTCAGCATTGTGTCTGCCGCGCCGGTAGAAAGGGCCTGTACTGTCGCTTCGGCTCCGTCTTCTGTTAGGGAAGAGACCACCATCACTTGCGCGTTGGGCGCAGCTTTGAGGATCATCGGCAAAGCTTCGAGCCCGCCCATTCCCGGCATTTCGAGATCAAGCAGAATTACGTCGATATCGGCATCGGCCAATTGCGCGATGCCGCGTTCGGCGCTGGAAGCTGTGTGAGCGACCACCATTTCCGGATCGCTTTCGACCATGCGTTTGAAGACAGTGCGCACGGTCAAAGAGTCGTCGATGAGCATGACCCGGATCGCATCCGCTGGACGAACGGTCTCTTTCAAATCAGTCCGCGCAGAGCCCTGCCCAGAGCCCTGCCCAGAGCCCTGCGACGAATCTTTCGATGGCGTCTGTGTCCGCAATAGGCGGGAAGGGGGCGAAGTCGGTGCGTTCACGCGAAACCAACCAACTGCAATTTGATTTGAAGCGTTTCGTGATCGAACGGCTTCATTACATATTCGTCGGCGCCTGCGCTGATAGCTTCGCGAATGTGCGCTACGTCATTTTCGGTGGTGCAAAAAACAACCTTAGGCTTGTCGCCCTCGGGTTCTTGGCGCAGCTGAGTGATGAATTCGATGCCCGTCATAACCGGCATGTTCCAATCAAGCAGAACAACATCCGGCATTGCGGCATTACAGGCCTCTAGACCCATTTGTCCGTTCTCGGCTTCTTCCACGGTGAAACCAAGGGTTTCGAGAATATGCCTCGAAACTTTACGGATCACTCTGGAATCATCGACAATAAGGCATGTTTTCATGGCGCATCCTTCGATCTAACCCGCCGATTGGGTGGGCCATTCTGATCGGAATAGTCTGTGGTTTACGAAGAGAAGGTAAGCATTGAATTAAGCTGCCCCTGCGAGAGGCTCTGGTCCTGCGATCAATTGGTGGAGGTCGATCAAAAGGACCGGACCATCTTTCGTTTCGACCATTCCGGTCGATACGCGGGACCATTCGCTGCCAAACCCGCCCGGAACTTGCTCGGACTCGCTAACGGCAGTGGTGATATCCTCGATGGAATCCACACGAAGAGCATAAGAATAGTTTTCGACCGCCACCACGATGGCGCGGTTGTCCAGTGCCCAGCGATCAGGATCGAAACCAAACGCACAGCGGCAATCGATCACGGTCAATGCTTGGCTTCGCATAGCTGTGATCCCGGCGATGAAGTCGGGAGAGCGGGGCACCGGCGTGATTGTGCTGACCTCGATTACCGAGCTCACATCACGTGCGGGAAAAGCGCAACGCCGCCCCGCAATTTGAGCCATGACTAAAAGATCATTCATTGGCCTGCGCCTCCTGCTTGGCGGGCTTGCCTCAGGGCGTTGACCAAGCCATCGCGGTCGTAACGATAGATCGTTTGCGCCGTATCCGATGCCTGCTGCACGTCGCGAAGGCGAATAACGGGAGTGGTAAACTCAACATCCAATGCGATGGCTGCTTCATATTCGTCGTCGAACCAAATCGCGACATCTTCGGTGTCGCTAGAGCTCGAAGCGATCTCATAACCAGCAGAAGCAACCAGCGGGGCAAGTATGGTGCGGGCCCAATCGGTATTCGGCAAACGGCAAACAGGTTTGTCGGCCACCTCAGGTGCTTCGCCATAGCGCGCAAATAGCTCATGCCCGTCGAGCAAAGTGACAGTCTGCTCGTCCAGCAATGTCACGGCCTCGACAAGCGGGTCATCAGGCACGGGTTTAAGGGTGCCCTCAAGTTCTGTGGCATCGTCTATGTCTCGAACGGCATGCAAAAGTTCGCTCGACCCATCGGTGAGGCGGAGCAAGCGCACTTTTTCGCTTGGGATCTGTCCGTCCGGCAGCCCAATCAATGGCAAAATCACGCCGTCGATTACGGCGCGCGGTTTCGCTGCGGACAGGTCGATCACGGAAGACAGAGCGGTTTCGATGCGTTGGACCAATTCCAGACGAACCGCGCTGCGCCGGCCGTTAAAGTCAGTGAAGACCATCACCCGGCACACGTTCGCAGGGTTCTCTTTGGTCTCTTCATCAACCGATTGCAGGATGCGGCTGCGGGCATCGGAGACAAGATTGTATTCCGCTGCCACATTGGTCACGTCGAGCAGGAGAACCGGCTGGCCGTCATCCAACAATGTCGATCCGGCGTAAAAACCGCTTTTCATCACCGCAGGCGCAAGTGGTTTGACGACCAAATCGCCATGCGTATGGATCCGGTCAACCGCGAGTGCGAACAGATCGCCGCTAGCCAGCCGCAGCATAACCATCGTGTGCTGTCCATGAGCCAAATCGTCTTTGGAAAGCCCAAGAACATTGGTCAGCATCAAGCATGGCACACGGGTGCCGCGGAACGTGACCAGAGCGGTCTCGCCCATTTGAGTGAAATCAAGCGCTTTTGATGAGGCGTGGATGATCTCTTCAACATAGCTTTGCGGGATGGCGAAACGTTGGTCACCCACTTCGACAGTGAGCCCGGCGATAATGCTGAGCGTAAGCGGCACTTGAAGGGTAAACATCGTGCCTACGCCAGGCTTGCTGGAGACCTTGATGCTACCGCCCACTCGTTCGAGGTTTTGGCGGACCACATCCAAGCCTACACCGCGCCCAGACACGTTGCTGACCGTATCGGCAGTAGAAAAGCCGGGTTCAAAGATCAGTTGCAGGATGTCTTCGCGGCTCAATTGGCTGCGCTGATTTCCCTGGATCAATCCAGTTGCAATCGCTTTGTCTAGGATGCGGCTGGGCTCAATTCCCGCGCCATCATCGCTAACCACGATGGAGATCGTGTTGCCGGATTGGCGCGCGGAGATCGACATAATGCCAATCTCTCGCTTGCCATTGGCTAACCGCGTTGCTGGCGGTTCCATCCCGTGATCAACCGCGTTGCGGATAATATGTGTGATCGGATCTCGGATCGTCTCGATCATCTCGCGATCAAGCTCAACATCGCCGCCTTCCAGATCGACCATGACCTGTTTGCCCAGTTCGGCGGACAAATCTCTGACCATGCGCGGCAGGGCGCTGAATAGTGTTTCGATCCGTTGCATCCGCATCCGCGTAATTGCATCGCGGACATCGGCGAGGATCGTCGTTAGCCGTTCAAACGGCCCATCAATCGTTGGCTGAGTGCCGGCCTGGCGTAACCTGTGTGCCAAATCATTTCGCGCGAGCACCATGTCAGAAACGCCGCTCATCACCCGATCAAGCAAGTCGACGGGTAAGCGGATGGATCGTTGCGGCGTTGGCGCGCTTTCGGCCTTTTTCGAGGCTGGATCGGCGGCAGGATCGCCTTCGCGGCCTTCCAGCAAGTCGCTTGCTGGTGAATGCGAAGCGGTCTGCGATGCGTCCGCCGCGGCTTCCGAAACTTCCGTATCATTGTTCTGATGCAAAATGGGGGCATCGCCGGTGTTGGGAGCTTCTGCCCCTTGTTCCAACGCTGCGATCAATTCTTCGTCGCCGCCTTGGGCGAATTCTTCGCCAGCTTCGATGGCATCCACCATCAATGCGATTCGATCGATGATCGCCAACACTGCTGTAACCAGCGTGCTGTCCGCTTCGCGCCGGTCCGCGCGGCAATCGGCCAAGGCATCTTCAGCAGCGTGGCTTAGGCCAGCGAGCCGCGGAAAATCGAAGAAACCGCAATTGCCTTTAACCGTATGAACAAACCGGAAAATTGTATCGAGGCGTGCTCGGTCAGATGGATCAGCCTCCCAAGCGACGATCTCGCCTTCGCTAGCCTCCAGCATTTCCCGAGTTTCCGCGACGAAATCCGTCAGCAGGTCATCCATGACACATTTGCCCCTTTAGAACGTACCAAGGGCTTATGAAGCGGGATGGTTAACGAATGCCTATTAACCTGCTTAGCGCGATTGATCTGGGGCGCGGTGGACCAGCACCCAATAAATCAATATCAAACCGGTTATTCCCCCAAACAGGTTTGCAGCGAGCTCGGCTGAGTAAATCGCTTCGCTTCCCCAGGTGGCGACCAGCACCCAGGCCACAGGCAACATAACGAGGAATACGCGGATCGCAGATTGCGCAAGCGCAAAGGATGCCTTGTCGACGGCGTTTAAGATGCCGTTGGCCACAATCAGCAATCCAAATCCTGCATAGCCCCACGCAGCGATGCTTAGGTAGAGTGCGAATTCTTCAACCACTTTGGCGTCTTCGGTGAAAAGATAGGCAAGGAATTCTCCGCCAGATACCATCGCGACCGCAATGCCGAGCCCCCAAATCAAACAGAACCCAAAGGCGTACAGCGCGGCCTGACGTGATCGTCCATATTCCCGCGCGCCCCAATTTTGGCCAACAATGGCTCCGATTGAACCAGACAAAGCGAGAAGCGGAACCGTGGCGAAGCTTTGCAATCGGCCAGCGGCGCCAAAGCCTGCGACCGCCGCTTCCCCTTCGAGAGCGATAAGTGCCGTCAGGATCGAAAGACCAATCGGGTTGATGGAATTGGAAAAAGCCGCTGGGCCAGCGACCCGCATGATGGAGACTGCCGGATCGATTAGGCTGGTGTTCCTCAGCAAACTCAGGTCGAGCGGGATGGTGGCAGACCGCATAAGGTGTGCCGCAACACAGACCCCGATAAGCCATCCTGCTATGGTCGCGTAAGCCGCGCCTGCCATGCCGTATCCCTCAAACCCAAACGCGCCTGTAATGAGCAATGGATCCAGCACCCAATTCGCGATCGCATAAGAGATGGAGACGATGCTGGTTTTCTTCGCTTCGCCCTGACCACGCAGCACCCCGTTGAAACCCATGATTGCCAAGATCAGCGGGAAGCCAAGTGAGAATGGCTGCATGTAAAGCTGAATGAGCGGCAATAGGTGATCGGGCGCATTCATCAATCGAAACAGCGCGCCCTGCGCCGCGAATAAGATCGATCCGATAATCAGACCGACCGCGACTGCAAACACGATCCCAAAATTGGCCCGTTTTGCTGCGCGAGCATCGTCCCCTTCGCCCAAAGCCCGCGCGATGACCGAATTGATGCCGACCATGACGCCGACACCCAGAGAGGAAAGCGCCACCGCAATCGGAAAAATGAATGAGATTGCCGCCAGCGCTTCGCTGCCCAATTGACCGATGAAATATGCGTCCACGAGGCCGATCGACATGATCGCTGCGACACCGATGATCGCGGGGAGCGTTTGCCCGATCAGGTGGCCGGTTATGCTACCGGTGGCCAGCTTGGCATTCATCGGTCGCCCGATTGGGTTTCCGGCTTTGCTGGTGTCATTTTTGCTCATGCAATGGAGCGCCTAGCTGGCCATATTGAATCGCGCAAAGCGAAAAACTTGTGCAGCCGGTGCAGCCCATGCGATAGAGGCTGAGAAATTTCAGACCAAAGGGATTATTCCATGGCAACACAGCTCAAACCCGACACCAGCCTCGAAGGCAAAGTCAGCAAAGAAGAATGGCAAGCGCGCCTAGACCTGGCGGCGTGTTACCGTATTTTTGACCACCTCGGCTGGTCGGAATCGATCTACAACCACATCTCATTGAAGGTTCCAGGCGAAGAGAACACGTTCCTGATCAACCCGTTCGGCCTGCTTTATGATGAAGTGACCGCGTCGAACCTTGTTAAGATCGATGTCGATGGCAACAATGTCGGCGGCTCACCGTACATGGTGAACAAAGCTGGCTTTACCCAGCACGCCTATTTCCACAAACATCTGGGCAGCCGCGCTGATGCGATCTGTCACGTGCACACTACCGCCACGATGGCGGTGTGCAGCCACAAGGACGGATTGGTCCCCACCAATTTCTATGCCTGCAATTTCCAGGACCAAATCGGCTATCACGATTTTGAGGGCGTTACCGTGCGCGCTGAAGAAGGTGAACGGCTCGTCCAGAACCTTGGCAATCACACGATCTTGATGCTTCGCAATCATGGCCCGGTTGTGATGGACAGCGGCATCCAAGGGATGTTTGTTAAGATGTGGGCGTTGCAGCGTGCCTGTGAAATCCAAGTGGCGACACTCTCGCAAGGCGAAGCGAATGTCGTGCCGCAAGAGGTGGTTGATGTGCACCAGCGCGATCTGCATGTGATGCAATCGCAAGGCGGCGCTGGCATGTTCGATTTCGAAGCATGGAAGCGCCGGGTCGATAAAATCGACGACAGCTGGCGCACTTAACCCCCTTTTGCTTTGAATTGAGGTGCGCTCATGTCGCGCATGACCATCAACGATCGTCCGGTCGAATTTGACCTCGATCCCGAAATGCCGCTGCTTTACGCGCTGCGTGAGGCCGCGAACCTCACCGGCACGAAAAGCTGCGGTGGGGGCGATTGTGTAGGCGCGTGCATGGTTATCGTTGATGGCACGGCCTTGCGCTCGTGCCGGATCACCCTTGCAGAGGCGGAGGGGCGGCTGATCACCACGATCGAAGGGCTGTCGCGCGATCGTTCCCATCCGATGCAGCAAGCGATGGTGGCCGAACAGGCGATCCAATGCGGGTATTGCACACCGGGCATCGTGATGGCCGGGGCGGCTTTGCTGCAACGCAATTCCGCGCCGACTCAGGCCGAAATCGAAGACGCTTTGTCCAACCTTTGCCGTTGCGGCGTTTACCCACGGCTGGTGCAGGTGGTGCAGCGGGCAGGGCGCGTGATACAGCGGCGTGAAAGCATAAGCGCGGCGCCCGCGCCCGGTATTGAGGCCGCTGATGCCGCGCAAACTGTGCCCGCTTTGCGAGTGCCGCCGGATGCCGCAGGCGAAGCTGAAGCCTCCGCAGACTAACTGCCCTTAGAACCGCCCAGTTATCGCAAACCGCGCGTTAAGCGGTGCACCAACAGACGCCTGATGGGTTGACTGGCTGTTGGGGAAATACAGCGTGTCTGTTAGGTTTTCGACGTTCACTTGCACGCGGAAATTGTCCGATAGATCGTAATAAGCCGATGCGTCGATCCGGGTGTAGGCAGGGAGCACGGCGGAATTGCCATTGTTGATGAAGCTTTCATCCTGATGCGTCAGGCCCAGCCCGATACCGAAACGGTCCGTCACTTCGACCTGATTCCAGATAGAAAACATGTTTTCTGGCAATTCGCGCGGGCGCAGGCCGGTGGGGCCCGATTGATCGACCTGTTCGCCATCTAGGAAGCTGTAGCCCGCTGATACATTCCAGCCCGGCATAACCTCACCTTGAACCTGCAATTCAAATCCTTGGATGGTGGAATCGACCACCACGAATGCCGATGCATCATTGTCGTCCACTTGGGGTGAGCTTTGTTTGATCTCAAAGATCGCCGCGGTGAGGCTCAGGCCAGTGATGAAATCCCATTTTACGCCGGCTTCGAGGTTGGTGAATGTGTTGGGCGCAAGCGCATCGTTATCGCCGTTGATATTGGCAAACTGCTCACCAGAACGGGGCAGGAAGCTTTCCGAATAGCTGGCGTAGATTGAGATGTTCTCCACTGGCTTGATAATCAGGCCGCCGCGCGGGGAAAACTCTTCGTCCTTGCGGGTGCGCAGTTCAGCCGCTGGCACGTTGAGCACTTCGATGTCGAAGCTGTCGAAGCGTCCGCCGATGATCACGTTCAACCAGTCAGTCAGAGAGATCTCGTCCTGAATATAGAGCGAGACGACGTCCACTTCGACCTGTGTGAAATCGTTAAGGTCGCCGAACGTGTTGGTGGTTGTCCGGCCATCGCTCAAAGTACCAATATTGCCCAGCAATTGAATTGGGCGATCCGCGTCAAAAATCGCGCGGTCTGTGCTTGCGTCGCCAAAGAACGGATCAGAAACGCCATTGGCGACATCCGTCACCGATGTGTCAAAGCGCGTGTTGAACCGGTTCTGATCGGATGAGGTGCTGATGAATTCACCGCCGATTAGGACGGTGTGACCGACGCTGCCGGAGTCAAATTCGCCGATGAGGTTGCCCGATAGGATGAAGTTCTGACGCTTTGTCGTGTCAATATAGCCGTCCAACTCAACCCGATTGGTGGCCGCGTCGTAATCGTTGGTGAAGAAGTTGGAATAGACCTTTTCATAATCGCCATAAAACGCAGTGACGACGCCTTTCCAGTTGTCGGAAAAATTGTGCTGCAGATTGGCGCGCAACAAATGCGCTTCGAGGTCGAGGAAATTGTTCTCTGCATCGCCAAACACGACGTCTTGGAGCGCTTCGACCGGACGGCCATCGTCGCCTGTTACAATGCCGCGATCGATGAAGCGTTCGTGGTCTGCGTATTCATAGGACAGGTCGAGAATGGTGTTTTCACCCAAAGCCAATCGCGCGGTTGGGTTAAGACCGATCCGTTCGCCATCATAAAAATCGCGGTGGTTGTTGAGGCTCTCATACGAAGCGTTGAGGCGGAATGCCGCGTTTTCACCGGAAGAGAGGTTGAAGTCGCCTTGGATGCTGAATTCGCCGAATGTGTCGACCGCGATCTGACCGCCGCCGAATGTTTCGCCAAACACGCCCTTTTTCGTCACCCGGTTCAAGACGCCGCCGGTGCCGCCGCGTCCGAACAGCAAGGCGTTCGGGCCGCGCAGAATTTCGACCTGCTCCAAATTGTAGAGACCGCGGTAATATTGCACGTCATCGCGCACGCCATCGATAAAGAAATCGGCGGTGGAGCGCACGCCGCGAAACACGATGGAATCGCGGTGCCCTTCGCCCTGAGACGTGTTTACGCCGGGGGTGTAGTCGATGATTTGACCGATGCTGGTGATGCCGCGGTCGAGGATGTCTTCATCCGTGGTGATGGTCAGGCTTTGCGGGATATCGATAATCGGCGTCGGCGTTTTAACCGAATTCATCTGGCTCGATTGCAAGGTTTCGCCAGTGACAACGATATCGTGACCCTGAGTTTCCATAATTGGACCGGGAGGGGCGAGAATATTGCCAGATGTCTGACCTTCAGAAGGGGTCTCCGCCATTGCCGGAAAGGCGGCGGTCGCGCAGGAAATAAGCAGTGCTGCGCGAGAAATTTTGTGAATCATCGAAGTCCCTTCAGTCTATGATTAGGCTGCTATTGCAACCTACTCGCAAGTGCAAGGACTCTTTTGAGAATAGTTCGCAAAAAAGAATTGGAGGGCGCGATTGCCTATCAAGTGTGGCCACTTTATCGCTTTTGGCGTAGCGCTCCGGCGAACACAGCAACCCGTCTTTTAAAGGAGCCCTCCGGCATGAAAGCGACTCTCTGGCACAACCCCAAATGCGGCACTTCGCGCAAGGTGATGGCGATCTTGGAAGAGCGCCCTGAGGTTGAATTGACCGTTGTGGAATATCTGAAGAACCCGCCGACGGCTGAGAAATTGGAGCAGCTATATCAGGATGCCGGGATCACACCCGCCGAAGGATTGCGCCTGCGCGGGACCGATGCAGAGGAACGCGGATTACCCGACGCCGATGGCTCAGCAGTGATTGCGGCGATGGTGGCAGACCCAATCTTGATCAATCGCCCATTGGTTGAAACGGAAAAAGGCGTTGCGATCTGCCGCCCTCAGGATGAGGTGCTCAAGCTACTTTAAGTCTGTTTACCGGTGAGGGTCTCGTCCGCCGCCAGCCCGCGCCAGCCCAAAGCAAACACCAACACACACAGCGCAATGATCAGGCCAAAACCGAGCCAATCGTTGATGTTGTAGAGCCACACGCCCAGCGCCGGAGCATAGATAAAGCTGGCTCCTGCGACGCTGGCCACCACGCCTGATGCTTGGCCTTGTTCCGCGCGCGACACAGCCAGCGAAGTGCCCGCCGTGGTGCCCGGCCGGAACAGGCCAAAACCGAGCGAAGCAATCGCGTAGCCAAGTGCGATTGTATGCAGACTGCTAGCCGCCCCCAGCAATGCCGCCCCAATAGCAGCGACCACTATGCCCGAAAGGGTCGCAGCCCTCGGGCCAAGGTTAAAGCGCGGAATTAACCCCCATTGAGCGAGCAAAGTTGCCATCGCTCCGGCCATAAGAACCAGCCCCACAGGTCCGGCGCCCTCGGTTGGACTGTCGCGCAGGCCAAGTCGGTCAAGAACCAAGAAACCCGAAATACCCAAGATCATCGCTTGCGCATGGCCTCCGACCAGGCCGCTGATCACCCACGGACGCAGGCGCGGCTCAAACCATTTTAGACGCGCAGGTTCTTTGGCATCAACATCACCCTCATCCGCTTCGCCTTGTTCTTCTGCGGTGGGTGCGCCGGGCCCGCTTGAATAGGACACCGTTTGTCCGCGGGCGGCAAATTGCGGGGTGTCATTGGGCAATCTAAGCCGCAAAACGATCAATGCTACCAACCCAATCGCGGCAAAATAGATGAACGGACCTGTCAATCCCAACCCCATAAAGGGGAGCACCATCAACGGAGCAAGCGCCGGGCCGATGACTGTTCCGAGGCCAAAACTGGATGCGATGAGTGAGAGTGCATTTGTCCTCTCTGCGCGCGGCGTGCGCGATGCAACATAGGCTTGCACGGCGGGCGGGGCCGCGCTGCCAAACCCGCCATATAGGCTGCGCGCAGCGGCAAAGGCGATGAGCGCCCAAAGGGCCGTGATCCAGCCCGACAGGCCAGCCCAAAGAACGGCCCCGCACAGCGCCATTGAAGCCACAAAACCGACCAGACCAAGCGCCATCATCGCTTTGCGTCCGCGCCGATCGGATCGCCGCGCCCAGATGGGAGCGCACACGACCCACAGCAAAGCCGACCAGCTGTAAGCTAGGCTGATCCAGACATCATCGACCTTTAACGCGGTGCCAATCGACGGCATCACCGATTGCATGGCGGTGTTGCCCGCCGCCGTGACCAGCATGACGACAAAGAGCAACGCCATCCGCCCGCTCGAAATTGGGCTGGATGCGGGCTTTTCCGCGGAACTGGCGGATTGCGAGGGAGGGGCGCTGTCGGCCATTGAGCCTGCTTTAATCGAACACTTCGACATCGGCCGCGCCGCCCGGCGATGCCAATTGGCGATAGATTGCCGCCACGACGAGCAAGATCACTCCGCCAATGACCGCATCAGTAAGGCTTGAGACAAAACCGCCGCCGATTTGTGCCACTGTTCCGCCAATCGCCGCGAATACCGCGGTAACCAGCAAGCTTACGACCAAATCAATCAATCCCATGGTGACGAACAGGACGAGCAAAAAGACGAAAATGAGGATCGAATTGCCCTTCGACAGACGCCAAGACCGCGTCATGGCTTTGATCGGATTGAGCTCTCCTTCCATGCCAATAACCGCCGGGACCAAAGTCAATTTGACCGCCACATAAGCCGCGCCGACCATCATCAGCATGATCACCGGAATGCCAAGGAAAGGAGAAATCGCGATGGCCACGCCGCCGATCAATCCCACCACGAGGCTAGCCCCAATTACAAAGATCAATTGGGTCGCAAGGTAAGACGGCGCGCCGCGTAAGCCAGATTTTAGCGCATCCCCAACGGTCGCGCTGCCACGGTTCGGGAAAAGCGCCAAGACCGAAACTGTCCCAACATATTGCGCGAGCGATATGATCAGAAGGAACGGCCAGCTGTTGGCGTATTGCTCCTGAAAAAACGCGGACATCATCGCCAATGCGGTTTCCGGATCGGTTCCCGGCGGGATTTCAGGCGGAACCGCGTTCGCGATCTCTGGATACAGCAAAGCAACCGCGAAGGACGGGAGGAAATAATACAAAGCCAGGATCGACGCGATCAGCCCGAAATTATCCGCCAAGAGCGCGGTCGCATCGTTCCACGCTTTGCCCATATCGAGTTTCAATGCATTTCCCCTGTTTGGTCTTTCGCTGTCATAACCGCCGACACAATAGCCTGTTTCTGCAGGCGTAACCTTATCAGTGCGAAGGTCTGCGACAATTGGCTCTTGATCTGGACGGTCAATGCCCCCACCCAAGACTGATGGCAAGCACCGCTCAACAATTGCCCCCTTTGACCAGTCCGCTGACGCTTGATTGGCAGCACGACACTGCGCCTGTGCCCTATGCGCAGGCGTTGACAGCAATGGACGAACGCAACGCGGCCATTGCGGCTGGCGAGGCGCGTGAATTGGCATGGATGCTTGAACATCCGCCGGTCTACACTGCGGGCACCAGCGCGGACCCGGCCGAGCTTATCAACCCGCAATTCGATGTGATCGAGGCCGGGCGCGGAGGGCGATACACCTATCACGGTCCGGGCCAGCGGGTCGGGTATCTGATGCTGGACCTTGGTAAGCGCGGCAAAGACGTGCGCTGCTTTGTCCATTCGATTGAGGGGTGGGTGATTGACACTCTATCCGATTTTGGCGTGGAGGCATGGCGGGCCGAAGGGCGTGTAGGCATTTGGACCCGCGATACAGACGGGCGCGAGGCAAAGATCGGCGCGATTGGCGTGCGAGTGCGCCGATGGGTCACGATGCATGGTTTTTCCGTCAATCTGGACCCGGACTTATCGCATTTTGGCGGGATTGTGCCCTGCGGGATCGAAGAATTTGGCGTCACCAGCCTTGCAAAATTGGGATTGTCGGTGACCAATGAAGAATGGGATACAGCGCTGCTGGCGCGGGCAGAGGGTTTTCTCGGCGCGCTGGAGGCTGCTCGGCAAAAGGCTTGCAAAACATGATGGGTAAATTCGGACAACTGGGTGCGTTTGCGGCGGTTTCGTTGCTGTTTGTCGCCGCGTGTGATGACGCGCCAGAGGAAGAAACTGCAAGCGAGACGGAGACTGGCGGAACCGCCAGCGGTGATGTGCTGGGCGGCACGATCAGCGACGATATGATCCCGATGGAGGAGCTCACGTCTACGTCTCCGCCAGCAGAGCGCACCGTTGTAACGACACAAGAAAGCCGGAGTGACGGCGGTCAGACGACGGTTGAAACCACCGTTGAAACCACCCTTGAAACCAATGTTGACACCAATGTTGGAGGGGACGGGCCACCTCAGCCGGAGCCGCCGGAAACACCAGCAGCTCCGGAATAGGTCGCCCGATCAGGCGGCGGCCGCGTTTTCTTCTTCGAGCGTGGGGTAATCAATGTACCCTTGCGGGATGGGGAAGTACCAGCTTTTCGGCACGTCTTTGTTCGGGTTGAAATCGGCACCCGCCGCGATCCGTTTGTCGAGATCGGGATTGGAAATATAGGGCCGGCCAAAGCTGACTGCATCGCATTTGCCGCTGGATACGTCATCGTCAGCGTCCTGGGCGCTATAGTCTGAATTGAGGATCAATGGCCCTGAATAAATGCCGCGGATCATCGGGCTTTGCTTTGGCACGTCGGTTTGGCCAAATGTGCCATCCGGGCCGGGTTCGCGCAGCTCAAGGAAGGCCAGGTCAAGTTCTTCAACGACTTTTGCCGCTGCGCCAAAGGTTGCTGCGGGGTTGCTGTCATCGGTCCCTTGGGTTTCGCCATTGGGGGACAGGCGAATTCCAACCCGGTCCGCGCCCCACACATCGATGATGGCCTCCAAAGCTTCGCGCATGAAGCGCGTGCGATTTTCTGGCGATCCGCCATATTCGTCGGTGCGCAGATTGGTTTTGTCGCGCAGGAATTGGTCGACCAAATAGCCGTTCGCACCGTGCAATTGCACGCCATCAAATCCGGCCTTCTTCGCGTTTTCGGCAGCGCGGCGATAATCGCCAATTGTGCGCTGAATATCGTCATGCGTCATTTCGCGCGCAGTGGCGTATTCGCTTTTGCCTTCTGGTGTGTGCGCTTCGCCGGGGGCCTTGGTGGCGCTGGCGGAAAATGGCGCTGCTCCGCCTAGGAAATAGGGATGCACGATCCGGCCCATATGCCACAATTGCATGACAATCAGGCCGCCATTGGCGTGCACTGCATCTGTGGTTTTCTTCCATCCTTCGACCTGTTCGTCGCTCCAAATGCCCGGAGCCGACGGCCAACCGAGCCCTTCGGTGCTGATCCCGGTCGCCTCTGTAAGGATCATGCCCGCGCCTGCGCGTTGGCTATAATAAGTCGCCATCATATCGTTGGGCACAAACATCGGTTCTGCGGCACGTCCGCGTGTGAGCGGGGCCATGAAAATCCGATTCTTTGCTTCAAGCGCCCCCATTTTGAGCGGTTGGAATAGAACGGCATGCATGAGCGAAATTCCTCGTTTCAGTTTCAATTGGCTATTCACTTGGGGTGGATGGCGCTAGTGCGCAAGGATGGAAAATGAGGGGGCCAGCGAAGGAAAAATTGTCGCGCCTAGGACGGTGCTGCTGTTTGCCGCCTTGATCGCGGGCAATTTCGCGCTCGCGCTTGGCCCGTGGCTGGTCCGGTTGACTGACACCGGGCCGGTTAGCGCGGCGTTTTGGCGTTTGTTCTTGGCGCTCCCATTCTTGGTGGTGTTCGCGCGGGTCGCGGGTCAGCGGCTTACGGGAATGCCCAGAGGGACCTTGGTTTTGGTCGCGATTGGCGCGCTTGCGTTTGCGGGCGATTTGGCCAGCTGGCACATCGGTATCGGCATGACGCGGCTGGGCAATGCGACCCTGTTTGGCAACGCGGGCTCGATTATCCTGCTGTTCTGGGGCTTTGTCATCGCGCGCATGTTTCCGCGCGGGCTTGAATGGCTGGCCATTGTCTTCGCGCTATCGGGCGCGGGCATATTGCTGGGCCGCAGTCTGGAGATTTCGACCGAGACATTTGTCGGCGATCTGTTCTGCGTCGTCGCCGGGCTGCTTTACGCGGTGTATTTGCTGACGTTGCAGGGAGAGAGGGCGCGGTTTGGCGCGTGGAGCCTGCTGTTTTGGGTGAGCGTGTTCGCATGCCCTGCATTGCTGGGGCTCGCGGTGTTTTTGGGAGAGCCGATCTGGCCAACCGATTGGACGCCGGTGGTGGCGCTGTTCATTTCAAGCCAGCTGATCGGGCAGGGGCTGCTCGTCTATTCCCTCGGCCATTTCCCGCCGCTGATTATCGGCCTAGCCCTGCTAACCCAGCCCGCGATCGCGGCGGTGATAGGGTACAGCGTGTTTGGCGAAGTTCTGACGCCGCTGGATATGGTAGGGATGGTGCTGCTGGGTAGTGCGCTGGTGGTGGCGCGGGCAACTCAAAGGACGGCGGCAAAGGGGATGGCCACTGAGCCCACCTCGTCACCCCAGCGAAAGCTGGGGTCTCATGCGTCCAGAGACGAGGCCAACAAATGAAGCGCGGCGGCCATGTCTACATCATGACCAACAAGCGATATGGCGTTCTCTACATCGGTGTGACTGCCAAACTCGCGGCGCGCGTTGCCCAACACCGTGCAGGAAGGGGCGGCGAGTTCACATCGAAATACAGATGCACCCGCCACGCCTATGTCGAGCAGTTCGCGACCATCGAAGAGGCCATCGTTCGCGAGAAGGCGATGAAGGCATGGAAGCGCGCATGGAAGATCGAAGCGATTGAGAAGCAGAACCCGACTTGGGATGATCTCTACCTGAAACTCCTCGCGTGAGGCCTGAGACCCCAGCTTTCGCTGGGGTGACGATCAAAACAATATTCCATGCATGCGAGAAGCCGCCATCGAGCGGGGTCAGCCATAATCCAGTTCGCAACTTGTTGGCTTTGTGTCACGCCTATGCGTGCTCCCTCAATCGGCCGAGAACGGCACCTTACCCAAATCACCCAGGCCAACAGTCCCGCCGGCCATGCCGAGCATTCGGTCGAGGCTCTCTTTTGCCTTCAATCGCATGCCTTCCTCGATCTCAATCTTGGGTTCCAGATCGCGCAAGGCGGTGTACATTTTCTCCATCGTGTTGAGCGCCATGTAGGGGCAGATATTGCAGGAACAATTTCCGTCCGCGCCCGGTGCGCCGATAAAGGTTTTTTCGGGCAGCGCCTTTTCCATCTGGTGCATGATGTGCGGCTCTGTCGCGACGATCAGGGTGTCGCCCTCGAAGCTTTCCGCAAATTTCAAAATGCCGCTGGTTGAACCAACATAATCGGCGTGGTCGACGATGGTCGGCGGGCATTCCGGGTGCGCGGCAATCGGTGCGCCGGGGTGTTTTTCTTTTAGCTTGAGCAGCTCGGTTTCGCTGAACGCTTCGTGCACAATGCACACGCCCGGCCACAGCAGCATTTCGCGGTCAAACTTGCGCGAAAGCCACCCGCCAAGGTGACGGTCGGGGCCAAAGATGATCTTTTGGTCCGCCGGAATTTGCTCAAGGATCGTCTCCGCACTGGATGACGTCACGATGATGTCGGACAGCGCCTTCACCTCCGTCGAGCAATTGATATAGGTGAGCGCGATGTGATCGGGATGCGCTTCGCGGAACGCTTTGAATTTCTCCGGCGGGCAGCTGTCTTCGAGTGAGCACCCGGCGTCCATATCGGGCAAGATTACGGTTTTTTCAGGCGACAGGATCTTCGCCGTATCCGCCATGAACTTCACCCCGCAAAACAGGATCACGTCGGCATCGGTTTCCGCAGCCTTGCGAGAGAGCTCCAGAGAGTCGCCCACAAAGTCGGCAATATCCTGAATATCAGGCGTTTGATAATAATGCGCGAGGATCACTGCGTTGCGTTCTTTGCGCAGCCGATCAATTTCAGCGTGCAGATCATCGCCGCTTGGAATTTTGCTTTCGATGCTCATCGTGTGACCCTCAATACAAATGTTTCGTGAGACATAGGGATTAATGCGCCGATTTGCGAGAGATTTACGCCGTAAATGTGCTAGCCTGCTGCCGGGGAGAATGATGCATGTATAAGCTCGATCTGACGCAGGCCTATTGCCCGGCTCAGGCAGACACCGAATATCGCGAACGCACCATTGAACAGGTGCTGCGTGAACAGGTGGCGCAGCGGGGGGAGGCAAAGGCTTTGCGCGAATTGCTGGCCGATGGGACGGTCGGCCGTGAGTGGACTTACACCGAGCTTTTCCAAGACGCAGAGCGGTGCGCGCGCGCGCTCGCCGCGCGGCATACGGCGGGCACGCGGATCGCGATCATGGGCGGCAATTGCCCCGAATGGGTGATGGTCCAATTGGGCGCGGCGATGGCTGGATTGGTGCTGGTCACGGTCAACCCATCGTTCACCGTACGCGAAGTGCGATATGTGCTGGAACAATCCGGAGCAGGCGCGGTCTATTACCAACCCAATGTGCGCGGCAGCGCGCTGCGCCCTGTGGTTGACGAAGCCGCCGTTGGCACCGCCGCATCAGACTTTATCATCGACATCGAAGATCACGCCGAGCTGTTTTCGGGTGAAGGCGATGGGGAATTGCGCGCGACGAAGCCGCATGACGTCTGCATGATCCAATACACATCGGGCACCACGGGCTTTCCCAAAGGGGTTCTGCTGCACCAACACGGACTGGTCCAAAGCAATTACGATGTGTTTGCGCGGTGGGATTTGGGGCCGGGAAAGACGGTTATGTGCCCGTTCCCCCTATTCCATACAGCGGGCAGCGCGGTCTGTGTGTTGGGCGTTTTAACGCATGGCGCGACCTTGATGCTGGTTTCGGTGTTTGATCCGGTCGCCGTGGCAAAGGCAATTGAGCGCGAAAAGCCGGAGGTGCTGGGCGGCGTCTCCACCATGATCTTTGCCGTTATCGAGGCGGCCAAAGCGACCGGAACAGATGTTTCCGCGGTGCAGCAAGTGATCAGCGGCGGCGCGATGGTGCAACCGGAACTGAACCGCGCAGCACAAGAGGTTTTCGGCGTGCCGATCCTGATCGTTTATGGTCAGACCGAAACATCCCCCACCATAACCGCCGCGTGGCCCACCGATACGGGCGCCGATTTGACCGAGACCATCGGGCAGCCGGGATCGCATATGGAAGTCGCCATTCGGTCCCCTTCTGACAATTCGGTTTGCGCGGTCGATGAACAGGGTGAGATTTGCATGCGCGGGTTCAACATGATGGTCGGATACAACGACAATTCGGCGGCCACTGCCGAAACCATAGATGCAGACGGCTGGCTGCACACGGGCGATTTGGGCACAATGTGTTCGCGGGGATATGTGCGGATCACGGGCCGGGTAAAAGAGATGATCATTCGCGGCGGCGAAAACTTGTTCCCTGCCGAAATCGAAGCCGCCTTGCTGGAGCATCCCGCCATCGCCGAGGTCGCCTGCGCCGGTGTGCCAGATAAAAAGTGGGGCGAGATTGTCGCTTGCTTTATGCGGTTGGCCGATGGTGCGGAGCGCCCCGAGGATGATGAGCTGAAAGCGTTTATCCGCGAGCGCCTGTCGCCGCAAAAAACGCCGGCGCATTGGGTGTGGGTGAGCGAATTCCCGCTAACGGGATCGGGCAAAATTCAGAAATTCGCGCTGGCAGAGGCATTTGCGCGCGGAGACTTCAGCTGACCTAGGGGCAAGAGCTAAAGCCGTTTGAAATTGAACGCCGCATTGAGCGCAAACATCGCCAGCCCGGCAAAGACGGACACCACAATTCGGGCCACCAGATAATTTATCGGCGTCCAATGGGTCAGAGCCCAGAACATGCTGACCGTAATGATAAGGCCAACGATGGCGGTGCCAAGAAACAGCACATAGCCGGTCGATACTTTGCGATCCGACCCTGCGAATATCCACGTTCGGCCGAAAATATAGTGAACCGAATTTGTAAGCACGAAGGTGACGCCGGTGCCCAGGACAGGGTCCACATTGGCCTTTTCAACCAGCAACCAGAGCAGCCCAAGCCCAGCCAAAAACACACCCGTCGAAACGACCGTGTTGCGCCACAGCATACCCCCGGCGCGGCGCGTAAAGAAACGTGCGAACATGGTGCGAAGCGATGCCAAACTTGCGCCCGGTTCTAGGCAGGGTGAGTGCTGAGCGGAGCGGGTTTGGGGTTATTTTCCCCTGCGTCTTCCCAATCGGTGCGGCGGGGAGCGCCAAACCACAAAAACAACAGCGGCAATTTGATAAACAGCAATTCGGAATGGATCATCCGGTCAATCCACCGCTCGCGCGCGCTTGGGGCACGCCGCTGATTTTCGGCGAGCCATTTGTCATAGGGCAGGAAATGGTCGGGTTCATCGACGTGCACGACCTGAAAAATTTTGAGCAGCGCCTTGTCCTGTTTCACATTCGGATGGTCGAGCAGAATATCAACCTGCTTAAGCCCGCGCTTCTCCGTTAGAGAGATAACCCTGCACAAACGCTCAAAAAGATCGTCGCTGGCGATAATCGCGTCTGTATCGAGAGCATCGATTGATGTGCCAAAGGTGATTTCAATGAAGCGGTCAATGTGCCCGAAAGCCCTGTCCAAGGCGATCGGCATCTGCCCGCGCAATTGGAACCAGCGTTTGAACATGGTGTAATGTTTGCGTTCATCCGCCCGGTGTTTTTCCACTGCGGCAATAAACTCGGTCGCCTCTGGATGTTTGGCCTTCACCGCTTCCAAAACCCGGTCGAGCGCGGTGTAGCCCCGGTGCTCGTTATAGATGTAGATCGATCCGAGAAGGTGAAGATATCGCTGCGAGAGCCAATTTTTCATTCCGAAAGTGTACCATGATTGATTGAGGCCGTCACGGTGTTCCGGAGGCGGCGTGATGAAGCGGGGCCGCAGGCTCAAAGGCGCGCGGATCACTTAACTCGTGCGCCAGACTTCCCCATCGAGCGCCGCCATTCCCCGCCTTTCCAGATCGATCAAATGCGCGGTGACGCTCATTTCTGCCGCGCCGATCAGGCGTTTATCCAGCCCCTTGTACATATCCGGGATGAATTCTGAGACTGGCCGGGCTCGCTCTGCCATCAGCCGCATGATCTGGTTTTCGCGTTGGCGGCGATGACCCATCATGCCGCGGACCAATTGGCGCGGTTTTTCTATCGCGGCGCCATGGGCCGAATGGTACCGGACATCTTCGCGCGCCATCAGCTTGTCTAGGCTCGCCATGTAATCGCCCATATCGCCGTCAGGCGGGATCACCACGCTGGTCGACCATCCCATTACGTGATCGCCGGTGAACAGCGCGCCGCTTTCTTCCAATGCAAAACACAAATGGTTCGACGTGTGGCCCGGCGTTGCGACGGCGGTCAGAGTCCATCCGGTGCCGCGCATTTGTTCGCCGTCTTCCATCACGCGGTCTGGTTCGTAAGTGGTATCAAACGCCTCATCAGAACGCGGTCCATCCACATTTAACACCAACGGCGCGCAGCCGACGATCGGTGCACCGGTTTGCTTGGTCAAAGGAGCGGCGGCGGGCGAATGGTCGCGGTGCGTATGGGTGCACATGATCGCGCTAACCTTTCGCGTGCCAATGGCGGCGATGATGGCGTCTATGTGCTCTGGATCATTGGGTCCCGGATCAATCACCGCGCAATCGGGCCCATCCTGCGGTCCGACCACATAGGTTTGCGTCCCGGTGTAGGTGTAGGGTGATGCATTGGGCGCCAAGACGCGCAGCACCAAAGGTTCGACTTGATCCGCCAGCCCGGTGGGCCACGGCTTTGGGGGAATGCCTGCCATGGGCTTGCATATGGAGAATTGGGTGGCAGAAGTGGACTCTTTTGTTTTTCGCAACCCATCCGGGGCGCGGTTTCCTCGCTCATGCGACCTGATGGTTGCACCGCTGCGTGACCGATTAACACGCCCTATGAACCGGAGTGCCTGTAAATGTCCGATTATGTCCTCGTCCTAGACGAAGGAACCACGTCCACCCGCGCGATGTTGTTCGCCAGCGATGGTGTGCTCGTTGCCAGCGCGCAGGAAGAATTGACGCAGCATTATCCGCAATCGGGTTGGGTTGAGCATGATGCGGCTGAGGTATGGGACAAAACGCTGAAATGCGCGAACGCTGTGATCCCAAAGGCGGGCGGCGCGGCGATGATTGCCGGGATCGGCATCACCAATCAGCGCGAAACGGTGGTGGCGTGGGATAAAAATACAGGCGAGCCGCTCACCCGTGCGATTGTCTGGCAAGACCGCCGGACCGAACCATTCTGCGCTGAATTGCGCGATGCCGGGCATGAGGCAGAGGTGCAGCGCCGCACCGGGCTGTTGCTGGACCCGTATTTTTCCGGAACCAAAATGCGCTGGATGCTCGACAATGTTGCCGAAGTGCGCGCGGCGGCGGATGCGGGCGTTTTGGCGTTTGGAACGGTCGAAAGCTGGTTGGTCTTCAAACTTACCGCCGGTGCCTCCCACATCACCGACGCCAGCAACGCCAGCCGCACTTTGTTGATGGAGCTTGCCGGTGAGGGCTTTGATAAAGGGCTTTGCGACCTGATCGGCGTGCCGCATTCTTCTCTGCCTAATGTGACAGACATGATCGGGGCCTTGGCTAAGACAGATGTGAGCCTGTTCGGACGCGAAATTCCGATCACTGGCCTGGTCGGCGATCAACAGGCAGCCACCATCGGTCAGGCCTGCCTCGCTCCCGGAGAGACTAAGGCGACCTATGGCACCGGGGCGTTTGTTCTCACCAACCAAGGCGAGCGTGTCCCGCATTCCAGCAATCGTTTGCTCGGCACGGTCCTCACGCAAATAGCGGGCAAGCGGACTTACGCGATCGAGGGGTCGGTGTTTGTCGCGGGGAGCCTTGTCCAATGGCTGCGCGATTCATTGGGCATTGTTGATGATGCGGGCGATACTGAAACGCTGGCCCGGTCGATTGAAGACAGCGGCGGGGTCACAATTGTCCCCGCCTTGTCGGGTCTGGGCGCGCCGCATTGGAATGCCGATGCGCGCGGTGTGATAACGGGGCTCAGCTTCTCCAGCGGCAAAGCACAGATTGCCCGTGCCGCGTTGGAAGCGATGGCGCATCAGACGCATGATCTGGCGCGCGCATTTGCCGCCGATGGAACCGCTTGGGCGACATTGCGCATCGATGGCGGCATGGCCGCGAATGATTGGATGGCTCAGGATATGGCCGATATGTTGGGTATTCCGGTCGAAAGGCCCGCCTTCGTCGAAACAACCGCATTGGGCGCGGCCATGTTGGCAGCTGCCGGGGCAGGCCTTTATCCAGACTTGGATGGAGCAGCACAGGCCATGCGCGGCGAGCTGACAATGTTTACGCCCAAAATGCCGGACGATGTTCGCGAAGAGCGGTTGGGCCGTTGGCGCAAGGCGTTGAGCGCGGTTTAGTTAGCGCAGGTCAGACAGGCGGCGTTCCAAACGGGAATGGATCGCGCGCGCAGGTGAAGCCATTTCAAAGCCGCTGCGCCAAGCTTCGTCGAGCCGCGCGATGCGTTGGTGCAGCCGCTCCGTCTCTGCAATCAACTCGCAGGTCTCTGGCTCCAAGGATTCCAGCGCTTTGGGATCAGCCTCCCGGTCGGACGGCAGTGTTCCGTTGCGGCGCACTTGGGTTTCGCTCAATTCGCCAGAGAAGAATGCCCGTTGGTTCAGCAACCAAGCCAGAACCTGCATCATCCGCGTGGTTGTTTTCAGCCCCTCGGTAGACAGCGCCAAGCGGACTGTTGCATCTTCGCCAATCTCTGGCTCTCTCACGCCCAATGCAAAGACCGCGCGAACATCATCGGCCAAAACCAATGCTTCGGTGTACAGTGCCTCAATAATTGGCCGGGAAAGGTTCGTAGTGCGTGTCATTGATTGCGTGCGGTATGCCTCATCAGGCCGCGTTACCAGCGGCCTATGGTTACTATCCGGATAAGATTTTTTTGGCGTCCCGTATCGGAACAATATCGGCAGGTTATTAACGACAGGTTTCCACTCACCAACAGGTAATGAGCGGTTTCAATTGCTAGATAGTGGTCGATCTAAAATCGCTGCACACGATTAACAAAAGGTCGCCTATGCTATAATATCCGGAAGTAACGTGTCTTCAATGATTGAAATCTGATCTTTCAGACGCAATTTTCTTTTCTTCAACCTGGCAATTTGTAGTTGATCTGTGGACCCGGCGAGCACAAGCGCCGCCACCGCCGCATCAAGGTCGCGATGCTCAGATACGAGCAGTTCCAGGCGCTGTTGCAGTTCTTGCTCATTCATTGCCGAAAAACTCGCACGATCCGTTTGATTTGCAGTGGGGGGATTATGCGGCATTTTGCTGCGGGCCGCTACGCCATTCTATGCGGTTGTCCTGATTTGCGTCGGCTCGGCCGATGAAATCGGTTAGGCACTATGCCGGATGCTGTTCAGCCGCTTCCGAGGGATTGGAGCGCAATTTGCCGCAAAAACACGCTCGTGCATCGTTTCGTCATTCAATAGGCCTTTGCAAGTTGGTTTGATTATGTTCAATTCATGACCTGCGGCCCGGCCGCTTCGTGCCGAGTCGCTCCCCAGGGGCCGGTCCCACACATCGCGTGGGGCACCCCAAACATAGGAGAACGCATATGGCATCTTCCGCAGCTTCATCTCACATGAATGCTCTCCAAACCAAACACGCAGGGCTCGACGCGCAGCTTCGCGACGAACAAGCCCGCCCTGTTCCGGACGCAGCGATGGTCCAGGCAATCAAGAAACAGAAATTGCGATTGAAGGAAGAGATTGCGCGCTCATAGCAGCGCACTAACAATCACTCAGCAAATCGGATGCAGCGGCGCGGCTGCGGGTGGGACACCTCCGCAACGCGCCTGCTGATCTGGGAATCTCGAATTCCCATGCTTGGCCTTGAGGCCATTGCAGATTGAGGCTCTGGCCTCTAACCCGGACACAGTCATGAACTCCGCTGCTTCCACTTCTGCTCGCCAGATCCTCACTCGTATGCACGAAGTGATGGCATCGCGCATGCATGCGCAGGGCAAGCTTGACCAAGTGGTCGAGATTATTGGCGAAAGCCTTAGCTCAGAAGTGTGCTCTGTATACCTTCTTCGCGAAGGGATGTTGGAACTGTTTGCGACGCGCGGCCTGAAACAAAGCGCGGTTCACGTCACCCGAATGGCAATCGGGGAGGGCCTAACCGGTGTCATCGCCGATAATGTCGAAACGTTGAACCTAGCCGAAGCGAAAGCGCACCCGGACTTTCAATACCGCCCTGAAACCGGAGAGGATAAATTCCATTCCTTTGCCGGTGTGCCTATCGTTTACCGCGAACGCGCTGTTGGGGTTCTGTGTGTTCAGCACCTTGATCCGCGGCGCTATGAAGAGGTGGAGATTGAGGCGCTTCAGACGACGGCGATGGTGCTGTCGGAATTGATCACCAACGCTGAATTGGTGGATGAAGAAGAAGCGCTTGCATTATCGCCGACGCAGGCGGGGCCGCAAACGCTGTCTGGCCTGACCTTGGTGAAAGGATTGGGCGCAGGGATCGCTGCGTTTCACCAGCCGCGCGTGCAAATCACGCAGGTCATGGCCGACGATATCGAGGCCGAGCGTGAGCGGGTTTACCGTGCTTTTGACAAGATGCGCGAACAGATCGACACGCTCGCTGGCCAAGCAGAATTCGGAGTTGGCGGTGAGCAAGAAGAGGTCCTCGAGACCTATAAAATGTTCGCCTATGACGAAGGATGGTCGCGCCGCATCAATGACGCGATCGATTCCGGATTGACCGCAGAGGCGGCGATCGAACGGGTTCAGCAGCGCACCAGAATGCGGATGCGCGAAATTGACGATCCGTTGCTGGCCGACCGGATGCACGATCTGGAAGATTTGGCGAACCGGCTTTTGCGGATTGTCTCTGGTCAGATAGGCACCGCCGCACAGCAGGGTTTGCGCAAGGATACGATCCTGATTGCGCGCAATCTGGGCCCGGCGGAATTGCTCGAATATGACAAGCGGCGGCTGAAAGGCGTGATCCTCGAAGAGGGCTCGCTTACTGCGCATGTCGTGATTGTGGCCCGCGCGATGGGTGTGCCGGTCCTTGGGCGGACAAAGAGCCTGCGCGGGATTGTTCGTGAGGGCGATGAAATCCTCCTCGATGCGACGTCGGCGACCGCGACAATTCGCCCCTCATCCCAAGTCGCCGAAGCGTTTGCGCAACGCTTTGCCAAGACGCTTGAGAAGCAAGCTGTCTATGCGCAGCTGCGCAATGTGGAGCCGTTCACCCGCTGCGGCACCCGCATCCAGGTTATGATCAACGCGGGCTTGCGTGATGACATCAGTTCGCTCGCGCTAACGGGTGCGGATGGTGTGGGCTTGTTCCGCACTGAGTTCCAATTCCTGGTTTCCGCCACTCTGCCGGCGCGCGAACGTCAATTGCGGCTTTACCGCGATGTTCTTGACGCAGCGGGCGACAAACCGGTGATCTTTCGCACGGTTGATATCGGCGGTGATAAGGCGGTGCCTTATTTAAGCTCTGACATCGCGGCGAATGATGAAAACCCTGCGATGGGCTGGCGGGCGTTACGCCTCGCGCTCCACCGAGAGGGTTTGATGAAAGCGCAAGGGCGCGCTTTGTTGGAAGCGGCGGCAGGCCGGTCGCTTTATGTCATGTTCCCGATGGTGTCTGAGCCGTGGGAATTTGACGCGGCAAAGGCGGTGTTTGAGGACCAACTTGCGTTCCTGAGGTCCAAGAAAAAGCGCGTTCCAGAGCACATCCGCTATGGGGCGATGCTCGAGGTTCCCGCGCTGGCCGAAGTGCTCGACATATTGCTGCCCAAACTGTCTTTCCTTTCCATCGGCACCAATGATTTAACTCAGTTCCTGTTTGCAGCAGATCGCGGCAACCCCGCTTTGGCAGAACGCTACGATTGGCTCAGTTTGCCGATCCTGCGCTTCCTGCGCCGGGTGATCCGATCCAGTGCTGGCAGCAATGTTGAGATTGGCGTGTGCGGTGAGATGGGCGGCCGCCGGCTGGAAGCCTTAGCATTGATGGGTATCGGATATCGGCGGCTGTCGATTACGCCTGCGGCTGTTGGTCCGATCAAAGAATTGGTGCGCAAGATTGATTTGAATGAAATTTCGGAAGCGATGGATGGGTGGCTTTCGAACCCAGAAACAGATTTGCGCAAGGAATTGAGCGAATGGGCGGCGGCACACAATATTGAGACCGATTGACCCCTAGCGGCGATGGCGCGAAGCCTTCGGGTGCGATACCGCTCTGACTAACTGCTATCTGGGTCACTTTGCCTGACTATACTGAAATTTACGAAGTGAATCCTTGACAGTTGGTAAGGCTGACAGCTTCAACGGGTTTACAACGAATCCGAAAAACCACGCTAAAGTGGATGGGGTCATGGATAGCGAATTGGACAGCACCACCGAAGAGCTGAGCGATGCCGCTCAGGCGACCGCCGAACCGGCGAGCGCGGGCGATCGGCTACGCGCAGCGCGCGAAGCAAAGCGCTTGGAGCTTTCTCATATCGCCGCAGAAACCCGTATTCCGATGCGGCATCTTGAAGCTATTGAAAACGGTGCATTTGATACCTTGCCATCGCGCACCTACGCGATCGGTTTCGCGCGAACCTATGCGCAGTCCGTTGATCTTGACAGTCAAGAGATAGCGCAGGCTGTGCGCGAAGAATTGGCGGATGGCCATGATCGCCATTCGGCGATGGCAGGCGGTATGGAGCCCGGCGATCCGGCAAAGCTCCCTGCTCGCGGGCTGGCATGGTTTGGCGCGTTTGCAGCTCTGGTCTTGGCCGCCGGAATTATCGCATTTGCCAGCACGTATTTCGGTGCGGGAAGTGGTCCGGGCTCTCTTATCGCGCAGAGTGACCAAGACGCAGAGGAAGCCGTCGCCGCTTCTGCCGCCAGCGCCGATGAAACTGCTTCGCCAGAAACGGTCGCTGCGGTCGGCGGACAGGTGGTCTTTACCGCGTTAGAGGATGGCGTCTGGGTTCGGTTTTACGAAGATGGCGGGGATCGTCTTTTCGAAGACACGATGGAATTGGGTGAGCAATATGAGCTTCCAGCAGGTGCAACAGAGCCGCGTATTAATACGGGCCGGCCTGATGCTTTCTCAATCACAATTGGCGGGCGTTCAGTCCCCAAATTGGCCGATGAACCGATTACAATGGGTGATACGCCTGTTTCCGCAGATGCTCTTTTGGCGCGTGCCGATATCGCTGTGGTTGCACAAACAGAGGCTCAATCGGCTAACAATTAATTCTGCTGATGTTGCCATCACACTTTGATTGCTCGCGATTGAAGTGCATTTCAGCGCATTCCGCCGATAAGTCATTATGCGGGGTCGACTTGATGTCAGCGGTTCGGCAGAGATTCTACGTGTGTTCATGCGCGCAATTCTACGTGTTGTAGAAACAGCAGCGCCAAAACCAGACTGGGAGCCTAAACCCGCCATGATCTCTTTTAAGAAGCCCGCTATCAAAACCGGAACAGTCATCGCGCCAGCAATCGTACCGGCAATTGGGGCGTTCGTTTGCGCCGCAGTTGTTGCGACCACGCCGGTACCCGCTGCCGCTCAAGATGATACAGAATCCCGTCTTCGCCGGGCCGAAGCAGAGATCCGCGCGCTGCAGCGGACCGTTTTCCCGGGCGGCGATGGCCGGTTTTTTGAACCGCAGATATCGGCTGATGGGACGCGCACAAATCCGCAAGCTGCAGCTCCATCAACCTCTGCGGTAACTGACATCCTTGCGCGGTTGGACGCGCTAGAGATGCAATTGCAGCGGCTCACTGCACTGACAGAAGAAAACAGCAATGCGGTAAGCGGGCTGGATACGCGGGTGACGGCTCTTGAAACCGGAACCGCGAGTTCGGCAACGAGCGGCGCTGAAACAGCGGCTCTTGAGGGGGCAGAGGCCAGCTCAGGCTCGCAGGCGTCATCGCCTTCTGCCGCTGCTACGCCGAACCCTGCCGCTCAAGAGCCAGCAGCCGGGCCTTCGCCCGAACGGATCGCCGCGGTTCAAGAAATCACGAAGCCTCAAACTGAGGATGCTGGCGATGACGAATATTCCTATGGTTTCCGCCTTTGGAACGCCGGTTTCTTTCCAGAGGCGAGGCAACAGCTCGCGTCATATGTCGAAGGGTATCCCGATCACTTCCGTCTGACCTATGGCCGCAATCTGCTTGGCCGGGCGTTCTTGGACGATGGTATGCCGCAAGAAGCCGCTCGTTGGTTCCTGCGCAATTATCAGGCCGACCGGACCGCGCGCCGCGCGCCAGACAGCCTGCTTTATCTGGCCGAATCCATGATTGCGATGGAGGACACGCGGCGCGCTTGCATCGCGCTCGCCGAATTTGGCGACACATATCCGGCGGTTGCTTCTGGCCGGTTGGCGGATCAATATGAAAGCAATCTGCGCAAAGTGACGTGCGAATAATCGGGCGAGTAATCGGGCAAATGGCCGGCTATTGATGGGCTCGGATTGAGCCAAGGGGGCAATCATTGATACGCCGATCAACATGGAGCGCTTGCGGAGCATTGACCCTGAGTTGATCGCGCGTTTTCGCGGGTCGGTCGAAGAACTTTGGCCATCACAAGAGCGCGGCGGCCCATTGGGGCTCGCCGTATCGGGCGGGCCAGACAGCCTCGCCATGCTTTTGCTCGCCCATGCCGCCATGCCCGATGACATCGCCGTTATCAGCATCAATCACGGGTTGCGCGCAGAGGCGGCGGATGAGGTCGCCTTGGTTAAGGCAATTTGCGGCGGCTTGGACGTGCCCTTCACCGGGGTAGACGTGCGCGTTGGCCCCGGCAATGTCCAAGCCAAGGCCAGAGACGCCCGCTATGCCGCGATAGTGGCATGGGCGAGGGAACATGCCATCGGAGCGGTTGCGACCGCTCATCACGCCGATGATCAGGCGGAGACTTTGTTGATGCGCCTGGCCCGGGGAAGCGGGCTTGCGGGGCTTGCCGGAGTGCGTTCTTGGACATCCTTGCCTGATAGCGATGTGCCCTTGGTTCGCCCCATGCTTTGGGCCCGCAAGGCCGAGCTCGAGACGCTGCTTGCCGACGTAGGGGTTGAGCCAGTGCATGATCCCTCCAACGCCAACCGCGCCTTTGACCGGGTGCGGGTCCGCGATCATTTGGCGGAGCACGATTGGCTGGATGCAGAGGCTATTGCAACCAGCGCGGGGCACTTGGCCGAAGGGTGGCGTGCGCTGGAATGGTATGCCGAGATTGATTGGGAAGAGATGGTGTCGCGCGATCCCGCTGCTGCGGTTCAGCCCTGCTACCGTTACTATGCCAATGTCCCGCGTGTCATTCAGATTGAGACAATCTGCCGGATCGTTGCGGCCTTAGGCGGGCAGGTCACCCGCAGTGAAGCAGGGCGAGCCGCCGATCGACTATGGCACGGTGAGAACGCATCCTTGGGAGGGGTCTTAGCAGCCCCGAGCGTAGAAAAGGTCGCGAAAGTTGGCGTGGAAATGCGGGTTTGGCGGTTCAGTCCAGAGCCGCCTAGAAACGCGCATTGACCCGCCAAACATCACGACATGATTTTGTCGCCGATGCCGATCATCTGGCCGCGCGTAATCACAACCCGGTCGCCGCGCTTGGCGATCTCAAACAGTTTCTCAGCGAAAGGATCAGGAACCCCGATACAGCCGTGTGAGGCATAGCCATTTTGCACAGGCGAACCGTGGATCGCGATCCCATCCCATGTCAGACGCAGCGTCCATGGCATTGGCGCGTTGTTGTATTTCTCTGACACATTGTCGCGTTCTTTGGTCAGGATCGGGAACGTGCCGAGCGGGGTCGGGTGCGATGTCGTACCCAGCAGCGCAACAGCGGTGCCGATTTCGTGGCCATCGCGGAACACGCTGATGACGCGGGCTTCAAGGTCGACCGTCATAACCAGCTCACCCGTCGCCGGGGCGCGGGATTCGTCCCAGTACCATTCGCCATAGCGGATGGTGCCTTCGATCGGCAGGATGCTTTTGATGACGAATGGATCATCGCTAACCGCTACCCGCGCAGCGGGCGCCGGAGCGGGTTCGGGAGCAGCCTGTACAATTGGGTTTGAAATCATCCGTGCAGCCGGACCGCGCGGGGCAACGTCCACGCTGGTGTCCACGTTGGTATCCACGCTGGATGCAGCAGCGTCCAACGCTGGAGCAACCGGAAGAGATGTCGCCGCGATCGGAGCTGGCGGCAGTTCAGGCAGATTTTCCACGTCGGTTGCGGATGCGTTATAGGGTTGAGGCAGGCTAGGATCGACCACAGACGAAGCACCGCCGGTGTTGGGATCGATTGCGCGAATGGCGTCTTCTGCGTCGGCTGCGACTTCGACGGCTGCGTTCGCGGCGTCGTCTGCAGCGGTCTGGGCGGCGACGATTGTTGCCCCACCTGAAAGCGCGATAAACCCGGAAAGAGCGGCCAGTCGGAAGGTGTTAAAAGCCATGATGCGGAAGTCCTAAACCCAAATTCTGCGCCAAGATGGTCACAGAGTCGCTGCGTATTGATGCGGGCACTATGCCGCGATTCCCAGTGAACTGCCAGTGACTAACGCGCGCAAACAGCCCGGCGTCCCTTCCGGGGACGGGGAACAGCCAAAGGTTAAAATGTAAAAATTTGTGACCGGCGGCGCGGGGCCGCCTTTACCCATGCGCTCCAAATTGATTGGCAATCGCCACCGACAGGCGCAGCATCAGCGAATAGGCACGATCAATTGGATCGATGTAATCGCGGGTAATCTGCGCATAGCCTTCAACGCTCGCATCGGGATAATCGGCGGGTGCATCCATTGCGAAATCGGCGGTGGATGGGAAATGCACTGGGAACGCCCGGCGCATTTGAGCCAGCGCGTCATCAATACGCAAACTGAACACCATCTCGAGCACATCCTCGCGGCTGATGTCATTCGCGCGGCTAAAGACCGGGACCGAGACCGCTTTGAGGAAAATGTGCTGCATCAAAGCAAGCCGCAATGCCTGCGCCGCGCCGATCATGCGGCGGGTGTCCTGCGTTGTGGGTTCGGGCTCTTCAGGCGGCAGGTGATCGAGCAGCCGGTGGAATTTGAGCGCATCGACACGCAGGCGCGAGGCCAAGCGGCGGAACACGCCGGTGCGGTCATCCTTGGTCAGATATTCGGCCAGCACTTCACACGCGGCTGACAAATGCGGCTCTGTCCCGCGATAGGGCCGCGTGGCCCAATAGGCAGAATTGAACAGTTCGCCGTGCGCCGCGACAGTCTTCACACTCGCCAAAGCATTCGATGTCCGTGCAAGGCGCAGCAATTGTTGACCACGCTCGCTTTCAGTTAGGAGAGCGGCGACTTCTTCGTAATTGCCATCCGCCGCGCTGCCGATCCCTGCGATCACGTTCACCGGATAACCCAGCTGTTGCAGGATCGAATTGTGCGGGATCGCGCGGATTTGGCGCAGGTTCATATCGCGATCTGCTGATAGATCGGATTGCCGGCGCGACACGCGGCTGCCGGTGGAGTTCAGCAGGCCAAGACCAAAGGCTGTGACAGCGCGGGAATAGGTCGCGCTGCGCAAATGGGCGCGTTGGTGGGCGCGGATCGCACGGTAGAAATCCAAACTGACATCGGTGCGGGTGTAAAGCGGATCGGTGTTTTCCGCTTCAACATCGGGGCTTTGCACGATGATCCGGGTCAGGGTGGCGCGGGCAAGATCGGGTCCGCGGAACACCATATAGCCATCGCCGCCTTGGAAGCTGACCTCTGGTTCCAGCTCGATATCGTTCGCGGCAAACTGGCTGCGCGCCCAAGGGCTCATCGGCCACGTTAGGCGGTCTGCAAACCCAGACGGATGCGCCCCGCGTCCCATGCTTTCGCCGTGGGTGTTGAATATCAGCGCGCTGACATCGGACAGGCCGTTGCGCGCCATGGCCTGCGCCATGCGCCCTTGCAGCCGCTCAATCGCGAGGCTGGCCGGGATTTGCCCGACGAACCGTCCCGCGTCAGAGAAACCCGTTTGGATGCAAACGCGTCCGCGCAGCCGGGCATAGGATTGATATTGTTCTTCTTTACATAGCGCCTCAAGAAAACGCCCACCGTGTTCGAGAGCGCTTTCTGTCTCAAACAAAGGCGAGACATCAACGCGGTTTTCAATGCCGAACAGTTTGGAGAAATAGAGCGCGGCCAGCACGGTCGATGGCTGTTCGCATTCAGCGATGAGCATCCGGATCGGCGTGTCCGCATCAATGTGACCAAGGATTTGCGCCATCGCGAGGAATTGCCGGGTCGCGGTAGAGCTTTCGATTGCGAGGCTGGCAAAATTGGTGCGTTTGGCTTCTACGCTGGACAGCATCCGGCGAAGGGTCGCCATGGCGCCTTTGCTGGCCAAATCGAGTTCCGGCGTTTCGTGTAGGTGCGCACGGATCGCGTTGTGCAATTGTTTGGCGTTCACCCGGAAATGCAGGTGCGCCATGCCCAGTCCATCGGCGCGCATGGTTGCGGCCAGTGTCTTAAGCACGACCGCACGCGAAGTGTCATCAGCGGCGCGGGCTTCGTCTTCGATTTGCGCGATAATGTCTGTGAGCGAAGTGAGCTTATCGGCGCTATCGGCGGTCAGTTTGTTGGCTGCTCGGGACAGGTCCGCTGGATCAGTCAAATCCTGCGCGAAAGCATCGACGCATGATTGGGTGTGGTCGGCCGCTGCGCGCAGTGTCGCCAACAGGCTGTGCGCAGAATCAATCGCTTCGAGCGCGGCGATATAGCGCGTTAGCCGCATCGCCTTTTCCTGAAGCCGGAACAGGATCGACGTGTACCATTTGATATCGGTCCGGCCGTCCATGTCATACCCGACCCAAGTCGCAAAGCGGAACGGCATCGGTGTCACATCATGCCATTTGTCAGGCCAAGTTTCAGCTGCGTGAGTCAAAGTTTCGCTGACAATATCAGCGCGGGCATCCTGTGCATCTGCAATCGCGGCCATCGCTTGGCTGTGCTCATATTGCAGCGTGACCGCAGGGCGTTCTTCTCCTGAGGCGCACGTCTCGCGGGTGATTTTGGTGCCCTTGCTGACCCTGTCCGCGACCGCTTTGGTTTGCGCCGGAGTGAGCAGGAACGTGGGATGCGCGGTGAAGACGGCGTGCAAACGCGGTGTTTCCCAGCGCGTTTGAAAGGCTGCAAAGTCTGTGTCGCGCATCAAAACTGATTTCAGATCGTGCTGATTGGCGCTTTGGCCAACAGGGGCGACCAACCGTTCTAACCGGCCTGCGCGCGATTTCAGGCTGCTGCATTCCAGTTCTTCGACCAAACGCTCCAAAGCGTCCAGATCCATCGTGCCGCCTTCAACATTGCGCGACAAATCGAGGCCCAATTGGAACACCGGATTGAATAGCGGTGTTTCACGCGTGCGGGCGTGCAATTCCTTCAACCGTTCGCCGAGATCGGCGACAGAGTTCAGGGGGAGCGTCATGATTACTGGTCCTCATAATATGTTTGGCTAAACGCCGCCGCTGCCCCGAACAGGCCAGGTTGTGGGTGCGTTATAAGTTTTACGGGGATGGTTCCCATGAGGGAAGAGAACCGCCCTTTGGCTTTAAACCTGTCGGCAAAGCCTGATGATAGCAAAGTGTCGCGGATTCGGTATCCCAATCCGCCTGCAATCACTACCCCATCGGCTCCTTGGGTCAATGCGATATCGCCCGCGACCGAACCCAGCGCCAAACAAAAGCGGTCGACCGCCGCTGAGGCGAGGCTGTCTTCGCCAGACATGCCCGCTGTCCAAACCGCCACATCGTCCAATTCATGCACCGCGCGGTTTTCGAGTGCGGCGAGCGTTTGATAGATATCGACAATGGCGGGGCCAGAGACGACGCGTTCGTTGGAAACGCGGGTTAGCCTTTTGCGCAGCCGTGCAAGGATTGCGTCTTCGATCGCATCAAGCGGAGCAAAATCACCATGCCCGCCTTCGGTCGCCTGCACCCTGTATTCGCCTGTCTTGCCGCGCCAGAAATACGCCACACCAAGGCCAGTTCCCGGGCCAAGCACGCTGATGGTGCCCGTTTCAGGCAAGTCTTTGCCGGGACCCGCAAGGTGGAGGAATTGTGATACTGGCGCGCGAGCAGCGGCATGGGCAACCGCTTCAAAATCATTGACGATCAGATGCTGAACACAGCCCAATTTCTCTTCGATCAATGGCGGGCGGATGATCCAAGGGTTGTTGGTAAAGCGGATAATGTCGGCGTTGATCCGCCCGGCGACTGCCATGGCCACGCGTTTGGGCAGTGTGCCGCCCATGCGTTCACGAAAATCTTCCCACGCGGTTTGGAAACTGGCGTGCGTTTCTGTTTGAAGGGTGATGGGATCACTCAAGGTGATTTCCCCATCAGCCTTCAAGGATGCGATGGCAAAGCGGGCATGGGTGCCGCCAATATCGACCGTGACAATGTCCTGATCCGTCACGATCCTAAAGTCCCGCGCTCGCGAGCATGGCCGATGCGCCTTGCTCTGCTCCGTCGGCCTGGGATTGGAACATCCGGAACAATTCGCGACCCACGCCATGTTCTATCGCTGGCTCTGGTGCGGGGGTGCGGGCCGAAAGATCAGCGTCCGTGGAGAGCGCTCCGGTTTCTGCGCACACCCGCACAATATCGCCGTCTTGAAGCAGCGCGAGCGCGCCGCCGTTCTTTGCCTCAGGCGTGATGTGAATGGCAGCCGGGACTTTGCCGCTGGCCCCGGACATCCGCCCGTCTGTGACGAGCGCGATTTTGTGCCCGCGGTCTTGCAGCACCGCGAGCGACGGGGTGAGGGCGTGCAATTCCGGCATCCCATTGGCGCGCGGCCCTTGGAACCGCACAACGACGACGACATCGCGGTTAAGTTCGCCCGCTTTAAAGGCGTCGGTCACGGCCGCCTGTGTTTCAAACACGCGGCACGGTGCCTCTATGGTCCAGCGATCCTTTGCCACTGCCGATGATTTAAAACAGGCGCGGCCAAGGTTACCGGTCAGCAATTTCATCCCGCCGTCCCCTTGGAATGGAGCGGATGCGGGGCGCAGCATCGTGTCGTCGCGGCTTGCCTCAACCCGGCTCCACGCAAGCGCCTCATCCTCCCAAACCGGTTCTGCGGTGTAGGCGCTGAGACCATCATCCCAGACGGTCAGAATATCGCCATGCGCAAGGCCAGCATCGAGCAATTCGCCGATGACATAGCCCATGCCGCCCGCGCTGTGGAACTGGTTCACATCGCCCGCGCCGTTGGGATAGACCCTTGCGAGCAGCGGCACGACGCTGGAAAGCTCAGCCATATCGTTCCAATCGATGCGAATGCCCGCCGCGCGCGCCATTGCCGGAATGTGGATCGCATGATTGGTGGAACCGCCCGTCGCGAGCAGGCCGATAACGGCATTGATGATCGCCTTTTCATCGACCACCTGCGCCAATGTGCGCGTTGTTGTTCCGGCCAGCTCGGCCAGCCGGTGAACCGCAGCGCGGTCCAATGCTTGGCGCAGTTTCGTGCCCGGCTGGATGAACGCTGATCCGGGGATATGCAGGCCCATCATTTCCATCATCATCTGATTGGAATTGGCGGTGCCAAAGAATGTGCAGGTGCCGGGCGAATGATACGATCCCAGCTCGCTTTCGAGCAGGGTATCGCGGCCCACTTCGCCGGTCGCATATTTCTGGCGGGTTTCCTGTTTCTGTTTGTTCGAAATGCCGCTTGGCATGGGACCAGACGGAACAAAAACCGCCGGCAGATGCCCAAATCGCAGCGCACCGATAAGCAAACCCGGCACGATCTTGTCGCAAATGCCCAGCGCCGCGACCCCGTCATACATCTGATGCGACAGCGCAATCGTGGTTGCCATAGCGATGGTGTCGCGGCTGAACAGCGACAGCTCCATCCCGTCTTCGCCTTGGGTAACGCCGTCGCACATGGCGGGCGTGCCGCCTGCGACCTGAGCCGTGGCGCCAACTTCGCGGGCGAAGATTTTCATCCGGTCGGGATAGCGGCCATAGGGTTGATGCGCGGACAGCATGTCGTTGTAGGCGCTGACAATTCCGATGTTCGGCCCTCGTCCCGCTTTCATCGCGTCCTGATCCTCCAACGCGCCTGCAAAAGCATGGGCGAGGTTGGAGCAGGCAACGTCTTTGTGCTCGGGGCGGCGGCCGGCCTCTCGCCGCATCAATTCCAAATAGGCAGAGCGACCTTCGCGAGAATTCTCGATCACCCGCTCTGTCACGCGGTGCAGCGTATCGTGCAGTTTATTCATGCCAGCTAACCCCGTCACGTTCAGCAAGGGCAATGGCCGCGCTTGGCCCCCAATTGCCCGCGTTGTATGTTTTTGGTGTCACGCCGTTTGCTTCCCATTCGGCGCGGATCGCATCGACCCATTCCCACTGCGCTTCCACTTCGTCGCGGCGGACAAACAATGTCTGGTCGCCTTTGATCAGGTCGAGCAGCAGGCGCTCGTAAGCAATCCGCCGGTGTTGACCGACAAAGGCATCGGGCATTTTGATCTGAAGCGGCACTTCGCGCAGGCGCACACCGTCCTCATCAAGACCCGGAACCTTCGCCATCAGCGACAGGGTTATATCCTCATCCGGTTGAATCCCGATGAGTAGGCTGTTGGGTTGAAGACCCGCCCCTGTCCCTTCAAAAATTGAATGCGGCACAGGACGGAATTGAATCAAAATTTCAGTAACGCGTTCGGGCATGCGTTTGCCTGTGCGCAGATAAAACGGCACGCCTTTCCAGCGCCAATTGTCCACGTGCGCCTTGATCGCAGTAAAGGTTTCTGTGTTCGATTCCTTGCCGAGCTCGTCGTCGTATCCAGGCACAGCCTGCCCATCGACCGCTCCTGCGCGGTATTGTCCGGTGACGGTTTCTGCGGCGCTGGCGGGGCGAAGTGCGCGCAGAACTTTCACCTTTTCATCGCGCACTGCGGTTGCGTCAAAGCTGGTCGGCGGCTCCATCGCGACAAGCGCGAGCAATTGCAGCATATGGTTTTGAACCATATCCCGCAAAGCGCCAGCATCGTCATAAAACGCCACGCGTCCTTCGAGGCCGACGGTCTCCGCAACGGTAATCTGAACATGGTCAATCACGTTCGAATTCCAAATCGGTTCGAACAGGATGTTGGCAAAGCGCATTGCGAGCAGGTTTTGAACCGTTTCCTTGCCCAAATAGTGGTCGATCCGGAAAATCCGGTCTTCGCTAAACGCTCCCGCGACCGCGTCGTTGATTTCAGCTGACGTGCCGAGGTCGGTGCCAAGCGGTTTTTCAAGGCACATCCGCACCCGTTCGCCGGTCAGACCAGCGTGTTCCAGACCCGCGATGGTGGGGCCGAACAGGCTGGGCGCGGTGGAGAGGAAGATTGCGAGACCGCCATTGTCGTTGCTGGTTCCGGCCTCTTCGACTTTTGCTGCCAAAGCGGTGAAGCCGTCTATCGTGCTGGCGTCGAGATGTTGGTAGCTCAGTCGGTTGAGAAATTGAGCCATACCGCCGCGGCGCTCTGCGGGAAGAAATTCTTCCAAAGCCGCGCGCGCCATTTCGCGAAATCCAGCGTCGTCCAAGTCGCTGCGTGCGGTGCCAATGATCGCCAGATTTTCTGGCAGCAAACCATCAGCATCCAGCGCGCACAAGCTGGGCAGCAATTTGCGGCGCGACAGGTCGCCAGTTGCCCCAAACAAGAGCAGTCGATCAGCGGCAAATCCGGTCATTAAAGTTCCTTCACATCCACAAGGATGACCCATTGTTAGCGTTCACAACGCGCGGCTTCAATCACTTGTGAAAGCAATCTTTACGTACAATAGCGCGCATCATGCACTATTACTCATTATTTCTAATGTGACAACGATGTCAATTCGACGGCACTGTACAAAAATTCCATCGGGCCAAACGTGGTCAGGAAACTGACATCGGCCGCGTCGCGTCCCACGCCGATGATCGCTGTTTTTGACAGATCGGCCATGTCGGTCGCATCGACCAAATGCCAAGATCCGCCGTCTTTGCCTGATGGATCAGCAAGATACACCTGCGCAACAGCATGAAAATCCTGCGGTGCAACGCCGGGTGCATAGCAGGCGACATAGCGGGCAGGGATCGAAGAGGCGCGCGCCAGTGTGACAAGCACATGGGCAAAATCGCGGCAAATGCCCTGACGCTTGATAAGGCTGGCCGAGGCGTCGGTTGCGCTGTCGGAGGATCCCGGAACATATTCGAAATTGCCCAGAATCCACCGGCGGATCGCGTCAATGCGTGCACCGCCGCTGGTTCCTTCGAATTCGGAAGCGACAAGCCCCTGAAATTCGTCGGCCCGGCAATAGCGCGAGTCGAGCAAATATTTCACCGCTTCGCTGGGCAGGGCGTGAGGCGCCAGAGCCGCGCGGTCCGATAGGTCGTGCGCTGCGCGATCGTGTGTGACGGTGGCTGAATATTCGACTTCGATCCGGCCCGCCGTGTGCAGCCAAATGCGCTGCCCAATGCCGTCCTCTGCCGCAACCCGGGTCAATTCCTTGGCCGCGTTGATATCGGTAGAAGCTTCCTCGATTGTCTGTCCTTCCGCATCGGCGACTTCAAATTGGAGCAGCGCCGAGGTTGGCTGTTCAACGGTAAACGCAAAGCGGGAGGAGATTTGGATGCTCATGATTGTGGTCACTTATCGGATCACGCGAATATTTGCGCATTCAAAATGCGGCGTTCGGGCAAAAGCCGCGCAGATGCAGAAGATGGGGTGAGGCGATGAACGCTCTTTGCGAGCGTTTCAGGGTGATTTTCCTACAATGCCCGGCCGCCGTATAACGCGCATTGCTCATCGAAACCGCCGAACCGAAAACTCGCGAATTGGAAGTTGACACTTATGCTGGTGAAACGCGCAACTTGTTATATTCTATCAGAGGTTTATGCCCCAAACGCATTTTTCTAAAGAACCCCCATACGCGGTCCAGTGGGGCATAGGGTCAGCCGGTAATCGCGCCATAAAGGTCGTGTGCATCGGCATCCTCAATTGTGACATTTACGATGTCACCGGGGGCAAGCGTGGCAGGCACTTCGCGCAAGTAGACAGCGCCGTCGATCTCTGGCGCGTCGGCCTGACTGCGGCCGGTTGCACCAATGTCGCCGTCTTCATCCGCCTCGCCGACTTCATCGATGATGACCGGCAGAGTTCGGCCGACCTTGGCGGTCAGCTTGGCGGCGGAGATGCGTTCGGTGACCTCCATCAGGCGGGCGTAACGCTCTTCCTTGATCGCTTCGGGAACGGGATCGGGCAGGTCATTGGCCTTGGCCCCTTCGACAGGTTCGAAACGGAACGCACCGACCCGGTCGAGCTGTGCTTCCTCAAGCCAGTCGATGAGGTATCGGAAATCGTCCTCCGTCTCACCCGGAAAGCCGACGACGAAGCTGGAGCGGATGGCGATGTCGGGGCATATGCCGCGCCAGCTCTTGAGCCGTTCAAGCACCTTGGCCTCATTCGCGGGGCGCTTCATGCGTTTGAGAACGGACGGCGCGGCGTGTTGGAACGGAATGTCGAGATAGGGCGTCAACAGCCCCTCGGCCATCAAGGGGATGACCTTATCGACGTGGGGGTAGGGATAGACATAGTGGAGGCGCACCCACGGAGCCATGCCATCCGAAGTGCGCAATCCGCCAAGCTCGCGCGCCAGATCGGTCATATGGGCCCTCACGGGACTGCCCTTCCACATGCGCTCTTCATGCTTGGTATCGACACCGTAAGCCGACGTGTCCTGGCTGATGACGAGCAGCTCTTTGGTGCCCGCTGCGACCAGCTTCTCCGCCTCGCGCAGCACGGCGTCGATCCGGCGGCTCGCAAGCTTACCGCGAAGGTCAGGGATGATGCAGAACGAGCACGAATGGTTGCAGCCCTCGGAAATCTTGAGATAGCTGTAATGACGCGGCGTCAGCTTGATATCGGGCTGCGGGATCAGGTCGACATATGGCCCTTGGGATGGCGGGGCGTGTTCGTGGACGGCTTCCACCACCTGCTCGTACTGATGCGCTCCGGTGACGGCGAGCACTTGCGGATGGGCGGCGCGGATGGCGTCGGCCTCTTCGCCCATGCATCCCGTCACGATGACGCGCCCATTCTCGCTGATTGCCTCTCCGATAGCGGCGAGGCTCTCTTCCTTGGCGCTGTCGAGGAAACCGCAGGTGTTGACCAGAACCACGTCCGCTCCGGCGTAGTCCGGGCTCATCGCATAGCCATCGGCGCGTAGCCGGGTCAGGATGCGTTCGCTGTCGACCAGAGCCTTAGGGCAGCCGAGGGAGACCATGCCAACACGCTTGGCGTCTGCCAAAGCGCGGGGGGAAGAGGGTGTTGCAGATGTCATGACGGGCGCGCCCCTACACCGGTTCGCCGCATTGCGCCAGCTTTCCTACAGTGGCTCAGATTGCTAGTGCGGCGATAGGTAGGGAGGAAAAACCATGGATGATTTTGCATTGTGGCCAGTTTTGGCAGGGGCGGCAGCGTTCTTTGCGGTCGGTGCGCTTTGGTATGGGGTGCTGTTTGGCAAGGCGTGGCAAAACGCGGCCGGTATGTCTGACGAAGACGTGCAGAGCGGCAATATGGCGCTTATATTTGGACTGACGTTTCTGTTTGAAATGCTGATCGCGATGGTGCTCTGGCACTTAATTGCCCGCACTGGCGCTGCACCGCATGTTGTGATGATGATGTCTGTTGGTTTTGCCGTCGGCATCATGGTCCCGGCGATCGGGATCAACTACCTCTATCAACGCAAAAGCGGGAAGCTGTTTGCGATTGATGCTGGCCACTTCATCTGCGGAATGGCGGCAATGGGAGGGGTGTTCTTGCTGTTCCTGTGATCGAGCAGGTGCTTACCTAAAGACTATTCGGAATCGCCGTTGGCGGACGGAACGATTTCGACGATTACGTCGCCAGGTTGAAGGCTTTCGCACTCGGCCTCCCAATAGCCGATTGCACGGCCATTGCGGTAAATGCGAAGACCCCGGCCGCCGCTGGTAAGGTCAGAGATGGATGAGCCGCACTCTTCCTCTTTCACAACGCGTTCGACCAATTGGACGCGGCCCGTGACAGAAGCGAGATCGGCCAAATAATCGGCGATATGTGCGCCTTTGGCACTGCCCGCCAAGAGCAGGCCGGTAAAGCGCACCGGGTTGATGACGTTGTTGGCGCCAGCTTGCCTAGCAAGCAGCTCATTGTCGTCGGCACGAACGACCACGCTGATCGGAACGTTCGGCGCGAGATGCCGCACGGTCAGCACGATCAGGATCGATGTGTCATCCCGCCCAGCAGAGACCAGCACGGTTTGTGCCTCTTGGATGCGAACCGCCTTTAGCGTCTCATCACGGGTGGCGTCGGCGCACAGGACATTGACGCCCAGCTTCTCGGCCGAGGCAAGGCGATCCTCGCTCGGGTCGACAACCACGATGTGGTTCGCATCGGTGCCGCGCTGGATCAACTCTTCGACGCTTTGCGAACCGGAAATGCCATAACCGAGCACGACAACGTGACCCGAAAGCTTGTCTTGAATACGAGCCATACGCCACTTCTCCCAGCTGCGTTTGATGATGAAATTGTAGGCCGTGCCCACAAAGATGAAGAACACCGCGAACCGGATCGGAGTGACGATCACAGCCTCAACCATACGCGCTTTATCCGAGACCGGGGCTATGTCTCCAAAGCCGGTCGTGGTGATAGAGATCATGGTGAAATAGACGATATCGAGAAAGCTGACTTCGCCATCGACATTGTCGACGAGACCGTCGCGGTCGAACCAATGGATTAAGACGACGATTGAAATTAGGAGAAGCGCAGCGCCCAGCCGAATGGTGAGGTCGCCCCAAACCGGCAGCTTAACCGCCCTGCGAAGCGGCTTGAATTTGCGCGCAGCGGCTGCCTTGTCCGGTTTTGCTCTGAAAATCTCGTCGGTTTCGCGTTTTGCCATTGGGTGGTGTCTTACTCCTCTGACCCATCTTTAAACCGATTAGCCAACGTATCGATGCTGGCATAGTGGGTCAGGTCGAGTTGCAACGGTGTGACCGCAATGTAGCCGTCGCCAATTGCTTCCAAATCGGTGCCGTGGTCAAGCGTGTGCTCAATGGCGTGGAGGCCGAACCAGAAATACCGCTGTCCGCGCGGGTCTTTGCCTTCGACAATGGAACCCCGGGCGTAGTCGTGGAAGCCTTGGCGAACGATGCGAATGCCTTTGACCGCATCGGGCGTAAGTGGGGGGAAGTTCACATTGACCAATGTACGCGCCGAAAACGGCACATCGATCAACGGCTTGACGACCTTTGCACCCCATTTGCGTGCAGCCGCAAATTCGGCGTCCGTTCCTGCGGTTTCGCGGCTGTAGACTTGGCTGAGCGCGATAGAACGCACGCCTGCCAGCGCCCCTTCGATTGCTGCTGAAACTGTGCCTGAATAGGTAATATCATCGCCCAGATTGGCCCCGCGATTGACGCCGGACAGGATCAGGTCAGGCGGGGAATCCAGCACTTCGCGCAAGGACATCATCACGCTGTCGGTTGGGGTGCCGGTCACCGCAAAGCGCCGCTCACCAAACTGTTGAAGACGCACCGGACGGTTCAGCGTTAACGAATGCCCCGCACCCGATTGCTCTTCAGATGGAGCGCAGACCCAAATGTCATCGGAAAACTCGCGCGCAATCTCCTCGAGCACGGTGAGGCCCGGCGCGTGAATGCCGTCGTCATTGGTGATCAGAATGCGCATTAAGCGAGCGGCTCCAGCTTGGTTACACCGCCCATATAGGGCGCAAGGACATCTGGCACTATGACGCTGCCATCGGCTTGCTGATAGTTTTCAATTACGGCGACCAATGTGCGGCCCACAGCGAGGCCGGAGCCGTTGAGCGTGTGCAAGAATTCGGTCTTTTTTGAGCCTTCGGGGCGGTAGCGCGAATTCATCCGGCGCGATTGAAAATCGCCGGTGTTGGAGCACGAGCTGATCTCGCGGTAGGCATCTTGTCCCGGCAGCCAGACTTCCAAATCATAGGTCTTGCGTGCGCCAAAGCCCATGTCTCCGGTGCAGAGCAGGACCTTGCGATAGGGAAGGGCGAGCGCGCGCAGAACGGTTTCAGCCGCTTCGGTCATGCGTTCGTGTTCGGCGGCGCTGTCTTCTGGCCGAACGACGCTGACCAATTCGCATTTTTCAAACTGATGCTGGCGGATAAAGCCGCGCGTGTCGCGTCCGGCAGAGCCTGCTTCTGAACGAAAGCATTGGGTTAGCGCGGTCATGCGCAGCGGCAGCGCGCTGTCTTCGATGATCTTGCCCATAATGCTTGCGGTGAGGGAAACCTCGGCGGTGGGGATGAGCCAGCGGCCATCGGTTGTATGGAAGCTGTCCTCGGCAAACTTGGGCAGCTTATCCGTCCCATACATCGCCTCATCACGCACCAACACGGGCGGCGCGCATTCGGTGTAGCCATATTCGCGCGTTTGGTGGTCGAGCATGAATTGGCCAAGCGCGCGGTGCAGCCGGGCCATATCGCCGCGCAGGAATGTGAAACGCGCGCCCGAAATGAGCGAGCCTGTCTCAAAATCCATGCCCAAATCAGGCGCAAAATCGGCGTGTTCTTTGGGTTCAAAGTCAAAACTTGGCTTGTCGCCCCAGACCGAAACCTCAACATTGTCCGCCTCATCCGCGCCCATTGGCACATCATCAAAGGGGATGTTGGGAATGACCGCGAGAGCGTCTTTCAATTGCTCGGCGAGAGCCCGGTCGCGTTCTTCCATCGCGGGCATGGATTGCTTCAGTTCAGCAACCTCCGCCTTGAGAGCTTCGGCGGTGTCTTTGTCGCCTTGGCCCATCGCTTTGCCGATGGCTTTGGACGCTTCATTGCGGCGGCTTTGTGCCTCTTGCACTTTAGTCGTCAACGCGCGGCGTTCTTCATCAAGCGCAAGAATGCTTGTCGCTACAGGCTCAAGACCGCGCCGTGCCAACCCTGCGTCGAACCCATCAGGGTCGTCTCTAATCAAACGAATATCATGCATAAGCGCAGCCTATGCCCGCTTCGCCAGATGATGAAAAGAGTGGATCGGCGGGCTGAAAGTGGATGAGCCCGCCGATTCTGTAATTGTCGCGTCAGAAATTCACTTCGGCAGTCACATAAAACCGGCGCGGATCGCCGTAAAAGCCGGTAAGAGTTCCCTCCAGACCCAGCGTTGGTGCAAAGGGCGCGCCGCCCGTTCCGCCAGCGACAAAGTTGTAACCTGCAACAATGTATTCCTTGTCGAACAGGTTCTTTGCGTGCGCGCCGATGGAAAAACGCCCTTCGTCATCGGAATAGACGATGCTGGCATCGACAAGGACAAATCCGTCTTGGTCGAGGAACGGGTTGGGCGTTTCAAATTGGCTGGCATCGGAGCGCAGGGACGCGCTGCCGAGGAAATCAACCATCCCGCTGCCGGTCGGAATACCGAGGTTAAAGCCCATGTGGCCGGTGATGTCTGGGGTGTTTTGGAACACACGCTGATCCGCGACATCCACGCCAAATGCGTCAATGAACGTGTTGAAACCGGCATCAAGATAACCGAGCGACCAATTGACCAAGAACCGGCTGCCATTGCCTGCAAAATCGCGCCCAACCAGCGCGCTGCCTTCAAATTCAAAGCCGTTTACATCCGCGCTCGCCGCGTTGGATGTGATGCCGATGAAGCTGTCATTGGTGCCGTCGCCATTGGTATCGACCCCGACCGAACCGGGAATTTGGACATTGTCATATTGCCCGATGAAGCCGGAAACGGCGATCTTCAGGCGATTGTCCAGCAGCGATGCCTTCCACCCCAATTCAAAGCTGTCGACGGTTTCAGGTTCGAAACTCAAAAACTCGAACTGGTCATCGAAATCAATGTCGCCGTCGCCGTCCAGATCGGGCGCCGCGCTGGTTTGGCCGCGCGGGTCAAAGCCGCCGCCTTTGAACCCTTGGGAATAGGTGAAGTAGATGTTGTGGTTGGCGTCAGGCTGCCAGCTGATCGAGGCGCGAGGGTTGAAATCCTCGAATGTTGCCGAACCGTTGAAATCGCTGGTCACGGCAATCGGGATTGCTGTGCTGCCCGGGATAAACAGGTCGGAGAAACCGCCGATAAAGGTCGTGCGCAGGACACGGCTGGTGCGTTTATCATTGGTGTAGCGGCCGCCGAGCGACACGCTGATCGTGTCCGTCAAATCATAGGTAAAATCGGCAAAGACGCTGTAGGTTTCGGTGTCGACATCGCCCAAGGTTTGCGCGTTTAGTCCTGGCAGGCCAATCAGCGTGCCGGTGTTGGCAAGCAGCACGTCAAAGGCGGTAAAAGCACTCGCATCGAGATAATACAGCCCGACAACCCCTGAAAGCCGATCGCCTTCGTAAAGCAATTGCAGTTCTTGGCTGAATTGGTCGTTTTCATAAATGGCGGGCACATCGAGATCGCCCGATGGCAAGCTGTCGAAATCAATCGGCGTAGTAGAGGAATCCTCGCGGTATCCGGTGATCGATTTCAGGGTCAGCGTGTCGGACAGTTCAATCGCGATGTTGAGCGCGCCGCCGTAAGCCTCAACCTCTTGATCAACTACATTGAGGCCTGCGCGTGTGTCGAACACATCATCCAAAACAGGTGCGCCGGTTAGCAGGCCAGGAATGAGGCGTGAGCCTTGGCGGGCTTCGCTGTTGTCTTTCACATAGTCACCAGACAGGCGGACGAAAACGGGGCCATTGTCGAACTCAATTGTGCCGCGTCCCGCCCACACGTCTTTGTTGTAGTTCTCTGTGCCCAGATTGAGGTTGTCGCCAAATCCGCCGCGAGACAGGCGCGCACCGCTCGCTCCAATGGACAGAGTGTCCGTGATCGGAGTTGATCCGGTGATAATGAGATCGGCCTGATCGTAATTGCCAAGGGTGCCGCGCACCGACAGACTGGTTTCATCCGGCAATTCGGCGGTCACATATTTGATCGCGCCGCCAATGGTGTTGCGGCCATACAGTGTGCCTTGCGGTCCGCGCAGAACCTCTATCCGTTCAACGTCATAAACATCGAGCACAGCGGCCTGTGGACGGTTCAAATAGACATCATCCACATAAAGACCAACGCCGGCTTCGAACCCAGCGACCGGGTCTTGTTGACCGACGCCGCGGATGAAAGCGGTAAGGGTGGTGTTGGTGCCGCGGCTCACTTCCAACGTGATGTTGGGCACTTGCTGGGCGACTTGAGTGATTTCAAGCACGCCCTGCTGTTCCAAAGAGTCTCCGGTGATTGCGGTGATCGACAGCGGTACATCTTGCAGCCGCTCTTCGCGGCGGCGCGCGGTAACGAGAATGCCATTACCCTCTGTCTCAGGGACAGAGGCTTGGTCGCTCGCTGGGACCGGCGCCTCCTGCGCAGCAGCGGGCGCAGCAATTGCCGCAATGACTGCGCAGCCGGACATCAGCATCGCACGGTTACAGATCGCCTTGGTATTCATTGGTTTCTCTCCCAAACCTTCAATTGCATCCTCAATATTGAAAATTGAACCAACTTTCAAGTTCAGACTTGTGAATCCGGCATAATCTCCCTAGGTCGCTGGAAAGGTCTCACGCCTGAGGGGATGAAATTTGAGCGAGAACACGCCGCAATCAGCCGAGGGAAAGACACCGCGTACAGAGCGCGGACGGCGGACTTTGCGCAAATTGCTCGATGCGTCCGCGACTGAGTTCGGGGAGAAGGGCTTTCACGAAGCCTCAGTCAGCTCAATTACGCGCCGCGCCGGTGTTGCCTTGGGCACATTTTACACCTATTTCGACAGCAAGGATGCGCTGTTTCGGGCGCTTGTTAGGGACATGAGCGGCAATGTCATGAGCAGCGCGCGTTCCGCTCTTGATCGCGATATGACCGCGATGGAGGTCGAAGAAGCCGCTTTGGCCGCATTCCTCAAGTTCGCGCGCGACCACAAAGAGGTTTACCGGATCATTGATGAAGCGGAATTTGTCGATCCGGCCAGCTACCGGCTGCATTATGAAACAATTGCAGAGCGAATTGCCGCGCGCCTGAAAGCTGGTGGAGAATCCGGCGAGCTTCGCGGCGGGCTCGGCGAATTGGAGGCTTGGGCGATTATGGGAATGAACGTCTTTGTTGGTCTGCGCTATGTCGTGTGGGATGCGAGGGGCGACGCCAAGCAAAGCGCCGCAAAAGATCGAGCGGTAGCAAGCGGCGTAAACCGCTTGCTCGCCGAAGGAATTATCAAGAAATAGCCAGGGCCAGCGCTATGGCAGGTCGAGGATCACGCGGGACGCCAGCGCAGACACGCGGCCGGGTGACGCGGGCGCATCGGGAACGGTCGGCGCATCGTCCGGCCACAGCGCCAGCATCGTGTCCAATGTCTCGCGGATCGAATCGGCTTTTGGAGCGTCGAGCGTTCCGGCAATGTCGCGGGCGACTTTTACAAAGCCCCATGCGTCTTGGTATTCGCGCGGGTCGGTCACCGCGCCTTCGGTGATGGCCGCCGAATATTCCTCAATCGCCGTGTCCAAAAGGAAACGAATTTGCGCCGCGCCATCGCCGCCTGCCGCTTCGCGCATTGCCGCCAAATTCGCTTCGGCAGCGGCCAATTGCGGCTCAATCTCTTCGGCGCTTTTGCCTGCTTCCAATGCTGCTGACACGGTCCGGAATGGAACAGGATCAAAGCCAAGGGCGTCGAGTCCGGCACGTTCATCGGCGTGGGTTTCTGAAACAGGGTGCATCAAATGAGGGGCCGCCATCGCGCTTTCGCCCGCACGGTAAAGCGCCAGGCCAGCCTCTGTATGGCCCGCCATAAAGACAAGCCGTTGTTCAACCGAGAGAACGCCGTTATCTCCGGCTTCGCCGCCTGCACCAGCCTCGCCGCCTTCGCCCACATCACCTGCAGTCGATGTTTGCGCCGATTCGCTGTTTTCTCCGCCTTCGCCAGCCTCGCCAGAGCACCCGGCAAGCCCCGCTCCGGCCAGCGCCGTTGCGAGACCCAATCCGGCCCATATCTTCAACTCGACTTTCATTTGCATAACTCCGAATATAGAAACTTTCTCCAGGACCATTAATTGGTCAGAGCTACATTGCAAATGATTATCAGAAGCGTGAAATGATTCTAACAATTGCCGCCATCCAAGAAGAGCAAGCTTTGGCATCATTGCAAAGCGGCTTGTCGGCGCTCACATGGCGCGATGGGATGGCAACCGCTGGCCCCGCTGCGAGAGAGGTAAAGCGCAACGAGCAAGCGGTGATGGGCGACGCGGCGGGCAAGGCTATGTCCCGCGCGCTAACTCCCCTTATCTCCGACAATCCGGTGGTAAAGGCGGCGGCGCGCCCGCGCAGGATATCTGCGCTAATGATAGCGAGGACCGGGCAGGGCGGTCATTATGGCGCGCATGTCGACAACGCATTTATGGGCGGAGCTGCGGCGCGGCTGCGCAGCGATATTTCCTTCACTTTGTTCCTGACCGAGCCCGGTGATTACGAAGGCGGCGAATTGGTCGTCCACGCGGCCGGAATGACCCAATCGATCAAGGCGAATGCAGGGGAACTCGTCCTCTATCCGTCCACCAGTATCCACGAGGTTCGTCCCGTGACGAGCGGCACGCGAACAGTCTGTGTCGGCTGGATCGAAAGCCAGATTCGTGACCTTTCACAGCGAGAGATGCTGTTCGACCTTGAAAATTTGCGCGCAACCTTGCGAACGAAAATTCCAAACGATGCGGCCGAATTGCTGACTTTGGATAAAACCATCGCAAATCTGCTCAGGATGTGGGGGCACGCTTAGGCCCCTTACTCTATTCGGGTTTGAGCGTGATCGAAGTCGTTTTGCGCAACGCCTATGCGCAAAAGGGGATGGAGGCGATTCTCGCCGAAACCGAAGGGTTGATCGTTGGCGTGGGTGCTGTCCTGACCTAGGGACAGGCGAAGTCTGTCGTGGCCACCGGGGCGCAATTCATTGTTTCCCCCGGACTCGTCGATGAAATCGCGCTGTATTGCCTTGATCAGAACATCTCGTTCTTTCCAGGCACAATGACCGTTGGCGAGGTGCAGCTTGCCTATGCACTGGGCTTGCGGGCGGTGAAGCTGTTCCTGGCCAGCCTCGCAGGCAGGGTTCCAATACTGAGCTACGCGCCCGTCCTTTGTTTAGCGATTAGGGCTAGTCAGCGGTGCAGTGGCGGTCATCTGGTGCGCAGCTGTGGCCATTGTAAGGCCTATCGCCGCATAGAGTTTAGCGTGACAGCCAGGCTCCGATGAGATCGGCAAATCCGATTCTTTCACGAGCAGTAATAGGGCGCGGATATGCGGGGCATTCGAGGCAGTAGGCCTGAATGCCTTCTGATCCGGCGAGCCGCTGCGCATCGCGCGACAGCTGCCCCATCAATATGCTGCGATTGCGGGCTGCCATTGCAAACAAGTCACCACCGCGCTGCTGCGGAGCGGCCTCGACCATCGGCGCAACCGCGCTCGTTACCAGCTGGCGGATCAGCGAATCGTAATTTGCAGGAGCGGAGCCAAGGAACTTTGCGCTCCAGTCATCGCTTTCCAATTCCGCTTCGCCAGCCACCCAATTGAGCGCCTCTTCCAATCCGCCGAATTGATCGACCAACCGGTTTTGATTGGCCGTTCCGCCGTCCCATACGCGGCCTTGCGCAATGGTATCGACGGCCTCAACGCTCATACCGCGCGCTTCTGCAACACGGGTAAGGAAGTCGGAATAGGTGTCGTTCACGCCCGCTTGCAAAATGGCGTCGACCTCTGGGCTAAGCCCGGCGATAAGGTCTGGTTGTCCCGACAAAGGCGTTGTCCGATAGCCATCTGCGGTCACACCGATTTCGGCGGCCGCGTCTTCGAATGTCGGCAAGACCGCGAAAACGCCGATTGAGCCTGTGATTGTCTCAGGCTGAGCAAAGATGCGGTCACCCGCTGTCGCAACCCAATACCCGCCGCTTGCCGCGACATTGGCAAAGGAAATGGCGACAGGTATGTCTTTGGCGCGGTAGCGTTCAACTGCGCGGCGTATCTCTTCAGATGCGAGAACCGAACCGCCGGGGGAATCGACCCTTACGACCAGACCTTTAAGGTTGTCATTGCCAAGAGCATCGTCGAGCAGATTGGCAATCCGTGTGCCGCCTGCGCTGCCCGGACCGGCTTCACCGTCAACGATGATGCCTGCCACGGTTACGACTGCGATCTGGTTGCTAGAACCGCCTGTTCCGGGCCCCACATCGGCGAGGAAAGGGGCCAAATCGCTGGATGCATATGAACCCGGCGTCTTGTCCCAATTATCTTCGCCTACGATTTGCGCAACGCGGGTGCCAAACTCAACGCGGTCTCCGAGTTCGTCAACCAGCCCGGCGTCCAGAGCAGCCTGCGCCAAATCACCCGATGATGCTTCGACCCAAGCGACCGGATCGCTCGTCACTCGGTCCAATTCCAGTGTCGGGCGGGCTTTGCTGACATTGGCCTGCCACTCTTCCCATAGCGCACCGTAGAGGCTTGCGCGGTTTTCGCGTGCAGCATCGGACGGGCCATCAAGCAGATAAGGCTCTACCGCTGACTTGAACTCGCCCACGCGGTAAACTCTGGTGTTGATGTTCAGCCGGTCGAGCAATTCGGCGTAGTAGAGGTTGCTGCCGCCGGGACCTGCGATCAACGCGCCGCCAAGCGGATCGACCCACACTTCACTTGCGTGCGCGGCCAAGTGCATTTGATCATCGCCGTAACCGATGGCGTAAGTAAGGACGGGTTTCTCGGTTTGGCGCACGCGGTCCATCGCTTCGCCAATTGCTTGCAAGTGGACCTGACCGCCGCCCGCGAAGGTGCTCATGTCGATCACAACCGCTTTGATACGTTCGTCGCTGGCCGCAGCGTCCAATGCGCGCACAAGGTCGCGTGCCTGATGCTCGATCGGCGGGACCTGACCGGATAGCAATGTGGCAATCGGATCGACCTCAGAACGTTCCTCAACGACGAAGCCAGACAGGTCGATATAGAGCGCTCCGTCGCGGACCTGACCCGGATTGGGAGAGGCGGACAGGATGCCGAAGAGAGCGATAAAGAACAGCAACATGAAAATCAGGACCAGAGCGTCCTTGATCCCAACGATGACTTTCCATGCTTTGCCGACGAAGCTCATATGTAATGTAACCCTGTTGTTTGCGCGCGGGCGGTCCCGGACTTGAAGTCCATATAGCAACGCCTGTTCCAAACTACTATGGCCCCCCTATCGTTCCCCTGTGTAGGGGCGAAAGGGTTGAGCGTTGCTCTCACCTCGACTAGGGGCTTGGTTTTAATGAACACTGCGACTCCTTCTGATCCGCAGGCTCCCGACTTTCAGGGAGCCACAAGCGGACGCTTTCCCGCTGGCCGTCTGGCTTTTCCGCACCGCGATCTAACCGGCATTGGCCAGCTTGAACGCCACGAGGTGCTCTATCTGTTGGCTCAGGCCGAGCAGTGGGTTGAGCTCAACCGCACCAATGACAAACGCGCAGGGCTGCTGTCTGGACTCACCATCATCAACGCTTTCTTTGAGAATTCGACGCGGACGCTGCTGTCGTTTGAGATTGCAGGTAAGCGATTGGGCGCGGATGTGGTCAATATGCACGCCGCGCAGTCGAGCGTTAAGAAGGGGGAGACCCTGATCGACACGGCGATCACTTTGAACGCGATGCGCGCAGACGCGATTGTCATCCGGCATTCCTCCAGCGGTGCGACACAGCTGATCGCGGATAAGGTCGATTGCCCTGTCCTCAACGCGGGCGACGGCAGCCATGAACACCCGACACAGGGTCTGCTCGATGCGCTCGCCCTTCGCTATGCCTTTGCAAAACGCGGCGAGCATGCCGAAGACTTCACCGGCCGCACCATTACGATTTGCGGCGATATCCTGCACAGCCGGGTCGCACGTTCCAACATCCTGTGCCTTCAAGCGATGGGGGCAAGCGTGCGCCTGTGTTCGCCGCCTGCTCTGATGCCAGCGGGCGTTGAGGCGATGGGCGGGGAGCCGTTCCATGACTTTGACGCCGCGCTGGATGGCGCAGACGTGGTGATGATGCTGCGGCTGCAGTCTGAGCGGATGGCGGGGCAGTTCATCCCGTCTGAGCGTGAATACCACCATCTCTATGGCCTCACACAGGCACGGCTGGACCGCGCTGCCCCCGGCGCATTGGTTATGCATCCGGGTCCGATGAACCGCGGGGTGGAGATCGACAGCGATGTGGCGGACATGATCGACCGCTCGATCATCACACAGCAGGTGGAGATGGGGGTTGCCATCCGAATGGCTTGCCTAGACGTGCTGACCCGGTCTGTGCGCGGTGTGGAGGGCTGGTCATGAAGCAGATCGCTCCCCTTACCATCACTGGCGGCACCATCATTACAGAGGGCGGCCTCGTTCCGGGCGCGGTGCGTTTGGCAGGCGGCTTGATCGACGCGGCTGGCGGCGATGTTGCGGCGCAAGACGGCGACACCGTTCTGGACGCGCGCGGTCAGCTGATCGCGCCGGGCCTCGTCGATCTGGGCGTTTTTGCCGTGGACAAGCCCGCATTCCACTTTGGCGGGATCACACGGGCGGCCTTGATGCCGGACCAATCGCCGCCGCTCGATTACCCCAGCCGCGTTGCCTATGTCGCCAAAAGCGGCAAGCCCGATCTGTGGGTCCACCCACTCGCCGCCGCCACGCGCGGTCTTGAGGGCAGCGAACTGGCTGAGATCGCTTTGATGCGAGAGGCGGGCGCGCGCGGTGTCGCGACAGGACGCGGATGGATCGCCGACAGCGGCGTGATGCTGCGCCTTTGCCAATACGCCGCGATGCTCGATCTGGTTGTTGTCAGCCATCCAGAGGATGGCGCGTTGACCCGCGACGCCGCCGCCACCGCTGGAGAGATCGCCACCCGGATGGGTCTGCCAAGCGCGCCGGCGGAGGCTGAAGCTCTCGTGATTGCGCGTGACATCACTTTGGCTGAGATGAGCGGCGCGCGCGTCCACTTTCGCCAAGTCACCACCAAGGCTGGCTTTGATCTGATCCGATCGGCCAAGGCGCGCGGCGTGCCTGTTACGTGCGGTATTACGCCCGCGCACTTCATGCTGTCTGACCTTGCCAGCGCAGGCTTCCGCACCTTCACCCGCTTGTCGCCCCCCTTGCGCAGCGAGGCCGATAGGCTGGCGGCGCGCGCGGCCATTGCCGACGGCGTCGTGGACGTGATCTGCAGCGGGCATGACCCGCGCGGAGCAGAGGACAAGCGGCTGCCATTCGCCGATGCGCAGCCCGGCATGGCTGGGGCAGAGACCTTGCTTGCTATGGTGATGGGCCTTGTGCGCGATGAGGTGATCGACATGGCCGCCGCTTTCGCGATGCTGTCCGCCAACCCCGCCGCCATTCTGGGCGTAAACGCCGGGGTGATTGCACCGGGCCGTGAAGCCGACATCGCTATCGTCGACGTCGATGCCCCGTGGGTGATCGACCGCCGCAAGATGGCCGCAACCGGCGACAACACTCCGTTCGACCGCTTGGGTGCGCAAGGCCGGGTGAAGACCTTGATCAAGGGGGGCCTTGTGGTCGGGGCGTAACGCGAGGCTGGACCGCGTAAGGGGCCGCTTTAGAAAACTTGAAATTCGGGAGAAGTAACTGATTTTATTGCAGAAAATGGCATTTAGGCGGCGTCTAAGTGTCAACTTCCATTGTTTCCCGAAACAGCATGACCGCAATGGCCCGATTGGCCCGATTTAGCGGGGCGCGCTGGTGTAGGAAAATGCCGCCTATGTCCGGCTGCATTTCAATCTTGCCTTCCCCATGAAAAAACTCCCGACGGCTTTCGCCATCGGGAGCAGTTTCGCTGAATCTCTGCGGTCCATTTGGACCAAGAGAGGGAGGTTTTTGGCTTTTACCAGGTACGAGCAGCGATGCGGATACCACGGTCCACCGCGCCTGCTGGCGGGCTAGAAGCGGCATAGGCAAAGCAACCACCACCGGCGCGCTTGACCGAGTTGCACATGTTGCGGGCCGAACGTTGGCCGAAACCAGCAGCAGCGACGCGGAAGAAAGTGCGGCCGTTCACTTCGGCTTCGGTGATCACGACATCGTGGTCGGAAAGCTGAGGCCAGCGGCTCTTCATTTCGCGCCATTTGCTTTCGGCAACGGCGCGGCTTTCAAAGCTGCCCAATTGAACCAGATGCGTGGCCGAAGCGCCCGTGGCGACCGCCATGCGGCGCTGCGGCGCCGGAGTGGCAACGCGGGTTGGCGCGCGGCTTTGTGTGCGTGCGGCGCGTTCAGGCACCTGTTGCACAACGGCGTTTGATACAAAACGTGGTCCGACGCGGGCCGGCGCAGCTGCGACGGCGGGCATGGAAACTGGGGTTGGGGCGGCGCTAGGCGCTGCACTTGGCGCGGGAACCGGGCTAGGTGCGGCAGCAACACGAACCGGCGAAGCGGTGGGTGCCGGTGCAGGGGCAACTGCCTCTACATTGTCGATGCCGAACGCCATGGCTTCACTCTCGCGAGGTTCCGCAACGGCCAATTCAGGTGCGACGTCTGCGTTGATTTCCGCATCGCGCATATCTTGCGCTTCGGCGACCATCATCGGTTGGCTAGGGAAGTTTGCCAGTGCAAGATGCTGCGGCTGACCTTGATCGCTAACCGCGTTGATGCCCAACAGGCCAGCAACGCGCACTTGATAATCTTCGGGACGGGCATTCTCTGCCCAACTGGCCAAGCGGCTGTCCAATTGATCGGCGGGAATATCTTCTGCAGCCATGACGCGAGCAGCGGGCCAGTTGCCAGCCAATGCATAGGCATAGGCAAGGTTCTGACGCGCTTTGGCGCTGTTGTTGCCGTTGCGGATGGTGTTCACCAGATGGTGGACGCCGCGCTCTGGTTGTCCGGCAAGAGCCATGGCGAGGCCAAGGTCGGCGGCTGGAATGGCGCCTTCAAAATCGGAAAGCATCGTCAACGCCGATGCGTTGTCGCCCATCGCAACCTTGGTCAAAGCATAACTCAATGCGGTGCGCGCGTCGGTATCGCCCAATTCGATTGCTTCGCCGAAAGCGGTCGAAGCCGAAGCAAAGCGGCCCGATTCCAAATAGGCCGCACCAAGCATCGCACGGTATCCGGCGTTGCGTGGCTCTGCCAAGACTGCGGCTTCCGCGTGAGTGACAGCGCGATCGGTCTTGCCGTCTTCGAGCGCGGTTTGAGCTTTAGCAAAGGAGACTTCGCCTGCAGGTGCAGTGCCGGCGCAACCGGCCAAGGCCATGCTGGCAAGTGCGGTGCCGATTAGCAGGGCCATATTCGGACCACTGGTGCGGTTGCCGGAGAGGCTTTGAGTGCGGCGAGCCATGTGCGTTTCCTCTAAATTAACCATGAAAAGTTGCGTCTTGGGTTTGAATAAAATTGCGGTTCAGGTGCGTTTCATGCGGTTCACCAGCGAATCGAGGTCTTCGATTTCGCTGAAGGTTGCATCAATCGCTTGTGTCACCAGAGCCTGCGCGCTGATGCCTTGCATTGTGGCGGCAAGGCGCAGTTTCAGATGACGATCGGTATCGAGCCGTAAAGTGAAAGCGGCGCGGCGAGCGTTCTTGCTCGGTTTCGCAGCAGCTGTTGGTTTCGCTTTTGGCTTTGTTGCTTTTTTGGCGGCCGCCTTTGTCTTCACAGACGCAGGCTTTGTCTGGATCAGAGCCGTTTCAGGATCGATGTCCGGTGTGTCATTGGCCGCAACGCGTTTGGCCGAATTGGTGATCGAAACGACTTGCCCGCTTTCAGAGGAGTCTTTGGCAGATCCGGTCTTGGCGCCATCTACAAGAACCTCGTCCTCGGTGCCCATGTCGTTCCAGCCCAAATCTTCGAGCTGTTCATCAGCAGCTGAGCCGGTCATTTCTGGCAGAGGCGCAAGCTGGGGACGCATTGCTGGCTTCGCGCCGCCCTTTCGGGCGAGCAAAGTCGGTCCAAGCGAGGCAAAGCTGGCTTCGGACATGGCGCCTTCCCTTACTGTGCAACCCGGCGGCCAAAGCCGCCGCCAGGGCGATTAACCCCGTTGGATTGTGCATGCGCAGGGCCGGTGCCAGGTGCGGCAAAGACTGTGCGGCGGAAGTTCTTTTCCAAACGATCGGAAATATACTTCCAAAGCGCTGTCATCTCTGCGGCGGAGCGACCTTCGGGATCGACTTCCATGACGGTGCGGCCATCGATCATCGATGCGGCAAAGTCTGTGCGGTGATGCAAAGTAATCGGGGCAACGGTGCCATGCTGTGACAGGGCAACGGCGGCCTCGGATGTGATTTTCGCCTTGGGTGTGGCGGCGTTGACGACAAACACCAATGGTTTGCCAGCGCGCTCACACAGATCCACCGTGGCGCCAACAGCGCGCAGATCGTGCGGGCTGGGCCGGGTTGGAACGACGATCAACTCTGCGACACCGATCACCGATTGGATCGCCATCGTAATGGCGGGCGGTGTGTCGATGACAGCAAGTTTGAAACCTTGTTGACGTAAGACTGCAAGATCATTTGCAAGCCGAGCGACTGTGGTTTGGGCAAAGGCGGGATATTCCGCCTCGCGCTCATTCCACCAATCGGCAAGCGATCCTTGCGGGTCGATATCGATCAGAACGACCGGTCCAGCGCCTGCGCGCTGAGCCTGTACGGCCAGATGTCCGGATAGGGTCGTTTTCCCCGATCCGCCTTTCTGCGATGCCAAAGCGAGTACACGCAACGCTCGGTCCCCCTGAATAATAGACCTGTTGTGCCGCCCAATTGCGACTGGATGAGTTAGGGGATCGCAGACTACCCCTAATTTTGAGTTAACGCGGGCGAAGACCGATTGCGCTTTATTGGGCTCAAATGATTGGGCGGCTCAATTCAGGCGAGCCCCATTTGATCAATATAAGAAGGTGATCTTGAGCGCCGCCTGAGGGGAAGCCCGCGCGGCGAGAAACGAAATGCTAACCATTCCTTCACTATGATGCGTAGAAACCGCCACCTCTTTTAGGAGCGCACACCGCATGTCATATGCAATCAAACGTTCAACTCTCGCCCTTCGCCTTTCTATCGGAGCTGCCGCTGCCGCGTTCTTCGCGATCCCAGCCGCTGCCGATGTAAAGACCGGCGTCGATGCATGGAGCGCTGGCGATTACTCGGCGGCGGTAAGCGAATGGCAGGGTCCTGCACAAAATGGCGATGCGGATGCTTTGTTTAATTTGGCGCAGGCATACCGGCTGGGCCGCGGCGTTGATGCAGACATTGCCCGTGCCCGCGAATTATACGCAGAGGCGGCAAACCGGGGGCACGTGAAGGCCGCCGACAATTACGGATTGCTGTTGTTCCAACAAGGCGAGCAATCCTCTGCCATGCCGTTTATTCAAGCCGCCGCTGAACGCGGTGATCCGCGCGCGCAATATGTTTTGGGTCTTGCCCATTTCAACGCCGATTATGCGTCCAAAGATTGGGTTCGGGCCTATGCTTTGATGACATTGGCCAACAGCGCGGGATTGCCTCAGGCAAGCACAGCTCTAGGCCAGATGGATGAATATGTGCCTTTGGCACAGCGTCAGCAGGCGCAATCGCTTGCCCGGCAATTGGAAGAGCAAGCAGCACAGCGCCGCACTGCGGAACTTGCAGCGATTGATCTTGGCACGCAGCAAGCGCCGATTGCACAGCCAATATCCGCTGCGCCAACGCGGACCGCAGCGATCTCTCAGCCCGTTCCTGTGTCTGCTCCTGTTCCTGCGCCCATGACCGGCAGCTGGCGGGTGCAGCTTGGCGCATTCGGTGTGGCTGGCAATGCAGACCGTCTTTGGTCCCAGCTTTCATCGAATTCTGCGCTGTCTGGGGCTCGCAAAGCCTTGGTGCCAAGTGGCCGCGTCACCCGCCTGCAAGCGGTCGGATTCAACAGCCGCGCCGATGCGCAGCGCGCTTGCGACACGTTAAAAAGCCAAGGTCAGGACTGTATGGTTGCGGGCAATTGATCAGCCGCGCCTAAACTCCAAACGACTTAAGCTCTTTCCCTGACCCGGCTGGCTGCTACGATAGCGGCTTAGGGATCAGGGGATCAGACATGAATGAAGCTGTTGCGAGTTACACGCCAGACATGGCACCAGACGCAGCGCCGGTCAGCGCCAAAGACCGCATCGATAGCCTAGATTTCATTCGCGGCATTGCGGTGATGGGCATTCTGGCGGCGAATATTGTCGCGTTTGGCCAGCCGTTTGATGCCTATATGTTCCCCACCGCCTTTATGGTGGATGCGAGCGATCCCGGCGGTTGGCAATGGATGACTCAGTTCATCTTTATCGATGGCAAGATGCGCGGGCTGTTCACCCTGCTATTCGGCGCCGGCCTCTATTTGTTTATGGAGCGAACGTGGGCACGCGGCGGCACTCGCTGGCGGCAAATGTGGCGCTTGTTCATCCTAATGCTGTTTGGGATGGTGCATTTCTACCTTATCTGGCCCGGCGATATCCTGTTCTATTACGCTGTCGTTGGTTTTATCGTGGTGCCGTGCCTGCGTTGGACTGCCAAGACGCAAATGGCGGTCGGGATTACGGTGTATATCGCCGGAGCGCTGCTTTACGCTTTGACGATGTCGCCGCTCTATATGGCGGCGGACACGGCGCTTGGCGAAGAAGGCGGGGCGCTTGCGGAAATGAGCGAGAGTTTGGCCCAAGGCAAAGCAGAAGCGCTGGCCGGCGGCGCAATCCCGGCGAACTTGATCATTGAAGGTGACTACGCGGGCCTGGTCGAACACCGCGTGACCGAACAATGGATGGAACCCATTTCCAATGTTCTGTTCTTTGCGCTCGAAACCTTCCCGCTCATGCTGATCGGTGCGGCGCTGTATCGCAGGGGTTTCTTCAGCGGCGGAATTGAGCGCGGGGTGCTCAAAAAATGGGGCTGGATCGGCATGATCGGCGGCGCGTTGCTGCATCTCCCGATTGCGCTTTTGGTTCGCGCGGAGGGCTTTTCTTATTACAGCACTGTGACCGCTATTGTCGGTTGGTCACCATTGCCGCGCTTTGCCATGGTTTTGGGTATTGCCGCGTTGCTGGTGGCCTATTCGCCGGGTTGGACCGGGTGGCTTGCCGAACGCGTTCGCGCCGCGGGCCGCGCGGCGTTCACCAATTATCTTGGCACGTCCATCCTGATGCTGTTCGTGTTTCATGGCTGGGCATTGGGTCTGTTTGGCGAGCTTAACCGGCCGCAGCTTTACGGCGTCACCGCGCTCACCTGGATTGTGATGCTGGCATGGTCGAAACCGTGGCTTGATCGGTTTCGTTACGGCCCGCTGGAATGGCTGTGGCGGTGTCTGACTTACCGCAAGGTGTTCCCGCTTAAGCGATAGCCTTTGCCGGCCCTATTCCGGGGCCAGCATATAAGCAGCCATTTCTGGTTCTTGATCGTCGGGCAGGGCGGATAGGCCAGAATATACAGCAACGCCGACTTCGCATTGCTCTTCTGGCGATAGAGCCGCCATGGCCGCGTCTGATCCCAGCGCAGCCTGAAGTTCAGGGGCGATCCCGGTCGACGCTATGGCATCGCCCAAACGGTTGAAATCGGTTTCATCGGGTGCATCATAGGTTTGAGGGTCATCGCGCCCTGCCGCTGATGCCTTAACCAGCGCCTCGTTGCGCCGTGCGATTGCTGCGGTCGCGCGCGCGTTGCCGTCATCGATCATGACCCATTCGCCCATCGTCATTGCCGCGCATTGTTCCGGCGCGCTGCGTTGAAGCGTTTGGTACAATTCGCTTTCGGCGCTGCTCCAGGTAAGCAATTCGGGCCCCGGAGCCTTAACCGAATCGAGGCCAATTCTGGCAAAGAACTCCTGTGACCAGACCGCACCGATCTGCAAGCTCAATTCTTCGTAATTTTCGGCGGAAATATCCAATTCCTGCGCGCGCCCAACCAGATCGGCAAAGTCATTGGGATACTCTTGCTTGATCGTTGCCCACAGGTCCTCTGCACCCGGCGTTGCAAGGATGCCGTCTTCGATCGCAGCGGCTTTTTGCTCTGGCGTCATCCCACAAGCAGAAAGGACCGCGCAGGCGGACGTGATAAGAGCGAGTTTCGCCCAAGATGTGCGTTTAGTCATGCCGTGTGCAGCCCCTTAGTCGCTCATTTCGCACCGTATTCCAGAATGCATTCTAGATTGCAGAACGCGCGGAGCAATCGAAAACGGCCAAAACCAAGCTCAAAGCAGACCGAATTAACTTGCTATTGCGATTAATTCGCATAAAACGGGAATGCAAACGATTCGCAGGAGTGATTACCGCCCCATGTACACATGCATTTGCAATGCAATTCGCGAAACCGACCTGCGCAGCGCCGCGGTTAAGTCGGCTGGCGATGCGGAATCGGTGTACGCGACCCTCGGCAAAAAACCGAATTGCGGCCAATGCCTTGTGAAAGCTGGACAAATTATTGATCAGGAACGCGGCGACGTTGCAGCGGCGTTCTCTTGCGAAAAAGTCGCAATATAAGGTTAAGTCTCGCAACTGCGAACGTCTCGCAACACTCTGATTTACAACGAAAAATTTTTGACGCCCCCTTGCAAAGTGGGGTGGTGCGGCGCTATTTAGTGCACAACGCAGCCGTGGGAATTCCCTCTCACGCGGCCACACCTATTAGGGGACTACCGCCATGAAGGGCGATCCAAAAGTCATCGAATTTCTCAACAAAGCTCTTACGAATGAGCTCACTGCCATCAACCAATATTGGCTCCACTACCGCGTGCTGGACGATTGGGGCGTAACCAAACTTGCCGATTATGAACGCAAGGAATCCATCGAAGAGATGGAACACGCGGACAAGCTGGCCGAGCGGGTGCTGTTCCTCAACGGCCTCCCAAATTTTCAGGCGATCCATAATTTGCGCGTGGGCGAATCTGTGCTCGAAATTCTGAAGGCTGATATGCTGCTTGAAGAAGACGCGATCCCCTTGCTGCGCGATGCGGTCGAATATTGCGAAAGCGTGCGCGATTATGTCAGCCGCGATTTGTTTGGCGGCATCCTCGCGAATGAAGAAGAGCACGTTGATTTCCTCGAAACGCAATTCGACATGATCGAGCGGATGGGGTTGGAAAATTACGTTCAGCTGCAAAGCAAGTCGGTCGCCGAGTAACGCGCCGACAGTCTGCTACAAAAGACATTGAGAGGGCGGGGCAGCGATGCTCCGCCCTTTTCGTTTCCGCCGGTTACTTCTCGCGGGGGCTATCGGCGGCCATCAGCGATTCCCGCAGGAAATAGCCAAGCCCGGTTATGAAAAGGCCAATGGTGCTCACCCAAAGGATGGCCACCAGCACGCCAATATTGGGTTTGATAAAGGCCGAAACAAACAAGAGCGCGATCACAAGGCTGATCACCCCTGCGGCTGCGGTTGAAAACTTGACCGCAATGCGCACAAGACGTCGGCGTTTGGACAGCCACTCAACTTCCTCCTCAAAGGGGAGACGGCTGAGAAAGTCCGGTGTGGGCGATGTCGAGTTCACACAAATCCGCTCAATGCGTCCTGCAAGCCAAACAAGGCGCTGCATCATGACATTGAGGAGACTGCCAATGCCGACAAGAAGAAACGCAGGCGCAAGGCTAAGCTCCACCGCCTCGCGCACACGGGATGTGGAGGCAGTCTTTTCGAGAATGTCGGTGGCGATCCCGGCTGTTAACAGGTCCAGCATCATGTCTTGTTCGATCCGCTGGAGTAATTGCCCCCGCCGCCTCGGTTTGCGTTGTAGGGGTTCTTTGGCGATTTTAGCGTCACACGCACGGGCACAGCGTCAAATCCCAGCTTGGCCCGGATGCCGTTCACCAGATAGCGTTCATAGCTGGTGGGCAGGTCATCGAGCCTGCTCCCGAATACCACAAAGCGCGGCGGGCGGGTGCCCACTTGCGTGATATACCGCAGCTTAATCCGGCGGCCACCGGGCGCAGGCGGGGGATTGGCATCGAGCGCATCATCAAACCAGCGATTGAGCGCGGCGGTTGGCACGCGTTTTGACCAGCTTTGGCGCAGCTCAAACGCGGCGCTGAGCATCGTGTCGAGCCCTTTGCCAGTCTTCGCAGAGACCGCAAACAGCGGCACGCCGCGCACCTGAGCGAGGCCATCGTGCAGCGCGGCTTTGATGCCGTTGAACAGGCCGCTGGGCGTGTGATGGCCGCCTTGGCCTGCGATGTCCCATTTGTTGATCGCCACCATTAAGGCGCGCCCTTCTTCGAGCGCATAGGCCGCGATCTTGAGATCCTGATGCTCAAGCCCTTGAGTCGCATCAAGCAGTAGGATCACGACTTCGGCAAAATCCACGGCGCGCCGTGCATCGGCGACGGAAAGCTTTTCGAGCTTTTCGGTGACGTTGCGTTTCTTGCGCATACCGGCGGTGTCGATCAGGCGGATGTGCCGTTCGCTATCCTGATTGCCGTCTTCGTCTGGCACGGCTTTGGGATCGTGCCAGACCCAATCAACCGCGATCGAATCGCGCGTGATCCCCGCTTCCGGCCCGGTCAGCAGCCGGTCTTCGCCCAGCAGCCGGTTGATGAGCGTCGATTTGCCCGCGTTTGGACGGCCTACAATCGCCAATTTCAACGGCCCGAGCGGCTTGTCTTCCTCATCGTCCTCTTCGTCCGCGATGATTTCGGCGGCCTCTTGCGCGGCGTCGGCCTGTTCCCCGATCACCGGCCAAAGCCCCTGAAACAGATCGGCGATCCCTTCGCCGTGTTCCGCCGAAACAGCGACCGGTTCGCCAAAGCCCAGGGAATAGGCTTCGAACACGCCGGCTTCGCCCGCTGCGCCTTCGGCTTTGTTGGCGACCAGCACGATGGGAACGTTGTGTTCGCGCAGATAGCGCCCAATCTCATTGTCGAGCGGGGTCAGGCCAGCGCGGGCATCGATGACAAACATCGCCGCATCCGCGCCTTCCAGGCTGGCTTCGGTTTGCATGCGCATTCGGCCAGGAAGGGACAGCTCGTCCTCATCTTCCCAACCCGCGGTGTCGACGACGGTGAATTGCAGCCCCGCAATTTCCGCATCGCCCATGCGGCGGTCGCGTGTCACGCCCGGCTGATCATCGACCAGCGCGAGTTTTTTGCCCACCAATCGGTTAAAAAGAGTGGATTTACCCACATTGGGGCGACCGATGATGATGACCTGAGGTTTCATAGCTTGCACAAGAAGTGGCGCTTCACTCGCCACATGGCAAGCGGGAGGCCCTCTTAGTCCTTTTTCGCAACAGGAGGGTTGTCGCCAAGATCTTCAAACCATGCCTCTACTGGGCCGGTCAGTTTGATCGTCAGCGGTTGACCTTTGCGGTCGACAGTCTTGCCCGCTTGCACGCGGACCCACCCTTCGTTGATCGAATATTCCTCGATATCGGTGCGCACGCGGTCCTTAAACCGGATGCCAATGCCGCGCTGCAAAGTTTCCGCATCGAAATGCGGGCTGCGCGGATTGACCGAGAGATGTTCGGGCGGGGTGTCGTTTTTTGTTTCTTCGCTCATAGAACGGCCCTTTAATCGTGTGATGCACGCGAAACAAGCGCGTTCCACTTGCCCTTTTATCCAAGCGGCGATACAGGCCTGCCACGTTATACGCGCGGGTTGGGCTTTTCGGCTCTCCCGCGCGGCTTCGTTCGGGGCTGCGGGCGTGGCGGAATTGGTAGACGCGCTGGTTTTAGGTACCAGTATCGTAAGATGTGGGGGTTCGAGTCCCTTCGCCCGCACCAATTCGCCCCGGCGGCGGTGAAAATCCGGACTATGTGATACCTTGCTCAAGAAGGCTTTAGTGTAAATCCTATGCAAACCAAGCAGACCATCAACGAAGGGCTGAAACGCGCCTATTCGATCACCATCACGGCTGGCGAAATTGCCGCTAAAGTCGACGCAGAGATCAAAAAGGTCGCACCTCAGGTGCAGATGCCGGGTTTCCGCGCGGGCAAAGTTCCTGCGAATCTCGTCAAGAAGATGCACGGCGAGCAATTGCACGCCCAAACATTGAACGACACGATTCGCGAATCGGTCGATAATGTTCTGAAAGACGAAGACCTGCGCCCTGCGATGCAGCCAGCGATTTCGCTCAATGAAGATTATGAAGAAGGCAAGGACGCCGAAATCACGGTGGAGCTTGAAGTGCTCCCATCGGTTGAAGCGCCAAGCACGGACGATCTGAAGCTTGAAAAGCTGGTTGTGCCGGTAACCGATGCGCAGATCGACGAAGCGATCGAAGGCATTGCAGGACAGAACAAGAGCTACAAAGATGCGGCCAAAACCAAAAAGGCAGCAGACGGCAACCAGTTGATCATCGATTTCCTGGGTAAGCTTGACGGGGAGCCGTTTGAAGGCGGCGCCGCGGAAGACGCAGCGCTGGTTATCGGTTCGGGCACATTCATTCCCGGCTTTGAAGAGCAGCTTGTCGGCGCGAAGACCGGTGATGAGAAAACCATCAACGTAACCTTCCCCAAAGAGTATCAGGCAGAACACCTCGCCGGTAAGGAAGCGACTTTTGACGTCACTGTGAAAGCGGTGAAGGTCGAAACAGACACCAAGATCGACGATGAATTTGCCAAGAACCTCGGCCTCGACAGCATCGAAAAGCTGCGCGAGATTATGTCGGGTCAGTTGGAGCAGCAAACCGCTGGTCTGACGCGCACGCAAATGAAGCGTTCGCTGCTTGATCAATTGGCCGCTGGCCATGATTTCGAAGTGCCTGCGACTATGGTCGATGCAGAATTCGAACAGATCTGGGCTCAGCTTCAACAAGAAGCGGCGAAGGAAGAAGATCCCGAAGCGGCTCTGAAACAGATCGAAGACGAAAAAGACGATTACCGCGGCATCGCCGAACGCCGCGTGCGTTTGGGTCTGTTGCTGTCGGAAATCGGCCAAGCGAACAAAGTCGAAGTGACACAGCAAGAAATGTCCATGCTGGTTCAGCAGGCATCGCAGCAATACCGCGAAGAAGATCGCGAACGGTTCATGCAGTATATTCAGCAAGACCCGATGGCTGCCGCTCAGCTGCGCGCGCCGCTTTACGAAGACAAGGTCGTCGACTTCCTGTTCGACAAGGCCGACGTTACCGAACGCGAAGTGACTGTCGAAGAGCTGCAAGCAGCGATTGAAGCGGACGAAGAAGCTGAAGCCGAAAAGGTCAAAGCGGCGCCGAAGAAGAAAGCGCCCGCTAAGAAAGCTCCTGCGAAGAAGCCTGCGGCGAAGAAAGCACCGGCCAAGAAGGCTCCGGCCAAAAAAGCTCCGGCGAAAAAGCCAGCGGCTAAGGCAGCAGCCAAGCCCGCAGCGGCGAAGAAAGCACCGGTCAAAAAGCCAGCAGCGAAAAAGGCTCCTGCAAAGAAGCCAGCCGCTAAGAAAGCGGATTAATTCGCGTTAAGTGATTGAGACGGCTGGCTTTACCGGGCCGATCTCCACCGACGAAATGAGGGCTCGGGCAGTTCAGCTGTCCGGGCCCTTTCGTATGCGGCACCGACTTTTAGCACTTCATGATCATCCCACTTCGCGCCGAAGAAACTGATCCCCACGGGCAGCCGTTCGACCGCGCCCATCGGCACGGTGAGATGCGGATAACCCGCGATGGCCGCAGGCGATCCGAACCCAATCGAACCGTTGAAATGATCGCCCAGCACTAGGTCGCTCATCCACGCCGGGCCGCGAGTTGGCGCGACGAGGAATTGCACGTTGTTGTCAGCCAGCAGCACGTCGAGGGTTTCTTCGCCTGCGATCCGAACCGCGTTTTCTCGCGCTGCCTCATAGGCGGCCCGGTCGGTGGTGTTTTCGGCGACCTGAAAGATGCCCTGATCAAACCAGCGCATTTCCGCCTCGCTGCCTTCGTTAAAGGCGATGATATCAGCGAGGCTGCGCGGAGTAACGCCGTCCTCGAATTCTGGGATAGAGTTTAGGTATTTGCCCATTTCTTCGCGCAATTCGAACAAAAGCACTGTGAAACTGTCGCCGTACATCTGTTCATTGGGTTCAAAGCTGATGTCGACCAGAACCGCGCCGGCGCGCTCCATATCCGCCAGAGCAGCGTTGAACACGGCCTCTACCGCGTCATTGCTGCCGACTTGATCACGCATGACCCCAATCCGCACGCCTTCGAGAGAGTATCGGCCAAGGCCCGCTGTGTAATCCTCCACGCGCGGCACGCCGATGGTTGCGCTGTCGGCGCTGTCTTCACCAGCCATGGCGGAAAGCAGCAGCGCCGCATCGGCGACATTCCTGGTCATCGGACCGGCGGTGTCTTGGGTGGACGAAATCGGCACAACGTGTGTGCGGCTGACCAATCCAACGCTGGGTTTGAACCCAACCACCCCGTTTATGGAGGCTGGGCAGGTGATCGACCCGTTGGTTTCCGTTCCGATCGCGCCCCATGCAAATCCGGCCGCAATCGCCGCTCCGCTGCCCGAAGATGATCCGCAAGTGTTGCGGTCGATGGCGTGGGGATTGCGGGTTAACCCTTCGACCGCGCTCCAACCGCTGGTGCTGTCATTGCTGCGGATGTTGGCCCATTCGGACAGATTGGTCTTGCCCAAGATAACGCCGCCAGCTTCGCGAATACTTGCGATCAGCGGGGCGTCGCGGCCTGTGTAATTGTTCGCCAAGGCGAGGCTGCCTGCGGTGGTGGGAAATTCGCTGGTTTCAATATTGTCCTTTACCAAGATACTGCGCCCGCGCAGCATCCCGGTCGATGCAAGGCGGCGTGCCTCGACAGGCGCCTCTACATTGTAGTCGATGACCGCGTTGATCATCGGACCATTGTCGTCGAGCGCCTGAATCCGCATGATGTATTCTGTCACGGCCATCGTTTCGGCAAATGACGTATGCATACGCGGCGATTGGGCGTCTTGGTCGGCGGCGGCGCTGTCCTGAGCGAACACAAGACTGGCAGATGCCAAGCAGGTTGCGGCGAAGAGCGGTGCGATCAGCTTGTTTTTGTCCATGCGGCGCACACTGCGCCATGTCTGGCCAAGAACGCAAGTGGGGGCGGCGGCAAGCGGGATAAAGCGGCTCTTAAGAGTTTGTCTCATGCGCGTTCCAATTCTGGACGCGCGCTCGCGCAGCGATTGTGTTGGCGGCAGGATTTGGCACGCAGCAGCAACGAGAAACCCCCTTCTTGTAGCCATAAGTCATAATGACCAGCCCGAATGCAGTTGCTGCTACCTCTGGGACTGTGCGTAAGCATTATCATGACATTGATGGTGCGCGATCGGTGTTGATGTTCCTGTCCGTGGCGCTGCATGCCGGGACGGTGTACGCCCCGGCGCGCCCATGGATTACGGCAAACACGGCGCGGGCGGATTTCTTCGACTGGCTAATTTTTGGCTTTCACCTGTTCATCACGCCGACCTTTTTCTTCGTCGGCGGTTTTTTCGCGGTCCTGTTGTTATCGCGCCGCAGCGCAGGCGATTTTCTCTGGAATCGGTTTTTGCGCACGGCTGTTCCGTTAATCGGGGTCGCGCTCTCGTTTAACATGGTGGAGCATTATCTGCGATGGGTCGACGCGGGCGGAACCGGCGGCGTGACACACTGGATCGGATCACCCGCTTTCATCGAAATTTGGACAGGCGGCACGTGGCAATTGCACCTGTGGTTCCTCGTCAGCCTGATCCCGATGTTTGTCTTGGCGGTCGCCGTGCAGAACGTGATCCCCAATGACGCGGCGATCCGAAAATTTGCTGTGTCGCTATGCGGCCGGTTCGGCGGATTGATCTCGGGCAGCCTGCCCTTTGCCTTTGGCCTCATTCTGCTCGCGGCGGGCAACACCGCCAATTACGCGTCAGCCAGCATGGTGCCGGGTTCCTACGACTTGATCGCCCCGGGTTTTCAAAGCTGGTACAAATTAACGGGCGAATTTCCGTTCTTTGTTATTGGCGTAATGGCGGCCCTGTCGCCGCGCCTATTGGCTGCGCTGGTTCAGTGGCGCTGGTGGATGCCCTTTGCAGCGGCAGCAGCTCTCTATTTCCAACCCTACGCCAATCCTGACCAAAGCTTTGCGGTGGGCATGGCGATGCTGTTTCTCAATCAGCTTGCGATTTGGACGCTGGTTTTGTTCATTCTGCAATTCTTCCACCGCTTCTTTAACGAAGGCGGCCCGCGCACCACATGGCTCGCGGATTGCGCGTTGTCGATGTATCTGTTCCACCACTGTTTTGTGTATGTTTATGGGCGGATGCTGACCGGAGTGGAATGGCCGATTGGGATCGAATTTGCTGTGCTGACCGCGGCATCGGCGGTGACGGTGATTGTCATCCACGAAGGGATCGTGCGGCGCTTTGCAATCATTCGTTTGCTGTTCAATGGCAAAACGGATGCCGATCAAGTGCGCATTCAGCCGGGACTGATCGGCGCCCTCTTTCCCAACAGCGCCATTTTGACCGAAAAAAACGTGGCAAAACTCACCGGCGCTGCCAAGCTTTCCCCAAAGGTGTAGCATCGCACCCTTGAAACTGTGGCGGGCGCGTCCGACATACCCCATTCGGAATTAAAAGGACTGCATTCATGATCAATCTGTTCGGCAACGATACTGACACTCACGGCACACAGGGTCAGTTTACGACCGATCCATTGACCGGCGCATTGGTGCCGATGGTGGTTGAACAAACCAGTCGGGGTGAACGCAGCTTTGACATTTTCTCCCGCTTGCTGCGCGAACGGATCGTTTTCGTGACCGGCCAAGTCGAAGACGGCATGGCGTCGCTCATCACGGCTCAGCTGTTGTTTCTTGAAAGCGAAAACCCTTCCAAGCCAATTTCGATGTACATCAATTCGCCTGGCGGCGTTGTGACCGCTGGCATGGCGATCCACGACACGATGCAATACATCAAACCGCGCGTTTCGACCGTTTGCATGGGCCAAGCCGCTTCGATGGGCAGTTTCCTTTTGGCGGCAGGCGAGCCGGGTATGCGGGTCGCATTGCCCAACGCGCGGATCATGATCCACCAGCCTTCCGGCGGTGCACGCGGCATGGCGTCGGATATTGAAATCCAGGCGCGCGAAATCCTGCGGATCAAAGCACGGATGAATGACCTTTATGTGAAATACACCGGCAAGACGCTTAAAGTGATCGAAGAAGCGATGGATCGCGACACATTCCTTGAGGCGGAAGAAGCCAAGAAATTTGGTCTGGTCGACAAAGTGTTTGAAACCCGCCCAGAAGGCGAAGAATCGGACGAGGACAAGGGTTCGGGCGGTGCTCCAGAATAATTGGCCGGAATAATTTGGCCGGACTAAACGACCCAAAGTGGTTTCACTTCCGCTGACTAACCGGTTCATCGCGGGACGAAGTTACCAAACGTTCAGTGTCATGCGCCTATATGGTGCATGAAAAGCACTTAACTGGACCCAAATTCCGCAGCCATATGTTGATTCATCTGGTGGCGGAGATACACTTGCCGAATCCCTGGGCGCTTTACGTTGCGTGTGCCCGCCGGGTTTGAGGACAATAGGAATGACCAAATTGAGCGGAACTGACAGCAAAAGCACCCTATACTGCAGCTTCTGCGGCAAGTCTCAGCACGAAGTGCGCAAATTGATCGCAGGACCAACGGTCTTCATCTGCGACGAATGCGTTGAATTGTGCAATGACATCATCCGCGAAGAGACCAAGGCAGGGATCGCTGGTAAAAAAGAGGGCGAAGTCCCTACGCCGTCAGAGATTTTTGCGACGCTCAATGATTATGTGATCGGTCAAAACTCCGCCAAGCGGAACCTGTCGGTCGCTGTTCACAACCATTACAAACGCCTAAAACACTCCGGCAAATCCGGCGAAGTCGAACTGGCAAAATCCAACATCCTGCTGGTCGGTCCGACCGGCACGGGTAAGACTTTGCTGGCGCAGACATTGGCGCGCACATTTGATGTGCCTTTCACCATGGCCGATGCGACGACTCTGACCGAAGCCGGTTATGTTGGCGAAGATGTTGAGAACATCATTCTGAAACTGCTGCAATCTTCCGACTACAACGTCGAAAAAGCGCAGCACGGCATCGTTTACATCGATGAGATCGACAAGATTACGCGCAAGGCCGAAAACCCTTCGATCACCCGCGACGTGTCAGGCGAAGGCGTGCAGCAGGCTTTGCTGAAGCTGATGGAAGGCACCACGGCGTCTGTGCCTCCACAAGGCGGGCGCAAGCATCCGCAGCAGGAATTCCTGCAAGTCGACACGACCAACATCCTGTTCATTTGCGGCGGCGCGTTTGCGGGTCTTGATAAAATTATCGCGGACCGTCTGCAAAAACGCTCGATCGGGTTTGGCGCTCATGTTGCCGATCCGGACAAACGCAACATTGGCGAATTGCTTGAACAAAGCGAGCCAGAAGATCTGCTGAAATTTGGCCTGATCCCTGAATTCGTCGGGCGTCTGCCTGTGATTGCGACCTTGCATGACCTTGATGTCGATGCGTTGGTGACAATCTTGAGAGAGCCGAAGAACGCTTTGGCAAAACAATATGCCAAGCTGTTTGAGCTTGAAGATGTTGAACTGACCTTCACCGAAGAAGCGCTGAAGGAAATCGCGGAAAAAGCGATCCTGCGCAAAACCGGTGCTCGCGGCCTTCGTTCTATCGTTGAAGCGATCCTGCTCGATACGATGTTCGACCTTCCCGATATGGAAGGCGTGACAGAGATCGTGATCGACGAAGACGTGGTAGCGGGCAAAAAAGACCCCATCCAAGTCCACGGCGGCACCGGCCAAGACGAGGCGAAGGAAGAGGCGGCCTAAGTGATCTTAGGTGCGTCGATTGGGTTAGCCATAGCATTGGCACCCATTGCATCTACAGAGACTGAGACTCCTTCAGAGGCAAGTGAGCGGCCAAGTCTTGATTGCTCGTTGGGCCCAGTGGAACGCTTCTATGACGGCGTTCAGTGGTACGTCTTTGGCTGTGATGACGGTGAGACGATCGTGTTCTTTACGGGCCCAAAATCTCCATCTGACCTGCAATTCTACTTTCTCGTCTTTCCCGAAGATGGGAGATACAAAGTGTATGGCGAGGGAAATGGCGATCAGGCTCTGACGAGGCCTGCCTATGAAGCAATTACTGCTATGACCTCAGCTGATTATATCGCGTTGCACGCTGAAGCATCAGCGGTCAGCCAGTAAAGCCTCTAAGCGGCTTAAGTCGCTTATTGCCCCATAGATTGCAGCCCTAAACCAAAACCCCGCCCGGAGCCTGGAGGAGCGCCGGACGGGGTCGGTAAGTAGCGCCGCCTCCAAACCGGGAGGGGAATGGACGAGGCCGCGCTATCTGGTGGAAGCTACGGATCAGCCCGGCAAAAAGACGCCATCGGTGACGTGAATAATTCCGTTTGATGTGCTGACATCGGCTGTGGTCACCGCAGTGGCGCGTCCGGCGGCGTCGGTGATGACAATCGTGTCCCCCGAAAGACGCGCGGTCAGATTAACGCCAGCGAGCGTTTCGATGGTTGCTTCACCGCCGTGACGATTGATCAAGCTGACCAGATCAGCCGCCGTCACCGAACCCGACACGGCATGATAGACCAGCACATTGGTAAGCTGCCCCTTGTTCTCTGGGCGCAGCAAGGTTGCGACAGTGCCATCGGGCAATTTTGCAAAGGCTGTGTCTGTGGGGGCGAATACAGTGAATGGGCCCGGGTTCGACAGCGTGCCGGCCAGATCAGCGGCGACCACGGCGGCGACCAATGTTTCATGAACGCCAGTGCTTTGCGCGGTTTGGACGATGTTTGGCGCTTGGCTAGCGGCGCCGTGGTGGTGGTGCGCGGACACTGGCCCGGCGGCAATTGCGGCCATGCCGGTGGTTGCGGCAAGTGCGGCGATAAGGGCGGTCTTAAGAGTCTTGGTTGGGATAGGCATTGGTTTCTCCTGATGTAACGCAAGCCCTCCCGATCTTGCGCAGAAGCTACGCCTTGTGTTTCAAAGCGGATGCATTGCTGCGCAATGTTTTTTGAAAATTGCAAAAAATTGATGGTTTGCAGCGATTTGCCGCAATGCGATGCGCGGTTCAGAAGACGGTTCGATTGGCGCAAAAAGCGCCGATCAAACCTTTGAGAACGCACCTTCGGCGACCACAGGACCTGCGTCCTCACCATCGGGCTTTCCGCCGATTGGTTCGCGCGTCAGGACCAAGACGACCCCGTCACCCATATTCCCGGTGATGTCGTCCGACAGCTTTGTCGCGATCACTTCGCCCGGTGTCACAACGCCCAAGGATTGCAGCGCGCTGCCATCGGCAGGCACCAACCACAATTCGTGATCGTGCACGCCGTCTGCGCTCAGGCCAATCGCTCCGACCAGCATTTGTTCGCTATCTGGCATATAAGTCACGTCGAGGCGCAGGCCGGTGTCGCCAATCGGCACTTGCGCAACCAACGGATCGGCAGCGGCCAGAACTGGAGCATCTGGAGCATCTGGACCATCTGGATCAGTCGGAACAGGGGAAACGTCGCCCGGCGAAACGACCAACACCGCAAGCAAAAGCGCCGCCGCAGCAGATGTGATCGCGGCGGTCCATTGCCAGCGTTTCAGGCGCGATTGCAGATCAATCACTTCGGCACCAGCCGGTGCACTCCCGTTTACCTCAGCCGCGATTTGTGTCCAAACATCGGCGCCCGGCTCCATCCCGGCAACATTATCGGAAAGCGGCACGAACCAATCGTCCCACCATTCCTTGCGCCATGCAAAATCGGGATCGCTTGCGGCTTTACCGCGCGCGGCCATCAATTCTTCGCCTTCGAGCAGGCCGAGCGAATATTCCGCCGCAATCATGGGATCGTCGCGGGTGATATCCGCTTCGTCATCCTGCGGAGTGTTGGTGGGGTCCTGGCTCATGACCGCACCTCGCTCGCTTCGAGGCAGGCGCGCAGCTTTTGCAGGCCGCGCCGGATCCAACTCTTCATTGTTCCCAGCGGCACATCGGCTTGTTCGGCCAATTCGGCGTAAGTGTAGCCATCGAAAAAGGCGCTCTTGATATGGCTTTGCGTCTTTTCGTCGAGCCCTGTCAGACAGGTGTGAATTTGCGCAGTCTGCTCAGCATCGACGAGCAGCATATCGGCCAAAGGCGCTTGATCTGGCAATTGGTTCGCCTCTTCAACAGGGACCGCGCCGCCGCGCACTTTGCCTGTTCGCAAACGGTCAACCGCGCGGTTGCGCGCAAAAGTGGCCAGCCACGAAATGGGGCTCGCCCGCTCGGGGTCGTAACGGTCGGCGCGTTGCCACAGATTGACATAGACGTCTTGCAAAGCGTCCTCAGCTTCCTTTCTATCCCCCAAGATACGGAAGCAAATGCCAAACAGTTTCACGCGTGTTGCGGAGTAAATTTCCTCCAACGCCGCGCTATCGCCTTCGGCCAAGCGAACCATAGCCGCGCGCAATTTTTCTCGCGCAATCGTCGCTGAATCTGTCGATGCGTCAGCCATCAGCACTCCGTCCTGCAATCGGCATTGTCGCATTCAACCTGAATTGTCGCGTGGCCAATACCAAATCGTTTATCAAGGCTATCCGCGATTGTGCGCAGGAACGCGTCCGACGCAGCGGCGCTTTTTGGGGCGCGCGGCACGACAAGATGCGCGGTTAGCGCGGTCTCTGTCGTCGACATTGGCCAAATATGCAGATCGTGCACGGTCTCCACCCCTTCTTGAGCTGCCAAATGCGCCCGCACTTCGCCGACGTCAATACTTGCAGGGACTGCAAGCAAGCCCAGCTTGAGGCTGTCTTTGGCCAAACCCCAGGTAGCCCAAGAGATCACCGCAACAATGGCAAAGCTGACCAGCGGATCTATCCACCAAAAACCGGTAAAAACAATCGCTAAGCCTGCGACCACAACGCCGGCAGACACAAGCGCATCAGCGGCCATATGGAGATAGGCACCGCGAATGTTGAGGTCGTCCTGACCCCGCATAAACAGCAATGCCGTCACGGTGTTTATGCCGATACCGACGCTGGCAACGATGACGATGACCATGCCGTGCGGGTCTCGGGGCTCGAACAATTGGTGCGCTGTCTCAAACAAGATCGCGCCGATGGCGACCGCGAGCAGCAACGCGTTGGCAAGCGCGGCGAGTATTGTTGAGCTTTTGAAACCGTAGGTAAACCGATCAGACGGTGCCCGTTTGGCAGCAACACTTGCACCCCATGCGAGGATCAAAGCCAAAACGTCGGAAAGGTTGTGCCCCGCGTCGGCGACAAGGGCCATCGACCCGTAAAGAATGCCAAAACCGGCCTCAACAATTACGAATCCGGTGTTGAGCGCTATGCCGATTGCAAAGGCTCGCCCGAAATCGGCCGGGACATGGTGATGCCCATGGTGGCCTCCGTGGCAATCACTTTGCTCATGCATATGGGAATGTGAGTGCGAATGCTGCATCGTCTTTAATCGTAGACGCAGGAATCCAATTCGTCACGCTGAACGATGGCGATGCGCCCTTCGATGCTGTTGCCGTGCCGCGCCAACCATCCTGTCGGATTGACGACAGCGCGTTCTTTGGGAAGGGGCAGGGCGGCGGCCATGCGGCTTGCCTCATCCGGGGTCAGCCGAGCGGCCGAATGGTCAAAATATCGCTGCGCGCCAGCCTCTGCGCCGTATGTGCCGATCCCGGTTTCCGCAACGTTGAGATAGACCTCGATGATCCGTTCTTTGCCCCAGACAGCCTCGATCCAGAACGTGAACCACGCTTCCAACCCTTTGCGGAAATAACCGCCGCCTTGCCATAGAAACACGTTCTTGGCGGTTTGCTGGCTTATCGTGGAGCCGCCCCGAATGCGCCCTCCTTTGGCGTTTTCGCGCGCGGCGCGTTCGATCGCTTCGGTGTCAAAACCCCTGTGCTCGCAAAACTTGGAATCCTCTGCCGCTATCACTGCTGCGACCAGATTGGGGTCGATGTTATCGAGGCTTTCCCAATCTTTGGTGATGCTGTTTTCGTCCATCACCATGGTCGCCGTGATCGGCACTGGTATCCACTTGAACGCAATAACAAGCAGCAGGCTGAGGCCGACAAACCAAAGGATTGTTTGCGCAAGGATGCGGGCGATGAAACGGGCGGGGCGAATGGCCATATTTGCCGAAATAGTCGCAGCGCGGGTCGTCTGCAATCGGCCAATTATTCCGAGACCAATTCCGCCCAAACAACATAGCGCAGCGGCCCCGGTTCATGGGTGTCAAACGGGTAGCATGTGGTGAGCGCGATGAGGCCGTCGCTGCCTGCATCAGACGCGGCGGCCGGGTGCGCAAATTCATCCCAGCGCACGATATCCACCCGGGTGGTGCGATAATTTGTGGTGCTGCCGTCAATCCGCTCCAACCAGATATCATCCCCGATCAAGAGGTCCTGAACGAATTCAAAATGCGTGTCGCGGTGGGCGGCCAGCACGGTGATGCCGCGCGCCTGGTCATCCACCAAAGCGGTCGGGCCGAACGCCATCGCCTCGCCCGATCCGCCTGATAGGACGATCTCGCTTTGCCCCAAACGCGGCGCGCTGACGCGGGCGAGGGGGGCAGTGTCGGCCCAGCTCCACGGCTTTACCGGGGTGCCAGCGGCGAGGCTTTGGTCGAACGCGCGGGTGAGCAGCACCTGAGCGACCTCAGCCTTGACGGGGATGTATGCAGCCTTTGCGGCCATTGCTCCGCCGCACAGGATCGCTGCGATAAAAATCAGCCGGGGAAGGGCGCGCCAGAATGCTCCTTTCTTGATGGCGCGCCCTTTGGGCATCGGCCCGGTCATGGGCTGTTTGAGAGCGGCTTCCATCACGCGCCCACCCGCAGGTGGCCCCGCAGAAGGAGGCGCGGTTTAAGCAACGACACTATCCGCGCCGAAAACCGCTCCCCTCCCAGTCCAGCCAGTCCCAACAGGAGGAGTAGGAGGCCAGACATCAGGGTCAGTATGTACCCGGTCGATGTGTTGGGCAGTTCAAGCCGTTGGCGCTGCTTTTCGCTTTCGAGCGGAAGGTCGCGTAACCCTTGCGCCGAATGCGCACCGAACAGGTGATCAAAATCCCAGCCAGCGGGCAGCAGCAGAGGCAGTTCGTCGCGGGTCAGCGGCGCACCATCGGGGCGCGATGGGGTGTCATCCACCGCGATCAGGCTGGTCCGACTGGTGACCAGGTGGAAGTCCATTCCCAATTCCTCAATCGCGGTGTCGGCCAAGTCATGCGACATCTGGCCCGACCAGCGTTCTGCTTCCACTTCGGCAATGCGGCGGTTCGCCCAAAGCTTTGCCACGACATCGCTCTGGGTGGCCTCGCCCAATTCGACGCTGCGGCTCCAACGCTCACCCTCAATCATTCCGCTCACGGTCAGCGTGCCTTGCAAATGCCGCGTCCGGCCAAGCAGGACCAAGGGTTCGCGGGAATAAAGATCGGGAAGATCGCGCGGGGCAAAGTCGATGCTGCCGCCATCAACGCTTGCGGTCAGATTGGTCGCGACCGGCTGAGCCAGGCGGTTGAGCAAGCGCTGCATTTGCGTCTCTGATTCTTCGCCCATATCGATATGGGTGAATGTGCCGCGACCCGCCTCTGCCATGCGCCGCATCAGGAACGTGTTGGGCGCAGAGCCCATGCCAACCATAAACACACGGCTGCGCCCACGGTTTTGGTTGATCTCCTCCATCATAGCCGCTTCGTTTGAGAGCGAACCGTCGGTTAGGAAGATGATTTGGCGAAGTGGATCGCCTGATCGGCTGTGATTGTCTTCCAAAGCGGCCGCCAACGCGGGCAGCATTTCTGTGCCGCCCTCGGCCTCCAAACCATGCGTGAAGCTCTTGGCCCGTGCGATGTTGCGATCGCTTGCTGCCACAGAGGATGCGAACAATTCGGTCATCGTGTCGTCGAACCGGATGATGTTGAACCGGTCCTGCGGGCGCAAAGTTTCCAGCGCATAGAGCAAGCTGCGCCGCGCTGCGGGCATGCTTTCACCCGCCATTGATCCCGAATTGTCGATCACAAAGACCATTTCGCGCGGGGGAGCTTCGCCCATCCGCTGAACCGATGGCGGGGTGATTGTTGCCATCACATAATCCAGCTCTGAATGGCTTTGGCGAAACAGGCCCAGCGACGGCGCATCACCCGCCGCGCTCCACCGCAGTTCAAAATCGCGGTTGGCGGGTACGGCCCCATCGGCCAATGTGACGGTGCGGGTTGCCCCTTCGCCGTCCACATTGACCGCGTGATAGGGACTGGAAATTGCCTCTGCGGTGAAGCCGGGGTCTAGGTTGACGGTGATTGAAACCGGGTTCAGCCCGCCGCCTGCGCGCGCCACCATATCCGGGTCGGCGGTGGGCGCGGTTAGGTCGCTTGCCCCGGCCAGAACCGCCGCGTTCAGCAGCGATCCCATGCTCCCTCCCTCTGTGTCAGAGCCGCCCGCGATATAGCGCGGACCCACGACCAAAGGCATGCGCAGCGAATAATCGCCCGCCACCTGAGCGATGGGGGCCTGAAACTCGATCTGCACCAGCACCGTTTCACCGGGGCCGACATTGGCGATGGAGTTGCGGAACATATTGGGGCGATGTTGTTCGACCAAAGCGGCTTTCTGGCCGTTCTCTTTGGCTTCCTCATACATCTCCTGCGCGATTTCCTTTGGTTTGATCACGCCGTCAAAGATGCGGCTGCCGACGACCATTTTTAGCGTATCGACCGCGCCATTGTCGGGCAGGGGGTAGAGATAGGTTGCCTCCATCCATTGATCGGATGTGTTGCGAAACGCCTGTGTCACGGTGACGCGCGCGGTTTGGCCCGACACATCGGCGACAATGTCCGTGCCCAGCCGAACAGCGGGAACATTGGCGGCGACTTCCCCTTCGGATGAACGCAGGATCAATCCGCCCTCGACCCGCTCTGACGCATAGGCTGGAGCGACGGGAGCATCGGGCGATCCCGGCGCTGGACCGCGCGCCATCGGGTTGGCCGTGGCCCGCGCGGATATGGTCGATATGGCAACCGCGAACAGCGCGACGACCCCCAAAATAAGCATAACGGCCAGTCCGTCTCGGTCGGGAAATCCTGCAATTCGTCGCATGTAAGCCTCCATTCATCGTCTACATCTATCCCCTTATCGGCAGTGAGTGACGGCGCGATACGGCCAAGAAAGGCCGATTTCCGCCATTTATGCGGACAAGTCGGTGACGATTTGAGGAAATGTGCGGATGTGTGCGGTTTTGTGCGGATCGAAACAAGACAGGGGATGAACGATGGGGTATGCGAGTTTCATGACAGATTTTGACAACGCTCAGGTGGCGTTCCGCCTAAAGGAAGAAATCGCCCGGCGGCGGCTGTCGCGCGCGGGATTGGCGGAGACCGCGCGGCTCAGTATTTCGACGCTTGAAAAAGCGATGTCGGGACGGCGGCCTTTCACTTTGGCGACGATCGTTCGGCTCGAAGAGGCGCTGGGTTCGTCCCTGCGCGGCGAAGTGGAGGTGGAGCCAGCCGGCCCCGCGCTCGCCCCGCCCGAAATGGGGTCATATGTGCGCCAAGCGGTCGAATGGATCGAAGGGGAATATCTTACCCTGCGCGCCAGCTTTGGCGAAGAGAAAGCCGTCTATGCCTATAAGACCGAGATTCGCTGGAGCGCGGCCAAGGGGCATCTGGTCTTTGCCGAAAGCGACCGTGTGGACGCGACATTTGAGCAGGCGGGTTTTGTCTCCATGCCGCATTTGTCGGGCCACACCTATCTGATGACAAGCGAGGCGGGCCAATACCGCATGATCATGCTGGGCCGCGCCACGCGGGAACGGCGGATGTTCGGCCTGCTGTCCACGCTGCAAGTGGGGCAGGGGTCGCAATTGGTGCCGGTGTCATGCCCAGTGGCGCTGGTCCCGATGGGACAGATTGAAGGGCCGGTGTTTGGCTTGGTCCGCGATGGCGATGCGCGGATCGAGGAATATCGCGGGGTGCTGGGCACCGCGTTAGAGGGTGATTTTTGCCGGTTGCGGCGGTGAGGGGGCCGCGTCATGATTGTTGTAGCGGAAGGCATCAGCGCAGCGGGCAAGACCACTTTCGCTCGTCAATTTGGCGACGGTCTTTGGTTGCCTGAGATTGAGGCAAAGGGAGCGCGACCTGATGCGGACGACCCGCTTGATGAGCACGCGCGATTTTGGTCAAATCACAACGCTATCCGGTTTGGGCTGGCGCAGGAAATCGAAGCGAAGCACGGTTTCGCCATCTGCGACACTGACCCGATGAAGGTGCACTATTCGTGGTGCATGGAAAAGGCTGGATTTCATTGGCCGGACAAGTTTGAAACAGCGGTGCCATTTGTGCGGAATGCGATTGCAGAGCGCCGCCTTGGCTTTGCTGATCTGTATCTTATCAAGCAAATCGACCCAGAGATCGCGCGCGCTCAGAAAGATGGCGATGCCACGCGGCGGCGCGGCAATTTTGAGCAGCATCTCGCGCTGCAACCGCATTTGATCGACTGGTTCTCCGCAATGTCTGATGTCTTGCCGGGCCAAGTTCGGTGGGGCTTTCCAGATGCGGATAGTCTTCTTGGCGAGGTCAAAACAAAAGCGCCGGAGGATAGCCCCCGGCGCTTTGATGTTTTGGTGTTCGACGAATTGGTCCGCCGATTGCCTGAATAAGGCTTACGCCATTCCCGGCAGAAGCTTCTCACCCGCGATCCGCTGCATCGCCTTTTGAAGTTTTTCAAAGGCGCGCACTTCGATCTGGCGGATGCGCTCGCGTGACACGTCGTAAACTTGCGACAGTTCTTCGAGTGTTTGCGGTTTTTCCGTCAGACGGCGTTCGGTCAGGATGTGCTGTTCGCGCTCATTGAGCGAATCCATTGCTTCGACCAACATTTCATGGCGCACGTCGGCTTCTTCGGCGTCGGCAACCGTTTCATCCTGCAAAGGACGATCATCGGTCAACCAATCCTGCCATTCACCGGCACCTTCTTCGCCGCCGCGCATCGGGGTGTTGAGCGAGCCATCGCCGCCCATCATCATCCGGCGGTTCATATTGACGACTTCTTGTTCAGGCACGCCCAGATCGGTTGCGATCTTGGTCACGTCTTCGGGATGAAGATCGGAATCTTCATACGCCTCAAGCTGCTTCTTCATCCGGCGAAGGTTGAAGAACAGTTTTTTCTGAGCCGCAGTGGTGCCCATTTTAACAAGGCTCCACGAACGCAGGATATATTCCTGGATCGACGCTTTGATCCACCACATCGCGTAAGTCGCGAGGCGGAAACCGCGATCGGGTTCGAATTTTTTGACGCCCTGCATCAGGCCAACATTGCCCTCTGAAATAAGGTCAGACACGGGCAATCCGTATCCGCGATATCCCATCGCAATTTTCGCAACCAGACGAAGGTGGCTCGACACGAGCTGCGCTGCAGCCTGCGGATCTTCGTGTTCGGCGTATGCAACGGCGAGCATATATTCTTGCTCGGCGGTCAGAACAGGGTATTTTTTGATTTCCGACAGATAGCGATTGAGGCTTTGCTCTCCGCTGAGTGCCGGGACTTTGGTTGTAGATTTACTCACTTTTTCCCAAACCTTTCTAGTGTCGACCTCTGCTGCTGGACCCCTAATGGGCATCCGGCGTTTTGGGCCACGTGGTTGAATATACGGACTCTCATCTTGTATTACGATAGGTATACGACGTTTCAGGGCAAAATGTTGCACCCTTCATCGGTTAAAACGCGCCAGTTCGTCGATTAGTTCCTGCATATCGGCAGGTAAATCCGCGTGAAACCTTACTTCTTGGTCAAGAATCGGGTGCAAAAAGCCCAATTCCGCTGCGTGTAAGGCTTGGCGCGCAAATTTCAGCTCAGTCAGCAAGGGTTTCAGACGCTTAGGCGTTTTGCCGTATAATTGGTCTCCTAATAGCGCATGGCCAATTGATGCACAATGAACGCGCACCTGATGTGTCCGGCCCGTTTCCAACCTGCACTCAATCAGCGCAGCCGAATCGAGCCGCTTTAGAGCCTTATAATGGGTGACGGCGTGTTTCCCGCGTGAGGAATCCTTTGCCAGCACAGCCATTTTCTTTCTGTTGGCATCGCTGCGTCCCAATCGTTCGTCAATTGTGCCCGAAGCGGGGGCAGGGTAGCCGCCGCATACAGCGAGATAGCGCCGGTGCACCGAATGGTCTGCAAATTGCGCGGCCAGCCCTTCGTGAGCGGCGTCGGATTTTGCGACCACGAGCAGGCCCGATGTGTCTTTGTCGATCCGGTGAACGATGCCGGGACGGGCCACGCCGCCGATACCGCTCAATGATCCGCCGCAATGGTGCAGCAAGGCGTTGACCAGCGTCCCATCTGGATTGCCTGCCGCCGGATGCACCACCATACCGGCGGGTTTATCGACCACGATTAGATGATCGTCTTCGTATGCGACGGTCAAAGGAATGTCCTGCGGCTTGGCCTCGGCTTCGATCGCGGCGGGCACAGTGACCCTAAATGCGGCGCCCGCTTTTGCTTTGGCAGAGGGCGACGCGGCCGGTCCGCCGTCCAATTCCACCTGCCCCTGCGCGATCAAGGCCTGCACCCGGGCGCGGGACAAATCGGTCGCATCGGCGATCGCTTTGTCGAGCCGGGATGGGGCGCCAATGACCCCAGTGATGATTTCCGCGTCGGACATGGGTAAGGCCATGCGCGATGGATATTCATGTTTCAAGCCAAGCGATGCACGCGATGGAGGCAGCGGCGCGCGATGCGCATCCCAATGAGGCATGCGGCATCTTGCTCGGAAGCCGCGGCCCAGCAGGCGATACGATCACGGCATTCACTCCGGCAAAAAACGTTCATCCAGAGCCGCAAACCAATTTTGAGATCGACCCGCAGGCCTTAATCGATGCGCACCGCGCCGCGCGATCCGGCGGTGAGCAGGTTATCGGATATTTTCATTCCCATCCCAGCGGAGCCGCTCGGCCATCGGCAACCGATATTGCTATGGCAGCGAGAGATGGCGCGGTTTGGGCGATTTACGGCACGGTTGATGGCGTAAAAGCGATGCGGTTTTACCGCGCTCCGTCAGCAATGGGCCCCGCATTAGGGGACGGGAGTTTTGCGGAGCTTTTCATCGCTGGAATCGAAAGCTAGTGTGCCGCCCATGACATCACAAACAGAACTCGCCGCGCTTATGTGCTCGCGGCTTTGCCACGATATGCTTTCCCCTGTTGGAGCCCTGTCGAACGGGCTTGAACTGCTCGCCGATGAGCAAGACCCCGAAATGCGCGCGCGTTGTATCGAATTGCTCGAACAAAGCGCCAAGATCAGCACGGATAAGCTCAAATTCTTCCGCCTCGCATTTGGTGCGGCGGGCGGCTTTGGTGAAGCGGTCCCGGTTGAAGAAGCGCAAGAAGTTATCGCTGCGCTGGCCACCGATGCGAAACGCGTTGAACTGAATTGGACGATTACAGACGCGACATTGCCAAAACCGGCGGTGAAAGTGTTGCTCAATCTGTCGCAGATTGCACTTGATGCTTTGGTCCGCGGCGGCACGCTCGACATTGGGGCGGAGCGACGCGAAGGAAATGTTGAGATTGTGGCGCGCGCCACTGGCGCCCGCATCGCATTTGATGAAACAATCGGCAAAACCCTGCAAGGTGACGCCAATGCCGATGATGTTTCGAGCCGGACGGCAGCTGCGCATATGATTGCGATGCTGGCTGAAGAAATGGGCGGAGGGCTGCAATATCAGCTTTCCGACGAAGCGCTCGTCTTGGGCGCGGTTCTGCCGGAGCCTGAGGGCATGATTGGGTGAGCCAAACCGGGCCCGATACCGGTTGGCAGGACATGGAGACCAGTGAGCTGGTTCATGCCGTTGTCCCATCGCCCAATTTTAGCGACCGAAAACTGCCCATCACGATGCTGGTGGTGCATTATACCGAAATGAAGCCGGTTGAGACGGCTTTGGACCGGCTCACCGATGCGGACGCGGGCGTTTCTGCGCACTACCTCATCAGCGAAGAGGGAGTGGTCACCCAGCTTGTGTCAGAGGCCAAACGTGCTTGGCATGCCGGCACTTCATACTGGCGCGGGATCAAGGATGTGAATTCGGCCAGCATCGGCATCGAATTGGACCATCCCGGCCATGCTGGCGGTTATCGCCCTTTCACCGATGTGCAATTTGAAGCCCTCGTCCCGCTAATCGCGCGGATTGTGAAGCAATATGACATCCCGCGCGCCAATGTGGTGGGCCATTCCGACGTCGCACCGCTCCGCAAAATTGACCCGGGTGAGCTGTTTCCATGGGATCGCCTCGCCGAATATGGCCTGTGCCTGCCGCGTCCGACGAAACTGGAGCATATCGACCCGTTCCATAATGAGGGTGCCTTTATCCTCGCGCTGGAGCGCTATGGCTATGACATCACTGAGGGGCGCAAGGCGATTGAGGCGTTTGAGCGCCGCTGGCGTCCTGACAAGATCGAAGGCAAGCCAGACGCGCAATTGGGTGCGATATTGTGGCACCTGCTGCTTGAACGCGACCGGGGGGCAGCACGATAAACACGAGATTGCCGGGGCGCTGAAATACGAGAATTACAAATCGGTACAGCGATCCTCGGCACATTTGCTTGGTGTTCGGGGGCTGCTGACCGGCCATATTGGCCGCCGCGTTTCCAGAATTGGGCATCGGCTTTGTGGGCGTTTCGCTCACCTTTGGCCTTACCGTTTTGACGATGGCTTATGCTGTTGGCGGTATTTCGGACGGTCACTTCTATCCGGCGGTATCGTTGGGCCTTGCGATTGGTAAGCGGTTCAGTTGGGGCGATTTGCTACCCTATTGGGTGGCTCAGGTGCTCGGATCATTTGTCGCAGCGGGCGTGTTGTTCGTCGTCGCCAGCGGCGTTGCCGATTTCCAAGCGGGCGGATTTGCCTCCAACGGATACGGCGAATTGTCTCCGGGCGGGTTTTCAATGACATCGGCGCTGGTGATTGAGATTGTGCTGACTGCAGGGTTCCTGATTGTGATCCTTGGCGCGACATCATCCAAGGCACCGGCTGGCTTTGCACCAATTGCGATCGGATTGGCGCTGACGTTGATCCACCTGATTTCGATTCCCGTGACCAACACATCGGTTAATCCGGCGCGTTCAACCAGCGTGGCTTTCTACGCGGACACGGCTGCTGTGCCTCAGCTTTGGCTGTTCTGGGTTGCACCATTGATCGGTGCCGCCATCGGCGCTCTGATCTGGAGCTTCTTGCTTTCCCCTGACGAAACCGAATGATGGCTTTGCCGAAGAATTGAAAGCACTGGACGGGCCGGCTTTGCTAAAGTCGGCCCTTTCTGTAAGAACGACGCCATCAGGGGGCTGAGGCAGCCGCGTGCGCCTTTCGAGGCAAACGAGGAAAGTCCGGGCTCCACGAAACAAGGGTGGCGGGTAACGCCCGCCGAGTGTCGATGTCCGCATCGGCATTTAGGGACAGTGCCACAGAGAGCAAACCGCCGATGGACCGCGCTGCTTGCAGTTGGGGTCACAGGTAAGGGTGAAAGGGTGCGGTAAAAGCGCACCGGGGCGGTGGTAACATCGCTCGCATGGTAAACCCCACCCGGAGCAAGGCCAAATAGGGGTCTCGCGCCTTTTAAAGGCAGGAGTGGTTCGCTCCGAGAGATCCGGGTTGGCTGCTTGAGCCGTTCAGCAATGGGCGGCCTAGATGAATGGTTGCCGCCGCGCGGCCGGTCCTTTGGGATACCGCGTGCGGAGACAGAACCCGGCTTATGAGGCCCCCTGATACTTTTCCTGAATTTGAAACAGTGTCGGAACACGCCGCGCGTGTCGCCGTTTGGATCCTATGACAGATATCATCGCCCCCTCACGCAGCATCGTTCAGCGCGCCGCCGTTCTAATCGCCGTCTTTATTCAGATTGGCGCGACCTTTTTGCCTCAACTCGGCTTTGGCGAACCCATCGGTGACAGGTCGGATTCGATCCGCACGCTGATAACACCGTCGGGATGGGCCTTTGCGATTTGGGGGCCGCTGTTCCTTGGTTCGGCATTCTTCGCGATTTGGCAGGCATTGCCTCGGCAGCGTGAAAACGCTTTGCTTGACCGGATTGCATGGCCCGCCGCGATTGCACTGGCGGCGCAGGGCGTGTGGGCGGCGTACACGCAGTTTGCCAACCTCACTGCAATCTCTGCGGTCATCATTTTGGTGTCGCTTTGCGGGCTTTTGATATGTTTGCGCGCTTTGGCGGGGCAGGAAGCGCTGACAGCGGGTGAACGCTGGTTTGCGGCTCTTGTGCTCAGCGCGCTGGCCGCGTGGTTGACAGCAGCAAGCATTGTGAACATCTCCGCGACGCTGGCCTATTATGGGATTGGCGGCGGGTTTGCCTATCCGATGGCAGCGGCGATCATGATAGCGATCGGCGGCGTGATCGCATCGCTTGCGGTCGTCCGCTCGCGCGGCAACCCTTGGTACGCACTGGTCTTTTGCTGGGCGCTGATCGCGATCTATTTTCGCGGCGGTCAGGAAGCATCAAGCATCGCGGCCGCTTGTATTGCGGCCGGGGCGCTGGTGCTGTTGGGCTTGGCCATATCTATCACCAATCCGAGCAACCGCCGACATTGGATCGGCATCTAAAGAAAAGGGGCCCCGCCGCTGCCGGCAAGGCCCCCTTTTTTGCACCGGGCTTTAGCCCGGCGTTAGAAACGCCAGCTAAGCGAGACGCGCCCTTGGTCGTTGGACAGAGCGCCGCGGCCCATGTCCGACGTGACAGAGAGCGATGCGGTGAGGTTGTCACCCATATTCATCTCTGCACCAGCGTTGATCGACACCCATTGCGGGTCAAGCGCGTTGGCGAAGGTGAACGGTGTGTCCGCCGCGCCAAAGAAGCGCGCCGTAACAACATCGCTCGTATCCGCCAGTTCGCGCGCATAAGCGACTGAGCCGAATGCGCTGATCGAGCCTTTCTCGCTGGTGGCGATGTCGAAGGATGCCATTGCACCCATCTTTGCCCCCATTGAAGTGAAGGTGCGATCTGCGATCGACAGGCCAAATTCACCTGCGCCAACTTCATCATAGCCGGCCAGCGAGTTGCGAACATAATCCAAGCTCGCAACCGGACCGACTTCTACGCCCCGTGCCAGATCGAATGCATAGCCAAGCCGCATTCCGCCGAATGTTTGCGAGCCATCCGATTGGCCGATCGCGTTGGTGTATGCGTTGGCAAATTCGCCTTGCGATACACGGTCGGTGCCGAATTCTTGGCTCGACGTGCCCGCGTAACCATCAGCGAACAGGCCGCCATCTGTCCAAGAAGCGTAGATCGCAACCGATTGGCTGCGGTCTGCTTGTGCCTGAAGGACATTGGTGGTTTGCTGGCTGTTGCGGATGTTGGACACCGCGACACCAAAGCTGAAGCCTTCTGCAACTTGCAGGTCAGCGCCGATCGTCATTTCACCGGCTTGGGTAAGTGAGGCCTGTTCAAAGGCATTTGCCCCGACCACGCCGCCCGTCACCGCACCGTTGGTGCCGAATGTGCCAAATCCAGCAGCGCTGTTCCCCAGAACACCGGACTGCTGTCCGCCATTTAGGAAAACGCCTGATGCGCTGCCAAAGACACCCAGTGCGCCCGTTTCACCCGGAGTTGTACCCGCCAGTGCAAAACCAGTGTTGCCCGCCGCAGAAAAGCCGCCCGCAGCGCGCGAACCGCCGCGCAGCGCAAGTGTGCGCTGTGCGATTTGACCGGTGAACCGCTGAGAGAAGCTGTTTGCGGAGAACGTCTGATTGAATGCGCTTACCGGGGCAAGCGAGTTCAAAGTGGCACCAAGCGTGTCGAACGAAGCGCTGTCGAGGACATCGAACAGCCCAACGAAGCTATCACTGCGAGCACGCAATGTATCGAGTGCCGTCCCGAGCGAGCGCAGCGTGCTGCCACGGCCCAAGATATCGCGGATGCTGCGCGCGGTGATTTCCACGATGACCGAGTTGCCCTCAATCCGGTGTTCGGCTGCGAGCAATGCAGAGCGACTGATGAAGGTCACCTCTGCAAAATCACCATCGATTGAGCCAGCGGTCAGGAGTGTGAACTCCGAACCAAAGCGCACACGGCGATCGCGGCTGGAAAGAACCAATTCACCGTCGAGAATAGCAGCGCCGGTGATATCGTAGCTGTCAGCCGTTACGACGTTGCGGCGACCGACAGAGAAATCACCCCACAATGTGCCGGCGCTGGTTTGAACATAGTCGCCATCGATTGTGAGAGAGCCAAAGCCATTGGCTCCGCCAGCACTGAGCATGCCGTCAACATTGAACAAAGCATCAGCAACAATGGTGCCGCCATCGCCGCTAAGTTCGCCGCTTCCCAGCGTATAGATGCTGGTGTTCAGCGTTCCGTTGATTTCGACATCGCCGTTCAACTGTTCAACACCGGTGAGGCTGGTGAATACCCATGGGGCGTCCACTACCAATCCGGCACGGCGATGGTCGATCACAAGCCGATCAATCTCGACATCCAAATCGACCGTGGTTGTGCCGCGGCGGTTGAGGTGAACCTCGAAATATTGTGCTGGATTATCAAACGCGGTGCCAACGATGCCATCAGTGTTGTTCGGCACGAAACCGGTTGAGCCTGGGCCAAGCAGAACCGAGCTTTCCGGCACGGTTGTATCGATGGTCTCAAAGCCCGGTGTGATATCGGTGTTGCCGCCAGCAATATCGGTACCCAGAATGCTACCGAAACGCGGGCTGGTGTCGAAGATACCTGGCTCGTTTCCGGTTGGAATACCGTTCACAATGTTGCCCGATCCGTCGTAAACCAAGAAGCCTGGATCAAGGTCTTGTGTCCAATGGGTTGGGTCTGACCAATTGCCATCGCCGCGCACTGCGGAGACATATTTGTATGCAGTGTTTTCTGTGATGAATTCAAAGAACGGGAACAGCGGGTTGTAAAAGCTGACATCGCTGTAACGATTGCCCAGGCCAAAGAAGTCAAAGCCGCCAGACAGCACACCAATCGCCACTTGCGTGTCGTAGATTTCATCAGCGATCAACGCTGAACCGGAATCTCCGGGCCCAGTGCCCGCTTCACCGGGCAGAGCATCGCCATCGAAGAAATCGATTGCCAGCACATCAGCCAAGGTGCCGCAGCTGATCGTCGCGCCTGGGAACGAGCAACCAGCTTGCTCTTCTGGTGTGCGATCCGGATTGTCGAAATCGGTCCAGTAATAGGGTTGCGATTCAAAGCCGAGCAACTGACTTGAAGGTGTAAAATCAGTGAAGACGCCGTCGATGAAATCGCCGGTGCTGCCCAGCATGCCGACCATATTTTCGCCCACACGGCGCAGGAAGCGATTGCCCGCGTTTGTCCCGCCAGTCAGCCCAGTGCCGTTGGTGCCGTAACCGACCTGCAGAACGTGTGTCACTTCCGACAATGGAGACAGCAGGATCGGCATGGCAGGAACGTCAGTGATCGGCGCGTCGACCGCGATCAATGCGACATCCGCCCAAGGAAAGCCCAAGCCCACATTGTCTGGGTTTCCAGTTGGGTGGATAATAACGTCGGTGCTGGTGGCAACGCCGCCATCCGCATAGCCCGAGCCATCGCCAATATAAGTGAACAGGCGATCCGCGCTGTTTTGACCAGTTGCAATCAAAAGCGATGTCGCTGCCTCGCCCGGCAAACCATAGGTTTCCGAAGAGGTTGTCGCGATTGGACCATCGCTGCCGTTCACACAGTGCGCTGCGGTCAAGATCGTGCGCGGATTGATGACTGTGCCGGAACAGTTGAAAAAGATGCCGCCGGTGACGTTGTCCTGAATGAAAATGTGAACCGCTGACGGAACGAGATTGTCAGGATCGCCAAAATCAACGCCGACATCGTCGCGAACAAGCAGTCGAGGATCAGGGCCAACTGGCCCCACTTCGATGCGCGGAACAGCAAGGTTGACCGTAGCTGTATAGTCTTGAAGCCCGGCAAATGTTTCGAGCGGAGCCTCAGTTGGAGCTTTAGGCGCTGTGCGCGGGTCAAATACGTCGCGCTGAATTGGCGCACGTTCGCGCACCGCGTTCAGGTCGAAATCTGAAAGCAGGCCATCCTTGGCGCTGCTGGTGGATGTATCGCTGGCGCTGTCGTCAAGCGCCTCTACGCCAATCTCGTCAAAGACGATGACACTCTCGCTGTTGGATGCATAAGCTGGCGATGCCGCCAGCGCTCCAGAAAGCGCCACGATGCCTACACCGGAAAGATATATACGTTTTGTCATAAAAGCCCCCTTGCTTTGATTACCCCTACCCGAGTCGGAGGCTACAATAACCAGAGGGTAAAACCCAAGGCCCCATCCAAAATTTTTTCAATTTAGACAGGGTTTTGTGGGTAGTTTTATTGCGATTGTGCACAATGAAAAGCGGCGCTTGGCAAAAATGTCGCCAAGTGCCGGTCTTAATTTTCGATTTGTACCTTAGGTTAAGGTCCAGAAATCTGTGATCAGGCGCGCCCGATGCTTGTATAGGCGAATCCGGCAGATCGCATGTCGTCCGGATTGTAGATGTTGCGCAGGTCAACCATCACCGGCTGCGACACCAATTCCTTTACGCGGCCAAGATCCAGAGCGCGGAACACGTCCCATTCCGTCACGATCGCGATCACATCCGCGCCATCGAGCGCAGCATAAGGATCACCGCACATCGTCACATCAGGGATGAGCGGTTTTGCGATTTCCATCCCTTCTGGATCAAAGGCAGATACGTTCACTCCTGCATCGGTCAAAGTTTGCGCTACCGCGATCGCTGGCGAATCGCGCATATCATCGGTGTTGGGCTTGAACGTCAGGCCCAGCAGAGCGGCTTTCTTGCCGCGCGCGCCCTCTGCGCCGCCGAGGGCGTCGAGAACCTTGCGGCCCATGGCGCGCTTGCGGCTTTCGTTGGTTTTGACGACCGCTTCGACGATCCGCGTTGGACTGTCATAGTCCTCTGCCGTTTTGAGCAGCGCGAGCGTGTCTTTGGGAAAACACGATCCGCCATAACCGGGTCCGGCATGCAGAAATTTGGAGCCGATGCGGTTGTCCATGCCGATGCCGCGGCTGACGTCTTGCACGTTGGCACCAACTTTTTCGCACAGGTCGGCCATTTCATTGATGAAAGTGATCTTGGTCGCGAGGAAGGCGTTGGCGGCGTATTTGATCAGCTCGCTGGTGCGGCGTTCGGTGAAGAGAATTGGCGATTCGTTGAGGAAGAGTGGGCGATACACTTCGCGCATGACGTCGCGGCCAAAATCATCCTCTGCACCGATTACAATTCGGTCCGGGCGTTTGAAGTCGCCAATCGCAGCCCCTTCGCGCAAGAATTCTGGATTAGAGACGACAGAGAACTGATACTCTGTGCCGCTATCAGCCAGAATCCGCTCCACTTCATCTCCTGTCCCGACCGGCACAGTTGATTTGGTAACAACCACGGCTGGGTTTGCGAGGCTTTCGCCCACTTCCTTTGCCACGGCATAAACAAACGAAAGGTCAGCGTGGCCATCGCCGCGGCGGCTGGGTGTGCCAACCGCGATAAAGATTGCGGAGGCGTCTTTGATCCCTTCGGCAAGAGAGGTGGTGAATGACAGGCGGCCTGCTTTCACATTGCCATCCACCAACGCGTCAAGGCCGGGCTCATAGATCGGCATTACGCCATCATGCAGCCGGTCAATCTTACCCTGATCTTTATCAATACAAACGACGTCGTGGCCGAAATCGGCGAAACATGCGCCCGATACGAGGCCAACATAGCCCGAACCCACCATTGCAATCTTCACAGGTTTAACCCCTAAATTGTGTTCCAGCGCGCCCTTAAAGATGCGGCGCAAAAATATGGTAAAGATGCGTGCGCGATGCGCCGATCCTGTTAAATGACGTTACGCCCGTTCGCCCTGAAAAACTTCGATCGGGCCGCCATCGGTTTGGCAGGCCTGAAGGACGCGTCTCTGGTCGTCTTCGAGCACGAGGGCCGTAAGCACACCTGAGCGAAAAGCGCCAGTGTCAATGCCGATCCGGTTGCCGCAATCCATGACCTTGTCAAAGATCGTATGGCCATGGACGACGACCTTTTCCAAGGCGCCTTCGTGGTCTAGAAACCGGTCGCGGATCCACAGCATGTCGGCCCGCTTTTGTTGATCAAGCGGCAGGGCTGGATCGACGCCCGCATGGACGAACAGATAATCGCCAGCGATGATCATCTCTTCGAAATCGCCCATGTAATCCACGTCTGCCTGCGGGATAAGCTGTGGCATCAATGCGAACAATTCGTCCAAATTCATCGCGTTGAATTGTTTGCGCGACAATCCATAGGACAGCACAGTCTCGCGCCCGCCATGCTTTAGGAAATGCCGCAGCACCTCGGGTTTTTTGAAAGAGTTGAGAAACATCTCTTCGTGATTACCGGCGAGCACGCGCACCGATCGTTCGCCTTGCCATTGCCGTGTCCGCGAAATGACGCCCGCGCTATCGGGACCGCGATCCACCAGGTCGCCAAGCAGGATGACATGGCTGTCTGCTTCTGGCCGAGACGCGTCATCGTCTTCAATCGCGCCGATCATCGCTGCGTAAAGATCCATCCGACCATGGATGTCGCCAATCACATAATACCGCGTTCCCGGCGGCACCGCGGGAAGCGGTGCGCGCGGTTTTGGACGAAACAAATTGCGAATTGCGTTGAACATGATGCGTCTTTGATTGCGGTTGAACGGCATAAAGGCCCAATCGTGAAAGGCGCCTCAATCAATTGGCCGTTCGGACTGAACTCATTTTACGCGTGAAGGGGAAACTATGCGCTATTTGGACCGTCTTTAATGGGATCGTTGCTGAACGGCAACTGAGCGACCGTGATACGGTGCAATTTTGCCGCTTTGCCCCTGAGAAATGCGCTCAATGGTCGGCAGGACAACAACCGAATGACTGGTGCAAAATTTCAACACATTTCGCCTGTCTGAATTCATCTTTGTGGGCAGCTGCGTAATTTGTCTTGTGCTGTGCAGCAATTGTGTGCACGATTGTTTCACATTCGGAAGAGATTGCTCATAAAAATACGCAGCCTACGAGTGTGCAGGTGGGACGAAGCAACAACATTAAGTTTAAGGAAGTTGTAATGCTCACGTCCATCCGCGGCCTATCGGCCGCAACCCTCTCCGCTGGTCTGCTTGTTACCGCAGCTCCCGCATTTGCCTCAGATATTACAGAGGCTCCTGTTGCTGATGAAACCATCAGTGCAGATGTGATCGCAGCATCCGCTGCGCTCGACAACAAACCTGCCGAATCGTCAGAAGTGGTTCTTACCACAAGCACCGAGCGTGCTGTTGACGCAGTTGCACTGGAAGAGACCAGTTCAATTGGCGGCGAAACCGGCTTTTCCTTTTCCGCCAATGTCGCTTTGACCAGCGAATATCGGTTCAGGGGTGTCGATCTGTCCGGTGGCGAACTCGCCATCCAAGGCGGGTTTGATCTCAGCCACTCTTCCGGATTCTATGTCGGCACTTGGGCTTCCAGCCTCGATGAAGACACCGTTGGCTATGGCTCAACTGAGCTTGACCTTTACGGCGGTTGGAGCGGCGATCTGACAGACGGCCTTTCGGCTGATGTCGGTGTGATCGCTTACACCTATCCTGATGCGGGTGCCGGTGATTTCGATTATATCGAATTCTACGGCTCGCTCGGCTTCTCGCTTGGGCCGGTATCGGCAACGACTGGCGTTGCATACGCGCCGGATCAAGACTCGCTTGGCAGCACGGATAACCTGTACATCTATACCGATGTTGGCATCGGTATCGACGGCACTCCTCTGACGCTGAACGGCCATGTTGGTTATACAGATGGGTTCTTGACCTTCACCAATGACAGCAAAGCGTTCGATTGGTCGATCAGCGCGGACGTTGCCCTTGGCGGCAATCTTTCTGCCAATATCGCTTATGTCGGCGCCGAAGGGGACATTGCCCCGGGCTCATATGACTTTGTCGATGATGCGGTCGTTGCCACGATCAGCGCGAGCTTCTAAAGCCTCCCGTCGATAGCCTAAACCTGCGACATAAGCAGGAGGAACGGGGCGCGAGACCAGATGATGGTCTCGCGCCTTTTTCGCGGGCGGACCAAAACAGCTGTGGTTGAACTGCGTCCAAATTTGCAATGGGGCGCTTGCGGTCGATAGCCCGAAACACTAGCTGCTTGGAAGACAAGGAGCTTCCATGACCCAATTTCTGCATTCCATGATCCGCATCACCGACCCTGTTGCGACGGTCGATTTCTTTAAGTTGATCGGATTGGAAGAGGTGCGGCGTTTCGACGTTGAGGCCGGGCGTTTCACGTTGATCTTTCTCGCCGCGCCAGGCGAAGAGGGCGTGGCAGAGGTCGAATTGACCTACAACTGGCCGCCCGAAGATGGCAGCGCGCCCGAAACATATGACGGGGGACGCAATTTTGGGCATCTCGCGTACCGTGTGAAGAATATCTACGAAACGTGTCAGCGCATCGCCGATGCTGGTCATATCATCCACCGCCCGCCGCGCGATGGGCATATGGCATTCGTCAAATCACCCGATGGCATTTCGGTTGAGCTGCTTCAGGAGGGCAGTCTTGAACCGCAAGAACCCTGGGCCAGCATGGAAAACACCGGAAGCTGGTAAACACCAAGGATTGAGGGCGGGGGCCGATCTGCGGACCCCGTCTTTGCTTTAGGCTGCGCTGGGCGTGGTTCCCTGATCATCGCAGTCGGCATCTGGATGCGTCGTTGTTAGGCGCAAGACAATAAAGCCTAGAATCGCCGAGATCGCAGAGCCCGTAAGAATGCCGATCTTTGCTTCTTCAATGAGCAATGGCTGATTGGGGAAGGCGAGACCGCCGATGAACAAGCTCATCGTAAAGCCAATCCCGCAAAGAATCGAAATTCCCCAGATCTCTGGCCAACTTGCCTTTGCCGGGCGCGGTGCAAACCCGATCTTGTCTGCGATAAACACGGTCGAAAATATCCCGACTTGTTTCCCAATGACGAGGCCCGCCGCGATCGCAATTGGGAGGGGGTCCAGCAATGCCTCTGGCCCCATTTGTGCAAAGGAAACGCCTGCATTGGCAAAGCCAAACACGGGCACAACCAAATAGGCGCTCCAAGGAGCGAGCCCGTGCTCCAGTTTTTCCAACATCGAATTGCCATCGCGCCGCCTAAGCGGAATGGTCAATGCCGCCAGCACGCCTGCGATTGTGGCGTGGACACCGGTGTTCAGCACACAGTACCAAAGGACCATCGCCATCAATATGTAGGGCCAAAACACGCTGACCTTCATCCGGTTGAGACCTACCATGAGGCCAAAAACAACCACTGCCGCGACCAACCAAATCATCTTGATTGTCGGCGTGTAAAACACCGCAATGACCATAACGGCGCCGATGTCATCAACAATCGCAACGGTGAGCAAGAACAGTCGCAAGGATGCAGGAACGCGGTTGCCCAACAGCCCCAATACACCCATCGCAAAGGCAATATCGGTTGCCGCCGGAATTGCCCAGCCGCTGGTGTATTCGCCGCCGCCGGACACCGCCATATAGACCAGCGCGGGCGCGATCATACCAGCCAAGGCAGCCACCATCGGCAAACGCCGCGCGGCGGGATCTGCGAGTGAACCGGAAATCAACTCGCGCTTTACCTCAAGCCCAACGACAAAAAAGAACACCGCCATAAGGCCATCGTTGATCCACAAATGCAGATCATAGAGTTTGGGGATCGGGGTCCATGCCAATTTGCCGTAGAAAAGCTCGCGATATTCGTCTGAAAAAGCCGAGTTCGCGGCCAGCATTGCAGCGGCCGCAACGAGGATAAGCAATATGCCCGCAGAAGCATCGCCCACAAACAAAGCGCGCACCGGCGCAAAGATTCGGCGAAACGGCGCGGCAGAATTGGCGGCGGAGGGCTTTTGTTGGTCAGACATATCGGCCCCCTTTTCAGAAAAGTCATCGTGGTTGCAAGGTTAATCCGGGGGCGTTAGGCTTAATTCTTAACAGGGGTGTGGTCGCTTTGTCTGTTCTTGGGTCTGTAGTTGCGTCTTTCGCTGTGTCTGACTTCGTGTCCGGTGGTTCGCCTGTGGCCGGTTGGGACCTTTGGCAATGGATCACGATCTTTCAGCATGAACTTCTATTATTCGCCGGTGTTTTCTTCCTAATCGGGGCGTTGGACGACCTTGCGGTTGACCTCTTATGGCTGTGGTATCGGATGACAGGGCGGATCCACACGCCGCAAATTGAGCGCCGCAAGCTGCAACAGCGCAAATTGCATGGAAGCGCGGCGATCTTTGTCCCGACCTGGCAAGAAGCGCAGGTTATTGGCGAAACGATCGAGCATTTGTTGGAGTCGTGGCCGCAAGAGGATCTGCGGCTCTATGTCGGGGTTTACCGAAATGACCCCGCCACATTAGAAGCAGCGATGCGCGGCGCACACGGTGATGCGCGGCTGCGGTTGGTGATCCACGACCGGCATGGGCCCAGCACAAAAGCAGATTGCCTAAACCGCCTCTACCATGCGTTGATTGCGGATGAAGAGCGGAGTGGAAAGCGATTTGCATCGGTCCTGTTCCATGACGCAGAAGATATGGTCGATCCGGCTGGATTAGGGCTTTTGGATCTGGCGCTCGCCGACGGTGCGGATTTTGCGCAGCTGCCCGTGGAGCCTTTGCCCGGGGCTGGTCGCGACTGGCTCAGCAGCCATTATTGTGAAGAATTTGCAGAGGCTCACGGGAAAGGCATGACCGTCCGCAGCACAGTTGGTGCTGCATTGCCTGCGGCCGGCGTCGGCTGCGCGATTTCGCGCCGAGCGCTGGATGAACTGTGTGCGCGGCGTGTTGACGCGATACCATTTGAGCAAGATTCGCTCACCGAGGATTACGAATTGGGTCTGGCCGTGTTTGAAAGCGGCGGGCGCTGCGAATTTGTTCGGGCGCGCGGCGATGATGATCTGTTGATTGCAACAAGGGCCTATTTCCCTTCGCGTCTCAACCAGATCATTCGCCAGAAAACACGGTGGGTGCACGGCATTTCGCTTCAGGGATGGGACCGGATCGGATGGGCTGGCGGTCTAATGGAAAGCTGGATGCGGGCACGCGACAGGCGCGGGCCATTGACTGCGCTGGTCTTGCTTTTCGGATACGCGCTGCTCGCTCTGACAGGGGTCCTTTCGGCAGCGGCGGCCGCTGGATGGGCAGAGCCGACCCCGCTTAGCCCTCAGTTGATTGGTCTTTTGTGGATCAATCTTGCCTTTTTCGCATGGCGCGTGCTGTGGCGATTTGCTTTTACCGCGCGGAACTACGGCTGGGCCGAAGGACTGTTCGCAGTGCTGCGCATTCCGGTAACCAATGTGATCGCGATTATGGCTGGATGGCGCGCGTTGGTGGCCTATGCGCGAACATTGTCGGGCGGCGCGGTTGAATGGGACAAAACGACCCATGATCGCCATCCGTCTGCCGGATATTCTTCGTCGAAAGCAGCGCCGCCGGTCCAATCGTCCTCTCGCACAGGCAGCGGGACGAACTACGCATGAGGCGGTCTATGATTAGCCAAAGACGCGGCGGCCCATTGGTGATGCTTTGTCTGCTGCTAGGCGTTTGGGTAACGGCGCGCGCCGCCATGTGGGAGAGTCCGTTCACATCGCTTACACTTCCGCCAGCCGAACTCTTTTTTGCTGAGGAAACATCTGACCAGTTTGATCTACCAGCAGTCTCCGCTGATCCTGCACGGGTGGCCGCACTAAATGATGCAGAAGCGGCAATTGAGCACTCATCAGGGCCAGAGAACCCTTGGGTCCGGCCCAAATTGATGAGCATAGGACAGCACAGCGGCGCCGAGAGTGAAGCTGTCTATGGTGCCGATCCGATTATCGCCGCTGGGCACAGCTTCTTGATGGCGGCAGCATTTCGGGTCGATTGGCCCGGCAGCTCCAATTCCGGCGCGCAAAGCGCCCGCTCTGATCGAGGTAATGGCACCAGCTTCAGTCCGATCTCGCCTGTGGCGCCGCCCCTTCGCGGGTTAGACCGGTGGTCACTCGATACCTTCGCATTTTATCGTCAGGGATCAGGGTCGACGGCAATTTCGCAAGGGCGTGTGCCGGTCTATGGCGCAAGCCAAGTCAGTGCCAATTTGCAATATCGCCTTGCGCCCTCATCTCGCCGCGATCCCCGCGCCTATGTTCGCGTGTACCGCGCGTTTGTGCCGGATGGCGAAAACGAAGTTGCCGCTGGACTCTCCATTCGCCCAGTTGAGGCGGTGCCTGCGCGTGTCGCAGCTGAGCTGCGGGTAACAGAAAACCGGTTTGGCACCGAGGTGCGCCCGGCTGCCTATGCAGTGACCGAACTGCCAGTGGTCAGATTGCCATTTGATATTCGTGCAGAGGCATATGCCGGTGCTGGCTATGTCGGCGGAAGCGCGGATACGCCTTTCGTCGATGGGCAAGCGTCAATCACGCGCGAATTGGCCCGCGTTGAACGCTCAGATGACCGATCCGTTCGGTTGAGCATTGGCGGCGGTGCATGGGGCGGGGCACAAAAGGATGCGAACCGGCTGGATATTGGGCCAAGCGCGCGGTTGGATTTGACCATCGGCAGGGTGCCAGCGCGAATATCGGTCGATTGGCGTGAACGTGTCGCAGGTGATGCGGAACCCAATTCTGGTATCGCGGCGACGCTCTCCACCCGGTTTTAAGGTGACAGCAAAGAAAAAATTGTATCGCAGCGGGGAACAATAGGGTTCTGGGGCGCAGCCTCACTTCCCACATTTGCATCGCTGGGGTAGTCCAGTCTCATGGATGTCTACCTGCCCATTGCGAATCTTTCAGTGAACGGCCTGTTCATTGTGCTTTTGGGTGGGCTAACCGGTATTTTGTCCGGCCTCTTTGGCGTCGGTGGCGGGTTTTTGACGACGCCGCTTTTGATATTTTACGGCATACCGCCAACCGTCGCTGCTGCCTCTGCGGCGACGCAGGTTACCGGCGCCAGCGTTTCCGGCGTTGTCGCGCATGGCAAACGCAATGGCGTCGATTACCGAATGGGCATGGTCATGGTCGGTGGAGGCGTCGTTGGCGCGTTGATCGGCGCTGTGTTGTTCCGATTGCTGCAATCGTGGGGTCAGATCGATGTCGTGATCAGCTTCCTTTACGTCGTTCTGCTTGGGACAATCGGCTCGCTTATGATGAAAGAGGCGCTTGATTCCATTCGTCCGGGCGTCAAAGCGGGCGACGCCAGTCCGCGCAAACGCCGCCACCATCCCTTGGTGGCCGGACTGCCGTACCGTGTGCGCTTCTATCGGTCCGGTCTGTATATTTCCCCGATTGCTCCGCTGATCTTGGGCGTGCTGGTTGGTATTTTGACGATGCTCATGGGTGTTGGCGGCGGGTTTATCCTTGTTCCAGCGATGCTCTATATTTTGGGGATGAGCGGCAATGTCGTGGTTGGCACGTCGCTGTTTCAGATCCTCTTTGTGACCATGGTGACCACCATGACCCATGCGCTCACAACGAAATCGGTTGATATCGTGCTGGCGGGTCTTTTGCTGTTGGGTTCAGTTTTGGGGGCGCAATTCGGAACACAGATTGCAATGAAAGCCCGGCCGGAAGTGCTGCGGATGGTTTTGGCGGGCATTGTGATCCTCGTCGCGCTGCGGATGCTTTACGGATTGGGCGTCCAACCTGATGAAATTTACACGGTTAGCCCGCTGTGATGCGTTCGGGCATCCCCCGGTGTCTTGCCTCATTCGCGTTGCTGGTCGCCGCGCCGTTTTTGATGGGCCAGCGCGAGCCCGTCTTGGTCCCGGAAGTCAGCCAATCCCGCATTGAGGTGCGTCAAGGTTTTACCGGAGCAAACCTGCTGCTCTACGGCGCGGTGATCGACCCCGCCGGTTCAGCGAGCGGGACCGAATATGACATCGTCGTGGTTGTTAAGGGGCCAGCTGAACGCATCCGTTTGCGTGAAAAGGAACGGATCGCCGGGATTTGGATGAATGCCGAATCAAGCGACTTTCAATCCGCTCCATCCTTTTTCTCTGTTTCTTCCTCAAAACCCATCGAAGAAATCGTCGATCCGCGAACGGCGGCGATTTATGAATTGGGCACTGAATTCATTCAGCTTAGTCCAACGGGACAAATTGAACCAGAAGAGCAGGCCCGCTTTGCCCACGGATTGGTGGAAGTTCGGGAACGTTTGGGCCTTTATAAAGAGGAATCCGGGGGTGTTCGGATCAGCGAAGGTGTCTTGTATCAGGCGCGGATTGCGCTGCCTTCAAACGTGATTACCGGGCAATATACGGCAGAAACTTTTGCGATTGCCGATGGCCGCGTCTTGGCCAGCGCCACCGCGGATATCGAAGTGGTCAAAGTTGGGCTGGAAGGCTCAGTTGTTGTCGCGAGCCAGCGTTGGTCGCTTTTTTATGGGATGGGCGCGATCATTTTGTCAGTTGGAATGGGCTGGTTCGCAGGACGGGTTTTCTCACGATCTTGACCCGATATTAACCCAGTTCGGGCAGATGTTTTCGCTAAGTGATCGCATGATCACAAGCATAGGAAACCAGCATGACCGACATGGGCAATCACAATTTTGGATCATCTCCGCAAGGCGCGCCTGAAAACGCGCCCGTTGCCGCTGAACCAGCGGGTGCAGCGCATGGCGGAAATGAAAATGCGACCCAACCGATTGGCATTGTGCTGGAAATATCTGGTGCTGGATCGCAAATTGCGCTGGACCTTCAACGTCTCAATGAATGTATGGAAGACGAAGACCGCTCGATTGCCCTTGCCGGACAAGTCGGCAGCCAAATCAAAATCCGGGTGGGTAATTCGTGGTTGCTGGCCAATGTTCGCGATCAGCGCAAGGATCGCCGCAACGAAAGCGGGATTATCGCGCATATCGATTTCCTTGGCGAAGGGTCGGAAGAAAAGCTGACGGGCCGCATCCATGGCTTTAGACGCGGTGTCACCCGCTACCCAGTTCCCGGAGCGTTAATCTATCCTGCGACAACCAAAGACCTTGAACAAATCTATGCCAGCGATGGCCGCGCCAATATCACCATTGGTACGGTGTTCCCGACCAAGGATATTCGCGCTGGTCTCTACATCGATGCGATGCTGGGTAAGCACTTCGCGCTACTCGGATCGACCGGTACCGGTAAATCGACCAGCGCCGCATTGATCCTGCACCGCATCTGCCAGGCCGCGCCCGAAGGGCATATCGTGATGGTCGATCCGCACGGCGAATATTCGGCAGCGTTTCGCCAAACTGGCCAGATCCTCGATGTGGGCAACCTTCAGATGCCCTATTGGCTGATGAATTTTGAAGAGCATTGCGAAGTGCTTTTGACCAGTGACGGTAACGAACGTCAGGTTGATATGGATATTCTGGCCAAATGCTTGCTGCACGCGCGCTCGAAAAACCGGCTGGCTGAAACCATGGGCAAAATCACCGTGGATTCGCCGATCCCCTACCTTTTGTCCGATCTCTCTACGAAAATTCAGGATGAGATGGGCAAGCTCGACAAAGCGACGTCATCGGCTCCGTATATGCGGATCAAGGGTAAGCTCGATGAGCTTAAGAACGACCCGCGCTACCAATTCATGTTCTCAGGAATGCTGGTTGGCGACACCATGGCGGACTTCATTTCCAAGGTGTTTCGCATGCCGGGCAACGGCAAACCGATCTCCATCATCGATGTGTCCGGCGTGCCGTCGGATATCACATCGACTGTGGTTGCAGTCCTGTCGCGGCTCGTGTTCGATTTTGCGATTTGGGGCCGCGAAGAGCGAACCCGGCCAATCTTGCTCGTGTGCGAAGAGGCGCACCGCTATGTTCCGAACGAGAAAAACTCCGACGGCTCATCGGTTGCAAAGATCCTTAGCCGGATCGCAAAGGAAGGCCGGAAATACGGCATCTCTTTGGGCCTCATCACGCAGCGCCCATCCGATCTTGCCGAAGGCGTGCTGTCACAGTGCGGTACAATTCTCTCCATGCGTTTGAACAACGACCGTGACCAAGCATTCGTGAAGGCAGCCATGCCCGAAGGCGCGCGCGGTTTCCTCGATTCCATTCCCGCCTTGCGCAACCGAGAGGTGATCATATGCGGAGAGGGTGTTGCCATTCCGATCCGGGTTAACTTTGACAATCTCGAGGAACACAAACGGCCAGCATCAGAAGATCCAAGCTTCTCCGAATTGTGGAACAATGGCGGCGGTGAAGAAGAATTGGTCGAGCGCGTTGTATTGCGGTGGCGCTCACAAGGATAAGCGGTGCCGCGTGCGCTTTATTCCGCGCCGCTTACATATCGCCCGATTAAGAGCGCGCGGGGTTCCTCGGGCTGCGCGCGAATTGCGCGTACCAGTTCGATTGCCATTTCGCACGCAAGTGGTGCTCCGATCGAACCGGGTTCCGCTTCTCCGTAAACCACGTCGATTTGTGCGTCATTCAGACCATTGCTGCGCAGGGTTTCTGTCAGTGCATCGTAATCGAGCTGGGACAGGCCAAGCCGCAATTGTTGGTCGCCGCGGCCAGCTTGAATTGCGGAAATGCGTGAGCCGACGATTTCGCCGCCCATAATATCGAAACTCTCCGGCAGCGGTCGATCCTGCGGCTCTGCTTTGGCGTAGGCGGCGCAGGCATATTCATCATGATCTCTTAGGGCTTCTAAGAAATTCTGCTCCAGCTCCATCACTGTATCGAGATTGGCGATCGGAGCGGCGGCAAAATCGCGGTCATGGCTTGCAAAGAACCGAACGACCCACTGATTGGCTGCGACCAAAATCCGGTTTTCGGGACCAGCAGACCGTGCGGCGCGGCCCAATGTCTCTTTGAGGTCTTCGTACGCTTTGGGAAAGTCCGCCTCCAACCGGCTGAGCAAGACATGATTGCCGGGATAGGCTTCGAGTTCGGCAACAATTTCATTCTCAAGCGCAGCGCCAGGGACAAAGAAATTTTCGAATCCGCCCGCCCAGAAAATGCGAACAACAAGCCATGCGACGAGGCCAAAAATGAGCACGCCGATCATGCTGCTGGCGCTCTTGCGATCTGAAAAGCTCATTGCGCGCGTTACCTCTTCGGCGGCTGGTTCAATTGCTGGCTATGTCGGTGCTCAGAAGAGCGTCGAAGCTCTCAATTTCATTCCAATTGGTCGCCGATGGGTTGTAACGCAGGTTGTAAAGCGGACGCATTCCGCCAGCTTGGCCGGTGTTCTGGCCCCATGACGCGCCGTCCTCGTTAAAGGCAATCTCTCCGGTGACGCCATTGAACCTTTGTCCGCGGAGGATATCGACCAGCTTTTCAGCGGTGATTTCGCCTTCCATCTGGCCAACAGCCTGTTTGATGACGAGGCCGGAATCATACGCCACCGCTTCCTGACGCAGGGCCGGGGTGAGCGAGCCAAAGGTTTGCTGAAAACGCACAGAGTCCGGCAGACCGCGCGTGTCGGCAGGGCTGCGATAGACATCGGTCATATCAAACAAGCGGGTGTATTGAATGTCCATCTCGTTGCTGATTTGCTGGACTGCCTTGCTCGAATTCCAACCACCCAGCAGCGCAGCACGAGGTTCCTGATCCGCGGTGTAGAGGTTCTCCACCAACTCGCGGTAATCGCTCGATAGACCGACAACGATTATCATTTTGCGCTGGTCAAATATCGGACGAACCCGGGGCAGAGACACCTTATCCATGATCGCACCGCGGGTGTAGGACATCGACCGGACACGGTTCTGATCGGACCATTCCTGCCATTGCGGAAGACGATCGGTGATCCGCTGGAAGAACAATTGACCATAGGTCAGATCGCTTGAATTGGGTACGGACTCGTACATCAAAATCAGCTCAACCCCGCTTGCGACGGTGTTTTGCGCGAGCCGGGAAAACTGCTCAGCGCGTTCGTCCATCCCCGAACCGACGCGGAAGATTGGAAGGTCGCTTTCGTCCCAACCAATATTGGCCCGCGATGATGCCGTGGTCAGGACGATTGCCGGACGGCGTCCGCTTTCCTCGACCACCCGCAGCACTTCGGGGGTAAACTCGGTGATCGACGGGCCAACAATCGCAATCACATTGCGCGTCGCCAAATTGGTTCTTAGTCCCTCGATCAATTCGGGCGCGTCGCGGCCCTTCATCGCATCGAGTGAATCGGCAAGATCGAGGATCATTACCGACGGAGTGTCGCTGAATGCGGCCTTCAAGCCATCGGCCTGATCAACACCGAATGACTCATTGGGGTAAATGCCCAGAACCACCGGGGTCATATCATCCGGCGGCGGCGGGGCGCTGCGCCCGCCGAACATTTGCATCGCTAACAATCCGGCAACCACCACGCCGACAAGGCTCGCGGCAATCGGCCAATAGCGTTTCCAAGCGGGGGCACCTGCTGCAGCCGCAGGAGCCGCGGCAGCCTGTGCGGGTGTCGCAGACGAGGTGATTTCGCCCAGCAGCTCTGCCTGTGTCTTGGGCGTGCCATCGTCTGGCATGCCAGCACCGGCGCCAGCAATCTTGCGCACAGAATCAAGGAATTCGGGCCAGTTCACGCTTTTGGTCGGATCGTCGCCGCCATCTTGCAATTCGGCGGCTTGAATACGCCGGAACCCGCGCGGGATGACGATCGGATCAATCGTAACGGGGACCAGAGTGTCGGCTTCTACACCGTCTTCGGCCTCTTCTTTGACCCAGCGGCTGCTGATCGATTGGTTTGACCAAACGACCACAATCGCTTTTGATTTCTTAATCGCTTGATCGATGACGTGGTCGAATTCTTCGCCCGCGCGAATATCGCGGTCCCACCACACTTCGTACCCTTCGGCCTGAAGCGCTTTCGCGATGTGATCGACACGTTCCCGGTCCGCCCGGGAGTAACTGATGAAAATATCCATGAACCTTGCCCCCGCATGAATATTAGGTTGCGCGCGTGTCCCCGTAAAGGTGAATATGCAACCGATCTGACATTCTAAAATTGTGTTCCATGCACAGGTCGCTGAGCCACTTTTGTCTGGATCGCAGCGTTTTGCTGTCGGTTCCTTCTGCCATCAGGAATGTGTGGCCAGGGGCAAAGCGATATGTTTTCCGCAGCTTCATCACCGAATCGACATCCGCCGGTTCGGCGATGACAAACTTGAAAAAGGCGCGCGGGTCGGCGGCAAATTCATCGAGTCGTTCAGGGATAAGCGCAAGCTCAGCCGTGTTGCCGGAATGCGCCAGTTTGGGGCTGATGTTGTATTGATCGACCCGGATATCGAGCCGGGCGGGCGGTTTGATGGTGCCGTTGGTTTCGATCTCAACGCTGATGTCTGGAAGATATTCGAGCATTTCGGCCAGCCCGCCTGCCTGCAATAATGGTTCGCCCCCGGTGATGACCAGCCGTTCCTGACCCAAAGCGGCAATTTTTTCGGCGGCATCTTTAGGGGAAAGAGCGAGTTGATTGGCCTTTCGCGCAAACGTCACCCCATCGCGGTGCTCGCGCTCATCCCCGTCAAAATGCCACGTATACGGCGTGTCGCACCATGTGCAGGCAAGGTTGCAGCGCGACAGGCGGATAAACGCCACCGGCATTCCCGCGCTCGGCCCTTCGCCTTGCAGGCTGGCGAATATCTCCGCGCCTCCCCCTGCATCAATGGCATCATCTGTGGCGAGCGTGAGGTCCACTTATCCCAGCCGCGCCAATGCTTGCTCCAACCGTTCCGCTTCGCCGGAATGATGCGCAAAGTCGGCCTTTGCCTTTTCGACCGCCTCGGGTTTGGCGCGTTCCACGAAATTCGCGTTGGAAAGCCGCCCTTCGAGGCCTTTCGCTTCCTTTTGCGAAACGGCCAGAGCCTTTTCGAGCCGCGCCTTTTCCTCAGCTATGTCGATGATCCCTTCGAGCGGGACGATAAACACATCGCTGCCCGCAGTGATCTGCATGGCTGGGCCATCGGGAGCCTCGCCAATTGTGACCGGGGTAAGCCGGGCAAGCCGTTCGATCGCCGCGCTGCTGCGCTCAATCGTGCTGGCCGCGATGGCCGATGCTTTGGGCAAGAACGCAGGCAATTTCGCACCCGGCGATATGCCAAGCTCGTTCTTTGCACTGCGCACATTGCTGGTGAGTTCGATCACCCAATCAATTGCATCGGTTGCGTCTTTGGACACTTCGGCGCGCGGATTGGGCCAAGTGGCGGTGATCAGGTCGTATTGGCGCGAGCCCCCTATGGATGCGGCCTGCGCGTGCCACAATTCTTCGGTGATAAAGGGCATGAACGGATGGAGCATGACGAAGATCTGATCGAGCGCCCACCCGGCAACGGCGCGGGTTTCGATGGTCGCGGGATTGTCTGCATCGCTTCCATCTTCATTGGGGGCAAAAACCGGCTTGATCAGCTCAAGATACCAATCGCAAAATTTGCTCCATGTGAATTGATAGATTGCGTTGGAGGCTGCATCGAAACGCAGATCGTTCATGGCTTGCTCAATTTCTTCGCAGACCTGCTGGACCTCACCAATGATCCATTGGTTGGCGGCGAGGCGCGCGGGCGGGGCTTTCAATGTGCTGGACGCGCCAATGCCGTTTGACTGGCAGAACCGCGTTGCGTTCCAAAGTTTGGTGGCGAAGTTGCGGTATCCCTCGACCCGCTTTTCATCCATTTTGATGTCGCGCCCTTGGCTTTCCATCGCGGCCATAAAGAACCGCAGCGCATCCGCGCCATATTGGTCAATCAGGCCGAGCGGATCGACCACATTGCCTTTCGATTTCGACATTTTGGAGCCATCGGCGGCGCGCACCAGCCCGTGCAAATACAGCTTTGGCCACGGGGCCTTGCCCATATTGTACTGACCCATCATCATCATCCGCGCATCCCAGAAAAACAGGATGTCAAAGCCGGAGATGAGTAGGCTGTTGGGAAAGTGCTTGTCGAGCAGCGGTTGGTTTTCTTCGGGCCATCCCAGCGTGGCGAAAGGCCACAGGGCGGAGGAGAACCATGTGTCGAGGACGTCATCGTCGCGATAGAGGGAAATTACGCCCTCGTTCTCCTCAAGCTGTTCGACGCCCATTCCCGTGTGCTTGCTTCGAATATCTCGAATCTCGACGGAAGTAACCGCATCATCGCCAAAAATCTCACGATAATGCTTAAGTGCCAGCGCTTTTGCATCTTCCTCAGTCTCAGCAACGAATGGAACCTCAAAGGTTACTTTCTGAAAACTAGAGCCGATTGAGCCGTGAAGTAATCCGCCACCGTCTTTCACAGTTGCAGGCCCAAACCAAGCCGGGATCCGGTGCCCCCACCAGAGTTGGCGAGAGATGCACCACGGTTGGATGTTCTCCATCCAGTTGAAGAAAGTCTTCTCCCACGTCGCGGGCACGATCTCGATTTCGCCGGATTTCACCTGTTCAATCGGTTTTGCGGCGAGTTTCTCCGCATCAACATACCATTGATCGGTCAGCCACGGTTCGATCACCACGCCGCCGCGATCACCGAAAGGCGTTGCGATTTTGCGCGGTTCTGCCTCGTGTTCGACCTCTTCGCCCTTTTTGGTCTTGGCGATATGCGGGATCAGGAAACCGCCGGCTTTCAACCGCGCAACCACCGCTTCGCGCGCGCCGTCATTACCGCCGCGTTTAAAGCGGTGGAGACCGATAAACTCGTCCGGGATCAATCTGTCCGCCACTTGGCAAACATCGGCGTTGCCATCGAGCATGTTGAGCATATCGCCCGCCGCAATTCCGGCCCGCTTGCCCACTTCGAAATCGTTGAAATCGTGTCCCGGCGTGATCTTCACCGCGCCGCTGCCCAGTTCAGGATCGGCGTGTTCATCGGCGACAATCGGAATGCGGCGGCCTGTTATCGGCAGGACAACATGCTTGCCAACCACGCTGGCATAGCGTTCGTCCGACGGGTGCACCGCGACCGCCATATCGGCGAGCATGGTTTCCGGGCGAGTGGTGGCGACTTCGATGTAGTCGCGGCCATCGGCCAGCGTCACGCCGTCTTCGAGCGGGTATTTGAAATGCCAGAAACTGCCCTGCAAATCCTGCGTTTCCACCTCAAGGTCGCTGATCGCGGTTTTGAGTTTCGGGTCCCAGTTCACCAGCCGCTTATCGCGGTAAATCAGACCGTCATTGTAGAGATCGACAAAGGTTTTGAGCACGGCCTTGTCAAAATGTGGGTCCATCGTGAATTGTTCGCGGCTCCAATCCATCGAACAACCAAGCCGGCGCAGCTGGTTCGTAATCGTCCCGCCGCTCTCGTGCTTCCACTCCCAAACCTTTGCGACGAATTCTTCGCGGGTGTAATTGGTGCGTTTGTCCTGACGCTCCTCCATTTGGCGTTCGACCACCATTTGGGTCGCGATCCCGGCGTGATCGGTGCCGACCACCCACAATGCGTCTTTGCCGCGCAGCCGTTCATAGCGGATCACAATATCTTGCAATGTGTTGTCGAGCGCATGGCCGATATGCAGGCTGCCCGTGACGTTGGGCGGAGGGTTCACAATGGTGAAGGGTTCCGCATCCGGGCGCTCTGGGCGGAAGCCGCCGCTTTTTTCCCAGTGGGAATACCACCGCGTCTCAATATCGGCTGGGGCAAATGTGGTGGGCAGTTCGTTGCTAGACATTATATTTTTGGCTCACGGCTGCTCGGGACGATGTGCCCGAGGAAAACAATCCCGATCCCCATGCCAAGCCAACGGTTGCGGTGCAACAATAGACACGCATGACTTGTGGTGATCGGGATTTGCGGACATATCGTTTCGTCTATGGATGGGGCCGCGCAATTCACGATTGAAACTGACGATCAGTCAGAGGGCAGGCTTGCCCTGTCGGGACCGTTGTTGGTGTCCACCATTGGCGCGGTTGACCGCGAATTGCGCGATATTGCTCAACCTATCACGCAGATCGATTTGTCCGAAGTGCACGACATTGACACGGTCGGAGCATGGGTCACGTGCCGGTTGGCGGCGCAACACGGCGCGACCATCACCGGCGCGAGCCGTAAAGCGCAAAGGTTGCTTAGTGCGGTAGAGGGAACCAGCGGCGACGCCGAAATGACCCCGCCGCGCGTGCCAGTATGGGAGCGAGTGCCCGCTGGTGTGGGGGAACAAGTCTTTGCCGCGAAATCGGGCGTATACGGGGTTGTTGGGTTTTTCGGTCACATTCTGATCGGTTTTGGCAGTTTGATCAGGCACCCGTCGCGTTTCCCCATGCGCGCATTGGTGCGCCAGATGGAATTGGTTGGGGTTGCCGCGCTGCCGATTATTGGTCTGATGAGTTTCCTCATCGGCATCGTGATAGCACAGCAAGGCGCGGTTCAATTGTCGCAGTTTGGCGCAGAGACGCTGACGGTCAATCTCGTGGGACGCATTACGCTGCGCGAATTGGGCGTCTTAATGACCGCGATCATGGTAGCGGGCCGTTCGGGCAGCGCTTTTGCCGCGCAAATCGGCACGATGAAATTGACCGAAGAAGTGGATGCGATGCGCACGATCGGCATTTCTCCGATTGAGATGCTGGTGATTCCGCGCATTTTGGCCTGCACCTTTATGATGGTGCTGCTGGGTTTTTATGCTTCGGTTGTGGGCATCATTGGCGGCGCAGTCGTTGGACAATTTGCGCTTGGCATCCCATTTTTTACTTTCCTTGAACGCATTCAAGAGGTCGTGCCGCTGCATGATGTGTGGGTTGGTCTTGTTAAAGCGCCGGTCTTTGGCCTGATCGTGGCGCTCGCTGGGTGTTATCACGGGATGCAGGTGCAGGGGAATTCGGAGGAAGTTGGCAAGCGCACCACGATGGCGGTTGTCTCGGCAATCTTTGCGGTGATTGTGCTTGATGCCTTTTTCGCGGTGTTCTTCACCGAAATTGGGTGGGGCTAACGCGATGAATGACGACCAAGCCGCTGGGCAAGAACCGCCTATTGTTATCGAAGGCCTCGTCAACAAATTCGGCGATTTTGCCGTTCACGACGGCCTCGATCTGACTGTGGAGCGCGGCGAAATCATTGGCGTCGTCGGCGGATCGGGCACAGGCAAATCGGTCCTGATGCGCTCTATCATTGGCCTGCAATATCCAGATGCGGGCAGGATTGAAGTGCTCGGCCAGACCATCACAGAGGTTGATCCCGATCAAGATATTGGCGTGCGGTGCCGTTGGGGCGTGTTGTTCCAAGGCGGCGCGCTTTTCTCGACCTTGACCGTGGGCGAGAATGTCGAAGTCCCGCTCAAGCAGTTCTATCCCGAGATCAGCGATGAATTGCGCCGCGAAATTGCGCGTTACAAGGTGCTTTTGTCCGGATTGCCCGAAGATGCGATCGCCAAATATCCGGCGGAGTTGTCAGGTGGAATGAAGAAACGCGCCGGTCTCGCCCGCGCTCTCGCGCTCGACCCGGAATTGCTGTTTCTGGATGAACCCACTGCCGGGCTTGACCCCATTGGCGCGGCAAAGTTCGACCGACAAACCAAAGAGCTCAAAGAGACATTGGGTCTGACCGTGTTTCTCATCACGCATGACCTCGACAGTCTGTATGAAATCTGTGACCGGGTTGCCGTTCTTGCCGATAAAAAAGTGATTGCGGTGGGTACGATACCGGAGCTGATGCAAATTGGTCATCCGTGGATCGAGGAATATTTCAACGGACCGCGCGGCCGCGCCGCCCTGACGGCACATGAACGCGGCGAGGCGGGGTAGAGCGCGACGATGCACACAATCATAGACACGACACGCGCAAGGCGTTCATAGAGGCGAGCGATGGAAACTAGAGCCAATCACCTTTGGGTCGGCGCGGTCACGCTGCTTTTGCTGGCAGCGATGGCAGCATCGATTGTCTGGATCGCCCGGCTGGGACAGGGCGCGGTCAACGAATATGACATCTTTTACGGTCAGTCTGTTTCCGGCCTCGCGAATGGCAGCCAGGTTGCCTATGCCGGTGTGCCGGTCGGCCAGGTCATCGATATTGCGCTGTCCGATGAAAACCCCGAATTTGTCCGGGTGCGCATCAGGGTGAAAGATGAAGTGCCGATTTTGGTTGGCACGACCGCAACCATCCAATCCAGCTTTACCGGCGTGTCGACGATCCTGCTTGACGGTGCGCGGGGCGGCGCCCCTGCGATCACGTGCGAGACGACCGCTTGTCCCGAAGACCGGCCCGTTATTCCGCCCAAGGATGGCGGCATCAACGCGCTGCTGAACAACGCACCGTTGCTGCTTGAACGGCTCGCGACTTTGACTGAAAATCTCAACATTTTGCTGGGGCCGGAAAATCAGGCGCAATTGTCGGGCATATTGGAAAATTCCAACAATTTGACCCGCGAACTGGCTCAGGCTGCACCGCGGCTTGAGGGGACATTTGCGGAATTGGAAGTGGCCCTGCGCGAAGCAGGCGAAGCGCTTAACGCCTTTGAACAAGCGACCGCCACCACTGACAAATTGCTCAACGAAGAAGGGCCGCTGCTTGCAGAAGAGCTGCGCGGGACACTGGCATCCGCGAACCAAGCGGCGGCGTCTTTGGCGGCCACTCTCGAAGACACTCGCCCGGCGGCGCGGCAATTGCGCGAATCGACATTGCCGGCTGCAGAGGCGACCTTGCAGGATTTGCGCACCACCAGCCGGTCTCTGCGCGCGATTACAGAGCGGTTAGAGAACCAAGGTGCAGGCGCGCTGATCGGCGGGCAATCCTTGCCGGATTATGAGCCGTGAAGAAGACGCAAAGGACGCAGAGGACGCCGGAAATGAATTTCATCAAACATATGCGCGTGTCCATCGCTTTGGCTGCCGGTCTCGCTGTTACGGGCTGCATCAGCTTGGGCGCGTCCGAGCCGCCCGAAAGCCTGATCACATTGTCCTCCACCGCGACTGCACCCGCTGGGTCTGGCGCGGTCGCAGGAACCGAAGGGTCTGCGGGAGCCATCGCAGTTCTTACGCCGGAAACCCCGGCAAAGCTCGATGTGCTGCGCGTGCCGGTCAATGTTTCTGACACGGAGGTCGCCTATTTGCAGGAAGCGGTCTGGATCGAGAAACCGGCTCGGCTGTTTCGGCGCCTGCTGGGTGAAACCTTGCGGGTCCAGGGCGGAGCGCTTGTTTTGGACAGCGACGACACCCCGACATTGGCGAGCCAGTTCGTTCGCGGCACTTTGATTGATATGACCTATGATGCGCGCACCAGCTCCGTTGTCGTGCGCTATGACGCAATCCGCACCAACGAAGCGGGCGCGGTTATGTCGCGCCGGTTCGAAGCACGCGAAGACGGCGTCCTTCCCGAAGCGGGATTTGTTGGCCCGGCGCTTAACCGCGCGGCCAATGTGGTGGCAAAAGATGTGGCCGATTGGGTGCTCAGCGACAGCTGATTGGCGCCGGTTGACTGTTTAGCCGATGATCGCAAGCCGGGTGGCTTCGCGCGCTTTCAGGAAATCTGATTGACGTTTGGCGCGGCGCTCTTCTGCTTCTTCTTCGCGGCCCCACAGGTCGGCCTGCCATTCTTCTTCAAGGCTGGCGGCCTGCCATAGGGCCAAGGCGCCGGCCTGGTCATGGGTTTCGCTGGCGGCCAATCCGACGACCAGAGATGCGGCAAGACTGGTCATCAATTCGATGCCGGCCAAGGCAAAGGGGCTGTGGTCGCCAAGCCGTATCCGCAATTTCGCAAAGGTTTCGTCTTTTTGCGGACGATGGATGATGCCGCTCACTCGCACCAATTCGACGCCCTCGTTCATTTCAAAGGCGCTGACAATTGGCTCCCACACTTCGATCTGGCGGGCATAAAGCGGCTCATCCGGATCCGCCCGGTAAAGCAGTGTATCTGTGTCCCCATAGGACAGAATTTTTTCGGCCGCTGCTGCGGGATCGGTACCGACGACATCGATGGCATAATCGGTCATGTCGCGAATAGGGAATGTGGCGGGATCAAGGTCTTCGCTCTGGCTATCCCATTCTGCTGCCAAAGCCTGCGCCAGCGCCTGCGTCGGAACAATTTGCGCGGTGCCTTTCACGGTTTTCAAGCCGCGACCATCTAACGTGACTTGCCATCCTGCGCCGCTGCCATCGCTTTCCACACGGCGGATGCTGACCTCGTCATAGAATCGTTTCATGGCTTAGGGCCTCTCCGCCGGGCCGGGCGAGCTGTCTTCTTGCGCCTTAAACCGGCGAGCCAGCAATGGCGGACCAAAAAAGAACCCAGCAACGCCGATCAACACCATGATGATACCGGCCCAATAGGGCGCACGGATGGCCTCCTGTGTGATGGCTATCCCTGTCAAAAGAAGCCCAAGCGACGCGATCCGCAGCAGGTTCAGAAACAGAAATTGCTTTTGCGCGCGCAGTTCGCTGTCATCGCCGTCCATGCTCATAATTCACCGCCCAATAATTGTTCGCCCAGATGGGCAACGTCGCGGCTCACCATGTCCGCACCGGTTGCCAGCAATTCGCCCTCTTCATGATAGCCCCATGCGACGCCGACTGCGCGCACATTGGCTGCGCGCGCCATCTGCATGTCAAAACTGGTGTCGCCAATCATCACCGCATCGTCCGGCTGCGCGCCTGCTTCGAACAAAGCCGCCTCAAGCATAGCGGGATGCGGTTTGGAAGGGTGGCGGTCGGCGGTTTGCAGCGAAATAAACAGATCGGTCAATCCATGCACTGCCAGAACTGAGCTCAACCCCCGGTCTGATTTTCCCGTCGCCACCGCCAGGCTCCAGCCATCGGCGCGCAATCTATGCAGCAATTCTGCGATGCCATCATAAAGCGGTTCGTGCAGCAACCCTTCCTGTCGCCGCGCAAAGTAGCTGCTCTTGTAAAATTCAACGACGTGGCTGACTTGCTCTTCGTCTATGTCGGGCGACAATTGGCGAATTGCGACGGGCAGGCTTAGCCCAACAATCCGTCTGACTTCATGACGGCTGGGCGGCGTTATTTTGGCCCGAGTAAAAGCCAGCTCCATCGTGTCACAGATGTCGGCCTGACCATCGACCAATGTGCCATCGCAATCAAAGACAGCGAGTTTTGTCATGTGGCCTCTCCGCGCATCCATTGTGCCAATTCGGCATTGCCAGCCTGTTCAACGCCAAGCGCGATGCGCGCGCGTTCTGCGGCGTTCTTGTGCTGCGACAGTTTGAACGTCGGGCGCCATTGTTCAACCTGCAGCGAAAAGCCGACAATACCGCGGAAAAGCCCGGACCAAACCCGTTCACTCGCTTCGGAGGCCAACCAAGGCTCGCCTTCGAGCCTTCGCTCAAATGTCTCAATCACGTCGTGCAGCAGTGTTTCCAACTCTTGATCGTCAAGTGACCGAACGGTCCCTTCCATTTCGAGAGCGGCGTAATCCCATGTTGGGACCGTGTCGCGGTTGTCGTACCAGCGGGGTGAGACATATCCATCGGGACCGTTGATCGTCACAAGTGCCGCCGAACCGGCCAAATGCGGGGTCATCGCGTTGCTGCGCGCCAGATGGAAACGGATGTCACCCGCGCCATAGGATAGCATTGGAACATGTGCGGCGCGGGGGCCGTCTGGCGTGGTGAGGAACACGGTCCCGAACCCGATCTCGCGGATCATCGCTTCGAACCGGTCTTGGTCGCCGCTCCTATACGCTGGGTTGGGGTGCATTATTTGCGGCCTTTGGGCGACCCTTGGGGCTTCTTGGTTGTTTTCTTTTGAGCCTTTTTCCCGGCTTTCTTCTGGGCCTTTGCGATTTTGTTCGCGGTGCCCATGGAAGTCGTACGCCCGCGCCGCTCTCCGCGCCGGTCTTTGCGAAATTGCTTCGCATGGCGGCGGGCGGCCTGCTTTTTTTCAGCCGGCGTTCGCTCGGGTGTTTCCTCGCGCACGGGCGAGGCGTCGCTTTGGCCCTCTTCAAAGCCCAACGCCTCCATGCTGGCCGCAAAGTGCGGCGGCAGATCGGCGGTCACGTCCAGTTTCGCCCCGCCGGTGCTGCCTGCACCGCCAGTGCTGCTTGCTCCGCCAGTGCCTTTACCCTCGGGCGTCGCAATGATCAGGCGGCGCGCGTGCAGGTGCATTTTGCGGCTGATTGTGCCGGTCAGAAATGCGTCTTGCCCGCCGTATTTTCCGTCGCCCACGATCGGATGGCCGATCGCTGCCAAGTGGACGCGCAATTGGTGTGTGCGCCCGGTCAATGGTTCAAGTTCAACCCAAGCCGCCCGCATTCCGGCGCGTTCGATGACGCGATAACGGGTTTTGGCCATCGCGCCTTCTTCTTCGTCGACGTGCATCTTCTCGCCGCCGGTGCCGGGTTGTTTGGCGAGAGGGGCGTCGATTGTGCCTTCGCGAACTTGCGGAACGCCGACAACCAGCGCCCAATAAACCTTGCGCGCGCTGCGTCCGGCGAAGCGGCGCGAATAGCTTGCGGCGCTGCCGGGCGTGCGGGCGATAAGGAGCACGCCCGATGTGTCTTTGTCGAGCCGGTGGACAAGGCGAGGGCGCACGCCGCCTTTCTCAGTGCCATCGTCTTCGACAAAGGCATCAAGCAGACCGTCAACGTGTTTGGTCGTCTTGCTGCCGCCTTGGGTGGCGAGGCCGGGAGGCTTGTTAAGCACAATCGCGCTGGGCGTTTCGCGGATGACCATCGCGCGCGCTTCGGCGATGTCATCTGCGCTCAGCTCGCGGCGCTTCTTTGGCGTTTTGTTCGGTGTGTCGCCGCCGGGCGGCACGCGGAGCACTTGGCCTGTGGCAATCCGATCTTCGGGTTTTGCGCGTTTGCCATCGACGCGAATTTGCCCCGTCCGCGCCCAGCGCGAGATCGTCGCAAAGCCGATTTGCGGCAGATTGCGCTTAAACCAACGGTCAAGCCGCACGCCGTCATCGTCTTCATTGACGGTGAACTGGCGCACCTCTTTCGATGCGAGGCTTTGCGGCGGTGTGGTTGGCGTTTTGGGGTCGCTCATGGCGCGCTCTGTATCATGATAAGTCCAATAAGGAACGCGGCCATGCCAGCGGCCAACGAGATCGAGCCATAAGCAAACGAATGGAGGATTTGCCCGCGTTGAATCAAAGCAACCAATTCCGCGCTGAACGTGCTGAAAGTGGTGAATCCGCCAAGTATCCCGACGCCAAGCAGAAGCCTCAGCGCCTCGTCGGTTTCGACGCTGGCCGAACTGCGCGAAAGCCAGCCCAGCACGGCGCCCATAAACAGGCATCCGGCCACATTGATAACCAGAGTGGCCCAAGGGAACCCGGAGGTTGCGCCAGCAATATGGGCAATCCAGCGACCCAGATGATACCGCGCAAGCGCACCGATGCCGCCGCCAAAGGCGACACAAAGCGATGCGACAAAAGGAGAGAGCGGAGATGGTGGCATTTGCGTGGCTCTTAGCCATCTGAAGCGCGTCTGCATAGCGCTGCGTGCGCGCGCTCCTTCAGACCCCAATTAAGAGGCGGCGATATAAGAGCGCCAAATAGGGGCGTTGATATCTTGCCAATTCCATGATGCGGCGCTATGTGCGGCTCAGATTGAGCGTGTTGCGAACCTGAAAAGGCATCGAAACGCGCCCGTTCCAGCGTCAATTTTACGCGCATTTACCGCGATTCGCCTCATTTTCGTTTGGGCGGGTTTATTCAGCGGTTCGGTGTGCTGTTTGAAAAACTAAGGTAGTAGTCGTTTATGCAAATCATGGTTCGCGATAACAATGTCGATCAGGCCCTACGCGCGCTTAAGAAAAAGCTGCAGCGTGAAGGCGTTTATCGCGAAATGAAACTGCGTCGCCACTACGAAAAGCCAAGCGAAAAGCGCGCCCGTGAAAAGGCTGCTGCTGTGCGCCGTGCTCGTAAGCTTGAGCGCAAGCGTATGGAACGCGACGGCATCAAGTAAGCCAAGGCGTAGGATTTAACGCACTGCCCCAATCAATTTGATGCAGAAGCGCTTGAATCCCACCACTGGATAAGCCATCAGGGCGCGGACCATTTCCGCGCCCTTTTGTCATGTGGAAAAGGGGGTTTTCGCATGACTGTGCCGTTAAAGGTGCATCCTCACAAAGGCGCATTGGGCGCCGTTTAGCAAAGAAGAACACTATGACCGAAGTCACTCGCGTTCCGATCCAGCCCATTGCAAAGGGCTCTCTCACCAAATTGTGGTTGGGGGTACTGCTTGCCGTATTGCTGGGCGGCGCGCTGGCCTGGGCCGCTATGCCAAAGGGCCTTGACGTCGATACAATCGTCGCGGGCGAAGGTGCCTATCCTCAAGAGGGCGATATGGTTTTTGTGAAATACAAAGGCATGTTGGCATCCAACCGCGAAGTGTTCGACGAATCGCAAGATATTCCGCTGCCGATTCCGGGCGTCTTTCCAGAAGGCAGCCCGTTCCCAATTGAAAAAGACGCCACCATCGAAGGCTTCTATCAAGGGCTTCAGCAGATGCAGAAGGGCGGGACCTACGAACTCTATATCCCATCCGATCTGGCTTATGGTGCAGAACCGCCGCAGGGCGCGCCCATTCCGGCAAACGCCGATCTCATCTTTGAGATCGAAGTGGTGGATTTTATGAGCCGCGAAATGTTCGACCAGAATCTTGAGATCCTCCAGCGCGCCATGGCTGCAAGCCAAGGCGGACTTGGCGGGCCGGGCGGACCTGAGGGCGCACCAGCAGGCCCGCCTCCGGGGCAATAATCGAAACGCAATCCAGACGGCTCGGCGATTGCCGCCGGGCCGATACAAAGACGGAAAAAAACGAATGTCGGTTGATAAACAGACCGTCGCCAAGATCGCGTCACTGGCGCGGATCAAAATGGGCGATGAGCAGCTCGAGGCGCTTGTGCCTGAGCTCAACAATATCCTCGATTGGGTCGAGCAATTGGGCGAAGTGGACGTGACCGGTGTTGAACCGATGTCCACGGTGATCCCCAACAACTTGCGTCTGCGCGATGATGTGGTGGACGCTGACCCGAAAACTGGCGGCGGAAAGCGCGATGCAGTGCTCGCCAACGCTCCGGCGGCTGAGCACGGCTTTTTCGGCGTGCCAAAAGTGATTGAATGATATGACTGATTTTACCTCTCTTGGTGTGAAGGCCATCCGAGACGGCGTTGCTGGCGGAGATTTTACCGCGCGCGAAGTCGCCGAAAGCTTCAACGCCGCCGTTGCATCAGCAGCGGCATTAAACGCGTTTATCGTGACCACTCCAGACCACGCCTTGGCGGCGGCCGATGCGGCCGATAAAGCCCGCGCCGATGGCAAACATCTGGGCGCGATGGCCGGCGTGCCAATTGGCATGAAGGATCTGTTCGCAACCCAAGGCGTGCAAACAACCGCAGCCAGCCACATCCTCGAAGGGTTCATCCCCGAATATGAGAGCACCGTTTCGCAAAACCTGTGGAACGCGGGCGCGGGGATGCTGGGCAAGCTGAACCTCGATCAGTTTGCGATGGGGTCTTCGAACGAGACCAGTTATTTCGGCAATGTTTCCTCGCCTTGGCGCAAAGACGGCACCAATGCAGCGATGTCGCCCGGCGGCTCTTCGGGTGGTTCCTCCACCGCGGTAGCAGCACGGATCGCGCCCGCTGCAACCGGCACAGATACCGGCGGATCCATCCGCCAGCCCGCCGCCTTCACCGGCATTTGCGGGATCAAACCGACCTATGGCCGCTGTTCGCGTTGGGGCGTCGTGGCGTTTGCGTCGTCGCTGGATCAAGCCGGTCCGATGGCGCGCAGCGTTGAAGATTGCGCGATCATGCTCGGCGCGATGGCTGGCTATGACGCGAAAGACGCGACCAGCCTGAAAATGGACGTTCCCGATTGGGAGGCAGCTTTGTCGAGCGACCTTAAGGGCAAAAAGGTCGGCATCCCGCGCGAATACCGCATGGACGGCACTGACGAAGCGATCTTGGCGTCGTGGGAGCAGGGCAAAGAATGGCTGAAGGATGCAGGCGCCGAAATCGTCGACATCTCTCTGCCGCATACGAAATACGCGCTGCCCGCCTATTACATCATCGCTCCTGCCGAAGCGTCATCGAACCTCGCCCGTTATGATGGTGTGCGTTATGGATTGCGCGATCTGCCTGACGGAGCAGGTCTGCAAGACATGTATGCCGAAACCCGCGCCGCTGGATTTGGGGATGAGGTAAAGCGCCGCATTCTGATCGGCACTTACGTGCTGTCGGCTGGTTTCTACGACGCCTATTACACGCAGGCGCAAAAGGTCCGCGCGCTTGTCGCACGCGATTTCGACAACGCTTGGGCGGATTGCGATCTGATCCTTGCACCAACAACACCGACCGCATCGTTCCCGCTGGGCAGCCTAAATGACGACCCGCTGACCATGTATCTCAACGATGTGTTCGCCGTGCCAGCATCGCTGGCTGGTCTGCCCGCGATGAGCGTTCCTGCTGGCATCAACCCAGACGGGCTGCCGCTGGGTCTGCAATTGGTGGGCAAGGCGTTTGATGAGCAAACCGTGCTGAACGCGGGTCTCGCCATTCAAGAGCGCGCTGGATTTACAGCTCAACCGGAGCGTTGGTGGTGACACCGTTTGAATGGGGCATCCTTGCAATTGTTGCGCTTGGCTTTGTCGCGCCTGCATGGCTAGTCGCGATCAGCTTTGTCCGCCGCAACCGCGCGCCTGAGCTTCAAGAACCGAACAAACGGTATTTCGCTTATGCTGAGCTGCTAAAATCGCTCCATATGCAAATGGACCCAAAGACCCGCACGGTGCGCAACGGCCCGCTGTTCGCTGCGACAGTGCGCGAATTGGCGAATTACCCCGAATACCGGACGCTCAGCGTGCTGTTCCTCGAAGAAATCACTGTCACCGGCACAAAGAAATTCGACAATGTCGTGCGCGCCGAATTGAAAGCGGTTGAGGCGGGGCTTTTGGAGGCGACGGATGCGTGATCAGCCGCAAGGTTGATACGACGCATTCAAAATGGTCATGACCTCGCAAACAATCAGCACGGCAACGGCGCCCGCAGAAAAAATGCGGTTCGATGTGCTCGATGCCTTGCGCGGCGTCTGCGCGGTGATTGTCGTGCTCTACCACTTCAAATCAAACGGCTATATTTCCAACCTTATGGTGGTGCGCAATGGCTGGCTGTTTGTTGACTATTTCTTTGTCTTGAGCGGCTTTGTGATCGCCCATTCTTATGGCGAGAGACTTCGGGAAAAACCGTTTCGGTGGCGCGGTTCATGGCGCTCCGCATGGGGCGCATTTATCCGCTGCATATCGCTGTCTTGCTTGCCTTTGTGGCGCTTGAAATGCTTCTTGTGTTCGGCGGTGATACGGTTGCGCAGTATGTTTCGCGTGAAGCATTCACGGGTTCGCGCGATCCGATGTCTTTGATCCAAAACCTGTTCTTGCTTCAAAGTTTTGGCATTCCGGGCGGCCCCGGTTGGAACACTCCTGCGTGGAGTATCGCTGCGGAAATGTGGACATATTTGCTGTTTGCTTTCGTCTTTTTGGTTCGCGGTCGTGCGATGCTTATTCTCACCGGGGCGCTTGCGCTGCTCGGCCTTGGCTTTTCGGTCACGACGTCTGATGATCTTCACATCACATTCCAAGGCGGCTTTTTGCGCTGTGTCTTTGGTTTTGCGATGGGTGTCTTGACCTATCATGCCTTTCGCCGGTTCGGCGGTATCGGCGGCTCCGCGTGGGAGATCGCATTGCTGTTCATCACGGTGTTGTATGTTTCCTACGCCGAGGACGCTCTCACATTTTTGGCGCCGTTTGTGTTTTCGGCGATGATTTTTGTGTTGGCGAGCCAACGCGGAATTGTCAGCAGCGTGCTGGGCATGCGGGTGTTTCAAACGCTCGGGCTTTTCAGCTATTCGATCTATATGATTCACAATTTCTTGCACGGGCGTTTTGCGGAGGTTTTGCAAATCACTGGCCTTGTAGAAGTCAGCGTGAACAGTGATGGGGTGACGTCTTTGGTGGCGAGCCCTCTAGTCAGCGACCTGCTAACAATTGCAATGCTGGCGCTGCTCGTCTTTGCATCGTTTATATCGTATACTCTGATAGAGAAGCCAGGACAGGCGATCGCCCGGCGTTGGCTTGCGACACCCAAACCGAAATCAGGTCGTCCCCTATGATCGCCGTCACCATCTTCCTTGTCTGCTTTGTGATCCTCGCAGGGGTGGTGATGTATCTGTCGCAGACGATTGAGCACGGCGAGGCGCGTTTTGATGCGACCGGCAAAGTGCTAAAAGACGAGCCGGGGCAAACCGGACCTGCAAAACCTGCCCAAAGGATCAAAGGGCAGGATGAGACAAATGAAACCGCCAATATTATTGGGACTAAAGACGATGAGTGATTACCGCGTTCAAGGACAAACTGGCGAATGGGAGGTCGTTATCGGCCTGGAGGTGCACGCGCAGATCACCACCCAATCCAAACTGTTCTCAGGCGCTTCGACCACATTTGGTGCAGAGCCCAACAGTCAGGTTAGCCTTGTCGATGCAGCGATGCCCGGAATGCTGCCCGTGCCCAACCGCGAATGCATCCGTCAGGCCGTGCGCACCGGCATGGCGATTGAGGCGGAGATCCATGCGTGGTCGCGGTTCGACCGCAAGAACTACTTTTACGCCGATTTGCCGCAGGGGTATCAGATCAGCCAGCTGTATCATCCGATTGTGGGTGAAGGATCGTTGCTGATCGAAGAAGACGAAAAAACCGGCATTCCCGAAGACAAAGTTATCGGGATCGAACGCATCCACGTTGAACAGGACGCGGGCAAGTTGATGCACGATCAGCATCCCACCATGTCCTATGTCGACCTCAACCGCAGCGGCGTGGCTTTGATGGAAATCGTTAGCCGCCCAGACATGGGATCGCCTGCTGAGGCCGGCGCCTATGTCCGCAAACTGCGCAGCATCCTGCGCTATGTCGGATCATGCGATGGCAATATGGAAGAAGGCTCCATGCGCGCTGACGTAAACGTCTCTGTGCGCAAGGTTGGCGATGAGCTGGGCACGCGCACAGAAACAAAGAACGTGAACTCGGTTCGCTTTGTGATGCAGGTCATCGAATATGAGGCCGCGCGTCAGGTCGACGTGCTTGAAAGCGGAGGCACCGTCGATCAGGAAACGCGCCTGTTTGATGTGGCCACCGGCACAACGCGGACGATGCGGTCAAAAGAAGACGCGCATGATTATCGCTACTTCCCCGATCCCGATTTGCTGCCGCTCGTTTTGGAGGATGAATTCCTCGAAGAATGCCGCGCAAGCCTGCCAGAATTGCCCGATGCAAAGCGCGTTCGCTACACCGAAGAGCTTGGCCTGTCGGCATACAACGCGCGCGAATTGACCGCAGAGGTTGAAACCTTTGGGCGGTTTGAAACGCTTTTGGGCGTCGCAGCGGGCGCAATGGGCAAGGCCGAAACAGAGGTCGCCACACAAGTTGCCAACTGGGCCCTGTCTGTCGCACCCGGCGTTATCAAATCGGCCAAAGAGAATTTTGCCGACGAGGCCGATCCATCCCGCGCCACAAGCGAACGCCAAGCGGCAATCCTTGCGATGCAGGACAAGGGCGAGATCAGCGGCAAGCAAGCCAAGGAGATATTTGAACTGGTCCTGCGCACTGGGCGCGAGCCGGGCGAAATCGCCGACACCGAAGGGCTAAAACAGGTCAGCGACACGGGCGCGATTGAAGCTGCGATTGACGAAATCCTCGCCAATAATGGCGACAAGGTTGAGCAATATAAGGGCGGCAAGGACAAGCTGTTCGGCTTCTTTGTCGGGCAAACCATGAAGGCGATGCAGGGCAAAGCAAACCCTGGCGTGGTGAACCAATTGCTCAAAGACAAGCTGGGTTAATCCATGACGCTGCGCCGCGGCTTAGTTGCGATCGGCGCGGCGCTTGCGATCCTAGGCGGGCTGGTGTTCGCTTATGCCTATATCCATGGATATCTGTCGCCGGATTCGGATGAATTGAGCGTTGTCGCGCTCGATCCCTCCGACCCGGCTCGCACACGGATTGGGCGGCTTGAATATCGCGGCGGATTGGACATCCCACGCATGGGCCAGAACATTGGGGGGCTGTCGGGCCTGCGCTGGGATCCGGACAGCGGGCGATTGCTGGCAATCACTGATGATGCGCGCTGGGTGTGGATCACGCCAGACGAATCGGACGAACAGCTTACCGGGATCGCCGCGATAGAGTCCGGCGATTTGCTCGGCCTCCAAGGCGAAATTCTAACCGGCAAGGAGCAGGGTGACAGCGAGAGCCTCACGCGCAGCGTAGATGGCGGATGGCTCATCGGGTTTGAGCGTGACCACCGTGTTTGGCGCTACCCCGATCTCACCGGGAGGCCAGAACCGACCGCGATTGATCCAGAGGAATTGCTTGGCCCACTTGGCGAAAACAACGGGCTTGAGGCGTTGGCGAGTTCGCAAAATGTCGTGATTGGATGCGCTGAGCAGGTTGACGATCAAGCGGTCGGCATCTGTTTTACACTGGCTGAGGAACGGCCTGCTCAGACTTTTCCCATTGGTGCGACCTCGGCAACTGGGGACACTGGCGCTTTGCCCACCGACGCTGACATGAGCGCAGATGGGATGCTGTTTGTACTTTGGCGCAGCTATTCCCCCGCAGATGGCAATGCGGCCATGATTCATATCAAACTGCCGGGTGAACCGCCGACCGAGGTGATGGTCCTCCGCCCGCCCTTGTCGGTCGACAATTTCGAAGGGCTTGCGGTGCGCGAAGAGACCACCAATGATGGGCAGAGCCGTACCTTCCTCTACATCGTCAGCGACGACAACTTCTCAGGCGGCCAGCGGACGTTGCTGATGAAATTTGAGGTTGTTGTAGAATGACTCGAATGAACGGATTGCGCATACGAAAAGCCCGCCGGAGCGCGAACTCCGGCGGGCTTTTGTTTGTCTGTCGGAGTGCTTAAGCGCGTGTGCCCGAAAGCGGCATTGCGCCAAACGCGCCCGCGTTCACGGTGCCGGTCAGGGTGTCGCCGTCAATGGTCGCTTCGCAATCGAGCGTCATTGGCATTGGCACAGTCATGTTCATTTTCCATGTGAGCGTGTTGCCGTCGACTTTGCCGTCTTCGGTGTCCATCGAGCCCATGCCGCCTTCAAGCTTGCCAGCGAAAGAGCCATCGCCGTTGTCGGTGACGGTGAAAGTGCCGGCTTGATCGCCCATCGGGCTTTTGACGGTGGTGTTGTATGTTCCTGCTACTGACATCTTAGATCTCCTGTGATTGTCTTGTAATTCTTTGCGCCTCGGCCTGTTCGGGCCAAGACTTGAACGGCGTTCTTGCACGTCAAACGAGGGCGTTCAAGCTCTATTGGACAGATAGAAAAAGGGGCGGAACCCGCGCAATTGCGTGGGTGCCGCCCCTTTTAAAGCAAGCCGTAGCGTCAGCGCTTATTCTGCGGCTTCGATCTCGCGCACTTCGACCGGCAGGCCAAGCTGCTCCAATTGCGGTGCAACAACTTCTGCATCACCGACAATCACCCAAACGAAATCTTCAACATCGAGAGCGGCGCGCGCTGCGGCGTCCAAGCTGTCTGCGGTTTGCGCGCTGTAGCGGGCAACCAGACCTTCGTAGTAATTGTCAGGGCGGTCATACAGAGCAATGGCCTGCATCGCGCCCAGCACGCTGCCGGAGGTTTCAAACCGGCCCGGCAATTCACCGATTTCGCTGGCGACGTTGCGTGCCAGTTCCTCTTGGGTGACGCCGTTTTCAGTCAAGAACTCGCTCGTTTCGCGGATCATTTCCGCGACGGAATCGCCGGTGCGGTCCGCTTGGACCCCGCCTGAGATTGCATAGACCACCGTGTTCTCACGTGCCTGAGTCCCGCCGCGAACGCCGTAGGACCAGCCTTTTGTCTCGCGCAGGTTCATATTGAGCCGTGCGAGGAAGTTTCCGCCGAGCGAATTGTTCGCATTGGTGAAATCGACATAGGCCGGATCGCTTGCATCCAATGGCGTCACTTGCGCTGCCAGAATGAAGCTTTGCGGTGAATTTGGACGGTTGATCAAAACGATCCGGTTGCCGTCAGTGGTTTCAGTGGCAAGCTCGGAGAAATCCTTCTCACCCTTTGGCGCGTCTGCCGCCTCCCAATCACCAAATGCGGTGTTGAGTTGAGCCACGATCGTGTCCATCGGCAGGCTGGAGATCACGAAAACCTCGCCATTGTCCGGACGGATCCAGGCGTCCTTGAAAGCGACTAGATCATCACGCGTGATGGCGCTGACGCTGTCGATTGTCGTCGCGCCGCCATATGGCGCCATAGTGCCAAACAATTCGGTTCCAATCGTCCGGCCCGCGATCCCCCGCGGTGAACGCATTTGCTGGCGAATGCCGGTGATCGTCTGCGCCTTAACCCGCTCCAAGTCCGCTTCGTTAAAGGCAGGCTCGCGGATAATCTGGCGATACAGATCGAGCGATGGGGCCAGATTTGCAGATAGAGCTGACAGAGTGAAGGACGAGCGGTCATCACCGCCGCCGACAGAGATGTTCACGCCCAGCCGTTCGCGCGCTTCGGCGATCTGCTGGCTGCTCATGCTGGCGGTGCCTTCGTCATAAAGGCCCAGCGTTAGGCCTTCGAGGCCGCGCATATCCACCGGATCGGCGGCGCTCCCGGCATCAAACGACATGGTCACATAAGTCGCAGGGACCGCAGCGCGCTGTGCGTAGGTTAGCTGCATGCCGTTGGCGAGCGTGGTCCGCTGAAACTCAGGAAAGTCGAGCTGAGCCACGGAATCGATCGCCGGGGCAGGGCGCACGACCGACACGCTGATTTCGTTCGAAGCGCTTTCGCCGGTTTCTTCTTCCGCATCATCGCCCGCGACGCTGGCGGCTTCTTCGTATGTTTCTTCGCGCTCACCCGGTTCCATGACCAAGGTGAAGGCAGGGCGTGTCATCCAGCGCTGCATCGCAGCGGTGACGGTTTCGGGTGTGATTGAAGCAAGCACTTCAAGCTGGTTCACCGCAAAGCCCGGATCACCGGCGAGGACTTCACCGCGAGCAAGCGCCACAGCCTTACCGCCAAAACCGCCGACCTGTTCCAGACCGCGAATGGTTCCAGCAAGGTCGCTGGTGGCGGAACGCCGCACTTCGTCAGTAGAGGGGCCCTCTGCAACATATTCAGCGATGATTTCATTGAGGCGGGTTTCGAGCGTTTCCAATTCCACGCCGTCGCGCAAAGTGGCGCTGACATTCACAATGCCCACGCGTTGGAAATCGAAGTTACCAGCCGATACGCTCACGGCCAGCTGCTCTTCGCGCACAAGGATTTGATCAAGGCGGCTAGACAGCAAACCGCCCAGCACATCCGCTCCCACGGTCAGCGCGGTGAGTTCTTCGCTGGTGATGCCGGGAACGGGCCAGAACAGATCAACGGTGGTCGCCGCGACTTGATCGTGCATCACAGTGCGAACAGGCTCAGCCAAAGTGGGCACGTCTGCGGCGGCTTGGGTGTTGACGGGGCCGCGCGCGATTGGGCCGAAATATTGTTCAACCATCGGACGGGCTTCTTCGGCGGAGATGTCGCCAGCCAGGACCAAGGTTGCGTTGTTGGGGCCGTAACGGTCGCGGAACCAGTTTTGCACTGTATCCATCGACGCCGCATCAAGGTCAGCCATCGAGCCGATGACGGAGTGTTGATAGGGGTGGCCTTCAGGGAACAGCGTTTCGAGGATTTCGTAAAAGACGAGGCCGCCGGGCTGGTTGTCGCCTTGGCGTTTTTCGTTCTGAACAACGCCGCGCTGGTTATCGAGCTTTTCCTGAGTCACCGCACCAAGCAGATATCCCATCCGGTCGCTTTCCAGCCAAAGCGCGCGCTCCAAAGCAGGGCGGGGCACGGTCTGGAAGTAATTGGTGCGGTCGAAATTGGTCGTGCCGTTGTAATCGGTTGCGCCCATTTCCTGAAGATATTGAAAGTAGTCTGCCGGAGCGTTTTCCGAACCGTTGAACATGAGGTGCTCAAACAAATGCGCAAAGCCGGTTTGGCCTACAGGCTCATCTTTCGAACCGACATTGTACCAAACGGCAACGCCAACGATGGGCGCTTTGCGATCAGTGTGGACGATCACGGTGAGGCCGTTTTCGAGTTCGAATTCCTCATATGGGATTTGAACCTGCGCGACGAGTTCTTGAAGGTCGGTCGCATCGGCGGTTTGTGATGCTTCCATATGGGCATCGGCAAGGGCGGGTGTAACCGGCACAGCAATGGCGAAGGCGATCGCAGCCAGGCTAGCGGTGGCAAAACGTAGTTTCATGAAAAGCTCCCCGAAAGTAAAGTATCATCCTCTAACACATTCTTGCGCGCTCAAAGCTGAACGATCAAGCGGGTGCAGAGCACTTCATCGATTAAACGCAGCGGCTGGTCGGCTGGTTCCCCCTACCGGGCGTTTGTAAATGTCTGCGTGCTGGTCGCAGCGGCACGAACATCCTCTTCCCAGAATCGCACCGGCTTCAACCCGTGATCGACATAGATCTGCATTTGATCGGTGTAATGCGGGCTTTCCGGGCGAGTGGTTGCCGCGCCAAACGGTTGGATTGAGCGCGATGTCACGCGCCCTCCATCAGCGGGCCATTCGGTCCATTGGATAAAACTGTCGCCGTGAACGAGGCTCAATCGGCCATCATCATCCACCACCCAAGTGGTTGATGCGCGCAAAGTGTCCGATCCGCCATCCAGCGGCAGATCAACATCGCCCTGGCGCAGGCGCAGCAGGTCGCTCATCGGCGGGTCGATCCGTCCGAAATGTTCATTGAGATGATCGACCGCTTTTTGCAGATGCTCTTTCACATCGGGTGCATCGCCGTTGTTGTATTCCGCCGACATATAATCGCGGATCATAAGCAGAGCGAGGCTATCGGCAGCGCCGACATTATCGGCGGTAAAATCCCATGTGAGGAGCAAATCACGCGCTTCGATGATTTGCTGATCGGGCCAATCTGCCGCGTCCATTTCCTCCAATGCCGTGAACAATTCATCGACATAGCTTTCGCGGACATAGGCGGTGTCATATTTGATCCGCTCAAGCGCGGCCCGGTCAAGCTGACCCGCCTCGGACAAGAGCATATAGGCGCGGCGTGAACGGTTGGTCTGTTTGCGTTCCACACCCAGAACCGGAGAGAAATCCGCCGGGTCCAAATCGCTGCCTTCGCCCGCGGCGGTAAACGGTTCGTTGTTGGCGTTGTAAAGCCAGCCTGATGCAGGATTAATCAGCTTAGGTATCTCCGCATAATCGACCGGCCCTTCCCAGATTAAATCGCTGCGATTGCCGGGCAGAATGCCGCGCCAGTTTGCCTGCACTTCGTTCAAATCCGGGCGATCCGGAATGGCGGCGTTGTAGACATAGGCGATGTTTCCTTCGCGGTCGGCATAGACGAAATTGGTGCTGGGAATGGCCATGCGCGCCATTTGCGCCTGCCATTCTTCCAGATTGCTCGCTTTGTTGATCCGATAATACGCATCCAATTGATCGACAGTGTCCATGCCGCCGTACCGGATGGCGAAATAGCCGTTGTCGTTCTTGATAACCGGGCCATGGATGCTGCGATAAACGGTGCGGCCAACCGGCAATGTTAGCGGGCCAAACTTGACCGGAAGAGTGACCTCTTCCACGCCGAGCTCCAACCACTCGCCGTCCATTTCATACTGAGTGCCATCCTCGCTCATTTCGAGCTTGTAAACATCGGTCATGTCCGGGCGATTGACCGTGTTGGTCCAGCCAAGGTTTTCGTTGTGACCTAAGAATGGGAAGGGCGATCCGGGGAAGTTCGCTCCGGTAAAGTGCCAGCCTTCGCCGCTTTGCACGCCCAATTCATACCACGCGACACCGCCGCGAAGCGGTTGGTGCGCGTTGGAGATCAGCGTTGTCGGTCCGCCCGAACGCTCTGGGGTCACCGCCCAAGCGTTTGAGCCAAGGTGATCGGCTTCCTCGCCCCATGGCAGCACGAGCCCACCGCGATGCGCTTGCCCGTCGGCAGAGGCTTCATCATCGGGCGCTGAACCTTCTGGTGCGCCGTTTTCACGGGGGAAACCAGGAATGTCTTCGCCAAATTCGCGGCGCAATTCTTCGCCTGCGACAAGCGGGCCGATCACATTGCCGAGCCCATAGAAAAACGGTTGACGCAGAACGAAACCAGCGGCGATATCTTCGCCGTTGACCGGGAACAGGCGGGCAAGCTTCACTTCGCCCTGGTGTTCCTCAGCATATTGATTAAGGCCCGCGGCATAGGCTTCGAATAGCGCGCGCGTATCGGCTGGAAGCGTTTGATATTTGCGCTCTGCCGTGCCGCGCGCGTCGAGCAGGTGGTAGACATAATCGAAGGTCGCGCCGTCCTCTCCTGCGATTGCGCCGTACCGTCCTTTTGACATGGCGGCGACATCTTGCAGGGTGAAGAAATCGTCTTGAGCATGGGCGATCGCCACGCCGTAGGCGACGTCCGCATCGGTGTCGCCATAGATCATCGGCACACCAAATTCGTCGCGCACAATCTCTGCGGAATACTCGCGATATTCGGGCGCTTCGCTTTGCCGCGCGAAAAACGGCTCCCATGTTGCCAGCCCAATAAAGCCAACAAGCAACAATGCCGCGATTGCCAAAGCGGCGCCTTTTACGAATTTCATTTGCGGTTCTCTCTACCCTGCTTGGACTCTGGGGCCCTCTTGCCCCATCAATCGCTGCGTAGGGTGGTGACGTCAAGCAGACCTTGAAAAGCCCAGAGCTTTGACCCACCTATTTGGGTAACACACCAAGATAATCTCCGACTAAGGGACTTGAGATGAATCTCGAAAAATTCACCGACCGCGCCAAAGGCTTCCTGCAAAGCGCACAGACCGTAGCGATCCGCATGAACCATCAACGGATCACGCCGGTGCACTTGCTAAAGGCGCTGCTCGAAGATGAAGAAGGCATGGCGGCTGGATTGATCCAACGCAGCGGCGGCGAGGCACCATTGGCGGTGAATGCTGTGGACGCCGGACTGGGCAAGATACCCGTGGTAACCGGTGGTGGTGCTCAGCAAACGCCGGGTCTTGATAATGATACGGTTCGCGTTCTCGACACTGCCGAACAGCTCGCAGAGAAAGCGGGCGACAGCTATGTCACCGTGGAGCGTTTGTTGACCGCGCTTGCATTGGCACCGGGGGAAACGGGTGAAGCGATGAAAGCGGCCAATGTGTCGCCGCAAGCGCTCAACACCGCTATCGAAGACCTGCGCGGCGGCAAAAAGGCCGACAGCGCCAACGCCGAGGCCAATTACGATGCGATGGAGAAATTCGCCCGCGATCTGACTCAGGCGGCCCGCGACGGCAAGCTTGATCCGGTCATCGGCCGCGATGAAGAAATTCGCCGCACTGTCCAAATCCTTGCCCGCCGGACAAAGAACAACCCCGCTTTGATCGGGGAGCCCGGCACAGGTAAAACCGCCATTGCCGAAGGGCTCGCACTGCGCATTGCCAATGGTGATGTTCCCGACAGCCTGAAAGGCCGCACCTTGATGAGCCTGGATATGGGCGCATTGATCGCAGGCGCGAAATATCGCGGCGAATTTGAAGAGCGGCTGAAATCGGTGCTCGACGAAGTGAAGAACGCCGATGGACAGATCATCCTGTTCATTGATGAGATGCACACGTTGATCGGTGCGGGCGCGAGCGAAGGCAGCATGGATGCCTCCAACTTGCTCAAACCCGCATTGTCGCGCGGCGAACTGCATTGCATCGGCGCGACCACGCTGGATGAATACCAAAAGTATGTTGAGAAAGACCCCGCGCTCCAACGGCGGTTCCAGATGGTCTATATTGATGAGCCCAGCGTTGAGGATACAATCAGCATCCTGCGCGGGATCAAAGACAAATATGAATTGCACCACGGCGTGCGGATCACCGACAGTTCTATTGTGGCGGCGGCGAAGCTGTCGGATCGCTACATCCAAAACCGCTTCCTGCCAGATAAAGCCATCGACCTTATGGATGAGGCCGCATCGCGCATCCGCATGGAAGTGGAATCGAAGCCGGAAGAGATCGATGAACTCGATCGCCGGATCATCCAGCTTAAGATCGAAGAAAGCGCGCTCGCCAAGGAAGACGACACTGCTTCACAGGATCGCCTTGTCAATCTGCGTAAGGAATTGGCGGAGCTTGAGCAGGAAAGCGCCGAGCTCACCACCCGTTGGCAGAATGAGCGCGACAAGATCGAGGCCGAAGGCAAGATCAAAGAAGAGCTGGATCACGCGCGCTTGGAATTGGAACAAGCGCAGCGCGAAGGCGATCTCGCCAAAGCGGGCGAGCTTTCTTACGGCACCATTCCCGATCTCGAAAAACGCCTTGCCGCTGCTGAAGACCTCACCGAAAACGCTTTGCTGCGCGAAGAAGTGACCGAGGAAGACATCGCAAGCGTTGTCAGCCGCTGGACCGGCATCCCCATCGACAAGATGATGGAGGGTGAGCGCGAAAAGCTGATGGATATGGAAGAGATCCTTGGCAAGCGTGTGATTGGTCAGTTGCCAGCCATCGAAGCGGTATCCAAAGCCGTCCGCCGTGCGCGCGCAGGCTTGCAGGACCCGAACCGCCCGCTGGGTTCATTCCTATTCTTGGGCCCAACCGGCGTGGGTAAAACCGAACTGACCAAAGCTCTGGCTGAATTTCTGTTCGACGATGATCAGGCGCTCGTGCGGATCGATATGTCCGAATTTATGGAAAAGCATTCGGTTGCGCGCCTTATCGGTGCGCCTCCGGGTTATGTTGGCTATGACGAAGGCGGCGTTCTAACCGAAGCCGTTCGCCGCCGTCCGTATCAGGTGGTGTTGTTCGATGAGGTCGAAAAAGCGCACAGCGATGTCTTCAACGTGCTGCTCCAAGTCCTCGATGACGGACATCTGACCGATGGGCAGGGCCGCAAGGTCGATTTTTCCAACACGCTCATTATTCTGACGTCAAACCTCGGCAGCCAGCATCTTGCCAATTTGGGCGACGATCAAAAGGTCGCCGAAGTTGAAGATAAGGTGATGGATGTCGTGCGGGGACACTTCCGCCCAGAATTCCTCAACCGTTTGGATGAGATCATTCTGTTCCACCGTCTGGCCATGGAGCACATGGCCCCGATTGTGAGCATCCAAGTGAAGCGCGTTCAGAAGCTTTTGGATGAGCGCAAGATCACTCTGGACCTGACCGAAGCCGCTCTGCGCTGGCTTGGCCGGGTTGGGTATGACCCTGTCTACGGCGCGCGCCCGTTGAAACGGGCCGTTCAACGTTACTTGCAAGACCCGCTGGCCGAGATGCTGATCGAAGGCACGGTGAGTGACGGTGCGACGGTCAAAGTGGATGAGGGTGAGGGCGAACTGCAGATCACGGTCGCATAAGCGCGGCCGCTTGTCCGGGGCAGCGTCGCGATTCTCGCTTGGCATCGCCAAGGGCGAATCCGGCTGTCGAAACCCGAGTTTCTGTTTCAAACTCGCCTGAGTAACATTGTAACGCGCGCCGGATCAATTTGGGGTGCAAAGCAATTTGTTGCGCGCATGAGGGGTGCAATTATACTTTTTGAAAAGCGCGGCGTCCCTTGTGTTGCACTTGCGAAATAAGTCCTGTGGGATTCCCGCAACACACAGGCGAAAAGTGATTGTTACATGAACGTCTCATTTACATAGTTCCCTCCCTATTGCACAGAAACGACACCACAGGGGTTTTGGTACGTTACCATAAAGGGGATTCCTAGCGCGCAGACGGGTAATTTGCGTGTCTTGGAATAAGCTGGTTCGAATCCAAGGCTCCGGTTGTCGCAACTGGAGTGATCATGAAGAAGTTTCATAGCAATTCAATGAAGGCACTTGCCTTCTCAGCATCGGCCATCGCATTCGTGATGGCAGGACCTGTCAGCGCGCAAGACGCTGGCAATGATGACCAAGCAGAAGAGGAAGAAGAGCAGGTTGATGTTACAACCGACGCTTCTGGTCAGCCAACACAAGGGCAGGGCGGTATCACCGTTACCGGTTCGCGCATTGTTCGCGACACCTACAGCTCGATTTCGCCTCTTCAGGTTATCAGCACTGAAAACCAACAGGCCATCGGTGCTTTCGATCCCGCGCAAATTCTGCAGCGGTCGGAAGCTGCCTCGGGTACGCAAATTGACGCGACCTTCCAGGGTTTCGTTCTTGATAACGGTCCTGGTTCGCAAACGGTCAACCTTCGCGGCCTCGACGCAAGCCGTACATTGATTCTGGTCAACGGCCGGCGTCTCGCACCTTTGGGTGTTGAGGGTGCGCCTTCGAGCCCATCGATCAACCTGATCCCGGCATCGCTTGTCGATCGCTACGACCTTCTGCTCGACGGCGCGTCGTCGGTTTACGGTTCGGACGCTGTTGCTGGTGTTGTTAACGTCATTCTCCGCAAAGATTTTGATGGTGTTGAACTGCAAGCCAATGGCGATCTCAACCAAGCCGGTGCCGGTAATGACTTTACGGTCAGTGCCGCATGGGGCTTCAACACGGACCGTGCGGTTTTCGGCATCGGTGCTGAATATCGCCGCGTTGACGAAGTTCTGATCAGCGATCGCGATTTCCTGTCGGGTTGTAACACCCAATATGAAGTCGATCAAAATGGCAACTTCCTGACAACAGACTTGGGCACTAACGCTCAGGTCCTTCAGGACAGCGGCGGCACGATCAGCCTTTCTGAACAGCCTTGTAAAATCGAAGGTCTTGTTGGTCGGATTCAGCCTGACGCAACGCGCGTTGGCTTTATCTATATCGATCCAACCGATTACGGTGTGACCAACATCAACGGCATCAACGTTCTGGGTAACACCGGTATCGCTGGTTTCTCTGAATCGACCAACGCATTTGGTAACCCAGTGGATGCCGATGGTGATGGTGTTCGCGACGTTGATTTCGCGCTGCTTAACACCAACGCTGTAGAGCAAGATGTTGTGTTCACGCCTAAGCAAGAGGCCTACAACGTCTTCGCTTATGGTGAATACACATTCCCGGGTGATGCCAACATCACCCCGTTCTTCGAAGCGCAATACAGCCGTCTTGACACTGCGACGACAAACAACGGTACGCCGCAGTTCTTCCCATGGGCTCCTGCGTCGAACGCATTTAACCCATGTAACATCGACACAAACCCTGACGGTATCGATTGCCGCTTGCAGGATAACGTGTTCAACGGCCTTGATACTTTCGCTGGTGGTGCATTTGCATTGCCAAGCATCGGTTCGGTTGCGGCTCGTACGATTGCATCGGTTCGCGGTGACCGGAACAACACCGACATTACTCTAGAACAATATCGCGGCGTTCTTGGTGTTCGCGGTGATCTTCCGTTCATCGGTTCCAGCTGGGCGTTTGAAGCTTCGGGCGTTTATTCGCGCTCTGAAAGCTCTTCGGTGCGCCGCGGTATCCGTGAAGATCGTCTCGCACTTTCGCTCGGTATTGATCCGTTCGGCGACTTTGACGGTGACGGCGTGGTTGATAACAACGGCGACGGCATTCCTGACGATTACAACAGTCAGCCAAGCTCGCCGCTTCTCGCGGGCGGTCCGTGCGATATCGCAGGTATCTCGACAACGGCTCCTGATGGTTCGGCTCTTAACGTCGATCAGGCTTACCTTTCCGACCTGACAACAGGCTGTGTTCCAGTGAACCTGTTCACAACTGGTCTGTTCAGCACGGTTATTGGTGATTTCGACACTCAAGCCGAGCGTGACTATCTGTTTGGTACGCGTTCGTTCGACACCACATATGAACAAGCCATTTTGAGTGCGTTTGTCACCGGTGACCTGATTGATCTGCCTGCTGGACCAGTGGGCGTTGTGCTTGGTGCCGAATGGCGCGAAGACTCGATCAATTCTCAACCAGATATCCAAGCCAACAACGGTCTGTTCTGGGGCTTCTTCGCTGATGGCGGTGCGCAAGGTTCCAAGTGGATCCGCGAAGCATACGGTGAAATCAGCGCTCCTTTGATCGCTGGTGAAACCCTCGTAGAGGAACTAACGATCAGCGCTGCTGGCCGTATCACCGATGAGGAATTCTACGGCACCAACGGCACATTCTCGATTGGTGGTGGCTGGCGTCCTGTTTCGCCTCTGCTCTTCAAGTTTAACTACGGCACGTCGTTCCGTGCGCCGAACCTGCGGGAAAACTTCCTGCGCGATCAGTCGGGCTTTGGTAACATCTTCGATCCATGCGCCGTTCCTGGTGACGCGTTCGACTCGACCGCTGGTGGTTATCAGGCGGACCGTGATGAGCGTGATCCGGCGGTCCTTGAAAACTGCCGTCGTGAGGGCCGTGATCCAACAACTGTTGGTGTCGACTCTCAGGGTGTGAACACGATCCAGCTTTCGAGCGCGCAAATCTTCACCGGTGGTAGTCTGGATATCAATCCTGAGACTTCGCGGTCGATCACGACCGGCTTTGCTTTCGAAGAAAACTTCCCAAGCGGCTTCGATTTCTCGTTCAACTTCAACTACTACGACATCAAGTTGAAGGACTCGATTGTTGAGCCGAGCACGCAGTTCATCATCAATGACTGCTTCGCGCGTACTGACGGCGTTCGCAGCCCGTTCTGTGACCGTATCGAAGTGAGTGATCAGGCCGCAAACCGCTTCCTTATCCGGCAAATCAACTCTGGCTTCATTAACTTGAACCAAGAGTCGGTTCGCGGTCTGGATCTGAATGCGACCTTCGGTAAAGACATCACCATTGGTGACGAAGTCTTTGACGTTTCGGTTGAATTCCGTGCCAACCACCTCATTGAACGCTCAACATTGTTCATTGATGATGACGGCAACATTTCCGAAACCGAAGTCGCTGGTGAGCCACGCTTCCCAAGCTGGACTGGCCGTGCAACGCTGCGTGTGGACTGGAAAGACTTCCTCTTCACTTGGCAGACGTTCTACACCGGTTCGATGGATCAAGACCCTGCTGGTCTCGACCCGTTCTCTGATGCGTTCGGATTTGGTCCAGACGGTGAGTTCACCGGCACATTCGCAGACACCTGCCTTGGTGGCGGTTCGCGCGATGCGGCTGGTGTTCCAGACGGCGTTGTTGCCGGTGACGGTGTGTTCTGCCGTAACGTAGGCTTCCTCGAAGAATATTTCGAGCACACAGCTTCGATCCGTTGGGATAATGGTGATTTCCGCGTAATCGCGGGTGTTACCAACATCTTCGACACCCAACCGCCATTGATCGATACTGGCGAAGTCTTCGGCATCTCGAACACGCCGATTGGTAACCCATACGATTTCGACGGACGTGAGTTCTTCGTTCAGCTTCGGTACGCCTTCTAAGGCGTATACGTTGCCTATCGTAAGCTAAAAGAGCGGCCTCTCGGGACTTGCCGGGAGGCCGCTTTTTTGATTAACTACCCGTAGTGCGATCTCACCGAGTGGAGGTGACGTGAGAGCGCGGGGTATACTGGAAACAAGACTGAAAAGAGTTTGACCATGAATGTTCTGAAAAAGCCGCTAATGGCAGCAATGTTGGGCGTCTCGGCGCTCGGCTTAAGCGTCGCCGCTCCCTCCGAAACTCAAGCCACCTCGTCGGTTCCGATCGATGTGTGGGCGCTGCGCGATGTCGTAAATGCCGTGCAAATTTCGCCTAATGGCGAGCACTTGCTGGTCCACATCAACCCGAGCCGCGAAGGCGAATATCTGCTCCAGATCTACAAGACCTCAGATCTGTCGACGCCGTATCGCACGCTTGCCGCCGATCCGATGGAAATTATCAGCGCAAACTGGGTCAGCGACAATGTTATCGTGGGCACCGCTTGGGAGCAAAAGCGCAGCCGTGTGCGCCGTCAGGAAGATGACACCCGCAATTATGCGACGTATTATTACGATCTCAATCGTAACAAATTCAGCAAGGTGGATGGCAACCTCGCCATCGTGAACCAGCTGCCGAACGACCCTGATGCCGTCTTGGTCGCAGCGGCAGAGGCCAATGGTCAGTTTGGCGTCGATCCATTTGCGGCGTTCCGTCCGCGGTCCTATTACAAGTTGAACCTGCGCACCGGCTCAAAAAGTTTGGTTTTGCGCGGTACGAGCAAATATGCGCGAGTTACTTTCGATGATGATGGCAACCCGCGCTATGCCGAGGGCCGCGATTCCGACAACACGATCAAGACATATTATCGCAAGCCGGGCGAGGGGTCTTGGACTCAGTTTGGCCCGGTCTATGACGAAGACGATCATGACAACCTTTACCGGTCGCTGACCAGTTTCATGGGGCTTGCCGGATTTGATCCAGACAACCCCAGCATTGGTTATATGATCGAAGCCCGCAATGGGGCGGATAAGACGTCTTTGTGGACGTTTAATTTCGACACCGGCGAATATGGCGAAGAATTGTTCGCCGCGCCCGATGCTGACGTGATGCGTATTGGTCTGAACTCCATTCCGGGTAACAGCCGTCTTGCCTATGCCGAATATTCGGGCGCAAAATGGGAAAAGCATTGGTTCGATGCGGACGAACAAGCTCTTTATGAAGCGCTTGAACAGCAGATCCCATACGCTCACCAAATCCGGATTTCGAGCCGTTCTTACGATGGCCGAACGATGGTCGTTTCCAATCGCGGCCCTCATGATCCAGGTTCATTCTGGCTTGTGAAAGATGGCCAACTGGCAAAGCTGGGCAGCCGCAATCCTTTGCTTAATCAAGATGCGCTCGCTGACGTAGAGTACATTCGCTATCCGGCGCGCGATGGCATGACCATTCCGGGCTATGTCACCAAGCCTGCTGGCGAAGGGCCATTCCCGCTCATCGTTATGCCGCATGGCGGACCGCACGTATCCGAAGTCGTCAGCTATGATGAATGGGGCCAGCTTCTCGCGTCGGCGGGTTATATGGTGCTGCAACCAGAATACCGGATGACGGTGGGCTGGGGCAGGCAGCATTTCGACGGCGGTTACGGCGAACATGGCGGCAAAATGCAGGACGATAAGGACGACGGCGCGCTCTATTTGGTGGAGCAAGGCCTGGTCGATCCTGATCGGATTGCGATGTTCGGTTGGTCTTATGGCGGTTACGCTGCGCTCGTCGCATTGAGCCGTGAAGAGCAAATCTATCAATGTGCGATTGCTGGTGCGGCTGTGGCCGATCCGGCGAAGACATTCCGCCTTGGTGCGGGCCGCGCTGGCAGCAGCGCGTCCAAAGCGATCATTGACTGGGCCGAACGGCGCGGAACGATCGGGATCAATCCCATCGAAGAGGTCGATAAGGTCAATATCCCGCTTTTGATGATCCACGGCGATGTTGATGCGCGGGTGCTCTATTACCACTTCGAAGACTATAAGAAGGCATTCGAAGAGGCGGGCAAACAGGGTGAATTTGTGACGCTCGAAGGGGCAGATCACTTTTACACCACCTTGATGTACCGGCACCAGCAACAGTTCTTCACCAAAATGCTGGACTTCCTCGCAAACGATTGCGGACCAGGCGGTCTGTAAGCAGACCTGCTCACTCTGAGCATTCGGTGAATGCTCGGACAGGCACAAAAAGGGGCCCGACCAATCCGGTCGGGCCCCTTTTTGTCCGCAGCTGATTGTCTGCGCGCGCTTCTTCGTAGGCGTTATTCGATGCGGCGCCCTTTTACGCCCATTTGCCCGTTGATCCTGACAAAGAAATAGCCAAGCGCTGCTGGCTTAAACTCTACGCTATCACCCTCTTGAATTCGCCGCAGCCGGCGCGGAATATTCTTCATTTCCCAAACAGCGCCTTCTGCGGTGGTAAAGCGTGCCTTTCGTCCAGAGAGATAGCGGGCGCTCACGATGGTCGTGGTGAACAGCTCGTCTTCGTCCCCATCGTCCCCGTCAGAGCCAAAGATACCGAGGTCCGGTAGGTTAAAGCCGAACAGACTGCGCCGGGTTTGTCGCACATCTTCGCGGTCGACGACTTGGACATCGCCTTCGTCGCTCGCGGTTACAATGTTGCCGACGGCGGCATCGAAGCAGGCAAGCCGCTCTGTATCGTCAATTACGGCCTGACACGCCCTCAACCCTTCAACATATTCGCCATCGCTGACGATCTCATCCTGTGCGTGCGCGGGCAATGCGCTCAGGGCAAAGCCTCCCGCCACAATCGTTGCCGCAATCCTCGGCGCTCTTAAACTGCGTATCGCCGAACCTGTTAGGCCTCTTGGCAATACTCTGATCTGTTCAAAATTTGAAAAAGCCATAGTTTTCTCCGCAACTCCGTGTCGTGCGACGTATGCAATTGCCCGCGTTGGTCCAAACTGCGGCCCAACGTTCGCGCTCCGGCAGGCACCAATTTTTACGCTGCTTTGCCGGATGGGTTTGGACCAAACCTAGGGCAGTCACAACTGTAGCGTGAATGCCACAGGTCATGACCAACCTAACAACTCGGATACAAGTGCGATTGCGGAGCCATAATGTAATGTCATAAGTCCGCAACATGCGAGCAGAAGCTCGTACGTTTGTATTGCACACCGTGTTGGCGTGCAAATCCAAGGGGACTGAAATGAACCGCTTTAGCAAGGGCTCGCTCCTGGCTGGCACTATCATGGCTGGTGCCATGATCGCCACACCAGCGATGGCTCAAGACGCCGAAACCAGCGACGGTGCTTCGGAAGAAAACCGTATTGTCGTAACTGGCTCGCGCATTCAACGTCGTAACGTCGAAACAGCTGCTCCAGTAGCTGTCGTCGAAGCAGAAGAATTCCAACTGTCGGGTACTGTCAACGTTGAAAACGTGATCAACACCCTCCCGCAGGTTGTGCCGGGCACGACATCGTTCTCGAACAACCCAGGTAACGGTACGGCATCGCTGAACCTTCGTGGTTTGGGCGCAACCCGCACCATGCTGCTGGTCAATGGCCGCCGCTGGATGTTCTATGATACCAACCAAATCACCGATTTGAACACCATCCCGAATTTCCTTTTGGAATCGGTTGAAGTTGTGACCGGTGGCGCGTCGGCCGTTTACGGTTCGGACGCTCTTGCTGGTGTTGTTAACTTCCGCCTTAAGGAAGTTGAAGGCGTCGAAGTTGGTGGTCAATATTCGATCACTGAAGAAGGCGACGGTTCGCGTTATCAGGTCCACGCTGCAATCGGTTCCGATTTTGCAGACGGCCGCGGCAACGTCACCGTGTTTGGTGAATACTTCAATCGCGAAGCAATCTTCCAAGGCGACCGTACGTTCTCGAACTTCGCTCTTGGTGGTAGCCCACTTCAACAGCTCGGTTCTTCGCTTCCACCAGAAACGCGCCTGCGTTACGATGGTGACGGCGACGTGACTGGCACTTCGTTCGAAGCCAACAACAACCTTGCGATTTTTGGTTCGCCTGGTTCGCTTCGTGCATATGAAACGCCTCGCGATCTCTACAACTACGCACCGGTTAACTATCTGCAGCTCCCGCAAGAGCGGTATTTGCTTGGTGGTATTGCCAGCTACGAAGTTTCGAGCGCTCTCGAAGTTTACGGCGAACTCACATATGTCAACAACCGCGTTGACTCTGAGCTTGCTCCAACTCCGATCCTCGTAAACACCTTCCTCGACATCGACTCGCTCGTTGCCAACGGCTTCATCGATGCAGGTTCGGAAGCTGAGCTTCGTGCGCTTGACGCAACGGAGACTGGTGCTGATCAGAACAACGGCCTGGTCGATGTTCAAATCCGTCGTCGTCTCCAAGAAGCTGGCGGCCGCCGGAACTTGGACGAGCGTAACGCATTCCGAGTTGTCGCTGGTGCACGCGGTGAGATCAACGAGTACCTGAACTACGATGCGTATTACCTGTTCTCACGGACACGTAACTCGAACATCCAGCAAGGTAACGCTTCGGTTTCACGCTTCACGGCTGCTGTTAACGGCACTGGCACTGACCAAATCAACATCTTTGGTTTGAACACGCTGACCCCTGACATGGTCGATGTGTTCCGCATCCAAGCGCAAAACGGCGATATCTCGACTCTAGAAGTCGCATCGGCTGTGATCTCGGGTACGTTCGGTGATTTCGCTTTGGGTGCTGCTGAGCCAGTAGGCTTTGCATTCGGTGCAGAATACCGCGGTGTTAGCTCACGATTCATCCCTGACGAGTTCCTCGCTTCGGGTGACGTCGCTGGCTTTAACGCTGGTGAGCCAACCGAAGGTAGCTACAGCGTTAAAGAGCTTTTCGGTGAGGTAAACATTCCTTTCGAAACCGAAAGCGGCATGCGTTTCGAAGTTAACGGCGCAGCTCGTTACTCCGACTACACGCTCGATACGGTTGGTGGTGTTTGGACTTACGCCGGTGGCGCTCAGTTCACCCCAATTCCTGATGTGACCTTCCGTGGTCAGTATCAGCGTGCTGTTCGTGCACCAAACGTGGGTGAATTGTTCCAGGGTACAGCCATTGGCTTCCCAGGTGCAAACGATCCATGTGCAGGCATCAACCAAGACGAGCCAACCGGCGCTGTTCTTGCTACTTGTCTCGCAAACGGCGTGCCCGCTGGAAACATCGGCATCGTGACCAACCCAACCGTGAATCGCAACGAAATCATCCAACCGGATGGCCAGATTGCTGCTCTGTTTGGTGGCAACCCGAACCTTCAGGAAGAAACCTCGGACAGCTACAGCTTCGGCATCGTGCTTCAACCGTCGTTCCTACCTGGTCTGACGATTACGGCCGATTACTTCGACATCGTAATCAATGATGCGATCACCACGATTAGCCTCGAGCAAGCTCTTGGTCTCTGCTTCGATGAAGCACAGGACTTGAGCAACCCGAACTGCCTGAACTTTGTTGGTACTCGTGATGCACAGGGTGCATTTGGCCGTGACAACCCACCGGTTCTTGGTGGCGCGAACATCGCTGAATTCAGCACTTCAGGTATCGATCTTCAGATAAACTACGGTACGGACTTGCCATTCTCGCTAATTAGCGATGGCGATGCACGTTTCGATGTCCAGTTCCTGGGCACTTGGACTGAATCGAACCTGACACGTCCGGATCAAAACGATCCGACGGTTGTTGATGAATGCGCTGGACGCTTCGGTGTCGTCTGTGATGATCCACAGGCGTCGTTCAAGTGGACTTCGCGCTTCAGCTACATCGATGGTCCGGTAACGGTCACGACACGCTGGCGTCACCTGTCGGCTGTCAATGATGATGACGACGAATCAGATCCGTACTTCGTTGAGCGTATCAGCGCATACGACCTCATCGATCTGACGCTTTCGGTTGACGCGACTGAAAACTTCACGGTGACTGCGGGTATCAATAACCTGTTCAACACCCTGCCATCGACACCACAGTTCGATGCCAGCGGTCAGGTTATCAACAACACCAACTCACTGCTTCTCGGCGATTTCAACAACGCTGAGCAGATGAACACATACCCGAGCACATATGACGTGCTGGGCCGTGACTTCTTCGTCTCGGCACAGTTCCGCTTCTAACTCGGACTTGTCTCCCAGCCTCGGTTTCGGCCGAGGCTGGGAACAACAAAAAGGGGCGTCAGACCATGTGTCTGACGCCCTTTTTTGTGCTCATTTGAAATGTGGTGAATTGCAGCTGGCGGCAAAGGCTAAGAACGATCAGGCGAAGGTGATAAAGTCCGCCAGTTCCCGTCCGCTCGGTTCGCGGATGGCCACCGTGTCTTGCAAGACAAGGCCATGTGCAGCGAAAGCGCCGGTGACTTTGTCCCGTGCATCTGCCGTCTTGCAGGCACCGGCAAGAGAATTGATCCGGCCCAGCTCATTCTTGGCGTGACCTTCGATAATGCCGATCGTCTCGGTGATGGAACCGACGCCGGCCTGACGCCCCATAAGACAGGACCGCCGGATTGCCTCGGGTATCTCCCAAGCAGGGGACGTCTCGCCAAATTTGGCCGAACCCTGCGTCGCCACTTTTTCAGCCAGCTTCGCCGCGCGATCAATACCGGATTGCCCGTTTTTGAGAGCCGCCTTCACCTTTCGAGCGACCCCTTTTTCCTTGAGCGCCCATAGCAATTCTCGCTGCCTTTGGCGGTTGTGTTCAAGGATGGGGCCATCGCCCCTGTGAACCATCAATCCGACTTTGCCGCCCGGCGCCAGCACGCGCGCAATTTCGTCCGCGACCCGCAGCGTATCGCCATATTCGAACCCGAACTGACTGGTCACCGCGTTAAACCGGCCATCGTCAAACGGCAGGCTTTCCATCGCAATGCCGCCGCGCGTTTCGGTGCCTTTGGGAGGCATGGGAAGTTTGGGCGCAAGATCGATCCCTAGCAATTTGAGGTCGGCACGCTTTGAAAGCATCCACCGCAAAACCCGCCCATCGCCTGTCGCCAGATCAAGCAGCGCCGCCCCCTCGGGCAAATCGGCACAAAACCCAAACCAAGCGGCCTGTTGAGCCTGTTCTATCGCGGCCCAGCGTTGCGGTAAGCAGCCGCCGCCGCTGTTATTGCCCGCGGCGCCATTGTTCGGGCCGCTCGAATTGAGGGCCCAAAAATCGCTCCATGCGTCTTGTGATTGCTGCGATGCCATGGGTGCTATTTTGCGTCCTTAAGAAACCACATCAAAGGCGACCGTCATGCGTTCAGCCTTATTGTTCGGGCCATCCGAATGCCCCGATGAAAACGGTGTAGTGCCATGATAGGCGGTGCTGGGGAACAGTGCTAGATGCCCTGGCTGCGGCTTAATCGCGCGGATTGGACCCAGATCAAGGCCTAAGTCCGCTTTGGGTCTGCCCACTTCCAGCCATCCTTGTTGCCCCGGTCCGGCTGCGGCCTCTGGCACGACCAGATATAGGGCAGACGACACCGCGCCGAGCGGGTGGATATGCGCTGAATGATGATCGCCGCCTTCGGTCAGCCGCACCGACCATGATCCGGCGAGCCGCCACGGCGTATCGCGCAGCCTCAGCAAAGGGTGACTGGCGTCGGTTGGCGGCAGCTCGCTGCGATAATCTGCTAAAGTCGCCTCAATCGCGCGGTGCAGCTCGGCCAGTATCGCCTCGGTCCGGTGAAACAGAATGCCGCGCGTCTGTGTGCCCCCACGCAGCGATTGACCCAGAGGCATCGCGGAGCCTGCGTGAAGTTCGCGCAAATAGTCAGCCGCATCGTCTACCAAGCCGCCGCGCCCGCGCAGCGCGCGAAATTGAATGAGGCCGTCTTGTTCGTGCAACCACGCGGCGCGTTCTTTGGCCACGGCGTCCCCGTCACGGGCAAGCACGCGCCACACGATCCCGCGCAATGACCACACGGTGATGTCCCACGGCTCTTCTTCTAGCGCCTGACTGAGCAGATGATCGGCCCTATCAAATTCCTTTGTGCGGATGCGGTGGCGTGCCTCGTGGACGGCAAGGTGGGGAGTGGTGCGCGGCAATTGCGCGAAGGTTTGCTCGGCCCGGTCCAAATCGCCTGCGGAACCGGAATGCACCGCCTCCAGAAGTGTAAAGTGCGGCTCATTCGGGAATCGGGCACGCGCGGCGGCGGCCACTTCGGCCGCTTCGCTTGCATAATCGAGGCCCGCAAATGTTTCGGCATGGCTTGCAGGGATATTGGGGTCTTGCGGCGCTTTGGCTGCGGCATCGCGGAAGGGCGCGGTGAAATCGGCCTCACCAGCCGCAAGCCGCATGCCCGATAGGAACGACAAGGCAGCGATGAAGCCCGGGGCCTGAGCGCACAATTGTTCTGCGATCGCGCGGGCACCGGCAATATCGCCAGCCACTTCGAGCGCCTGCGCCTTGCCCAGCCACAGATCGGCGTCACCTTGTGTAACGGCCAGAGCCCCGTCGAACCGTGCCACCGCGTCCGGTTCGCCGCGCTCAATCGCGACCCGTGCGCGGCCATGCAAAGCGCGCGGGTGGCCCGGCTGAAGGGACAAAACCGCATCATACCAATATGCCGCCTCCGCCGCTTGCCCCAATGTACGGTGAGAAAGGGCCCGGATGCTGCCATAACGCGCTGCCGCTTGCCCGGCTGCCTCATGCTTGGACAACAGCGCAATCACGTCACCGTGGCGTTCCAACCGTTGCAGAGCGATGGCGTGGTTGAGGACATAGTCAAGATTGCCCGGCGCCAACTCAGTTGCGGCTTTGAAGCGGCCTTCCGCAGCGACCGCATCGCCAGACTTGAGCGCCAGATCCCCCGCCGTATCCGCCAGCGCGGCGTCCCCTGGATGCGCAAGGCGGCCATCTTCGGCAATGCGGCGCGCCCCGGCAAGGTCATTGGATTGCATGGCGATGCGAATGCGCGCCAGCGCCTCGGATGCGGAAAGCGCAGAGCCGGCGTTGTTCATTGCGAACGCAGCCAGCCCGTAATCGCCATCCTTCCAAGAGGTGCGAAAGGCGGGACATAGCTGACCATGTGCGATTGCGGCACCTTGAACAGGTTCAGCGCGTTGTAGCGCGGACGAAACCCTTCCACGACATCGCCTTCGTCATCGAGGAACAGCAAATAACCGCCCCAATCCGGGCACCAATTGGGCGGGGCGAAGTTGAGCACATAGGCGACTTCCCAACCTTCGCCCACATGGCTGTCGATGTGCTGGCCAAGATAGTGGTTGGGCGCAAACAGGGTCGCTTGTCCATCAGCCTTTACCAAGGCGTCGATCCCAGTGACTTCGCGAGCAAGGCTCAAAAACTCCGGAGCATTGAGATGTTCGAGCAAAATCTCATGGGGGCTGTTTTCCGCCCATTCTTCCTGAATCGCGGTCAGGATTGGATAATGTGCAAAGCGAAAGCCGTATTCGCCCCGCGCAGAGTTCTGCTCTGCACCAATAGCAGCGGCGTTGACCTGTTGTTGCCCGTCCGGAGTGCGGATGTCTTCTGCGCGAAAGCTTTGGCGGTTTTCATCGCCTGCGCCGGTGGCCATTCCCCACGGGGTGCCTTTGGTCAGCACGGTTAGAATCTCGCGCGCGGTTTCTTCGGTCAAAACATCGCGGATTTGCACACGCGACGTGGCTGCAAAGCGGTCGGCCAAAGCGCCGCGGTCAAGCGCCGGGTTCAATTCAAACAGTTTCTTCATCGCGTTCTTCCGTAACCGGCAAAGCCCCCCATTGGCCAGTCTATTTGATAGGTTGATTGAAGGTGGTGATTTGCGCCATTGCGATCCCGCGCGGGCTTAATAAAGCGCCGCCACAAATCAAACCGTGATTGAAAAGGAACCTGTCACAATGACCACAGCCTATATCGTTGACGCTGTTCGCACTGCCGGCGGCCGCCGCGGCGGACGTCTCGCGGGTGTGCATCCGGTCGACCTGCTCGCCAAATCCTTGGACGCGGTTGTGGACCGCAGCGGGATTGATCCGCACGCGATTGACGATGTGATCACAGGCTGCGTCAGCCAGGGTGGCGAACAAGCCGGTCAGGTGGGCCGGATGGGCGTCCTCGCATCCAAGCTTCCTGAAAGCACGCCTGCGGTGTCGATTGACCGTCAATGCGGTAGTTCACAACAAGCGATCCAATTCGCCGCGCAGGCCGTGATGAGCGGCACCCAGGATGTCGTCATTGCGAGCGGTGTGGAAAGCATGACCCGCGTGCCTATGGGCAGCAATATGACGCTGCACATGAAAGAAGGGCTGGGCAATTACATGTCTGACGGGGTGAAAGCCAAATATCCCGGCGTTCAATTCAACCAATTCACCGGCGCAGAAATGATCGCCGAAAAATATGGCTTCACCAAGGATCAGATCGACGCTTTTGCGCTCGAAAGCCACAAACGCGCCATCGCCGCGACGCAGGGTGGTGCTTTTGAAAACGAGATTGTGCCGATTGAAATCGAAACGCCCGAAGGCACTGAGATGCACACGGTTGACGAAGGCATTCGCTTTGACGCGACGCTGGATGGGATTGCGGGCGTTAAGCTGATTTCACCCAATGGCAAGCTGACCGCCGCATCCTCCAGCCAGATTTGCGACGGGTCGAGCGCGGTTCTGGTCGTGAGCGAAGAGGCATTAAAACGCCACAATCTCACTCCGATGGCGCGCATTCACAACCTGACCGTGACCGCTGGCGATCCGGTCATCATGCTCGAAGAACCTTTGTTCGCGACGGATCGTGCGCTCAAGCGTGCTGGCCTGAAAATGGACGATATTGACCTTTATGAAGTGAACGAAGCCTTCGCTTCGGTGCCGATGGCGTGGTTGCAGCATACAGGTGCCGACCCAGCCAAGCTGAACGTAAACGGCGGCGCGATCGCATTGGGCCATCCGCTGGGTGCTTCGGGCACAAAGCTGATGGCGACACTGGTTCACGCGCTGCATCGTCATGACAAGAAATACGGGCTTCAAACAATGTGCGAAGGCGGCGGCGTTGCCAATGTCACGATTGTTGAACGCGTTTAAATCGTTTAATTGAAACGAACAATTTCAGAGGATTTACACATGGAAGTATCTGCAAACACCCCCGCTGTCGTCACCGGCGGCGCATCGGGCCTTGGCGCGGCGACCGCGCGCGCTTTGGCGGCGAAGGGCGCGAAAGTCGCTATCTTCGACATGAACGAAGAAAAAGGTGAGGCGATGGCCGCCGAAATTGGCGGCATTTTCTGCAAGGTCAACGTGACCAGCGACGAAGACGTGGACGCCGGTTTTGCCAAGGCCCGCGAAGCGCACGGTCAAGAGCGTATCCTTGTGAATTGCGCCGGGATCGGCAACGCGATCAAAACCGCATCGCGTGACAAGCAATCGGGTGAGATCAAGCACTTCCCGATCAGCGCGTTCGACTTTGTCATTCAGGTGAATCTGATCGGCACATTCCGCTGCATCGCCAAATCGGCTGCGGGCATGATGACCCTCGATCCGATCAATGAAGACGGCGCGCGCGGCGCGATGGTCAACACCGCTTCGGTTGCTGCCGAAGACGGTCAAATGGGCCAAGCGGCGTATTCCGCGTCCAAGGGCGGCGTTGTTGGTATGACCTTGCCGATCGCTCGCGATCTGATGCGCGAAGGCATCCGGGTGAACACCATTTTGCCGGGCATCTTTGAAACCCCGCTGATGAACGCTGCTCCCCCTCAGGTGAAAGAAGCACTCGCGGCGTCTGTGCCATTCCCCAAACGTTTGGGCCTGCCTGAAGAATACGCGAAATTGGCGATGACCATGATCGAAACCGGTTACTTCAACGGCGAAGACGTGCGTCTTGACGGAGCGATCCGGATGGCACCGCGGTAATCGCGCCAAACCCCTGCCATTATGACGATGGCCCGTTTCAAAAACCCCCGGTGCCGCGCGCGCCGGGGGTTTTTCATTGTGAGGTTTGAAAATTTGCCGCGCGCCTGGTTTTTTCGTTTTTGATCTAGATCAATGATCCGCTGGGCGCTCCCGGCTAATAGAATCGCATGATTGATATCGAAAAACTCTCGCCCAAAACATTTCGCATCGCCGTTGCAGGAGCCTTCTTCGGCGCCGATGCAAAGCGTCTGGTTGATTTCGCCAAAGAGCGGACAGAGGCCGGAGGCAGTGACAATGTGTTGATTGACCTCACGTCGCTTGCTGACTTTTCGCTGGCTGGGATCAGTGAAGAGCTGGTGCATATCCCCGCGCTATTCAAATGGGTCTACACGCTCGATCGCATTGCCGTGATCGCAGATGAAGCGTGGATTCGTTCAATGGCAAGGTTGGAAAGCGCCTTGCTCCCCAATGTGGAATATCAGGTCTATGACGATGACGAAGCGGATGCCGCCAAGGCGTGGATCATGGAAGAATCAGACCGGCCCCATGCCGGGGCGCTTAGAGTGATTGAGCCCGATAACCCCAAGGTTGCCGCGTTTGAACTTGCCGGCAGGCTTGACCGGACCGAATCCGAAGCTGGGATAGAACTGATCCGCAAACGGCTTGAAGCGCCCGAATGTTCGCGTTTGATGATGGTTATCCGGCGCTGGCATGGTTTTGAAATGGATACCGCGTTCAGCCCCGAAGTGATGAAGGGCAAACTGGCGCTGGTCGACCAATTGGATCGCTATGCGATTGTTGGCGGGCCAGACTGGATCAGGACCCTCGCGGCCACAGTCGGCTCCATGCTCAAGCCCGAAGTCCGCGCCTTTGATCTGGACGACCTCGATGATGCGAAGGAATGGTTGAACGAGTGACAATGCCGCCTGCGCCGCGATAACGGCTAAACGGCTCTTGGCAATTCACAGGCTTTCGCCCGGCTGACGCGTTGAAATATTGGACATTCCTTGGTTCAAACCTATGTTGGCGATAGGCGAAACAGGGGATGCAAATTGATCAGTTTTGACGGGGCGGGAGCTGCCTTTGCAGCCATTCTGGCAGGGCTTTCGCTGACAAGCGTACAGCATTCGGCGCACAATTCGGCTGGCCCAGATTTCGAAGAAGGCAGGGGCGACGCTACGTCCACATTGTCGCGAGAAGCCAGAACGCGCGACGAATCCAGCTGGGCACAGATGATCCAAGCGAATTATCCGGGGGAGGCTCTCCGTCAGCAAGCGCAAGGGAGCGTCGGCGTGCGAGTAGCGGTCAGCGCCTTGGGCCGCGTCAGCCTTTGCTCTGTCACAAGTTCGAGCGGGCACAGGATACTCGATGAGGCTGCGTGTTCCGGGATGCTGCAATATGCCCGGTTTGATCCCGCGCTTGACCAAAGTGGTAGAGCCATAGCCAGCAATTATTCGACCACTATCACCTACCGATTGAATGCGGACGCGTCCTCCTCGCTCCCCCGCGGGCCGAGGACCAAGAATGAGATGAACTGGGCAAGGCAGATCCAGATGAATTACCCAGCCGAAGCGTTGCGCAACGAATTGCAGGGCACTGTCGGCGTCCGCGTACTGGTCAATACCGAAGGACGCGTTGCCCGGTGCTTCGTCACCCGTTCCAGCAGCCACGAAATTCTCGACAATGCGGCCTGCTTGGGCATGTTGAATTTCGCCGCTTTCCAACCCGCGCTCGATCCGGAGGGCGCGCCCGTCGAGGGAACCTATTCGACGCGGATCACGTATCGGATCAATTCCAGCCCGCTTCCTCTGCCTGTTCCGATCGAGGGTGATGGGCGCGAAGTGATTGCGTGACGCAATATCGATTGTGCGACTGATTTTGGGGAGCGCTTTCCTACTGCGCCCATTTTACCCTATTCAATTCGTGCTGGCGAAAGCGGTGAGTTTTGGCCAAATCTGAGCGGCGAAATGGAAGTTGACACTTAACCATGCAAAATTCGTTCTGAATCGCGGGCAAGCCTATGGGAATGTTGAAAATTCGATGCTCTATCCGCCAGAATGGATTTTTTGAAAGACCCCACTTATGCGGTCCATGCGGGCCGAGACGCCAGATGAAAGCGGAGAGCTGAACCAATGACTGACTACACCCAGATCATCGTAGACAAGACCGATGGCATCGCCACGATCACGATGAACCGCCCGGACAAGATGAACGCCTATACCCGCACGATGGGCGCAGAGATCATGGCGGCGATGGATGACATCGACAGCGACGACGCGGTGCGCGCGGTGATCTTCACCGGGGCAGGGGAGCGCGCGTTCTGCGCCGGAGCTGACTTGACGCCAGAGGGCGGGGGGCACGTCTTCTCCGACCCGAATGAGGTGGACGACCTGTCCGATGAACGCGTGCGCGATGGTGGCGGGCGGCTGACGCTGCGCCTGTTCGAAAGCAAGAAGCCGCTGATAAGTGCTTGCAACGGCGTTGCGGTGGGCGTGGGCGCGACGATGCAGCTGGCGATGGATATCCGGCTTGCCGCAAGTCATGCGCGCTATGGCTTCGTCTTCGCGCGCCGGGGCATCGTGCCAGAGGCGGCATCAAGCTGGTTCCTGCCCCGGATCGTGGGCATCTCTCAGGCGCTCGAATGGTGCTATACAGGCCGGGTGTTCGATGCAGAGGAAGCCAAGGCCGGCGGTCTGGTTCGTTCAATCCATGCGCCAGAGGACTTGCTGTTCGCCGCGCAAGGGATCGCGCGCGCGATTGCGGACAACACATCGGCGGTGTCGGTGGCGATGACGCGTGCGATGATGTGGCGATTGATGAACACTGATCACCCGATGGAGGCGCACAAGATCGACAGCCGGGCGATCTACCGCCTGTCGCGCGGAACTGACGCGAAAGAGGGGATCGCGAGCTTCCTGGAAAAGCGCAATCCTGTCTATCCGGGCAAAGTGAGCGAAGACATGCCCGACTTCTATCCATGGTGGGATGAACGCCCGTTTGAGTAAAGGGCGGACTAAGGCGGCTTGCCAAAGCGACTGGTTTCATGGGAAACCAACTGCATGACAAAGACCCAGAAGCCGCCGCGGCCCGATAGCGAATACGAACTCAGCGGGTTCCTGCCGTACCAATTGTCGATCGCATCGAACGCTGTCAGCAGTTTGATCGCGGAACGGTACCGAAAACGCTTTGGTCTGAAGGTCATGGAATGGCGTGTGATGGCGGTGCTCGGCGATGCCGAAGCGGGACAGTTGACGCAGCGCGACCTCACCGAGGTGACCTTGATGGACAAGGTCGCGGTGAACCGTGCGTGCAAAGTGCTCGAAGAGCGCGGGCTTATCATGCGCGTGGAGAATGAGAATGATGGCCGTTCGCATCTGCTCAAACTGACTAACGAAGGCGAGAGCATCCACCGCGAGGTAATGCCGCTCGCCAAAGCGACGGAACGCGAACTGTTTGAAGGGTTTGATGCGGAGGAAGAGGCCGCTCTGCGCGCGATGCTGGAGCGGATGCGAGCTAGAGCGGCAGCTATCGCAGGGGCGACGGCCTATTAGGCTCAAAACAAAAGGGCCGATCTGCGCTGCGGCGGACCGGCCCTAAAGCATATTCAGTGTGCTGGATCGCCCTATTCAGGAGGATCAATCAACGCATCAGAGATCGAGCAGGCCGCAGGGCCAAGGATCACGATGAAGAGCACCGGAAGGATGAACAGGATAAGCGGAATGGTCATGATCGCTGGAAGACGCGCGGCCTTCTCTTCAGCGCGCATCATGCGCTCGTTACGGAATTCAGCCGACAGAACGCGCAGGGCCGAAGCGAGCGGCGTACCGTATTTCTCGGTCTGAACCATGGTGGTCACAACGCCCTTAACCGCTTCCAAATTCACACGGTAGGCAAGGTTGTCGAATGCCATTTTGCGTTCGGACAAGAATGACATCTCAATCGCGGTCAGAGCAAACTCATCGCCCAATTCGGGATAGGCCCGTCCCAATTCCTTAGCCACGCGGTTGAACGAGGCGTCAACGGTAAGACCGGCTTCGGCGCAGATCACGAGCAGATCAAGCGCGTCTGGCAGGCCTTTCTGGATTTCCAGCGTTCGCTTAGACGCCTTGTTCGAAAGGTAAAGCTCAGGCCCCTTATAGGCGAGGAATACCGTGATCGCGAACGCGCCGAGCTGCTTCATCGGACCATCAAATTCGAAGAAGTTGATCCAATAGAACACCACGAAACCGAGCAAGCCGAACACAATCGGCAACACGGCACGCAGACCAATAATGATCACCGCGAGTTCTTTGTTGCGGTAACCGGCGTGAGCGAGCTTTTGCTGGACGGCCTGGACTTGGCTTTGCTCCAACACGTTGAGCTTGCCAAGGCTGTCCTTGACCTTGTCGGTCGTGTCGGATTTGCGCACCAAGCTGGCGCGTTTCTTGGTCCCGCCGGTTACGATACCGGCCTTCAGCTCATCGCGCCGCTCATTGAGAGATTTGACGCGCTTTGCCATCGGATCCTTGATCGTGATCGCAGCGTAGATCGCCATGATTACGGCGAATGCAGCAAGCCCTGCTAGGACAGTCCCGACAAGGACGACGTCAAAGCCAAGGAGGGTTGGTCCGGGAGTTTGATTAAGCATGATGTATCTCTTCCCGGATCAGATTTCGAAGCTGACCATTTTGGCCATGATGAAGACGCCGATGCTCATCCAGAACAGGCCGCCAAGCCCTGCGACGATCAAGCGATCTTCGTAGAAAAAGCCGCCCAGATATTCCGGGTTAATCCAATAGATCAGGCCAAAGACGATGAAGGGAAGCGAGCCAACGATGTAGGCCGAAGCTTTGGATTCAGAGCTCATCGCTTTGATTTTCAGCTTCATCTGAGAACGCTTGCGCAGAACGTCGGCTAGGTTTGACAACGTCTCTGCCAGGTTACCACCGGTTTCACGTTGGATCGCCAAGGTGATACAGAAAAAGTTGAATTCCGGGATGCCCAAACGGTCGGCGGTTTCCTGAAGGGAATCCTCCATCGTTTTACCGATCTTAATCCGTTCGGTGATGCCTTTGAATTCGACCCCTACCGGACCGTCGACTTCTTGGGATACAACTCCCAGAGTTTCCGTAACCGGCAAACCAGACCGCAAACCGCGCACCAGAAGCTCAATCGCGTCTGGGAATTTGGCGTTGAAATTGTTGGTCCGTTTATTGATCAAGAAACCGACCACGAGGTGCGGGATGCCAAGTCCAGCGACCGCACCCACGCCGAGCGAGAGCAGCGGAGCGCCGCTTTGCAAGAATACCAAGACCGCCACTGCGATAATGATACCCAAGGTCGCATAAACGTACTTTGATACAGGCCAGCCTTTGCCGGTCCGATCGAGACGCATTTCGAGCGCTTCCAAACGAGAGCCCGAACCAGCCACCCGGTGCGATTTCGGTTTGCGCGCTGCGATCGCCTTTTTGAATTGCGATTCAACTTTTGCGTCGGTGCTTTCCGAGTGGCGGTAGCGCAGCGAATCCAACCGCCGTTTCTGCGCTTTGCCCGCGCCGGAACCAGCCACCAGCAAGTAGCCGGCAACGAGCACGGAAAAGATCACCACCGTGATAAGCAGGGTATCGTAAAAATCCATGTCGGCCTCGTCTTGCCTGTTCCTGTGTCACGCCCGTTTGGCGCGACTGATTAATCAATTGGGCGAAGCTTGCGGGCATTCACCCTAGGCTTGCCATGCAATGTCTCACGCTTGGGTTCGGTGCCGCCGCTTGTCTGATGCGAACATCAGCGGTGCGGCGGCCACGATCCTAAGAGCTTTATTCGGCCGGCTCTGCTTCTGGGCTCTTCTTCTTGGCCAAGAGGCCTTTCAGATCGAACCCGCCAAGCAGCGATTTCTTCTCTTCGCTGACCGCTGCGAGATCTTCCTCGCTGGCACCCATCACGCGCTCGGCGATTTGCTTGATCCCGGCGGTTGCCTTCGATGACTTGTTCGCCTCAATGAACACTTGGCCGAGTTTGGCTGCGTTCGAAGCGGCTTTAACGTCATACGGGATCGCAAAGTCGACCTTGCGTTCGATAGAGGCCTCAAAATCAGCCTTGCTGATCTCTGCCACGCCCGGTTGGACTTTGTTGGCAACGATCATGGGGTGCGCATGGGCTGCGTTTGTCTTGAGCCAGGACAAGATGCGGATCGTGTCGCGGGCAGAAGCCAGTGTCAGTTCGCAGGTCAAAACCACGAGATTCACATCAGCTAGCAAATGCGGGAAGTTAATCAGCATGTTGCGCGGCAGATCGATCACGGTCATTTCGAAAGCTTGGCGGAATTCTTCCTCAAGCTGAACGAATGCCGATCCATCGGTCATAAGCGGCTGGCTGATCGGAGCCTCTGCCGACAGGATCGACAGATTATCATTGGCACGGATCATCGCACGTTCAATAAACAGGCCATCAATCCGGCTTGGGTTGTCGATCGCATCTGTCAAACCGCGGCCCGGCTCCAGATCAAGCGCAAGAGCGCCCGTTCCAAAGTGTACGTCGAGGTCAAGCAGCGCCGTTGGCGACTGATGATGTTCGCTGAAGAGCCACGCGAGCGAGGTTGCCAGTGTCGATGCACCAACACCGCCGCGTGTACCCACAATTGCTGTCGAAATGTGGCGCTTCTGAGCTTCGCCGTCACCAGCTTTCGGCGACGTGAACACTGCAAGCGCACCGTTCAATGCATCATGTACAGCCTGTGCGTTGAGCGGTTTGAGCAGATAGTCATGGATGCCGCTAGCGAGCAAGTCGCGATAGAGGCGTACATCGTTCACCTGCCCGATTGCAATCACAACCGTGCCGGGCTCGCAAACTTCTGCCAAGGCATTGATATCATTTAGCGGATCGCCGCTTTCCGAAAGGTCGACCAGCAGAATGGCTGGGCTGGCGCTAACCGAAAGTGACTGGACCGCATTGCGCAGACCGCCTTTGTTGCACTTCTCTGGCTGCCAACCCATTTCGATAACGATTGGGCGCAACACGTCGAGCGCGGCGTCGTCGCAAATATACGCTGCAAAAGCGTCGCGATTGCCGGGTAGACCCGATTTCCAAGGAGCATTCATGGATCAGTTCCCTCCGCCAGTTGCGTTTTGAAGACCACCAGCACCGGTTGGTGCGGTTTCACGATAAGTTTCGATGGCGCGTGTGCCTGTCGACACCGTGGTTTCGCCGTTGCCCTTTTGCCCTTCGAGAAGGTCTTCAGGATTGGCGACCATTGCGGCCAGATTGCCGTTCACGGCGCAGCCATAGCCTGGGCTGGTTGCGTTGAAGTAGTTTGCATCAGATTGTGCTGACCAATCGGGACAGCCAGGCACCGAAGCGCTTGACCGAGTGATTACGACGCGCGCCGAACCCGGAGCCAATTGACCAACCGTGGTTGGAGCAACTTCGCTAACGATGAGGCCATAGCGCGCAGCAAGGTCGTTGACCGCACCGGCAACTGCTGGGTTGTTCGCAGGATCTTCAATGGAGATCCGATCCCCATACTGAAGTTCCATTGTCTCAAACCAGCCATTCAATCGCTGTTGTTCAGAGATCGAAAGACCCGAACGGGTCGTATCGACATCCATCGTGAAATTTGTACGCTCTACAACGGGTTGTTTTGTGCTGTAGAGTGACGTGTTGGTTGGCATACCGGCGCAGCCTGCGACAGAGAGGCCGAGCGAGAGGGCAACTGCGCCCATCAATTTGCTTTTGCGTGCAATGTTCATGATCCGAACCTTTCGCTTAAATTAGAGGCTGAAACCGGGAGCGGCGACATCGGCCTGACGCTCACGGCTGCGGCTGCGGGTGTCATCGGCACGTTGTGGCTGACGCGGAGCGCTAGGCACGATGGCTGATGGGTCGGCATTGCTGATGTCGGGGCTTGGCGCCTCGTCTTCGGCAGCGGTTGGTCCAGGGCGAACTTCGCCGCTAACACCTGCATTGTCCTGATATGTGATGAACTGCTCAAATTCGTTGGCCGCACGATAGCCATCGGTTGGCAGGCTGATCTCATTCGCATTCACCGGTTGGACCAGATATGGCGTCACGATGATCACCAATTCTGTCTCACCGCGGCGGAAATCCCGGCTGCGGAAGAGGTTGCCCAAGATCGGCACATCGCCAAGGCCTGGCGCCTTATCGAGGGAATTCTGTGAATTGTTGGACATCAAGCCAGCGATCATGAAGCTTTGGCCAGAGCCAAGTTCCACAGTCGTTTCAGTCCGGCGGATTGTAAGCGCAGGGACTTGAAAACCGTTCAGCGTAACAGCGCCTTGGCTCGAAAGCTCCGAAACCTCTGGGCGAACTCGCAAAGAGATACGGCCATTGGCAAGAACCGTTGGCGTATAGGCAAGGCTTACACCAAAGTTGCGGTATTCGATGGCGACACTGCCCAGACCCTGAGAGATTGGGATTGGGAATTCACCGCCAGCAAGGAAGGTTGCTGTTTCGCCGGAAAGCGCGGTCAAATTGGGTTGGGAAAGGGTCGTGACCAGTCCGAGACGCTCGGAAAGGTCAAGCGCGCCGAGCAAGTTCAGACCGAACAGACGGCCCAGACCAGCAAGCGATGTACCACCTTGCGAATCCACCGACGGCCCAACAATCTGGGTACCGTCTGGCAGCACAAATGAAGTTTGTGCTGCACCGTTACCGGCGCCCAGCGGACCACCAAAATTGAATTCGCCGCCGCCGATTGAGCGGCCTGTACCGGTGCCGAAGCGGAAACCGTCGGTGCCATCTGCGGTTTGAAGGTTGCCGCTGATCGTGCGAACGAGACTGCGGCTGACTTCGGCAAATTTCACTTGCAGATTGACCTGCAAAGGTGTGGCAGTGCGAAGGCGGCTGATTACGTTGGCTTCACCGCCAAGGAAGGCTTGGACTAGCCGCTCTGCTTCGGCCGCATCTTCAGGAGCGGCGACTGTACCAGTAAGCAGCACAGTGTTGGTGCCCATGGTCGCCACGTTCACTTGAGCGTCAGGCATCGCCAGCGCCATCATCTGATCGATGCTGCCGATGTTTGAACCCACGCGAATGTTCGCAGAGAAGATCACGTCGCCGCGAGCGTTGCTGGCGTAGATCGTGGTCTCGCCGCCTGCTTTACCAAATACGTAAAGCTGACGTTGGGATTTGATCTGAACGTCGGCCACGTTTTCATTGGCAACAAACACGTCCGTCATAGAACCAGGAATGGTCACAAGCTCGCCGCGGCCAATCGAGATTACGATCTCTTGGCTTGGGCTGACGACTTGCTGAGCAGTCGCGCTACCGGTCGGCGCGACTACCATCGGCAGCGCGACAACACCGGCAAGCAATGCCTTGGCGAAAGATTTCATTTTGAACTGGGCTGTCATTTTATGCCCCCCCGTGGGTTTTCCTGTTTGAGTCCCGGCCATATCGGCCGAAATCTTCATGCTTTTTGTTGCAGCTTGCATGATCATTCCTCTCAACGAACCGTCAGGCCAGCAGCGGGTAAAGTCTGGCTGACTTGGCCCGCACCGCGAGCGGTTGCCGTGCTTACTGAACCGCCAACTGGCACTTCAGTAGTTGCTTTGCCTCGGGTCACGCGGACAGTTGGACCTGTGCGAACCGGCGCGCCGTTGATTTGGGCAGGGACGCCTGGTGCTGGTGCCGTAGGGCGAGCAGCGCGGCGGTTGCCATCATCTTGCGCAGGGACGTTGCGACGTTGAAAGCGTGATACGTCTCCACCAGTTGAGAATGTCGAGCCGCTGTCCACCGGTTGGCCCATGGCCGTGCGAAGGATCCGCTCTTCTTCTTCTGGAGTGGCGTTTTCTGGAATTTCGACATCACCGGCGGCAATGGCGCGTTCCAGTTCAGCTTGGTTGTCTGCGATCGAACGCAGCACCAATGTGAGCTGGCCGATAGTTTGCGCAACCGCGACCTTTTCAGCAATTTCCGGCGTCACTTCGAGAGTAACAGTACGGAAAGCGCGAACAACTGTTTTGCCCTCTTCGTCAGAGACTTGTTCGGTTGTTTGGTCGGTGGCGAGAACGCGCAGATTGCGCAGAACAGTTTCGGCAGCCTTCAATGGGCGGCCGTCGCCTTCCACGGTTTGCGTTAGAACCATGTCAACGCGGTCACCCGGGAAGACAAAGCCAGCGACACCGGTCTTGGCCGACACTGGAACCGTGACAGCGCGCATGCCTGGGCCAAGCGCCGCAGCGAGGAAGCCGCGGTCACCGGGGCTTACCAATGAACCCTGTGTTACAGGTTCACCCGCAGTAACCGGAAAACGTACAACTGTGCCGAGCAGACCGCTCATGTCGGATTCGCCTTCAATAAAGTAAGCGTCCTGAACGAGCTCTTCGGGCCAATCTTGATAGCCCATGGCATCCGCTGTGATGATGGTACCAACAGGAAGGGCGCGATTAGCGACCAACACTTTGGGACCTTGTTGTTCAGGCACAGCGGCCTCTGCAGTTGGCGCACCGTCGCCAGCGAACATGCTCCGCGCAAGGAAGGCGCTACCAATCGCAACGACCAGCGCACCAAGCAACAGAACCAGTTTCTTCCTATCCATGGCTAATTAGCCCCCTAATGTCGGCCCTAAGAATTTGCGGGCAGGTATGGTTGCAGTGGTTAAGTCCGAATTGGTTAAGATCGGGTTCACGCCGGACACTAAGCAAAGTTCGGAACTGCAATTAATTTTGGAAAAAGCACCCACAGCGCGCCGAATGCGATGGCCACGCCGTAAGGAATGGCGAGCCGCTCTTTTTGCTGCTGAAGGAAATGATAAGCGCCCATAACAATGGTCAGCGCGCCCCCGGCGAGCGCCATGATCAGGAGCAATTGTACAAACGAATTGGGTTCAATCCACAGGGCCAATACGGTCAGCAATTTAACATCGCCGCCGCCCATCAGCCGCAAAGCGAACAAGCCCGCGAAAAAAGCGAACGCCAAAACTGCAATGCCAAGTTGTAAGGCAACATCGGGCCAGAGCGACAGGCCGCTGGCCCACCAAAACGCAGGCGCTCCAAGCGCGATTGTGATGTTGAGCCAATTGTCGATCTGACGCCGCTGTATATCGGTCACAGCAGCAAAGATCAGCGCAATTGCCAAGGCAATCAGCAACCCGTAGTGAATAACAGTCATCAACATGAGGCCCCCGGCAAAGAGATTATTGAAGGCAAAATGGCCTTCGCAGTTCTTCATCGAGGTGGTTGCTACAGGTGAGTGCTTACCAAATAGTAACCACAATTCGAAAGGCGCATCACCGGGATGGCCAAGAGTAATGTCGAGGAAACACAATTGAGCGAAAACGGACCGATTGACCGTCGTTTGATCCCAGACCACGCTTTGGAGAGCACATGGGACGCGTCCGATGGCCATGTCCTACGCCGAATTGATTGGCCAGGCAGCTTTTCCAAATCGGACGGCGCACGCGGATCGATTCTGTTCATGCCCGGGCGCGGCGATACCTATGAGAAATATCTTGAGAGCCTAGAGGAATGGCACCGAGATGGCTGGCGAGTGACAGCCGCAGATTGGCGAGGGCAAGCGGGTTCGGGCCGACTGGGTAAAGATGCTGTTACTGGGCATATCGACGATTTTACGACGTGGGTTGATGATCTGGCCCATTTCTGGCCGAAATGGGTTGCGCAGACGCCGGGTCCTCATGTGCTGGCTGGGCATTCGATGGGCGGGCACTTGATTATGCGCGCTTTGGTTGATCAACGATTGTCGCCGGACGCTGTGTTTCTTAGCGCACCGATGCTTGGCATGACTGGCCCGCCGCTCCCGCTTGCGTTCTTGCATGGTGTGGCGAAATTGATGAACATTTTCGGTGATCCAACGCGTCAAGCGTGGAAATGGAGCGAAAAGCCCGGTGAATTGCCTGCCGACCGGGCGTCGCTTTTAACCCATGATCCCGACCGATACGCGGATGAATTGTGGTGGCGCGAAGAGCGTCCAGAATTGGTTATGGGACCAGCCAGCTGGCATTGGGTCGAGCAAGCCTATGTCTCATGGCGCCGATTAGAAGAAGCTGGCGCAATGGAAGCGGTCGAGGTTCCCGTGCTGATTGTGTCGACATCTTCGGACAAATTGGTCAGCCATGCCGCAAACGTCAGAGCTGCTAGCCGCCTTCCCAATTGCAAATTGATAACTTTTGGAGATGAGGCGCGTCACGAGATTTTGCGCGAGGTCGATGCAGTTCGTGGGCGGATGATGCGAGAAATCGCCTCGTTCCTAGACGAAGCCGCGCCAAAGGTTGCCAATTCAAAGCAATGACGAGCGGGATTTTCGATTTTGCGATTGTTGGCGCGGGGATGGCTGGGGCCAGCCTTGCTGCTGAGCTCGCGCCGTATGCTAAGGTCCTCGTTCTCGAAGGCGAGGACGCTCCCGGTTACCATTCAACCGGGCGATCGGCGGCTTTTTGGGAAGAATGCTACGGCGGGCCCGGGGTTGTGCCGCTGACATTGGCATCGGGCGATTATCTGCGCGAACATGGGTTTTTGCGGAAACGCGGTGCGCTTTATGTCGGACGCAGCGAAGATCGCGCCGCTATGAACAAGTTTATCGACGAATTCGATGGGACCGGGGTCACGATAGAACGGCTGGACGGGCATGCTCTTGCTGCGCAGGTTCCAACTATCCGGCCAGAATGGAATGATGCTATTTGGGAGCCTGCTTGCGCAGATATTGATGTTGCGGGGCTGCACCAACATTACCTGAAATCACTCAAGCAGGCTGGAGCGGAAGTCATCTGCCGCGCTATGGTGACGGGTCTCGAGCGTGAGGACGGTGCGTGGCGCATCACAACTGCAAACTCTGAGATTTATCGCGCCGCCCGCGTCGTTAATGCGGCGGGTGCCTGGGCTGATGTTTTGGCAAAGCGGGCGGGCGCGAAGCCGATGGGCATCGAACCGATGCGGCGCACCGTTGTGCAATTGCGCGTCGATCCCGTTGCGCCTGATGATCTGCCCTTGGTGCTCGACATATCTGGCGGTTTCTACTTTAAATCGGAAAATGGCCGTCTCTGGCTAAGTCCCCATGATGAAATACCAAGCCCTCCGTGCGACGCCGCGCCTGAGGAGATCGATATTGCCCGCGCTATTGATCGGTTTGAAAGTGTAACAGATTGGCGCATCCTTGCTGTGGAGCGCCGCTGGGCTGGTCTTAGAAGCTTCGCGCCTGATCGATTGCCGGTTTATGGGCCTGATCCGGTCATAACGGGGTTTGACTGGTTTGCGGGGCAAGGGGGCTTTGGCATTCAAACAGCGCCCGCGGCTGCTCGCCTTGGCGCTCAAATTCTACTTGGACAGAGCCCGGATGCACTTACGCGCAATATAGATACATCAAATTACGACCCAGCGCGCTTTTCGAACCAAAAAGCGCGTGCGTCGGGGTAGCCATGGCCAGCGCTATCTGTAAGATACATTTCCAAGTTCAACACGACGAGGGAGAGCAATCATGGCTCACAAGTTTGAAATTTACAAAGACAAAGCTGGCGAGTTCCGCGTGCGCTTTAGCTACAATTCTGAAGTGATGTTTTCGACGCAAGGTTATTCGAGCAAGGATAGCGCGAAAAACGCGATTGCTTCGATCCAGAAAAACGGCCCTAGCGCGCCGACTGAAGACAACAGCTAAAGCTGCATCTTCGCCAAAGTTTGGCGGGCGTGTCACGAAAGTGGCGCGCCCGTTTTGGTTTCAGCCTTCGACGGCGATCCGCTCGGCCTCATCGCTCGCCAATTTGTCGGCCCGCTCATTTTCTGGGTGGCCCGAATGCCCCTTGACCCAATGCCATGAGACATTGTGTTTGGCAGAAACGTCGATCAACTGATGCCACAAATCGGAATTGCGCACCGGTTTCTTGCTCGCATTGACCCAACCGCGGCGCTTCCAACCTTCAACCCATTTGGTGATCCCATCCAAGACATATTTGCTGTCAGAATAGAGATCGACTGCGCAAGGCTCGATTAGGGCTGACAATCCTTCAATCGCTGCGGTCAGCTCCATCCGGTTGTTGGTGGTGTCCGCTTCGCCGCCGCAAAGCTCTTTTTCATGGCCGCCCATACGCAAAAGCACCCCCCAACCCCCGGGGCCAGGGTTGCCTTTGCAAGCGCCATCAGTGAAAATTTCAACGTTCTTCATTGCGCCCCCATGCCCAATTTGCTGCGTCAGGCAAAGATGTCAGCGCCATGTTCGTCGTAAAAGTGCCACCTTGAGACGAATTGCATGGGGTCCTTGCGCATGACCAAAGCATCATCGGGCGTATCGAGCCAGTCTTCTGCGCGGCTTGCGACGAATCGCAATGTCGCGCCCTTAGCGATTTCTGGGAGCAAGGCGCGCTCTTCTGCGCCGAGGGGGCGGATGCTTTCATACCCGCGAAGAACAGCGCTGCCGCAATCGGAGGAATAGGAGTTGGTAGCCGCGTCAAATCCCCATGCCGCGTGAGTCACTGCGAGATCGAGAGCCATTGGCCCAGTGCAAGCGAAGTAAAAATCAATCAGACCCGTCACCTCATTGCCGAGCATCAGAACATTGTCAGGAAACAAGTCTGCGTGGATTTGTGTTTGCGGCAAATTTGAAAGGTCGAGCATCGCAGCATCGCGCGCAGGCTGAATCATCGACGGTAAAGCAGGATCGATTGATGCAAGTTCTGCTTCGCCGCAGCTTTCCATCACTGCCAAATTCTCGGCAAACCCCATCGTGTTGGCACGATCGAGCGGATAGTCGGCGCTGGCTTTATGCAGACGTGCCAATGTCTGACCGACGGCAAACGCTTGTTCTGGTGATGGGCTGTTGGGCGAAACACCGGGCAAAAACTCTATCAGAGCGATCGCTTTACCGTCGAGCATCCTAAACGCATCACCTGCCCGGTCATGGATGGTGCGCGGAACAGGACATCCTTTGGCCGAAAGGTGATCGAGCAGCCCCAGGAAATAAGGCAAGTCGCTCAGCTCAATTCGGCGCTCATACATGGTGAGGATGTAGCGTGCGCCGTTTTCAGCCGAAGCAGCACCGGGGCCCGTCGTGTCGATCAACCAGTTCGAATTGGAGATGCCTTCTGCGATACCCTTTGCCGACACCAATTCGCCAACGTCATAATGCGCGATAAGCTCTGCAAGCTCTTCTGCGCCCAAATGTGTGTAGACCGCCATCGTAAAAAGGCTCGCCGTTCTTATTCGGTTAGCTGGCGCGGCAGCTTAAAGATCATTTTCTCTTCAGCTGCGGTGATGGTTTTTTCGTGGATCGGACGCAGCTTGGCGAGCGCATCGACGACTTCACGTACGAGAATTTCCGGAGCAGACGCGCCTGCCGTCAGACCGATGGTCTTGATCCCGTCGAGCCAAGCCGGGTCGATCTGTTCTGCGCGTTCAATCAATTTGCCCGGAGTTCCCAAGCGTTCGGCCACCTCAACGAGGCGCAGCGAATTGGAGCTGTTTGGAGCGCCCACAACGAGCACGAGATCGCAATCGCGTGCCAATTCTTTGACGGCGGCCTGCCGGTTTGATGTCGCGTAGCAAATGTCCTCGGCCTTAGGTCCGCGGATATTGGGATAGCGTTGCTCAAGCGCACTGATCACTTCGTGGGTGTCATCGACCGACAACGTGGTTTGAGTGAGATAAGCGAGCGGCTCTTCGGTTTCGAAAGGCAGCGTCTCAACGTCTTCAATGGTCTCTACCAGCGTCATTTCGCCCGGCGCGACCTGACCCATGGTGCCTATGACTTCGGGGTGGCCTTCATGGCCGATAAATATGATGTGCCGCCCCTTTTCAAGCTGACGTTCGGCCTGACGGTGGACTTTGGAAACCAAGGGGCAGGTCGCATCAAGGTAAATCATATTGCGACGTTCAGCCTCTGCTGGAACAGCTTTGGGAACGCCGTGCGCGCTGAACACAACAGGAGCGTCGCCGGGCACCTCATCCAACTCTTTGACGAAAATCGCGCCCTTCGCCTTCAACCCTTCCACGACATATTTGTTGTGGACGATTTCGTGACGAACATAGACCGGCGCCCCATACCGTTCGAGCGATTTTTCGACGATTTCGATCGCGCGATCGACACCCGCGCAAAAGCCGCGCGGCGCCGCGATAAGTATATTAAGCGGATCGACCGAAGGAACTTGTGAAGCGGCGGAATCTTGAAAGGGTGCGTTCATACGTCTCCCTCTAGCGCTTTGCTCCTCGTCTCGCTAGGGCGGGTTCGTGTCTGGCGAAAATGATCGCCATTTGGACAATATTTTTGAGGGTAATCTTCCCATGACGTTTCGCACCCACACCCAGCGGGTTTTCGTTTTGCCTGTATTAGCAATGACTGCGGCCCTTGGCGCGTGTGCGCAAGAAGGCGAATTGGTCGTTGATCAGGGGGTCGGTATCACGTCGGTTCTGACATCCTGCCCTGCTGTCGGCATTCCCAATTACACTGGCGATGTGACCACATTCCGCGCGGCTGGCGCTCCGACTTCGACCAACCTCGATGTGTCGGCTTCGATGACGAACCTGCGCTCAACATGCGATGATACGACCGACCGCGTCTATTCAGAGGCGACCTTTGAAGTGCGCGCCCGCCGCAGCGATGTTCGCGGAGCCCGCACGGTAACGCTTCCCTACTTCGTGACTGTCCTTCAAGGCGGCAGCGCAGTTGTGACTAAGCGCGTCGGCGAAGTCACTTTGACGTTCGCTGACGGACAAGAGCGGGCTGAGGCTAGCGCCAAGGCGGGATCATTCGTTGATCGTTCGGCCGCGTCGCTTCCGGAAGATATTCGCGAGCGGATCACACGCCGACGACGGGCGGGCGATCCAGAAGCCGCTCTTGATCCATTGGCCAACCCCGAAGTGCGCGCCGCAATTGCGCGCACACGGTTTGAAATGCTGGTGGGTTTCCAACTGAGCGAAGAGCAATTGGCGTATAACGCGACCCGTTAATCGCTTGGGCCAGCGCAGATCGCCGGCCCTCTCTGTAATCCTCAGCGGCCTTTCTGAGCGCGATTGTTCGCAAAAGCGGCGCTTTGCGCGGATGATCGCTCCAATTCGACCTTTGTCCCTTCCGCTGATTGCGCTAGTTGCGCTCGTGAGATGACTGATATGAAAACCTTGTATTCCGCCTTTTCGGGCACCGTGGATAATGCGCTCAATGCTTTAGTGAGCGAGGGTGTCCTGCCGTCTGACGCCTCATTCAAAAACGTCACGTTGGAGCCGCCGCGCGATCCTTCGCATGGCGATTTGGCGACCAATGCCGCGATGGTTTTGGCCAAACAGGCAAAAACCAATCCGCGCGCCTTGGCAGAGCATATTGCGGCCAAACTCGAAGCGGACGTTGGTATCGTGAGCGCCGAAATCGCCGGGCCAGGCTTTATCAATCTGCGGCTGGACCCCGGCGCTTGGCTCGATGAATTGCAGGCGATCACGGCGCTCGGCGATGACTACGGCCGTTCCAAAATGGGCGCTGACACATCGGTGAATGTCGAATATGTCAGCGCCAACCCCACCGGACCCATGCATATGGGCCATTGCCGGGGCGCGGTTGTGGGCGATGCTTTGGCAAGCTTGCTCGAATTTGCCGGGCACAATGTCACGCGCGAATATTACATCAACGATGCGGGCGGTCAGGTGGATGTACTCGCTGACTCCGTTTTCCTTAGGTACTCACAAGCGCTTGGGAAGAATATCGGAGAGATCCCACCAGGTATGTACCCAGGTGAGTACTTGATCCCGATTGGTGAAGCACTTGCCGAAGAATACGGTGACCGTTTCGTAGGTGAATCGCATGAACAATGGCGCGGCCTGTTCCGCAAGAGAGCCGTTGCAGCCATGATGGAGACGATCAAAGCTGATCTCGCCATGCTTGGAATTGAGCATGATGTATTTTCCTCGGAAGCGCAGTTGCACGCTGAGGGTAAGCCAAGGATCGCAGAGGAATGGCTTCGCGAGCATGACCTCGTCTACGATGGCATTCTTGAAGCCCCAAAAGGAAAGAAGCCTGAAGATTGGGAGCCGGTGGAACTGCCGCTGTTCCGATCAACCAAATTTGGCGATGATCAGGACCGCCCGATCAAGAAGTCGGACGGCAAATGGACCTATTTCGGCGCTGACCTCGCCTATCACATGCAAAAAGCTGAGAGCGCTGATGAGCTGATCGACATCTGGGGCGCGGACCATGCTGGCACCGTGAAACGGATCAAAGCGGCGGTGGCGGCTTTGTCTGAAGGCAAAGGTGATCCCACGCCGTTCGACGTCAAATTGGTCCAGATGGTCCAACTGATGCGCGGCGGTGAACCGCTCAAAATGTCCAAACGGTCGGGCAATTTCATCACCATCGCCGATATGGTCGAGGAAGTGGGCAAAGATGTGGTGCGTTTCACCATGCTGACCCGCAAACCCGAAGCGCAAATGGAATTTGACTTTGCCAAAGTGGTCGAGGCGTCGAAAGACAATCCGGTCTGGTATGTTCAATACGCCCATGCCCGGATCCAATCGACCATCCGCAAGGCGGCAGAGGAAGAAGGTGTAAGCCCTTCGCCAGAGCATATCGCGCAGCTGGGCGCAGAGGAAATCGCCCTGATTCGGCGCGCGGCGCAATTCCCGCGTGAGGTCGAATCGGCGGCCAAAGCGCGCGAACCGCACAGGATCGCGTTCTACCTCTATGACCTCGCAACCGACCTGAATTCCTTCTACAGCCTTGGTAACACTGACACAGAAAAGCGGTTCATCCTGAAACAGGATAAGGGTTTATCCGCATCACGGCTTTTCCTCGCCGCCGCAATCGGGCAAGTTATTCGCAATGGGCTTCGCGTGTTGGGCGTAGAGGCCGTTGATAGAATGTAAGAGGGCGGTGATCGGTGATTATTGAAGCCGAATACGAAGACATCGAACCCGGTGATACCGGAACGGACGCCGATTCCGGTGAAGGCGAATTGGACCTGTCGGAAGATGACAGCCTGCCTTGGCTTGAAGCGGACGAAGAAGACGAGGGAGCCGGCGGCGTCGATATGGTGCGTCTGATCGGTCTGTTCCTGATCTTAGGCGTGTTGCTGTTCGCAATTATCGGCGCAATCTGGCATTTCACCAATCGCCCAAGCGGCAGCGAGCAGGTCGCCGACGGCAGTATGATCGAAGCTCCCGATGGCCCAACCAAGGTGCGCCCGGATGATCCAGGCGGCAAGGAATTCGATGGCACCGGCAATGTCGCCCCTGTTGTAGGCGAAGGCGGCACACGCGAAGGCGTTCTTGATACAGATGGAAATGCTTCGGGCGCAGCTGGCAATGATGACGACGCAAATGGTTCGAACACCGGTGCAAGCGACAGTGACGCCGGTTCATCGGCCGCAACGTCCAGTGCAAGCGGCGTTGGCGTTCAATTGGCTGCGTACACATCGCGTGCGCGTGCTGAACAGGGCTGGAATGACTTAAGCCGCCGGACGGATGTGTTGTCAGGTGCTCGGTACCGAATTGAAGAAGGCACCGTTGATATCGGCACCGTCTACCGTTTGCAGGCGGTTGCCAGCGACCGAGCGGCGGCAGACCAATTGTGTGCGGCGCTAAAAGCGGACGGCCTCGATTGTCAGGTTAAACCTTAAGCGGGGAAAATTTGGGGCGAAAAACAGCTTTCAGGCTATATTTCGCCTCATTTCCACCGAAAAGCCTTCGAGCATTGGTTAGCGCGCTTGCCTGACTGGGCACTCACTGCGAGAATTCGGCTATGATTCCGGCAATCTTCGGATGCTCCGGCCCTCAACTGACGGCCGATGAGCGCGCATTCTTCCGCGAGGCTGATCCTGCGGGCTATATTCTGTTTGGTCGCAATTGCGTGGACCCGGTCCAATTGCGCGCGCTGACTGATGATTTGCGCAACCTACATGGACGTGAGCGGTTGCTGATTTCAATCGATCAAGAAGGCGGGCGGGTTGCACGTCTGCGCCCACCGCATTGGGCTGCTTATCCTGCTGGTGAGGCCTTCGATCGCCTCTATGATTTGGCCCCCGCCAGCGCGATCGAGGCGGCACGCGTAAGCGCAAAGGCAATGGCACTTGAGCTTTCAGCGATGGGCATCACGGTCGACTACCACCCACCACTCGACGTGCGGCAGACGGGCGCGCATGATGTTATTGGCGACCGTTCCTTTGGCAAAGACCCAATGCAAGTTGCGGCGATTGGCCGCGCGGTCCTTGATGGGTTGGCTGCCGGGGGTGTGACGGGCTGTGTGAAGCATATGCCGGGGCACGGTCGCAGTATGGTCGACACTCACAAAGAAATGCCGACAGTCCATGCAAGCGCCGAGGAGTTGGAGCACGATATCGCACCGTTCCGCTCGCTCAATTCGGCTTTGATCGGAATGACAGGCCATTTAAAGTTCCCCGTCTGGGATGTGGACAATCCGGCGACAATTTCGGCGACGATCATTCGCGACATTATTCGCGGTAAGATCGGTTTCGATGGCCTGCTGCTTACCGATGATATCGATATGGAGGCATTGGACGGCACCATCCCCGAACGCTCTGCCCGTGCGCATGATGCTGGCTGTGATATTGTGCTCAATTGCTGGGCCAAAATGGATCATATGGAAGGGATTTGTGAGGCGCTTCCCACCATGTCGGATGTCACAACCACGCGGCTCGACCGCGCATTGGCGGGCACGCGGGTTGCAGATGCAATCGGCGATGAGCAGACCAATTTGCTTGCCAAGCGTGATGCTTTGCTCGCCTTGAGCGCGGAGGCGGCGGCATGAGCAGCGCGTCTCAAGACGGCTTTATGCTGAGTGGCGGCGCAATGGGCAAGGAAGAGCCCGGCGCCACGATGCCCGACAACTGGCCGCCTGATGATGTTCCCCGTCCGGGCGCAAAGTCGGGTGACGATGCACTGTATTTGGAGCTTGATGGGTGGGAAGGGCCGCTCGATCTCTTGCTCGACCTGTCGCGCCGGCAAAAGGTCGATCTGCGTTCAATTTCGATCCTCGCCTTGGTCGATCAATACCTCGATTATATCGAACGCGCGCAGGACCTGCGGCTCGAACTGGCGGCAGACTATCTGGTTATGGCTGCATGGCTGGCTTACCTTAAATCTGCGCTGCTTCTGCCTAAGGATGAGCAGGAAGATCCTAGCCCTGAAGAGCTGGCGCTGCGTTTGCAATTGCGATTGCAGCGGCTTGGCGCGATGCGCGAGGCGGCGGCGCGTTTGATGGCGAGGGACCGGATTGGACGCGATATCTTTGTCCGCGGCGCACCAGAAGGGCTGCGGACCGACCGCAAGACTTTGTGGAAGAGTGACGCGTTCTCGCTGATCCAAGCGTATGGCCAAGTGAAAGCGCGCACAGCGCCGCGTATTTATCATGTGTCAGATCGCCCGGTGATGACGCTTGATAGCGCGCTTGATCGGGTGTCAGCCATGCTGGGTGTGACGCTCGAATGGATGGAAATTCGCGATTTTCTGCCGCGTCATGCGGAACCGGAATTGCGCAAATCTGCTCTTGCATCCAGTTTTGTCGCAGCGCTTGAATTGGCGCGGTTGGGCCGGGCGGAGATCGCGCAGGAAGGCGCGTTTGAACCGCTGAGGATTCGGCGTTTGAAAGACGGTGCACCGGCATGAGCGACGATAAAGACACCTCGCCTGATGCGATTGAGCGGGCGTTAGAGGCCACTTTGTTCGCTGCCGAAGAGCCGATGACGGTCGATGCTTTGGCGGATCATTTGGGCGGCCTTGAGAAACAGCAGATACGCGAGCGGTTGAGCTCTCTGAGCGAGCATTATGCTTCGCGCGGTGTGCGTCTGGTGGAGCGGGGCAAGCGTTGGCATTTCGAAACTGCAGCGGACCTTGCGCATTTGTTACGCCGGGAAAAAGAACAAGTCCGCCGCCTTAGCCGCGCAGCGACGGAAGTTCTCGCGATTGTCGCGTATCACGAGCCGGTCAGCCGGGCCGAAATCGAGTCGATCCGCGGTGTTCAGACGAGCGCCGGGACGCTTGATGTTCTCATGGAAGCAGGTTGGATAAAATTGGCTGGCCGCCGCGATGTACCCGGACGGCCGGTAATTTACGCGACGACACCGGAATTTCTGGACCATTTCGGCCTCTCATCGCGGCGCGATCTGCCCGGTATGGACGAGCTTCGGGCATCAGGCTTGCTCGACCCTGTTGATGACGCATTTGACGAGGCGATGGCATCGACAGGCGGCAGCGAAGGTGCCGAGAGCGAGCCAGCCGAAGATGCGACCGATACTGACGACGCAGATGATCGGGAAGCCTCCGCACAAGAGTAAAGCGGGGCAACAAAACTCCCGTAGCAATGTCATACTAGTATCAATCGCCGTTCGTGCCTATATTGGACGTAGAAACACCCCGTTATGGGCAATTAAGAGAGACTTCGCATGGGCATTGGTTGGCCGCAGCTTCTGATTATCGCACTCGTGGTTCTTGTCCTATTCGGACGCGGCCGCATCGCAGAAATGATGGGCGATTTTGGCAAAGGTATTTCGAGCTTTAAAAAGGGCATGAACGAGGAAGACAGCAAAGAGCCTGCTTCCACCGCTCAGATTGAATCGCCTGCCAAGGACCCTTCGTCCGCCGAAAGCAAAACCAGCGAAACGAGTGATACGCCCAGCTAAAGGCTGTTGCTGCGATAATAGGACTGCGCGCGTCCAGAGATAGAAAATGCGGGTGAATTCCCGCCCATAGGCAGACCCAAAAACAAACCATGTTTGATATCGGTGCCCTAGAATTGTTCGTAATCGTTGTGGTTGCGGTCCTTGTGATCGGGCCGAAGGATATGCCGCTCGCGATGCGCACAGCAGGGCGCTGGATTGGCAAGGTGCGCAAGGTCTCCAGTCATTTTCGTACAGGCGTCGATGCGATGGTTCGCGAAGCCGAACTTGAGGATATGGAAGCCAAGTGGAAGGCCCAGAACGAGGAAATCATGAAACGTTCCGCCGCATCCAGCGAGGCGGATGCTGGCGAACCGGTGATGACGGGACCGCCGCCGAAGATTGAACGGCCGGTTGCCCCTTCGAAATCTGTCCAAGATGTCGTTGAGGAAGCGCCTCCGCTGCCTGCTGCGACGCCGCCTTCTCCAAAATCGGGCGAGTAGGTACCGGCTGTGGCAATCAAGATTGACGATATCGACGAAACGCGCGCGCCTTTGCTCGATCACCTGATCGAACTGCGCGCCCGTCTGGTGCGCTCTGTAATTGCTCTAATGATTGGGTTTGGCGTTTGTTTCTACTTCGCAGATCCGATCCTCGGTTTTCTCGTCCAGCCGCTCAAAGACGCTTTTCCCGATGGGGAAGGGCAGCTGATCTTCACCAAACTGCCTGAGATATTCTTCGTCGAACTGCGTGTCGCATTGTTCGGCGGGTTCATGGTGAGTTTTCCGATTATCGCAAACCAGCTTTGGGCGTTCGTGGCACCGGGCCTGTATGCCAAGGAAAAGAAGGCGTTTCTGCCGTTCCTTTTCGCCACGCCCATTCTGTTTATCGGTGGCGCTTCGCTGGCTTATTATGTCGTGATGCCAACGGCGTTTCGGTGGTTCCTCGGGTTTGGCGGGGAAGCGGGCGGATTGGAAGTTCAGGCTTTGCCAGCGGCAGGGGAATATCTGAGCCTTGTCATGCAATTCATCCTTGCATTTGGCATCACATTCTTGCTGCCGGTGCTGTTGATGCTGCTGCACCGCGCAGGGATTGTCACCCGGGCTCAGCTTGCCGGTGCGCGGCGATATGTGATTGTCGGGATTGTCGCGCTTGGCGCGATTGTGACTCCGCCTGATCCGGGCAGCCAAGTGATTTTGGCGATACCATTGCTGTTGTTGTTTGAAGGTTCGTTGCTGCTCATGCGACTACAAGAGCGCACGATGAAACGATCTGGTGACGGCGATGAAGATACGGGCGGTGAAGATCAGGAAGCCGACGCAATCCAGTCCGCAGAATAGGGGCCAGTCCGCAGAATAGGGGCCAGCCCGCGGAATAGGGGCCAGTCCGCGGAATAAGCGCATCCCGAGGCTCAATGAAAAAGGGGCCCCGATTGCGGAGCCCCTTTCCCATTATTCTGCAAAGAGAGCCGGTATTATGGGCTAACGGATTTGTCGTCATCAGCGATGACAATGATGCCACCAACGACGGCGGCCGCACCGAGTAGGGCGATCAGCAGTGTAGACCCTCCACCGATCTTGCTCTCACCCTCGATCGGGGCGACAGAGCGCTCAAACGCGGCCTCTGCGATTGCTGGCGTCGCTGCGAGCGACAAAGCTGCAGTTGCCAGCGCGATGTTACGGAACTTCATCAAATCATCTCCTAGAGAGTTTCTGCGATTAAACTCGCGCAAGATTTTGCGAGCAGAGTGTGTTTGACAACCTCAATTCCTTATCGAAACTGCGTCTGGAGGTGTCAGCAGAACAGTTCGATTCAAAAATCCCTATGTTCGGCGCGCCCTCGCAGTTTCTGCCAAATCCTCTTTGATCCACGCTCCAAAGCGCAGTCACGGTAGCATTCAGCAGAGCAGTTCGCGGGAGGCGACGAACAAAGGAACATCGGGTCAGGCATCAAAGCCATTCCCGGTGCGCCCTCAAAGACTCTTTGGTTTCTATCCGTGACCAAAATATGAAAATTACGCTATAAATCAACCACCTACGGAATACTACGTAGACGGCGGGAAGAGTGCATTTACAATCGAAGCGCGGCGGCCTGCCGCTTCATGGCGGCTCTATTGTGCGTGTACGCGAACCCCGCCGACCCACACTTCGCGCACCTGTGTCGTGCGGATATCACGCGGGGAAGCCAGCAGCGGATCGCGGTCGACGAATAGGAAGTCCGCACGTTCTCCCGGGATCAATCGTCCAAAGCGGCCATCTGCAAAGCCGGCAAAGGCGGCTTCCGATGTAAACGAAGCGAGCGCCTGTTCGCGGCTTACGGCCTCCTGCGCACGCCATCCGCCAAAGGGTTGTCCATCGGCGTCCGTTCGGCTGATCGCGACGGCCAGGCCGGCAAAGGCATCGGCGGGTTCAACCGGGGCGTCGGAACCAAAGGCGAGGCGGCCGCCGACTTCCAAGATGCTGCGCCAAGCGTATGCGCCGCCCAAACGGTCTTCGCCCAATCGAGCCTCTGCCATAAACATGTCGCTGGTTTGGTGCAGGGGCTGCATTGAGGCGATGATGCCATGCTCGCCAAATTGCGGCAGATCGGCAACATCGACGATCTGCGCGTGTTCAATCCGCCAGCGACGGTCTCCGGAATAGGTTTCGGACAATTCTGCGATCGCGTTGAGCAAATCGGCATTCGCTGCATCGCCAATCGCGTGAACGGCGGTTTGGAAATTGGCCATCGCAGCGCGGCTCATCCGGTTGCGCAATTCCGCAGGCGTGGTCAGCGCAAGGCCGCTGGTGCTGGGTTCGTCGGTATAGGGTTCTTTTAAAGTAGCTCCGCGCGATCCCAACGCTCCATCGACATAGAGTTTGATACCGTTCAATCGCAGCCGGTCATCGTAAAGCCACGGGGTCGGGCCGGTCCCGCCGATTAATTCCATGGTTTCCGGCGCGTCGGCATAGGCCATGATCCGAATGCGCAATTGGCCCTGATCGGCGGCGCGGCGATAGGCGTGCCATCCTTCTATGCTCATCGCCATGTCTCCCACGGCGGTGATGCCATTGGCGATGAGCCGGTCCTGCGCCATCGCGAGCGCCCTGTCGTAATCGGCCGCACGCGGGGCGGGGACGATCCCACTCACCAGCGATATGGCATTATCGACAAGGGTGCCGGTCGGGGCGCCGCCTGCGTCGCGGATTATCCGACCGCCAGCCGGTGCCTGCGTTGCGCGGGTAATGCCCGCCTGTTCCATGGCGAGGCTGTTGGCCCATGCCGCATGGCCATCGGCCCGGTGAAGCAGAACTGGGCGATCAGACACGACCGCGTCCAGTTCCGCGGCAGTGGGGAACCTGCCAAGGCCCCATTTCTCCTGATTCCAGCCGCGCCCCAAAATCCACGGACGCCCTGGGTTGTCCTCGGCAAAGGCAGCGATCTTGGCGAGCGCTTCTTCGAGGCTGTTTGTGTCCGACAGATCGAGCGTGAGAGCGGCAAAGCCGATATTCATCACATGGACGTGCGCATCAATCATGCCGGGCAGCATGACCTGACCCTCTCCATCAAGGGCGAAATCAATGCCCTCGGGCCGCTCTTCCCCGCGTTCCAATGTGTGGGTGATCCGGCCTTCGTCATCGAAAACTAGGCCGGTAAAGCGTTTAACTTTGCCGTCCTCGTCAATCGTGACCCCGTCGACGTTGTAGATGAGTGTTTCAGCCGCAGCAGGTGACGCAATTAGCGCCGCAAATGCGAGCGGGGCGGTAAGGAGAGTGCGGATCATTGGAATACTCACTTAATTCTGAGAGGATTTTGGCAGGCGAGTGATAAGCGCGCTGGTGTCGAGCCTGCTTCCGCCTTGCGCTTGCACATCGGCGTAGAATTGATCGACCATCGCAGTGATTGGAGATGAAAGGCCAAGGCGTTTTGCTTCATCCAAGGCATAGCCTAAATCCTTGCGCATCCAATCAATCGCAAAGCCAAAGTCGAATGTGTCCGCCGTCATCGTGGCCCAGCGATTGTCCATCTGCCAGCTTTGTGCCGCGCCGCCAGAGATCGCCTCATAAGTCTTTTCAAGGTCGAGCCCTGCGCCCTGAGCCAGTCGGATCGCTTCGGAAAGGCCGCCCAAAACCCCGGCGATGCACATTTGGTTGGCCATTTTGGCGGTTTGCCCTGCGCCGGTCGGTCCGACGTGGACGATCGATTTGGCGTAGGCTTGCATGACGGGTTCTGCGCGCGCCATCGCTGTATTATCGCCGCCGCACATGATCGCCAATTGGCCGTTTTCCGCGCCCGCTTGGCCGCCGCTGACCGGGGCGTCGACAAAGGCGATTTCTTGTCCTGCGCACAGGTCGCCCAATTGCCGCGCCATATCAGCAGATGTGGTGGTGTGATCGATCAGCAGCGAGCCAGCAGGCATGGCCGCCAAAACGCCGTCATCGCCAGAGGTGACACTGGCGAGATCTTCGTCATTGCCCACGCAAATCAATACGATATCAGCGTTCGCCGCCGCCTCTTTCGGTGTGCTTGCAAAGTCGATGTTTAGACCTTCTTTGGCCCAAGCCTCGCCCCATTTGCGCGCCCGTTCTGTAGATCGATTGTAAGCGGTCAACCGGTGGCCAGCGCGGGCCAAATATCCTGTCATAGGACCGCCCATTACGCCCAGACCAATGAAAGCGATTGTCTTTGTGTCATCCATGGCTGCGTGGACTAATCGGTAATGCCCCGATTGCCAAATCTTCTGAATTGCTCTTACGGTCCCAAGGGATTAGAGGCGCAAGTCTTATGAACGCCCCAGACAACAGCCTCAAAGCCGCTCCTGTACCGGCCGACCTTACCATCGAAGACGTGCGCGCCGCCGCCGAGCGGATCGAAGGCGCGGTTGTGAAGACGCCGCTTATGCATTCGATCACTTTGTCAGAGATTACGGGCGCGGACATCTGGCTGAAATTTGAGAATTTGCAATTCACGGCGGCGTATAAGGAACGCGGCGCGCTGAATGCGCTTTTGCAGCTGACCGAAGAACAGCGGCAGCGCGGTGTGATCGCGGCATCGGCGGGCAATCATAGCCAAGGTCTATCCTATCACGGAACGCGGCTGGGCGTGCCGGTAACAATCGTCATGCCTAAGACAACGCCGACCGTGAAAATCATGCAAACCGAAAGCGTCGGCGGCAATGTTGTCATTGAAGGGGAAACCTTTGATGAGGCGCACGCTCATGCGCGCGAATTAGAGGCCGAGCGCGGCCTGACATTTGTGCATCCGTTTGACGATCCGAAAATCGCGGCGGGTCAGGGTACGGTTGCGCTTGAGATGTTTGAAGAGAAGCAGGATTTTGACTGTATCGTCACGCCAATTGGTGGGGGCGGACTAATTTCTGGCATGGCGACGGTGGCGCGTGCAATGAACCCCGACACCGAAGTGGTCGGCGTTCAAGCCGCGCTTTATCCCAGCATGTTTGCCAAAATCAAAGGTGAGACGCGCGATTGCGGCGGAGACACTTTGGCAGAAGGCATCGCGGTCAAAAAACCCGGTGAGTTCACGAGCCAAGTCATTGCCGAACGCGTCGACGACATTCTCCTAGTGGGCGAACCAGTCTTAGAGAAAGCTGTGGCGCTTCTCTTGCAAATTGAGAAGACCGTCGTCGAAGGGGCGGGTGCTGCCGGGCTCGCCGCTGTTCTCGACAATCCAGAACGGTTCAAGGGCAAGTCGGTTGGTTTAGTCCTGTGCGGCGGTAACATCGATACGCGCTTGCTTGCCAACGTGCTGCTGCGCGATCTTGCGCGGCAGGGGCGATTGGCGCGTTTGCGGGTCACATTGCAGGATCGGCCGGGCGCATTGTTTAAGGTGATGCGGCTGTTCGACGCGCACAATGTGAACATCATTGAGATTTATCACCAACGAATATTCACGACACTTCCGGCAAAGGGTTTGATTACCGATATCGAATGCGAAGCTCGGGATGCCGATCAGGTTGAACGGTTGGTGATTGCTCTGCGCGATGCCAATTACCAAGTTCAAGTTGTTGAGCTGAATTAGCCGCGTGCGCCGGTTTGCGATTCGCGTGACCAGCTGCGCTTTCATCCGTTTGAAACCACGGCTTTAATCTTCCCCGGAGACCCTGTCCCACAACGCAACGGGTTGCCGGATGAAGCCAAAGCAACTCTCCGATTTGGACCATGTCGTCTGCAGATTTTGTGCAAAGTAACCCATTATTCACCCTGTTTTGTGGTTAAAGGTCTTTTACCGCGAGGCCTGAATGGGCATAACAATGTCTTAACAAACGCCCCGTCGAAGTACGGGCCGATTCCCCGCCCGCGTGCTCAGCCTGCTTGGTGCGCATAATAGGACAAAGCTCAGACCGTGACGGCTCCGATCCGCTTTCCCCGCTTTTTTGTGACGAGCCCCGCGCCGTGTCCTTATTTGCCGGGCCGCAGCGAGCGGAAGGTTTTCACAGAATTAAAGGGAGATCATTCGGATCAGTTGAACGAGGCACTTGGCCGGATCGGTTTCCGCCGTAGCCAAACCGTGGCCTACCGTCCCAGCTGCCTCGATTGTCAGGCGTGCGTTTCTGTTCGGGTTGTAGTCAATGCGTTCAAACCGTCGAACACGCAAAAGCGCGAGATCAAGCGAAACCGCGATTTGATCACAACCGAATGCCGTCCTTGGGCGACCGATGAACAGTTTGAATTGCTGACCAAATATCTTTCCGTTCGGCATCCCGATGGCGGTATGTCTACGATGGATGAGATGGACTATGCTGACATGGTTGAGCATACTCCGGTCACCAGCTCGTTGGTTGAATATCGCGAGCCCACCGAAACCGGTGAGCCCGGCCGGCTTGTCGGTGCTTGCCTGACCGACCGACAGGGCGACGGCCTGTCCATGATTTATTCGTTCTATGACCCCGATCACACCGACCGTGTTGGTTTGGGTAATTACATTATTCTGGACCATATCCGCCGCGCGGCCGAAACCGGCTTGCCTTATGTCTATCTCGGCTATTGGGTCGATGGCAGTCCGCGCATGCAGTACAAAGTGCGCTATCGCCCATTGGAACAACTTACCCGTGAAGGCTGGCAGCGGATGAGTGACGATGAGCAGACCAAGTTGATCGCCGCAGCCACGGCACCGCGTGACAAATTGGATGGTGCTATTGGCGGGGCAAGGGGTAAAGACGGGCAACCGGTTAAATTCCCAGCGAGCTGAGTCATTCTTTGCGTTTCTTAAAGCTCAATCTGGCCCTTGTGGCTGGGCTGACTGCATCTGGCGCATTGGCCGCTGGTCAAACGGCCGCGTCTGATGAGATTGCATCGCCGCCGCTGGTTCAAGGTGAGGCGGACGCAGAGCGTGATGAGCGGGCGCCCGAGGAACTCGCTGCAACTGCTTCAGAGACGCCGCCTCACACACTGGACGACCTGATCCCGCAAGATGCGGTTGCCGATCCGGATTCTTGGGCGGCAAGAGGGGCACAATCTGATGCAGCACCAGCGCCAGCTTATGCTGAGCCGTCTCCAGCACCAGAATTGGAAGATCCGCTCGCCCAGGGACAAGCTGCATCACCCGTTCCACCTTTTGATGTTGAGGCCGCGCTCGGCGGTCTCGGGCTCACCGTTCCTGAGCCGCTTGCTCCAGACTCTGATTTGCCCACCCTGGCCGACATAAAGGCCCCAGATCTGATTGAGATCGAAGAGCTGGCTGAGTTTGTGGTGAGCGATCAGCTGACCCTCGCCTTTCCAAAGGAGGCTGGCCGCTTTCCTGAAGAGGCCGAATTCGTGGCCCGCTTCCGAGCTCTGTCGTCGATTGAAGCGTTGGAATCCGATGATGCCACTGTGCCGCAATTGGCGGCGCGTGCCCGATCCGACGAAGACCTTTTGTTCCAAATGCTGCGAACCTATGGATATTATGCTGGCGAAGTGGTGCGGCAACTGTCCGGAGGGCGGCGCGGGATTGCCGATCGGGACACGCCTGTTGAGCAGGGCGCCGACACCGATCCCAAGGTCCGCTTGGATGTCATTCCTGGCACACGCTATCGTTTTGGCGCGGTCGAACTGGGCGCACTGGCGCAGGTGACCGGAGATGATCGTGCCTACTTGCGCGAAGTGTTTGGCATCCGCCCAGGCGATCCGCTTTACGCCGACCGTATCATCGCGCAAGACACCAAACTGCGGCTTGCCCTGGGCGAAAGCGGTTATCCTTTCGCCGAGATTGGCGAACCTTCCCTGTTGATTGACCACGCGCGCGAAGAAGGCGATCTTACCCTTACCGTGTCGCCGAACGGCAAATTCAATTTCGGCGAAATTGTCAGCAATGACCCAGAATTCCTTTCGAGCGGCCATCTGCAACGCATCGCGCGATTTGCGCCGGGTGACACTTATCAAACAAGCATGCAGGCCGATCTGCGCCGGGCGATCCTTGCCACGGGTCTTGTGTCGCGAGTTCTGATCACGCCGCGCGAGTCCTCCGGGCCGATTGATGGAGAAGCGGGTGAAGTCGCCCTCGACATTGAAATGGAGCGCGCGCCGCTGCGCACGATTTCGGGCGCGATCGGCTTTGGCACGGAGGACGGCGTCAAAGTTGAGGCGGCGTGGGAGCATCGCAATCTATTCCCACCCGAAGGCGCCGTGCGGCTGCGCGGCATTATCGGCACCCGCGAACAGCTCGCCAGCGTAACCTACCGCCGCAGCAATTTTAGGGCGCGCGATCAGATTTTGACCGTCGATGCTTATGTCAGCGACATCGAAACAGAAGCGGTCGACGCCCGCACTGTGGCACTGCGCGGGTCGTTTGAGAGAATATCCAACCTGCTGTTTCAAAAGCCCTTAAGCTGGCAGGTGGGCGCAGAATTGCTCTACACTGATGAGCGCAACCGTGTGACCAACGGGGTACAGCGCCCACGCCAAACCTACCGCATCGGCGGATTGTTTGGGAGTGCCACGCTCGATTCCAGCGATGATTTGCTGGACCCAACCAGCGGATTCCGAGTGACCGGGTTTCTTGCACCAGAGATATCACAATCGTTGGGCGCGGAAAGTTTCTACCTGCGCGCTCATGCCGATGCCGCCGCCTATCATGATGTCGGCCCAGCGGTGGTCGCCGCCCGCGTGCGGGTCGCCACGATCCAAGGCGCGGATGCGGCCGACATCGCTCCATCGCGCCGGCTTTATGCTGGCGGCGGCGGTTCGGTTCGCGGCTATGGTTTTCAAGCGATCGGCCCGCGTAATGAGTTTGATGAAGCCACAGGCGGCGGATCGCTGGCCGAATTTGCATTAGAAGCACGCATTCAAACCGGATTACTTGATGGTGCAGTCGAAGTTGTGCCGTTTGTCGATGTAGGGTCTGTCGCAACGGGATCGACACCCGATTTCAGCCAAATCCAGTACGGTGCCGGGCTGGGCGTGCGTTACAAAACGAGTTTTGGACCAATTCGCGTTGACGTCGGTGTGCCGCTCAATCCGACAGAATTTGACGCGCCTGTGGTGGTGTATGTCTCACTGGGTCAGGCGTTCTGATGCCAGAGGGAAATATCAGTGAGCCAGCCGAGGCAAACGCTATCAGTGATAGCCAAACGGCAAAGCGTGGCTCTGGCCGCCGCTGGGCCAAGCGGATCGGTTGGACCCTTGCGGTTATTCTAACGCCGATTGTCCTAATCGGAGCGTTCCTTAGCACACCGATTGGCAAGCGTTTCGTCACCGACCAAATCGCGCAAATTTCCCCTGCATCGGGATTGGCCTTTGAAGTGGGCCGGATCGAGGGGGACATCTATGGCGAAGCGACATTGCATGATGTCACAGTCAAGGACCCCAAAGGCGCGTTCCTTACTATTCCTGAAGTCACCCTCAATTGGCGGCCTCTTGCATGGCTTTGGAGTGGAATAGACATTCGCGAATTGACAGCACGACGGGGCAATTTGCAAAGACTCCCTGAACTGCTGCCCGGCGATCCCGATGCGCCATTTCTGCCCGATTTCGACATTCGCATCGACAAGTTTGAGATTGATAACCTCTCGCTTGCCAAAGGTGTGGCTGGGGAAGCGGTGCAGCGCGTTGATCTGAATGCAAAGGTCGATATCCGCAGCGGTAGGGCTTTGATCGATGCGCAGGGAGCATTTGGTCCAGAAGATCGCGTCACGATGCTGCTGGATGCAGAGCCTGATGGCGATGTGTTTGACCTATCATTGGATTACACCGCGGCGGCAGGTGGACCGATTGCCGCGATGGCTGGTCTGGACGCGGCCTATGCGGCGAAAGTCGCAGGTGAGGGGACATGGAGCCGATGGTTGGGCCATGCACTCGTCACCCGGCAAGGCGCAGAAGCGGATACAGAATTTGAACGGATCGCGGCATTCCAGCTTACCAACGACGCGGGTCTCTTTGGATTGCTTGGACAGGCCAAGGCCGGAATGTCAGGCGACACAATTGCCGGCCGTGCATTGGGCGGTACCGTGTCATTGGCGGTGTCAGGCACGTTGGACAATAGCGTCTTTGCAGGTGACATAACGGGGATCACCAATGCACTTGATTTGCGCGGTGAAGGCGCAGTCGATCTTGCGCGCAATCAGGCGGATGATTTCTTCGTGCGCGGCCGGCTGCGTGATCCCGGCCTTTTTGGCGAAGCAGTCCGATTAGAAGGCGCGCGCTTTTCCGCTTTGCTCAATGGGCCGTTCCGGGACCTCGTGATTGAGCATGATTTCAGTGCTGCGTCGCTCATTGCTGGAGAGACAGTGAACGCACAGGAGCTTACCCAAAGCGGTGCCGCAACCTTTGATGGCAATGCGTTGCGGGTGCCGCTAAACGTGAAAGCGCGGCGTGCGAACACGGGGATTGAGATGCTTGATCCGCGCCTTGTGGATGGCGTGATGAAAGGCGCATTGGTCTACACCGGAGCTCGGCTGGATGCGGACAACACGCAAATAATGTTTCCAGGTCTTGAGGCACAATTGACGCTCCGCGGAGATATTGCCGCCGGCGTCTACACCTTGGCAGGTCCAGTGGATGCCCGCGGATTTGCGCTGCCGAATGTTGGTCAGATCAACGCCAATTCGAAGATAGTGCTCACATTCGGGCAGGCTGCTCCATGGAGCCTTAGCGCCGACCTTTCCGGGGTGTTGAACGAGATTAGCAACGCCAGCGTCCGCAATGTTGCAGGCGAGAGCATTCGCTTTGGTGGAGGTCTGTCGCTTGGCGGTGCGGAGGCTGTTGAGCTTCGCAATGTGTCTTTAGAAAGCCAGCGACTGAACGCACAAATAGACAGCCGCATCGTGTCCGGCACGGCGAGCATAACCGGCGCTGGTCAGCACACACAATATGGGCCCTTTACGATCGAAGCGGCTATCGCCGAAGCCGGGCCGAGAGCAACCTTGGTTTTGGCAGATCCTTATCCGGCGGCGGGACTTTCTGATGTGCGGGTGGCGATTGCGCCCGAAGAGCAAGGGTTCGTCTTAGATATCGCAGGTGGATCGCTGCTTGGGCGGTTCGAAGGGGTATTGGGATTGGCATTGCCAGCCGATGCTCCGACGCGGGTCGATGTCGATGCTCTGCGGGTTTACCGGACCAATGTAACTGGCGCTTTGACCTTTTTGAATGCGGGAATTGAGGGCGATCTTGCACTAAGCGGGGGCGGGCTCACTGGCTCTGTCGCACTGGCACCGGGTGATGCGGGCGCGCAAGGTTTTGACCTCAACATTGCCGCGCGTCAGGCTCGCTTTGGCGGTGACATACCCATTGCGCTGGCTCATGCCGATATCGCGGCGAGCGGAAATATCGATGGCCCGAGCAGGCGGATAGAGGCCGACATCGAAGGGCGCGGTTTTGAATACGGTGCGCTCTCCATCGCAAATTTTGCGGCACAGGGTCAGATTATCGACGGGCGAGGCGAAGTTCAGGCCTCTGTTGCTGGACGCCGGGCGGATCGGTTTGCGTTGAAGATGGATGGCCGCTTTACACCCGAACGGATCGCAATGATCGCGCAAGGGGAGTATGGCGGCCGGCCAATTACTATGCCGCGCCGGGCCGTGCTGACAGCGCTGGCCGGCGGGGGGTACCGGCTTGCGCCGACGCAAATTGGATTCGCACGCGGCTTCACGATTATCGAAGGCGAGCTAAGCGGCGAGCGAACAGTGCTCGAAGCTCGGCTGGCACGGATGCCGCTAAGGCTGGCTGACCTTGCCGGTGCGGAGCTTGGGCTAGGCGGGCGTGTGTCTGGCACCGTCAACTGGGTGCAGACTGGCTCATCCCCGCCGACGGGCGATGCGCGAGTGCAGATCGAGGGCTTTACGCGTTCCGGCCTTATCCTTTCCTCGCGCCCAGTTGATGTCTTTGCGGTCGCCAATCTCAGCCCGCGCGAGCTCAGCATGGGGGCTCGTCTGCGCGATGGCGACCGGCAATTGGGGCGCGTCGATGGCCGTATTTCCAGTTTGCCTGCGACTGGAGATTTCACCGCGCGGTTGATGCGGGGACGTCTAAGCGCAAGCATTGGCTATGACGGTCCAGCGCAATCCTTGTGGCGGCTCGCCGCGATCGAAGCATTCGATCTCACAGGACCATTGAGCGTGGACGCCCGCGCCGCGGGGACATTGGCCGATCCCCGCATCACCGGTAATTTGGCCAGCGATGATCTGCGTTTACAAAGCGCTATTTCGGGCACCGATATCGATGATGTAACCGCGCGGGGACGCTTCTCAGGTTCGCGGCTTGAACTGACCCGCTTCGCTGGCACGACCGGCGGGGGAGGCACCGTCAGCGGCAGCGGGTTTGTCGACTTTGCTTCCATGTCCGGCAACCGCGGTCCAGGGATCGACATTCGGGCCGCAGTGGACAAGGCCCAATTGCTGAATGCCAACGGATTGGACGCGACCATCACGGGACCACTGCGCATCGTGTCAGACGGCGTCGGCGGAGCGATTGCTGGACGCGTTATGGTTGACCGAGCGAGCTGGAGGCTGGGCGTGGCAGCAGAAGACCTGCGCCTGCCAACCATTGCAACACGAGAGATCAACCGACCTGACCAATCTGCTTCCCAAAGCAGTGCCGCCTCCGGCGCATGGCGCTATCTCGTCGATGCCCGCGCAAGCAATCGGATCGCGGTCGACGGACTGGGCCTCGACAGCGAATGGGGCGCCGACATTGCTTTGCGCGGGACAGTCAGCGATCCGCGCATCGGGGGAGAGGCCCGCTTGGTTCGCGGCGACTACACCTTTGCCGGTACGCGTTTTGAACTGACCGACGGACGGATCAATTTTGACGCTGGCGGACCGATTGACCCGCGTCTCGACATCACGGCAGAGGCAAGTGCCAATGACACCGATGTTAGCATCGCCATAACGGGCAACGCGCAATCGCCTCAGATCGATTTTGCCTCCACCCCCGCTTTGCCCGAAGAGGAGATCCTCGCCCGGCTGCTGTTTGGCGGGTCGGTTACGTCTCTGTCCGCGACCGACGCAGTCCAACTTGGCGCGGCTCTAGCGGCGTTGCATAGCGGCGGTGGCGGCCTCGACCCGATTGGACAATTGCGCCGCTCCATCGGTTTGGACCAGCTGCGCATTGTAAGCGCAGACCCTGCCTTGGGCCGAGGGACCGGCGTTGCTTTGGGCAAGAACCTCGGCCGGCGTGTTTATGTCGAATTGATCACCGATGGACAGGGCTATAGCGCCACGCAGGTCGAGTATCGCATCACCAGTTGGCTCGCGCTGCTTGGCAGTATCACCACCGTTGGACGGGACAGTGTGCTGGCCGAGGTTAGCCGCGACTACTAGCTTACATACAGCTTTGCTTCTTCGGCGCGGCGACGAACCAGTCCTTTCAGCACTCGCCCGCCGGCCTTGTTCCAACGCGCAAACTCCGCCGCCGCCGCAGCGTGATCGCCGGCGTTGTGGCGCTTTGTCAGTGTCGCGCGGGCGATGGCGCCCGTGTTGTAGTGGAAGCTGACCATGGCATCGAATTGCGCCTGTGTTGTTGGAGCATCGCCAATGGCGCGTGCAACGTCGCTGGCATAGCGTTTGAGGTCGGTGGTGAGCCGCGCATCGCATTGTGCCTGAGTCCATACGGTACCGGGGCCAATGCGGCGACCAAGCTGGTCGGTGGTCTGGTCATCCAAGCCCGTCGCGCCCCATCCGATGGTCCACGGATCGGCGCCGGTGCCGGGGTCGGGATAGGCCTCAATCAGGCCGTCTCGGCGCAGCCGCGCGCACCCTTCGAACCGTTTGATGAGAGCGGTGCCAGCCGCCCCAATCTTGCGCGCAGAGCCCGATTGATCACGCTCGGTTCGCCGTATGTGCGGGACACTTGGACCGGATGTTACACGGTCCAAAGTGGAAAAACTGCCGGGGCCATCAGCGCGCGTTTCAAGCCCGGTTTCTGCATTGGTGTCAAAGGCATCGTCCAGTGCATCGACTTCGGATTGTTTGAATTTACGCCCTAACAACCGGCGCACGACGTCAAAGATCGGTTTGCGGTTGGTGGACGGGGAATTTTTTGGATTGGGGGAAGGGTATGACATCAGCGTTGGCCTCAAATACGGAGTTCGGGAAATGCGAGGCAACGTGATTAGGCATAAGATGTCGGAGTAGGAAAATGCTATTTGTGAAATGCGCGGATACTGGCCTTGCGCGCAACGCGTTTGGAAAGCCTCTCACGGTGAAAGAAAGGCTGGGCCGACGCTTGCCATGCGGGAGTTGTTCCCACCGTTGCGGTGCGGTTGTTTCATTGCCTATGTGACCGAGAGCGGCGGCGGATGGCCTACTCGACTTTGACGATCAGCTTTCCGGTGTTGCTGCCATCAAAGAGCATACGGAGCGCGCCGGGAAAGTTCTCAATCCCTTCGACGACATGTTCGTCGAGGATCATCCTGCCTTCATCCAGCCAGCCCGCCATTTCAGCAATCGCATCGGCGAAGCGGTCTGCGTAATCTAAGACGACAAAGCCTTCCATTCGCGCGCGCTTGACCAGCAATTGCATGTAATTGCGCGGGCCGACCATGCCGTCTGCGCTCATCACGTTGTACTGGCTAATGGCGCCGCACAGGGCGATCCGAGCGTGCATGGCGATGTTCGCGAGTGCCGCATCGAGTGTTGGGCCCCCAACATTATCGAAATAGATATCCACGCCATCTGGGCAATGCGATCGGATGGTTTTACCGACGTTCTCGCTCTTATAGTCAATGCAGGCGTCAAAGCCGTACCGGTTGACCACGGTGTCGCATTTGTCCGGTCCGCCTGCGATGCCCACGACACGGCACCCTTTGATCTTTGCGATCTGGCCAGCAACGCTGCCCACTGCACCGCCCGCGCCTGAGATGAGGACCGTATCGCCTTCCTTTAGCGCTCCGACTTCGAGCAGACCGAAATAGGCGGTCATGCCGGGCATCCCCAGACCGGCGAGGAATTTGCGCGCGGGCGCCAAATCTGGCTGCGCCACCGTGAATCCTTGTGCCGGGCCGACATAGTGGGACTGCACCCCTGTAATACCGCGCACGATATCGCCGACAGCAATTCCATCGGCACGGCTGCCCGTAACAGTACCCAGCCCGCCAGCGCGCATCACCTCGCCGATTTGCACCGGGGGCAGGTAGGATGGCGTATCAACAATCCAACCCCGCATAGCGGGATCAACAGACACATATTGGACGTCGACGGCGATCTCGCCATCACCCAGTTCAGCGGGGGTGTCATGCGTTGTCTCCCACACATCGTCTTGGGGAACGCCATCGGCGCGCTTTTTCAGTCGAATCTGTGTTGCTTGCGTCATTGTACCCTCTTCCATTGTGGCTAGGCTAGGGCCTGCCTTATCCCATGTCGATAGGAGCAACGGGTCTTGAGAACCTCAACAAAAAGGCCGCTCGGTTTCCCGAGCGGCCTTTTTGTTTACCGTAGACTGTCATCGAACCTGCAAGGTTCGCAAGGCCGACTGGCCGTCCGCAGCGATGCGACCTTTGGGTCGTATGAGCGAGGAAGCGAGAAAATTACGAGCTGTAATACATGTCGAACTCAACCGGTGACGGTGTGGTTTCGAGGCGCAGAACCTCTTCCCACTTAAGTTCCATATAGGCTTCGATTTGGTCGAGCGAGAACACGTCGCCTTTGAGCAGAAACTCGTGATCGGCTTCGAGCGCTTCGAGAGCTTCACGGAGCGAACCGCAGACGGTCGGCACATCAGCAAGCTCGGCTGGCGGCAGATCGTAGAGATTTTTGTCCATTGCTTCGCCGGGGTGGATCTTGTTTTCGATCCCATCAAGGCCCGCCATAAGCAGAGCAGAGAAGGCGAGATATGGGTTGGCGATCGCATCAGGGAAGCGGAATTCAACGCGCTTCGCTTTTTCACCAGCACCGTATGGAATGCGGCACGATGCCGACCGGTTGCGCGCAGAATATGCGAGCAGGACGGGCGCTTCAAAACCGGGGACCAAACGCTTGTAGCTGTTGGTGGTTGCGTTGGTGAAGGCGTTGACGGCCTTCGCGTGTTTGATCACGCCGCCAATGTAATACAGGCAATTTTCCGAAAGACCGGCATATTCATTGCCAGCAAAAGTTGGCTTGCCATCTTTCCAGATCGACATGTGGCTGTGCATGCCGGACCCGTTATCGTCCTTGATCGGCTTGGGCATAAAGGTCGCGGTTTTACCGTATGCGTGGGCAACTTGCTGGACGACATATTTGTAAACCTGCACTTGGTCAGCAGCCGTGGTGAGCGAGGAATAGGTTATGCCAAGTTCATGTTGAGCTGCCGCCACTTCGTGGTGGTGCTTGTCCATGTTGAGGCCCATTTCCAGCATGGTCGAAACCATCTCTGCGCGGATATCAACCGCGCTATCGACCGGCGCAACGGGGAAATAGCCGCCCTTTGCGCGCGGGCGGTGGCCCATGTTGCCCATTTCCATTTCGGTGCCGGTGTTGGTTGGCAATTCAATATCGTCGATGCGGAAACCGCTGCCGGCATAGCCGTCTTCGAAACGGACATCGTCGAACATGAAAAATTCAGGCTCTGGCCCGACATAGATCGTGTCACCAATGCCGGTCGATTGCAGATAGGCTTCGGCGCGTTTCGCGGTTGAGCGCGGGTCGCGGGCGTAAAGTTGGCCGTCGGATGGCTCAACAATGTCGCAGAAGATTGAGATCATCGGCGTTGCACTGAACGGATCGACATAGACCGACGACATGTCTGGCTTCAGGATCATGTCGGATTCGTTGATCGCTTTCCAACCTTCGATGGAAGAGCCGTCAAACATCAGACCATCTTCAAGCGCGTCTTCATCCATGACGCTGGCGGCCATAGTGAGGTGCTGCCATTTACCCTTGGGGTCAGTAAAACGCAGATCGACCCATTCGATTTCCTCGTCCTTGATCTGTTTAAGGACGTCCTTGGTGGTAGCCATGTTGTATTCTCCAGCCTTTATGTTCGAGAGAGGTGTTTGATTGATTGCCGGCGTTTCCGCCGGGAAAGATGTATGGATTGGCGCGCGTTAGATCGCGTCATCATTGGTTTCGCCGGTGCGAATGCGCAGAGCCGTTTCAACAGGGTAGACGAAAATCTTACCGTCACCGATGCGCCCGGTTTGGGCCGCTCCTGCGATCGCTTCGACCACGCGCTCGGCCTGATCGTCAGAGACAATCACTTCGAGTTTTACCTTGGGCAGAAAGTCGACGACATATTCCGCGCCGCGGTAAAGCTCGGTGTGGCCCTTTTGCCGGCCAAAACCGCGTGCCTCTGTGACAGTGATACCGGACACGCCAATTTCATGCAGCGCCTCCTTCACTTCGTCGAGCTTGAAGGGTTTGATGATCGCTTCGATCTTCTTCACGTATATCTCTTCCCATAAGAGGGTTGGAGTTCAGCATGATTGTATCAAGAATCGTGCCAAGGAATGTCACACTTCGCTACGCGATCCGTGCAGGGGCGCAAGGAAGAATGCCTGTGCTTAATCGGTTAGCAACATTCCGCAGCGAGTCGCAACCGTGCCCAAAGGGGCAGCGATCGATGCTTAAATTTTAGGCAGCGGCCGAGAGCTTAGAGGCGGAGCCCGCTTGTCTCGGGCAGGCCGCACATGATGTTGAGATTTTGGATCGCCGCGCCTGATGCGCCTTTGCCAAGATTGTCGAAACGGGCGATGAGGCGCGCATTCCAACCGCCCTCGTTGCCAAATACAAACAATTCCATGCCGTCATGGCCATCAGCGCCATCAAGCAACAACAGCTCGCTTTGATCGGTCTCGCTGGAAACGGATACGATACGCGAGTCTGAATAATGGTCGCTCAAGTGGGTTCTGAGTGCGCCGGCTTTCGGGTCACCCGCCATCGCTCCCAAATGCAGGGGAACTTCGACCAGCATACCGCGATACGCTGGTACAACGGCTGGGGCGAATATTACCCCGTGATCGAGCCCGGCGTGACGTTGCATCTCAGGCAGATGTTTGTGCTCTAAGGTGAGTCCGTAGGATCTGAATGCGATATCCGTCTCTGACCGGAAACGCTCAACCATCGCGTTCCCGCCGCCCGAATATCCGCTGACCGCGTTAACTGTGTAAGGCGAATCGGCAGGCAGAATGCCGGCGCGCACCAGAGGCGCAATCAAAGCCAGAAAGCCGGTGGGGTAACATCCGGGGTTGGACACAAGCGGCGCGTTCGCAACCTTGTCGCGGCCCACCAATTCTGGAAAACCGTAGGTCCAACCGTCTGCAACCCGGTGCGCAGAAGATGCGTCGATGATCCGCGTTTCTGAACCTTCGGCGAGTTTCACCGCTTCGGCAGCCGCTACGTCGGGCAAACACAAGATCGCAACATCCGCAGCGTGCAAAGCTTCTTTGCGTGCGCCGACGTCCTTGCGCTGTGCATCGTCCAGCACCAGCAATTCAAACTCAGCCCGCCCCATTAGCCGGTCGCGAATTTCGAGGCCGGTCGTGCCGGCGGCTCCATCAATGAATACACGGGTTGTCATGCGGACGCTTTACCCGCTTTAACCGGCTAGACAACTGGCCTTGATATAGCCGCTGGGGCCATCCGGGCCGAGGCAACCCCACACCCAATCGCCCGCGGCATCCAACACTTCGATCCGAGTGCCCGCTTCGAAGTGGTGGAGAATGGGGCTGTCGTCGCGGGTGTTTTCGGTCACATCAGCGCCGCCTGCACCAACGATCCGCTCAAACGGGATTACATAATGCGCAGCGAGGTGAACCCCGGCCAATGCAATGTGAGCCAAATCCCCGCGCAAGGGCACTGTTCCGGGCGCAGGTTTAGTCACCGGACCTTTTAGACCCAGCACGCCGCCTGGCACTTTGTATTTAGCCGTGTCGTCTTGCGGCCCGCTCATACGTTCAATCGTCTCCAGCCCATTACCCTTGGGCACTTGGAAACGCGCTTAGACGCAGATGCGAAAATCGGCAAGTTACGCCGAATATCGCGCCTTGATCATGTGGAAAGCTGCACGCAGGCCGTAAGAGGCTCCGCCTTTGGCCCGGCCGGGCTTGGGATAGGGGCGCCACGCGAAAGTGTCGAAGTGCACCCAGTCGATGCCGTCGCCGACAAATTTGTCGAGAAACAACCCTGCGACGCTGGCCCCGGCATAGGGATTGGACTGCGCGTTCACCATATCGGCGATGTCGGATTTGAGGTAGTCGCGATACGCCTCTGGCAGGGGCAGCCGCCATGGCTCATCATCATTGGCCTTGCCCGCGTCAATCATGGCCTGCGCCGTTTCATCGCGCCGCGCCATCATGGCGGCGTAATCGGGCCCCAATGCTATCCGCGCTGCGCCGGTCAGCGTGGCGAAATCAATAATCAGGTCAGGCTCTTCCTCGCTTGCACGGGTTAAGGCATCACCCAGGATTAGGCGCCCTTCGGCATCGGTGTTGTGGATTTCGACCGACAATCCTTTGCGGCTGTTAAGCACATCGCCGGGACGGAACGCCGACCCCGCAATCGCATTTTCGACCGCTGGAACCAGAACGTGCAGGCGGACGTTCAATTCCTCTTCCATGATCAATCCAGCCAGAGCGATCGCGTGTGCCGCGCCGCCCATATCTTTCTTCATCAACCGCATGCCTACAGCGGATTTGATATCCAGACCGCCGGAATCGAAGCACACGCCTTTGCCCACAATCGCAAGTGTGGGTGCGTCTTTTGGACCCCATTCCAGATGCAGGACGCGCGGCGCATGATGGCGCGCCGCCGCGCGGCCAACGGCGTGAACCATCGGATACCCTTGCTCGAGCGCATCGCCTTTGGTCACGGAAAGCTTGGCGCCATGCGTCTTGGCAAGTCTCTCAAACTCCGCTTCCAGAGCAGCGGGCCCCATATCCTCTGCCGGTGTGTTGACCAGATCGCGGACCAGCATTTCCGCCTCTGCCTCTGCGATTAGGGCAGGCATCCGGCGCACTTGTTCAGTCAGCAGGATGCGCGGACCAGCGGCATTTTCATCATCTTTGTAGCGGGTGAATAGGTATTGCCCGGTGAGCCATCCGAACATTGCGGGCCCGGCCTTGCTGTTTGCCAGTCGATACGTCCCTGCGGGCAAATTCTCGGCCAGTTTCGCAAGGCACCAGCTAGAAAGATTATCAGGGTTCGCAACGCCGCTTACGGCAAAAAAGCCATCTCCATCGGGTACAATACCGATCTGATAACCAGAACCGTCAAATTTCTGCGCGGCCAATGCGGCGCGTTGTCCGGCAGAAAGCGTTTTTGCAAAATCATCAAACGTGGATTTTGTGGTGAGGTGGATGGCGGTCGCATCCTGGCCACGGTCAGGCTGGATCAGGTCTTTAAAATTGGTCATGGCGGGTTTCATAATCGCGCCTGCCCACTTGTCACGCATCAATTTCGCACAAACATCTATTGCGCAGTCTGGCTCTCGCAATCATTCTGCCTCTTCGCTATATGAAGCCCTATGACAGAATACCAACTCGTTGAAGGCGATAAGACCGTTTACCGTGACGGCACGATTAAGCTCCATGGCCCAGAGGGTTTTGAAGGGATGCGCGCTGCCGGGCAATTGTCCGCGCGGATCCTTGATGAAGTCGCAAATCTGGTTCAGCCCGGCGTTACCACGGCGAGCATCGATGATGCTGTGCGCGGGATGATGCTAGATGCGGGCGCGGTTCCTGCGACGCTGGGGTATCGCGGATACACACATTCCAGCTGTATTTCGATCAACCACGTCATTTGTCACGGCATTCCGGGTCCAAAGGTCTTGAAAGAAGGCGATATCCTGAACGTGGATGTCACCTCGCTTTTGAACGGATGGCACGGGGATACATCGCGGATGTTCTTTGCGGGCGAACCGTCGATCAAGGCAAAGCGGCTGGTCGATGTGACCTATGAATGCCTGATGCTGGGCATTGCAGCGGCGCGTCCAGGCGCGCGGCTGGGCGATATTGGCGCCGCGATTGAGGCGCACGCGAAACAATTCCGTTACGGCGTGGTGCGCGAATTCTGCGGGCACGGTCTGGGCCGTCTGTTCCACGATGCACCCGAAGTGGTCCATGCCAGCAAAGCGGGAACGGGCCCTGAGCTTAAGCCGGGCATGTTCTTCACCATCGAACCGATGATAAACCTGGGCAAACCATGGGCGAAAGTTCTGGGCGATGGCTGGACCGCTGTAACCCGCGACAAATCATTGAGCGCGCAGTTTGAGCATAGTCTTGCGATTACCGAAGACGGCGTGGAAATTTTCACCAAGAGCCCGACGGGCCGGGACAAGCCGCCGTATTGAGGCTAGACGGCCTGACAGTAATACTTGCCGTTAAGAACCGAAAGGTCCGGGTCCTCATTGTAAGGTGCGATTAGTTCCTCACAAACACTCAGATTGTTTGGATAACCATGAATGGTGGCGAGCCATGCCGGTCCCGCGACGCTTTCCTTCATCAAGGCAAATGCGGGCGACTTCCCAATCGGTTTATCCTGAAAGGCGGCCCGCAAGTTCTCATCGTACTCATCAAGATTTGAGGGTGAATTATTGCACCCCGTCATAACAAAGAACGCGAGCACAACTGAAAAAATTTTTCTCATAGTTCAAATCTCCCTCGCTGCCCGTATCGCGGCACCTGCCGCAAACGGGGCGATCGCGACCAGCAGCAAGCTAATCGCGGCGACAAAGCCAAGGCTCGCTGTATCCTGACGCGCCAATGCGCCGGCGCCAAAAATCAAGATCGGCAGGGCGAGCGGCACCAGCAGCAGGCCTGACAAGGCAGCGCCTGCGCGCAAGCTGGCCGTTAAAGCCGCAATCATCAGCCCAATAGCCGCCAATCCCGGTGTACCGACCAACAAACCGATCAACAGCAATTGCAGCGTCAGCCCGTCCAGATTTAGTAAGGCGGCTGCGGGAAATGCGGCCAAAACAAGCGGCGGACCAAAACTGAGCCAATGGGCGAGCAGGCGCACCGCCATCATCGCTTCCTCTGCCATTCCGCGCAGGCGCAATTGGTCGAATGTGCCCAATTCGATATCCTCGGCGACCAGTTTTTCCAGCGGCAGGATCGCTGCGAGCAATGCTGCGATCCAGACCACGCCGCCGCCGGTGCGCGACAAAAGCGCTGGATCGGGACCAACCGCAAACGGATAGAGCATCGCAACCGCGACAAAGAACACAGTCGGCAAGGCTGCGCCGCCTCCCGCAAAGGGAAAGAATTTGGCCAGATCGCGGCGAAGCAGGGCGAAGATCATGCGGTTTCGTCCTTGGGCGCGAAATCCGCCAGTTCCAAACTGCGAAGCCCCTTAATTGCCAGAGGTTGATGCGATGCGACCAGGGCAATCCCGCCTTGGTCGACATGGGCCTGAATTAAGGCTGTCACTTGCTTGATTGCCGACACGTCCAGCCCAGACAGCGGCTCATCCAGAAGCCATATCGGTACGCTGCGTCCAATAAGCGCGGCGAGCCCCGCGCGTTTGCGCTGTCCCGTCGATAAATAGCGCACAGGCACTTCAAGTAGCGGAGCCAGCCCCAAGGTGGCAAAGGTTGCAGGCGCATCGCTGCAACGGTCAATCTTATGCCAAAAGGCCAATGCCTTGCCCAAAGGCAATTCGGGATCGAGAGCAGGGCGCTCATCCAGCAAGCCCAGCTCTCCGATGCGTGACACTTCCCCCGCATAAGGAGTGGTCAAACCCGCCAATGCGCGGATCAAGGTTGTCTTACCTGTACCATTCGCTCCGGTCAGGTGCAGCGCCTCGCCGCTTTGCATCGCAAAGCTAAGGCCCCGGAACAGCAAACGGTCGCCGCGCCGGCAAGCGATCCCTTGCGCGGTTAATGCCGGGGCAATTTCAAGAGAAGCAGAACCTTGCATGAGCTCACGCGTTAGGCAAAAGCAGCAAGGCTCACAACACCCGCGTTACCGAAAGGCAAATTGATGACCACTGTCCCCGAACTTGATGACGCAGATCGCGCACGGCTCTTGGCCGATCATCCCGAATGGGAATTGACCCGCGAAGGCAAGGCGATTGCGCGCACATTTCAGTTTGGCGATTTTTCTGAGGCATGGGGCTTTATGAGCCGCGTCGCGTTGATCGCGGACAGCCACGATCATCACCCTGAATGGTTCAATGTTTACGCCAAGGTGGAGATCACGCTGAACACACATGATGCCGGTGTTAACGGCGGGCTATCCCTGCGCGATGCCAAAATGGCGCGCGCGATTGATGCGCTTCTCTGACGGTATTTAGCCGCCCTAGATCTCCACCCCAATGCCGGTTTTGCGCATTTCCTTGCGCACCATTCCCGGCAGCCACCGCTGCATAAAGCGCAAGCGTTTGGCCATTTTGCCAACTGTGTAGTGCAGGTCTTCGCCGTGGACAGCGCGCCAGACGACTTCTGGCACGATGTCGACAGACGACACTTCGACGCCCTGTTCGATCAGCGTTTCTTTCGCGGTTTGGTTTGAATCCTCGTTCACTTTGCCGATGATCGGCGTGTCGATGAAACCGGGGCACAGCGAGGCCACCGTAATACCGTCTTCGGCCCATTCTGCATCAAGGCTTTCGGTCAATCCGCGCACCCCCCATTTGGTCGCGCAATAGGCGGCGAGGCCCGGTGATCCGATGATCCCGGCAAGGCTGGCCGTGTTGAGCAGTACCGATCCCGGCGCGGTTTGTTTGAGGTATGGGTGTGAGGCTTGAGCGCCCCAGATCACGCCTTTCATATTGATGTCGAGCATCCGCGTGATTTCGTCTTCATCCTGATCCGCGAGCGCGCCGCCTTCGCCGATCCCGGCGTTGTTGAACACCACATCAATGCGTCCGCCAGCCGCTTTGGAAAAATCCGCCAGCGCGGTTTCCCATTGGCGTTTGTCGCGCACATCCAGAGTGTGGGTGGAGGCACAGCCGTCTTTCGCCTGAGCAAGGGTTTCCTGCATTCCCGCCGCGTCAATATCGGCAATGCCAACAAACCAACCGCGCTCAGCAAAGAAAATGGCAACCGCCCGGCCAATGCCCGAAGCACCGCCGGTTACGAAAATCGAACGACGTGTTTCACCTGCGCTCATCGTGTGTTCTCCCAATTAATTTGATTTGCCCAAAAGGCCCGATGCGGCGCGTTGTTGTTTGCGCACACGGCCCGGCATCCACCGTTTGGCGAAGTTGAGGCTCTTTGCTGTTTTGCCGACCAAATGGTGCAACCCATCGCCGTGGACCGCATTCCAAACGGTCTCTGCGACCTCTTCGACCGGCGTAATTTCAAGGCCCGCTGAGACCACCCGATCGCGCACGGCTTCGTTCGATTTGCGATTGCCTGTTCCATTCAGCAACGGCGTTTCGATAAAGCTGGGGCAAATGGAGGAAACCTTGATCCCGTCCGGTGCCCATTCCGCGTCCAAGCTTTCGGCGATGCCGCGCACCCCGAATTTGGTCGCGCTGTAAACGCTCATGCCCGATCCACCGCTGATGCCCGCCGCGCTGGCGATGTTGACCAGTGCAGAATTGGGAGCCGTTTTCAGCAAATAGGGATAAACCGCCTGCGCCCCGTACAGAACGCCGCGAAGGTTGATGTCGAGGCAGCGGTCAATCTCTTCGACCTCCAGATCGGCGAGCGGGCCGCCGGTCCCAATTCCGGCGTTGTTGACCATGACATCAATCCGCCCTCCGGCGGCAGTTGCCGCCGATTCCAGCGCAACATCCCAAGCCGCGCGGTCGCGCACGTCCAACTTGTGCGAATATTTGAACCCGCCCTCAATCATGCCGAGCGTGTCCTCCATCCCGGCCTCATTGACGTCGGCGATGCATACAAACCAGCCGCGATCGCCAAAATAGCGCGCGACCGCCCGGCCAATTCCCGACGCTCCGCCGGTGATGAAAATGCTGCGCCGTTCCGCGCCGCTTTGGGCGCTGTTGTCGTGTGCCATGAGGTTCCTCGTCCAATCTCTATTTGAAACTGGTCTAGGGCCTCCCGCCCGGTTTGTCATCAGCCCCAATCAAAGACTGAGGCTGATGTTTTAGGCTATCCGCTTAACCCTTGCACATGATCCGCGCCTTCGACGATTTGTGCGGTCGACGGCTCCAGAACATCACCCAAAGCTTCCGCTCTCACATCACCTTTGCCGCCCAATGTTTGCGCTAGGAAATTTTCCGCGATGGCAAAGAAGGAGACGGAATTGTCGGGCTTTGCAAAGCCGTGCCCTTCATCGGGATAGAGGACATAGGTGACCGGGATATTCGCATCCTTCATCGCGCCGACAATCTGATCGCTTTCGTCCTGTTTGACGCGCGGATCATTGGCGCCTTGCGCGATAAGCAGCGGCTTTGTGATCTGATCCGCTTTATGAAGCGGGCTGGCGGCTTTCAGCATCGCTAGCCCTTCTTCGGTGCTCGGATCGCCCATGCGTTCATGGAAAATCTTGACCATCGGCGCCCAATAGGGCGGGATCGTGCCCAGCAGCGTTTCAAGGTTCGACGGTCCGACAATATCAACGCCGCAGGCAAAGGTTTCCGGGGTAAAGGCAAGGCCTGCCAGCGTCGCATAGCCGCCATAGGATCCGCCCATGATCGCAACGGCATCACGTTTCGCGATGCCTTCACCAATCGCCCATTCGACCGCATCGATAAGATCATCGTGCATCGCCAGGCCCCATTGTTTGTTGCCAGCGTTGATGAAGCTTTTGCCAAACCCGGTTGAGCCGCGGAAATTCACAGACAGCACCGCAAAACCGCGATTGGCGAGCATTTGGTGGGTTGAGCTGAACCCGTATGTGTCGCGCGCCCACGGCCCGCCATGGACCAGCAAAACCATCGGAACCGCATCCGCCGGGCGGCCAGTGCCACCCGCATCGCTTCCGACTGGCAGGGTCAGGTAAGAGGGGAGGGTGAGCCCGTCACGCGCCGTGATTTCAACCGGGTACATGGTCTGAAGCGGCGCATCGCTCAGCTCAGGCCGGGTGGTGTAAAACGGCGTGAGCGTCTCAGCATCGCGGTCGTAAATATAGCTCGAGATCGGCGCGTTCAGCGGGTCGTTCCAGATGATCCATGTGCGGTCATCTTCGGTCCGCGACATAACGCCGGTTTCGCCGTCAAATTGCGCGTTGATCCAATCCAGCGATGCTTTGATCTCCGCATCCAATGCGTGCCACTGTGTCTTGAGATAGGTCGCTGAATACGCCAGCACTTCGCCGGTTTGCTGATGCCGTAGACTGCCGCTGATGTCGGCCTTGTCGTCTTCTGCGATCAGGGTCTTTTCCCCGGTCGCGGTGTCCTGAGCATAGAGCGCAGCGGTGTCACGGCCCCGGCTGTCGAGCCAATAGAGGATCGACCCGTCGGTGGTGTAGCCCGCCGGAGAAGTCGTCATGGAATCCTCCATCACGGTGCTCTCAAACGGGGCGGTTTCCGCGACATTGTCGGTGATCTGGTAATAATCCATCCCGCCATCGCCGTTCTGCTTCATCGCCATGCGCAACGTCAGCGTATCGTCTGCAAGGAACCCTGCAAATTTGGTGTTCTCAAACACCAATTCGAGTTCGCCAGTTGTCAGGTTGAGCCGGTGCACATCGTGAAATTGCGGGTCGCGGTTGTTCAGGCCGACAAGGATCGCGTCCTTGATCGTGTCCGAAGCGCCGAAAATATCAACGCGGGTGTTTTCAAACGGGGTTAGCGTGGTTTCCTCGCCGCTTTCGACATCGACACGGTAAAGCAGGAAATTTTCATCCCCCGCCTTATCCTGAACATACAGAACGGCGGCGGCATCGGGGGACCACATATATTGCGGGATCGGGCGGTCTGCCGAATGGGTCATCAACCGCGCCTCATCCGGGTTTGCGCGAGGGGCAATCCAGATATTCATCACGCCGTTTTCAGGCGCGAGCCAGCTGAGCCACTTGCCATCCGGACTGATGCGTCCCTGCGACCGGGTGGGGTTCCCGAACAGGTGATCGCGCGGAATGAGCGGGGCGTTGTCGATTGCTGGCGTGGCGGCGGTCATGGTGTCTCCCTTAGGTCAGGGTGACAGCTAGGAAGCGCGGGCGGGATTGCAAACTTTAGTAGGATTTGGGGCCGTCCGCTTATGACCGAGTTGCAAGCGTTGCTATTCTCTATAGTGAAGAAGCCATGCGAATTCCAATATCACTGATTGCGATAACTAGTCTTGCGAGCTGTGATGCGGGCCAATCGAACACGAATGGCATCGTTACTGCTGACGAATTCGCAAAGCTGTCTTGCACAGCCACAAGCGACCCGGAAGCTATCACCACGAATATAATTCAGGCCACTGCTGGTCATGCAGTCACGGTGGAACAGACACAAACAATCGCTGGAAGAGCCGGGACTGTAATTAGCATCGTCAGTCTTGATCATCCACGTGAAGGATTGTCGATAACCGTTTTTTTCGAAGATGGTGCGGATGAGGTTATTGTTTATGCGTACCAAGCCGCTGATCCGAATGCAGTTAGTTATCAGATACTGAACTTGGTTTCGAAAGCTGAAGGGTTGGACGATTGCACCACAACTGACCCGGGCGTGGATTGAATTGTATGTCCGCTTCCCACCACAACATCTGACATTCCCCTACAACGCCGGGTTCTCATAAAAATGCCACGTAAAGATCGCCATCGCGCCCCGGTGTGGCGACCACCTCTGCCCAAGGTCTCGGCATTCCTTCTCTTTCGGGCGTTCGTCTATTTCAAGCAGGCGTTTCACGCCCTCTTGGACGGCAAGATCGCCAGCGGGCCAGACATCTGTGCGCCCTTCCGCAAAAAGCAAGTAAATCTCTGCTGACCAGCGCCCGATGCCCTTGATCCGGGTCAGTTCGGCAATCGCTTCTTCGTCATCGGCTGGCATGGCGTCAAAATCCAATTCGCCTGCCTCAATCAACTCGCACAGCGACCGGGCATAGCCCTGTTTTTGCCGCGACAGACCGCAGGCGCGCAATGTGTCGAAATCGCGCTCCAAAATGCAGCTTGGTGTGAAGTCCTCGCCGACTTCGGCAACCAGTTTGTTCCACATCGACGCCGCCGCTGCGACGGACACTTGCTGTCCCACAATTGTGCGCATCAAGGTTTTGTAGCCGCGATCCCGCACGCGCGGCTCGGGGTAGCCGATGCGGGCCAATTCCTCTCCGATTCGCGCATCTTTTGCGCCCAATGCGTCCAATTCGCGGTTTAAAACTTCGGCGGTCAGTCCCATGTACCCTCCTCTTGGCATTACCGTTAGGTTGCCAATTTTCTCGGAACGTCCTAGCGCGCTCTCGATTTTATCCAAGAGCCGCAGCTTGCGCTCAATGTATTCAAAGAGGAATCCCAACCATGCCAAAGTTGATCGTCACCAATCGCGACGGCGAAACGAGCGAAATCGACGTTGAAGATGGTCTGACCGTCATGGAAGCCATCCGCGACAACGGTTTTGATGAACTCTTGGCGCTGTGCGGGGGCTGCTGTTCTTGCGCGACTTGCCACATCGTGATCGACGAAACCTCAGTCACTCTTCCTGAGATGAGCGAAGACGAAGACGATCTGCTCGAATCGTCCGATCACCGCAAAGAAGGATCGCGCCTTTCGTGCCAGATCCCGTTCACTGCGGAGCTTGACGGGCTTAAGGTAACTATCGCCCCTGAAGATTGATGGTTTTTTGTCGTGGGTGCCTGCATCCGCAGGCACGCCTCGGCGCTAATCCTTCAGCTGGGCAGCCGTTTGGGCAAAGGTGGCTTTTGTTGCTGAATAGGTGATCTGCATTGCCGCGCGCGCAGCAAGCTCCTAAATCCGTATCCATGAATATCACCAAGCCTTTTGGCGACACGCTCGCCCTGATCGGAAACACCCCTCTTGTCCGGCTCGCTGGCGCCAGCGCAGCTGCGGGCTGCGACATTTGGGGTAAGTGCGAATTTGCCAACCCCGGCTCCAGCGTGAAAGACCGCGCGGCGCTTTACATGATCCGCGACGCAGAAGAGCGCGGCGAATTGAAGCCCGGCGGCACCGTGATTGAGGGGACAGCGGGCAACACCGGGATCGGGGTTGCGCTGGTTGCCAATGCGCTGGGGTACAAGACGATCATCGTCATGCCCGACAACCAATCCAAAGAAAAAATGGACACTCTGCGGGCCTTGGGCGCTCAACTGGAATTGGTTCCGCCCACGAAATACGCCGACCCTTGTCACTTTCAGCATGTCTCTCGCCGTATGGCAGAGGAGACGGACGGCGCGGTATGGGCGGGGCAGTTCGACAACACCGCCAATCGCCGGGCGCATATTGAAACAACCGCGCCGGAATTGTGGGAACAGACTGGCGGTAAAATTAGCGGCTTTACCTGTGCAGCGGGCACCGGCGGCACGATCGCTGGCGTAGGCATGGGACTTAAAGAAAAGAACCCGGACATCCGCATCGCGCTCACCGATCCGCATGGCGCGGCGCTCTACAATTATTACGCCAACGGCGAATTGAAGGGCGAGGGATCGTCTGTTGCCGAAGGGATCGGGCAGGGGCGGATTACCGCGAACCTCGAAGGTGCGCCGATCGACACGCAATTCCGCATTTCCGATGAGGAAGGGTTGAAATGGGTCGAGCAATTGCTGCGCGAAGAGGGCCTGTGCCTTGGCCTGTCGAGCGGTATCAATGTTGCCGGTGCGATTGCGCTGGGTAAGCAATTGGTCGCGGAAGGCGCCGAAAATCCGCAAGTTGCGACAATCCTGTGCGACACCGGTTTTCGCTACCTCTCAACGCTCTACAACGCCGAATGGCTCGCGGCCAAAGGGCTGCCTGTGTTCGATTGGCTCAAACCGGACAGCAGTGATTGAACGGCGCAAAGGAACTGAGCGGTCAAACGACGCAATTGTTCGACAGCCTGCAAGTCCGCCGCTAAACCAAGCATCATGACAGGCGGCAAATTCACACGGCGCGTATCAGATGCGCAATCGGCCCATCAGTCGGGACAGCAGGGCGCGCCAAACGGCGAAGCACCACCAGAGGGCGCACCATTGGGCGGCACGAAGTCCGAGGCTGCACAGCGGCTTCAGGTTGGATTGTTCGGAATTGGGTCAATGGTCCTGTTGGTGGGATTGGCTAGCATTTTGGGAAATCAGGCCGATTTGGCCGAAGAACGGGCAGTCCCCAACGCGGCCCCCACAACCGAACCCACAGAAGCCTCGCCGCAGCGCGATCCTCTGGCTGATGCGGGTATCGTTCCTGACATTCCTTCCGAACCCAGCCCCACTCCAACCGATCTACCAACAGACGTTTCGGCTGGTCCATTGGACGGCGCCGAGCCGGTTAGCGATGCTCCGGCACCGGAATAACGCGCTCATCGGTTTGGCTGCCGCCCAGATGGCGGTGAGCGGTTGTGACGGAGTGTCGAGCGAGGATTCTTCTGCGGAAGCTTTGGCGGCGGAACATCCCGCCTGTCCTGCGAACAAAACGGCAGCGATGGGTTTGATGACAAGTCTCCCTCTTTCCTATCCGCTGGGTGCAAGCGTGTCTGATATCGCTGGCGGAGTTGCAGTGGCGCCGTGGCAGGCGGATGTCCTTGCAACGTGCAACACGGTCGTTCCGCTCGACAGCCTCGCTCCCGTTCAGGCAATTGGACCGGGGCTGCAAGCGTCGAACCCGCTCGACGGAATAGACTATCTGGCTGTCATCCAGCCGCGCGGACTTTCGCCGTCTGACAACGTCGCGCTTGATGATTGGGTGCAGGCAGGCGGGCATTTGCTGCTCGCGCTCGATCCCATGCTGACTGGAGAATATGATTTGCCGCTAGGCGATCCTAGGCGGCCCAATGCGGTTGCTCTTATCCCGCCGGTTGCGGCGCGCTGGGGGATGGAGGTCGCGTTTGATGAGGCGCAATCGCTTGAGGTGAGGCAAGTGGAAATCGGGGACGATGAAATCCCGGTTCAACTTGCAGGGGATATTTCGGTAACGCACAACCGCTGTGTTCGCGCCGAGGCGTATCCTGTGCAGAAATGCGCAATCGGCAAAGGCAGCGTAACTCTGATCGCGGACGCGGCGGTGTTTGAGGATCAACAGCTTGCCGGACGAAATGGGCAGGCGATCCACGCATTGCTCACCTTTGCTTTTGATCGGTGAACGCTGGCCCATAGAAGGCAAATCGGGAAAATTGCGGGACAGCGACAGCCTAAGTGTTTGGGATAGGGACTCGGGCAGAGTTTTTTCGGGATATTGCGGGAATCTGGCCCAAATTCAGTGCAATGTTGCGGGATATTGCGGGAACATCGGGGTCACGTCAGGCTTCGTGCAAGATTTTACAATGATATAAATTACAGTAAATCAATTGTTTACCGTTTAATCCCGTGATTTTCCTAGAAAAACCCTAGTCACCCGCCTGCTTCCCGGATAATACCGGGTTCCATCAAACATGTCTGTTTGTCCCGCGTCATGCCTTTGGGTTGGCGTGCTGCCCCCGTTCGCGCGGGTTCGGCGCCGGAGAGGTCGTGGCAAAGTCGGGGCTTGAGGCAGGTTTGAGGAGGAGTGGCCAGCTGGCTGAAAAGCCAGCGAAAAAGGGGTTGAGGTAAGTCGCGTGTCTACGCCGGGAGCATACAATGGACAGGCCTATTCGCCGATTGGCGATAAGGGTCGTTTTGTCCTGCCTCCGGCCTTTCGCAAGGCTGTGAAAGAGGCATCCGGCGGCTCAAAAACGCTGTGCCTGCTCGCGCATGAGCGGTTTGATTGCCTGGTCGGCTTCGGCCTTTCGCGGATCGATCGGCTTCATGAGCAACTCGACCGCGAAGAAGAGCGCGCCATCCGTTTGCAGCTCAACGATTTTGATCGCGATGTTCGCGCAGGTCAGCTGTTTCAGTTTGAGCAGGTCCCTTACGACGACAGCGGTCGTTTCGTCATGCCCGATCACTTGAAAGAGCTCGGCAAGGTTGACGGCGGCCTGTATTTTCAGGGCGCTGGTGAGTTTTTCTTTGTGTGGAATCCGGCTGAATTGGCGCGGATGGACACGTCATGGAAGGGCGCTCAGGCGACTTGCAAGCGGCTTGTGGCTGAGGCTGAGGCCAAAGCCAAAGCGAAAGGGGGTAAGAAATGACCCTCCCATCCGCGAACCCGCCGCACATTCCGGTGCTCATCAATGAAGTGGTCCGGGCGATTGCACCTGGGCCAGATATGTCGATCATCGACGCGACATTTGGCGCGGGCGGTTATTCGCGCGCGCTGCTGGCGTCGGGTGCACGCATCTATGGATTTGACCGTGATCCCAATGCGATCCGCGATGGGGCTGGAATGGTTGCCGAATTCGATGGTCGCCTTTCGCTTCATGCAGAGCGTTTCTCCGACATGCGAGCCGAAATGGCGCGCATCGGGGTTAAGCAGGTTGACGCGGTCGTGATGGATATCGGCGTATCCTCGATGCAGCTTGATCAGGGTGAGCGCGGTTTCGCCTTTTCAAACGATGGCCCGCTGGACATGCGGATGAGCCAATCGGGTGAAAGCGCGGCTGACTTTCTCAATTCCGCAGACGAAGCGGCAATCGCGGATGTGCTGTACCATTATGGCGAAGAGCGCCAGTCCCGCCGCGTTGCCCGCGCGATTGTCGCGGCGCGCCCGCTTGAGACGACCGGCGATCTGGCGCGCGTTGTTCGCCGTGCGTTGGGATACAAGCCGCACGACAAAAAAGACCCGGCAACCCGCAGTTTTCAGGCAGTTCGCATTCATGTGAACGATGAATTGGGCGAATTGCGCGCAGGCCTCAACGCAGCCGAAGCCTTGCTGCGCGAAGGCGGTGTTCTGGCCGTGGTCAGCTTTCACAGCCTCGAAGACCGAATCGTAAAACGGTATTTGCGCGAAGCATCAGGGGCAGGCCGCGCGGTCTCGCGCCATTTGCCGGGCGAAGTTCCGGGGCCTCCGCCCGCCTTCACCAAAGTCTCCAAAGCAATCCGCCCCAGTGAAGCGGAAGTTGCCGCCAACCCCCGCAGCCGTTCCTCCATCCTTCGCCATGCAATCCGCACCGCAGCTCCAGCAATCGAAAGGGCAAGCACATGATCGTTACCGGTTCCCGTATTCGCCAGATCGGCTGGGTCGCTGTGCTTTTCACCTGCGTGGCTTTGTTCGCTGTGCTCAGCTTTAATGTGCATGCGGTGAAGAGCGAAGTGCTGCTCGCTGAACGCAAGATCATTCAGCTGGAGCGTGAGACGCTGCTGCTTGAAACCGAGTTTCAAACCCGCGCAAGCCAACGCCAATTGGCAGAGTGGAACGCGGTTGAACTTGGATATCAGGCACCGCGCGCTGACCAATATCTAGACAATGATCGCCAGCTCGCCAGCCTCGGTCAGCCGATTGGGCCCGAGGCGCCTTCACCCATCCGCGTTGCGCGCGCCGACCTCGATGGTTCGGGAGCGCAATCGCGCGAAATGGTCTCTCCGCTTTCGGGAAAACCCATCACGCTCGCGTCTGTGAATGCGGCTGAAGATGCAGGGGCTGTCTTTACCGAAGCATTCGGTGAGTTCTTGATCGAAGCATCCCCGATCCGTGCGGCCAATGCGCAGACTTCTGGCGAAGGGACGCTGCTTTCGGCTGAGGCAAGCGGCATTTCGACCAGTTCTGTGCTGTCCTCCAGAGGCGGCGAATGACAGCGTACGCCCTAAATTCTGGGGCCGGAACATTGGGGGCTGACGGGGCGCTGCCTCTCTTTTCTGACCCGCTTGCCAATCCAGCATCGAGCCCATCGTTTAAAAGCGACGCCGGTCCCGCCATCCCTGCTGGTCGGGTCAAATTCGTGCATATCCGTTACGGCCTTTTGGTGACCGCGCGTTTGCGGTTGCTGGTCATTGTGGGCGTGTTCGTATGCGTGGCGTTGGTCGCTTTGATGCGGGTTGGTTATCTCGGCTTTGCCGGCGGCGCTCCAAGCCAGACGAGCCTTGCCGACGCATTGCTGCCACCACGCGGTGAAATCACCGATCGCAATGGAACGCCGCTTGCGCGGACATTCCCAGCCTATGCGCTTTGGTTCAATCCGCGCGCGATGGATGACGATGGCTCGCCCTTAGTCGCGGAACCCGAACAGGTTGCGCAGCGGCTGCAAACGATCTTCCCCGATCTTGATGTTGATCGCACGGTGCGCGTTCTTTCCTCAGACCGTGGCGGGTATATCATGCGCCGCGTCTTGCCCGAAGATGCCAACCGAGTTTTCGAACTTGGCGAAGTGGCGCTTGAAATCCCGCGTGAATTTGACCGCCACTATCCGCAAGGGTCGCTGGGTTCCCACATCCTTGGTTATGTGATGGAAGACGACGGCCACGAACTGGTCGGCCAGTTGGGCATGGAGCAAGTGCTCGACACCCAGCTTTCCGATCCAGAATTGCGCGGCAACCCAATTGCTTTGTCGATTGATTTGCGCGTTCAAGGTGCTCTCGAAGACGAACTTAATAAAGGCATGCTGGCCACTGATGCCAAAGGCGCGGCGGGCATTGTTCTCGATGTCGACACCGGCGAAGTGATGGCGATGGCGTCGCTGCCCTCGTTCGACCCCAACCTGTCGAATGTTCAGCATTCGCCCAACATCTACAACCGTGTGACCAACGCAACCTATGAGCTGGGTTCAACGTTCAAACCGTTAACGATTGCTGCGGCGATTGACGCGGGTGTGGTGCGCAATTTGGCGACCGAATGGGATGCACGGCCGGTTGAAATGGCCGGACAGTTGTTTCACGACCTAAAGCCCAAGGGCGAATCCCTGACAGTGCCTGAGGCACTGGCCTATTCATCCAACACCGTGACCATGCGCATTGCCGATGAACTGGGCGAAGCGCGCCTGCGTCAAGTGATGTTGGATTTGGGCATGAAAGTGCCCCCGCAAATCGAATTGCAAGCACGCGGCACCCCGCAATGGCCGCAGGAACGGCCCAATGGCACTTGGTCGCGTCTCACCAATATGACCGTCAGCTATGGTCACGGTATCGCGGTTACTCCGCTGCATTTGGCGAGCAGCTATGCCGCGATGGTCAATGGCGGCATCTGGCGCCCTGCGACATTGCGCCGGGTTGAGCCAGGCGCCGCACCGCGCGGACGGCGCGTCTTTAAGGCGTCAACCTCTTCGCGAATGCGCCAATTGCTGCGGATGATTTCAATTTATGGCACCGGACGCAGCGCCAATGCGGCGGGTTACCGGGTTGGCGGCAAAACGGGTTCTGCGGAGAAGGCTTCGGGCGGCGGTTACCGCGAGACGGCTCTGATTTCCTCTTTTGCGGCGGCGTTTCCAATGGACCGCCCGCGCTATGTCGTGGTCACTGTTCTGGATGAGCCGCGCGGCACCCGCGCCAGCCGGGGTCAGCGCACCGCCGCCTTTACCGCAGCGCCGATTGTGAAAGAACTTGTGCCCCGGATCGGCCCAATGCTTGGCGTCTTGCCCGATGCAAACCGCGATGTGGACATTTCCGATCTGCGATATCTGATTGAGGGCAGACGGTGAAACTCGCGGCGCTGATGGAGCGCGCAGCGTTGAGCGCGGAGGGGATCGGGGACGTGACTGTAACAGGTTTCGCCATTGATCATCGCAAGATCGCACCGGGCACCGTTTTTGGTGCATTCAAAGGCGCACAGTTCAACGCAGAAGACTTCATCCCGGCTGCTGTTGAAGCGGGCGCAATCGCTGTTGTTGCTTCTGCTGAGGCCAATGTCGATGGTGCCGTGCATATCGCCAGCGACGAACCCCGCCGCGCCTTTGCGCAATTGGCGGCCGGTTTCTTTACCCCAACCCCGGCAAACATCGTCGCGGTAACTGGGACCAACGGCAAAACATCCTGTGTTGAAATGACCCGGCAAATTTGGCGGATGTGCGGCGAAAGCGCGGCCAGCATCGGGACATTGGGCGTCACAACCCCGGATGAAAGCGTTTCGACCGGCTTGACGACGCCAGACATCGTCACGTTCTTGGGCAATATGAGCGGCTTGGCGCGTGAGGGCGTGACTCATGTCGCCTATGAAGCGTCCAGCCACGGCCTTTCCCAGTTCCGCAATGAAGGGCTGCGCGTTGCTGCGGGCGCCTTTACCAATTTTAGCCGCGATCACCTCGATTATCATGCCAGCATGGACGAATATTTTGCGGCAAAAATGCGGCTGTTTGATGAAGTGGTCGAACCGGGCGGGACCGCAATTGTCTATTGCGGCGATGACGATTGCGAATGGACGCATCGTGCGATCGCTCATGCTGAAAAGCGCAATTTGAAGGTGCGCACCGTCGGCGAATGCGGGACTTTCCTGCGTCTCACCAACCGCGAGGCGACACAATTGGGTCAGATATTGACCATTGAACATGGCTGGGCTGAACGCAGCGTCAAGCTGCCCCTGATTGGGGCGTATCAGGCCGCCAATGCGCTTGTGTCGGCTGCGTTTGCCCTCTCAACCGGCGCGGATGCGTCGCAGGTGTTTGATGCGGTCTCTCGGCTTCAGCCTGTGCGCGGCCGGCTTGAACGTGCCGTGATCACGCCCGCTGGCGCGCCCGTCTATGTTGATTATGCCCACACGCCCGACGCGTTAGAGGCCGCTATCGCTGCCTTGCGCGGCCATGTTGATACAGATCACGGAGGCCGGTTGCTGACAGTGTTCGGCGCAGGCGGTGACCGCGATACGGGCAAGCGCGCGCCAATGGGCGCGGTTGCTGCAAAATATGCCGATCTCGCCATCGTCACAGACGACAATCCGCGCGGAGAAGACGCCTCCGCCATCCGCGGCGCTGTTTTGAACGGCGCGGCAGGTGCAGACCATGTCCGCGCCATCGCTGGACGGCGCGAAGCCATTGCCGCCGCCATTGGTGAAGGCGGCGCAAACGACATCATCCTCATCGCCGGAAAAGGGCATGAGCAAGGACAGATCATCGGTTCTGGAGACGATATGCGAATTTTGCCATTCGACGATGTGCAAGTGGCCCGCGAATGCGCGGCAATGGGGGTTTCAACATGAGCCGATCGCTTGCTCTATTGCGTAGTTGGCCGGTTGATCCGCGCGATGCTCTGCCGCTGTGCCTTTGGGATGCGGCTTCAATCGAGGCGGCAACCGGCGGCACCGCCAGCCATGCTTTCCAAGCATCCGGCGTCGAAATGGACAGCCGCGATGTTCGCCCCGGCGATGTGTTCGTTGCGCTGAAAGGCGAAGCGATGGATGGCCACAAATTCATCGGCGCCGCCTTTACCAAAGGCGCTGTTGCCGCGATTACTGATCGCCCCGTTGATTACCCGCACGTTCTTGTAAAAGACACAGGCGAGGCGCTTCATGCTCTCGCTCATGCCGCGCGCGACCGCAGCAATGCGGTGCGCATTGCGGTCACTGGCTCTGTTGGCAAAACCGGCGTGAAGGAAGCGATCTTTGCCAGCCTCAACCGCGCCAGCCGCGGCGCCGCCCATCGTTCCGTGCGCAGCTACAACAACCATGTCGGCGTCCCGCTCAGCTTGGCCCGGATGCCAGCGCGCGCTGGCTACGGCGTGTTTGAAATGGGCATGAACCATCCGGGCGAGATCGCACCGCTTGCTGATCATGTCCGCCCGCACGTCGCGCTCATCACAACTATCGCCCCGGCTCATATTGAGAATTTGGGCAGCCTGGAGGCGATTGCCGATGAAAAGGCGCAAATCTTCACCGGATTGGAAGAGGGCGGCACCGCGATCATCCCTGCCGACAGCGAATACACCGAACAGATGGTCGCTCATGCACGGTCACTTGGCGTAGCGGCTGTTACTTTTGGGCGCAGCGCGAATGCGGATGTCCGTTTGCTCGATGCCATTGCACAGCCGCATGGCGGATCGCTTGTCACTGCCGATTTGGGCAATCAGCGCGTGTGTTATTCTGTTGCAGAACCCGGCGAACATTGGATTTCAAACTCGCTTGGCGTCATGGCGGCTGTTCGCGCAGCGGGCGGCGATTTGGCCAGCGCTGGATTGGCCTTGGCCGAAATGGGCGGGCTAAAAGGACGAGGCGCGCGCTTCGATATCCCTGCGATTGGCGGCAAGGCTTTGCTCGTTGATGAAAGTTACAACGCCAATCCTGCCTCGATGCGCGCGACGCTGCGCGCTTTGGGGCAAACTCCGGCCCATCGCCGGGTCGCGGTGCTGGGCAGTATGAAGGAATTGGGCGATTTTGCGCCGCGCTTTCACGCTCAACTGGCAGAGCCGCTTTCAGAGGCGCAAATCGACCATGTGATCCTTGTCGGCGACGAGATGCGCGATCTGGCCGTAGAGCTGGGGAGAAGGGCCACTGCCTCGCTTGGCTTTACCCCTAGCTTCGCGCATTGCGAAGGACCTGCTCAGGCGACCGAAGCCCTTGAACAATTCGGTCTCACAAACGGCGATGCTGTGCTCGTAAAGGGCTCCAATTCGGTCGGACTGGGCGCTTTGGTATCACATTTTACGCAAGCTCAGACGTGAGCTGCGCGCAAGGGGTCTGAATGCTCTATTTGATCGCCGAATGGCTTGGTTTTGAAGGCCTGCTGAATCTGGTCCGCTACCAGACGTTCCGTTCCGGCGCGACTTTGATGACTGCGCTGATCTTTGGTCTCTTTATCGGTCCCAAATTCATCAACATGCTGCGCGTGCGTCAGGGCAAAGGTCAACCGATCCGCGAAGACGGCCCGCAAAGCCATCAAGCCAAGGTTGGAACGCCGACGATGGGCGGGTTGATGATCCTGGTCTCGCTGGCGTTTTCGCTTTTGCTTTGGATGGATTTGCGCAGCCCGCTGGTTTGGGCTTGTTTGGCTGTGACCGTTGGTTTTGGTCTGATCGGGTTCCTCGATGACTACGATAAAGTGACCAAGAACAGCCACGCCGGCGTCTCAGCCAAGGTGCGTCTATTGGGCGAATTTATCGTGGCTGGTGTCGCAAGCTATTTGATCGTGAGCCAGATCAACACCAATCTTTACATCCCATTCTTTTCCGATGTGAGCATACCACTGGGACCGTTCTACTATGTCTTTGCGGCGGTTTTCATCGTCGGTTTTGGCAATGCGGTGAACCTTACTGACGGGTTAGACGGGCTCGCGATTATGCCGGTGATTATTGCGGCGGGCACGTTTGCGATTATCGCCTATCTCGTCGGGCGCACCGATTTCAGCGAATATCTGGGCATTCCGCATGTCCCGGGTGCAGGTGAGCTCGCAATATTCTGCGCTGCGATCATGGGCGGCGGACTGGCGTTCTTGTGGTTCAACGCTCCGCCTGCTGCGGTCTTCATGGGCGACACCGGGTCATTGGCGCTGGGCGGGGCGCTGGGTGCAATCGCCGTGGCGGCGCATCACGAAGTTGTGCTGTTGATTGTTGGCGGATTGTTCGTTGCCGAAACCGCCAGCGTCGTCATTCAAGTTTTCTGGTTTAAACGGACGGGCAAACGAGTGTTTCGCATGGCGCCGATCCATCACCATTTCGAACAGCTCGGTTGGAGCGAGAGCAAGGTAGTCATTCGGTTCTGGATCATTGCCATCATCCTCGCGATGATCGGGCTTGCCACGTTGAAATTGAGGTAAATCGCCAGCTGTGATCACCTCAACCGCCTTCGCCAACAAACGCTACGCGATCCTCGGGCTCGCGCGGTCGGGCGCGGCGGCGGCAGCGGCGTTGCTTGCAAGCGGTGCGGATGTGACCGTGTGGGATCGTCAGCCGGGTGCGCGCGAGGCCTTTGCGGGTCGCTGCGCGATTGCCGACCCGTTGGAATTGGACCTTACCGGCTTTGATGGTTTGGTCGTGTCGCCGGGCGTGCCGCTTAACACCCATCCGATTGCCGCTCACGCTGCGAGGTTTGGCGTGCCGATCATTGGAGACATTGAACTGTTTTCGATCGCGCGCCCTGAATTGCCCGCTCATAAAGTGGTTGGCGTGACCGGAACGAATGGCAAATCAACGACTGTTGCCCTGATTCACCACATTCTGCGCTGCGCCGGGATCCCTGCGATAATGGGCGGCAACATTGGTGAACCGATCATGGCGCAAACCCCGCTTGAGCCCAATGACCGGGGCGAGGGTGTCTACGTTCTCGAACTGTCGAGTTATCAGATTGATCTCACGCTTGGGCTCGATTGCGATGCGGCTGCGTTGACCAACATCACGCCCGATCATCTGGATCGTTACGATGGCTTCGAAGCCTATGCTGCGTCCAAGGCGCGTCTGTTCGCTATGCAATCGGCAGGGCAATCGACAGGGCAATCGACAGGGCAATCAAGCAGCGGGTCGGACGGCCTGGCTGTGTTTGGCACGTTGGACGAACCATGCGGTGCGATCTTTGGCGCGCATTCGGGGCGAAAGGTCGCCGCTGATCTTGCTGCTTTTGCCCCAATGCAAGGTGAATGGCCGGGGCTTCAAGGGCCGCACAATTTGCAAAATGTCGCTGTCGCCGTGGCGATTGCGGAAGAATTGGGTGTGATGCCTGCGCAGTGGCAGCATGCCTTGCCGCGGTTTAGCAATCTGCCCCACCGGATGGAGCGCCTTTGCGAAGAGGACGGCGTCTTGTTCGTGAACGACAGCAAGGCAACCAACACCGCTTCGACTGCACCCGCTTTGGCTGCATTTCCGCCTGAAAATGGCCGCCGCCGTGTTCATTGGATTGTGGGCGGACTGGCCAAAGAAGACGGTTTGGGTGAATGCGCCAAACAACTTGGCAATGTTGCGGCGGCTTACACGGTCGGAGAGGCGGGACCGCGTTTTGCAGAATTGCTTGATGGGCAAGTGCCGGTTGTGGAGCGCTGCGAATTGGTGAGCGAGGCTGTCCGCCGGGCAAGAGAAGCCTCTCAACCGGGCGATGTGGTTCTGTTCTCGCCCGCCTGCGCCAGTTTTGACCAATTTCGCGATTATGAAAAGCGCGGCGATCATTTCAGGCAAGTTGTTGGTGTGATTGCGGAGGACAGTGTTGATTGTTCGCCTGCCAGTTCGTTGGGAAATGAAGCGATATGAACGGCGCCTACACACCATCCCAAGCCGCTGCCGGATCCGTCCGAGGTGATGCAAAGTTCCATGCTCCTGTCCCCACTCGGCGTGGCTGGGCGGAGAATGTGCGCGTCTGGTGGCGCGAAATCGACAAATGGCTTTTGGGTCTGGTCTTGCTCCTGATGATGCTCGGCACAGTTGCTGTGGCTGCGGCCTCACCTGCGGCGGGCAATCAATACAATGTCGGCGAATTTGTGTTTTTTGAACGGCATATTGTTTTCCAGATATTGGGTGTTGGCGTCATGCTGGCCGTGTCCTTTGCAAGCCGAGAGAATGCTCGGCGGATTGGGATATTGATGGCGGTCGCGATGCTTTTCTTGCTGTTCTTGGTCCCCGTTATTGGGGTCGAGAAAAACGGCGCGCGGCGCTGGCTCGATCTGGGCATGTCGCTTCAGCCGAGTGAGTTTTTAAAACCGGGATTTGCGATCCTGCTTGCATGGATGCTGTCTTGGCGGCTTCGCGATCCGGAGCTGCCGGTGCTCGGCTATGCCACGCTGACGATGGCGCTCGTCGGTGCGTTGTTGATGCTTCAGCCGAACCTAGGCGCAACGATCCTGTTTGGCGGGGTCTGGTTTGTTCTGGTGCTGCTGTCCGGCGTTTCAATCCAAAAAGTCGCCGCGCTAATTGTGGGCGGGCTTGGGTCGATTACAGCAGCCTATTTCCTCTATGACAACGCCCGGTACCGGATCGATAGTTTCTTTGGCGGGGGCACCGCATTTGATCAGGTCGATCTGGCTCAACGCACCTTGCTCAATGGCGGATGGACGGGCAGCGGTTTGTGGCTCGGCACGCGCAAGATGAACCTGCCAGAGGCGCACACAGATTACATCTTCTCTGTGATTGGCGAAGAGTTTGGCTTGCTTATGTGCGGCGTGTTCCTGTTGCTGTTTGTGGCCATCGTGGTGCGGGTGCTGGTGCGATTGGTCGATGAAGAGAACCTGTTTGCGCTCCTTGCAGGGGCGGGCCTCGCAACCCAAATCGGTGGGCAAGCGTTCATCAATATGCTGGTAAACCTGCAATTGTTTCCATCAAAGGGTATGACCCTGCCATTGGTGAGTTACGGCGGATCATCGACGATTGCGGTGTGTTTCACGATCGGCCTGTTGCTCGCCATTACCCGGCGTAATCCGTTCCTTGAACGCGAAGCTTCGGGATTGAAGAACCTATTTGAGCGCCAGAAAAGTGAGGAGCGCCCATGACCAGCCCGATTAAAGGCGACACGGCTCAGCACGTGCCAACCGGTGCGAGCCGCCATTTCGTCCTCGCTGCCGGAGGAACTGGCGGGCATCTGATCCCGGCTTTTGCATTGGCGGAAGAACTCTACGCGCGCGGACATCATGTGGCGTTGATCACGGATGAGCGCGGCGCAAACATTCCGGGAAAGCCTGATTTTCTAACGGCCCATGTTCTGCCCGCTGGGCGGTTTGGGAAAAACCCTCTTCGCTGGTTCGGCGGCGTGCGTGCTGTGATTGAGGGGCGCAATATGGCCCTGCGCTTGTTTGAGAGTTTTGAGCCGTCCGCTGTGATTGGTTTTGGCGGCTATCCCGCTTTGCCCGCTCTGCTCGCCGCGACCTCTGCTGGTATCCCAAGCGCAGTGCACGAACAAAACGCGGTACTGGGCCGGGTCAACCGTTTGCTCGCTGGCCGTGTTGAGGCAATCGCGACTTCCTATCCCGATGTTGCCCGGCTCAAACCAAAACACTCCGAAAAGACGCATCTGGTCGGCAACCCCGTCCGCGAAGAAGTGTTGGCCCTGCGCGATGAGGACTTCCCGGCGCTGACCGAAGAAGGTTTGCTTAGGGTGCTGATAACCGGAGGATCGCAAGGGGCGAGTGTGCTTTCGCAAGTGGTGCCGGATGGCTTGGCCATGTTGCCGCCCGCCTTGTGTCAGCGTCTGCAGGTGACACAGCAATGCCGGTCAGAGGATGTCGATGCTGTGCGTGAACGCTATGCCAGCCATGACATTCCCGCTGAGCTCGGTACGTATTTCGAAGACATGCATGAACGGCTTGCTGGCACCCATCTGTTTATTGGACGTGCGGGTGCATCGACGATTGCGGAATTGACCGCGGTTGGCCGCCCGGCGATCTTGGTCCCTCTGCCAATTGCAACGGACGATCATCAGGCCGCCAACACACGCGAAGTGGTCAAATCGGGCGGCGCGCGGATGATCCGTCAGGACAATTTCACGCCAAAAGAACTTGCCAAGCAAATCCAGGCGTTGGCGCAAAACCCATCCAGCATGGCCAACGCCGCGCATGGTGCGTGGAATTGCGGCCGGCCCAAAGCGGCAAAAGAATTGGCCGATTTGATGGAGAGCATGGGCGGGATCGATTTGATGGACGTGATCCGCGTGGGCGACGCCGCGCCAAAGAAAGCCGCGACCGCGACCAAAACCCAAACGGCTACACGTGATATGGGCGAGGGGGGCACCCAATGAAGGGTGTCGGCACAGACATTGGCACGATTCATTTCGTCGGCATCGGCGGGATTGGAATGTCCGGCATTGCTGAGGTGATGCACAATATCGGTTACTCGGTGCAAGGCAGTGACCTGTCCGACGGACCAAGCGTAGAGCGCCTGCGCGCGCGCGGCATCGCGGTGCATATAGGCCATGCGAAGGAAAACGTCGAAGGGGTGGCGGTCGTTGTGACATCCACCGCCGTTCGCCGCACCAACCCCGAAGTCGCCGCTGCTTTGGAAGAGCGCATCCCAGTGGTTCGCCGCGCGGAGATGCTCGCCGAACTCATGCGGCTTAAATCCACCGTTGCGGTTGCGGGCACGCACGGCAAGACGACCACGACAAGCATGATCGCCAGCCTGCTCGATAAAGGCGACGTTGATCCCACCGTCATCAACGGCGGCATCATCGAACAATATGGCTCCAACGCGCGTCTTGGCGACAGCGATTGGATGGTGGTCGAAGCCGATGAAAGCGACGGCAGCTTTCTAAGGCTGGATGGCACAATCGCGGTTGTCACCAATATCGATCCGGAACACCTTGATCACTACGGCGATTTTGACGGGGTAAAGAGCGCATTTGTGGAGTTCATTCACAACGTTCCGTTTTATGGCGCCGCGATATTGTGCGTGGACCATCCCGAAGTGCAGGCGGTGATCGGTGATGTGCGCGACCGCAAGGTCGTAACCTATGGCTTTTCGCTTCAGGCCGACATTTGCGGTGTTAATATCCGCCCGAACGAAGGCGGCAACACGTTCGATGTGATCGTGCGCCAACGCGGCGAAGAAGACCGCCGGATTGAGGGTGTGCATTTGCCCATGCCGGGCCGTCACAATGTCCAAAATGCGCTGGCTGCGATTGCTGTTGCGATTGAGATGGGCTGCGAAGACAGCGTTATTCGCGAAGGCTTTGGCAGTTTCAGCGGGGTGCGCCGCCGCTTTACCAAGGCTGGATCGATCGCGCTGGATGGCGGATCGGTCAACGTGATCGACGATTACGCCCACCATCCGGTGGAAATCCGCGCCGTTTTGGAAGCCGCGCGCGAAGCCGTGCCCGAAGGGCGCGTTATCGCAGTTGCGCAACCGCACCGTTACAGCCGCCTCAATGATTTGATGGAGGATTTCCAAACCTGTTTTAACGATGCCGATATGGTGTTTGTGGCGCCCGTTTACGAAGCCGGTGAAGACCCGATTGAGGGCGCGGATTCTGAGAGTCTCGTCGCAGGTCTCAAATCACGCGGCCATCGCAGTGCACACACCATCGCCAGCCAAAGCGACCTTGCCGGGGCACTGGCCGACGAAATTGAACCGGGAGACATCATCGTTTGTCTCGGCGCCGGGGATATCACCAAGTGGGCCGCTATGCTTGCGGGCGCGATTGAATCAAAGCGGGAGGCATGAAGAACATGACCCAACCCGACGATTGGAACTCCGCCGAAAATGCCCGCGACGATGGCATGGCGCCAACCTGCACGGTCGAGGGCGACGCCAGCGCTCCTGTGCCGATTGAGAACATTCGCGGCCGCCTGACTCAAAACGCGCCGCTTGCCAAACATGTCTGGTTTAAAGCGGGCGGGAACGCAGATTGGTTGTTTGAGCCAGCGGACCTCGATGATCTCAAGACCTTTTGCGAAAGCCTTGATGGCGATCATCCCGTGATGGCGCTGGGCGTGGGATCGAACATGATCATCCGCGATGGCGGCGTACCGGGGATCGTGATCAAGCTTGGCAAGGAATTTGCGACTGTCGAAGTGACCGGCGCAACAACCGTGACCGCTGGTTCGGCGGCCCCTGCCAATATGGTGGCGCGGCGCGCGGCGAAGGCCGGAATTGACGGTATGGCGTTCCTAACCGGCATTCCCGGGTCGGTCGGCGGTGTCACGCGGATGAACGGCGGATGCTACGGCCGCGAGACATGCGACGTGCTTGACGATTGCGATGTGATCCTGCCAGACGGCCAATTCGTGACGCTGACCAACGCCGATCTGCAATATTCATATCGCCATTCTGCCCTGCCAGACGGGGCGATTGTGGTTGCCGTGCGTTTTGAAGGTGTGCCGGGTGATCCCGATACGATCAAAGCGGAAATGACGCGCATTTCTGATCAACGCAAAGGCGCACAGCCGATTGGCAGCATGACCGGCGGATCCACATTCAAGAACCCTCCCGGTCACAGCAGCTGGAAATTGATCGATGATGCCGGGTGCCGCGGGTTGATGAATGGCGGCGCGCAGGTGAGCGAAAAGCACTGCAATTTCCTGATCAACACCGGCACCGCGACCGCGACCGAAATCGAAGCGCTGGGCGAAATGGTCCGCGAAAAAGTCTACGCCAATTCGGGCATTCAGCTTGAATGGGAAATCAAGCGGGTGGGTCGGCCATGAGCGAGAAACCCCCTCTTCATATCGTAGTCCTGATGGGCGGCTGGGCGAATGAACGCGATGTTTCGTTGATGAGCGGCGCGGGCGTTGCCGATGCGTTGGAGATGAATGGCCACCGGGTCACTCAGATCGATATGGGCCGGGACGTGGCGCAGCGCATTGCCGAAGTGAAACCCGATGTCGTGTTCAACGCGCTGCACGGTGTTCCCGGAGAGGATGGCAGCGTTCAAGGGATGCTGGACCTGATGGGCATTCCCTACACCCATTCCGGCCTTGCGACCTCTGTCATTGCGATCGACAAACAGCTTACCAAACAGGCGCTTGTCCCCCATGGGATTCCTATGCCGGGTGGGCGTATTGTGACCGTGGATGAATTGCATACGCGTGATCCACTCCCGCGCCCTTATGTCCTGAAGCCGGTCAATGAAGGATCGTCAGTCGGCGTCGCCATCGTCACCGAAGACAGCAATGTCGGCAATCCGATCGCTCGCGAAGCGGCCGGGCCTTGGCAGGATTTTGACGAGCTGCTTGCAGAGCCGTTTATCAAGGGCCGCGAACTCACCACCGCTGTGATCGACAGCGCCAGCGGCCCGCGCGCGCTGGGTGTGACCGAATTGATTATCGAAACCGGTTTCTACGATTACGAACACAAATACACCGAAGGGCGCACCCAGCACGTGTGCCCAGCCAAAATTCCGCCAGAAATCGCGGCGCTGTGCGAACAATATGCGATCAAAGCGCATGAAGTGCTCGGCTGTCATGGGACAAGCCGGACCGATTACCGCTGGGATGATGAGCTGGGTGAAGACGGGCTTTTCGTTCTTGAGACCAACACTCAGCCGGGCATGACCCCGCTTAGCTTGGTGCCGGAACAGGCCCGGCATGCGGACATCGGATATGCCGAGCTGGTTGAGCTGATCGTGATGGAAGCGATTCGGGTGCACAGCATTTCAGGAGGCACGAATGGCTCAGATTAAGCGGAGCGGCGGCAAGGGCGTTCGCCGCGCAGCCAAATCGCAAAGCCGCGCCGCGGGCGCGCGCCGTGCCAAGGCAAAGACCACCTCGATCGTCGACCGGATGATGGGCGTTCTGCCCTTTACCGAGGAACAGTGGAGCACAATTTGGCTCACATTGATCATCGGCGGCGGCGTTGGGCTCGCTTTTGTAGTCGCGAACTTTGCCGGTGTGCCTGCGATGGCCCGCGCTCAGGTTGCGATCATGGCTTCGGATGCGGGTTTTGAGGTCAAGCATGTCCGTGTCACCGGCACAAATCGTATGGACGAACAACAGGTCTATGCCCGCGCGCTGGCGCAAAAAGATAGGCCTATGCCGCAGGTGGAGATTGAGGCGCTGCGCGATGAGCTTCTTGCTCTTCCTTGGGTGAAGGATGCGCGGGTCTCTGTTCAGCTCCCATCGACATTGGCGATTGATATTGTCGAACGCTCTCCGCACGCTGTCCTAGAAAAGCCAGATACGCTGATGCTGATCGACGCCTCAGGGGTCGAGCTTGAGCCTGTCGCTCGGGAAGCAGCGGCGGAGATGTTAAAGATTTCAGGACCCGGTGCTGCGAAACAGGTCGAGCCGCTTGATCGGTTGCTTGCATCCGCACCCGCCTTGGGGCCGCAAGTTGAAAGCGCCGAATGGGTCGGAAACCGACGGTGGAACCTCGCATTTAAGAGCGGGCAAGTGCTTGCTCTTCCCGAAGGCGCGGATGCCTCCGCCAGCGCTTTGGTGAAGTTTGCCCGGATGGATGGTCAAAACCGATTGCTTGGCGGGCAAGTTGCTACATTCGACATGCGTTCGCCTCCGCGCATTTATATGCGAGTGCCGGGCCGCGCAGACGCGGTTGAATTGGGCGAAACAGGAACACCATAATGGCCGCCAGCAAATCATCCTCAAAACAGGCCGTGCCTAAGGCCCGCCTAGCCAAGATTTTTGGCGCGGTGAATGTCGGATCATTCCGCATCTCTGCGATGATCATGGGGGAGACAGAAACCGGCGATCTGATGGTGCTAGGATCGGGACACCGCGCCAGCCAAGGCATCAAACGCGGTTATGTCACGGACATGAAAGCCGCAACCTACGCCATTCGCGATGCGGTGGAGCGTGCGGAGAAAAATGCCGGAACCAGCGTTCAAAGCGTCTGGATCGCATGCGCGGGAGCGGGCCTCAAAAGCCGGGTTTCAAAGGTTGAAATTGAAATTGGTGGGCGCCGGATTGAAGAGGAGGACATCGAGCATCTCCTGCTTGAAGCGCGCGACATGATTGAACCCGATGGCCGCACTGTGCTTCACGCGCAGCCAGCGCATTATACATTGGACGGCGCGCACGGCGTCGCCAACCCGCGCGGTCTGCATGCGGAACGGCTGGGCGTGGATGTTCACGTCATGCTCGCCGATGGTGCACCGGTTCGCAATCTGATGGAAGCGGTTCAGAACGCTCACCTTGAGGTTGAGGCTGTTGTCGCTGCGCCATTGGCATCGGGATATGCCTGTCTTTCCCCTGAAGAGCGCGAATTGGGCGTGGCGCTGGTCGAAATTGGCAGCGATGTGACCAATGTGTCCGTCTTTGCTGGCGGCATGTTGCTGGGTCTATGCGCCATTCCGATGGGATCGGGCGACATCACCGACGCGGTCGCCAGCGCTTTTGGCATTCGCCGCTTTCAGGCGGAGCGCCTAAAGTGCGTCTCTGGATCCGCCATCGCTTCGCCCAGCGATCACCGCGAAATGATCCCAGTTTACGGCCCAAATGACAGCGCAGAAGACACCAACGGCGGGCAAGCGCGCGGAGCGGACGATAAAAATCGTATCGCGCGGGCCGAGTTGATTTCCGTAATCACACAGGCTCAGGCGCAGCTTACCGGCGAAATTGGCCGGGCGCTCAAAGGGATGGGTTTTTCCGGGACCAGTGCTGGCCAAGTCGTTTTGACCGGCGGCGGCGCGGAGCTCGCTGGCCTAGCGGAATTCACTCAGAGCGCGCTCGCAATGCCAGTTCGCATCGGCCGCACGCCGACGCTGACCGGCCTGCCCGAAGCGCACGCAACCCCCGGATTTGCGGGGCTTGCGGGGCTTTGCCTGTATGCAGCAGAAGACCCGGTCGACATTCGTTCGGTCGGGTCGCGTTACACCAGCCACCGGGATTTCGGCGGCTCGTTGGGCTCAACTTTTGCCGTTGGACGGTGGCTGCGCGCGGTTCGCGAGTATTTTTGAGATGCTCCGATTGGAGTAAAAATTTGTGTCGCATGCTCGGCAAATTTGCCGGCGCCTCGGGATTCTCAGAACGCCAAACATGGTGTATGAGGGTTAATAGCTGTCTGTGGATAAGGATTTGCGCGGGATAACAGGCGCATGGTGAATGTGTCACAGATAGCAGCAATGTAAGAGAACCGCGTGGATTTTCGGCCTGTTTTTTCCGAAATTTGCGTCTGGAGGAATTAAGCGATGAGCATCAATATCGGACCAGCGGACACTGACGATCTGCGCCCCAAGATCACCGTCATCGGAATTGGTGGTGCTGGCGGCAACGCAATCGGCAATATGATCGCATCAGAGATCGAAGGCGTTGAATTCATTGTCGCCAACACCGATGCTCAAGCATTGAGCAGCAGCGCCGCCGAAACGCGCATTCAGCTGGGGCCGGATATCACTGGCGGGCTTGGCGCAGGTGCGCGGCCGGAAGTGGGCAAAGCGGCTGCTGAAGAAACCGTCACCGCCATCGAAGACGCTCTTGAGGGCGTCAACATGGTGTTTATCGCCGCCGGAATGGGCGGCGGTACGGGCACGGGCGCGGCTCCTGTCATTGCAGAAGCCGCCCGCCGCAAAGGTGTTCTCACCGTTGGTGTGGTGACCAAACCGTTCTTGTTCGAAGGCACCCGCCGGATGCGCGCCGCAGAGGCAGGCATTGCGGAGTTGCAGGATCACGTCGACACATTGATCGTGATCCCGAACCAAAATCTGTTCTTGGTCGCCAAGCCAGAAACGACCTTCAAAGAAGCGTTTGAGCTTGCGGATGAAGTGCTTCAGCAAGGCGTCCGTTCGATCACCGATCTGATGGTGATGCCGGGCCTTATCAACCTCGATTTTGCCGATGTCCGCTCTGTTATGAGCGAAATGGGCAAAGCGATGATGGGCACCGGCGAAGGCGAAGGCCAGAACCGCGCGTTGGATGCCGCTGAGCAGGCGATCGCCAACCCACTGCTTGATGGTGTGTCGATGCAGGGCGCCAAGGGCGTTATCATCTCAATCATCGGCGGCGAAGATATGAAGCTGATGGAAGTGGATGAGGCTGCGAACCATATTCGCGATCTTGTTGACGAAGACGCTAACATCATTTGGGGCAGCGCGTTCAATCCAGATTTGTCGGGCAAGATCCGTGTTTCTGTCGTGGCGACCGGCATTGAGCAAACTGCGGGCGGCGAAACAGCGCGGGCAACGCCATCATCTCTTTCAAGCTCACGCGCGCCAAAACGGCCTGCGTTGGACCTTACCAGCGCCGATGAAAGTGCGCCCGAAGCAGCTGACGAGGGCACCGTCACCACGACATTTGATATGGATCAGCAGGCAGAGGAAGAGCCCGTCATCGAGCTCACACCGCCGACTGCGCCGGTTATCCCAGATCCTGTGACTGACGCGATGTCTGCTGACGACGAGGATGCCGAAGAAGATGCCACTGAAGGCAATGAACCTTTTGATCTCACAGGCATGCAAGCCGGTGATGAAATGGGTGATGAAGGCGACGATGTCGATGGCATCGTTGATCCGCTTGCTGGACTGCGCGGTGCCGAAGATGAAGATGATTTCGGTGAGGAATCTTCGGATGCCTCGTCAGACGAGACCGATACAGAACTGGGCGATGAAACCCTAGACCTGGACGGCGGATTTGCCGAATTTGAAGATGCAAGCGACGCCGATGGCGACGAAGCCGAAGCCGCTGGCGAAGATGATTTGCTCGCAGATGCGGACCGCCTTGCTGAAGAAAACAAGCCAGTCGAAGCGCGCCTGGGTGGCGGGCGTAGACGCGGCATAATGGGCGCTGGCGCTGATGAGGCTGCGGGCAAAGAGGCCAGCGGTTCTGCTGGCGATTCCGGCGGCGGTTCGGGTGGTGGTTCAGCTGGCGGCAGCACTCTGTTTGAACGTATGGCCAACCTGTCGCGTTCTTCGGGATCGGAAGACGAAGACGATGATGAGGATGGCGACGCGCCAGCTCTGAGCATCCCGCGTTTCCTAGGTCGTCAAAACAACCAGTAAGGCGCGTTTTGTCCAATTTTGCGGTCTGTTCGCCCCGCGTTGAGCTCTTCTAGGGTGTCGCGGATTTGAATATGGCTTAGCGGATTTGGCTGTGAAACTGATTGTGAGAATTTCCCGCCCTGTGGCTCTGCTTGCGCTGATCGCAGGCGTGCCCATCGCAGCCCCCAGCATCGCCGCAGCGCAAGATTCGACCTCTCGCGCGGTGGTGCAGCCATTGCCGTCGCCCGAGGTTCAGCGCCTTAACCGTGCGCTCATGGAATTGGCGCGTCGCCCGCGGCGCGTATCCGCGCTGCTAGAAGCCGGCGATGCATCGCTTGCTGTAAATGACTATGACGCCGCCCTCGGTTTTTACGGGCGGGCGGCAGATATTGAGCCAACAGATCCGCGAGTTAAAATCGGGCTTGCGCGGGTCTATCTCAATTCGGGGAGGCCAGTAGAAGCCATCCCGCTGCTTAACGCAGCCAGGGCAGGCGGCGTGCCCGCACGCGATGTGCTCAGCGATCAGGCGCTCGCCTTTGACATGGTCGGTGATCAGTCCTCCGCACAATCGGCCTACACCCGCGCGATCGAGCTAAACCCGCAAGACGACGAAGCGCGCCGCAGGCTGTCGTTGAGCTATGCGATTTCGGGCAATGAAGACGGATTTCAACAGGCGCTGGCACCGCTGCTAGCAGGCCGAGATGTGGCGGCGATTCGCGCCCGCGCGTTTGGGCTCGCCATTCTGGGTGAGCAGGAGCGCGCCGAGGCAATTGTCGACGCGGCAATGCCGCGCGATCTGGCAACGCGGATCAACCCCTATTTGGCGTATATGCCGCGTCTCACCCCCGCGCAGCAGGCCGCGGCGGCGAACCTAGGAATCTTTCCGCGCGCCGCCGACATTGGGCGTGAAGACCCGCGAATTGCGAGGTTCGCTCGCGAAGGGGCAGCGGGCGCGCTGCTTGAACCATCTGGCGAGCCGTTAGGGGCTCCGGCTGCAAGTGTGTCACAAGAAGTGGTGCAGGCCAGACCACAATCCACTCAAACGGCGCCAGCCGTTGCGGCGGTGTCGAGCGAAACATCCAATTCTGGCTTTGACTTGGCGGATGCTGGCAATCGTTCAGCGAGCGGTAGTGCCGCCCAGACTGATATAAGCACTGTGCAAGTGTCACGCGGATCGGTGCAACCTGTTCCTGCAAGCGTTGCGGACGCTTTCGCGGAATTTGGCGGTGACACTAGCAGCGCAGATATGCCCATCGCTGGTTCGACCGGCGGAGCGGTTGATATCACCGCAATTGACGTACCGCGTGAAGCTGCGCCGGCACCTGAACCGGCGGAGCCCGAGCACCCACGGCGCATCTGGGTGCAGCTGGCCACGGGCCGCGATGTGGATGCGTTGAAGTTTGATTGGCGCCGTTTTTCGCGCCGCGCGCCGCAATTGCTGGGCGATTTTGATCCCCATGTGACGCCATGGGGTCAAGCAAGCCGGCTGCTAGCGGGACCGATCGACAGCCCCAGCGATGCGCGTTCACTGGTCAACGCTTTGGCGAGTGAGGGGCTACAGACATTTACTTATACAAGCCCAGAAGGCACTGAAATTCAGCGGCTTAGGTAAAAATTTACGCCATCCCCGGCTTTCTATGCACAAGGTTTGAACAGGCGAAATGGGTTCTCCCCAGCGGCTCTGCCTGCGCGCATTGCCAATGGGCATACGATGCAGGCATTCGTTGCATCAATGCCAATGATGTCCCCCGTAAAGAGAGCCCCTACATGACACCGCGCGAACCCGAATACAGCGCCAGCGACGATGCAGCGCCCGTCGAAATGCTCGCAGCCTTGTTTGAGGCGCGCGGGTGGGAATGCGAAGTCGTCGCCGATGATGAAATGGTCGGCGAGGTTCAGGGAAGCTGGGCGAAGTATCAATTGCGGGCAATTTGGCGCAGCGCCGACAATGTCCTGCAATTCCTGTGCTTGCCCGATATCCGTGTCACCGATGAAAAACGCCAGCGCGCGTATGAATTGCTGAGCCTGATCAATGAGCAGATGTGGTTGGGGCATTTTGACATTTGGTCGAATGGCGATGTCTTGCTGTACCGCCACGGCGTCCTTCTCGGTGATGAGGGGATGTTGTCCGTTCAACAGGCTCAATCCCTAGTCGAATGCGCGATCGACGAATGCGACCGGTTTTATCCTGCATTCCAATTTGTCCTTTGGGGCGATAAGTCCCCGCGCGAGGCTTTGGATGCGGCGATGGTTGATGCCGCAGGGGAAGCGTAAACTTTAAGCGCGGTGAAAGGCGGTTCGCAGATGGCCCACAACAATCGGCTGCTCATCATTGGGTATGGGAACATGTCCGGCGCGATGCTCGCCGGATGGCTAAGGGCAGGGGTTGATCCTTCGCATTTCGCCGTTCTCAACCGCTCGCCCAAGCCAGTTCCTGAAGGTGTCGTTCAGCACCGCGATATTGGCGAAGCTGCGGCTGAGGGCGCGCATGCGGCGATAATGCTCGGTTTTAAACCGCATCAATTGGATGAGACCGCGGCCGATTTTCAAGCTTTGGCCGCTGGCGTGCCGGTTCATTCGCTGCTTGCGGGCAAGACTGTGGCGCAATTGCAGGCCGCCTATCCCGGCGCCTCTGCGCATTTGCGGGTGATGCCGAACCTCGCCTCTGCCATCAACAAATCGCCGATTATCCTGCTGGGGTCGGGCTTAACTGAAGAGCAGCATGGCAAAGCTACGGCGGACTACAACAAGCTGGGCAATGCAGTTTGGCTGAAGGATGAGGCCCAGTTTGACCTTGCCACGGCGCTGGCGGGTTCGGGGCCGGGCTTTGTATACCGATTTATCGATGCCTTGGCTCAGGCGGGAGCCAACCTTGGCCTTACCCCGCAGCAAGCGAGCGACCTAGCAATCGCGATGGTGGATGGGGCGGCTTCTTTGGCAGCCCATGCGGATGTTTCCCCCGGCGAATTGGCCGACCGTGTGGCAAGTCCCGGCGGTATGACACGCGAAGGGCTCAATGTTTTGGATGCAGACAATGCCTTAATAGAGCTGCTGACGCGCACGTTGAAAGAGACGCGGGATCGCGGTGCAATTCTATCTTCGGGCGGAAGTTGAAGCGTTTGTTAATTATAACTCGATGAAATATGAACGATTTTCGACAAAAGTCGGTCGGTTTTGCTTGAAATCATGGGCCAAAACACCGATATTGGTGGCACTCCGGTGCGTATAGTCGCGCCAGAATTGTTAGAATAAGGGATAGAAATGGCTGATTGGAAAGACACGCATCGCGGTGGTCAGGGCTTTGGCTCGGTTCCGCGCGCGGGCGGCGACGTTGAAGGGCGCGTTTCCTATGACGAGGGCCTGCGTTCGTACATGCTCTCTATCTACAATTACATGGCGTCGGGCGTGCTGCTTACCGGCATCGTCGCGCTGCTGACCGCTAAGAGCGGCTTAACGATGGCGTTCATTGGTACGCCGCTTCAATGGGTTATCGCTCTTGCACCGCTTGGCTTCATTCTTGCGATGAGCTTTGGCCTTCACAAAATGAGCCAAGGCACGCTTCAGGCGGTGTTCTGGGCGTTTGCAGTGGTCATGGGCATTTCGATGTCGACGATTTTCCTCGTCTATACCAGCGAATCCATTGCTGTGACATTCTTTGCGACCGCAGGTGCCTTCGCCGGCCTTTCGCTGTGGGGTTACACGACCAAGAAAGACATTTCGGGTTGGGGCAGCTTCCTGATCATGGGCGTGATCGGCATCATCATTGCCAGCGTGATCAACATCTTCATGGGCTCTGAAACCATGGCATTCGTAATCAGCGGCCTAGGCGTTCTGATCTTTGCCGGTCTTACCGCATACGACACGCAGATGTTGAAGAACCAATATCAATATGTCCAAGGAACCGAGTTCATGGGCAAAGCCGTGATTATGGGGGCAACCAACCTCTATCTCGACTTTGTGAACATGTTCATGTTCCTGCTCAGCTTCTTGGGAAGCCGCGAATAAAGCACATTATTCCGGCAGATCGGGCGACCCTTGATCTGACCGCTACAGTGTAAACTGTTGAAACATGAATGCCCGGGGCCTTGCGAAAGGCACCGGGCATTTGCTTTGTGGCTAACAGCGCCTAACGCCGCATAGTGATTGGGCGCCGGTTATTGGGCGCGAGTGATCGGGTGCGGGGATACCGTGCGAAGGGACCGCTTCATTAACGAGCAAGCTTCGTAGTGGCACTGAATAACACTGTGATGAGCAACGATTAAGATCGGTGCGTTTCGCGATCTGGGGGCATGATGAGAGGCAATTTTGATATGAGCACGGCAAACGACAAACCCAGTGCTAAACGAGGGGGGCGTTCGGGTAAAATTTTTGCACCGCTCAAAATCACGGCTGTTGCAGTTTCGCTGAGCCTGTTGAGCGCGTGTGTGACCCCTGTGCCGCCACCGCCTCCTCCGCCACCACCACCGCCGCCGGCGGTTGAGAGCATTCCTTACCGCCCGCTTCCCCCCGGCGGTGCCGCCTATGTGATGACGATCCCGGGCAAGAACCTGTTTGGCAAACGGCTAACGATCAATCGCGGCCTGTCCGAAGACGAGAAGGTTTGGCACTTCCGATCCGCTTGGAATGTGGCCGCGCTCAATTGCGTGTCGGCGCAATACGAGCCGATCCTGACCGCATACAGCGCCTATATCAGCGACCACGCCGGCTCGCTTGGTGCGGTGAACGACCGGATTGATGCAGATTACCGCAGCAAAGCTGCCAGCCGGAGAGAGGGTATCTTTGCCCGTGAAAGCCAGATGACTTCGGTCTACAATTTCTTCGCGCTTCCCCCGGCACGTGCGGGTTTCTGCCGTGCTGCTCTCGATATTTCCAACCGCGCGATTATTGCCGCGCCCACGGACGCGCTTGAATTTGCAAAAGACAACTTCGATGTGATCGAAGAGCCATTCGAAACATTCTTCGAAGAGTATGAGCGATATCAGCGCGCCTCTGCCGAATGGGACGCACGTTACGGCGCACAATATGGCCCGTCACAGCCCGGCTGGGTTGCCGTGCAGGAAGCGCGAGCAAATGGCGCGGTAATACCAACCGTCACAAGCGCGCCCAGTTCAACATTGGCCGTGCCCACTGCCGCTTCAGGATTGGTTGCTGACCCGGAAACCGGTGTCGGAGTGCCGGTTGTTCCTGTGCAGGAGAACTTTATCTCGCAGCCCGTCGTAGAACCCATCGCCAGTGACGAGGGCGACGACCAAGGGGCCGCTCCCCAGTAAAGCGCCGCAGCAGTATGATGGCACTTGCTCCGCGATAACTGAGCGACTATTCGCGTGCACACACTTCGGTAACGGGAATGCGGTGCGCTTGTTTGAGCAATTCCGCAGCTGTCCCTGCAACTGTAAGCGGTGAGTTACTGCCTCGTGCATCGCGCCCCCATAAATCGGGCGGGCATGCAGCCACTGAGCGAAAGCTTGGGAAGGTGAGGCAGCAGCATCGACCCGTGAGCCAGGAGACCGACCGAAGCGTGTCGCTTGTGGCTTGGTTCAGGGATTGATCCGGCGCGAAAAACTTTCGTTTCGAGCGACGACTTAGATGGCCGTTGGGGTGTTTCCCTTGCGGCCAATGTTGTTGCTTATTCGAAGGGATTTTCGAACATGAAATATAGTAGATTTTTGGCCAATGCGGCCCGTTTTGCCGTGGGCGCCTCACTTTGCGCGGGCGCACCTGTTTGGGCGCAGGATGCAGAGGATGACGGTGAAATTGTCCAGGACGACACGTCTGTGATCACATTTACCGAGCGACCCGGGCCAAACGCGATTCTAGTCAGCGCTGACCGGGCGGAGGGTGTCCTGTTGGACACTTTTACCGGGTCCGCGACCATCATCACCACGAGGCATATTGAAAGCCGCCAAGTGCGCGACATTGCCGATGTCCTGCGCGATGTGCCCGGCGTCGCGGTCAGCAGCGTGGCTGGGCAAACCCAAATCCGCCTTCGCGGGTCAGAGGCGAACCACGTGCTCGTTTTGGTTGATGGGATTGAAGTGTCCGACCCGTTTGGCGGTGAGTTCGACATTGGCACTTTGCAGGCAGAAGTGGGCAGCAGCGTCGAGGTGCTGCGCGGCCCGCAATCGGCCCTGTATGGCTCCGATGCCATCGGCGGCGTCGTCGCCTATCGCAGCGGCGATTACGACGGCTTTGGAGCGCGTGTTGAAGGCGGAACACTGGGCACAGTCAACGGCGCGGCGCGCTATGGCTTCATCGGTGAAACGCTAAGCGCTTCGCTATCGGCCACTGTCGTCAGCACCGATGGCGAACCCAATGCACGCGATGGCGTGCGCGACATTGGCCGCGACAGCTACACCGTTTCGGGCAAGGTGTCGGCGCATCTCACCGACAATTTCTCTTTGCGCGCGGCGGGCCGTTTCATCCGCACAGAGGGAGAGTTCAACAATTCGGACTTCAATTCTGCCAACCCAACATTCGGCCTGATCATCGACAGCCCAGACACGGCGTTCGAAAATGAGGCTATCTACGCGCTTGTCGGTGCGCGGTTGGAAACGCTGGATGGCAGTTGGACGCATAATATTTCTGCGCAAATTGCCGATATCAACCGCGAAACCGTTGGACCGTTCGGGCCGAGCAATTCCAGTGAAGGGGACCGGCTCAAGGCATCTTATGTCACGGCCTATGATTTTGGCGGCAGTGATCATTCCCTCACATTCGCTGCGGATTGGGAGCGGGAGCGTTTCCGCAACACGACGCCGGGCGGATTTGCGTTCACCGGACGCCGCCAAATTGAGAACACCGGATTGGTCGGCGAATATCGTTATGCTGGCAGCCGGTTCGATTTCTCTGCTGCCATCCGTCATGACATCAATGACCGGTTTGCCGATGCCACCACGTTCCGTGTGGGCGCAGGCTATGCGGTCACGGACACAACCCGTCTGCGCGCCAGTGCGGGGACGGGCATCAAGAACCCCGGCTTTTTTGAACTGTTCGGATTTGTCGATGGCACTTTCATCGGGAACGAAGACCTGACTCCGGAAAAATCGACAAGCTGGGAAGTGGGCGTGGATCAAGATTTTGCAGACGGCGCTGTCCGCCTTTCGCTGACCTATTTCGATAGCGAGCTGAAGGATGAAATCTTCACCACCTTCCCCGCGCCAACATTTATCGCAACCCCGGCCAACCGCGCCACGCTCAGCACGCAGCAAGGCGTCGAAATAGCCATCGCGGCTGATTTGGGCGCGGGCTTTTCGTTTAACAGCGCCTACAGCTATCTTGATGCGGAAGAAGACGGCGTGGAGGAAGTGCGCCGCCCGGATGAGATTGCTTCGGCTGCCCTTTCATGGACCGCGCCGGATGACGCTGGCGGGATCACCTTGGTGGTGCGTTACAACGGGGAAACGCCCGATCTCGCCTTCACCGACCCCAGCTTCATTCCGGTTCGCGAGATCTTGGATGATTACACCCTCATCAATTTGAACGCTCGGGTGCAGATAAGCGACGGCGTGGGGCTGTTCGCGCGGGCGGAAAACCTGTTTGATACACAGTACGAGCAGGTCTTCAGCTTTGTCTCGCCGGGTCAGTCCATCATCGCCGGAATTGAGGCGCGTTTTTGACGAGATCAGCCCATCCGGGCTGCTCTTTCCTCGCTCACGCGGCCTAAAGGCCGCATCGCTGCGGGCGGCTGGTCAGCCTTGCGACCCTTTGGGTCGATTTGACCTTCCGCCCACACAATACTCGCTTTCTGGTCGGGAAATGCATAGGGGGAACCCATGCATTTCCTCGATCAGGCAAAAATCTACCTCAAAGCCGGCAGCGGCGGACCCGGAGCGGTGAGTTTCCGGCGCGAGAAGTATATTGAATACGGCGGCCCCGACGGCGGCAATGGCGGCAAAGGCGGCGATATCATCTTTAAGTCCGTGCAGGGTCTCAACACCCTCATCGATTTTCGTTATTCGCAGCATTTCAAAGCCAAACGCGGCAGTCACGGTCAGGGCAAGGACAAGACCGGGGCAGGCGCGCCCGATTTGGTGATTCAAGTGCCGGTTGGCACACAGGTCCTATCCGAAGACAAGGAAGAAATCCTCGCCGATTTCACAGAGGTCGATCAAGAGATCGTCTTTATCGAAGGCGGGATCGGCGGGCGCGGCAATGCGTCTTACAAAAGCTCAACCAACCGCGCGCCGCGCCAGCATCAGCCGGGCGAAGCGGGCGAAGAGATGTGGGTTTGGCTGCGCCTGAAATTGCTCGCGGATGTGGGCCTTGTCGGCCTGCCGAACGCAGGCAAATCGACCTTTATCAACGCGGTTTCCAACGCTCAGGCAAAGGTCGGGCATTATGCTTTCACCACCTTGGTGCCGAAATTGGGCGTGGTGCGTCACAAAGCGCGCGAGTTTGTTCTGGCCGACATTCCCGGCCTGATCGAAGGGGCTGCCGATGGCGCAGGCATCGGCGACAGGTTTTTGGGCCATATCGAACGGTGCCGGGTGCTCATCCACCTGATCGACATCGCGGGCGATGATCCCGTCGAGGCGATGCGCGTCGTTCAAGAAGAGCTTGCCGCCTATGGCGCTGGGCTGGAGGACAAGCCGCAGCTGGTTGTCTTGAATAAGCTTGACCTTGCTGATGACGAATTGGGCAAGGCTTTTGCCAATGAGCTGCTAGCGGCGGGCGCAGACGAAGTGTTCAATGTATCCGGCGCGACTGGCGCAGGGATTGAGGCCCTTATGGATGCGGTGCTTGGCTATTTGCCCGATCGCACATCCACCGAAACAAACGCCGCAGAAGTTGAAGAGCATGACGATGACGCCGCAGAGTGGTCACCGATCTGAACCCATGGCCGTTAGTTCATTTCAAGAGATTGCATCATGCCAGCGGCTGGTCATCAAGATCGGCAGTGCACTGCTGATTGAAAATGGTGAGCCTGCGTATGAGTGGCTCGCCACATTGGCGCAAGAGATCGCCGCTCTGCGCGCAAATGGCACCGAAATCGTCATTGTTTCTTCCGGCGCGATTGCCTTGGGGGCGGCTCAGCTGGACCTTCCTAAAGGAGGTAGGGCTTCTCTCGCCGACGCTCAGGCAGCGGCATCCGTGGGCCAGGTCGCTTTGGCACAATTGTGGGGCGCTGTCCTTGAAGAACATGGTTTTGTCACAGCACAGATGCTTGTGACATTGGCTGACCTTGAGGGGCGCAAACGGTACCTCAATGCGTGTGCGACGCTGGAACGATTGTTGGAGGCAGGCGTGATCCCGGTGGTCAATGAGAATGACAGCGTTGCGACCGCAGAAATCCGTTTTGGCGACAACGACCGGCTGGCCGCGCGTGTGGCTCAGGCGGCGAATGCGGATGCAGTGCTGCTCCTTTCTGATGTCGATGGGCTTTATGACCGAAACCCTTCGGAAGAAGGCGCTCAGTTGATCAAAGAGATCGAAGGGGTAACGCCAGAGGTCATCGCAATGGCGGATTCAGTGTCTTCGTCTGGTATGGGATCAGGCGGGATGCTCGCGAAGCTTCAAGCGGCACGGATCGCAGAGCGTGCCGGAATTGCTCTGGCTATTATAAATGGTGCATCCGACAGGCCGATATCAAAGGCGTTTGACGCGGACCGGGGCACCGTGTTCCTGCCCGTGCGCAGCGACAATGCCCGCAAAGCGTGGATTGGCGGTATGATCGCGCCGGAGGGTGTGTTGAGCGTTGATGCAGGCTGTGTGTCGGCATTGTTAGACGGGGCAAGTCTGCTCGCTGCGGGCCTTATTGAGGTGGAAGGCGAATTCGAGCGCGGCGCATTGGTCAGCCTGCATGGTCCCAAGGGTGAGCGGCTCGGTCAGGGTATTGTTGAATATAGTTCTGATGAATGCTCGGCGATTGCCGGGCTGAAAAATGAGGAACAAGAAGAGCGATTGGGCTACGCCCCGCGGGCCGCCGTGGTGCACCGTGACCATATGGTGCATGGCTAATGGCTAGTGGGGCGCTGGCGGTTACCGGGGCAACAGGCTTCGTTGGCAGCGCGGTGCTCGACTATGCGCTGGACCAGGGGCATGTTTGCCGCGCTTTGACACGCAGGCCTCAAACAGAGCGCAAGGGCGCGGAATGGGTGCAAGGCACGCTTTCTGATACCGCCGCGCTTGAACAATTGGTCGAAGGTAGCGACGCCGTGATCCATATCGCTGGCCTGACCAACACACCCAATCCGGCCGAGTTCGAAACCGCGAATGTCGCTGGCACTGCCGCTGTGATCGCAACGGCCAAAGCGGCCAAGGTGAAACGGTTTGTCTTTGTCTCATCGCTGTCTGCGCGCGAGCCGCAATTATCGGCCTATGGCGCTTCAAAGGCCAAGGCGGAGACGTTGGTTCAGGAAAGTGGCCTAGATTGGACCATCGTCCGTCCGCCAGCCGTCTATGGCCCGCGCGACGATGATATGTTTGAGCTGTTCCGCTCTGCCCAATACGGGCTTGTTCCCCTGCCGCCCAAAGGCGCGACGTCGATCATCCATGTTCAGGATCTGGCGCGGCTGTTGGTTGTGCTCGCGGGGAAATCGGCGCTCAAGACGATCTATGAGCCAGACGACGGACAGGTTGGCGGTTACTCGCATAAGGATTTGGGCAAAGCGATTGGCCGCGCGGTGGGCAGGCGCTCTGTCTTGGCCGTAAACCTGCCTGGGGACGTTCTAAAATTGGCGGCCAAAGGGGACAAATTGCTGCGCGGTGACAAGGCGAAACTGACCGCCGACCGGGTCGGCTATATGCTCCACCCCAACTGGGTCGCCCGCTTTGACCGCGCTGTGCCAAGCGATATTTGGGAGCCGCAAATTACCGGCGATGAAGGGCTAAAGGCAACGGCCGAGTGGTACGACCAAGAGGGCTGGTTTTAGTTTTGAACGGCAGGGCGCGGCCAATATTTGCGCCGATCAGTTTTGGGGGGAATGAGATGAAGAACACTGCAATGGCAATCGCTTGCCTGACATTGGCTGCATGCGGCCAAGAACCGGCAATCGAAAGTTCTATTGACGAAGCCGTCAATGAAGCAACGCCCGCATTGGCGGCAGATGGCGGTCCATCGGTAGGGCAATACCGCGCGACGGATGACAGCGGTATGGTCTTGATGGAAGAGCTGCGCGCGGATGGCACCTACACATTTTCAGGTGAAGGTGGGGTCATCATCGAAGAGGGGCGCTACGATCAAAAAACGCCTGCGCAATTGTGCTTTACTGCAAATGCCGATGATGCCGTAGAAAAGTGCTACGATGAAGAGGTCGGTGAGGACGGCATCTGGCGGACCACCGATCCTGACACGGGCGTTATCGCAGTGGTCGAACGGCTGGAAGACTGACCCGCTTTACAAGAACGGTTCTTCGCCCGGCTTGTGGATGCCGCATTCGGTTTTGTCCCAGCCTTTCCAACGGCCCGACCGGGGGTCTTCGCCCGGTGCGACCTTATGCGTGCAAGGCTCGCATCCGATCGAGGGGAAACCGCGCGCCACCAGCGGGTGCCGGGGAAGATGATGCTGTTCGAAATAAGCAGCGATGTCGGCTGCGCTCCAATCGATCAGCGGGTTGATCTTTAGCCGGCCCTGCGGATCGGATGTGTCGAGCTCAAACCGGGGCAGATTGGCACGGGTTGATGATTGAAACGCTTTGCGGCCCGTGAAGCTTGCATCAATCGCCTCAAGCGCCTTTGCGAGTGGTTTAACCTTGCGGATTTCGCAGCAGCCATCCGGGTCATAGGACCAGCGCAGGCCCGTTTCATCCTTTGATGCGAGATCGGCGTCTTCCGGCGTGAGAATGCGCACATCGGTGAAACCAAGCCGCCCGATCAGATCATCGCGGTACTGCAAAGTCTCTGCAAAATGCTTGCCTGTGTCGAGGAACAGCACTGGCACGCTGGTATCAACCGAAGCGATGAGGTGGAGCAGCACAGCGCTTTCCGCGCCAAAGCTGGAAACGATAGCGATATCGCCTGCCAGATTGCCTTGGATCACGCCTTCGAGCATTTCTGTGGTCGAAGCGCCGCGGAACATACGGTTTAGCCTTACCGCGTCATGTTCGGTAAAGCGGGGGGCCGCGTCGAGGCGGTCGATTGTGCGGACTTCGTTCATTGGCCATCCCCATGACGGCTCTGCGCGATGGTTCTGCGTCCATCGGCGGCGCGCTGATAAACCGCGTCCCACGTCGCAAATGCCCGCGCGGCGTCGTCTTCGTCGAGAGGTTTTTCCGGCGCAAAGGCATCAAATCCGCAGCGGCGCATATGGCTCAATTGGTCGATGCCAAGATCGCCGACAGCGCGCAGTTCGCCCGCGTAACCGGCTTCGCGCAGAATGCGCGCCGAGGAATAGCCGCGCCCATCGCCAAAGCTGGGAAAATTGACTTCGATCAGCGCAAGCCGGTCCAGAAACGGCAAAAGCGTGCGCGCATCGTCGCCCGGTTCGATCCGAACGGCGGCGGCGTTGGTTTGGTCGCAGCACGCATCGACCGTAACCGTGCCGTGGTCGGCAGGCTCATCATCGCGGAACCGGAACTGCACTTCATCAGGAGAGGTGCCGAGGTCATCAGTCATAAAGCGCCTCCTTAAACGGGGCCATTCCGATGCGGCGATAGGTGTCGAGGAACCGTTCTTCGCCTTCCTTTTGATCGAGATAGACATCGGTGACTTTCTCGACCGCTTCGATCACGCCGTCCTCGGTAAATCCGGGGCCGGTGATCTTGGCGAGGCTGGTGTCTTCCGCCTCGCTTCCGCCGAGGGACAGCTGGTAATTTTCGACGCCTTTGCGGTCGACGCCCAGGATGCCGATATGGCCCGCATGGTGGTGCCCGCAGGCATTGATGCAGCCTGATATCTTGAGCTTCAATTCGCCCAATTTCTCGGTCTTGCCGCTCGCATCGAACGCTTTCGAAATACGCTGAGCCAGCGGGATCGAACGGGCGTTGGCAAGGGCGCAGTAATCGAGGCCGGGGCACGCGATCATGTCTTCGATTGAATCCATATTCGGCGCGCCAAGATCGGCGGCATCAAGCGCGGTCCAAAGCGCATGAAGGTCTTCGATCTTCACATGCGGCAGAACCACATTTTGCGTGTGCATGATGCGCAATTCGTCAAAGCTGTATTGCTTGGCCAGACGCGCCATGATCCGGATTTGCTCGCCCGTAGCGTCGCCTGGAATACCGCCAACCGGCTTTAGCGAGATGACCGCGCTGACATAGCTGTCATGCTTGTGCCGGTGGGTATTGCGATCCACCCAAAGGGCGAAATCGGGATCGGAGCGATCGACGCTTTTCGCGCCGTCTTCGAATGCGGGATCGGCAAAGAACGGTTTGATCCGCTCAAGCTCTTCGCGTGGCGGTTCAACCCCTTGCTGCTGCATATGGGCGAATTCTTCTTCGACTTGGGCGGTGTATTCGTCCTTGCCCAATTCATGGACGAGGATCTTGATACGCGCCTTGTACTTGTTGTCGCGCCGGCCATAGCGGTTGTAGACGCGCAGGCATGCCTCGGCATAGGTAATCAGTTGATCCAGAGGCACAAAATCGCGGATCATTGGCGCAATCATCGGGGTCCGCCCCATGCCTCCGCCAACATAGAACGCGGCGCCAATTTCGGCGTTTCTCTCAACAATCTGGATGCCGATATCGTGCAGCCGCATGGCCGCGCGATCTTTCTCCGCCGCGATCACACAGATTTTGAACTTGCGCGGCAAATAGGTGAACTCCGGGTGGAAGCTCGACCATTGGCGCAGCAATTCGGCGTAGGGGCGCGGATCGACCAATTCGTCATGCGCGGCGCCCGCGAAATGATCGGATGAGATGTTGCGGATGCAATTCCCGCTGGTCTGGATCGCGTGCATTTCGACCTTGGCTAGGTCGGCCAGAATGTCGGCGGCGTCCTCCAGCTTGATCCAATTGTATTGCAGGTTTTGGCGCGTGGTGAAGTGACCATAGCCGCGATCATATTTGTCCGCGATATCGCCTAGGGCTGTCATCTGCTCAGAATTGAGCGTCCCATAAGGAATAGCAACCCGCAGCATATAGGCGTGCAATTGCAGATAGAGCCCGTTCATCAGCCGCAGCGGTTTGAACTGATCTTCGGACAGCTTTCCTTCGAGGCGGCGGCTGGCCTGATCGCGGAATTCTTCAACGCGTGCATCGACCATTTGCTGATCGTATGAATCGTATTTGTACATGTCAGATTACCCAGTCGATGGCTTCGGGGGCTTGGGGGTTGAGCGTCAGGTCAGGCCGCACCGTTGGCCCAACGGCGCGCACGCGGTCTTTGATATGAGCCGGGCGGATGCCGTCTTCGCTCGCTTCGGCTTCGATGATATAGGGGACGTTGACCCGGCGCAGAGCCTCCTCGCGGGCGAGGATCTCTTCGCCGTGCGCGCCAACATCGGCGGCCGCATCGACATAGAGCGACCAGTTTTCACCGTCCCACCAGATCACGGCGCCGGTCTTCAAATCGTTTCCGGTTAGAATTTTCACGTTGGAATACTCACTGTGCTGCCTGCATATGCTGATTGTGCCTGCTGGGCTGTTTTAGAGATTGTCGCGTCGGTGCGCGCGGTAACGTCGCCGATCACGATGAGCGCAGGGCTCTTGATCGCTTCGCGGATCACAAGATCGGGCAATCCGGCGAGCAGTCCGCGCACCACCCGCATTTCGGGCCGCGCGGCGTTTTCGATCACAGCTATAGGCATATCGGGCGCAAGGCCGTCTTCCATCAGCTTGTCGGCGATCTGTGCAGAAGTTTTGACTCCCATATAGATCACCAACGTCCTGCCTTTGCCCGCGAGGCCAGACCAATCCTGATCCGAAAGGCCTTTGCATTGGCCCGCGACAAAGCTGACAATGCTGGCGGCGTCTCGGTGGGTGAGGGGGATTTGCGCGGCTGCTGCGGCGCCATTTGCCGCCGAAACACCCGGGACGATCTCGACATTTACGCCGTGTTCGCGCGCCAGTTCAGCCTCTTCGCCGCCGCGCCCGAAAATCAGCGGGTCGCCGCCTTTCAAACGCACCACATCATGGCCCGCCTGCGCCTCTCGAACGAGCAGCAGGTTGATGTCATCTTGAGGCACCGTGTGCCGCGCGCGTTGTTTTGCCACGCTGATGAGACGCGCATAGGGATCGGCAAGGGCCAGGATTTCATCGCTGACGAGGCCGTCGTGAACGATCACCTCCGCTCGCTCAATCAGCCGCGCCGCGCGCAAGGTCAATAGGTCGGGATCACCCGGCCCAGCGCCCACCAAAAAGATTGTGCCTGTTTTCATGCAGCCGAGATGGCCGCATGCACGCGATCATGCCAGTGAGAATGGATTGGGGGCGATCAAGGAAAGCTTTTGCGCTCCGACAGTAACTCTATCTGAGCGGCCCTTATCCCGCGTCCAGCTTACCCGCGCTCATCATTTCGACAATCTGATCAAGCTGTTTGGAAGATCGCAAATGCAGATCACGCTGAGGGAACGGAATTTCGACGTCGTTTTCCTTAAACAGCTGCCACACGTGCATATAAATTTCAGAGCGGATATTTGCGATGCCCTCTTCGGGGTCTTGAATCCAAAAACGCAGCTCAAAATCTACAGAATTGTCGCCAAATCCCATAAGGTTAACGCGCGGCCTGGGGTATTTTAAAACCCGATCTGTATCGTCGACCGCTTTATAAAGAAGCTCCGTCACCAGCTCCAGATCGCTGTCATAGGACACGCCCACAGGGGCTTTCACCCGCACTTCCTTGGAGCTGTAGGACCAGTTCACGACCTGATTGATCATCAGGTTTTCGTTGGGAATTAGATGCTCTGTCTGGTCGCGGGTGATGACAGAAATCGCGCGGATGCCGATCTTTCGAATTTGGCCGACGGCCTCATTCCCGGCCTGATCCGTTACCGAGATGACGTCTCCCGGTTTGATCGATTTATCGAGCAACAGCAGAATGCCCGAAATGAGGTTACCAAAGGTCTTTTGCAGGCCGAAACCAATCGCCAAACCAAACGCGCCGCCAAAGATCGCAAAGGCGGTGAGATCAATGCCGAGCATGTCGATCCCAACAAGGAAGGCGAGAGCCCAAATTGCAATCGTGCTCAGCTTTTCAGCGAGCAGTTTCTGGGAACCGTCGAATCGTGTAATTCGCTTGATGATATTGCGGCTTAGCCGTGTGACCATCCATGCGACCGTGATGACGAGCAAAACAACGCCAATGACAAGGAACACATCGAGCAAGGAAATGCGCAAATTGCCGATTTCAACCGCGGCAGTTTGAAGCGTTTCCAAAAACGCGCCTGCGGTTTCATTCTTGGCGGTAATCTGTGTCACGAGTTCGCCCGAAGCCTCAACTGCCTCCACGGCATCCCCTTCGGCTGGCGGCGTTTCAATTGCAGCATCAACGCCCGTTTGACCTTCCGTTGCAGGTCCGGCGGCACCGTCCTGCGCGCCGCCTTCTTGAGGAGCCGGATCGGCAGTTTCGGTCGCATCATTGGGAAGCGTGGCAGTCATCAATTGTCCAATTTCTTCAAAGCCTGCGCGAGGTCCGCGATCAGGTCGTCCGGGTCTTCAAGCCCGATGGATAGCCGGATGGCACCCCGCTGACCAGCCTCCAGAACGGTGGGCGCGTCCATTAGCGCGCGGTGTTCATGCGGGAATATCGGCAGAGCAAGGCTTTCGAAACCGCCCCAGCTGTAGCCGATACCGAACAGGGTAAGCGCGTCGACCACTTTGGCGGCGGCATCTGGATCGATGCTGTTTAAAACAAAGCTGAACAAGCCGCATCCGCCCGTGAAATCGCGGCTCCAAATCGCATGGCCGGGATCGCTGGGAAGCATTGGGCACATGACCCTTTCGATCTGGGTTTGGTCATCCAGCCAGCCAGCGATGGCAATCGCACTGTCAGTTGATTGTTTGAGCCGCAGAGCCATTGTCCGAAGACCGCGCGCTGCCAAGGCTGCGTCATCGGGCGAGACGACTTGCCCCAATTGTTGAGACGTGCGGCGCAGCGCGCGGTACCAACGTTCACCGGCGCTGGCCGATCCCATCATAAGATCGGAATGGCCGCCAACGTGTTTGGACAGGCTCTGCATCACAATGTCACAACCGTGCTCAAGCCCCGCAAATCCCAAACCGCTGGCCCAGGTGTTGTCGAGCAAGCAGACCGCGTTTGCCTCGTGGGCGGCGGCGGTAAACGCAGGAATGTTGCAGATTTCCATCGTTAGGCTGCCGGGGCTTTCGAACCAGACCGCGCGCGGCGATGTTTCGCGAACCAAGGCCTCAAACGCGCCCATGTCCAGCGGGTCAAAGAAGCTGTGCGATATGCCCATGCGTTTGAGCAATCCGGTCGCCATGCTGCGCGATGGGTCATAGGAATTGTCGCTCATCAACAAATGGTCGCCGGGCTTTAAGACGGCAAGCAAGCATCCCGCAATCGCCGCGACCCCGCTGGGGTAAAGCACCGTACCATGCGCGCCCGGCTCCATTTCAGTCAGCGCGTCAGCCAGCGCCCATTGTGTCGGAGCGCCGCGCCTGCCGTAAAAGAAATCGCCATCTTCGTTGGATTTGAGCGCGGTTTTGCGGTCTACCTCGCTGGCGTAGAGGTGAGTGGACGCACGCCAAACTGGAGGGTTTACGACCGCACCGGTCCATTCCTCGCGCCTGCCAGCGCGCGTGATGCGGGTGCCGGGTTTTACTGGCCTATCATTGCTATCCGCGCTCATCCCAATTCTCTCATGATTTTCCCTGCTGTTTGGGTGTGGAGGGATCGGCCTCCCATTCCTGCCAGCTGCCATCGTAAAGCTGCCCATCGTCTTTGCCCATCAGATGCAGCGCGAAAAGCAGCACGCAAGCGGTTACGCCGCTGCCGCAGGTTGTTATGATCGGGGCGTTCAAATCGGTGCCAGATTGCTCAAACACCGTTCGCAACTCTTCCGATGATTTGAAGCGGCCATCTTCGCCGAACACTTGGCCAAAGGGCAAGTTGAGCGCGCCGGGTATCCGGCCATTTTGACCGCCATGAACAGGATCAATCCCGCTACCAAACACGCGGTCCGCCCCGCGCGCATCAAGAATTTGATGCACGTCAGTGTCCAAGTTGGCGAGCAAGTCGGCTTTGCACGCGACACCGTCCGCAGCGGGCAGAGCGGAGGGCGCGCAAGCTGCAATTGTCGCAGGCCCACTTTCAAGCGCGCGCCCTTCCTCTCGCCAAGCATTCAGCCCGCCATCAAGCACTGCAACATTCGAAATTCCGTGCGCCTTAAACACAAACCATGCTCGCGACGATGTTCTCACCGCGCTGTCATCATAAATGACAATGCGTGAGCCCGAATTGATACCCAGCTCCGCCATGCGGTCCGCCAATTGCGCGGCATTGGGTAAAGCGGCGGGCACATCGGAGGTTTTGTCGGTGAGATTGGCCAAATCCAAAAAGCGCGCGCCCGGAATATGGCCGCTTGCAAATTCGGCTGCCGGGTCGCGCTTGGCGGCAGGAAGGTGGCGCGAAGCGTCAAGGATCACAAGGTCTGGCGAATTTAGGTTTTGGGCCAGCCAATTGGCCGAAACCAAACTGGTAAAAGCATCGCCTGAAGCGGCTGTGTCCATTGGCTGTTCTCCCGTCGAATTGCCTAGGAGATGCGGTAGCGCGCCCCGCCGTTATAGCCAAGCGGGCTTAGGCGGGGGCAGGCTGCTTAATCAATTGCGCACGCAGGCTTGGCAAGCCGCCCGGAGGCCCATCAAGGGGAAGCGGGTGTACGCGTGTTTGGCTGGTTGTGCTTGGCGTGCCGATGACAAAGCTGCGATTCATAATCGACGAACCACCACTGCTCAGCCCAACGTGGAGCAAAGGAATGAAAAGCGGTTTTGAACCCTGCTGCATCGCTTTGACTTGATTGAGCGGAAGTTGCAGTTGCCCGCTGATACGCTGAGTTTGGTGAGGGCCGATCCGTTCAACCTGAGCAATCTCCACACTGTTTGCCAAAGGTGATGCGTTTGCCGCGGCGTTTTGAGCGCAGGCGAGCACGCCAGAAATGGTCAAATCGCGCAAAGCATTGTCAGAGCGGTTGGCCAATTCCAGTCGGAAATCGACCGAGAACATCATTAAACTTCTGGTCGCACCGACCAGTTCGAGCCGCACATCTATTCGCGCCGGATCAATCGGAAGCGTTGGCGCAATGGGCACAGCCGGCGCAGGCTCTGAAACTGGCTCAGGCTCAGGCTCAGGCTCAGGCGCGGGTTCGGGCGCTGGCTCACGCTCAGGCGATGGTGCTGGAGTGGGCTGAGGCGCAGCGGCGGGTTTGAACGCTGGTGCTTCGTCTTCGACTGGACCGGATTCCGCGATAGCCCTGTGCACACCAAAGGCGAGCGATGGACCTTCCGCATCGGCGGCCATCGCCTCTTGTCGGCGGCGTCTCCACATCAGGAAAGCCAGCGCCGCGCCGAGCAAAAGCATCAGCCCGAGCCCGATATAAACTCGGTTGCGGATTAGGCCTGCGCCCGCTTCGCTGATCTGGCTGGGTGTGCGGGTGGATGAGCGGTTCTGTGATGAGGCACCATCTGACGCGCCGGTTTCGCCATCCGGGCGGACATCATACCAATCATCGGGGCCGATCGGTGTGCGATCAGGATCTATGCCGATGGGCGTGTCAAAGCCTGGCCCGGTCACACTTTCCCGCGAAGGGGCGCGTGTGCCCGATGAAGCGCCGCTTGGCCGGGTTTGAGATGCCGGGGTTTGAGCCGGGACCTGCGGGGAAGTTCGAGTGGCAGCCGGATTTCTGGTCTGCGTTCTGGATGAACTGGGCGCAGAGGTGGCGGTTGGCGCCGGAGCAGGTGTCTCGCGAACCCTCCGGGCTGGCGCGGATGTTGGTGTTGGCGTTGGAGCAGCCGGCTGCGCTGCTGTGGGCGCCGGGGTTGGTGCCTGTGTTGGCGCCGCGGAGGGGCGGGTCTCTGGGATTACCCGCGGCCCAATGCGCACTCCAGAACGTTCATCGGCGGGACCCTGCGGCGCGGGCGTTGGTGTTGCGCTTGGGTCGGGTAGCGAAAATCCACCCGGAGAGCTTTGCGCGAATGAGGGGCCAGACCACGCAAGGTTCGCTGCGATTGCCAGCGTACACAGGCTTACCATCATAGCCGGTTTGGCCATGCTCAACGGGCTGGCGGTAAAGGGGGATCGGATAGTCTGCGCGCGCGTCATGCGGATGGTTTGCCGGAATGTTCAATCTTTTGATCAGGCATATGCGGCGCGCCATGGGGGAATGGGAACCGCAGCCTTTGGGGGCATGAGACATAGGACACAAAATGCTCGCGTCCAGTTCCTCGCTTGCAACCGGGCACCTTTCGCGGCAACAGCGCGGCATGGAAACCACACCTGCATTTCTGGGCAAAGATGCACCTCTGCCCACTTCGCCCGAAGACGCGACACTCGATTATGTCCCAAATCCGCGAGCGGGATCGCTGTATCTGGTGCGTTTTGCAGCGCCAGAATTCACCTCGCTTTGCCCGGTGACCAACCAGCCGGACTTTGCACATCTTGTGATCGACTATGCTCCGGGTGACACTATCGTCGAATCTAAAAGCCTAAAGCTGTTCCTAGGTAGTTTCCGTAATCACAACGGCTTCCATGAGGACGTAACTGTGGGAATTGGGCAACGTTTAGCTAAAGAAATGAACCCGCAATGGTTAAGGATTGGCGGATATTGGTACCCGCGCGGCGGCATTCCTATTGATGTTTTTTGGCAGAGCGGCGCGCCACCAAAGGACCTGTGGTTACCCGACCAAGGGGTTGCCTCTTACCGGGGCCGCGGGTGATTTTGCCGGGTTTCTCACCTTTGGAACATCGGTCTAGATAACCCTAATTTTTCGGAAAAATTCTTGGTTAATTCGCCCTCTCCAAGAGGGTGTATCGCCTTCATTTATCAGTAATATTTTATGAATACGCCCCTACGTCAGAAGGGTCGCACCATCTCGCACGCCTGCAATTGCAATGCTGGGATATTGGTGTGGCCGCAATTCAAGACACCGCACGAACCGAAATCTTTCAATGCGTATGAGGCCCCCAATGACCACTTCCTCCCCAATCAAGATCCGCGCTATCGGCAGCGCATCGGCGCTCGCTCTTACAGCAGGCCTCTCAGTTGGATTGACCGCTCCGGCGCTGGCTCAAGCTGCACCGGCTCCCGTGGTGTCTGCTCCTACGCCGGTGGCCCCTACTGCTCCGGGTAACGCAGAAGAATGCGTGATTGTTGCTGGCACAGTGACATGTGCGCCGGGCACCGATGCTGACGGCTTCTTTGACGTGTCGGATGCGCCGCTTGGCCTCGATATCCAAAGCGGCTCCGTCGTTCAGGGTTCGGTTGTAATCACTGGCACAACCACTGGCAGCGTCGATGGTTCGATCCAAACAACCAATGATTTTGAAGGCGGTCTCGCGGTTGGTGCGAACTCCTTTGTAACCAACAACGGCTTTATCCAAACTGACGGTGATTTTGCGGTCGCGACCGAAATCGGTGAAGGCTCGCTGCTCATCAACATCGGAACGATTTACACCACCGGGGACAATTTCTCCGACGCAGTGTCGGTTTCTGCCAATGGCGAATTCATCAACGCGGGTCTGGTCGTCACCGAAGGGTCTGAAGCTTTTGGCGTGTTTGGCGCAGGCGACGGCATCTTCATTGAAAACGCGGTAACAGGCTCCATTATCACAAGCGGCGATGGCAGTTTTGGCGTCGCGGTTCTGAACGATGCTGAAGTGTTCAACGACGGTCTGATTCAGACTTTCGGCGACTTTTCAGTGGGTATTGATACCCAAGAAAACGGCAGCGTTACAAACACAGGCAACATCGTCACCGTCGGTCTGAGCGCTTATGGTGTTGGCATGCGCAATGATGCGACATTCACAAACTCCGCAACTGGCGTCATCTCCACCTCTGGCGATGAAGCGCGCGGTGTTTCTGTTTTGTTGAACGGCACATTGGTGAACGATGGCAGCATCTCAACCGCGGGCGAAGGCGCAGGCGGTGTGTTCGCGTTGGCTGGTGCAAACCTGACCAACAACGGTTCAATCACAACGACCGGCGACAACCTTTCCGATGCGGTCACCGTTCGCGACAACAGCACCGTGACCAACAATGGCACAATCCAAACCGATGGCGCAGAATCCACCGGCGTTTTCGGCCGCGGCGCCAACGTCACGATCACAAACTCTGCCACTGGCACCATCACCGCAAACGGCATTGCCAGCTTCGGTGTGTTGGCCCTCGATAGCGCGACCGTTCAAAACGATGGCGTGATCCAAACGGCTGGCGACTTTGGCATCGGTGTTGATGTGCAAGACGATGGCACAATCGTGAACAATGGCACCATCATGACCACCGGTTTCAACGCTCTGGGTGTTGGTGCGCGTGATAACAGCAGCTTCACCAACGGCGCGGCTGGCGTGGTTTCGACCACAGGCGACGAAGCGCGCGGCGTTTCGATGCTGATCGGTTCGACTATCGTCAACGACGGTATGATCCAAACCGCTGGCGAAGACGCAAACGGCATTCGCGCGTTGCAGGACACTGTCCTGACCAACAATGGCACGATCCTGACCACGGGCGACAATGCGTCTGACGCGGTCGAAGTGCGCGGCAACAGCGTCGTGAACAACGGCGGCCTGATCCAAACCGATGGCGACAATTCGATCGGCGTGTTTGGCCGCGGCGACGCGATCACTGTCAACAACCTTGCCGCTGGCACCATCACCACGAACGGTGACGGCGGTTTCGGCATTGCAGCGGACAATGACGTGATCGTCCAAAACGACGGCACGATCCAAACTTCGGGCGAAGCCGGCATCGGCATCGATCTGCTCGACGGTGGCACCGTGGTCAATGCGGGCACAATCGCAACAACGGGCGATTTCGGCATCGGCGTTTCGATGCTTGATAACAGCAGCTTCACCAACACCGGTTCGGTCACGACCCAAGGCGGAAGCCTTGGTGCGGTTATCGTTGGTGCGGGCAGCACGGTCGACAATGACGGTGTTATTTCCACCGTCGGTGATGACGCGATTGCGATTATCGCGGGCGACGGTTCGACCGTAACACTCGGCGCGAACAGCGATGTTTCGACCCAAGGGGACAATTCCGGCGGCATCATCATTCTTGGCGCAGGCACTCTCGACAACGCCGGTTCGCTCACAACTTTGGGCGACGGCGCTCAGGCTGTGACCGTGACCGGCGATGCGACCATCACCAATTCGGGTTCTATCGACGCCGCATTGGCGCGCGGGCTTGATGTCGGCGGCATCGCCATCGTCACCAACACCGGAACTCTTACATCGGGCGGTGATGACGCGATCCGGTTTGGCGCTGATGGCTCATCGCTTACCAACGATGGTACGATCAGCAGCACAGGCGGGTTTGGTACAGCGGTGAATGCCGATGGCATCAACGGAGTGTCTCTGGTCAACACAGGCACAATCTCCACCACAATGGATGCCTTTATCGCGGTTGCAGCTGGTGACGGTTTGAACGTCAGCAACTCTGGCACAATCTCTTCCTTCTTCGTCGGTGTGGCCGCCGGAAATGGATTGGTGCTCGATAACGCTGTTGGCGGTGCGATCACATCGCAAGATGGTCCAGCGGTTGCTGCAGGCGATTTGGCGGTGATCACCAACGCCGGTTCGATCACCAGCGCAAATGCAAACGCGATCGAAAGCTCTGCTTCTGCCGACGCAATTGACCTCACCAACAGCGGCTCGGTTGAAAGCACTGCTGGCGGTTCGGGCGTCGTGTTCGACAACGGCACGATCACCAATGCATCGGGCGGCACGATCAGCGGCGACATCGCCGGTATCTCAAGCCCCGGCACAGGCGTGCTCGCGGTCGTGAACAGTGGTTCGATCACAGGCCTTTCGGGCGATGCTGTTCTGCTCGGCGATGGCAACGGCTCCTTCACCCAAAACATGGGCGGGGCTGTAACCGGCAACGTCAATCTCGAAGGGGGCGATGACACATTCATCCTCGCGTGGACGGCGTCTTCTATCGCTGGAACCGTTGACGGCGGTGCAGGCACAGACACGGCCATCTTGGGCGGCGTTTTGGATGCGGACAATCTGGTCGGATTTGAAAACACATCGCTGGGCACACAGAGCGACCTGCGTGTTTCGGGTGACCGTACACTTCAAGGTGACGTGACGATTGACGGCAATGTCACCCTTGGTCTGGGCGTTGATACGCTGACCACAACGGGTTCGATCACGCTGGAAAACACCGGCACGATCACGATCGAAACGCCGTTGGACGTTGCTTTGGTGGGCCAAACGGTTCTGGTCTTGCAAGACGGCACCGGCTTCACCGACAACGGTGCGACGATCAACATCATCGATGATGATCTGCTGGTCGATTATGTGCCGGTTGTGGGGTCGCTTTCGGTTCAGGTGAACGCGGTCAATCAATTGGTCACGTCTAACGACAACAACCTTGTCACATTCGGCGCGGCGGTAACGTCGGCATTGAATGCAGGCATACTGAGCCAAGCGAACTTTGACCTCATCAACAACCAACCAGACGTCAGCGCGTTTGAAGCTTTGGCGATCGATGCTCTGCCAACATTGAACGATGGCGCAGCGCGCGAAATCTTTGAAACATCGAACGCGGCAAGCGACGCATTGAACCGTCACCTCACGGGCGACAGCTCGGGAGTATGGGGACAGTTTGTCCTGCGCGGTGCGGATCAAGATGCTCTATCGCAAACAGCGGGCGGCTATGAAAGCGATCAGACGATCTTCACCCTCGGTGGTGATTTCATGTTCGGAGAATACGGCCGGATTGGTCTGCTCGCCAGCTATGCCGATATTCAGAACGACAATCTCAACGGTGCAGCTGTTGGCGGCCAGACCGATGTCGAGAGCCTCAAATTGGGCGTCTATGTCGCGACCAATTTCGCTGATCGCGGCTTCATCAACGGTGAAATCGGTTATCTGACAGGTGAAATTGAAGACGCCCGCAACGGCGTTCTTGGCCCGATCAGCTCGGCCTATGATTTCAACGGTTTCACATACAGTGCCGCCGTCGGATTTGATCTGTTGCCGAATGAGAAGTTTGCTCTGACCCCATCGCTGGGCATCAATGGCGCTTCGCTTAGCTTTGACGATGCGGTTGAAGTTGGCGGCTTTGGCCTTGGCGTGGCGCGAGATGATACAAATTTCACTGAACTGCGCGGCAGTGTCGAGCTTTCCGGTGAATTGTCAGACCGTTTCACTGGTTTTGTTCAAGGGACCGTGGTGCAGGATCTGGGCGATGACAGCCGCACTTTTGCTCTCACGTCGAGCGAACTCGGTGCGTTCACCATTGCCTCACCAAATCGCGAGCAAACCCGCTTTGAATTGGGTGCAGGCGCGAGTGTGGATGTGTCGGATAACTTCGCGATCGAAGTCGGTTACCTCGGCGATTTTGCCGATGGCTACGACGCCCATTCGGGTCGCATCACCGCGCGCTTTGTTTTCTAAGCTGCGGTAGATCCCGAATGCGAAAGGGGACCGGCCATACCAATGGCCGGTCCCCTTTTTCGTTGTCAGGAACGCCTAAACGGCCCCGATAAACCGCGCAGATGGGTGCCGAGTGAGCAGCGCGTCGAGCCATGCTGGTTGCTGATCTTTGGCAACGACTGCCACAATGCAGCCGCCAAACCCGCCGCCAGTTAAACGCGCCCCGTCTGCACCCAAATTCACCGCATCTGCCACCAGGGCATCAATCGCGGGCAGAGACATTTCAAAATCGTCGCGCATTGAAGCGTGGCTGGCGTTCATCGCCGCGCCCAGCGCTGCAATATCGCCCGATTTCAGCGCGTCTACTGCGTCCAGAACCCGCCGGTGTTCAGTGGCGCAGTGGAGCGCGCGCCTGCGGTAGGGTTCATCCAGATCCGAGCCTGCGATATCGGCCGGGTCGAGTGCGCACAGATCATCTGTGCCGAAATACGCCTTTGCCGCGTCGCATTCCACTTTCAGCGCGCCGTAGCGCCCATCGGTCAATTTGCGCGTCAGGCCGGAGTGAATGACCACGAGGGCGTGGTCTTTGGGCAGGTCGACGATGGAGTGGGATAGCGTCTTGGTGTCCAGGGCCATGGCTGTGCCGGGTTTGGCCAAGGATACCGCCATCTGATCCATGATCCCGCACGGCACGCCCATAAATTCGTTTTCAACCGCGCGTGCCTCAACCGCGATTTGTGTGTCGGATATATCCGCGCCCTTCGCGGTGCGCGCCGCCTTCAAAATGGCCACGATCAATGCTGCGGAGGAAGAAAGGCCGGAGCCCTGCGGTATAGTAGACCGGATCCCGATATCCGCTCCGCCAGCGATCAGACCGAGCGTATGGGCCCGCTGAACCGCGCCGAGCGCGGGATCGGACCAATGGCCAGATGCTGCCTCATCCAAACTGCGCGCCGCGACATCATCATACTCATTGGCGGCAATCGTGACTGTGTGGTCACTGCGCGGGGTTAGGTCAGCCTCCAACCCAATAGACAGTGCCGCAGGCAGAACCGTTCCGCCATTGTAATCAATATGTTCGCCGATCAAATTGACACGCCCGGGCGCAGCGGCGCTGAATGTTTTATCCGACATTGCGCAGCGCCTTTGCCGCCGTTTCTGGCATGACATCGACGGTAAACACGCCGGTGTGCTGTTCCACCGAGGCGAGATATTTCACGCGGCCCGGCGCGCGCAACAGCGGGTAGAATTGAACGGTGAAATGGTATCCATCGGAGCCTGCATTGGGCGCGGCGTGGAACGCCATCATCGTCGCGGCAGGCTGTTGGAACAATGCGTCATAGCGGCGGGTTACTTCGCCCAGCATTTCGGCAAGGCCTTCCAGCTCCTCATTGGTGCAATCCCAAGGCCCCGAACGGCGCGCGCGTGGGGCAATCCAAACCTCAAAGGGGAAACGCGCAAATCGCGGGACGAAAGCGGCGATCCCGCCAGCCTCAGCCAATCCGTAATCGGGCATCGCAGCGGTGATTTCGCGCGCCAGATCATACCCTCCGGCAAAGGCATCTGCGGCGCGCTGTTGAACCAGAGGTACTCGTTCAAACCCATAAATCTGTCCGTGCGGATGGTGCAGGGTGACGCCGACTTCATCGCCGCGGTTCTCAAACGGCAGGACATATTGGCACCCGGCTGCGAACAAAGCCTCGTACCGATCAATCAACGCCGCGATCAGGACTTGCCGCCGGTCCCCGCCGATAGAGTGGAGATTGCCAGACGCTGCCGGATCATAGACCACGACGTCACATGCCCCGCGCGCAGGCTCTGTGCCGATGCCCGGCAGCTGCACCGCATCCTGTGCCGATGGGTGAAAAGCGGCGAATTTGTTTTCAAAAACGACCAGTTCGAAATCGGCAAAAGGTATCTCTGTCTCCGGTCCGCCGTCCACGCTCGGCGCAAGCGGATCGTCAGCGGTGGAGGGTTTGAACGTGCGGTTTTGCCGGTGCGCGGCATAGACATTCCATTCATCGCGCAGCGGATGATGGCGCAGCTCGCCTCCTTGCGCCAGATCATCGGCGGTTTGCGGCATAGGCGCCAAATCATGCGCCCCGCGACCATACAGCCGCAACATCCGACCATCGGCTTTCATGAAGTCTCGGCGGTGGACCGGCACCGCGCCAACCGTCTGGGAAAGAGTGATCAGTTTGTCCAAGGGTCTATCCCGTTTGTTCGAGGTGATAGAATACGCATGTGTCCGGGAACATCAGCGGCGGCTGGATACCATAGCCCATCAACGCCGCGCCGGTGAACACCGCGCCTTCGCCCATCAAATCGGCTGCATCAACAATCGAAGGCGCGCTGATCGAAGGATTGTGCTGAGGCCAGACCATTCGCACCCGGTATTCAAGCGCTGGGTCTAGACCAGCAAATTTGATGCGGCGGGGATGTGAGGCGGCCCCTTCTGCCAGCTTTGCATAGGAAAACAGCGCCTCGCGCTGTTCGCGCGCAACACAGCCAATGACGTTGGTCTCTGGCACAGAATCCAATCGCAAAAACCGGCCATGATGGATCAGTTCGCGGTGCTGTTTATGCAGCGCAATTCCAGCTTTTAAGATGGCCAGATCGGATGCGCTTTCCCGCCTTAGGTCAAGCTCCATACCCATATGTCCGAAAACCGCCGATGCGACGCGGAATGCCATAGAGAATTTGCGACCCGTGATATGGCAAGTCTTTGGCCCGACATGATTGCCCAGCACGCGCAACGGGAAAAAATGCGATGCCCCGCGCATGATCGCGTGGCGTGCGCGGGCATCGTTGTTGTCCGATGTCCAGATTCGGTCTGTGCGGTGCAAAATGCCAAAATCGGCGCGCGCTCCGCCCGATGAACAGCTCTCGATCTCCAGCTTTGGATGCGTATCGCGCAATTTCTGGAGCAATGAATAGACCGCGCGTGTTTGGCTATGCATCACGGCCCGGCCACCGCCGCCGCCTCCGCTGGCCGGGTGATGCGTGTCGCGGTTCATATCCCATTTGATGTAGTCGATGCCGTATTCAGCGATCAAAGCATCCATCTTTTCAAACAGGTAGTCGGTCACTTCGGGCCGGGTCAGGTCAAGCGTCAATTGCCCGCGTGATGGGATTGTCTCAACACCGTCTATGCCGAGCACCCAGTCGGGATGCGCGCGGTAGAGGTCGCTGTCGGGATTGACCATTTCGGGTTCAAACCACAGGCCAAATTCCATGCCGAGCTCTTTAACCCGGTTCACGACCGGGTGCAGCCCGTTTGGATAAATGTCTGGCGATACCCACCAATCGCCCAGGCCCGCGGCGTCATGACGTCTGCCGCCAAACCAGCCATCGTCTAGCACAAAACGCTCTGCGCCCACCGATGCTGCGACTTCGGCAAGCTCTATCAGCGTGTCTTCGTGATGGAGGAAATAGACCGCTTCCCACGTGTTGTAATGCACCGGGCGGGGCTTTGACGCGGTGCGGCTATCCAAGATTTGCGCAGAAAGATGATCGTGAAAGGCCTGCGATGCGCCGTTCAGTCCATTGTGCGAGAATGCGATCAGGAAATCGGGCGAGCAATACTCATCGCCAGCCCCCAGCGCGATCTCTCCGGGAAAGAACATCTCGCCCATCTGAACAAAGCCGCGCCCATCGCTGTGGCGGTCGATCCGCATGCGGTGATTGCCGCTCCATGCGAGGTGGAATGCGGCCGCAAGACCAGCGTTTTCGGTTGTATCTGCGGCGGCCAGAATACCGCCGGGAAACACATCATGGCTGGTGCGCCCCGCTTTGTTTTCGCGCAGTATGCTCCCCTGAAATGCGGACACGTCTTCGATGTGAAATTCGCCGGCCCAGCGGCCCGTGAAGCTCAAGAACCGGCTCAGCTGAGCATCGAAAGGCAGGCACAGCGCAGCGCACCAATCGAGGGAAAATGCCTCTTTGCGGGTGTTCTTGATGGCGGTGTTTGCGGTCAGCAACCCTGTAGCGGGGTCAATCGCGAAACTGTGCCGCGCCTCTATGCCCACATTGGTGTCGGCGCAGTGGATCACCACCGAACCCTCCGCCGGCGTTTCGACCGATTTCACGCGCAGATCGGTCGCCCAATCCCGGCCCGAACGTTGCCCGACTAGCCCGGATGGACCAGAAATGCCGGTGCCAATTTCATGCAGCAATGAGCCATCCAGCGGAGCAGCCGGCCCGCCCGGCGCATGTTGGCGCGTGGAAAGCAGCGCCAATTCAGCCGCCGACGCGCCGGGCAAATCAGGGCCCGCATACAGAATCCGCGCGCGCTGCCTCGGCTCAGCGTCCAGCGCCAGCAAGGTGCCGCCCGCCCGAATGGCAATATGGCGAGAAGTATTGTCCGTCTGCTGCGTCATCGCCCATCGCCATGCGTCACCATTTGCGATAGGGCAATCCCAATCCGCCGGAGATGCGGAAACTGTAAGGGAAGAGAATGGATATCATACAGGTCGCGGTATTTCTGGCCATAACCGCTGGAATCGCCTTTGCCACATATATGCATTGCCGAGGCCAGCGCGGCGGAGTGGGTGACGAGAAAGACTACTTCCTCGCAAATGGCGGGCTCGCCTGGTATTTTGTTGCAGGTTCGATCACGCTGACCAATCTGTCGACCGATCAATTGGTCAGCATGAACGGCAATCAGATGCTGCTGGTGGCGTGGTGGGAATTTGCCGCGGTCTTTGGCCTGTTTATCTTAGCCTTTGTTTTTCTGCCGGTTTATTACAAAAACAACTGCACCACGACGACTGAATTGCTGCAAAAGAAATACGGCGATAAGCATATTCGGGCGCTCATCAGCCTGCTGTTTCTCGCCGGCAATCTGTTCATTTTCCTGCCCGCGATCCTTTATGGCGGGTCGAAGTTCTTTCTCTCGATGCTGGGATATGAAGAGGGAATCGAAAACCTCATGCTGCTTTCGGTTCTGCTCGCAGTGGTCGGCGCGGCCTATGCGATTTTTGGCGGCCTGCGCGCCGTTGCTGTGTCCGATACATATTCCGGTGTTCTGATCCTTGGCCTTGCGCTGCTGGTTGTGTTTCTTGCCTTACAGGCGGTCGATTTCGACCTCAGCGGCATTCCCGCCGAGCGTCTGACATTGGTGGGTGACAACGATTCCGACATTCCGTGGCACACGCTGCTGACCGGGATGATCTTTATCCAGACATTCTATTGGTCAACCAACCAAACGATCACACAGCGTGCGATGGCCTCTCCCACCGTGAAAGAGGCGCAAAAGGGTGTCATGGCAGCAGCCGGCATCCGATTGTTGATCGTGCCGCTGATCGTGGTGGTGCCGGGCATTGTGTCGTACAAATTGTTTGGCGACGTTCCGCAAGACGGGGCCTATGGCAAAATGGTCGCCGAAGTGCTCCCACTGTGGCTTTCGGGCGCTTTTGCTGCGGCTTTGTTCGCCGCTGCGATCACGACCTTTAACTCAATCCTCAACGCGTCGGCGGCGCTCTATGTGTGCGACATGCACGAGGCGTATGTTGGCGATGTAAAGAATGTCGGGCGTTTGGGTGCGATCGTGTCGATTGTAATGAGCGTTCTGGCGCTGGCTTTGGTGCCGTTCTTCGCCAGTCAGGAAAGCCTGATCAACACCGTTCAGCAGCTCTACGGATTGCTATCCATGCCGATCCTGTCGGCGTTTATCGTCGGGCTGGCATTCCGCAATGTGAAGGCTGCGGCGTCGATGGTGGGCGTGGTAACAGGCGTGGCATTCTACGCCGCTTGGAGCATGTGGTTGCAGCCAGCGCACTACATCCATGGGATGGCGGCAACGCTGATCGTGTCGGTCGCGGTGTCGCTGATCGTCAACCGTATGGTGTTCGGTCAAAGCGCTGAGTTTGCCCTTCGAGACGGTGATTCGTCCCTTGAAGAAGTCCTCGAAGCGGCCCTTGAATCGACCGAAAAATCGGCGTAATTACTCGCGCTGTTTCTGAATATCCTTGGTGCGCGCATCGACCATGCGGAATGCGGTAAACGCCGCGACCTTTTCGTCGGTGCGCCCCTCATGGCCCAGCAACCAGAGCTGTTCGTAGAACCAATAGATTCCAGCAAACCCGTTGATCGCTTTGATTGTCTGAAACCGTTTTAGGAAACTCAGCCAACCGGGGATCACGTCGAGATTGTCTTCATACCGGGGCAGGCTCTCGCGCCCGTCGATCAATTGTTTGGGCGCATCGGTGATCAGGCACATCGGACGGCCCAATCCGATCACATCGGCTGCCCTGGAATCGAGCGCCTGTTCCATCGCCGCCCGGCTGCGGAAACCGCCGGTTACCATCAGCGGCACGTTCACTTCTGCCTGCATTGCCTGCGCAAAATCAACGAAATAGGCCTCACGCGCGGCGGTGGATGGGGCGACGTTCTGCGCCTCTTCGGCTTCCATCCCTTCGACGCCCATCAATTTGGGCTGTTCATAGGTTCCGCCAGAGATTTCGATCAGATCGACACTGTCTTCCTCCAGCCATTTGACCACTTTGAGGCTGTCTTCGAAATCGAAGCCGCCTTTTTGGAAATCCGCGCTGTTGAGTTTGACTGAGATCGGGAATTTCGGCCCGACAGCGGCGCGCACGGCGGTAACAATCTCGCGCAAGAAGCGCGCCCGGTTTTCAAGCGACCCGCCATATTCATCGGTCCGCAGGTTCACCCGCGGCGATAGGAATTGCGAGATGAGATATCCGTGTGCCCCGTGCACCTGCACGCCGGTAAAACCTGCATCCTGGAAAGCCTTCGCTGCAATCGCCCAACGCTCAACAAGGTCGGCGATCTCATCGGTGGATAGGGGCGAGGGCTTGGCAAATTGACCGCCGGGCAGGGCCAGTGTCACGTCGGACGATGATTTTGGCGCAGCGTTGACCATTTTCTGCGTCTGACGGCCACCATGGCTAATTTGGGCCCACAGATGGTTGCCGCCGCGCGTTCCCGCCTCAGCCCAGCTTTTAAGGCGTGCGGCCATATCGGCATCGGGTTTGCGGTCGACAATGACATTGCCGGGCCGTTCCAGATGGTCCTTATCAACGATCACATTGCCGGTGAGAAGCATGCCCGATCCGCCATCGGACCAAAGGCCGTAAAGCCGCTCCAGTTCAGGCGTGGGCCGGCCATCGGGTGTGGCGAGCCCTTCGGTCATCGCCGCCTTTGCAATGCGATTGGGCAGGGTGGCGCCGCAGGGCAGTTTAAGCGGTGTGCTGAGCATGGATGTTCTCCCAAACAGTTGTATTTTGCAACTGTTCTAACCGGAGTATGAGCAATGCTCAAGGGAGCGTTTCGGACACAAAGGCCGCAAGAGCGAGGAATTCGCGTGCCGCCGGACACAAGAACTCTTTCTAGATTTTAGGTAGCCCCGGCGCTTGCGCTTGGGATTTATCGGGCCTCAACCATTTTGCGAAATAATGTGTGTCTCGTTGAGGTTTGTTGATGAGTTGTCAAGCTCAACAGTGTAGACTTCAGCACAAAACGTGCTAAAGTTACTTTGCTCAATATAGTGTGAAAACAAGGGAATAGTCAAAGTGAAATTTGTAATACCGTTTGCTGCGATGGCTTTAGTTGCATCACCAGCGATTGCTCAAGAGAAGCCTGTGTTTGATTTTGCAGGGTTCGATACTGAGACTGCTGTGGCTAATCCGTCGTTCGGTAGGGGCTGTGATGTTGACAGGGATGAACCAGGAAAGACCGCTTGTAGTGCTTGGAACATGCGACTTGGCGATGGCAGCGCGAAAATCGTTATGGTCAATCTATACGAGGGCAAACTCTCAAGCGCTCTTGGTATCCTAGACCGCAATCAGTTTCTCAGCGTCCTGAGCGCCTTCACGGCAAAATACGGCTCACCTGATCGCACTGAGACCAGAGTTTGGCGGAACGGTGCAGGAGCGAGCTTGGACAATGAAGTCTTTATCTGGGAGTTCCAAGGCGGCGAGCTTGAACTGGAATCAATAGGAAGCCGTATCAGGGACTCCAGCTTTCAGTTTTTCCACACTACCAACAGGGCGCCAACGGAAGCGCCACCCGTGAACTTCTAAAATTGGTTTTGGGATCTGAGTTGAGGAACTCTTTAGGGAAGGGGAGCCGCTAGGCTCGCGCTCTTGCTATCAATCCGACCGCGCCATTGAAAAGACTTGGTGCCACTCGGCTGAATCACCAACCAAAGTGGCGAATCATAATCTTTGATAAACTGGCGCTCACTCGTTGGTTCCGGAGACTCAATAGCTTTTGCAAAAGAGGTCATGGCGGGGTCTCCAAAGCGGGGTTGTGTCCCCAAAGTGTGTCCCCAAGACATCACCAACCAAACCCCTCAAGCCAAGCTTCTGAAAAAACCATTTGTTTTGAGGGTTTTGGATGGTGCCGGCTGCACGATTCGAACGCGCGGCCTGATGATTACAAATCAACTGCTCTACCAACTGAGCTAAGCCGGCCCATTTTTGCCTGCGCTATCGCAAGCGAAATGCCCGCTAGCCGCAAAGGGGGGCGCTTGTCCAGAGCACATTTTCGTCGCCAGCTATGTTGTTTGGCCGATTGCGCTTTGCATTTTGTCGATCAAGCGGGCTCAACCCGCGTTTCGGCCTTGAAATTGGACCACGCCAAGATACATCTTTGTGCAGACTTAAAGGGTGGGTAATGGACGACAATCTGCACAAACAAATGGTTTTCGAAGAGAATCGGAGATCGAAAGGCGTGGCGTACCTCCTGTGGCTTTTCACAGGGTGGTTCGGCGGGCACCGCTTTTACGCTGGCAAGACGAAGTCGGCCGCTGTTCAGCTCGTCTTGACTCTGACCGGTATTGGCTTCCTCGTCACATTCTTTTGGTGGCTTGCGGACAGCATCCTCATTCCGGGCATGATCAATGAGAGCAATTTTGAGACGTTGGAGATGATCCGCGGCGGTCCAATGGATGCCCGCCCAGAGGGGGAGCCGCCGATCCCATCAACACCTCAGCTAGATCACAAACGCGAAGCCATGCTCAATGAATTGCGCAGCACCGGGTATAAAAAAGAGCGCCGCGACCCTACGAACCTCTATTGATCGGCAAGAGGTCAAAGCGCCCCGAACGTCCACCCTTCGGTCCACGCAATCTCCGCCGTTAGAAAGCGCGGGTTCCAGCGCCTCTCTTCCCCAGACGCTTTGCGCATCCATGCAGCGGTCAACAGCGCGTCGGACGAATGGTCATCAATCTCGCCATATTCGCGCACGGGCGGGCTTTCCAACGCCTCAAGCGCGACGTTCAAATCCGCATATGTGAGCAATTTGGTGCGCGACCCGCTTAGCGCGGCGGCCTCTTTCGACGCGAGACCGGTGTAAATCTCAACAAGCATAGACCCGCCCTGAACCGTGCGGCGGTCAGGCACGGGGTCCATCGGCCACACGGGCAAATGTCCGCGCAATTGGTGGAGCATGCGCATCCCGGTTAACGAGCTTTTGCCAACTTGCGCCGCACCGACGAGGTTAAAATTGCTCACGGGTCTGCATTTCTGGCGGCGCTGAGCGGTTTCGGCCTCGCGAAAACGGCCTTCTTTGGTGATCGCTCCAGGCAGCAGAAATTGCGTGCCCTCATTGTCTTTGCCGTGCCTGAAATAGCGCGATGCCTCTGGGTGCATCACAAAACTGTGCGCGCCCAAATGGTCGTCATCGGCGCAGATTTCGTCGATCATCGCCCACAATTTCTTTGCATGGGTCGGGCTGGCGTCCCATCCGGGGAAGAACGCGCCTGCATCGTTGAACGGCAGGGAGATGCCAAGGTCCACGCCCACCAAAGTGTTTGCGGGCAGATCGTCGCGCAGCAGGCCCATCACCTCGGTGCGTGACCAGCCTCCGTTTGGCGCTTTGACAAGGACGGGAGGGCCGCCGTCGGCTTCTGCAATCGACAGCGCAATGCCCCTATGCCGCTCGCCCTTGGCCCCCGACCAATCAATGGCGAGGAAATGGTCGAATTTCCGCATCAGGATTTCGCTTCCCGCAATTTGTCCCAATAGGCGATCCGTTCGCGCACTTTGCGTTCAAACCCGCGTTCGACCGGCTCATAGAATGTCATTGGTTCCATCCCATCGGGCCAGTAATTGTCTCCGGAAAACCCTTCCTCGGAATTGTGATCATAGGCGTAGCCTTCGCCGTATCCGATGTCTTTCATCAGCTTGGTCGGAGCGTTGAGGATGTTTGCGGGCGGCATCAGGCTGCCGGTTTCACGCGCGGCTTTGAACGACGCCTTTTGCGCGGCATAGGCGGCGTTGGATTTGGGAGCGGTGGCAAGGTAGAGGCAGGCCTGAACAATCGCCAATTCCCCTTCGGGGCTGCCGAGAAATTCGTAAGCGTCTTTGGCAGCAAGACACTGCGTCAGCGCCTGCGGATCGGCAAGGCCGATGTCCTCGGATGCAAATCGGACAAGGCGGCGCAGGACATACAGCGGTTCTTCGCCCGCGGTCAGCATCCGGGCCATGTAATAAAGCGCGGCTTGCGGATCGGAGCCGCGCAAGCTTTTGTGCAGCGCGCTGATCAAATTGTAATGTCCGTCGCGGTCTTTGTCATAGACCGCAACGCGCCGCTGCAGGAACGCTCCCAAGGCCGCCGGATCAAGCGGTTCGGGCAGTTTCGCATTGTAGAGCGTTTCCGCCTGACCCAGCAGGAACCGCCCATCGCCGTCCGCGCTGGCGATTAATGCGGCGCGGGCATCCGTTGTCAGGGGCAGGGGGCCTTGGAGTGTTTCGGCGCGGGCGAGCAGCGCCTCCAGCGCCTCATGGCTAAGCCGTTCTAGGATCAAGACCTGCGCGCGGCTTAACAAGGCGGCGTTGAGGGCGAAGCTGGGGTTTTCGGTGGTCGCGCCAACCAGTGTCACCGTTCCGCGTTCAACGAAGGGGAGAAACCCGTCCTGCTGCGCGCGGTTGAATCGGTGGATCTCGTCGACAAACAACAGCGTTTTTTGCCCTGCGCCTGCCATTTTATCCGCCTCGGCAAAGGCTTTTTTGAGGTCGGCGACACCAGAAAACACCGCGCTGATCGAAACGAAACGCATACCCACGCTGGCCGCAAGCAACCGGGCAATGCTGGTTTTGCCGGTGCCGGGCGGTCCCCAAAGGATCATGCTGGCCAATTTGCCCGCCGCAACCATTCGCCCAATCGCGCCAGCCGGGCCGGTAAGGTGCTCTTGCCCGATCACTTCGGAGAGGTCGCGCGGGCGCAATTGGTCGGCAAGCGGTGCCCAGTCGCTATCCGCGCCCGGTTCGCCTGCTGCTTCTGCGCTCAATTGCGCGGCATCATCTCCAAATAGGTCTGCCATTCGTCGATGGAGATAGCTCGCTCGTCCAAAATTACCATTCGCCTCTTGTGGATTAGATTTAAAGATATATCTTTGACCTATCGAAGATATGATAAGAATATCTTCAAGGGACTGATCGAAACAGTCACGATCACAGGAGAACCGCCATGACTTGGCAAAAGAATCGCAAATTTTCCCGCCGCCACGGCTGGGACAAAATGGGCCCAATGATCGCCATGATGGCGGCGTCGGGCAATTGGAACGCAGATTGGGACACTGATTGGAGCGACAGCAGACGCGGCCGCATGGGCGGCGGAGGCGGCGGGCGAAAACGCCGCGGGCGGATGTTTGGCGCTGGCGAATTGCGGCTCGCTCTGCTTGCTCTGATCGCGCAGGAAGAACGGCACGGCTATGAATTGATCAAGGCCATCGAAGAGATGACCGGCGGCGATTATGCGCCAAGCCCTGGCGCGGTTTATCCGACGCTGCAAATGCTCGCGGATGAGGGCAAGATCACCGAAGCTAAGTCAAAGGATGCCAAGAAACCATTTAAGGCAACCGAAGATGGCAGCGCCGAGCTGGAAGAGCGCAAGGACGAAGTTGATGCTTTGATGGGCCGATTGGGCCAGCACGGTGAGCGCGCTGAAAAGGTGAAATCGCCCGACCTGTTCCGCGCCATGGGCAATCTTGCCACTGTCCTCAAAAACCGCGCCCGCAGCGGAAAGCTGGACAAGAATGCGATGGACGAAATCGTCGATATCATAGACGAGGTCGCCAAGCGAATTGAGCGGCTCTGAACCAAACCGATAAGGGGGCGGGTCTTTCGCCAAGGCCCGCCCCCTTTTGCGTGCCGCTTGCTCAACGCCTCATGTTCTGACACGTTCGGCCCATGAAAGACGGGTCGCGCCGCATCAGGGACGGGAAAAATGAGCACAATTGTTGGAGAGACAAAGACGCCGTGGCACCTTTGGGTGGTTGGCGTCGTTAGCCTGCTTTGGAATTTTGGCGGTGTTTACAGCTACACAATGACTGAGCTGGGCAAGCTGGATGGAATGGGCTTTGGGCCGGCCGAGCTCGAGTATTTCTATGGATTCCCGTCATGGGCGGTGGCGACATGGGCGCTTGGCGTGTGGGGATCATTCTTGGGTTCGGCGGCGCTTTTGCTGCGGTCCAAATGGTCGATTTGGCTCTTTGGCATTTCGATCGTCGGCCTGCTTGGCACAACCTATTATCAACGCGTGGCCAGCACTCTGCCTGAAAGCATGCAGACAACGGGTCAGGACCTGTTTGCTGTTGCGATTTGGGTGATAACTTTCGCGCTGTTCTTTTACGCCAGCCGGATGAAGCGTTCAGGCGTCTTGAAGTAAAGTGTATGGGGGCCGTGCGGCGACGATTCCGTGCGGCTCACTACGCTGCGTTTTCGGCCTCTTGTAAAGCGTGCCGGTCTTCAACAAGGCGGATGTAAATGTCTGCCACAACCTGATTGATCGCTTCCCAGCTGTATTCCAGGCTGCGCGCTTCGCCAGCTTGGCCATGGGCCATGCGCAATGCAGGGTCCGTGCAATAGGGCGCGATTGCCTCGGCAAGGCCTGCACTGTCGGGCGCGGCATTGGCGCCTTTGCCAGTTAGCGGGATCAACCGTCCTGTCGTGCCATCTGTGACGAGGCTGGATGCGCCCGTTGCTCCCGCCGCTACAACCGGAAGACCGCAGGCCATCGCCTCTAACGTCACATTGCCGAAAGTCTCTGTAATCGATGGGTTGAAGAACACATCGCCGCTGGCGAGAGCCTGTCCCAGATCTGCGCCTGTTTTGTAGCCTGCGAATATGCCGCCGGGCAGGGCATCTTCGAACCATCCGCGCGCCGGGCCGTCACCAATCACCAACACTTTGTGCGGCACCTGGCGCTTGCGCAATTGGACGATGGTTTCGGCAAAGACATCAAGGCCTTTTTCCATCACCAACCGGCCAAGGAAAACCACCGCCACCTCATCATCGGCAATACCCAAAGAGCGGCGCCATGCCATGTCGCGGCGCTCGCTGGAAAACACCGTGCGATCAACGCCGCGAGTCCAAAGGCCAATATCGTCATGCATATCATTGGCCAGCAATTCGTCGATCATGCTTTGCGACGGCGCAACCAAAGCATCGCAGCGATTGTAGAACCGGCGCAAAATGCGCACCACCAGCGGCTCTAGAAATGCCAGCTTGTAATAGCGCGGATAGGTTTCAAACCGCGTGTGAACCGATGAGAGCACCGGAATGTCATGTTCTTGAGCCCATTTGAGAGCGGCATGACCTGATGGGTCAGGTGACGACAAATGGACAATGTTGGGTTTGAATTTTTCCAGATCGCGCCGAACTTTGGCGCCGAGATGCGTGGGCATACGGTATTCGCCGCGCCCTTTCACTGGCATCCGCACATTGGGGACGCTGATAAGGTCGCCGGTTGGCGCGAAGTCGGGTTCGTCCGTTGTGGGTGAATAGACGCGCACTGCTGCGCCTTTAGCCAAGAGTGAGCCAACCAGACGGTTCAGCGCCTGATTCGCCCCATCTCGGGTGTAATTATAATTGCCACTAAACAGGGCGATGCGAAGATCGGATGTTTCCATTGCCAGCGCTTTTAAGCGACCCCGCCTGAGAATGCGAGTGGTGGATTGATATCATGGGATAAGAATTCGGGCTCGTTCATTGACATGCCAGGTGCCGGGACTAGAGACGCTCCCGGGCCACGCGGTCCCAACGCCGCGCGAGCTCTCTGTAAGGAGAGAATACATGACTGAACTACCTGTACCGGCGCTCAAACCTGCGCGTCCGCAATTTTCATCCGGCCCAACTGTAAAGTTCCCCGGATGGTCCCTCGACAAATTACAAACCGAATCGCTTGGGCGTTCGCACCGTTCTGCGCTGGCCAAAGGTCGCCTGAAATATGCGATTGACCTGACGCGTGAGCTGCTCGGTGTTCCTGACGATTATCTTGTAGGCATTATGCCAGCATCGGACACCGGCGCTCTCGAAGCGGCGATGTGGACCATGCTTGATCCCGCGCGCCCGGCAACGGTCGCGGCGTGGGAAAGCTTTGGCAATGTGTGGATTCAAGATGCGGTCAAGCAGTTGAAGCTGCCGAACCTCACGACGCTTTCTGCTGATTATGGTGAAATCCCTGATCTGGCCTCGATCCCGCAAGACAATGACGTGGTGTTCACATGGAACGGCACGACATCGGGCGCGATGATCCCCAACACCGACTGGCTTGAGCCGGGCCGCGAAGGGATCACTATCAACGACGCGACCAGCGCCATTTTCGCAATGGAAATGGACTGGGCAAAGCTTGATGCGACCACGTTCAGCTGGCAAAAAGTGATGGGCTCAGAAGCTCAGCACGGCATGCTGATCCTGTCACCCAAAGCGGTGGAGCGGATTGAAAGCTACGATCCGTCTTGGCCGTTGCCAAAGCTCTTCCGCATTAAGAAGGGCGACAAAATCAACAAAGGCATCTTCGAAGGCGCGACCATCAACACGCCGTCGTTGCTGGCCACTGAAGATTACATCGCCGCGTTGGAATGGGCGAAGTCCCTTGGCGGGCGTCAGGCCATGTTTGACCGCGCCAACGCCAATGCGGACACGATCAAGGACTGGATCGAGGCGACACCGTGGCTGCGCAATATGGTCCGCGATCCGGCTCAGCGTACAAACACCGGCGTTTGCATGATGTTTCAGGGCGAATGGTACGATGGCCTTTCCCCCGAAGATCAGGCCGCTGTTCCGAAGAAAATCGTCAAAATGCTCGAAGAGCGCGATGTCGGTTATGACTTCAACGGCTACCGCGATGCCCCGCCTTCGCTGCGCGTATGGTGCGGCGGCACGGTTGAACAAGAAGACGTCAAACGCCTCCTGCCGTGGATCGAATGGGCGTACGAAACCGTCAAGAACGGCTGATTTTTTAAGCTGGCGGCCTGCGTGGTCAGGCCGCCGCTTCCTCCCCAATATTGAGCAGCTGACGCCCGCGACTTCGCGTCTGGCTGACATGTAAGGAAATTCCTATGACCAAACCCAAAGTACTTATTTCCGATAAGATGGACCCCAACGCAGCGCGCATTTTCGAAGAGCGCGGATGCGATGTTGATGTGATCACCGGCGAAAATGCCGAAGAACTCGCCGCGCGCATTGGCGAATATCAAGGGCTTGCGATCCGCAGCTCGACCACGGTTACGCCCGCCATCCTTGATGCGGCGACCAATTTGAAAGTGATCGGCCGCGCGGGCATCGGCGTCGACAATGTCGACATCCCCTATGCCAGCGGAAAAGGCGTGGTTGTGATGAACACGCCGTTCGGCAATTCGATCACCACCGCCGAACACGCGATTGCGATGACGATGGCGGTTGCCCGGATGATCCCGGCGGCCAACGCGCGGACGCAAGCCGGTGAATGGCCCAAGAAAGACTTTATGGGCGTCGAAGTCACCGGCAAGACCGTCGGCCTGATCGGCGCGGGCAATATCGGTTCGATCTTCGCCAGCCGCGCTCAGGGGCTAAAGATGAAAGTGATCGCCTATGATCCCTTCCTTACCGAAGACCGCGCCGTGGAAATGGGCGTTGAAAAGGTCGATCTCGACACGCTGTTGTCGCGCGCCGACTTCGTCTCGCTTCACACGCCATTGACCGACGAAACGCGCAACATTTTGAGCCGCGAACGGTTGGAAAATGCGAAACCGGGCATTCGGATTGTAAACTGTGCGCGCGGCGGATTGATTGATGAGGCGGCTTTGAAAGACTGCCTTGAAAGCGGTCAGGTTGCAGGCGCAGCGTTGGATGTGTTTGCCGAGGAACCGGCGAAGGACAACGCTCTGTTTGGCGCGCCGAATTTCATCTGCACCCCGCACCTTGGCGCCTCGACCACAGAGGCTCAGGTCAATGTGGCGCTGCAAGTGGCCGAGCAGATGGCGGATTACCTCGTTAATGGCGGCGTGACCAACGCGCTCAATATGCCATCGCTGTCGGCTGAAGAAGCGCCGAAGCTTAAGCCTTACATGGCGCTGGCTGAAAAGCTGGGTTCGCTTGTCGGACAGCTTGCGCACGGCAGCCTCACCAAGATCAGCATTGAGCGTGAAGGCGCGGCGTCTGAGCTCAATGGTAAGCCGATCACCGGCGCGGTTCTGGCGGGCTTTATGCGCCGTTATTCCGACACGGTGAATATGGTCAACGCGCCCTATCTGGCGAAAGAGCGCGGCCTAGAGGTCAGCGAAATTCGCCAGACCCGCGACGGTGCCTACAACACGCTGATCCGCGTCTCTGTCGAAACCGATCAAGGCACGCGCTCGGTTGCTGGCACATTGTTCGGCAAAGAGGCGCCGCGTCTGGTCGAAATCTTCGGCATCGGCATCGAAGCCGATCTGGACGGTCATATGCTCTATGTGGTCAACGATGATAAGCCCGGCTTTATTGGCCGCATCGGGACATTGCTGGGCGCACAAGGCATCAACATCGGCACGTTCAACCTTGGCCGCCGCGACGCGGGCGGGGAGGCGGTGCTGCTGCTTTCGCTCGACGATGAACCGACCGCTGATCTCGTTACAGAGGCCGAACAGGTCGACGGCGTGAAAATGGTCAAAGCGCTCGCGTTTTAATCTTTCGCAGCCAACGGCCTTCCAATGGGCGGCCTGACCAGCCGACGCGCAGAGTGCCTGCGGTTCGTTGAGACGAACCGACATGGCATTGCGCGTCGGCGGTTGTCGAGGCGATCATTGTATTCTAGCGCGCACCAGACATGACAAAACCCTCCGATCTCTTGCCTGAAGGTCTTGAAGACCGCCTTCCCGCCTCTGCCGCGCGCATCACCGACACGATGCGCGCCTGCCTCGATGTGCTGGATGGCCATGGGTATGACCGGGTGCGTCCGCCGGTGCTGGAATTTGAACAATCGCTTGCGAGCCGGATGACGCCAGCGGGCGGCGGTGTCAGCACGCGCAAAATGTTCCGCTTTGTTGATCCGGTCAGCTTGCGGACACTCGCGCTGCGTTCGGATATCACGCCGCAGGTCGGCCGCATTGCTGCGACCAGCATGAAAGACGCGCTGCGGCCCCTGCGGCTCGCCTATTGCGGTGACACCGCGCTTATCAAAGCCAGCCAGCTCGACCCGGCGCGCGAACGTCTGCAATTGGGCGGGGAATTGATCGGAGCCGACACGGTTGCCGCGGCGAGCGAGATTGTCACGCTGGCGATAAACGCACTGAAGGCAGCAGGTCTGACTAGGATTTCTGTCGATTTCACCTTGCCTGACTTGCTCGACACATTGACCGCTGAAGACACGTCGATGGACGCGGATACGGTCGAAGCGATCCGAAAAGAGCTCGACACCAAAGATGCCGGCGGATTGAAGGCGGTTGGCGGCGAAGCCTATCTCCCGCTGCTTTACGCAACGGGCCCATTCCCCGATGCGCTTGCGAAATTGCGCGAATTGGATGCAGGCGGCGCTTTGGCGACCCGTCTTGATGGGCTTGAAGCGATTGCGGCAAGCGTCGGCGATGCGGCCCGGATCACGCTGGACCCGACTGAACGCTATGGTTTCGAATACCAAAGCTGGTTCGGCTTTACGATTTACGCAGAGGGGCTGCGCGGCGCGGCCGGACGCGGCGGCACATATCGGATCGGCGGCAGCGATGAGGCCGCGACGGGCTTCACGCTCTACATCGACCGCGTTGCTGAGGTTTCGCAAATCCACCAGCCGCCGCGCTGGAGCATTTATCTGGCGTTCGGACACGATCCAGAAGCGGCGAAAACCGCACGGGTTCAGGGACACCGGGTGATCGCGCAGCTTTCCAATGATGAAGACCCGCGCGCAATGGGATGCACCCACATTATGAATGCAGGCGATGTTAAGCCGCTCTAAATGCGGCGAAACATGGCGTCCATCGATCGAAGCGGGTCGAGGCATCCAAGCTTAACCCAGCCGCCTGACTCCATTTTCATCATCAAGCTGTTATTCACGATCAAAAGCCTATAGCCTGCCCATCGATCTGATTTCGATCACTTAATGGGGGCGTTTATGAACCGGACACGATCATCACTTTTGGCCGGCGTTGGGTTTTCCTGCGCGGCGCTTTTTGCGGCTGCACCAACCGCTGCTTTGGCCAGCGTTGATGATTACACCGTCGGGGGCAATTCCACCGTGCAAATCAATTTGGAGCTCTGCTCGGCTGAAACGCAGCTTGCGGTTCAAGGTGATGGAACAACCGATCTCGACTTTGTGGTTTCAAACGCTTCTGGTTCGCCTGTCTTTTCCGATCAAGGGATCGACGACTACCTGAGCGCCGTGGTCGAAAAGACCGGCAATGGTTGCAGCACATTCAATCTGGCCGTCTCCAACTTGGGCGATGAGGGCAATGATTTTCAGGTGATCCTGGAGCCGATCACGGAAAGCTCTACCCGGGTCGAGAAACACATCATCCAGGGCAACCAAACCCAAACAATTGACTTCAAGGCGTGCGGCACATCCGCGCAATTGTCGGCACGCGGCGATGGGGACACCGATCTCGATTTTGTCGTCCGCAATTCCGATGGTGCGGTGGTGCATGAGAACGACGACCTTGCAGACGGCACCGCAGCAACATTGGCCGGATTGCTGTCCGACTGCGAAACCTTTGAAATGGACGTCAGCAATTTGGGCGAGGTCTACAATGCGTTGTTGGTGATGGTCACGCCTGATGGGGCGGACCCTGCGCCATTCTCAGGCACCGCGCCAAGCACGAGCCTTGCCAGCGGCCTTTCCGGCACATCCGCGGTCGCTGAAACAGAAGGGCCCGGCCAATACCGCGCGGAAGCGAACTCATCTTTGACGGTCAACATTCCGGTCTGCGGTGCGAACCGTTTGGAAGTGCGGGGCGACGGTGACACCGACCTAGATTTCACCATCAACGACGTATCTGGAAATACAGTTCATTCCGATTTTGACCTGTCAGACGTCACCTATGCGACGCTGGCTCCTTCGCTGGAGGAATGTGAGACATTCTCGATGGAAGTCAGCAATTTGGGCGCGGTTTATAACGTCTTCTCCGTTACATTGACGGACGTGAATGCGCTGGGCGGGGCGTCTGGTCCGGGCCAATATAGAGTTGGCGAAACCGCTTCGACCAAAGTCCTGTTGCGGGCGTGCTCTGCAACCACAATATACGCGCGCGGCGACGGCGATACCGACCTCGATTTCACTATCACTGACACCGAAGGCAATCAGGTTCACTCCGATTTTGACCTAACCGATCAAACCGAATTTGACGTGAATCCCGGCAGCGAATGCGCCGACTATCAAATGTCGGTTAGCAACCTTGGTGATGTCTACAACGTCTTGACGGTCACCTTTGACACGCCGCCGGATATTCCAGAGGCGACGGGACCTGCGGGCGGCACTTCATCAAGCCCAACCGTGCCCCCGCCGATTTCCATCTCACCGCCGCCTCCTGCGGCGGGCGATGTGGTGGGATCGGGACCCGGGGAATACCGCGCACCTGCCAACGCCACAGTCGCCGTTAACCTACCGGTATGCGAAACGAGCTCTTTGGCGGTTGAAGGAGACGGAGACACGGATCTGGATTTCGTCATCCGTTCGGGCAGCGGCGACGTTGTTCATTCCGACTATGATCTGACCGACGTAACCTACACTCAGCTTTCGCCCAGCGGCGCAGGCTGTGAGACGTTCTCAATGACTGTTGAGAATCTGGGTGACGTGTTCAATGTCTTCTCAGTCAGCCTTGCCGAAGGCGGCGTTGCTGCTGATACATCAACTGCGACATCAACAATTGTCGATGTGCCTGAAGACACGATCAGCACAGACGGCAACAACCGCAACATCGCAATTCTGAACCGCACAGGAGAGGCGCTTAGCGCGCTCTATTGGTCCAATTCTGCCACGCTGGATTGGGGCGATGACAAGCTGGGTGAAGACGGCAGTCTGGCCTCTGGACAGCAATGGAATGTGTTTGCTGGCGACGCATCAAATGCGTGCCTGTTCGATTTCAAGGCAGAGACAGCGTCAGGCCGCGAGATTGCGCTGAGCCAAATCAACGTTTGCGAAGTGACCAGCGTTAGATTCGAATAGGCGTTTTTTCCGGCGATGCTTTCCTACTCTTCCCAAATTGGGGCAGGGTGGGGGCATGGATTCTTTTGCATTTGAAACAGGCGCCCGGGTGCGGCAGTTATTGGGGAGATGGATGCGGGTGCGCGACGAAATTGTGGAAGTTGACACTCAATCCCGCCGATTTTCGCAATTGCCCCTCATTTTCAATGGCTTGGCGGCAGACGCCTTTTTTCAAAGCATGGCTTTGCGCGGTCCACGCACCCTGCCAGCGCGGCCTACGGCCCGCCAATGCGCGATCCATGCACCGCCTATCGCATCCGGCGCTTGCCCTTGGCCGCACGGCACCCTAAGCCCGCGCCGTTTGTGCAATTCACCCGTCTTGAGAATGGAACAGTAAGAGCATGGCCAACGTCACCGTAGTCGGCGCCCAATGGGGCGATGAAGGCAAAGGCAAGATCGTCGATTGGCTCGCCAGCCGTGCCGATGTCGTCGTCCGGTTTCAGGGTGGGCACAACGCCGGCCATACCTTGGTGATTGACGGCAATGTCTACAAGCTGTCGCTGCTGCCGTCGGGCATCGTGTCTGGCACGATGAGCATGATCGGAAACGGCGTTGTACTTGACCCTTGGGCTTTGCGTGATGAGGTCGGCAAGCTCGAAGCACAGGGCGTGCGGATCAATGACGACAATCTGGCCGTGGCGGACAATTGCCCGCTGATCCTACCGCTCCACCGCGACCTTGATGGCCTGCGCGAAACCGCCGCGGGTAAGGGTAAGATCGGAACAACGGGACGCGGCATTGGCCCGGCTTACGAAGACAAGGTGGGGCGCCGCGCAATCCGCGTGTGCGACTTGGCGCATCTCGACAGTCTAGAGCCGCAATTGGACCGGTTGTGCGCGCATCATGATGCGCTGCGCGCTGGGTTCGACCAACCGCCGGTGGACCGCGAGGCTCTGCTTGCTGAGCTGCGCGAGATTGCGCCGTTCGTGCTGCGTTTTGCCCAGCCGGTTTGGAAACGCTTGAAGAAGGTCCGCAAGGCCGGGGCCAAGATCCTGTTCGAAGGCGCGCAGGGCGTGCTGCTCGATGTCGATCACGGCACCTATCCCTTCGTCACCAGCTCCAATGTGGTCAGCGGCACGGCGTCGTCCGGTTCCGGCCTCGGGCCGAACGCCACCGGCTTTGTGCTGGGCATTGTGAAAGCCTACACCACCCGCGTCGGAAGCGGTCCGTTCCCAACCGAGCTTGAAGACGAAATCGGCCAGACTCTGGGCGAGAAGGGGCATGAATTTGGCGTGGTCACCGGGCGCAAACGGCGGGTCGGCTGGTTCGATGCGGTGATCGTGCGCCAGACGTGTTCTGTATCCGGCGTGACCGGCATCGCGCTTACCAAGATTGACGTGCTCGACGGGTTCGAAACGGTCAAGATATGCACCGGATACCGCCTCAACGGCAATGTCATGGACTATTTGCCCAGCCATTCCGCCGATCAAGCGAGCGTAGAGCCGATCTATGAGGAAATGGAAGGGTGGAGCGAAAGCACAGCTGGCGCGCGCAGCTTTGCCGACTTGCCTGCCAATGCAGTCAAATACATCCAGCGTATCCAGGAACTGATCGAATGCCCCGTATCGCTGGTCTCCACCAGCCCGGAACGCGACGATACGATCCTGATGCGCGATCCGTTCGAAGACTAAGCGGGCGCTTGGGCGAGTCCTTTCATGGGACATAGGGTAACAGGCGGAATTGCGATGGCGGCAAAGTCTGCGTAGCTTACGGCTGTTATGAGAACGATTGCTGTTCTGATTTTGGCCGTGATTTTGGCATCCTGCGCCGGTTCTGGTGATTCGGGCAGCAGCACGGATGTTGTCAGTGCACCCTTTCCTACTGCCTCTGCGCCGCGCTATGCCGCGCGGGCAGTGCCTAGGGATATGTCGGGCCAGCCGCTCATCGCCGACTATTTGGTGATCGATAAGTCCGAACGCCTCTTGATTGCCTATCAGAACGGCCGCCCAATCCGTGCCTATCGCGGGCTGCAATTTGGCGATGCGCCGATGGGGCACAAACGGTTTCAGGGGGACGAGCGCACGCCGGAGGGGCTCTATACAATCGACACCCGCAACCCGCGCAGCGCCTTTCACCTGTCTTTGCGGATTTCCTATCCCAACCGTCAGGATCGGGCCTTTGCGCAAGGGTATGGCCGATCAGCGGGTGGGGACATCTTCATTCATGGCCAGCCCACCGGACGCCCCGGCCGGATGCGCGGCGATTGGACCGATGGCTGCGTGGCGCTCACCAATGCAGAGATTGAGGAACTGTGGCAGATCGTGCCCGATGGTACGCTGATAGAGATCCGGCCTTAGGCTCTCGAGACTAAGCCGGCCCCTTAGTCGTCTTTGTCTGACAACATTGCGACCTGCACTTGCAACCGCTTAACTTCGCGCAAAATGGTGAGCATGTTCATCCGTGCAAACATCCACTCTTTGATAAAGCCCTGAACGATCAGAACTGCCAGCGCAACAATCGCCCAAAGAGTGTGCTCAATCGGATCGCGCGTGTGTGCCACTTGCCAGATTGTGTAAAGCAGCAGGCCGCCCAAGACGACGGCAAAGGCGAAGACCAACTTCGCCCATCCGCCCAACGGCCCCTGCCAACTGTCACCCAACTGGCGAAACAGGCCGCGATCCTCCTCCAACGTGTCGAGGAATGCGCGATCATCGGCGTCGAGCGCTTTGGCGATTGTATCATCGGTATCAGTCATCATTGGTCTCCTTTGGATTGTCAGTAAGCGCCGCTTTTAAGGCGCGGCGTGCATGGAAAAGGCGGCTTTTCGCGGTGCCTTCGGGAATGGACTGAACCATCGCAATCTCGCGCAAGGTCAGCCCCTCGACGAAGTGCAAATGCGCGGCCAATCGTTGATCTGGCGGAAGCGCGGCAAAAGCTTGCGCAATGGCTGCGCTTTCTGATTGCGCTGGCGGATAACCGGCAGCTTCTGATGGTTGGGGGACGGCAGTGTCCCTTTGGCGGATGACAACGCGCAAGTGGTCGGCCCCGCGCCGGTGCAGGACCGAAAAGGCGTAGCTGCGAAATCGGGAGGGGTCGCGCAATGTGCCGCCACTTTTCTGGATGCCTTTCCAAATTCCAATCCAGCATTCCTGCGCCAAATCGCTCGCCGCATCATCGTCACCGCAATACCTGCGTGCCGCTCGCAAAAGACGCGGAGACCAACGGCGGTAAAGCCGCTCCAAAGCCCGGCGATCGCCGCGCTGTGCCAACACCACGAGCAGTTCATCGAACAACTCCCCGGCTTGGTTAGGGTCTGACTGGCGGCGATAATTTGTCATCGTCCAAGTAGTCGGGGCAAGTCGCCAAAAAGTTCAATTCTGGCGGTGGAAAAGAGCTCAATTACGTAGAAATCTTGACTTGACCCCGTTTTGTTCTACTCTCGTTCTACTTTCATGAGGGGTGATTCGATGACGCAGCTTGAATACCAAACCGCCGATTTTGCATATGATACCGCCGATCATGACGGCGAAGACCTGATGGAACAGGACTCTGTTTTGGCCGCACGCGTTTCTATTTTTGCAGATCGCCCTTCTAACAGAGAACAAATCGCCGAAGACTTGGTTGGCGCCGGTTTTCGTACATTGGATGGCGGACCTGTCGCGAACCTGATCGAAGGGCCGGTGGCCATGTTGGGCGATGTGGTGCTGGTCGATTGCCCTTTGATGGACGCGGCGACCTTGGCGTCATTGGCGCGGCTCGATATGCGCGCGGCGCACACAGGTGCAGAATTGATCGTATCAACGTCGATTGATGCCTTGGATGATGTTTTTGCCGCTCTGGATCAATCGGACCCACAAATTTTGGTTCAACCCAGCAGAGCAGAACGCGTTCTGGCGGTCGGACGGGTGATGGCTACCATCTCCAATTCACGCGTGCGCGAAATGACTGAGGATGACCGCCTCAATCTGCTTCATCTTTCGCGCCAGGTTGAGGCGATTGCACACAAGTTGGAGGGCCTCTCGGGCGCGCCAAGCGGCTCGCAAGCTATGCAAGCGTCGCTGCGTGCACACGCCGGCGGCGGTTCAGTTGGCGGAGTGCTCGCCGCAGCCTCTGAGCCTGCAGCCCAAGCGGCACAAGCGCCGCGCTTCAATTCGGAGCGGCCTCCCTTGCCGGACCCTCGCCATGTTCGGCAAGTGATCGCAGGTCGTCAGGCGCGTGCGAAGTTTTTTGATGCTGAAATGTTTGCCGATCCAGCGTGGGATATGCTGCTGGACCTCACGGCCGCTCATGCGGAGCACAGCAGAGTATCGGTTACATCGCTGTGCATTGCCGCTGCGGTGCCTGCGACAACGGCGCTGCGTTGGATTAAGCAATTGGTCGATAGCGGAGTGTTTGAGCGTGTGGCCGATGCCGCTGACCGCAGGCGCGCCTTTATTGGATTGAGCGATCACTCCGCTGAAGCAATGGCCCGCTACTTCTTTGAGGTAGAGGCACCTATGGCCCGCGCTGCGTAAGCACCGGCCTTACGCTCGCCATTCTAGGATGACGGTAAGAGTGCCTGCGCTATTCATGTTCTGACAGGCTGGCGCTGAATTGCCTTCTGGCCCGCCGCAGCTGGACATATCGCAAACGTTGCGTTCGGCATCGGCCCGCGCCCGCGTTAGGATGGCGTCTGGCACATTGCCTCTCACGCAAACAATATCGGCTTCGCCTAGCACGCGGGCCTGCCTGACGGTGAGGTCGTCTGGATCTGCGCTGTTGATTGCAAAGGAAGCGGTTTGGGTGCCGCGTGCGGGCAATGCCAAATCCAACCAATCGGCCACCCGGTCATGCGATGCTCCATCCAAAGCGTCGAGGCCGCCCCTCTCGCGCAAAGCAGCATCCAACGCGCGCCTGCGGTCCGCGCCATCGGGGTAACTTTCCCGCAATTTTGGACGGGCGGCAAAAAGAGCCTTTGCCAATGCGCCCAGCGATTGGGGTAAAATCCGCTCCAACCTCAAGCGAATGTGTTTCGCCAATCCGGCCGACGCGCCGCCAGTGCCCACGGCGATAAGAACCGGGTTGCGGTCAAGAATGCTCGGCGTGGTAAAGTCGCACAGGTCGGGACGATCAACGACGTTTACCAGCATGCCGGCGCATCTAAGATTGATCGCGGCAACTTCGCATGCCGTGGCATCATCGAACGCGACGAAGGCAATCCGCACCCCTTCATCAATCGCGCGTGCTTGATCATCGACAACGACACCTCCGGCGCGCTCTACCAAACGTCGTTTGGGTTCAGCAGCCTCGCCATCACCCAGCACCAACACGCTTTGGCCAGAGATCCGATGAAACAGGGGAAGGCTTTGGATGTCGCTCACTTTCGCAGGCCTACAACAACCAGTCGGGGACCCGTTCGGCGTCCATGATCTCGCCGGCATCGATACGGTCCGCAACGACGGCAAACTTGTCCCCATCGACCAAAACTTCGGCCACAAAACCGCGCGAATTGTAGGATGATGCCATCGTCGCGCCATATGCGCCCGCGGTTCTAAATACCGCAAGGTCGCCCGTGACCAAGCGGTCGCATTCCCGGCCCATCGCAAATGTATCGCCGGTTTCGCAAATAGGGCCGACGATGTTTGCGGTCATGGTTTCGCCGGTTGGTTCGACCGCGACGAAATCATGATACGCGCCGTATAGAGCAGGGCGCGCGAGGTCGTTCATGGCGGCATCGACAATCACAAAGGGATCATTGATCCCGCGCTTGACCCGCACAACACGCGTCAAAAGCACACCGGCGTTGCCCGCGATAACCCGGCCCGGTTCAAAGATCAGAGCCACGTCCCAATCTTTTGTCACCCGTGTGACCATTGCCCCGTATTCGGATGGTGGAGGCAATTGCTCACCCTTGCGATAAGGGACGCCAAGACCGCCGCCCAAGTCGACGTGAGTGACCGCGTGCCCGGCTCCGCGCAGCGATTTCACCAACGCGCCCAGTTTTTCAAACGCACGTTCGAGCGGGGCTAGGTCGGCAAGTTGGCTGCCGATATGCACCGCGACGCCGCGCAGGTTTACACCAGGTTGCCCGGCGAGCTTGCCAAAGATCTGACCCGCTTCATCAATCGGAACGCCGAATTTGTTGTCCGCTTTGCCGGTTGAAATCTTGTCATGGGTGCCCGCATCGACATCGGGATTGATGCGCAGCGCACATTGCGCCGTGCGGCCCATAGCGCTGGCGATTTCGGCAAGTTCCAAGCCTTCTTCTTCACTCTCAATGTTGAATTGGCCGATACCGGCTTTGAGCGCGGCTTCCATCTCTGCGCCAGTTTTGCCAACGCCGGAAAACACGATCTTTTCTGGTGCGATTCCGGCGGCCAAGGCGCGGCGCATTTCGCCCACTGAAACCACGTCGGCGCCGTATCCCTGCTGCTGCAAAACTTTGAGCACGGCCAAGTTTGGGTTGGCCTTGACCGCAAAGGCTATCAGCTTGTTTGGAACCCCGTCCAAAGCCTCGCGAAAGACGCGGGCGTGCCGTTCCAATGTGGCGCGCGAATAAACATAGACGGGTGTGCCCACGTCTTGCGCAATTTGCGGCAATGGCACGTTCTCGGCGTGCATTACGCCGTCTTGGATTGCAAAATAGTCCATGGAGATCGGTCTTTTAAAAGAGGTTTTCGTATTGGCTTATTCGGGCGGCAAATCGAACGGGTCGTCTTCGCGCTCTTCAGAACGGCGGCGCAATTCCACACTCCGCTCTGGCGCGGCAAGTGTGTCCAATTCGAGCAATTGTTCCGCGTCAGGGCTTTGCTGCTCGCCATAGGTTGGTTGCGGCAGGCTCGCATCGGCCAGCGGCTCAAGACCCGTGCGCGCGCCGCAAGCCGAGACCGCCAATGCGGCAAGGACTATCAAAGGAATGCGCTTCATTGCTCTGCTCCGCTGGCATTTGCCAAAGCGTCTCGCGCCTCGGCCACGCGTTGCTTTACCTGATCCGGCGCGGTCCCGCCATAGGATGCGCGCGATGCCACCGACGCTTCGATTGAGAGCGCGCGGTAAACCCGATCGTCGATCCGCGCGTCGATTGCCTGCAGGTCAGCCAGCGCCAATTCCTCCAGCGAACACGCCTTTGTATCGGCCAATTTGACCGCTTCGCCGGTGATATGATGCGCCTCGCGAAACGGGATATCGGCCTCGCGTACTAACCAATCGGCAAGATCGGTCGCGGTTGCGTGCCCTGCCTGTGCGGCGGCGCGCATGCGGTCCGCTTTAAATGTGGTTTGCGCGATCATGCCCACCATTGCTGCGATGGAGAGGTCGAACAGGCCGGCTGCTTCGAACACAGGGGGTTTGTCGTCCTGCATATCTTTCGAATAGGCGAGCGGCAGGCCCTTCATCGTGATCATCAATGACGTGCACGCACCAATGATCCGCCCGGAATGCCCGCGGACCAATTCGGCGGCGTCAGGATTGCGTTTTTGGGGCATGATCGAAGACCCGGTCGACAGGCTATCGGGCAGTGAGGCAAAGCCGAATGGCTGGCTCGCCCAAAGGATCAATTCCTCCGCAAGGCGTGAGAGGTGGATCGAACATTGACTGGCCGCCATTAGGTAGTCGAGCGCAAAGTCTCGGTCCGACACCGCATCCAGGGAATTGCGCGTTGGTTCGGCAAATTCGAGCGCAGCTGCCACCGCGTCTCGGTCTATTGGAAAGCCAGTCCCAGCCAGCGCCGCAGAACCGAGCGGGCATTGATTGAGGCGTGTTTGCGCTGCTTCGAACCGAGCGGCATCTCGGCCAAGCATTTCGTAATAGGCCATCAGGTGATGACCCAATGTGACCGGCTGAGCCGTTTGCAAATGGGTGAAGCCGGGCATGATCGTTTCGGCATGTTCGCCCGCGCGCTCAACCAAGGCTCCGCGCAATGCTGCCAATCCGGCAAGGGCCCGTGCGTTTGCCGTTCGCACCCACAATCGGAAATCGGTCGCGACCTGATCGTTGCGGCTGCGCGCCGTGTGCAAGCGGCCAGCAACCGCGCCGATGATTTCGGTCAAACGCGCCTCAACCGTCATGTGAATGTCTTCAAGGTCCCAGTCTTCTGGAACACCGTCGCGCTCATATTCAGCGGCGATCTGGTCAAGTCCGCCCGTGATAGTCGCCGCGTCCTCGGCTGAGACAATCCCCTTCGCGCCCAGCATGGCGACATGGGCTTTGGACGCGCGAATGTCCTCGCGCCACAACACTTTATCAAATGGGATCGAGGCATTGATTTCGCGCATGATCGCGCTAGGCCCCTCAGCGAAACGGCCGCCCCACATCGTGTTGGAAGATGCCGCGTCTTTACCTGTCTTGGAGTCCGTCATGATGCGTTCGATAAGTTCCATTGGCCTTGCGGCTTGTTTTTGTATTGGCGCTCTTTCTGGCTGCGATAGTGGGGCAGGGGGCGCGGCGCAAGAAACCGCTGCTACCGATGCGCAAAGCGCTGCTCCGCCGCCCTCGTCACTGCCGCCGCAATTGCCGGGGCAGGTGGTGCGCGCGTTTGCTGGCACTCAAATGCCGCTGCAAACATTTGACAACCCAGATGGCAACACGCTTGACCTAGGGGCGCTGGATCAACCGGTTCTGCTCAATCTTTGGGCGACATGGTGCGTGCCCTGTGTGGTGGAAATGCCGATGCTGGACACACTGGCGGGGGAATTGGACGGCGAGGTGCGTGTCATCACCATCAGCCAGGATATGCGCGGGGCAGAGGTCGTCACACCATTTTTCGCACAGCGCAATTTCACTCACCTTGAACAATGGCTCGACCCAAATGCTGATCTGTCCGCCAATTTCACACAGGGCGGCTTGCTGCCGATAACAATCCTGTTCGATGCGCAAGGACGCGAGGTTTTTCGTGTCGCCGGTGCTTATGAATGGGACAGCGAAGAGGCTGTTGCACGCATTCGCGAATCGCTCGCCGAAGCGGAAAGCGCCTCGTAATCTGGTAAGTTAAGGCCGAGCGGGGCAAGGGGAAAACCGAACAGCCCGCTCATCAATTGGGCTTGAATTTTGGATGTCGGCCAGATGCGCGAAAGCGGTGCGAGCAGCCTATCGCGCAGTGCAGGATGCCATGATGTGTTCGATTGATAGAGCGGCGTGAACAACTTGGTTATCCATTGATACAGCCAAACATGATCGCGCCGCCAGCCCACCGCTAGGCGCAGTTTGTCATTCAAAGTGCGCCCTTCGCTCAGCCCGCGGGCCAGCGACCAAGCGTCGAGCAGCGCCATATTCGCCCCTTGGCCCAATTGCGGGCTGGCCGAATGCCAAGCATCCCCAATGGCAATCATCCGATCGGCGACAGGATGTTTGAGCGTGCGATGCGCGTAGCGGGCGAATGTCAGTTGTTCGCGGTGTTCGATCCGGTCAAGCAGCACCTGTGCATCGGGCCATAGAGCCACGACCTCTGCTTTCCATTCGTCCAGAGGCATCTCGAGCCAATTGGCATACGCGTCACGCGCCAAGGACCAAAAGAATGCGACTTCGGGTGTCTTGGCACCTTTGCGGGTACCTATTGGCAGAACGCCGACCATCTGCGATGCGCGCCTGTATCGCTGTTCCAGCATATTGCTTTGAAACGGATCGCCCGGCTGGGTGGGCAAACTGGCCCAAAGCGCACCAAATTCCAAAACGCCTTTGGGGTCAGGGTCGAACAAAGTCTGCCAACCGCTCGCATCGACCACGAGATCATATGCAGGTGATTGAGGGCGCGATGCAAATGTAAGGCGGCGGCCTGCGCTGTCCGCCGCGCTGCCGGTCACCGCGTGTCCGGTTTCTATTGCGATGCCGCGCGCCTTTGCCGCTGTGTGCAACATTCCAAACAGGCTCGCCCTGTGGATGCCGATGCCGAACGCTTCTGTGACGCCTAGTGTTGAGTAAGGCGCATCAAGCACCACCCTGCCATGCTCTTCAATGCCTAACAGCGCGTCGATTCGCTCGCCGCGTGCCAAAGTCTCGCTGGCCAAGCCCAACCGGTCCAGCACAGCGAGGCCGCTGGGCTGAATCATCAATCCCGAACCGACTGGGCCCGGTTCGTCAAACTGGTCGTAAATGACAACTTCGTGGCCTTGCTCATCGAGCAGCAGCGCAGCGGCGAGACCCGCTGGGCCGCAGCCCGAAATTGCGATTGATAGTCGATCCATAGCGCACGTGTTGGCCGATCAGGGCCGTATCGCCAAGTGCATTCTTAATGTCTGAAGATATGAAAGACGTGGTGGGCGATGACAGGCTCGAACTGCCGACCCTCTCGGTGTAAACGAGATGCTCTACCAACTGAGCTAATCGCCCCACGTCGGCCGCTGCGAATACAAAAACGTTCGCTGCGGTGAAGGCTATCTAGCGGCAAAAAGTGCAAAATCAATTGCTGTCTTCATAGTTTCGCTCCAAATCGCGAAATATGTCGGAAAAAAGCACCAAGCAGACCACAATTCGGGTCCTTGCCACAGGCGGTACCATTGCTGGAATGGCTGGGTCTGCGACTCGGCACGAATATTTGCCCGGCCAGATCGGGATTGATGATTGGCTTGGCCGAGTGGCTGAATTTGGCCTTCCTGCTCAGATGTCAGGCATGCAAATCGCCAACATCGGCTCAGAGGACATTGGTCCAGCGGTTTGGTCGGCTCTGCATGGCGCGATTGTTGATGCGATGGCGGATGAGGCTGTGGATGGCATCGTCATCACCCACGGCACCGATACGGCAGAGGAAACCGCCTTTTTGCTCGACCTGACTTTGCCAGCGCAAAAGCCGATTGTGATCGTCGGCGCGATGCGGCCCGCTGATGCTGTCGGTAGTGATGGGATGCGCAATTTCGTCAATTCGGTTCGCGTGGCGAGCGATCCGAATGCAATAGGGCGCGGAGTGCTGCTGGTCATGGGGGACCGCGTGCTGGCTGCGCGCGATGCCCGCAAGGTGCGCACTCGCGGCACAGACGATGCCTTTCGCGGATTTCCGCGGGGTAGCATTGGTCTGGTGACACCCGCTGCATTGGAGTGGTTCGGCAATCCGTGGCGGAAAGGGGAGCAAGCGCGCTACGTCTATCCCGATGCGATGCCCGAAGTGCCCATCTTGTATATGGGCGCAGGCATGACCGCCGATTTGGTGGACCGGATTTTGCCCGAAAACCCGCGCGGGATCGTGGTCGCCGGTGTTGGAGAGGGCAATATGCCCCACGCGGTGCGGGAGCGTTTGATTGAGCACCGCAGGAAGGGCCTGATCGTGGTTCGCGCCAGCCGAGTGGACGAAGGGCTGGTCGACCGCGGGCCGGAGGATGACGCCAATGGCTTTGTCGCCGCTCGTGCGCTCAATCCGCAGAAATCGCGGGTGCTATTGATGGTGCTAATCGCGAACGAAGAAGGCGACCCGAAACGAATTCAGGCCGCCTTCGATAATCCTTAGGTCTCGCCCGCCTTTTGGGCAGCGAAATTTACGCCCAAGGCGTAACCAGATATTTCTCGCCGGTTTTCATTTGGCGGTAATCGCTGATGGCTTCCTTGGTCAGCATTTCTTCGAGATTGACCTTCGCCTTGTAGCTGGAGGCGAACGTGGTGGTCAGGTTCTGCTGAACGCGGGTGCGCATTTTGACGACCGTTTCCATGCCAGCCTTGGCAAGGAACGGCGTGAGCAGCCAGCCCGCGAGGCACCATTGCAGGCCGTATGATGGGGTCAGGATCGTTGGGCCAAGGTCAAGGCGGCCATATTGATAGACCTTCTTGTCTTGGTTCGAACCATAGCGCGAGTATTCTTCCATCTGGCTTGAGGCGACCTGTTCCATCGCTTTCAAAACGTGGTCGGCATTTTGACCACCGCCAATCGGATCAAAGCCAAGAAACGCCCCAGTGTCCTTAATCGCGGCGCGCAATTGAGCCATATAATCGTCATCGGACGAATTCACGATATGCGTCGCGCCCAAACCTTTGAGAAGGTCGACGTGTTCCTGTTTACGGACAATATTGACCAGCTTCATGCCATCTTCGATGCAGATTTTGTTGAGCATTTGGCCAAGGTTTGACGCAGCGGCGAGGTGGACGATCGCGCTGTGCCCTTCCATCTTTGCCGTTTCGACAAAGCCGAGAGCTGTCATCGGGTTCACAAAGCTGGACGCGCCGACTTCGGATGAATGATCGCCCAGCGGCAGGCACATCATTGCATCGGCGATGGCATATTGGCTGAACGCATTGCCGGGCACACAGGCGACGCGCTGACCCATGAGCGCTTTGGCCATGTCGCTATCGCCAGTCGCCACAACCTCGCCTGCGCCTTCGTTACCGGCGGGCAGTCGCTGACCGTGGCGGTTCTTTTGACCCGTCAGAAACGGCTCTGGCATATCGGCCACGACTTTGCCGTTCGAATATTCGGCCGTTTCAAAATCGGCGGCGCTGGTGAGGATCGCGAGGTCCGATGGGTTGATCGGCGCGGCTTCCATTTTGACCAGAACCTGATTGCCGGTTGGCGCTGGGAATGTCTCTTCGCTTACTTCCAGCGTCAATTTGCCATCCGCGCTCAGCGTGGTGAAAAGCTGTTTGCCTGTCGTGGTCATAGTGTTGTCCTCTCTTAATCGGGGTAAATCGCTTCGACGAAATATAAGCCCTGCGGTGGCGCATTAAGTCCCAATTTGCAACGGTCCTTTGCTTCCAACGCTTCGGCAAGTTGTGCTTCTTCCCATGTTCCTGCGCCGACCAGCTTCAAACAGCCGACCATTGATCGCACCTGATGATGCAGAAAGCTGCGCGCGGCGGCATGGATATGGATTTCTTCGCCCCACTGGGTTTGCACCGCTTCGACATCGAGCCGGTCCAAAGTCTTTACCGGATCAAGCGCCTGACAATGGGCCGATCGGAAGGTGGTGAAGTCATGCCGACCAACCAAAGCCTGAGCCGCGCGGTGCATTGCATCGACGTCTAGATCATGCCCGACTTGCCACACGCGGCCGCGTGCCAAGGTGACAGGCGCGCGGCGGTTCACGATCCGATAGACGTAGCGGCGCCCGACGCAGGAAAAGCGCGCGTGCCAATCATCGGGGACCACCTCGCAGGCTATAATCGCAATCGGATTGGGGCGCAGATTGGCGTTGATCGCCTCCATCAAACGAAACGGGGCGATGTCTTTTTCAATATCGACATGGCTGCGCATGGCGAGGGCATGGACGCCGCTATCCGTGCGGCCCGCGCTGTGCAGCACCGCCTCTTCTTGGCAGACCCGGACGATGGCGTCTTCGATGCTTTGCTGGACGCTGGGGCCGTGCTTTTGCCGCTGCAATCCCTGAAATGGGGTGCCGTCAAATTCTATGGTCAGTGCAAAACGGGTCATGCAAGCGTTACCGGCGGCGCAACTGGATTGCCGCGCAGGAAATCTGCCCGGTCCATCGCTGGCTTGCCCGCGCGTTGCAAACGCAGGGGTCGAATCGCGCCCGTTCCGCAAGCAACATTAAGCTCATCATCCAAAACTTCGCCCGGTTCGCCCGACCCATCCGTGATTTCGGCAAGCAGCAGTTTGACTCGGTCTGGTCCGTTTGCGCCCTCGATCTCAAACCATGCTCCGGGGAAGGGGGCAAGCCCGCGCACTTTTGCCTCAATCGCATCGGCGCTTTCGCTCCAATCAATCCGCGCTTCGGCTTTGTCGATTTTGGGCGCGTAGATCGCGGCGTCGTCGTCTTGCACTTGCGGTGGGAAAGCATTGAGGTCGGATAAAACTTCGACCATCGCATCCGCGCCCAATTGCGCCAGTTCCTCGGTCAAATCGCCGGTTGTTTTGCGGGCAACCGGGGTGCGGAGGACGTGCAGCATCGGGCCTGTATCCAGCCCAGCTTCCATCTGCATGATCGTCACGCCCGTTTGAGTGTCCCCGGCCATCACCGCGCGGTGGATCGGTGCCGCTCCGCGCCAGCGGGGCAGGATCGAAGCGTGGATGTTGAGACAGCCGTGCGCAGGCGCATCCAGCACCGCTTGCGGCAGAATCAGGCCGTAAGCCGCCACCACAGCGATATCCGCCTCCAGCGCCGCAAATTCTGCCTGAGCCTCTTCGTTTCGCAAAGATTTCGGCGTGCGCACCGCGATGCCCAATTCCTCCGCCTTGGCATGAACGGGGGATGGGCGCAGTTTTTTGCCCCGGCCCGATCGGCTGGGCGGCTGTGAATACACACAGGCGATTTCATGGCCAGCATCGTGCAGCGCGACCAAGGCTGGCACCGCGAAATCGGGCGTTCCCATAAATGTGATGCGCATAACTTCACCGCCTTGGCTTTGTGTTCGTCGCGCCAGCCCCTATCTCTCCCCCAATGGCATCGCAAGAGATCGAGGCGCTTTCAGGCGCATTGGCCCGGCTTCCCGGGCTGGGGCCGCGTTCGGCGCGGCGCGCAGTGCTGTGGCTGGTTAAAAACAGGGAACAGGCTCTTCCTGCGCTTTTGGAAGCTCTTGATGCTGTGTCGGAAACGCTGGTTGAATGCACCACTTGCGGCAATGTCGATACCAGTGACCCTTGCGCAATCTGCGCCGATCCGCGCCGCGATCCGCGCGCGCTTTGCGTGGTGGAAGATGTCGCCGATGTTTGGGCACTGGACCGGGCGCGATTGTTCCGCGGGCGCTATCATGTGTTGGGCGGCAAACTGTCCGCGCTCGATGGGATTGGCCCCGAAGACCTCAACATCGCATCATTATTAGAGCGCGTGGCGGCGAAGGATGGCGAAGCGCCGGTGGATGAGGTCGTGCTCGCCATGAACGCCACGCTGGAAGGGCAAACGACCGCGCATTATCTGGCTGAGCGGCTGGAGGAGCATAAGGTGCGCATCACTCAGCTTGCCCACGGTCTGCCGGTTGGCGGGGAACTCGATTACCTCGACGAGGGAACGCTGGCTCAGGCGCTGCGCGCGCGGCGGCCGGTCGAATAGGGCGGACGGTATAGCCGATTGCCGTAATCGGAAACCTCGGCTTGCAGCCAGCGCCGACCCGCACTATTTGAAACCCATGGCTATCCTTGAAATACTTGAAGTGCCCGATCCCCGGCTCAAAACCGTGTCTGTCCCCGTCGAAGCAGAAGAGTTCGGCGATGATCTGAAGCAGCTTGCCGATGACATGCTTGAGACGATGTATGACGCGCCGGGTATTGGCCTCGCTGCGATTCAGGTCGGTGTGCCGAAACGGCTGCTCGTGATCGATTTGCAACCAGACGATCCCGACGCTGAACCGGTTGAATGCGATCATGATCATGGGCATGATGGTCACAAGCATACGCACCCCGCGACCAAGAAAGAGCCGCGCGTTTTCGTAAACCCTGTGATCGTTAATCCAGCGGAGGAATTCGCGACTCTCAACGAAGGGTGCCTGTCCGTTCCCGAAATCTACGCCGACGTTGATCGCCCCGCGACCTGTTCGGTGAAATATCAGGATTTGGACGGCAACCACCACGAAGAAGCTCTGGAAGGGATGATGGCAACCTGCCTCCAGCACGAGATGGACCACCTCGAAGGCATCCTGTTCATCGACCACCTGTCGCGCCTGAAGCGGCAAATGGCCCTGAAAAAGCTGAAGAAGATCCGTCAGGCGGCGTAGTTTTTGCTACCCTCATCCGGGGCGCGATTTCCTCACATCAGTTCGGACGCGCAATCGCGCTTGCGGCCTTGTCGGCCGTTTGATTGGGGATATTCCACTCAGAGTTTGAGTTCCTCATTTGTTCCCTGCTATAAGGTGGCATGGACAATCCGATTCTATTGATCATCGCTTTGGTTGTTGGCCTCGCAATGGGCGGGGGCGCGGCGTGGTTCTTTGCCTCGCGCCCTGTTGCGGAATTGCGTGAGCGGTTTGCGCAGCGCGATGCAGAGGCGAAGGAGCTGGACGGTAAGTTTCGCGGCGCTGTCACGGAGCTTGCGACTATGTCAGAACGCGCCGCGCGGGCCGATGGTTTGGCGGGGGAGCTCGACACAGCGCGGGCTCAAAATGCGCAGTTTCAGGCAGAGCGCGCTGGATTCGCTGAGCAAAAGCGCCTGCTCGAAGAATCTCGCGAAAAACTGCTGACCGAATTTGAGAACACCGGAGCAAAGGTGCTTCAACGCAATCAGGAAGAGTTTCTGAAACGCGCAGAGGCCCGGTTTAAGCAATCGGAAGAGACCGGCGAGGCCAAGATTAAGACTTTGCTGGCTCCGGTGGGGGAGCGGCTGGAAAAATACGAACGCCAAGTCGAAACGCTGGAGAAACAGCGGGTCGATGCGTTCGGACAATTGAACGGCCTGATCCAATCCATGCGCGAAGGGCAAGAAGAGGTCCGGCGCGAGGCGCAGCGGCTGGGCAACTCGCTCACCAATGCGCCCAAAGCGCGCGGTCGATGGGGCGAGCGGGCGCTTCAAAACCTGCTCGAACAATGCGGGTTGGCGCAGCACACCGACTTTATGATGGAGCATTCAGTTGAGACCGAAGAAGGGCGCCTGCGTCCCGATGCGATCATCAATGTACCGGGTCAGAAGAAGTTGGTGATCGACTCCAAAGTTTCGCTCAACGCCTATCAGGCCGCGTTTGAAGCCGATGACGATGTCACGCGCAAACGCGAATTGGACGCGCACGCCAAATCCATGCGGGGCCATGTTCAAACCTTGAGCGCGAAAAGCTATCAAAGCCAGTTTGAAGAAGCGCCCGACTACGTCATCATGTTCATTCCCGGCGAACATTTCGTCACCGCCGCTTTGGATGCCGATCCGACATTGTGGGATTTTGCCTTTGAACGCCGGGTGTTGCTTGCCACGCCCACTAATCTGGTCGCCATAGCGCGCACCGTCGCTCAGGTCTGGCGCCAGGATGGTCTGGCGAAAGAGGCGCAGGAAATCGGGCGGATGGGGGCGGAATTGTACAGCCGCCTCGAAACCGCTGCGCAGCATCTAAAACGTGTGGGAGGCGGACTGGAAAGCGCGGTCAACAATTACAACAAATTCGTCGGCAGTTTTGAACGCAACGTGCTTTCATCTGGAAAGCGTCTTGCCGACAAAGGGATCGAAATCGGCAAGCGCGAGATCGAAGAGGTTCCGCTCGTGGAAAGCGCGCCGCGTTACAACACTGCCGATGCTGACAACGCGGAAGAGACTTCAATACAGGAAGAACGCAAAGACGCTGCGGAATAGCCTGCGTCTATTTGCCCTCCAGCTCCGCCAGCACCTCATACGCCAGCACCGCACCCGCCACGGCCGCGTTCAGCGAATCCGCCCGCCCGCGCATGGGCATAGTGACACGCAAGTCGCATTCCGCCTCATACGCCTCGGGCAGGCCCTGCGACTCGTTGCCGACTAGTATGAAGCATGGCCCCTGATACGCCGCGCCGCGGTAGGGCACGGCGTCGCGCAAGGATGCGGCGACCAGTTGGCCAGAGCCACCGCGAAGCCACGGAACAAATTCATCCCATCGCGCGCGTGCCAAATTTTGTGTGAAAACCGCGCCCATGCTGGCACGGACCGCTTCGGCGCTAAAGGGATCGGCGCAATCGTCGATCAGGATCAATCCGCCCGCGCCAACCGCATCACAGGTGCGCAGCATCGTGCCCAAATTGCCCGGATCGCGCAGGTCCTGTGCGACGAGCCAGATCGGCGCAGCGTCGCGGTCAATCTGAGACAGGCCGGTGTCCCATTCGTCAAACAGGCCCACCACGCTTTGCGCGTTGGATTTGCCTGTAATCTTTGAAAGAATATTGGGCGTCGTGGTCAGCACTTCTCCGCCCGCCGCTTCGACTTCGGCTTCCAAGCGGCCGACCAATTCATGCGGGTCGCGGTTTTCCGCCATGACCAGCTCACGCGGCAATCGCCCGCTGACCCGCGCATCCTCGAGCAGCCTGAGCCCTTCAACGAGGAATTGTCCTGTGCGTTTGCGGTGCTTTTTGTCGCGCAAGGATCGCAAATACTTGACCGTCGGATTTGAAAATCCGCTGATATGCTTGCGTGTCATAGATGTGTTCCGGTCAGCACAGCGTGCCGCGTCATTCTTCGCCGAAGCCGTCTTCGACGAGCGCGACCAATTCGGCGAGAACCGCGTCTGAATTGGTGCCGCCGACAATCAAATCGACATCGTCGCCCTTCGCCGCGCCGAGCATCATCAGGCCTAGGATTGAACCGCCTCCGGCTTCATTTCCGCCTTTTGCGACGCGCACATCAGCGCCCTCTGGCAAAGTGGCAACCGCGCCGACAAACTTCGCGCTCGCTCGCGCGTGCAATCCGCGCTGATTCACGATGGTCACTGTCTGGCGAAGTTCGCTCATAGTTGCCGGCCCTATTTGCCCGCACTTGCGGCGCGCGGAGATGGCTCTGTGCCAAGCAGTTCACTTGCGACCGTAATGTAATTGCGTCCAGCGGTTTGCGCCGCCTCCACCGCTTCGACAACATTCATGCATTTGCGTGCCCCGGCAAGCCGGATGAGCATGGGCAAATTGATGCCTGCGATCACCTCAATATGCCCGGTTTCGAGCAAGGAGATCGCCAAATTGGATGGGGTGCCGCCGAACAAGTCGGTAAGGATGATGACGCCATTGCCCGCATCAACTTTTTGGATCGCATCGGCGATTTCCGCGCGGCGCTGCTCCATGTCGTCATTGGGACCAATGCACACGGTGACAATGCCGGTTTGCTTTCCGACAACGTGTTCCATCGCTTCGAGGAATTGGTCCGCGAGGTGGCCATGGGTTACTAGGATCAAGCCGATCATTTGCGAATTCAATCTATTGCGCCTTACGGCCGGTTATTGTCCTACACACCCGCTTTTTCCATTTCAGATGCGCCAAAATCATCAGTCCTATCGTTCGGCCTTAACGCCGCTTGCCTTCGATTTCATCAGCGGCGCGAGAGGCCAGATTGCGGTGGCGGACAGTGGGCGAAAATCCGGCCGCACGCAAGTCTTGCGCCATACGTTCTGCGCTGAAGACCGAACGGTGTCTGCCCCCGGTGCATCCAAACGCGACATGGACATAGGATTTCCCTTGAGCCTCGTACCGCGGGAGCAGTGTTAGCAGCAGCTGTTTGATTTGGTCGAATGCAGTGTGAAAAGCGGGATCGCGCTCAATATGCTCCCCGACAGGGGCATCCTGACCCGTCAGTTCGCGCAATTCCGGCATCCAATGCGGGTTGTCGAGGAAGCGCATATCAAAGACCAAATCGGCGAGTGGCGGCGTGCCCCGTGCAAAGCCAAAGCTCGACACGGTCAATGTCATTTCGGCGGTCTTGTTCTCGCCAAACAGATCACGGACGCGCGCCTGCAAATCATTGGTCGCCATCGCTGATGTGTCGATCACGATCTCTGCCCAGCGGCGCAGCGGATCGAGCAATTCACGCTCCGCCGCGATACCGTCTTGAACAGTGCGCCCTTGTGCCATGGGATGGCGGCGGCGGGTTTCGTTGTAACGCCGTTCCAACTCGCCTCCAGCGCAATCCAAAAACATGAATGTGAGCGCAATATCATCCCGTTTGGCGAGCGATTTGGCCAGCGCAATCATCTCATTCGGGACAAGTCCGCGTGTGCGCGAATCGAAACCAATAGCAAGCGGCACTCGCGGTGTTTCGCTGCTATCCTCGCCGGGGTCACCAACCAAGCGGTCAAGCAGCCGTACGGGGAAGTTATCAATCGTTTCCCACCCCAGATCTTCAAGCACATCGAGCGCGGTTGATTTGCCCGCGCCAGACAATCCGGTGACGAGCAACAGCCGCTGGCGCGAAGCGTCGCCCGCAGGATTGGAAGAGGAGTCAGTGTCCATGGACAGCTCTTTTCGGCCCTTATATGCGCAATGGGAAGCAGGAATTTCATCCCGTCCCGAGGTGCGTCACCTTTGCTTAGATCAGAGCCCGTGTTTGCGCAGGGCCAGTTCAGCGCGAAGGGCAGGGGCAATCGAGCCGGGCTGGAATGCGAGGCAGGGCACATTCTGCCCGAGAATGTCGCATTGAGCGATCGTCTCGGGAAGGCGTTCCACAGGCGCAGCTATGTCCAAGATCAGCGATAAACGAGCGGCAGCGCCGATTGGCATTTCGATCAATCCAACGCCGTGGACTTCGATCAAGCCAGCAATGTTGGGCGGAGGACTGGCGACAATCCGCCTAGCATCCCGGTTCAGCGTGACTGCATCATCGCCGATCAATTGCGCACCCCGATCAATCAAAGCCAAAGCAAGCGACGATTTTCCGCTGCCCGCTGGGCCGCGAATTGCGAGGGCGCGTCCTGCGATTGCGACCACACTGGCCTGCATCACCAATTTATCGGCGGATGCCGCCACGATTAAGCGTCCGCCGGAAGTTGCAGACGCAGGCATGCACCGGGTTTGCCGTCGGGCCGGGCTTCGGCGCTTAGAGTTCCGTCATGCGCCTCTGCGATCGTGCGTGCGATGGCGAGGCCCAGGCCGGAGTGATTGCCAAAATCTTCTGCGTCGGGGCGGACAGAGTGGAATCGTGTGAACACTTTTTCGCGCGAATCCTCGGGTATGCCGGGGCCTGAATCGCAGACGGTTAGGCTGACGCATTCGCCATCATTGTTGATCAACACTTCAATCGGGGCCTCTGGCGGTGAAAAAGACGCGGCATTGTCGAGCAGATTTTCAACCACACGTTCAAGCCGTGCTCCTACTCCTTGAACCAGAGCAGAATAACCGCGAGCATCCAGTTCAATGCGATGGTTTTGGTTTTCAGCGCGGTTTTCCCGGTTGCCGATAATTGCACGGACCAAATCGGCAAGGTCGATGCGTTCCAACGTAGCGCGCGACATTTCAGAATCGATCCGACTTGCATCGGAAATCTCGCTCACCAAACGGTCGATCCGCCGCACATCGTGGGTCGCGATCTGCTCAAGCTCACGGCGCAAATCGGCGTCCTTCACTTTTGGCAGCGATTCCACTGCGCTGCGAAGTGATGCCAGCGGGTTCTTGATCTCATGCGCCACATCAGCAGCGAAGCTGTCGACGGCATCGATCCGCTGACGCAGCGCCGAAGTCATGTCCGAAACAGAGCGTGCGAGCTGTCCAATCTCATCATTGCGTTCCGGCAGGCGAGGGACCTCGACGTCGCGTTCGCGCCCTTGCCGGACCTTTTGCGCCGCTCGGGCGAGCAATTGCAGCGGGGTGACTATGGTGCGTGCCAAATAGAGCGAGAGCAGGGCGGAAGCGAACAGCACCGCAAGCACGGCAACGATGAGGGCCGTCCGCGCTGTCCGCACGCTTTCGGTTATGTCGACCGCATTTCGCACGGTGAGCAAGGTCGCCCCGTTCAAGCCCACCGGAGCGGCGGCTGTGATAACGGGCGTCCCATCGCGCCAATCATAAAGGCGCACCTGGCTCAACCCTTGCTCACGCGCGTCGACAAGTTCGGGAAATGCGTCGGCGGTTTGAGCCTCGGGTTCGACGTAATCGGGAACCGCTTCTGCCCGCACAATTGCTCCAATAGAATCGTCGATCCAGCGGGTCAGTTGCTGATCCCATTTGTCATCAGTGATGTCGTCAAATTCAAACGCCGGTTCTGCCAGTGCAAAACTGTCGGCCCAAAGCAACCCTTCGGCGTCGAACATACGCATCCGCATCCCTTGCTCCAGGCCGATCTGGACAAGCAAAGCTTCCTGCCGTTCTTTTGAGGCCCCGGCCAGAGCCTCGGCCGTGATCTGAGCCTCAATTCGGGCCAGCTTAAACCGTTCGTTGATCAATTGAGTGCGGTAGGTGTCGAGGTAGAACAGCCCGCCCGAAAGCAGCGCAAGCGGCAGAATGTTCACCACCAGAATGCGCGCCGTTAACGAAAAACGTCCGACAATGCCGGGTTCTTCATCACCGATTGGGCCGATTTGCGTGTCAGGCATCGTTGAAGCTGTATCCCGCGCCGTAAAGCGTATCGATGGCATCGAACGTGTCGTCCACCACGCGGAATTTGCGGCGCATGCGCTTAATATGGCTGTCGACAGTGCGGTCATCGACGAAAATGTCGTCGGGATAGGCGGCATCCATCAACTGATTGCGGCTTTTGATGACACCGGGGCGCGCGGCCAGCGCTTCCAAAATCAGGAATTCGGTTACGGTCAGACTGACCGGCAATTTGTTCCACGTCACATGATGGCGTGCGGGGTCCATATACAGCCGCCCCCGGTCAATCTTAGGGTGCACCGGCTGCGGCGCAGAGGTTTCGATGCCAATTGCGCGGTCCGATTCCGCCCGGCGCAGGATCGCCCGAATGCGCGCGGTTAGCAGACGCAGGCTGAACGGCTTTGCAATGTAATCATCTGCGCCCAATTCGAACCCGGCTTCTTCGTCGGCTTCATCGTCCTTGCTAGTCAGGAAGATAACCGGAAGCGGTCCATGCGCACGAACGCGGCGCAGCAATTCCAATCCATCCATCTTTGGCATTTTGATGTCGAAGACGGCCAAATCGGGCGGATTTTCCACCAAAGCCTTAAGCGCGGTTTCGCCATCGGAATAAAGCCGAGTTACAAACCCTTCGGCCTGAAGCGCGATGGAAACGGTGGTTAGGATATTGCGATCATCATCGACCAAGGCGATCTCAATCGTCTCGCGTTCCTTACCGTTTGCGCCTTCGTTGTTGGCCGATTGATCTGTTGAGATATCACCGATCTCGGTTTCCATGCTTACGCCTTATCGTTCCTGCCGCCTGAGCCGCCAAGACTAGCGGTATAGCGCCGAGGAAACAATCGACATGTCAGCCTGCATGGCCGCGGCATTGACGGCCGTAAAAGAAGCACCATCGAGGCCCGGATTTTGACACCTGCGAATTGTGCATTGCAGCGAAAAAGTGGCGGTTTGACTCCGCTATGATCGCCCATCTATGCCCGCCCTCGGATTGGGAACCCGTGCAAGTTTTCGAATCGCTATCCGCCGAGTTCGCGCATTTCTGCGCATTGGCCGGGCAGCGTGTTTTGCTACGCATTTGTGCCCACTCCTCACGAATTTTTTAAATTTTGCTCGTTTCAGGAGAAGCTACGTTGATCCCCCTCGCTCAATCGCTCGCTGCACAAGGTATAGCCACGCAGGCCGACATTCATTCCAATCTCGGCACGGCTGCGCTGGTCGAGGCTTCGCTGGCCGCTAAAGAAGGCGCTTTGTCAAAGCATGGCGCGTTGGTGGTTCAAACCGGCGCAAAAACCGGCCGCAGCGCAAAAGACAAATTTATCGTGCGCGATGCGACAACTGAGGACACCGTATGGTGGGGCAAGGTCAATGCCTCGATGACGCCGGACCACTTTGCCAATCTCAAAGAAGATTTCATGGCGGCGGTTGCGGACAAAGAGACGCTGTATGTCGCGGATCTGTTCGGCGGGTCACAGCCGGAGCACCGCGTGAATGTGCGCGTGATCAATGAACTTGCGTGGCACAATTTGTTTATCCGCACATTGTTGGTTCGCCCGACTGAGGAAGAACTGGCCAATATCACGCCCGAATACACGATCATCGACCTGCCGAGCTTTAAAGCCGATCCGGCGCGTCACGGCACCAATTCCGAAACGGTGATCGCGGTCAATTTGACTGAGAAATTGATCCTGATCGGCGGCACCAAATATGCCGGTGAGATGAAGAAAAGCGTCTTTGGAATTCTCAACTATTTGCTCCCAACAAAGGGTGTGATGCCGATGCATTGCTCCGCCAATATCAGCGCAGATGGCAAGACAGCAGTGTTCTTCGGCCTGTCGGGCACCGGCAAGACCACGCTTTCCGCCGATGCTTCGCGCACATTGATCGGCGATGATGAGCACGGCTGGTCCGACACGGCGGTGTTCAATTTCGAAGGCGGTTGCTACGCCAAAATGATCCGCCTTTCCGAAGAGGCTGAGCCAGAGATTTACGCGACCACGCGCCGGTTTGGCACGGTGCTGGAAAATGTCGTGATGGACCCGGAAACGCGCGAGCTGGACTTTGACGACAATTCGCTCGCCGAAAACACCCGCGGTGCTTACCCAATCGATTACATCCCCAATGCCAGCGAAGACAATTTGGGCCCTGTGCCATCGAATGTCGTGATGCTAACAGCGGATGCGTTTGGTGTGCTGCCTCCGATTGCGAAGCTGACCCCGGAACAGGCGATGTATCACTTCCTGTCCGGCTACACTGCCAAAGTTGCTGGCACGGAAATCGGCGTGACCGAACCCGAGGCGACTTTCTCAACCTGCTTTGGCGCGCCGTTCATGCCGCGCCACCCCAGCGTTTACGGCAATCTTTTGAAAGAGCGTATCGCCAAAGGCGAAGTGCAATGTTGGCTGCTCAACACCGGCTGGACCGGGGGCAAATACGGCACCGGCAATCGGATGCCGATTAAGGCGACCCGGGCTTTGCTCAATGCAGCGCTCGACGGCGATTTGGACGCTGTGGAATACCGCGAAGACGCGAACTTTGGCTTTGATGTGCCGGTTCATGTTCCGGTGTTGGCAAATGCTGGAATCGACCAGACTATTCTGGATCCGCGCAGCACGTGGGCAGATACAACAGATTACGACGCGACGGCGGCAAAACTGGTAAGCCTGTTCATCGACAATTTTGCCGAGTTCGAAGCGCATGTTGATGAAGGCGTGCGTCAAGCTGCCCCAGCGGCGGCCTAAACCGGCATCCACCAATTAAGGAAGAGATCACATTATGAGCATTCTCGACACAATTATGACGCAAGTCGCCGGTTCACCTGACACGGTGGCCGCATTGGCCGAAAAGGTGGGGATTGACCCAGCGATGGCTGAAAAAGCAGTGGCTGCACTCGGCGCTTCGCATGCGGAAGAAGGCGACACGGTTGAACTCGCGTCCGAAAAGACTGGCCTTGATACAAGCGCGCTTAGCGGAATTATGGAGCAGCTCGGCGGCGAAGGCGCGCTGGGCGGCATCGCCGAAGGTATGCAGGGCGATTCCAAGCTTTCGGGCGTTTTGGGCATGCTCGATCGGGATGGCGATGGCAGCCCGCTCAACGACATCGCTGGCATGGCGTCTGGATTGTTTGGCAAGAAATAACCCGCCCCTAGCCGCACCAATAGTGACGATTAAAGGAATACGATCATGAGCCTAGCCGCAATGCTTCAGCAATCCGGAGCCATCACATCAATGGCCCGCGAATTGGGCGTCGATGAGAACACGGCAAAGACTGCGGCGGGCGCTTTGCTTCCCGCAATTGTTGCTGGCATGGGCCGCAGTGCAACCGGAGGAACAAGCACACCCGATCCGATGGGCGGCTTGGGCAGTCTGGCTGGCGCAATCCTTGGCGGCGCGTCGGGTGGCGGTTCTTCTGGCGGCGGTTTGGGCGGCGCATTGGCGGGCGGCCTTGGCGGCGGCTTGCTTGACGCTGTGCTGGGCACATCGCCCACTCCAACAGCGCCGGGCAATGACATTCTCGGCAATATTTTTGGCAGCAAAGACGTTAGCCGTTCGGTCGCAGGCGAAGTCGCATCCTTGACGGGTCTCGACGAAGGGATGCTGAAAAAGATGCTCCCTATCCTAGCGATGGCGGTTGCCGGCTATATGGCGAAAGAAGCGACGGGCGGATCCACGGCGCAAGGCGGCGGCAGCCCGCTCGGCGGCATTCTGGGATCAATCGTCGGCGGAATGATGTCGCGTTAAAGGGATCCGGGACGGCGAGGGTTTGGCGTTCGAGCCTAGTCCTCGCTGTCCCCGTCATCCTCATCAATGTCGACCGCGGGCACCGTTTCGAGCGCCAAGGCATTCGGGAAAAACGGCTCCCCCTCTGGCGCATTTTCCAAAATATCGATCAGACGTTGGGCCAGCTCGCTGCTGCGCCCACCGTGCGGATTTGCCGCCAGAGGTCTCAGGCTTTGCTGAGCAATCGCGATCTTACCTTCGCGCGCCTGCATCATTGCAGCGGTGAGCCACAATTGCCGATCAAATGGGGCAAGCACGGCTGCTCGTTCTAGAGCCGCCTTGGCATTTTCCGGTGGCTCCAAACCGCGCTGTGCAAAGCTGCGGTAATAGTAAATCAGCGGAAGAGGGTGGTCGTTCTCCCGCGCGTTTAGCTGAGAGAACGGGGTCATTGCCGCTTCGTAGGCCTGATCGGGAACCGCAGAATCTCTGGCCTTTCGGAACAATGCATATCCTTTTTGGACGTAAGCGTTTGCGCGGCTTGGATCGATCGCAATGGCCGCCTCAGCGGCAGCGATAGCGGCGTCATCATTGCCTGCGTCATATTCTGTTTCGGCTAAGGCGGTTAGAACGCCGGGATCGTTCGGGAATTCGGCGGCAATTTCCCGCGCTTCGACCACCAATTCGGCGGCTTGTTCTGCATTGACGCCGCGTTGGGACCGGATGCGCACATCCATCATCTCCGCCTCGCCCTCGGGTAAGCGGCGCATAGTGACCTCGCTCGCCTCCAACATGTCGGGGCTAAGGCTGAAAGTCAGCATCCTGCGTGATCGTTGATAGCCTCTAAGCTCTCTTTCAAGAGCGCTTAGATCACCAAACACCTGCCGCCCTGCATCAATCGAGGGTGTGCCGCCCACAACTGCTTGCAAATAGCGGGACAGCTGGCCGCTGCGTTCAGGATTAAATTTGAGGTAGTGATAAAGCAGCCAACTGCGGCCGTAATAGGCGTCGCCGCGCCTGCTCCTGTTCTCAAGATAGAGATCGTAATCGAGCAATTCTTCGATGGAGACATCATCGGCAAACGCCAATTCTGCGCCGCGGTGGATCGCGGGTCGTCCGATCAAAACCGTTCCGTCGCGGTTAAAACCCGCCGAAGCAAAAAATTCAGCCGCCCCTTCACTGATCCAGCGCGGCATGGCGAAACGTTGGCTGGAGATAAGGAAGTGGTGCGCATATTCATGAAGTAGGATGATGGTTGAGAAATCGGGATAGCCGTTCTTGTTGCGAATATCCTGAACAAAGGCGCGGCTGGCCCCCGCGCGGGGGATATAGAAACCGGCAATATTGCGGTTACCATTGCCCGATAGCCGGCGGATATCGCGGCCCGAACCAACCACAAAAATCACCACACGGTTTGACGGGCTCGGCTTTTCAATCTGGCGCCCGGTAACGAATTCCATCGCGCTGTGATACCGCTCAAGGTTTTCTGCGTATCGCCTCAAATCTCTTTCGCTGTCATCGGCGTAAATTACGAAATGATCAGAGGACGCCTCGTACCATTCGGCCTGAGCCGGTGCGGCGATGGCGATTGCGCCCAATATGAGCGCAACCGGTGCGAAAAGTCGGATAAAATTCACTGCTGTCCCCTTCATCCATGCCTGCGACTGCATGGTTGCAATGGGGATTATGCAAATTTGTAAGGCTTTGGCTACCCTCGTTAATTTGGTGAGCCTTGCGGGCTACCGCGCCGCTGCCAATTCATCCAAATAGGTCCAAATGCGGCTGACCACCACCGATCCTTCACCCACGGCGCTCGCAACCCGCTTAACAGAACCGGCGCGCACATCGCCGACGGCGAAAATACCGTCCGTGCCCGTTTCAAATGGGCTCTCGCGCCCGGCGCTGGCGCCGGTCAGGACGAAGCCTTTCTCATCCACATCGACCAATCCTGATAGCCATTCGGTGTTGGGAGCGGCGCCGATCATAATAAAGAGCGCGCGCGTATCCACTCGGCGGCTCGCGTCTTTTGTGGTGAATGTGACACCCTCAAGCCAGTCCTCACCATGCAGATCAGTTACGCTGGTGCCGTAATGAATGGTGATACGCGGGTCGGCCTCCAGCCGCTGCGATAGATAGCTCGACATGGACGCGGCCAAACTGTCCGAACGCACGACCAGATGAACATGAGCGGCAGCGCGGGAGAGATACATCGCTGCCTGTCCCGCCGAATTGCCGCCTCCGATAACGACGGCTTCGGTCTTGGAGCAGAAGCGCGCCTCCATTTCTGTCGCGGAGTAGAAAATGCCCGCGCCTTCGAGTTCGCGCAGGTTTTCCAGCGGAAGGCGGCGGTATTGGACGCCGGTGCTGACCAAAACGGCCTTGGCGCAGATGATGTCCGCTTCCGTTTCCGCATCATCTGTATCCAGCGTCGCGCAATAGACGCCATCGGCGCGGCGCTCCAAGCTTTTGACCCGGCGCGGCATCGCGAATGTCGTACCAAACTTCATGGCCTGTATCTGGCCGCGATAGGTCAGGTCGGTGCCGCTGATCCCGGTGGGAAAGCCCATGTAGTTTTCGATTCGGCTGGAGGTGCCGGCCTGTCCGCCGATTGCCATGTCTTCGATGACAATCGCATTGAGGCCTTCGCTGCCGGCGTAAACGGCCGCCGCAACGCCCGCTGGACCGCCTCCAACAATCAACAAATCGTAATCTCGGCTAGAACAAATGCCCAAATCGAGATTCAGGAACTGGGCGACCTTGCGCGGGGTTGGGTCTTCCAATTTTGTATCCGTGCCTACGATGACGCTGGGTTCGTGCCCGGTCATATCGCAGATTTGATTGGTCGCCTCGTCTCGGGCGTCCATGTCAAAGCTTTGGAAAGGGATCCGGTTGCGTGAGAGAAACCGTTCGACCGCTTGCACCTGCGGATCGCGGTCCGCGCCGATGACTTTGACCGTGCCGTTGCTTAGCTCAAACTGTTTGGAGCGGCGGGCGGCAAAGACTGTGATGATGTGATCGCTGAGTTCGGGAACACGGTTCATCAAGTCGAGCATCGCGGCGCGCGGGGCTTCGATCACTCTCGTTTCTACCGGCGCACGCATTCTTAGGTAATTGGTCGCGCGATTAAGGAACCCGATTTCACCCAAGAACTGCGTTGGGCCAATGCCGGATTCGAGCATCCGTTCGCCGTTATAGGGGTTCACGACTTCCAACTCGCCCGAAATCACATAGACAAAAGTGTCCATAGCAACGCCAATTTCTGCGACAATTTCGCCAGCTGCATAGACGCGTTCTTGGCCAATTTCGGCGATGGCATCGACATGCGCCTGCGCCAATGGAACGCGCTTCATCGTTTCGAGGTCGGGGCCGATTTGTTCCACGCAGCATCTCCTGAAAAAGGGTCAGAGCCTTAAATAGGGAGCATGCTGGGCAATACTATCTCAGCGCAGCTTATGCTGCCGCGATGTAACGATCCACGGTCTTGCCAACCACATCCAGCGGTGCGTTGCCGCCTAAGATGACGGCGGTGTTGAACGCTTTGAAATCATACGCCGATCCCATTTCTGCCTGAGCGCGTGCACGTTGGCGGACGATTTCGGAATGGCCGATTTTGTACGAACATGCCTGCCCCGGCCAGCTGCAATAGCGGTCCACTTCGCCTGCGACTTCCTGAGGCTTCGATCCGTTGCGTTCAACAAAGAAGGCGTTGCCCTGCGCGCGCGTCCAGCGTTTGGAATGGAGGCCGGTGTCCACCACCAGACGGCACGCGCGAAACGCGAGGCTTTGCAAATAGCCAAGCCGGCCAACTGCAAAGTCGTCATAGGCGCCCAGCTCATCGGCAAGCTGTTCGCCGTAAAGCGCCCAGCCTTCGCTGAATGCACCGAATGCGAGGATTGATCGGATCAATGGTAGGCGGTTGGAATATTCGCCCTCCCATACGTGGCCCGGAATGCTTTCGTGGAATGTTAGGTCGGGCAGGTCATATTTGCGGTGCAGATCGGTGTCGCGCAGGTTGATCCAGAACCGGCCCGGAATGGACCCGTCCTTGCTGCCTGCGCCGCCATATGCACCCGGCGCGCCCGCTTCTTCGTTGATGGGGATACGGCGGACTTCCATATGCGGATCGACCAATTGGTTAAAGGCACGCGGCATTTGCGCTTTGATCCACTCGATCCGCTCGTCAATCATCGCAAAGATTTCTTCGCGCCCCGGATCGCCCGCGGCGAATTTGTAGCGCGGATCATCGCCCAGTGCCTGCATCCGTTCGCCCACGGTGCCCTGTGTGTAGCCGATATCGCGCAGGATCGGGTCCATCCGGCCATGCAGCGTGGCCAGTTCATCAAGGCCCTGTTCGTGGATTTCATCGGGGTTAAGCGATGTTGTGGTCGATGCGCTGGTCGACCATGAATACCATTCCTCACCATCGGGCTGTGCCCAGATACCGGCGTCCGATTTTGCGAGGCCGCGCTGGGTCTTGAGTTCTTCGAGCTGACGTTGGAGCGCAGGGAGCAAACGCGTGTTCACAAGGCCGAGCGCCTGACGCGAAGCGGTGACCGCGGGCTCCAGTTCCGCGGTCAAAAGCGGCGCGACATACGCCCCGCCATTGTTGGACGCATCGAGGATGTTGGCCTGCATCTGCGCGATGGTTTTATCAAGCAGGAAGTCTGGCGGAACCACGCCCATGCCGCGCGCCTCAGCGATGCGGTCGGTCTCTCCGTCCAAAACCGTGCTGACCTCATTGAGGCGGCCTAGATAATACTCGACATCTTGCGCATTGCGCAGCGGCTGTGTCGCGCCGAAGTGACGCGGGAAATCAATATATCCGCCGACATTCTGGATCACGAGATAGGGCGCGTTGCGCCAGCTGCCGACCGCAACATCGCCATAAGGAAGCGCCATGCCTTCGAGCGCTTTGGAGTAGGCGCTTTCGACAACATCAAAGCTGGTCATCTGATCGGGGGTTAGCCCTTCTTTGGGAAAGGCGCGGGCTTCATCGCGAAGCTCGGTCAAAGTGGCGCGATACGCCTCTCGTCCGGCCTGACCCGGCGTTCCAAAAGTGCCGCGCCAATCGGCATATGCGCCCGTGTCCACGCCAAGGCCCGTGGCCCGGCCCGGTTCGTGCGCGAGCATCCGGTAAGCGATATCGTCCAGCTTGGCATCTGCACCCATCATCGGGGCTGCTGACGCGCCGGGCTGTCCCGGCATACCGTCTGCGCCGCGCGTGGTCATGCATCCCGGCAGGAGCGCCAAAGCAGACACGCCGCCAAGCCCGGATAGGGCCTGACGGCGTGAAATGTTTTTCGAAGCGAAGTGTGTGATTGTCTCTCTCATGGGCGCGAGTGTTACCCCGTGCGCGAGAGGTGTCAATCAGTCCTTCAGATCAGCCGGAACGATGCCGCCTGCTGCTGCGATTTTGTTTATCACGGCCTTGTGCAGCGCGATGTTGTCTTCGGCTGTGCCGGAATAATCCGCATTGCCGAGTTCCTGAGCCAGTTCCTTGCGGTTGGCATAGCTGGGGTCGATTTGAACCAGCTTCATCAGGTCGACAATCGATGTCTTCCAATTGAGTTTGTCAGAGCCCGGAATGCTGCCGATGCGCTGTTCAACGTCTACGCCGCTGATTGCATCACGCTTTGGCGCAGCTGCCGGTGTGGCTGCTGCTTCTGGTGTTGCTGTTTCTTCTTCGTCCGAACCAAAAATTGCGTTCGAAATTGAACTAAAAATTCCCATTGATGCCTCCATGATAGCCTGCGTGGTTTAGCCTAGACGTGCGGGGCGCTATGTTCCAGAGAAATGCAATCACCAACCGGGATCGAAATGTAAAATCATGAATACTATGTGGGCAGCGATAACGGAATTTTTCACGTCGAATGTGAATTTGGTTCTGACCCTGGTTCTTGTCGTCGCGGCGGCTTTGGTGGTCGGCGCATTCCTGTTGTGGCGGCGCACAGGAGAGACGAAGCAGCCTATTTTGATGGTTGTTCTGGCGGTGATCGCCGTGGGAAATGTCTTGATTTGGACGGTGCCAACGGCAGATGGGACCGCTCCGATTGATCAGGTTGGCGGCGCAAATGAAGAAACGGCCGAAGCGCGCTAACGCTCCGGCCGTTTGCAAGAGCCAGATTTCACGGGGCTCTTGCTGGAAGTCAGCGTTCCAGATTACTCGGGGATCTGCCAGTTTACGGAACTGGCGAATGTCCCTGCAACGGCATTGCCGCCCGCATCTTTGGCTGGGTTGAACCGCGCACGCCGTTCAAGCAGGCGGCAAGTTGCCTGATCGAGGACGCTGTGTCCGGTCGAACTGGTGATGGAACAGTTCGTAACCCGTCCGCGCGCATTTATCGAAAGCTCGAATGCGGCAACGCCGGAATATTCGCGGTTGATCCAAACAGTGCGGTAATCGCTATCGGTGATCCATCCGCTTGCGTTGCCGCGCGGGGTCGCAGCGATAGGGTCAGCGGCTGGTGGTCCGACCGGACCAATGTCGCCGAAATCCACCGGTTCAATGCCAACGCCAAAGTCATCGCCGATCACAGGAAGGGTGCTGATCGTAGTGGTGGCGCTTTCGCTAAACTCGAAACCTGTGTCCGGGCGCGGGGGCGGCGGCAGAATCATTGGGTCTTGCGTTGCGGATTGTGTGACCGGCTCAACGTCGGGGATGATTTCGGGCTCGACGATGGGATCTATTTCGACTGGCAGGACCTGATAGCCGTCTAGCCCTTCGTCAGGCTTAGGCGCGACCACCGTGATCGCCAGTCCGAGAACGAGAATAAGGCCGAACGCTCCGGGTACGCCAAGCGCACCAAGGATCGCCAAGGGGTTGGGCCGATTCGCTGTGGTTGTGTAGCTCATAGTTACATCTCCTCTCACCGATGATGTTTGGCAATGTTACAACATCACTTTTGATAGGCAAGAACTATCGAGTTGCGCTTTGGGACCCGTATCGTTGTGCAACCGATTGAGATTTTGTAATAATGTTGTTTAGGCGCGAGAGTCTTTGAGTTTTGTGCGCTTTCTCTATGCCCTCAGGCGCCGGGCGCGGACCATCCGGCCCGCTTGGCTTCGCCGCATTGGCGGCGGCGCGCAGTCGCGCGCTGTGACGCCTGCGGCGTCATGTGAATGCTACCCAAATAAAGCCCGCTGAACACTACGGGTAATGTTGGTGAGCGGAATTCGGCGGCGAAGCAGCCGCAAGCCCGACCGGGCGTCCGCAGCGCCGATAGGCGCGAGGAAATCGCGCGCCGGATGGCGTGCGCAAAACAAACCAATTAAATTCCTATTTGATCGGACAATCCGGCGACAGACGGAAATCGAGGTAATTGTCGACCGATGCCATCATTTCTTCGGTTTCGTTTTCGAAGAAGTGGTTGGCGCGCGGGATTTCGTCGTGGTGGATCGTGATGTGCTTTTGCGTGCGCAATTTGTCGACCAGCTTTTGCACAGCGCTCGGCTGAACCACGGTGTCCGCAGCGCCTTGAACAAAGATACCGCTGGCTGGGCACGGCGCGAGGAAGCTGAAATCATACATATTGGCGGGCGGTGCAATGGAGATGAAGCCGCGCACTTCGGGCCGGCGCATCAACAATTGCATGCCTATCAGCGCGCCAAAGGAATAGCCTGCGACCCAAGTCGTTTGGGCCTCTGGGTGGATGCTTTGCACCCAATCGAGCGCGCTGGCCGCATCCGACAATTCGCCAATTCCGCTGTCAAAGCTGCCTTGGCTGCGGCCGACGCCGCGAAAGTTGAACCGAAGCACCGCAAAGCCGCGATCCGCAAAGGTTTTATACATCCGCTGCACGATCCGATCATTCATCGTGCCGCCGCCCTCTGGGTGCGGGTGCAAGATCATCGCAACCGGTGCGCGTGGGCGCGGGGGAGGGGAAAAACGACCTTCGAGGCGGCCTTCTGGACCGGGGAAGATGACTGATGGCATCGGCAAAACCTTGCGAAAATTGGGTGGATGAGATGCCTGCTGGCACCTTAGAACGCGCGCTCTATATAGGTATCCATGCAATTTACGCAATTTTTTGTCGGATAGGCCCCAAACCATGTCCAAAGTGGGACGGATTTACCTTGATCATGCAGCGACTTCGCCGCTGCGTCCGCAGGCGCGCGCGGCCATGGAAGAGGGTTTTGCGCTGTGGGCCAATCCGTCATCTCCGCATGCCGAAGGGCGCAAGGCGAAGCAAGCGCTGGAGGATGCGCGCGAGCGGATCAAGCGGTCGCTGGATTGGGGCGGCGAAGTGATCTTCACCAGCGGCGCAAGCGAGGCGCTGTCAATAGGTTTGCGTCAAGCCAAGGCCGACCGCCGCATCATCAGCGCGGTGGAACATGATGCGGTGCTGCGCGCGGCTCCGGATGCGGAGAGTTTTTCAGACGACACGGTGTTGGATAGCCGGACCATTCTGGCGATCCAACACGTCAATTCTGAGACCGGCACTATCAACCCGGTCGATCAGATGGCGGAAACAGTAAGGCCGACCGGCACAGCAATTCTGTCGGATTGTTCGCAAAGCGCGGCAAAACTGGCTTTGCCTGCTGCCGATATGCTGGTCATTTCGGCGCATAAATTTGGCGGCCCGATTGGCGTTGGCGCTTTGCTGGTCCGCGATTTCAACTTGCTCGACCCGATTGGCGGGCATGAACGCGGATACCGTCAAGGGACAGAGAACCTGCCCGGCGCAATGGGAATGGCGGCAGCTTTGGAAGCGGGCGATTGGCAAACCACCGCCGATCAGCGCGCCGAATTTGCAAATGGTCTTGCCGAGCACAGCCTTACCATCGGTGAACAGGTCGATTACAATTTCGCGCTGACCCATCCCACGCTATCGGCTCAGGCGCTCTTGATCCGGCTGGATGCGCAAGGCTTCGCCGTCTCTGCGGGCAGCGCGTGCTCTTCCGGCACGCTCAAGAAAAGCCGCGTGCTCGATGCCTTTGGTGTGACCGATGATGTCGCGGCGCGCACAATTCGGGTCAGCCTGGGATGGAACACCACGCAGGAGGATCTGGCGCGCTTTGCCGAGGCGTGGAGGTCGCTCATATGATTTACCTCGATTATCAGGCCACCACGCCGCTTGCACCCGAGGCGCGCGACGCGATGCTGCGCCATTTGGATGGGCCGGATGGAACAGGTTTTGGCAACCCGCACAGCCCGCACAAGATCGGCCGGCAAGCGGCGGCGGCGATAGAATTGGCACGCGAACGGGTGGCGGCGTTGTTTCCCGACGGCGGGGAAGTGATCTTTACCGGCGGCGCGACCGAAGCGCTCAATCTGGCCATCCGGGGCAGCGGGGGGACAGGCAGCGTCGCGTTCAGCGCCATCGAGCATTCCGCCGTTGGCGACACCGCGCAGGCAGCGGGTGTGCACCACGTCCTTACCGTCGATCACGAAGGCATCTGTGACCCCGCGCAGGAATTGCCGAGCGACTCCCGCATGATCGCCGTGATGCAGATCAACAATGAAATCGGCACCATTCAACCAAGCACGGATTGGCATCGCCGCGCGAAAGAGGCGGGTGCCCTATTCTGTGTCGATGCCGTGCAGGCCTATGGCAAAATCCCGGTCGCAGAGGCGGATCTGATCGCGGTCAGCGCGCATAAACTTCACGGTCCCAAAGGCGTGGGAGCGCTATGGGTGCGAGACGGCGTCGAACTCACGCAGCAACAGACCGGCGGCGGGCAAGAGGCAGGGCTGCGCTCCGGCACATTGTCGCCCGCTCTGATCGCTGGGTTTGGGGCTGCCGCACAGGTCGCGGCTGACCGCATGGTGCAAGACGCCGACCATGTGGAGCAATTGTGGGCCCGCGCGCGCGACTTGTTCGAAGGGTGGGAATTGAACGGCAGCGCAGACGCCCGCTGGCACGGCAATCTCAACATTCGCAAAGACGGCCTCGATGTGGCGCGCCTCATGTCCGACTGCCGCAACATCATGTTTTCCGCAGGCAGCGCCTGCGCCAGCGGATCGGGACGGCCAAGCCATGTCTTGAAAGCCATCGGCCTCACCGATGCTCAGGCAAAATCCTCTATCCGCCTTGGCTGGGGCCGGTATACGTCGATGGACGACATCGAACAGGCGGCGACCGCGATCAATGCGGCGGCAAAGGAGCAAGATCAGTGGGGCTAAAAGTCACCTTCATCGACCAACACGGCACGCCTGTGACCGCCGAAGCGGAAGCGGGCGACAACCTGCTGCGCGTGGGCCAAGCGGCTGGCCTGCCGCTTGAAGGGACGTGCGAGGGGCAGATGGCGTGCTCCACCTGCCATGTGATCGTCGCGGCGGACTGGTTTGACCGGCTGGCCGAGGCGAGCGAGGAAGAAGAAGACATGCTCGATTTCGCCGCCGATGCGCGCCGGACAAGCCGCCTTTCGTGCCAGATCGACCTCACCGAAGAACTCGACGGATTAACCGTCAGCATCCCTGCGCAAAGCAGCGACGCGAGACGGATGTGATGGGCGGATAAAGACCAACATGACCTTACAAAACCGCGCAATGGCGCTCGTCGAATCCGCTGGGTTCGAACGGTTCATTATTACCGTGATCGTGATCAACGCGATTGGGCTGGGGGTGGAAACATCGCCCGGAGCGATGGCTGTGGTTGGCGGTCTGGTCCAGTGGCTTGATACGATTGCGCTGACGATTTTCGTGATTGAGCTCGCAATCAAATTCTTCGCCTACCGCCTCGCCTTCTTCAAGAGCGGGTGGAACATTTTCGACCTTGCGATCGTCAGCGTCGCTTTGGTCCCGGCGGGCGCGCAATTCTCTGTGCTGCGGGCGCTGCGTATTCTGCGAGCGCTGCGGCTTGTTTCGGTTGTGCCGAGCATGCGCAAAGTGATCGTTGGATTGTTCAGCGCAATCCCAAGCATTGGCACGGTGATCGTTATGCTGTTGCTGCTGTTTTATATCAGCGCGGTGATGGCGACAAAGCTGTTTGGCGAAGCCTTTCCCGACTGGTTCGGCAATCTCGGTGCATCGCTCTATTCGCTGTTCCAGATCATGACATTGGAAAGCTGGTCCATGGGCATTGTGCGCCCCGTGATGGAGGAATTCCCCTATGCTTGGGCGTTCTTTGTCCCGTTCATCCTGCTCACCAGTTTCATCGTGCTTAACCTGTTCATCGGTGTGATCGTCAACGCCATGGCTGAGGCGACAGAGGATGACGCGCACAGCGAGCGGGAGATGATTATTGAGCAATTGAAGGGCCTGCGCGAAGAGGTCGCCGCGCTCCGGTTGGAACGCGGCGACTAGCGGAGGCTACGCGGTTTCTGACTGGCTTTCAGTGGAAGCCTCGTCTTGCTCCATGTCGTCATGGCTCTGGCTGGACAGACCGTTTCGGGCGCTCAGATTGCGCGTCCATTTCCATAGGCGGTGTGCGGCAAACACAATCAACCCGATTGGAAGCACAACGGTCAACGCCATCATCATAAAGGCGATGATCGTGCCCAATATCGCGCCAAGCGATCCCCATGCATTGGCAATAGGCGCGCTGAACCCGCCCGAACGCGGCGAACCGGATTCGTAACTGATCGACATCTGACTGAACGCGACGCGGCCGCGCATTTCATTGAGCCAGCTGCGCGCCTGATCAATCTCTTGATTGACCTGCGCCACCCCGCGCTCCGCCTCAACCAATTCGGCCACAGTCCCATCGCGATTGCGCAAAATATCCATCAAACGGTCACGCAGCAGCGATCTTGCGCGCAACTTCGCCTCAGTATCGACGATTTGTTTAGAGAGATCTTCCCCTTCGATGGACGCAGTGATGAGTTCAGCATCCGAATTGCCAGAGCTTGATTCCAATTCCTTGCTGAAATCGCGCGCAACATTCGAAGCGACTGCGATTTGGAGGCTGCCGTAGGAATAATCGCCGTCATTGTCTGACTGACGCATCGCAATGATCCGGCACACATTGGGGCCGCGCGCCTCGCACATATCCGCGTGGCGCTCTTGCAGTGGTTTCATTGCGGCGGCGGGCAAGCGAAAGCCCATTGTATAGCGATAAGCAATTTGGGGCGCTGCGACCGCGGCATCCGGCTCAACCGGAGCGATGTTCCCAGTCGGTGAAGCTTCTTCAATGTCGACAGCCGCTACGCGTTCAACGGGCCCCGTGCTGCCATCGCCTGCCATCGCCTGAAAAAAACCGAATTGGTTTTCAGGTGCGTCGGCGGAGCCATCTATCGCGACCTCATAGGAGGCATCTGCCGTCATCTCTTGGCTTTGCGGTTGCCCGCACGCTGCAAGAAACACAGCCGGGGTTGCTGCAATCATCCAGAATTTCCGCATCGATCTCTCCTAAATTGAACGCTTTTTACGTGTGGATTCGTGACCTTCGCCTTATTTGTGCCACATTATGGCCACATTTTCGCCATTATTGCAACCCTTGCTTTGATACACTGTATCATAGCTCCACAATTTCACTTGTCCAATCGGCTGAGAAATAATGCGCAATGCGCTACTTTCCCTGTGGAAACGCCTCTCCCTCAGAGTGGATTGCGTTGCTAGAGACCCCGGATGGCTGATCCGATTAAACCTGATGATTCTGACCCATTCGACTCAATCGTCGACGCGCCGTTCGATGCCGCTTTGTCCGAACGTTATCTCGTTTATGCGCTCTCTACGATCACTGCCCGTTCGCTGCCAGACTTGCGCGATGGATTGAAACCGGTCCACCGGCGGCTTTTGTGGACCATGCGTCAGCTAAAGCTGGATCCGTCCAACACGTTTAAGAAATCCGCGCGCGTTGTGGGTGAGGTGATCGGTAAATATCACCCGCACGGCGACACCGCCGCGTATGATGCGATGGTCCGCCTCGCTCAGGATTTCTCGCTGCGCTATCCTTTGGTCGAGGGGCAGGGCAATTTCGGCAATGTCGATGGCGATAACGCGGCGGCGTATCGGTATACCGAAGCCCGCCTGACCAAGACCGCGATGCAGCTTATGGAAGGGCTGGACGCGGGCACGGTTGACTTCATCCCGACCTATAACGGCGAAGAAGAAGAACCGGAATTGATGCCGGGCCTGTTCCCCAATCTGCTGGCCAATGGGGCGAGCGGGATTGCGGTGGGCATGGCGACCAACATCCCATCGCACAATGTGGCCGAAGTGATCGATGCGACGCTGGAATTGATCGACAACCCCAGCGCCCAGCACGAACGCTTGATGGAGCTGATGAAGGGCCCCGATTTTGCCACTGGCGGTCAAGTCATCGACAGCGCCGAGATCATATCGGAGGCTTACCGGACCGGGCGCGGATCATTCCGTCTGCGCGGGGTGTTCCACGCACCCGAAGCGGACAAACCCGACGATGTCGCGGCAGGGATAGAGCGTCTGGGCGGCGGCCAATGGCAGCTTGTCATCACCGAAATCCCCTATCAGGTGCAAAAGGGCAAACTGATCGAACAGATCGCTCAGGCGATTGCCGATAAAAAGCTCCCGATCCTTGAGGATGTGCGCGACGAAAGCGATGAGAGCATTCGCATCGTGCTGGTCCCGCGCAGCCGCAATGTGGACCCGGAATTGCTCAAGGAAAGCATTTTCAAACTGACCGAAATGGAGACCCGCTTCGGCCTGAATATGAACGTGCTCGATGCGACCCGCACGCCAATGGTCATGGGTTTGAAAGAGCTGCTGGAAAACTGGACGCGGGCGCAGATCGAAATCCTGCAACGCCGGACCCAGCACCGGCTCGATCAGATCGCGCGGCGGCTTGAGCTGGTCGAAGGCTATATCACCGCCTTCCTCAATCTCGACCGGGTGATCGAAATCATCCGTTACGAAGATGATCCCAAATCGGTGATGATGGCCGAGTTCAAACTCACCGATCGTCAGACCGAAGCGATCCTGAACATGCGGCTGCGGTCTTTGCGCAAGCTGGAAGAGATGCAGCTTCGCGGTGAGAAGGACGAGCTTCTGGTCGAGCAGGACGATCTGCAAAAGCTGCTCGATAGCCCGGCGCGCCAACGCACGCGTTTAAAGAAAGACCTGCGCACGCTGCGCAAGGATTACGCCGAAGACACCAAGCTTGGCGCCCGCCGCACGCGGATCGAAGAGGCCGCGCCTGCGGTTGAGTTTTCGATGGATGCAATGATCGAGAAAGAGCCGGTGACGGTGATCTTGTCGCAAAAGGGGTGGATTCGCGCCGCCAAAGGCCACGTCGATCTGGCGCAGGAGTTCAAATACAAAGAGGGCGATGCGCTCGCCTTTATCCTGCACGCGCAAACCACGGATAAATTGCTGATCGCGGGATCGGATGGACGCTTCTTCACGCTGGGATGCGATAGATTGCCCGGCGCGCGCGGCTTTGGTGAGCCGGTGCGCACGATGATCGACCTCGAAAGCGAGGCATCCATTGCCAAAATGCTGGTCCACAAGGAGGGCGGGCGTTTGCTGCTCGCCTCAAGCAACGGCAAAGGCTTTATCGCAGAGACGAAAGAGCTGCTGGCCGAAACCAAAAAGGGCAAGCAGGTCGTGAACCTTAAAGGCACAGCTGCGCTGCAAGTGATCCGCGAAGTACCTGAAGGCCACGATCACATTGCGGCCGTGGGTGAAAATCGGAAGCTGATCGTGTTCAACCTCGAAGAAATGCCAATCATGGCGCGCGGTCAGGGCGTGATGCTGCAACGGTATCGCGATGGCGGATTGTCCGACGCAACCACATTCGTGCTGGCCGATGGGTTAAGCTGGACAATGGGCGGATCGGGTGACCGGACGCGGACCGAAAACGACATCTGGCAATGGAAAGTCGCCCGCGGAGCCGCCGGGCGTATGCCGCCGCAGGGCTTCCCGAAGAACAACCGGTTTGGGTAAGGCTGGTCGCGCGGGCTTTTCCGTTCAGGGCCGGCCATTCAGTAAACGGCCTGCCGTCAGGTTCTGACCAACAAAAAGACCGGCTGGATTGCTCCGGCCGGTCTTTTCGTTTCCAATTCGGGCTTGCGGGCGATTAGCCGCCTTGAACCGCCGCCACGATATCAGCGAGGTTGGCGCGCGCCACCAGCTGATCTTCGGCATCCAGTGCGAAGAAACCGCGTGGTAGGGTCACGAGGCCGACTTCATCATTGCTCACCACGACATTGGCTTCATCGAGTTCAGTGATCGAACCAAATGGCTGGGCGTCGGCGGTGATCACGGCATTGCCAACAACAAGAGCGGCTGCGAGTTTTGCAGCGGCTTCTGCTTCGGCGGCGGCCTGTGCGTCAGCGGCTGCCTGTGCCTGTGCAACCTGTGCATCCATCATGCCGTCAATTTGAGCCTGTGTTGCGTTGACCGTCCATTGGCCGTCGCGTTCAGCGAGTAGGTTTGCGGGCAGAGGCGCGCTGTGCTTGCCAGTGTCGACCGTTACAACGCCGCCTTCATTGGAGGTCACAGTGCCGATAGGTGCGTCGTCATTGCCGATCACGGTGGCGCCCACGTCCTGCGCATGTGCAGCGACCGGTGCGATAGTCATAGCGGTGGCAAACAGAGCCAACTTTGCAAACTTCATTGTTCTTTATTCTCCAGTGTTAAAAGCGATATCCGTGCCAATTGCATTTGGCGCGAAGGGTGAGAGCAGTTGGCAAAATCAATGACCAAACTGCGCAAATGGTTCCCAAACGGGGCATATGAAAAAGAGTTGGTGGGATAGACGGGTGAGCGTGAAGGCGAGCTTAACGTTCGCGTCAAGCGTTCGGCAATTCCTCCGTTAGCAGCTGTTCAATCCGTGACAAATCGGGAAAACCTTCGTCCACCCAGCGCCGCTCCACAGCGCGAAGGATGCGCGCGACATCGGGTCCAGCGGCGACCCCGCGAGCGACAATTGCGCCGCCCTTTAGCGGAAAATTCGGGGCGGTCCAGCCAGCGATCGATCGAGCGTCTTCACCCATCAGCAACAGACGATCAACCGCTCCTTCGATGCCGATCCGATACGCCAAACCGCGCGTGTCCTGAGCGTCTTGGCCAAGCCGCTCCGCAGCGGATTTTAACCGCGCCCGCTGTGCCCGCGACAGACGCAGACGCAGCGCCACCGCTTCGCTGACATCGGGGGAGGGCGGCAGCAGCGCGGCGAGGCGGCGCAGCGGATCGGGGGCGAAACCTTGGGCGGCTTCTTGCGCGATCAGCTGCGCAAGCGCTGTCACATGCGCGCTTCCGCTTTCTGGCAGAACAACCCCCAAAACGCCGTGTTCGCGCATGCGCGACACGGTGGGGGCCGGGCTGGGTAAAGAGAGTATGCCGATCAGTTCACTGGCGATGCGTTCGCGGCTTAATCCTTTAAGCGTATCGGCGAGTTCGGCGCAGACCTCTTCGGCTTCGGCGTCCAGGTCCGCGCCAAAGCGTGCCTGAAACCGGTAATAGCGCAGGATCCGCAAATGGTCTTCGGCGATCCGCTCTCGCGCGTCGCCGATAAAACGCAAACGGCGCGCGACGAGATCGTCGAGCCCGCCGAAATAATCCGAAATCTCCAGCGTCTCCGGATGAGCATAAAGCGCGTTGATGGTGAAATCGCGGCGGGCGGCGTCGTCTTTCCATCGGGTTGCAAAGGCAACGGTTGCTCGGCGGCCGTCAGTGGCAACATCGCGTCGCAACGTGGTCACTTCGACCGGGCCATCGTCCAATACCGCGGTGACAGTGCCGTGGTCGATACCCGTGGGCACAGTGCGAAGCCCCGCGCTCTTGCATAAATCAATGACGGTATCGGGCGTGTGAAGCGTCGCGCAGTCCACATCATGCACCGCCATACCGATCAACGTATCGCGCACCGCGCCCCCGACCCAGCGGATATTCTCCGCGCCCAAAGCGTCCGTGAGCACGCGCAGTCCATCGCGGCGGGGCCAGTCGGCATCGGCAAGAGAATTGAGAGAATGGGTCACAGGCAATGCGCTAACCAAAAAAGCGCGCGCTTCACAAGCCTAGGCTGTGCCGATTTCGGTTTTTAGCCGATCGAGCGGAATGCGCCGGCCAAGGTTCGCGATGATTGCGGCGGTCACGCCCCAGATCCGGAACCCTTCGTAATGCATGTCAAGAAAACGCCGGGTGCGCCCCTTCCAAAACGCCTCATTCGTCTCCCAATTTTCCGGATCGAGCAGCAGGCTGAGCGGGGGATCGAACCACGCTTCGACCTCTTCTGGGTTCGGCGACAATGGCAAACCCGGCGGCACCACAGCCAGCACCGGGGTGACATCGAACCCGGTCCCGGTTGAATACAGATCGCTGGTCCCAATCACCCTGACGGCCTCGCGGGGCAGGGCCAATTCCTCCTCCGCTTCGCGTAAGGCAGCGGTCACTGCGTCCTCGCCTGCGTCCAATTTGCCGCCGGGAAAGGCGACCTGACCGGGATGATCGCGCATCCCGCGTGGGCGCTGGGTCAGGATAACACTCGGTTCGGCTTGATCGGTGATTGCGATAAGCACTGCAGCCGGGGTTAGAGTTCCTGCGACGGCAAGGTCTGCATCACTCAGCAGGCCGGGAATATCCCGCGCATGGCCTTCTTCATAAAGGGCGCTGAGGTGCTCGAACAGGTTGCTCATGCGTGTATCAGGACGAGAGCGAGAAAATCGCGCCTTGGCTGGTCACGATCAATCCGCTGTCCAAATCATCGCCGCTCATCTCCAGCGCCAGTTCAACCAATTGCGTATAGGTTGACCGGTTGAGCCGCGCTTCGCATCCGCCGCGTACATGGAGATAGATCGCGGGTGTGTCGGGATCGCCTGCCACGCGCAGGGCGTTGTCGGGGCCTGCCACAACCAGCTCATCGGTGTTGAGGCGAAAGGCAATCTCGCCTTCCTTGTGCACACAATCGACCGCGACAAAAGCAGCATCGTCCACTTCGATGGTAAGTTTCTCAAACGGTGTGACCAGCCAGTGTTGCCCCGTGTCATCGCGGGTGAGCAGGCCCGAGAATGCCCGCACCATTGCTGGACGCCGGATCAGGCCGCCTTCGTGAAACCAACTGCCATCACCGGCGATACGCATATGGCTTTCGCCGATTTGGGTCGGAGCCCATCCTTCGACAGGTGGCAATTTGCGCTGCGCCACTTGCTCCGCAATTTGAGCAAGCGTGAGTTCAGCGAGATAGGGTGGAGGTTCGTATGGCATGCGTGAGATACGGGATGCCAGAAGCAGAAGTTTCGGGGAAGAAGAAAGTCGGAAACACCAATTGAAAGCACCCGAACCCTTCAGGGTTCGCAAGGGCGACTGCCCGCCCGCCGCGACGCGTCCTTAGGACGTGTGAGCGAGGACATCGCAGCGCGGATGCGCTGCGCAAAACAAACAACCCTCAAATTCTTACCCGCCCCAAGGCCCAAGCATGCCTTCGGCTGGCATCGCCGACAAAGCCGCACCGCGCGCCAGCAGGCGTTCGGGTTCAAATGGGCCGGGACAATGCCATCCGCCGGTCGCCGCCGCTGTAAAGCCCCAGCGCCCGTAATAGTCCGCGTCTCCGATTAGGACCTGAGCAAACGCAGGCGATCCATCGCGGGCAAGGCGTGCTTCTGCATCCAGCATCGCCATCATCAACCCTTGGCCAAAGCCCTCGTTTTGACGTTCGGGCACCACAGCAACGGGCCCAACCATCACCAAAGGCACGGGGCGTCCTTCGCGGTCTGTCAGTGCAATCGGGTAGCATTGGATCGTTCCGACCAGCATTTCATCGGCATCGAGGACCGCAAAGCTGAGCGCATCGAGCCATTCCATACCCATGCGCATCCGATAGGCCGTGCGCGCATGGCGATCCGGCCCGAACGCACGATCGAGCAGCGCCTCAATCATTTCGGGCTCAACCGCAGAAAGCGGGATGATCGTTGCTGAATCGGTATCAGAAGTCATGGGCAGCGGCGGTTAGTGGGTTTTGGGCCCTGCGCAAACAAAAACCGCCTTACATGCTGATCTTCAAGATTCGTGCCCCGGCGCCGTCTTCGGCAACCCAAATTGCGCCATCGGGGCCTTGCTCAACCGAACGCAGGCGTCCGCCGACTTCATAGCGTGCCGCTTCGGCGGCGGTGTCACCGTCAATCTCAACCCGAATGAGAGCTTGGCTGGAGAGCCCGGCGATGATTGCATCGCCCTGCCAATCCGCGAACATATCGCCGCTGTAAAAGATCATATCGCCCGGCGCGATAACCGGGGTCCATGTGATTGCAGGCTTACTGAAACCATCATCATCGGTGTGATCGGGGATCGGGTCGCCGTTGTAATTTTCACCGTAAGACCGCGTGGGCCAACCGTAATTGGCCTCTCGCTTGACCAAGTTCAGCTCATCCCCGCCAGCAGGGCCGTGTTCGACATCCCAAAGCCGCCCTTCGGCATCCCAATCCATGCCCAAGATGTTGCGGTGCCCGTACGACCAGATTTGCGGGGTAACACCGGCGCGGCCCGCAAAAGGATTGCCCTGTGCAACTGTCCCATCAAGGTTGAGGCGAACAATCGTGCCGAGCGTGTTGCCGAGGTCCTGTGCTGGCGTTTGTTTCTGACGGTCGCCGCTGGCGATAAACATATATTGTTCATCGGGTGAAAAGGTGATGCGGTGCGAATAATGCCCGCGCCCTTCGACTTTGGGCGATTGACGCCAGATCACTTCCAGGCCTTCGATCGCGCATCCGGCTGCTTCTTCGGAGCAGACCAGCGTGCCGCGTCCAACCGCTGCGCCGCGCGCCCCGTCTTCACCCATTTCTGCCCAACTGAGGTAGATCGTGCGTCCGTCTTCGCGTTCCGCTTCGGATTCCAGAAACGCCACATCGCCAAAGCCGCCTTGCCCTCCATACGCGACCTCAGGAACGCCCGTGACCGTGATGGTTTCGCCGGTATCGACTTTCATCAATTTGAGCGATCCGGTTTTCTCGGTGATTGCAAGAGTGCGCGAGCCAGGAATGAACTCAATCGCCCATGGCCGGTCAAATTCGCCCATTTCGGTGATCGTCAACTCAGGCTCAACTGCCGCTGCCGCAGAGGTTTCCCCCGTTTCTGCATTGGCGCAGCTTGCGAGCGCGAGTGCGGGGATGGACAGTGCCGAAGCAAGGAATATCCGGTTTTTGGCCAGTGTTTTGGCCAGAGCCTTGGCTGATGTCTTAGAAAGTGTGTTCATGTCTCAGGTAACTCCTGATTTTAAGTTCGGTGCCCAAAGCATCATCATTGGCGTTGACGAAGCCGGGCGCGGACCGTTGGCTGGGCCGGTTGTGGCCGGTGCGGTTGTGTTGGGGGAGGAGATACCGGTTGGTCTCAACGATTCCAAGAAGCTTTCGGCAAAACGTCGCGGTGTTCTCGACGAACAGATACGCGCAAGCTGTCTTTGGGCGGTTGCTGTGGTGGAGCCGGACGAGATCGACCGGGTAAACATCTTTCAGGCAACAATGATCGCCATGACCCGCTGTGTGCGCGATGTGGCGGCGCAATTGCCAAGCGACGTTGGCATGGTTTTGATCGACGGCAACCAAACGCCAGAGCGCAGGTGCGAAGAATGGGCATGGCCCGCCCGCGCCATCGTTGGCGGTGACGGGATCGAGCCAGCGATCAGCGCGGCCTCTATCGTGGCAAAGGAATGGCGCGACCGGATGATGATACAGGCCGCCGCCGCGCATCCGCATTACGGATGGGAACGCAACAAGGGGTACGGAACGAAAGAGCACATGGAGGCTTTGCGCGTGCATGGGCCGACGCCGCTGCACCGGCAGAGCTTTGCGCCGGTCGCGCAGGCGGTTTTGCTGTGAGGCACCATGCTGCTTTGCAGCCGTCACGCACTCGCGTAGAGGCGCGGCATGATTGAAGCGATTCTGTTGAGTTTAGCGGGTTTAATTGGCCTAGCGGTGGGCGGCGAATTGCTCGTGCGCGGCGCGGTGGGAATTGCTGACAAATTGGGCGTCTCGACGCTGTTCACGGGCCTTGTGATTGTTGGCTTTGCCACGTCGATGCCCGAAATGGTGGCGAGTGTTCAGGCCAGCCTTGCTGGAGCGCCTGAAATCGCGTGGGGGAATGTTGTCGGGTCCAATTTGGCCAACACAATGCTTATCCTTGGTATTTCGGCGCTGGTCGCACCGATCATTTTGAGCGCCAGCGGGCGGCGTGATGCGGTTGTGGCCTTGGGCGCGACTGTGCTGCTGTGGGGCCTTGTGCTGGCTCAAATTGGGTCGGTCTGGATCGGGATCGCGTTTCTTGCCGGTATTCTTGTCTATATCGTGTGGCGTTACCGCAATCCCGGTGCAGGGCCGGAGGACGACGATATGGACACGGGGCCTTCCAACGGTTGGATCGCGGGCCTTTTGTTTGTGGTTGGCCTTGGCATTTTGGTTGCAGGCGGCGATGCCTTGGTGTCGGGCGCGATAACCTTGGCGACGATTTTCGAAGTGCCGGAGACGGTCATCGGATTGACGGTTGTGGCGGTGGGAACCAGCCTTCCCGAACTCGCCGCCTCCATCGCGGCGGCTCTGCGGGGGAAATCTGCGCTGGCGCTGGGCAATGTGGTGGGGTCGAACATCTACAATGTGCTGCTGATCGGCGGAGCAACCATGACGATTGCGCCTTTCGCTTTGCCGTTGGAACTCGCAGGGCTGCAAATGGCGCTGCTGACGGCCAGCGCGGCAGGATTGCTGGCGCTGCTGTGGTTCGCAAAGAGCATCGGCCGCGTCTTGGGCGCGCTGCTTGTCGCGGGCTTCGCCGCCAATGTGGTGTTGGTGTTTAACTAGGGTCTTTTGTGCCCTCACGACCCCAGCCGGGTTCGAACCAATCCAGTCCGTTCGGCACTAGCGACGCTCGGCTGCACAGCAGCCGCAAGCCCGACCGGGCGTCCGCAGCGCCAAAGGCGCGAGGAAATCGCGTCGCGGATGCGATGCGCAAGAAATAGAGTCCTCGGCTGCACCGTAGCCGCAAGCCCGACCGGGCGTCCGCAGCGCCAAAGGCGCGAGGAAATCGCGCCGCGGATGCGATGCGCAAACAAGAGAGTCCTGCGCGCAACACCACCTCATCTGGAGTCCGCCCGATTCCCTCGGACTCTACATCTTGTGCCGGTCACTTTTTGTTCTCAATTCCGGCGCACCTGATAACCATTCGTTAACCATAACCTTTCAGAATCTAGGCGCTTGACGTGGTGTCCTCTAGGACTCATGCCCTGTGGATAACTTTGGCGATCAATACGGTTTGGGTAAGAATTATGGGTGTGATGGAAACAACGAAGCTTCGCAAAAAAGCGGCAGCTCAAGCGCGCGAAGAGGATGTCCGCGCCCTATTGCCCACTGGTCAAATTCTGTCCGGCGATTGCATCGAGGCGATGCGTTCGCTGCCCGACAATTCGATCGACTGCGTGTTTGCCGACCCCCCTTACAATCTGCAATTGGGCGGTGATTTGAACCGTCCCGATGGCAGCGAAGTGGACGCGGTTACCGATCATTGGGACCAATTCGACAGCTTCAAAGCCTATGACGATTTCACCCGGGCATGGCTGATCGAAGCGCGGCGGGTGCTCAAGCCCGACGGCGCTTTGTGGGTCATCGGCAGCTATCATAACATCTTCCGCGTAGGCGCGATCCTGCAAGACATTGGCTTCTGGATTTTAAACGATGTCGTTTGGCGCAAGACGAACCCGATGCCGAATTTCAAAGGCACCCGGTTCACCAACGCGCATGAAACGATGATCTGGGCCAGCATGGGCGAGAAGGCCAAATACCAGTTCAACTACCGCGCGATGAAAACGCTCAACGACGAACTGCAAATGCGCAGCGATTGGGTCATGCCGATTTGTTCGGGCGCAGAGCGCCTGAAAGAAGGCGGCAAGAAAGCGCACCCCACGCAAAAACCCGAAGCATTGCTGTACCGCGTGCTGCTCGCCACCACGGAAAAAGGCGACGTTGTGCTCGACCCGTTCTTTGGCACAGGCACGACCGGCGCGGTTGCAAAGCGTCTGGGCCGCGAATGGATCGGGTGCGAACGCGAAGAATTCTACCGCGGCGTCGCGATGAAACGGATCGAAAGAGAACTGGAGCTGGACGAAAGCGCATTGACCACAATGCAGTCCAAAAAATCCGAACCACGCGTTGCCTTTGGTGCTGTGGTTGAAACTGGTCTAATCCCGGCGGGCAGCGAAGTGTTCGACAAAAAACGCCGCTGGATCGCCACAGTGCGGGCCGATGGCTCGCTTGATTGCGATGGCCAAGTGGGCTCGATCCACGGGTTGGGCAAAGACCTGCAAGGCGCGCCTTCGTGCAACGGGTGGACGTTCTGGCATTATGAGGTTGATGGTCCAGCGGGCAAAGAGGTTAAAGTGGTCGACGCCGCGCGCGCGCTCTACCGGCTAGCAAACGAAGACTGATTATCGCGAATTTTGCACGGGTTTGACCGGTCATCGGTCACGCGGCACGGCCCACCGTCGCCGCGTTCAAGCCCTATGTTGGCGCAGGGTTGGGCTATCAATGGACCGATGTTGAATACGCCCCATCCGGCGTGGGGGTCACCGATGAAAGCGACAGCGGCATCGCTTATCAATTGATGGCGGGCGCCAGTTTTGAATTGACCGAAAGCGTCGAGCTGTTTGGCCAATACATCTACCGCGACACGGCAGAAGACTCGGAGATCCCGCTCACACTGCTACCCGCGACATTGGACGTGGAAAGCACGCAATCGCTGGTGACGGCTGGTGTGCGGGTGAAGTTTGGCGGGTAAACGCCGGGCTCAAACCGACAACGAAAGGGCCGCGCGGTTATGCGCGGCCCTTTTGGTTGGTTGCAGCGGGAATTGGGGTGGTGAGCGGACATTGCTTTCTAGAAACTTCTGCGCCACAAAACTTCAACGATGTGCTCGGTCAAGAAACTCGTGGTTCTTTTGGGCTTACTAGCTACGTCTTGTGACATGCTAATGCCCCAGAGCCGCTCTGATGAATTCCTAGCGCGCTTTGAGCAGAAGCAGTTGTCGGATCAAGACATCGCCAAAAATATCAACTCTATTGATGAGGTCGGCCAAACACCTCTTTATCGTGCCACGATAGCGCCTGAACCAGATCGTGAACTGATCGGCCAACTCATAGTCGCTGGCGCTGATCCATTTGTAAGGCAACGCAACGACCGATACCCAATCAGAGCGATCCTTTCGCTTGGTGATGCTGAGCTATTTGCTGCTGCGGCTTGTGCAGGTTCGACGGAAACCTCGAGGAGGTTTGCTTCTATCGAAGGGAATAGCATCTTCGATCGATACTCTACCATTGTGCACGACACTGCGGTGCGCGGGACGGCTGACGACATCTCTTCCCTAAGTGAGTGTGGCTATGCACTTGGCGACGAGAACGAGTTGGGCCAAGTTCCGCTTGTCCTCGCGGCGGGTGTGAATTTTGAAACCTTTCATGCACTGTTGTCTTTGGGCGCAAACCCAAATGCTGGATCAGACACGCTGCCTGCAATCTGCGCTCGAATTGCTCGGATACGAATGAATAAAGCCCAGGAAGAGTATTTTCGCGCTTTGCGGAACCACGGGTACGAATGCTAGCGTCCACAACTGGGTCGTTAGCAGACACTCATTGTAATAGCATAATCCAACCGAATGGGCCTTATCGGGTGGCCACAACGCCGATAATTTAGCCCAGCCTTGTGAACATTTTTCGCAGGCACACTGTCCTACACCGGATCGTGACGCTAGAACCTCTTGCATGACGCAAACCCGCAGAAAACAGCCAGAAAGTTTGGCCCTTGGACCGTGTAACATGCGGTCCATGTCTCAGGCCAAGTCTCTGGCCGTGTCTCACTGTATCATCGCAGCGAGAGCCGCCCAATGACCGCTTCTGTCTATGTCCAGCCCATCGGCTTGTCCTCTGGACCGCAATCTGAATCGACCGGTGATGGTCCCGGCGCGATCCGGTTGGCGGGTAGCATGGTCTATGCCAGCCGTTTTGTGCTGTTGGTGCGGGAGGATGGCAAAGTCGCGCATCGCCGGGTCTTTGGCCTTGGCGAAGTGGCAGAGGCGCTGAGCGAACCGGAAGCGCGCTTTGGCGCCGCCTTGGCGTCCGAAGCAGAGCGGCAATGGGCCAACCTGCAACTGGTGCACGCGCCGCTGCAATTGGGAGAGCGCACGATCCGGCTGGATCAACCGCAAGTCATGGGTGTGCTCAACGTAACCCCCGACAGCTTCAGCGACGGCGGCGAGTTCATGGACAAGCCCGACGTTGCCCGCGCGCACGCCGCCGCGATGGTGGAGGCAGGCGCGGCAATCATCGACATTGGCGGCGAAAGCACGCGCCCCGGTGCCGCCGCAACGTGGGAAGGGGATGAGATCGAGCGCGTCATCCCCGCAGTCGAGCATTGCGCAGGCATGGGCGCCGCGATCAGTGTGGACACGCGCCGCGCCGGAGTGCTGGAGGCGGCGCTGGCCAAGGGTGCGCATATGGCGAATGACGTCTCGGCTCTGCGCTATGACCCGCGCATGATGGAGCTGACTGCGAACGCCGGGTGCCCCGTTGTGTTGATGCACGCGCCGGGCACAGGCGATGATCTGCATGAGAGCGAGGGCTACACCAATGTCGTCACCGATGTGTTCGACATGCTCAAGGCGCAGCGAGCGCGCGCCATTGCGGGCGGGATTGCGGAAGAACGGATCATGCTTGATCCCGGCATCGGCTTTGGCAAGTCACTGGCCGACAACCTTGCTTTGATCAACGCTTTGCCGCTGTTCCATGCGCTGGGATCGCCGCTGCTGCTTGGCGTCAGTCGCAAACGGATGATCGGCGCGCTGTCGAATGAAGAGCCTGCGCACAAACGGCTGGGCGGGTCCATTGCGCTGGCTGTTCGCGGGATGGAGGCCGGGGTTCACATGATCCGCGCACATGACGTGGCGGAGACGGTGCAAGCGCGCAACGTGTGGCGGGGCTTGCGCGATGCGGCGCTCACCGATTTCAGCCAATTGCCGGGATAGCGCCTGCGCGTCTAAGACAGCCATCATAGAGTCACACGCGCTGTTCACAGAGCGCGAACAGATCATCAGGAGACACCCAATGCGTCCAATCTCACTCCTCGCGCTCGCCGCCGCCACCGCAGGCCTTACCGCCGCGCCGCTTTTGGCTGATGGCCATGCAGAGCACGCTGAGACAGACGCTCCGGTGGAGGTGTCGCTCGCGGCGGATGAGCTGCTCGCGCCGTTCTACGCACAGCTGGAGCAAAGCGTTGAGCTGCCAGTCGCGGGCGCGAACCCGACGCTTTCGGGTGATACGACCTTGACCCGCATCGCCTTTGGCAGCTGCAATCACCAATCGCGATCTCAGCATATGTGGGCGCAAATCGCGGCGCAGAACCCGCAGATGTTCCTGTTCATCGGGGACAACAATTACGGGGATCAGGGGTGGAACGGAGACGCCGCGCTAAGCACTCTGCGCGAGGCCTATCAAACACAGGCTGAGACGCCGGAGTTGATGGAATTCCGCGCCAATATCCCGATGATGATCACTTGGGATGATCACGATTTCGCCTTCAACGATGGCGGGGCAAACTTTGCATTCCGCAGCTGGTCTGAGACAATCTTTGAGACATTCTGGAACAGCACCGATGAAGTGCGATCGCGCCCCGGCATTTATGAAAGCCGGATGTTTGGCGTAGACGGCCAGCGCACTCAGATCATCATGCTCGACACGCGCTACTTCCGTTCCGACTTTGAGCGTATGCCGTATCAGCCGCAGCGCCCGCCGCTTGGACCCTATGTGCCCAGCGATGATGCGAGCAAGACAATGCTGGGCGATGCGCAGTGGGAATGGCTGCAGGCGGAGCTGGCCAAGCCCGCTGACCTACGCATCCTCGTCTCCTCAATCCAGGTGATCACCGATGCGCATGATTATGAGGCTTGGGAGAGCCTGCCTCTGGAACGGGCAAAGCTGTATGCGATGCTGGCGGAGCGCGAGGAGAGCGGATTGGTCATGCTGTCGGGTGATCGCCATGCGGGCGGCATCTACACCGACACTCCGCAAGCGGGCGGCGGTGAAGAAATGTGGGAGCTGACCAGTTCCTCGCTCAACTACTCCTTTGCCTCTACCGAGCAAAACACGGCCCGCGAACCGGATCCAAAGCGTTTGACCGACTTCATCTCCGAAGAGAACTTTGGCCTAGTCGATATTGATTGGGCATCGCGCAGCTTCACCATGTCGATGCGCGGCAGCGAAGGCGAAGAGCGGGTTACGCGCACGGTCGAGTGGTGACGGCGATGGCTCTTTTGCGTCGGCTTTAGAGGATAAAGCCGCCGTCTGAGACAAGCACATGGCCGGTGATGTTCGATCCGGCATCGGACAGCATATAAAGCATCTGATCCGCGATCTCTTCGGAAGTGGCAAAGCGGCCCGAGGGCGTGGATTTGGCCATTCTCTCAATCGTGGCGTCGCGGCCAAAGCGTTCTACTGCCCGGCGGAAATCCTCTCCGCTTTCCCAAAGAGCGGTGTCGACGCCGCCCGGCGCAATTGCGTTAACACGGATGTTGTCTTTGGCACCTTCCATGGCGGCGATGCGGGCCATGTGGGCAACGGCGGCCTTAGACACACCGTAAGGGCCAACGCCGGGAACCGGCTTTACGCCGGTGGTTGAGGCGGTGATGACGGCGCTGCCGCCGCCCGTTGCCTTGATTGCGCGCATTGCGGCGCGCAAGGTTAGGAAGGCCCCGTCAAGATTGACGTCCATTACCCGGCGCCACTCGGTCAATGTCAATTCCGCAATCGGCCCGCCTGATCCGATGCCGGCATTCACGATAGCGTGGTCAAGTCCGGCCAGTTGCGGCTCAAGCGTGTCCCAAAGCGCCTCGTCGGCGACGCTGCCGGTAACGGTTACGACGTCGCAATCCAAATCGAGGGCAGCCAGACCCGCTTCGTCCACATCGATCAGGAACAGCTTAGACGCTCCGCGCGCGGCAAGCGCCTTTGCACAGGCCGCCCCAATCCCCGAAGCTGCGCCAGTGACGAGAGCGGTGCGACCCGCGAAATCTTTGATAATGTTCATGGTCTGCGCGCTAGTCGCAAGCCAACCGGCGATCAAGCGGCGTTGTCGATCCCGAGGTCAGACAGCTTGCGGTACAAGGTTGACCGGCCAATGCCGAGTCTGCGTGCGACCTCTGTCATCCGGCCGCGATAATGCCCGATGGCGAGGCGGATGACATCGGCCTCAATCTCTTCAAGCGGGCGCAGATTGCCGTCGTCGGTATACAGCATGATGCCGACCCCATCGTGCAAGCCGGGCGCGCCTGCGGCGTCCATTTCGCCGAGCATTTCCGACAATTGCGGGAAGCTGTCAGCGGTGAGCATATCGCCTTCGCAATAGACGGCGCTGCGGAACAGGACCGATTGCAATTGGCGAACATTGCCGGGCCAATCATAAGCGCTCAGCAATGCCAAAGCGGTGTCGGACACTGTAAGATGGGTCAGCCCGGGTTGCTCTCCAATCCGGCCGAGAAAATGGCGGGTTAGCGCGGGCACATCGCCGGTCCGTTCGCGCAGGGGTGGCAATGTAATCCGTGTCCCGCCCAGCCGATCCGCTAGCGCGCTATCAAACAATCCGCCTGCTGCCAGCTGAGCCAAATTGATGTTGCTTGCAGAAAGCAGCCGAACATCCACGCGAAATCCATGCGAAGCGCCAACTGGGCGAATTATCCCCGTCTCAAGCGCTTCGAGCAATCGCGCTTGCACCTGCGCGCTCAAACGATCGACCTCGTCGAGGATCAAGGTGCCGCCATCGCAATGCTGCAGCGCGCCGATCTGGCGGTCAAATGCACCCGGGAACGCATTGGGTTCATGCCCGAACAAAACCGACTCGATTGAGTTGGGTGCGACACTGGCAATATTGATGGTGCGCGCAGCATCTTTGGATCGCGGTGACGCGGCGTGCATGGCCAGCATCAGCATTTCCTTACCAGTGCCGCTTTCGCCTTCGATCAGCGCATGGCTGTGCCCGCGCGCAGCCTTAGCCGCTTGGGCAAGCGCTGTTCGGAATGGGGGCGCGGTCCCGATCATCGCGTCAAAATCGAGGCTGGCCGACATTTTCTCGGTTAGCGGCGCCAGTTCATCACGCGGTGTTTCGCGCGTTGTTACGCTCCGCAATGCTTCCATCAAACGATCAGGAGAGACTGGTTTAACCAAATAATCACTGGCTCCAGCCCGCATCGCTTCCACCGCGAGCAGCGGGGATGCGCTTGTCGTCAGCATCAAGATCGGCAGGGCGGGGCGGCGCTCCTTCAATTCTGCGATCAGCGTGCAGGCATCATCGCCGGGCACCCATTGATCGAGCAGAATCGCGGACAATTGCATCCCTTCGCGCGTGCCAAGCATTGCGATGGCGGTTTCGGCGTCGCTGGCAACAACCGTGCGCCATCCTTCGCGCGCGGCGATGGCAGAGATAAGCCGGCTTTGCGCAGGCTCATCGTCGATCAACATGACGATGCGCACTTCGCTTTGCGCCTCTTCCACAGAATCAGGGCGTGTTTCCAATTCTGACAACGATCCAGCCATGATCTCTCCAAAGCCCGGAAAATTGCACCGGGGTGAAACAAGCCTTTTGCATAGGGGAACCGGGTAAAGACGGTGTTAAGCGTGTTCGAGAGAGTTTCTGTATGTGCCGCATTTGGGGCACGTCACAATCAATTGCCCCCTGCACAGAGCATATTCGAGCCAAGCAATCGGTCTTGCATCCACGCCCTAGCCATAAAGGTGGCTTGAGATAGGCGGGCACGTTCGATACGGGATGTTTTGATCGCCGAAACGATTTTTTGGCAAACATTGGGCAGCGATGCCGATACACTTACTTCAAGGGACTTAAATCATGACAGTGAATGACATGGACAAAGCGCGTGCGACCTATGAAAGCTTTTTGGCGACGCTGAAATGGACGGTGCCAACTCTCGCCGTAATCACCTTCATCGTTATCTTGCTTATCGCCGAATAAAGGCGGGGCCATTTCCGTGAAGATCGCAGTGATCAAAGAGCGCGCCGCTGGGGAAACCCGGGTCGCCGCCACACCAGAAACGGTGAAGAAATTTATTGGCCTTGGCAACGAGGTCGCCGTTGAAGCCGGTGCGGGGGACCATGCGTCCATCGCCGATAGCGCTTTTGGCGATGTTGGGGCGACCACGGGCAAATTGGCCGCGATCATGAAAGATGCCGACATTGTGCTTGGCATTCAGGCGCCCGATCCGAAGCATTTGAAAGGCGCAAAGAAGGGCGCGTGGGTCGCCGCTTTGTTCGATCCGTTCCAAAACGGCGAATTGGTTGAAGCCTATGCGAAAGCCGGTTTTGAAGCGCTTTCGATGGAATTCATGCCGCGCATCACCCGCGCGCAAAGCATGGATGTCCTCTCCAGCCAATCGAACCTAGCCGGGTACAAAGCGGTTCTGGCCGCGGCGGATGCCTATGGCCGCGCATTTCCAATGATGATGACCGCGGCGGGCACTGTGAACGCGGCGAAGGCATTTGTTATGGGCGTCGGCGTTGCCGGCCTTCAAGCGATCGCGACTGCTCGGCGGCTGGGCGCGCAAGTTTCGGCCACAGACGTGCGCTCCGCGACGAAAGAACAGATTAAAAGCCTCGGCGCCAAAGCGATCTTTGTCGAAGACGTTGCCGGTATCGAGGGCGAAGGCTCCGGCGGTTACGCGACCGAAATGAGCGATGAGTACAAAGCGGCTCAGGCCAAGCTTGTCAGCGAACATATCGCCAAACAGGACATTGTCATCACCACCGCCCTGATCCCCGGACGCGCGGCGCCCGTCCTGATCACCGATGAACAAATCGCGTCGATGAAACCGGGCAGCGTGATCTTTGACCTCGCGGTCGCGCAAGGCGGCAATGTCGAAGGGTCAAAGCCCGATGAAACGGTCGTGAAGCACGGCGTGAACATCATCGGTTTCTCCAACACTCCCGCGCATTTGCCCGCCGACGCATCGGCCCTGTTTGCGCGCAATCACTTCAATTTCCTCAGCGCATTCTGGGACGTAGAAGCAGGCGCACCTGTGCTGGATGAAGAAATCGGCGATGCGATCCGCCTGACGAAAGACGGCGCGGTTGTGAATGAGCGGCTTCAAGGTTGAAGGGGCCTCCCGTCTTGATGGCAATTGCGTCGCTAGTCGCGGCGGCTCCGGCTCAGGCTGACAGTTATTCGATTGAAGATGCCGTGGCAGGCGCGCAATTGCGGTCTGAGGCATCGGTGATTGTGCCGATAATCTATTCACCATGCGGCACTTCGGAGGCGCTTGCCGCGCCGTCGGCACGCTATAATGAATTTAGGGCAGCACTTAAGCTGAATCGGCATAGACTGGACCTTGCGATTGCCGAAGCTGACTTTGATTACCAAATGTCGCTCGTCGATATCAGTTGCAGGGAGTTTACGCCGAAAGAGGCCGCGCAAATCGGTGAACTGAACGCCGCTATTGTGAACAGCACTTTGGACCGCATGGTGCTGTATATCGAGAGGGCTGTCCCAAGCGCGCTGCCTTCGATGGTTGAAGTCCAACGGCTTGAAAATGGCTACAGACTCGGAACTTTGGCTCTCGGATGCTTGGGTTTGAACCATGAAGAGGCGAGGAAAGAGTTCGAGCGGATTTTCGGAGTGCGATTACAGGCTGTGAAAGCTTGGGCTGAACGTCAGTATGGTTCAGAAGAACCACAAGCGATCGAGACGGGTGACGATCAAACAAGCATCAACGTCGGTGGCTGTAGAATAAGATGGAGGTCTGGTGAGGCTCAGGACTCTCGCCAGGTGTTTGAACAGCAACTCCAGGTCATCGAAGCGCGAATTGGCGAATAAGGACGCAATAATGGACTTTATCAGCATTCTATCAATCTTCGTGCTGGCGTGTTTCGTCGGCTATTATGTGGTGTGGTCGGTGACCCCGGCTTTGCACACGCCCCTGATGGCGGTGACCAATGCGATTTCGTCAGTGATTATCGTCGGCGCGCTGATCGCGGCGGCTGAGGCGGGTAGCCCGACAGCCAAATATCTTGGCCTATTCGGCGTGGTTCTGGCCAGTGTGAACATCTTTGGAGGGTTCGCCGTGACAGAGCGGATGCTCGCCATGTATAAGAAAAAGGAGAAGTAAGAGATGACCTTCTCCATTCTATCGGCCGCCGCAGACGGCACCTCAGGCACCCCGGCGTGGGCGGCGCTTGCCTACCTCGTATCGGGCGTATTCTTCATTCTGGCGCTGCGTGGGCTTTCCAGTCCGGCGACATCGCGCGCGGGCAACCGCAACGGTGTGATCGGTATGATCATCGCGATTGCGACGACCCTAATCACCCATGACATCGCAAATATTGCAGAGATTGGCATTGCCATCTTCCTGGGCGGGATCATCGGCGTCACCGTGGCGCGTAAGATCGCGATGACCGCGATGCCAGAATTGGTCGCGGGGTTTCACAGCCTCGTTGGTTTGGCCGCCGTCGTGGTTGGCCTTGCCGCTTGGCTTGACCCGGCCAGTTTCGGGATCACCGATGCCGCTGGTCAAATCCTTGTGGTTAGCCGGGTAGAGCTTGGCCTTGGTATCGCCATTGGCGCGATCACTTTCTCCGGCTCGATCATCGCTTTCTTGAAATTGTCAGGCCGGATGAGCGGTTCGCCGATCATGCTGCCCGGACGTCACATCATCAATCTGGGCACTCTCACTGCAATCATCGGATTGATCGCCGCCTATGCCATGTCAGGTGCAGCCGGAGCGGGCGAAGGCCAGTTGATCATCTGGGTGACTGTGCTCGCCTTTATCATCGGCTTCTTGCTGATCATCCCAATCGGCGGCGCGGATATGCCGGTGGTTGTGTCGATGCTGAATTCCTATTCGGGGTGGGCCGCCGCGGCGATGGGCTTCACGCTGGGCAACAGTGCGATGATCATCACCGGGGCCTTGGTTGGTTCTTCGGGCGCGATCCTGTCCTATATCATGTGCAAAGCCATGAACCGCAGCTTCATCAGCGTGATCGCCGGCGGCTTTGGCGCGGAAGACAGCGGCGGGGGCAGCGGCGAACCGCGCGAACAGCGGCCGTATAAGCAGGGCAGCGCAGAGGATGCGGCCTATATGTTGGAGCAGGCCGAAAAGGTCATCATCATTCCGGGTTACGGCATGGCCGTGGCTCAGGCTCAGCATGTGCTGCGTGAAATGGCCGACACGCTCAAAGAGAAAGGTGTGGAGGTCAAATACGCCATTCACCCGGTTGCTGGGCGGATGCCAGGCCACATGAACGTGCTGCTGGCTGAGGCTAACGTGCCGTATGATGAGGTGTTCGAGCTTGAAGACATCAACTCCGAATTCGCCACCGCTGACGTTGCCTTTATTATTGGCGCAAACGATGTGGTGAACCCGGCGGCCAAAACCGACAAATCATCGCCCATTTACGGGATGCCCGTTTTTGACGTGGACAAGGCAAAGCAGGTTTTCTTCATCAAGCGATCAATGGGCGGTGTCGGTTATGCCGGTGTCGACAACGATGTGTTTTACATGAACCAGACCGTGATGCTGCTTTCGGATGCGAAGAAGATGGTTGAAGGCATCGTCAAGGCGCTGGACTGATCGGTAAGGCCATGCGTTTTCTCATCATCCTATTGGTCGTTTTTGGCATTGGCATTGGCGCGTGGTTTCTGCTGCGCGATGATGGCGTCGTCGAACAGGTGACGGAGGCGCGCGTAGAGCAGGCTTTGATCGCCAACGGTGTTCCTGATCCCATGGCGGCCTGCATGTCAGAGCGTCTGGTTGACCGGCTCAGCATCAACCAATTGCTGAAACTGGAACGGCTTGCCCCGCAAGAAGGCGAGGCGCGTCTCCCGCAATCCATGGGCGATGCGATGGACCGATTGAACCGGGTCGAGGATAATGAAGCGGTTGGGCAATTGGCGCGCGCAGGCAGCGGCTGCGGCATTCAGATGGGCCTCGATATCTTTGGCGGCTGACCGCACGAACAATCCGGCTTGCCATTCTCCCCATTGATGCGCCACACAGTGCATTGGAGAGGGAGAATTCCATGATCAAATTGCCAAAGGTTCGCCTTACAGCGGCTGCTTTGTTGCTTGCCAGTGCCGCCCCTGCTTGGGCGGAAACGCACACTATCACGCCGGGCGAAGGCGCGCAGGAGCGATTGCAAGAGGCTCTCATTCTGGCCGAACCGGGCGATGAGATCGTCTTGGAAGCGGGTCACTATGTGCTGACCGACGGTCTTAGCCTTGATGTTGATGGCGTGACTGTGCGCGGCGCAGGGATGGACGGAACGGTTCTGGATTTCACTACACAGGAAGGGTCCGGCGAAGGTCTGCTGGTCACGTCTGACGATGTGACCTTGCGCGATTTCGCATTGGAAAACCCGCAAGGCGACGGGATCAAGTCAAAGGGCGCAGACAACATCGTCTATTACCGCATCCGCGTGACATGGACCAATGGCCCGGATGCGGGCAACGGTGCTTATGGTATCTATCCGGTTGAAAGCACCGGAGTTCTGGTCGACGGGGCGAAAGTGACGGGCGCATCCGATGCGGGCATTTATGTCGGCCAATCCAACCGGATCACCGTGCGCAATTCGATTGCCGAGGCCAATGTGGCCGGGATCGAGATCGAGAACAGCCGCAACGCTCTGGTCGAACACAATATCGCCACGCGCAACACCGGCGGCATCTTAATCTTTGACCTGCCCGGATTGCCCGTGATGGGCGGCGGCAATGTGATTGTGGCAAACAATCTGGTTGTCGCCAATGACACCGCGAACTTTGCCCCTCCCGGCAATATCGTCGCAGGCGTGCGGCGCGGCACCGGGATCATGGTGATGGCCAATGATAATGTGCTGATCGAGGACAACATCCTTCAGCAAAATCCCACCGCGCCGATCATGGTGATCGCCTACACTCAGCAATTTGACGATGAACGCTACAATCCGCTTCCGCGCGAAGTGATCGTCGGGGCCAACAATTACGGCGTTGGCGGTGATGATCCTCAGCTCGAAGGCGCTGAAATGCTGCTCGCGGCCTTTGGCGGAGCCTTGCCGCCGTTGATGTGGGATGGGCTTGGCAGCCTGTCCGCTGTTGAGGGCACGCGGGGCTGGACGCTCAATCTGACTGAGGCTGGCGCAGGGCTTGGCGGCGCAAATCCATCGCCGCTAACCGCGCCAGTGCCAGAGGGTGAGTTCAACCGCGAGGGTATCGGCGCACCGGCGGAATTGCACGCGCGCATCCTGTGAAGCGTTCGCTCGCCTTGTTGGCCGCATCCGCGCTTGCGTTAGGCGGGTCGTTCGCGGCGCGTTCAACCGTCCCGCAAAGCGTGTCCGACGCTGCGATTGTGACGGACGCGATGCCGCGCACCTTAAGCGAATATGGTTTCTTCACCGATGAAGCGGGGCGGGTGCCCAGCGGCATTCTGATCCCCTATGAGCTGAACACGCCATTATGGTCCGATGGCGCGGATAAATTGCGATACCTCTACGTGCCAGACGGCGCTGTGGTGGAGTCGGATGGAGCAGAAGGCTTAGGTGGCCTGCTACAGTTCCCCGTCGGCAGCGCGATTATCAAAACCTTTGCCTTCGGGGAAGGCGAGGATCAGCGCTACATTGAAACGCGCGTCCTGTTGCACCGGGCCGACGGTTGGGTGGCTCTGCCATACCGGTGGAACGAGGAACAGACCGAAGCGCGCCTTGCGCTGGCGGGCGCGCGGGTGCCGATCACCACGCCGGACGGCGAAGAGATCAGTTACCGCATCCCGAATAAGAACCAGTGCAAATCGTGCCATGCGTTGAACGATGAGATCACGCCCATCGGTCCGAAAGTGCGCAATTTGTCGGTTCAATGGCTCATGCAAATGGAGCAAGTTGGCTTGACGAAAGACGTTCCAATTTTTGTGCCAACTAACGGTCTGCGTGTTGGCGGACCACTTATGCCGGATTGGCGTTATTCCGAAAGGACTGCGCCTGATGTTGCCGCGCGCGCCTATCTCGATGTGAATTGCGCCCATTGCCACCAGCCCGGCGGCGGAGCGTCCAATTCCGGCCTCGACCTGCGCTGGCAGCAGAGAGATCCTTTTGCATTCGGCGTGGGCAAACCGCCCGTGGCGGCGGGCCGGGGCGCGGGCGGATTGCTGGTGTCGATTGAGCCGGGCGATCCCGATGCCTCGATCTTGGTGCACCGGATGAATTCGGCGGAACCGGGCGTTGCGATGCCCGAACTGGGCCGATCTACGATTGATCATCAAGCGGTGGCGGTGATGCGCGATTGGATTGCGGAAATGGATCAATGATGAAATGGTTTTTGCGGATTGCTGGTGTGCTGGTCGCCGTGCTGGTGATTGCGTTTTTCATCTTTCGCACACCGGATACCGACCCGGCGGAAATGCGCGCCAAATATGGCGGCGCACCCTCGCAATTTGTCGAGATTGGCGGCGGTGTCACGGTGCATCTGCGCGACGAAGGGCCGGCGGATGGCAATGCAGACGCCCCCGCAATCCTGCTGCTCCACGGCTCCAACGCCGACCTGCACACCTGGCAGCCATGGGCCGATACCCTGTCGCAAACCCACCGCATCATCCGTTTTGACCAGGTCGGCCACGGCCTCACCGGAGCGGACCCGGCGCAGGATTACAGCCGAGCCAATTACGCCGAAGACATAAACGAAGTTGCCGATGCGCTAGAGCTGGACAGCTTCATCATCGGCGGCAATTCGATGGGCGGCAAACACGCGCTGGCCTTCGCGGTTGCTTACCCCGAGCGCGTCGATGGGTTGATCCTTGTCGATGGCAGCGGCGGTCCGGCTCAACCACGTGATGATGATGAAGACACTGGCAATATCGGTTTTACGATCGCGCGAATGCCCGGCGTGAACTTGATTGCAGAACAGATCACACCGCGCGCGTTGATCGCGCAAAGCCTTGAACAGTCGGTGTCAGTCAAGAGCATTGTGACCGATGAGATGATCGACCGCTATTGGGAAATGCTGCGCTATCCTGGCAACCGCGCAGCGACCATGGCGCGCTTCTCCGCCAATTATAAACCCATGACAGAGGCAGAGATTGCTGCGCTGTCCATGCCCACGCTTATCCTTTGGGGAGAGGAGGACCGCTTGATCCCCGTTTCCGCCGCGCGCTGGCTCGACGAAACTCTGCCCAGCAGCGAGATGGTCATCTACCCCGGTATCGGCCATTTGCCTCAAGAAGAAGCGCCCGATGCGACCATCGCGGATGTCCGGGAATGGCTAACAGAGTTAGAGCAAGAGTGACGCATTAAGCCGGTGTTTACCATCTAAGCACCTCAAACTTTGTCATGATCTTGACCCTATGGACGCAGGCGACGCTTCCTCGCTACACAAGCGTCTTCGCCGTCCGGCACAACTAGGGATTCGAGGAAGAACTTTGCGTAAATTGGGAATGATTGGCGGGATGAGCTGGGTCTCTACCGGCATATATTACGACCGGATCAACCGGATCGTTCAACGCCGCGCGGCCCCTATGGCCAGCGCGCCGCTGCTCATTGAAAGCCTCGATTTCTGCCAGCTTTATGCTCTCGCCGACGACAAGGATTGGAAGCGGGCGAGCGGCATCCTGTCCGAAAGTGCGAAACGGCTCGCTGGGGCAGGGGCGGAGGCGCTGATCATCAACGCCAATTCCATGCACAAATTGTATGATGATATCGCCGCTTCGGTAGATGTCCCAATCTTACATATCGCTGAATATGTTGGGAAATCTTTGAAGAAGGCTGGGCGCAAGAAAACCGCATTGATCGGCACGCGCAATGTCATGACTGAGAGCTTTTATCGCAAGCGGCTGGTCGCGCATGGGGTCGATTTGCTGCCGCCCAACATGGCCAATGTCGAAACGCTGGACCGGATCATTTACGACGAATTGATGGTTGGCAAATTCACCCGTGAGGCGCAGCGGACCATGAAGACGATCATCACCAACAAAGCGCAAGAAGGGGCCGATTCAATCGTCCTTGCCTGCACAGAATTGGATTTGATTGTTGATGTGGATGCCAACGTCCTTCCGGTGTTCGATTCCACCAGAATTCATTGCGAAGCCGCAGCGAACTGGATCCTCGAACAGGAAATCGCGGATTAAGCCGCGCCTTCTCTCTCAAGCAGAACGCTTTGCCGATTTTACCTACCGGTAAAGGTGCAAGCTTACCGCATTCCGCATTAGGAATGTCTCGAATTTGTCATTTAAACAACAACCGGCAAGTTCCGGGTCTTCGGGTCGCACCGTTGACCCAAGAGCGAAAAGCTCTTGGGACCGCTTACCACCCCCCCCCCATTGCACCCGGTAAGCGGTCCCGTTTTTTCCTAAAATTGCGTGATAGACCGCCACAGACGCGGTGTTTTTATGCCTCTTTCGGGGCTGTCCACCGCATTCCGGCTAGGTTGCTGTTCTGTTCCGGTTGAGCCGGTACCCGCGCTGACTTAAGCGATAGGTGATGACCCGCGCACCCTATGCCGCCGACCCGCACGCCCATAGCGGGCGCGAATTTGCCACATTGCGCGCCGACGCGCGCGCGCAAGATCGTGCTCCTGGCGAGACAAGGGGCCCTCGCTCCGATTTTCAGCGCGACCGGGACCGCATCATCCATTCGATGAGTTTTCGTCGGCTGAAATCCAAAACGCAGGTCTTTATTGCGCCCGACGGGGATCATTACCGCACGCGTCTCACCCATTCTATCGAGGTCGCTCAGGTTGGCCGGGTTCTGGCGCGCGCGCTGGGATTGGACGAGGATCTGACAGAGGCTTTGTGCCTTGCCCATGATTTGGGTCATCCCCCGTTCGGCCATGCTGGAGAAGAGGCGCTTTCGGATGCGATGGCCCGCCATGGCGGATTTGATCACAATGCTCAGGCGCTGCGAACGATCATGCGGCTGGAGAGCCCCTATCCCGAACACGATGGGTTAAACCTTACGTGGGATTTGCTGGAGGGCCTTGCAAAGCACAACGGCCCAGTGGGCGCGCCAAATTGGGCCTTGGCGGAATTGGACGCGGCGTTTCCGCTAAACCTTGGCACGTGGCCTTCATTGGAGGCGCAAATTGCGGCCGTGTCGGATGACATCGCCTATGACAATCACGACATTGACGATGGTTTGCGAGCTGGTTTCTTGGATCTGGACGACCTGCTTGAGTTGGATTTTCTCGCCGATCAATGGCGTGCGGTTGAAAAGCGTTTTCCCAATGCCCCCCGTGACCGCCAATTGCGCGAACTTATTCGGGACCAGATCGGCTTGATGGTCAACGATGTGCTGGAGCATTCACGCGCTCAGGCGGCGGGCTATGGCTCCGTTGCGGAAATCCGCGATGCCGGGCGGCAATTAGCCGGATTTTCCCCTGCGATGCGCGAGCATGAGCGGACGCTAAAGGCGTTTATGTACGCAAAGCTTTATTACCATCCCGAACAGGTTGCGGCCGCGGAACGGGCCCGCGACGTCATTGCGCGGCTTTTCGCGGCCTATTCGCAAGATGAAAACCTGATGCCCGAACAATGGCGATCCAGCTTGCCCCGATCAGAGCCCGATCGCAGCCGAATGATCGCCGATTTCATTGCCGGTATGAGTGACCGGTTCGCCATGCAATCATGCGAGAAAATCTATGGCGAGCGACCAGAGGGATTGATCAATGTCTGATCCGCAAACTGCAAAAGCGCCCGTTAGGCTGGGTTTGGTCGGTGCCACTGGCCTTATTGGCCGGCGTTTGATTGAAATCTCCAGCCTAGGCGAAGAGGCGCGGATCGTAGGCATTGCAAGGCGCGAAGTGGACTTGCCCAAAGGCGCCCGGGTCGAAATGTTTGTCGCTGACCCTGATAAATGGGGCGAGGTGATGGAGGCTGTGCGTCCGCAAACTCTGATTTGCGCGCTGGGCACGACTTGGAAAAAGGCCGGCCGCGATGAGGCCGCTTTTCGCAGTGTGGATTATGATTTGGTGCTTGCCACTGCTGAGGCGGCGAAGAATGCAGGCATCACCAATATGGTCATGGTTACGGCAGCAGGCGCCGATCCGACGGCAAAAAGCCTGTATATGCGCGTCAAAGGTGAAATTGAACGGGCGGTATCCAATGTGGGTTTCAAGCGGCTCGACATCATTCAGCCCGGTCTATTGAAGGGCGGACGGCAAGATGATCTGCGCCCGCTTGAGGCGGTCGCTCAAGTTGTCAGTCCATTGGTTGATCCGTTGATCCCGGCAAAATGGGATATGTTTCGCTCTGTCGATGCCGATCTGGTCGCAGAGGCCATTTTGGGCCTTGCATTGCGCAAGGCGGCGGGCCGCTTTACCCATGATAACGAAGCCATGAAGCGCGCGGCGCGTGAATGGCGAACCAAGGTTGCGCATGGGGCGAGCCACACATCGGAGTAAGCGGTCATGGATTGGGGTTTTGTCTTTAGCGCGGTGAACGGCCTCGCCTTGGTTGCTTGGATTGCTCTGGCGCTTTTGCCCCGATGGCCTGCATTGCTGTCTGCCGTTTTGTATTTGGGCGTTGGCCTGCTCTGCTTGGTTTACTCAGTCGCTTTGATCGGTGTGATGAGCGGCACGATCCCGGGAGGCGCTGGCGACGGGGGCATGGATTTCTCCAACATTGAAGGGGTGCGCGCAATCTTTTCAAGCAACGGCGGCGTTGTCATCGGATGGACCCATTATCTGGCATTTGACCTGTTTGTTGGGCTTTGGATTGCACGTGATGCTGATGGAAAGGGCATATCGCGCTTTGTTCAGGCCCCGATCTTGTTTTTCACGCTTATGGTCGGGCCACTGGGGCTGGGGCTTTGGTTGTTGATCCGTGAACCCGCTGCCCGAAGGCAGGGCCGGTTTCAATAGACCCGGTTAAGCGGTGTAAAGTCATGGACCTAACGCCGCCAACCTGCTTAATCTGATTGCCAAAGACATTGGAGAGAGTTCGGGCAGATGGCGGCAGAAGCACATTCATTCACGACGTTTGATGAGATCATGAATCATTGGGCGGCAAACCGCCCAGATGGACCTGCGCTTGAGCACGCGGGCCGCAGCACATCCTTTGCTGAAACGGATGTTTTGACCCGGCGATTGATTGCTCTGCTTAAGGCCCACGGCATCGCGAAAGGCGACCGGATTGCATGGCTCGGTAAAAACTCCGACCGTCACTGCTTGCTCTATATCGCTGCGGCGCGGATGGGTGCGGTTTTGGTGCCGATTGGCTGGCGTTTGGCCGCTCCAGAAATCTCCTATATCTTGGGCGATACAGGCGCAAAAATCGTTTTTGCAGGCGAAGGGTTTGCCGAAACCGCGCGGTCCGTGGCGGCGCAATTGCCGCATAGACCGGAAGTTTTGGACGCAGAGGCGGCGATGGAGGAAGCAGCCGGGCTCGGTCCTGCAGCCTATGATCCGCCCCACCGCGATGATCCGGTCCTGCAACTTTACACATCCGGCACAACCGGCAATCCAAAAGGTGTGCAGCTGTCCAACGCGAACCTGTTTGAACTACGCATTCTGGGCAACCAAGCGGGCATTGATTGGAACCATTATGAGCCGGACGACTGCGTTTTGTTCGCTATGCCCTGTGCGCATATTGGCGGAACCGGCCTGATCAACAATTCGATCGCCAACGGCGTGCGGTGCCGGGTCGATGCGGAATTTACGCCCGATGGTGTCCTTTCCGCGATTGAGGCGGGCGCAACCCATTTGTTCATCGTCCCGGCTGCGCTGCAAATGGTGGTGCAGCATCCAAAGGCGGCTGAAACCGATTTTAGCAAGCTCAAATTCCTGATGTATGGCGCCGCGCCGATGCCGTTAGAGCTGCTAAAGGAAGCGGTGAAGACCATGCCCAATGCGGGCTTCGTCCAGCTTTACGGCATGACGGAGACCACCGGCACAGTGACCGCGCTTGGCCCGGAAGATCACTCGATTGATGGCAACAAAAGGATGCGGTCCGCTGGCAAGGCGATCCCGGGTGCGGCAGTTGAAATCCGCGGGCCGGATAACAAGGAGCTGCCGATTGGCGTGATTGGCGAGGTTTGCATCAAATCGCCCTCCAACACCGCCGGGTATTGGAATCTACCCGAAGCGACCGCCAGCACGATCGACGCCGAAGGCTGGGTCCACACCGGCGATGCGGCGATCATGGACGCGGATGGCTATGTCTATATCCAAGACCGGATCAAAGACATGATCATTTCCGGCGGAGAAAACGTCTATCCCGCAGAGGTGGAAAGCGCGATGTATGGTCATCCCGCAATCGCAGAAGTGGCGGTGATCGGCATCCCCAGCGAAAAATGGGGCGAGGAAGTCAAAGCCTGCGTCGTTTGCAAACCCGGTCATGATCTCGATGCCAATGATGTGATTGCCTACACCCGCGAACGGGTTGCCGCGTTTAAGGCGCCCAAGACGGTTGATGTAATCCCCGAATTGCCGCGCAACGCATCAGGCAAAATCCTGCGTCGCCAATTGCGCGATCCGTATTGGGAAGGGCAGGAACGGCAAGTTTCCTGAGCATGAAGAAACACGCCCCTGCGACGCTGCGCAATCGAGAGGCAATTGCGCAGGTTTTGGCGCAGGAATTGCCGGAACGCGGCCTTGTGCTTGAGGTGGCCAGTGGGTCGGGAGAGCACGCGGTGTTCTTTGCTGACCGGTTTTCTGGGTTAGAATGGCAACCTAGCGATCCGGCAGTTGATGCAAACGCTTCAATCCTCGCCTACCAAACAGCATTTGAAGGGCACAATTTGCGTCCGCCGCTGGTGCTCGATGCGAGTGCACCAGACAGCTGGACGGTTTGCGAGGCCGATGCAATCCTTTGCATCAACATGGTCCATATCAGCGATTGGACCGCGACTGAGGGATTGTTCAAAGGCGCTGCCAAAATTTTGGGCGGCAAGGGTTTGCCGCTGATCCTATACGGCCCGTTTTTTGAGCATGGGGTCGATCCGGCCCCATCAAACCTCGCTTTTGATAAGGGGCTGCGTGGACGCAATCCGAACTGGGGCATTCGCCGCATAGAGGACTTGGATGCCCTCGCGAAAGCACATGGTTTCACCCGCAGCGCGCGGCGCGAAATGCCTGCCAACAATTTGATGCTGGTCTACCGGCTGGATTAGTCAATCGCTTCTTCGCCGGCACGGCCAACCGATTCAATATCTTGGCCAAGGCCTTTAACGGTGTTGCACGCGGCGTTGGTCAAGGTGAGAGCTGCCAATGCAGCGGTAATGATAGTCTTGCGGAGCATAGTGGTTCCTCTTGCGCGTTTATTCTGGCGTTATCTGGGCCTTTTCGCTGGCAATCGCCAGTTTACGCTCCCGCCATGCGATGAGTAGCCCTGCAGCAATGATAAGTGGAGCGCCAAGCCAAAGGCTGGTGGGCGGTGAGCGGTCAAAGACGGTGTATCCGTACCACGTCGCCCACAACAGCGATGTGTAATCCATAAGCAATATGACCCCGGCAGACCCAAAGCGTAGCGAGGTCGTGAGCAGCATTTGCGCCAACGCTCCGCAAAGGGCCATGGCGATGATGATTGCCCAGGTAGTGCCATCGTGCGGCTGATACACAAACGGCATAGCAATCAGCATGAGCGGCGTGGTCAATGCAGTGAACCAAAACACAATGCTCCACGGGCTTTCGGTTTTGTTGAGGTCTTGAATTTGAAAACTGATCGTGGCGACCAACAAAGCGGCGACCAATCCGACACCTGCCCCAAAAGGATCGAGAGAGCCGCCCGCGCTCCAGCCAAAGGCGGGCTGTGTCAGGACAATGACCCCGGCGAACCCCAGCGCCACCGCGCCCCAGCGGTATTTTCCGACCGTTTCCTTAAACAGGATCACCGACAGCATCACGGCAAAGAATGGCGCGGTAAAGCTGATCGCGGTCGCTTCTGCCAGAGGGAGCAAAATGACCGCGCCATAGACGAAGAACATGCCGACAATGCCGAACACCGCGCGCCGGGCATGGGCACCAAAACGCCGCGTGCGCACGCTTACCAATTTGCCCATCATTAGGAGCAATCCAGCAACACAGATCAGGGTGATGAGTTGCCGCCAGAACACCAGCTCTGCAAGGTATACCCCGCGTTCAGCGGCCAGTTTGACGAGCATCCCCATCGTGGCCAGCGTCGCCGCAGACGCAAGGCGTAGGCCCAGCGCAAGAAACGGGCGAGGGCGAGCGACTGAGCCATCCATGCGCGATGCTTTAAGGCACACGCGGGTTTGCGCAAGGTCGCTTGCAAAGGGCGGCCTGAGCACCACATGGTGCGGATCATGGAATGGCTTCACACCTTAGAATTTGCCAGCGATGCCGAAATGCTGGCCCTATCCGGGTTGGCGGTTTGGGTGTTTGCCGCGGTGTGTTTGGTGATGGAGCGGATGCGCAGCAGCCGCCGATCGGTTGAAAACCTAGAACGGGTTGGATGGGTGCCGTGGACCAACCTGTTTGTGGCCAGCGCGATTATCGGCGGCGGATTGCTCGCGACGAGCCTGCCGGTCGTTCTTGGTAATCTGTGATGGCGGATCTGATGCGGCGATGGGCGGCGATGCTGAAATATGCCTTGCTCGCGGGAATACTGGTTTCCTTACCTGCATCTGCTGCGGCGGACATGTACTCTTGCTCAGTCCATGCAGAGGCCGAATACGCTGACGTTTTGACCGCAGATGTGGTCTTTGTGGGCGAACTGACTGACTATCGTTTCGTTCCTGACCAGGGCTCTGATGCCTATCCGAACGCGGTCATGACTTACAATGTTATTGAGACATTGAAGGGCGATTTGGCGAGTGAGGTCCAATTGCGGTGGGACCCAGCCGTCTTTGCACCTGATGAAAGGCGTCCGCCGATAGGCCTCGAAATTGTTCTTGGCTTTGATGCCCAGAATGCAGTCGAACCATCGCAGTCAGAGTTCTATCTTAAGCAGATCGCTTGCGGTCAGCCGCTTGTGTTCAGCGCCAGCGCCCAGAATATCGAAACCATAGAATTGTGGCTCACAACAGGCGAAGTGCGGGCCCATGAATTGTCTTCAGACCATCATTTTGGAGGCCCCCTAACCGGAAACCGTCCAGACGACTGGCTCTATTGGGTGCTGATGGCATTCATCGCTTTGGGCGCGGCTATTGCCATCACCCTTGCGATCAAAAGGCTGCCCAAAATCGCTTAGAGGCACGCTTCCAAATACGCTTGATCAAACCCGTATTGGCGGGCCTTTTCAAGGGTATAGGGGCGTAGGCCAGAGGCGCGAAATTCGCCCATGATCTTGCCGTCTTCGCTTTCATCGAGATATTCGAATTTGAACAGGTTCTGGGTAACGATCACGTCACCTTCCATCCCGATCACTTCGGTGATGTCGGTTGTGCGGCGTGAACCATCGCGCAGACGCTTCACCTGAACAATCAGGTCAACCGATTCCGCGATCTGGGTTGAAATCGCCTGTTTTGGGATCTTGATGTCGCCCATCAAAATCATGTTTTCCATCCGGCCCAGGCACTCACGCGGGCTGTTGGCGTGAAGCGTACACATGGAACCATCGTGGCCGGTGTTCATGGCGGCGAGAAGGTCAAAACATTCCGCGCCGCGAATCTCACCAAGGATAATGCGGTCAGGACGCATACGCAGGGCGTTCTTAACAAGGTCACCGATGGTAATCGCGCCTTGCCCTTCAAGGTTAGGCGGACGCGTTTCCAGCGGCAGCCAGTGCGGCTGTTGCAAGCGAAGTTCCGCAGCATCCTCAATCGTCAGAACGCGTTCACCCGGGTCGATCATTTTCGACAGGGCGTTGAGCATGGTCGTTTTACCAGAACCCGTACCGCCAGAAATAACGATGTTCATCCGGCAAGCGCCCGCGATTTTCAGCGCGGTACACATTTTGTCACTCATCGAGCCGAACTCTTTGAGCATATCCAAAGTGATTGGTTTCTCGGAGAATTTACGAATTGAAATCGCGGTGCCGCGCAGCGACAGCGGCGGAACGATGACGTTCACACGAGAGCCGTCTTTCAAACGAGCATCGGCCAGCGGCGTGGTTTGGTCGACGCGGCGGCCAACCTGGTTCACGATACGCTGAGCGATCTGAAAGAGGTGTTGTTCATCGCGGAACCGGATCGGTGCGATGACCAGCTTGCCCTTTTTCTCGATATAGGTCTGGTCCGGGCCGTTGACCATGATGTCCGAAATATCCGGATCATTGAGCAATTCTTCGAGCGGACCAAAGCCCAGCAATTCATCAATCAGAACCTTTTCAAGCGCGAATTGCTCGCGCCGGTTCAGTGTGACCTTTAACTCGGCCAGCACTTCCATGATGATCGGGCGAAATTCTTCTGACAGCTCTTCTTTCGAAAGCGTCGCAGCGGCTTCGGGATCAACCCGTTCGAGCAAGCGCGGAAGCACCTGCTCTTTGATTTTGTGAACGGACGCTTCGAACCCGCCGGCTTCTGATTCGGCGGCGTTGGTTGCGTTCATGCGCTCTTGCAAGCGGTCCATGGCACTGGCGGTGGCATTGCCGTTTGGCTTGGCTTTTGGGGCGGCTTTGGGCGCTTCTGCGGGAGCGTCTTCGCCCGGCAATGGTGGGAATTGTTCCCCGCCATCGGTTTCCTCTTCAGATTTCGCTGCTCCGCCCTTCATAGGCCGTGCGACGCCAAATGCCGGTTTTGCGCCAGGTCTCATACCGCCTGCGCCACCCTTTTTGCCGAATGCACTCATTAAACAGCCCCAAAGCTCTAAACCATTTCCATCCGCCAGATCGCAAATTAACACGAACGGCGTCTCTCGATGTTTGGTGAATAAAACGGAAACCTTAATTTTTCCCCAAAATCGAAACGCGCAGACGCAAGGTTTCAATGCCGGATGCGATGCGGCGAATGCGATCGAAATTGACACCCAACCGGGCCCGGCAAATATCTGAAAAATTGACGCAAAATGTCTAACCGCCAATTGCCCGGGGGTACCTCGTTAGTGGGCTGTCACAGGAACCGGGTAAAGGTTAAGCGAGCCAGCAGCGCCAAGCTTGTCTGAGGAGCCGACTCTCGCTTTTCTTAGACTGGCCTTTACCATAGAGGCTGGTGACGCGGCATAGTGCTGCTGAACCAAATCAATCAACGTCAGGCATTTATTGATGCAAAAATTGCTGGGAGCATGGAGCAAGCTGGTCGGCGGCAACGCGGTCAATGGTGTGCTGCAATTGGCGATTTTTGCAGTGGCGGCTCAGGCGTTGGAGCTCGCGGCGCTTGGCGTGCTGATCCTGATCCAAGCCTATGTCCGTCTAATTGATGGATTGCTGAACTTCCAATCGGTCAATGTGCTCACCAATTTTCTTGCGGATGCTCAGACCAAAGGAGACGACGCGCGCGTGCGCGGTCTTGTGAAGGCGGGGTTGATCGTCGATTTTGGAACCGCGTTTGCCGCGACCATCGTTGCCATGGCCGCCCTGCCAATTGTTGCTCCCTATTTGGGGGTCGATGGTGATTGGATGTGGCTGGGTGCGGCATATTGCACGGTGATCGCGACCCGGACGTTTGGAGCGGTGGAAGCGGGTCTGAGGTGTTTTGATCGCTTTGGCGCAATTGGCTTGCGGCCGGTAACATCTTCATTGGCCATCTTCATCGGTTCGGTGGCTGCTTGGGCTTATGGTGCAGGAGCAGAGGTGTTCTTGCTCATTTGGCTCTTCGGAGAGGTGGCGGCCAATCTTGCGTTTCTTGCTTGGGCGCTTGTGTCGCTGCGCGCAAACGGGCTGGGCGGTCTGCGCAGCGCCGATGGGCGCGGGGCCATTGCGGGCTCTGCCAATTTTTGGCCCTTAATGTGGCAGACCAACGCGACCTTTGGCATCCGTATGCTCAGTCAAGAGGGCGATGTGATTGTTGCGGGCGTTTTGCTTGGACCGGCGGCGGCCAGCCTGCTGCGCGCGGCAAAGAACCTTGCCAATCTAGTCGGGCAATTGGGCCGCCCGTTGCAGCAAGTGGCCAGCGCCCAGATCGCGCGCCTTTCCGCGCAAGGGGAGCGGGGTAAGGCGGCAGGTTATGCGGCGAAGATTGCGGCCTTGGCCTGTGCGGGCGGATTGCTCTTGGCCGCCGTCATGGTTGTATTGGCGGGGCCGATTTTGAGCACCGCCTTTGGCGCAGAATTTGGCGCAGCCGCGACGATCACTGCGATCCTGTTCGCCGCCCGGGCTATCTACTTGTCAGGGGTAACGCTGATGCCGCTTTTGATCGCGTTTGATCATGGGGCCAGTTTCCTAGGCTCTGTGATCGCAGGAACGGCGGCATTCTTCATCGCTTTGGCGTGGGGTATTGGCCCGCTTGGCCTTGTCGGAATTGGACTGGCGCATATTGTCTTTGAAGTGGTCTGGTCCGCCTATGGTTGGATCATCGCACGGCGCGCAATTTAGCTTACGCGCGGCCCAGAACCTTCTTCACCTTGCGCGAAATTGCACGGGCTGGCTGCGCTGCCTCTGCGTGAAGATATTGGTCAGGGTGAACCAGATCGAGCATCGTCGCCGCACCTGATCCGATTTTTGCCAATTTTGCCGCCGCTGCCGATCCGTCGCGCGCATAGACCAGCATATTCTGCCGGTACCAAAATGCGATGCTATCATCCTGCCAGATCATAGGCCGGATGGGGTCGAACGCTGTGTAGCCTTGCGCTGTGAAATGCGTCGCCCAATAGCTTTGCCATTGTTCGTTGATATGGCCGGTGCCGCCCTGCATCGGGATCGCGGCGGAAAACATCACGCAATCGCTCAAATCGCACAAATCCGCGACAAAGCCTGCTGCACGGCTGGGCGCGAGATGCTCGGCAACTTCGAGCGAGATTGCCAGATCATACTTGCGATCCATCGCGACCTTTTCTTCCAGATTTTGAAAGCTAACCTCGCCAGTGTCTAGAACAAGGTTGGCAGTTTTCGCCCATGGCCCCTCGAACCCTTGTACATCGTCAATGCCCAATTCGCGCGCCACGGCCAGCCATGTTCCAACGCCGCACCCGACATCGCAGGCGCTTTCGGGGTATATCCAGTCGATCATCTTGCCAATGATATGCCGGGCAGAGGCGCGGGTGCGCGCATCACGATTGGCGTGGAAATCGGTTCCATAAAGGGAATCGGGGGATTTCAGTGTGGTCGACATGTTTTGTATGATCGCTCGCTAGTAGTTCTCAACCATTGGTAAGAAATCTTAGTAACTAGCGGGTTAATACGGGCCAATGGTCAATCCAATTGTTTCTTCTGTCGCGATGATGATTCCCCGTCCAGTACGTAGGAGCCTGAAAACTCAGGTAATTCCTCCAGTGCTTCGCGCTGCTCGGACGATTCAGGGTAAGACGCCCCAACAGCCCAAAGCGCGCAAATACCGCGTGAAAGGGTGCGAAACCTTTGCTGGGTACTACGAAATTCAACCGATTAGCGCTGACGGCAAAGCGGTTTTGGCGCACACCAGCGATGCCGCCAAAAAGGCGCTGACGGGCCAAGAGGCCGCGGGCGTGGGTTGGTTTGATATTGAGAGCGGTGAATGGCACCATGTTTCGCAAACCCATTTGTGGTGCTGGCAAATGGGCGCACGACTGCGTTGGTGGGACAGCGCCGGACCGCGCACACTTGCCTTTAACGCTGTCGTGGATGGGGAACCTGTACACTGTCTTGCTGAAGAGGGTGAGGCTGCGCGCAAGCATTGCGATGTGCCCTTGTTCGATGCCCGCGAAGAGGCCGGAGTGGGGCTGGGCCTTAATTTTGCAAGGCTTGCCCGGTGCCGACCTGGCTATGGTTATCCTTTGCTCAGCGATCCGTTTGGACCGGACAATTTGCCCGATGGAGACGGGGTCACTTTGGTCGATCTGAACACGGGCAAAGCTGAACTGGCTTACTCAATGCCGCGCTTTGCCGAAGCGACAGAGGGCGCGCATTCGGGCGAATATCACTACCTCAATGCCGCCTTGCTTAGCCCTAAGGCCACGCGTTTTACGGTGCTGTATAAACGCTTGCCCCATCCCGATGATGTCCACACGTGGACAGTCGATGCCTTTGTCGGAAACTGTGATGGCAGCGCATTGATGCGTGTGCCGCTGGACGGGCGGGCTTCGCATTATTGGTGGCTGGACGAGGACCGGATTGCTTACACATCCAATAAGGGTATCGGATCGAGCTATGTCGTGTTTGATTGCCGTGACGGATCACTCAGCCCGCTCGCCCCGGCGATGCCCGGCGTGGATGGCCACCCCAGCCTGCACCGCGAAAGCGGACGCTGGGTCACGGACACCTATCCCGACCTTTACAGCGAGCAGGCGCTGTTTGTGCTCGATGATCCTGGTGCCGATCGGCGCGCATTGGGCAAATTGCTTGCCCGGCGCGAATATCAGGACGAATGGCGCTGCGACCTCCACCCACGGTGGTCGCGAGATGGCACAATGATTGTGATCGATTCCACCCATGATGGGTACCGCGCGCTCTACTTGGTCGAGGCAAAGGGCTAAAGCTGTGCCAGCTGTCACCGTCTTAATGGGCGTCCACAACGGAGCGCAGTTCCTAGCGGAGACGATTGAGAGCGTCGCGGCGCAGACGTTTTCCGATTATGAATTTGTGATCGTCGATGATGGGTCTAGCGATGCGACTTCGGAAATTCTGGCCAATGCCGCGGTGTACGATCCGCGCATTCGCATTCTAACCAACGAAACCAATGTCGGCTTAACAAAGTCACTCAATCGCGGATTGCGAGAGGCGCGCGGCGAATTCATTGCGCGCATTGACGCCGACGATGTTTGCCTTCCCCAACGGCTCGCAGTGCAGCACGCGCATATGCAGCAGCATGGACGTGATGTTGGCGTAACGTCGGGCTATGTCGTGATCGATGCCGAAGGGCGCAAAATCCGCGTTACTGATGAAGCGATGGATGATTGGCAGGTTCGATGGATGCTTGGGTGGAACCCGCCTGCACCTCATCCGACGTTCTTTTTCCGCCGATGTCCGGATGGTCAGACCCCCATTTTCTATGATGAAACCTATCGCACTGCACAGGATTTTGACCTGTGGGGGCGGTTGGCGCAGATGGGCTCGACGCGGCGATTGCCGGATGTCCTGATCCAATACCGCCGCCACGAAGGCGCAATCACGCACGCGAAACGGCATGAGCAGGCGCAAAACTGCGCTGAAATTGGCAGGATCAATTCGGCCGCGCGCTTACCGACGGGCATTGCGGCGAAGTTGGAGCCGCTAATCGCAATGTTTTCTTACAATGCGAAAGCTGAGCCAAAGGCGATCCGCGCCGCGATCGACGGGGCGAATGCAATGGTGGAGCATGATGTCGCAGGCGCACCAAGCGCGCGTCACGGCCGCTGGGTACGGCAAATGACCGCAGGGTTGTTGGCCGATGCCATTCTTTCGCGGGCCGGAGGGCTGTCGTCGCCAAAATCTATCGCAGCATTCGCATGGCGCGCACGCGGGCATCTGCCGCATCTAGCACGCGCGGTTTTGGGTGATCCGGGAACGGCGCTGAAATCGCTGCGGGGCCGCAGGCGCGGTTAAGCCGAATAGACTTGTGCTGTTTCGGCCGCGACGCGGCTCCACGTAAAGTGACTTTGCGCCTTGGCTTTTGAGCGGGCGATAAATTCGCCACGCGCGCCGGCATCCCAGCCAAGCACTTCGATGATCTTTGCCGCCCATTTCTCGGCATCTTCTGGCGCGATGTGAAAGCCGGTTTCGCCGTGGATGACGGCATCTTTCAGACCTCCGGTGGCCGCTGCCAGCACCACACCGCCTGCGCTGGCGGCTTCGGGCGCGACGAGGCCAAAGCCTTCAAATTCGCCGTTGTCGCGTTCGATATTGGGGATCACGACGCAGCCGGACCGGGCAAATTTTTGAGCAAGCTCGTGCTGCGGCAGCGCGCCTTCGAATGTCACGCGGGGGTGGGTGAGGGCCGCATCCTCTGCCTCGTCCCAGCGTGTGCCCACGACCGTCAAACCAATCTCCTCGGGCAGCAGTGGCAGGACTTCGCGCACGAACCAGCCGCACCCTTTTTGTCTGATCAGCCGTCCGGCAAACAGGATCTGCGCCGCATCAAAATGGCTTGGCGTATCTGTGCGCAGGTCTGTTGCAAGCGGAACCACCGCAGCCTTGGGCCAGCCGATGGCAGAGAGGCGATCTCGCGTGGCTCTCGAATTGGCGATGATACGGGCTTTTGTCAGCAACCGCGATCCTAGCGCGAGATAGGCGGAATAGAGCGATCCGCGCACGCCGCCACGCGCACCGTAAGAAACGTCGGTCCCGTGCGCCGAAAGGACCAGAAGCGTGGATGGAAAGAACAGCCGCGCAAGAATGGCGAAAGGCCAGATTGCCATATCGCCGATGTGCACGATATCGGGCTTGTCACGCTGGGCGATCAGGCGGCGCAAGACGTTGAAAGGAAACGCCAATAGCGCAAGCGCGCCGGGTGGCTGGCCGTTTGGCTGGCCCTTCAAAGCGATCACATCGACACGCAGCGAGAGCGCAAGCTCCTCGGTCAATCGCTCGCAATAGGTTTCCATCCCGCCGACAGCAGGCCCCCATTTGCGTGTGATGAACAGCACGCGCTTGTCGCTAATCGATCCAGCATTGTGGCGGGTTGGCAAATCTGTGGACACGGCATTCACGTATCAGAATCCGCGCCAATAGGGGCGTTCGGGAGGTGGTCCATCGGGCGGTGTGAGTTTGTCGCCCCAGATTATCCCGGTAGGCGCAGTGCTGGTGTTGCGCAATTCGACAAAGCCGCGTTTCAGCACCACGACCGTGCCAGCATCATAGACCGCGCCGTCCAGCTCCACTTCGCCGGCAGTGACAGTGTAAGGCCCGGGCACGAGCACTTCGTATCGCGCGCTTTCGCCTGCGCCGACTTCTCGTCCCGCTAACCAAAATGGGCCCCAGAACTGGCGATAGGTCGCCCGCAGAACCTCGCGTTCTTCGGCGCGAAATCGGACCTGCTGCGGAAGCTCGTTCATAATCGCGAGCAAAGTGGGATTCTGCTCCGGTTCGGCGGTGAGGAGGAGCGGAACGGCCTCGTTTTCAAGCCGCTCACGGAAATATCCAGTGCCGCCCTCATAGGTGCTTTCGATCCCCCAACGCGTGAGAAAGCCGTTCGCCTTGCGATGGGCGGGCAGCATGTCAGAGAAGTCGAAGAAGCCAACCGGCTCATTGAATATCTGGTCTGCGGCGTGCTGAATGCCGCGCTGTTCGTCAATCCGGCTGTGACCGTCAACGATCCAGACCACGCAACCGCTGATCGCGGTGTAGAAGACCAGCAGGCGCAAACTGTAGCGCTCTGCAATGGCGGCGATGCCGATCACGCTGGCCGCGATCACAGGGACGAGCATCATCGGATAGAAATAGGGCAAAGTGTTGCGGTAAATCACCAAGGCGGCGATCGGGAGCATCAGTCCCGTAAGCGCGATCGCCCGGTCGCGCTGAATGGTGGGCAGCATGGACGCTGTAACCACTATGGCAGCAAGAGCTGGGATCGACAGAATGGCAGCCTTAACCGCGAAGTGGAGATAAATCGGCCATCCCGCAAACAACATATCCTGACTGACCCCGCCCACATAGGCCGCGCCAGTGGAGGCTGAGCCATTGTCGAGCAGCGTTGCGTGGACCAGATAGATTGCGGCAAAGGCGATGAGAGCAACCACCGGGATGGCAGCAATTCGGATCGCGCGGGTGAGCGAGAATTGCTCCTCCGACCAGCGCAGCCATGCGAGCCCTGCAAAGGCAGGCAGGAACAAGATCGCTTTGAGCGTCACCATGCCCGCAATTCCGATCAACAACCCGCCAACGGCAATCCAAGCGGCGTTGAGCTTTGCACGTGCCAGCACCGCCAGCCCGCCTGCGACAAAGACAGTGGCGAGCGGGTCGGTTCGGAATGACCATCCATGCTGCATCGTAAAACCGGCTGCGAGCCACACCAGACCGGCGGTCAAAGCATAGTCAGTTCGAGCGAAACGGCCAGCAATCGCGGCAACAGCAGCGGCAGTCGCTAAGGCGCAGACCAGCATGACCATGCGGCCAATAAGGATCCCTTCGACACCATCGGACGCTATCGCCGGGATCCATTGGAACAATTGAACGTGGAGTGTCTGGAGAGGGCGCAGAGCTTCGCCTTGGGTGAAGTCAACGATCTGGCCGTAGAAAAAGAACTCATCCCAATTGATCGTTCGGGTCAGCGAAAAATGGACTTGAACCAATGCGATGATCGCCAAGGCGGCAAGGACAAGCCGTGAGCGGTCGGCAGCACCGCTGGCCGGCTTCGTGTCCGAATTGGGCGTGTTGATCGGTTCCATGACGCTCATGGCGATTGAATCAGCCCGCACGTTTGATTGAGCGGCGGAAAGGTTCGGAGGGTGAGTCTGTCTCTTCGCTCTCGGATGCCGTTGGGGCGGCGTCCGCACGCTCCAGCTTCTCTTCAATTCGGCGAAGTTTTAGCATGTTCGCCTCAAGCAGCTTGCGATTGGTGGCGATCAAATCGGCCAGAATGCCCAAAGTGGCAACTAGCACGCCAACCGTCAGCAACGCTCCGCCGATGACCAGCGATTGGATATGGCCGTCGCCTTGCCCGGTTGCAAAGAACCACAGGAACCGCCCAATCGGGAAAAGCCCAATGACCGTTGCGAGCAGTCCAAGCCCGACAAAGACGCGCAGAGAATTGAACGTGGTGTAGGCGCGCAGGATGGTAACGCCGGTTTGCTGGATAAAGCGCGGGATCGACGTGAACAAACGAGATGGCCGGGTCGCGGCATGGGTGCGGATTGGCACGCTTGTGATCGCAAGCCGCTTTCGGCCGGCTTGGATCAACATGTCGGTCGTGTAGCTAAAATCTGTAGTGATATTGATGCGCTGGGCCGCATCGCGGCTGATCGCGCGAAACCCGCTTACGGCATCTGTAATGTCGGTGGCCGATAACGTCCGCACGACATAGCTGCCAAACCGTTGCAGCAGGCGTTTTCCGCCGCCAAAATGTTCATTGGCCGCAACCGAACGGTCGCCGATGCAAATATCTGCCTCGCCCGCCGCGACAGGCGCAACGATATGGGCAATATCGGCCCCTTCATATTGGCCATCCGCATCAGTGTTGACGATAATGTCAGCCCCTTCGGCGAGGCATTTGTCGATCCCGCTGCGAAACGCTTCGGCAAGGCCGCGGTTGCGGCGGTGACGCACAACGTGATGCACACCCCAACGGCGCGCGACCCCAGATGTGTCATCGCTGCTGCCATCGTCGATCACGAGAAATTCAATCACGTCGACACCCGGAATGGCGCGCGGCAATTTCGCGAGCGTATCGGGTAGGGTTTCTGCTTCGTTCAAGCAGGGAATCTGGATGATCAGCTTAGTCATAATTCTATTTCAGGCCCCGTAGTCGGCACGCAAATGCCCCTTTAAAATTGGTGTTACCGGGGGGTGATTAAGCAATCGTAAACCATGAATTGACTGGCGAGCGTTTTGGTGTGCTGGGGCCGCTTGCCTTTCGCATCGCTCTGGCGCAGGGCAGGCTATGGGTAACGGGATGAAATTCCTTCAAGTGAGGCGAATAATTTGACGCCTGGTGAACGCAGCGGCTTGGTCTATGCGGCGACGGGTTTCGCGGTTTTGTCGGTCGGTGATGCGGTCGTGAAAAGCATGGCCGATGACTGGCCGCCCTATGCGGTGGCGACGTTGCGGTTCTGCATCGGTGCAATGGTGCTATCGGCGCTGTTGTGGCGCCGCGAGGGGCGCAAAGCCTTCGTACCGCGAAGCTGGTTGCTGCAATTCGCACGTGCAGCGTGTCTGTCAGTAGCGTCGGTGTGTTTCTTTTCAGCGATTTACATCATGCCTTTGGCCGAAGCGATGGCAATCGCATTCCTTTCACCAATCCTGACCCAATTGTTTGCCGGCGTGCTGCTCGGAGAGCGGGTAAAGCCAAAAATCTACCTTATCTCAGCGGCAGCGCTCACCGGGGTGGTGATTATCCTTCGGCCCAATCTCGCATTGCTCGGCTGGGCTGCGCTGTTGCCGCTTGTCTCGGCGATTTTCTTTGCGTTGCTGATGGTGCTCAACCGCGCCAGCGCAGGGCAGGGCAGCGCCCTCTCAATGCAGGTGTTTGTCGCCGGATTGTCGGCCCCGATTTTGTTGGCGGTGTCATTAGCGGCAAAGCTATCGGGGGAGCCCGCGCTCGATTTTGGATGGCCCGCCTGGGATGTGGTTGCGCGCAGCGCCTTTGTCGCTCTCACTGCCAGCACGGCGCATTGGCTCGCCTATATCGGAACAAGCCGCGCGGGCGCGGCTCAGGTGGCACCGGCGATTTATGTTCAAATGGTCGTCGCGGTGACGCTGGGTTGGGCTTTTTTTGGCGATGTGCCAGACTTCTATACCCTGTTCGGGGCGGGATTGATTATCGCGGCTGGTTTGTATCTTTGGCGCGACGGTGTGGCAGCCGCACCGGCCACTCAAATGGAATCGCCGCCAAAACGGATATAGAATCGCAAATAAACTGGGTGGCGGCGGCTTTCTTCAAGTAATATTCAACCTTATGAGGGTTAACGGGCGTGCACCATGCTGGCTTGCGATTGTGAGAGCAGCCTTTTCAAAACAGGGAATACCATAGTCTATGTGCGGCATTATCGGGATCGTGAGTTCGGATGCGGTGGCGGATCGGTTGGTCGATGGCCTGCGCCGGATGGAATATCGCGGCTATGACAGCGCCGGTGTCTGCACCTTGCACGACGGCAAATTGGAGCGCCGCCGCGCTGAGGGTAAGCTGATGAACCTCGTCGGCGTGCTCGACAATGATCCGGCACCCGGCACGGTTGGTATTGCCCACACTCGCTGGGCCACGCACGGCGCACCAACGTCGGCCAATGCGCATCCCCATGCGACAGGCGAAGTCGCGATCGTGCACAATGGTATCATTGAGAATTTCAAGGAGTTACGGGCGGAACTGGCCGAAGATGGCCGCACATTTGAAAGCGAAACCGACAGCGAAGTGGTCGCGCATCTTGTCTCGCGTGAGATTGAAAACGGCGCTTCGCCAGAGGGCGCTGTGCGCACGGTCTTGCCGCGTTTGCGCGGTGCCTTTGCGCTTGCCATCACTTTCCGCCAACATCCGGAATTGCTCATCGGCGCGCGGCTTGGATCGCCGCTGGTCATTGGCCACGGGACTGACCCTGACAATCCAGAGATGTTCTTGGGCTCAGACGCTTTGGCGCTGGCTCCGCTGACACAGCGGATCACCTATTTGGAAGAAGGTGACTGGGCGATCGTGCGTCAGAACCGCGCGCAGATTTTCGATTCTGAAGGGCGCGAAACAATCCGTCCGGTTCAGGCATCGGGCGCATCGGCTGCGGCGGTGGAAAAAGGCAATTATCGCCACTTTATGCAAAAAGAGATTTATGAGCAGCCCACCGTGGTTGCGCAGACGCTCTCTTCCTATCTGCGCCGCGAAGACAATTCGGTTGCCCTTCCTCAGTTCGACTTTGATTTGTCAGGGGTAAAGCGGCTGACCATCGTTGCGTGCGGCACGTCCTTTTACGCCGGATTGGTGGCGAAATATTGGATTGAACAGTTTGCCCGTGTCCCGGTCGATATCGATGTCGCTTCGGAATTCCGGTACCGCGAGCCGGTGCTCGAAGAGGGTGGTCTCGCGCTGTTTATTTCGCAAAGCGGGGAAACCGCCGACACATTGGCCGCGCTGCGCCATTGCAAAGCCGAAGGGCAGACCATCGCCGTCGTGGTGAACGTTCCAACCAGCTCGATGGCGCGTGAGGCGGATTTGCTCCTGCCAACACACGCTGGCCCGGAAATCGGGGTGGCCTCGACCAAAGCTTTCACCTGTCAGCTGGCCGTTTTGGCGGCGCTGGCGGCGAATATGGCGGTGGTTAAGGGTAAGATGACCCGCGAACAGGAAAGAGAGGTCGTTGCCCACCTGCTAGAGGCTCCTGCCGCTCTTAACGCCGCGCTCGACCATGACGATGATATTGCTGCCATGGCGCCGCTCATCGCTCCGGCGCGCGATGTGCTCTATCTGGGGCGGGGTCAAGATTACCCTCTCGCACTTGAAGGCGCATTAAAGCTAAAAGAAATCAGCTATATACACGCCGAAGGATACGCGAGCGGAGAGATGAAACACGGCCCCATCGCCCTGATCGACGATGACGTGCCTGTGGTGGTTATCGCACCGTCGGGACCATTGTTTGAAAAGACGGTTTCCAACATGGAAGAAGTCCGCGCACGCGGCGGTAAAGTTGTTCTCATTTCCGATGCTAAGGGACTGGCCGACGCGGGCGAGGGGTGCCTCGCGACGATCGAAATGCCGGTTGTGCACCCGCTGATCGCGCCGTTGGTCTACGCTATCCCTGTGCAATTGCTGGCTTATCATGTCGCGGTGGTTAAAGGCACTGACGTCGATCAACCGCGCAATCTCGCGAAGTCCGTGACAGTCGAGTAATCAGGCCTTTTGGGTTAGAGAAAACGGCGAAGACAGCAAACCGGCTAGATTGCTTTACTACCCCCTAACCTTTTGGCGTTAACCGCATGCGTTGTGAATGATGCAACGCCCCCTTTAAAGCAGTCAGTTGAAGAGGTGCTTCCTCTGATGGCCGTGCTGGGCTTTTCGGATAAGGGGGATATTGATTGGGCGCGGCTGCGCGGGTTGCAATACGCGGCTCTTTCCAAACTGACCTTTTACCGGGCCTATGTGCATGCTCTTTTGAGTTTGTTCGTGGCGCAAATGTATTTGACGAGCGCGGGACCAATTTGGGTTGTTGGCTGGGTCGCCGCGCTGGCATTTGTGCATATCCGCGGCGCTTTGGTTGATCGCAGATTAGCCGATGCAGACCGCCGTAAGGTCTCGAATTCAGAATTTTATCAGCATGCCGCAACGTCGATGTTTTCCGGCCTGCTTTGGACCATCCCACTTCTATTCTTTGCCCCTTCGGGCACGGCTAGTGAGGCTTCGGCCTTGTTGGTCGTCATGCTGCTGTTGGTCGCTGCATCGGTGTATTTCTACACCACGTCTCCGATAAGCATTTTCATCTTCACTCTGGTTGTTGGCGCCGGGGCGATTGCCCATGCTGCGCTGTCAGAGCAATGGTTTCTTGTTGGCGCTGTGATCTTGTTCATGGTTTCCACCATTCTGGGCACGGTGCAGGTGGGGCGGACATATCTTGTGGCGCGTATTGCCGAAGATGGAATTGCCGAAAAAGAAGACGTCGTCTCCCTTTTGCTGCGCGAGTTTGAAGAGAATGAGGCCGATTGGCTTTGGGAAATCGACCCCAAGCGCCGCCTTCAGTCGGTCAGCCCTCGGTTCGCCTTTGCGCTCAAAACCGAAAACAAGAGGGCTCTTGAAGGCCAGCCTTTGCTTGAATTGATCGCTGGGCCGCATTGGCACAGTGGCAATTTCCCGGCCAGTTTGCATGACCTTGCCGAGCGATTGCGCAATCGTGAAAACTTCTCAAGCCTTATCGTCGAAGTGTCCATTCAGGGCGAGCAGCGATGGTGGGAACTGTCTGGTACGCCGATCCGTGATGAGCGCGGCAAATTCATCGGTTTTCGCGGGGTTGGTTCCGATGTGACGGAACGACGCGCGTCGAGCGAAAAGATCGCATACCTTGCCCGATACGACACGCTAACATCGCTCCCCAATCGGTTGATGCTGACTGAGGCGCTTGGGGATGCGCTTGAGTATGCCTCCCATTGGCGCACACGCTGCGCTTTGCTGATGGTGGACCTCGACCGGTTTAAAGCGGTCAACGATTCCCTTGGCCATATAACAGGCGATAAAATGCTGGCGCAGGTTTCTGCCAGGCTCGAATCGCTTATGGGTGATAACGCCATGGTCGGCAGGCTGGGAGGCGATGAATTTGCGATCGTTGTGCGCGATGCGAGCGAGCTTGATGTCATGCACACCCTTGCCGCGAAGGTGATTAAGGCTTTGTCAGAGCCGTATTTGGTCGACAATCAGACATTGTATGTGGGCGCTAGCGTCGGCTCTGCCATTGGCCCTCGCGATGGTTCAACGGTCGAAGAGTTGATGCGCAATGCCGACTTGGCGCTCTATCGTTCAAAAGACGCTGGCGGCGGCGAACATTGCCGTTTTGAACCAGTGCTCCATGCCACAGCCGAAGATCGCAGGAAGCTCGAAGCATCCTTGCGTAAAGCCTTGGGCCTCGATGAGTTCATTCTTCATTATCAACCCGTTGTTGATGCGCGCAGCGAAGAGATTGTCAGTTTCGAGGCTTTGGTCCGCTGGAACAGTGCAGATCACGGCTTTGTCAGTCCCGGCAAATTTATCCCGCTTGCCGAAGATACACGCCTGATCGTTCCAATCGGCAAATGGGTCTTGAGGCAGGCGTGTCATGAGGCGCGCAATTGGCCCGATCATGTGAAGGTCAATGTCAACGTGTCGCCGGAACAATTGCTTGAACCCGATTTCCATCAAGAGGTCGTGGATGCTCTTGCCGCCAGCGGCCTGCGCCCTGAACGGCTGGAGATTGAGGTCACAGAGAGCATCTTCCTTCGCGATGCGAGCATTGCCCGCAACGCGTTGGAACAAGCGATGGCCCTTGGCTGTTCGATTGCGCTCGATGACTTTGGAACCGGCTATTCCTCGCTTGGCTATCTACGCAAATTGAAGTTTTCTACGATCAAGGTTGACCGAAGTTTTGTCCAAGGGGCCGGACAGGGAAGCAACGAAAGCCTGGCGATCATCAATGCTGTTGTGGCGATGGCCAAGAGCATGAATATGACCACTACAGCCGAAGGCGTTGAGGAAGCCGAAGAAGCTGAGCTCATTCGCAATTTGGGCTGCGACAAGATCCAAGGTTTCTATTTTGGGCGTCCGATGTCGAACGAAGAGGCGCTGCGCCTGTTCAACAAAGACGGAACTCCAGTGCGCAAGATCGCTTAGTCAGCGGTATTCGATGCGCGCCTATGCGGCGACCAAACTGCCGATCACGTTTTCGAAAACCCGCCGGCCATCGCTGCCGCCCAATGACGAATGTGCTGCCGGTTCAATCGCGCGTTCAGGGTGCGGCATCATGCCGAGAACCCGGCCATTCGCGCTCAAGATGGCGGCAATATCGCGGAGCGATCCGTTGGGGTTGTCAGTGTAGCGGAAGGCAATGCGGCCATCGCCCTCAAGAGCGTCGAGCGTTGATTGATCGGCAAAGTAATTGCCGTCGTGATGCGCCACCGGGATGCGCAGTGTTTCGCCCGCTTCAAACCCAGAAGTGAAAAGCGAGTTGGTGTTTGTGACCGTGAGGCCGACCGTGCGGCAAACAAAGGTCTGACCAGCGTTGCGCATCAATGCACCGGGCAGCAACCCGCTTTCAGTCAGTACCTGAAACCCGTTGCAAACGCCCAGCACAGGCACGCCGCGCTGCGCTGCGGCAACAACAGCCTTTAGGATTGGGCTTTTGGCGGCCATCGCGCCTGAGCGCAGATAGTCGCCATAAGAAAACCCGCCGGGCAGCGCGATAAAGTCCAAATTGTCCGGCAGTGCGGCATCGCCATGCCAAACGCGGATTGCAGGTTGACCCGAAACGGCCTCAAGCGCGACCGCCATATCGCGATCACAATTGGAACCTGGAAAGGTGACGACGGCGGCTCTAAAACCCATCAGGCGGCTTCCGTTTCGCTGGTCAGTTTTTCTACCGCGAAATCTTCAATCACCATGTTGGCGAGCAATTTTTCGCACATCTGATTAAGCGCTTCGTCGCTGGTGCCATCGGCGACGTCCATTTCGATCATGCGGCCAATGCGCACATCTTCCACCCCTTCGAAGCCCAAGCTGTCCAATGAATGGTGCACTGCGCGCCCTTGAGGATCGAGCACGCCGGGTTTGAGGCGGACGAGAATGCGAACTTTCATGGGGCAGGTCCTATGATGTGATTACAGCGATCTGGTTCTGCCTATAGCGAATGGCGGCCCGCGTGCAATTGCACCGGGTGCGTATTCAACGGCTGCTTTTCACAAAGCATGAAATTGCCGCCAAAAAACCGTGCGGCTATTCGCCTTCCGGCTCAGTTTCTGGCTCTTCCTCTGGCAACACGAGAAATTTCACAGCATCACCGGCGCCAAGGTATAGCTGCGCCTCGGCCTGAATATCGTCTGCTGTGATCCCGCGCAGCATCTCAGGACCGAGGAACCATCGCTCCAACCGGTCGCCTTCGCTTTGCGCGCGGTCGGCAAGTGACATCCAGCCACCAAGCGATTTGAGCGCGTTGTCATACGCCTCAAGCAGAGGTGCACGGGCACGGTCGATCACATCGGGATCTATCCGCTGCTGGCGGATTTCCTCCACCAAAGCGGCAATTGCGGCGCGGGTGGCGTCCACTTCCGCGACATCGACAGAGGCCGAGACGGTCAATGTGCCATAACCGGGATATGTCCGGCTCATCGAACTGGAGGCGCGCGGTGAATAGGCCTGACCCAGTTCCTCACGCAGCCGATCGGTCAGTTCAATCTGAAGCACCCGGGCAAGCAGCGAAATGCGCATGGCTTTGCCAAGGTCGCTGTCATCGGTGGTCGGCCAGACAATCCGAACAAGCGCCTGATCCGCTTCGCCTTTATGGTAAAGTGTGTGATCGCTGCGCGCTGATGTGAACTGACGCTCACGGGCTTCGGCGCGCGGCAAGAACTCGGCCTCGCGCATTGGCAGCGCACCCAAGGTTTGGGCAACAGCAGCAATCGCCGCGTCTTCATCAAAGTCACCGACCAATGCCAACTCAATTGCGCCATTTTCAAACCTGTCGCCGACGGCGGCTTGCAATTGGTCAAAATCCAGCGCGAGAAATTCCTCACGCGATTGAAGCGTAAAACGCGGATCGCCTCCAGACAAAATCGCTCCTGCCTGAGTGGAATAGCTGCGCCCCGGAGTTGATCGCAGGGTTTCAAAGAAGTTGTCGATACCCTGCCGAAATCGTTCGATGCCCTCGCGGCGATAACCCGGATCGGTCAGGCCCGCGGCCAGCACCTGCATCTGCAATTCCAGATCGCGCCGGGTTGTGCCCCCGGCAAAGCTGAATGCATCGCTGGTATTGGAGAGCCGCAGCCCGACGCTGCGCCCTGCTAATACGCTACGCAATTCATCCGCGCTGTGCTGTCCCAACCCGCCCGAAGGCACAGAGCCAATCAGATAGGTCCGCAAAGGGTCTTCCCGCGTGTTGAGCAGCGAACCGCCATCGACTGACATGCGAAAACTGACGCGGTCTTCGCGGATGTCGGTTTGCTTCAGCGTTAGGCGAACGCCATTGGCAAAGGTGATGTAACGAAAACCGAGCCTGTCTTCGCGCGTGTCGGAGACGATTTCGCCGGGAGGCCCAAAGTCAGTGTAGGCAAATTCTGCAGCGCCGGTGTCTTGCGGTGCGGCGATAGGCAGAGCCATCCCTTCTGCAAATGCGGCGCGCAAGGCGTCCTCTCCGCCCTCAGGGGCCGTGCGCCCTTGAAACCGGATCATCGGGTTGGTGATGGGCAAGGCACGCTCAAGCACGGCTGCGTGGACCGCATCGGGCGTGATAGAGGGCAGCAGCGTGTTAAACAGCTCCAACCGAAACTCAGGGGTGGTTGGCACTGAATCGTTCGCCACCAAACCCAGCGCGCCGCCAACATAGCCGCTGTTGGCGCGGGTTTCGGCCCCCGCCAATCCGTTTTCGAGCGAGGTGCTGACATTGGCGATCTGTTCGTCCAACTCGGCCTGTGTGAAGCCATAGGTGAGCGCTTGATTCACCTCGCGCACGGCGGCCAGCACGCCTTCGCGCCATTTGCCGTCTTCGCTGGAGATGGAGATCGACGTCGAACGCGCATCTTCGAATACGGATGTGCTGCTAAAGCGGGCACCGCGAAACGGAGCATCGGCCTCGCGCGCCAAACGCGACATCCGCCGGGCAATGATGCCCAAACCAATCCCGCGTATCAAACGGCGTGATCGGTTGGCCATCGTATCGGGTTCATCGGTCCAATCGCCCAATTGGGTGATCGCGACTCTTTCGGACAAAGCCGGGTCGAGATAGATGTCGGTTAGGCCCTGACGCGTTGGATCAATCGGCCCGGTAACCGGGTCTTGGGGCGCTGGACCGCCTTCCCAATCAGAAAACCGCTCGCGTATGGCCGCTTCCATAACCTCGACCGGAATGTCTCCGACGATCACCAACACGGTGTTGGAGGGTGTGTAGGTCCGTTCATACAAGCGGCGGATTTGGGAGGCAGTGGCTGTTTCTAAGCTTTCCAGCGTTCCAATTGGAAGACGTTCAATAAACCGCGCACCGGGGGCGGTGAATTCCATGCCGTCCTCTTGGGCGCGTTGAGCAAAGCCGCGCCGGTCGCGCCTTTCGGCAAGCACCACGCCGCGTTCACGCTCCACCGCATCCTCTGCGATTGTCAGCTCGCTCGCGGTTTCGCGCATGAGCATAAGCGCTGTGCCTAGCAATTCTTCGTCATTGCGCGGCAGGTTGAGCATATAGGTGATCGCATCAAAGCCGGTGGATGCGTTTGTGTCCGCGCCAAAGGCCAGCCCTTCGCGCTCTAGCAAGGCGATCATTTCCCCTTCGGGAATGCCTGCGGAACCGTTGAACGCCATATGTTCAAGGAAATGCGAAAGACCGCGCTCATCTTCGGTTTCGTCGAGCGAGCCGGAATCGATCCGCATCCGTACCAAAGCGGTCCCTTCGGGTGTGGCATTTTCGCGCAGGATATAGCGCATGCCGTTGTCCAGCACGCCAAAGGTGAAGCCGGCATCGACCGGTACATCGCTTTGTTCAAAATACCACGCCGGCTCTGCTGATGCTGCATCTTTGGCGGGGGCTTGTGCTGTTTGGGATTGCGCCGGTTGATCGCTTTGGCTTGGCGCAGCTTCGGGCTCCTGGGCCGACAGCGCGCTGATCAATGCAATGTTGGGCAAAACAAAGACTATCCCCTTGCGCAGGGCGCCGAATAGGAAAGTCGCTGAATTGGGTGTCTTGGATTTAGGCATGCATCAAGGCTCTATGAAGGCGAGAAATTACAGGGCGTGAACGGGTTACGATGTTGGACCTTCCAGCACCGCATCGGGATTGTCCAACGCCTCACGGATCAAAATGAACTTTGCTGGAAACGGAAAAGTGCCGACGGTCACATCAAGATTGCCATCGGGGCGCAGGCGCATTTCAGCGTCGCCATTCAGCAGAATATCACGCCCAAGAAAAACGTCCGCTTGGTCAGATCCGGGGTCGCTTGGCCGAATATTGGTCATGGTCACCTGATCGGGTTCAACCCGGACAAGCAAGAGGTGATTCCAACCATCAACGGCAAAGGCTCTGCCGCGTTCAATCCTGAGCCGTTTGTTGTTGGTGGAAATGCGCCAAACACCGTCGATGGGCAATGGCGCGCCTAGGTCAATTGCATAGCGGTTTGGCAAGGCTGCACCCAGCGAAATGAGCCAAGGTTTCTCGCTATCAATCTCTCCGCCGTTGGCATTGGGGTCGAGCAATTGCGCGATGTTCGCTTTGGCAAAACGCGCATAAGAGCCGCTGGGAAACGCTGCAAGATATGCGCGGTATGCGGCAACATTGTCTGTCTTTACCGCTTCCAGCCACGTGTGATCGTCAAGCCCTTCCTCCGCTTCGCTCGCAGCATCGCGTGCGGTGTCGAGCGTTTCAACCGCTCTTGCGAAATCGACCGGCTGCGGCTCACTGTCCGACAGGACGCCCGGCGCGCCGTCCGCATACAAATCGGTTAGCCAAGACATCGAATTGTCTGGCCCATCGACAAGGAACAGTGGGCGCCCGGTCATGGAGGCAGAGATAAATGGCCTTTGTTCGCCTTCGGTGGAAATGAGCACATCATCGCGCACCATGCCGCCTAGCATTTGCACCGGCAATCCGGGTTGAACAATCCGCCGGGCCAATGCGAGGGCAAAGGGCGAATTGCCATCCGCTCCATCATAGGCAAACGCGCCCGGTGCCGCCGCGTAGATCACCAGCATATCGTCCACTTCAAGCGGTGCAAGGCCGCGAGAGATAGAACGGTCGCCGTCTTGCCAGCGATTGGCAAAGGGGTTGTTTCGGCAAGCGTCCAGAATCGCAATTCTAAGCTTGGCCCCGTCAAGCGTGTCGAGGATGCGGTCTAGGTCGACAGCTTCGAAAGGCATGTCCCGTTCCGAATCCAGCGTCGCATCGACCGGGAGCAGCCAATTGCGTCCGGCGCTTTCAATGCCATGCCCCGCGAAATAGACTAGGGCTGTATCTGCGCCATCGGCCAATTCCCGAAAGTCCCGAAGCCGGGCACGAAATTCGGCCTGGTCCAAATTCCTTGCCAATTCGACAGTGTCAAAACCGGCTTGTTCCAAAGCGCCGGAAACCAATTGTGCATCGCGGCCGGGATTGGCGAGCTGGGATGTGTTCTCATATTCCGAATTGGCAATGACCAGCGCGACATTTTGCGCCGATGCCGGGGTGGAGATCACGAACAGGAGTGCGGCGACCGCCAGCAGCGCCATTGCAGGCGGCAACGCATAATGAACTAGTTTTGTCGGCACAATCGCAGCCCCCTCTTATGCGACTTAAGAGGGTAGAATAGATCAAAGGGGCCGTTCGTCCAGATTTAAACCTGCCCGGTGATAGGCAGGTCGTTTATTTCTTAACCGGCGGTGTTGGGCGCAGACGCGAACGGTGGCTGGACAGGTCCAGCACTTCGCCCGGGCCATTGTCTTCGCTTTGCAAAAGGCCAAGACGGCGTGCGACTTCGCGATACGCTTCTTCTTCTCCGCCAAGATCGCGGCGGAACCGGTCCTTATCCAGCTTTTCGCCCGATTTCATGTCCCACAGACGGCAGCCATCTGGGCTGATTTCATCGGCCAGAATAACGCGGCTGTAATCGCCATCGAACAGCCGCCCGAATTCCAATTTGAAATCAACGAGTCGAATGTCGATCGCAGCGAACATTCCGCAAAGGAAATCGTTGATGCGGATCGCCATTGATGAAATGTCGTGCATCTCTTCGTTGCTGGCCCAGTTGAAGCACGCAATGTGCTCTTCTGAGATCAACGGATCGCCCAGCGCGTCATCCTTGTAGTAATATTCGATCAATGTGTGGGGCAGCGGTTCGCCTTCTTCGAGGCCAAGCCGTTTGCAGATCGAACCCGCGGCGACATTGCGCAGGACCACTTCAATCGGGATAATCTCAACCTGACGCACCAATTGTTCGCGCATGTTCAGGCGGCGAATGAAGTGCGTGGGGATGCCGATGTGAGCGAGACGGGTAAACACATGCTCGCTGATGCGGTTGTTGATCACGCCTTTGCCGTTGATGGTGCCCTTTTTTTCCGCATTGAATGCGGTGGCATCATCTTTGAAATATTGGATGATCGTGCCGGGTTCAGGCCCTTCGTAAAGGACTTTGGCCTTACCTTCGTAAATTTGGCGACGACGGGACATTATCAAGGAACCCCTATATCGCTCCAGACGCACGCTCGCGAATGGTGCCCGGGGGCGGAATCGAACCACCGACACGCGGATTTTCAATCCGCTGCTCTACCCCTGAGCTACCCGGGCATTCGCTGGCTGCGTCGGATAGGCAAAATGCCGATCCGGGCGAGCAAATGAGAGCGGCGCTATGGCGAAGCTGGCGAGGCTTGGCAAGAGGGAAAAGCTCAGTTTCGTTATTCGTTGTGGTCCCAATCTTGCGATGCAAGATCATCTGGGCTCGCTGGCCTGCCCGGAACCGAGTAGCCATCGCCGAACCATTGGGCCAAATCGCGGTCGCGGCAGCGCTGTGAACAGAACGGAGTGTGCTCTTCATTGCGCGGTTTTTTGCACATGGGACAGGGGCGGTTATTGACATTCATAGGCTGACAATCTGCGCATGGGGCGCTTCGAGCGCAAGGGCGGGATCGACCTCTATCCGCACTTCTCGGCCCGTCCGGCGGCGCAATTCATCCAGCCAGTCAGACTTAATCTTGGATTTGAGCGCAGGGTGCACCGTCAGCAATGTTGCGCCGGCTCCTTCGACACGTTCCGCGGTGCGCATCGCTGCTCGCGCGCACATTGCGGTGCGGGATGCTGCAAACCGGTGAAGCAGTGAAGGGCCATCCAATCGCGCGACCAATTGCACAAATCCAAACCCGTTCATCGCGGTGCGTTCATGCGGCCAACCTGAAAGGGCGTGATCCAAGGCATCATCCACCGCGCGGCGATCGGACTTTGTTTGGAGCGTGGGGAAATCAATGCCGATGTTTCCGCCCATGTCGAACCATTTTAGAGCCCGAACCACCGCCGGTATCGCCGCCAACGCCAATTCGCGCGGGGCCCTGTCCCCATCAACATCAATGACCGTCATCGCCGGGGTCACGCTGCACAGAATTTCACCGCCGGCAAAAGCGATGGTGCCAGAAGACGCCGCATGCCAAACCTCTTCCCAATCGGGTGCCGCAAATTTGGGCACAGGTTTGCCGGTTTGGAATACGCCTTTGCCGCCTGCCTCTTGATTGGGCAGCGGGCCCTCAAGCCAGCGCGATTGAGCCTGCTTTAGTCGACCGCGTTCGGCAATTGGTGCGCGAGTGATGCGGACATGGCCTTTGGACCCTTCCGTGATATTGCTGGGCAGGTGATCGACCAGTGCCGTCCTGCCGTTTTCAAGGGTCACAGAGCCGCGCCGCGCACCGCCGCGTTTTTCGCTCAAGACCGCGCTGTGGACATCCCCAGCCACAATCTCGCCGGGCCAATGCAGTTTTGCGCTCAGAACTTCATCGCCGTGCATCAACAAAGCGCGCGCTTCGCCGATGCCGTTTTCGATGATCCATTGCGGGTTATCAGCCAATGGCAAAGCCCGCCGATTTCAGAAGAGTGCGCGTTTCATACAGCGGCAGGCCCATCACGCCGGAATGGCTGCCTCTGATCCACTGGATCAAGCCCTCTGCGGCCCCTTGGATCGCATAGCCGCCAGCTTTGCCGCGCCATTCATCACTGGCGAGATAGCTGGCGATTTCTTCCGCAGAGAGGCTTTTGAAACGCACGATGTTTTCATTCAGCCGTTCACGCAAGGTGCCATCGGGCGCTCGCAGAACCACGCTGGAAAGAACGGTGTGACGGCGGCCTGAAAGCAATTTGAGGCACCGCAGCGCTTCGTCTTCGTCTTCCGTCTTTGGCAAAATCCGCCGCCCCGCCGCAACCACAGTATCGCCCGCGAGCACAAAACCGGGTGCAGACATCGCCAGCGCCTTTTCCCGGCCCATGCGCAAAGCATAATCTCGGGGACGCTCATCACTAAGCGGCGTTTCGTCGATATCGGCGGGCGTAACAGCGTCGGGCGTTATCCCAAGGCGCGCGATCAGGTCGCGCCGCCTCGGGGATGCTGAAGCTAATGTGAGATGAAGCGCGCCCAAAGTCGCTGCCCTTCTTGGTTCTTACGCTGGGCCGGGGCCTTGGCCTGGACCACCGCGGCCCGGCATAAAGCGGTACGTGATACGCGCTTTGGTAAGGTCATATGGTGTCAGTTCGCACAGCACTTCGTCACCGACGAGCACGCGGATGCGGTTCTTGCGCATCTTGCCCGCCGTATGGCCGAGCACTTCGTGGCCATTCTCAAGCTCTACCCGAAACATCGCATTGGGCAGCAGCTCGACGACGCGCCCGCGCATTTCGAGGAGTTCTTCTTTGGCCATGGTATTCCTTTAATTGTGAATATGCGGCGGGTTGTGCCGCGCAAATATTGGTTGCTGGCCGCGCATTTAGCGGTGGTGGCAGCAAAAGTGAACCCCACCCGTTATACGAAGGCTATCGGCGCGGGCATTGCCGATCTCAGCTTGCCCATATCCGGTTTGAGCGGTGCCGGCGGAACAATGCGGGATGTCAATGTGTTCATCATGGTGCAATCCGATACAATTCAGAGGCTTGCGCAGGCATGAAATTGGCTCAAAAGGCACAGAATGACCCTCTCCTCCCTCTCTTGTCTTTCTCTCAGCGCAAAATTGCTCGCCAGTGCCGCGGCCGTCGCCTTGCCCGCAATCCCCGCATTGGCACAGGATACAGGCGCCAATGAACCATCCGAGCAGCAGGTCCCCCAGCAGACTGAGCCGCAAACTAGAGATGAGGCGGACTCTGGTGCGGCGACCGGTATCGTGGTGCAGGCCCGGCGGCTGCGCGGTCAATTGGATGTGGAGCAGGACCCCATTCTAGAATTGGGCGAAGAAGAGATCGCGGCAGAGGGCGTCACATCCATCGCCGATCTCATTACCCAGATTACAAATCAAACAGGGTCGAACCGGGGGCGCGGTAGCGGGCGTCCGATCATTCTGATCAACGGAATTCGGGTCGGGTCATTCCGCGAATTTTCCAACTATCCGCCCGAAGCGCTTGAGCGGCTGGAAGTCTTTCCAGAGGAAGTGGCGCAGCGGTTTGGCTTTGCCCCTGATCGCCGTGTCATAAATCTGATCCTCAAAGAGAATTACCGCAATGCGGAAGTAGAGTTTGAATTCGAAGGCCCATCGCGCGGCGGGTATCACCAGCGCGAGCAGGAATTCGGCTTTCTGCAAATTTCCAATGGCGCGCGGATCAATATCAATCTCGAAGCGAGCGACACATCGCTTTTGACCGAAGATGAGCGCGACATCATCCAGACAGATGGTTCTGTGTCCGATGTGGTGGGCGATCCGGATCAGGCGCCATTTCGCAGCTTGGTTTCCGACAATCGCAGTCTTGAAGGCAATATCAGCTGGGCCAAAGCGTTTATCGACAGCGGCACCTCGGTTTCGGCTAATGCCAATTACGCCCGCACGGATTTCAGAAGCCTTCAGGGGCTGAACTCCGTGGTTTTGACGGATGCAGCAGGCAATAGCGTGCTGCGCACATTTGGCGCCGAAACACCTTTGGAACAGCGCGGATCGACTGACACTTTCTCAACATCGGGATCATTGACGAAACCGGTAAATGCCTTCCGTCTGACCAGCACATTTAACGCCAGCCTTTCGGAATCAACACAGAACGTCAATCAACGCTTTGATACAAGCGATTTGCAGGCCGATGCGCTTTCTGGCGCGCTTGCATTGGACGGTGATCTGCCAACCAGCGCCGATGCAGGGTTCGACACCGCTTTGACGCGGACAATCGCAGCCAGCTCTCTGACGACATTGCGCGGTCCTGTCGTCACGTTACCGGGCGGCGAAGTGCTGACCACGTTTGATGTCGGATACAATTGGACGAATTTGGAAAGCTCGGACACACGCGGCGGCCTGCCTGTGGATTTGACCCGAGGTGCGCTATCCACTGGTATGAATATTGTGGTGCCGATCACCAGCCGCCGAAACGGGTTTGCCGATGCGTTGGGTAGCTTCACCTTTAACGCGCAAATCGGCGCAGAGCATCTTTCGGACTTTGGAACGCTGGGAGATTACACGGTCGGGCTTAATTGGAAACCGTTCGACAATCTCGACCTTTCCGCCACGTATATTACCCGCGAGGTTGCCCCCGATCTGACCTCTTTGGGCAATCCGCAGGTTGAGTTCCTGAACGTACCGGTGTTCGATTTCGTCAATGGCGAAACGGTGCTGGCCACGGTTACAACGGGCGGCAACCCTGATCTGTTGGCTGAAACGCAGCGCGATTGGAAATTTGCAGCCAATTGGCAATTGCCGTTTTGGGAGGGCGCGCGCTTTACGGCCGAATATGTGCGTAATCGATCAGACGATGTGACGCGCGGCTTTCCAACCGTAACCGAAGAAATCGAAGCAGCCTTTCCCGGCCGCATAACCCGCGATGCAAACGGCGTTCTTACGGCTGTGGATCGCCGGTTCGTGACTTTTGCTGAGACGCGCGCAGATCGGCTCAATCTCGGGCTGTTTTTCCGTGGCAGCATTGGTGCAGGGCAGCAAGGCGGCAGGCCGGGCGGTAGGCAGGGCGGCGGCGCAAGGCCAAGTGGCCGGCCCACTGGCAATTCGGGCGGCCCGCCGCCAGCGGGCCAGGCCCAGCGCCCCGGCGGTAGACCACAAGGTGCAGCGGCGGGCAGACCCGGAGGGGGACCGCCCAGCGCCGAACAGCGCGCCGCCTTCATGGAATTTCGCACGCGTATTTGCGCAGATGACGGGTTGGAGGTCCTCCAACGCCTGATTGAAGCGAATGCGAATGGCGAAGACCTTTCAGACACAATCCTCGGTTTTGACGCGCAGCGTTTTGAACGGCTTTTGGCGCGGGTGCGCGATGAGAACGGTGACATTGATCCTGAACGTTTGAGCCGGGTTCGGGCACGCATTTGCAGCTTTGATGCGCAATCGATGGGCGGCCGTCCCGGTGCAGCAGGCGGTGACAGTCCCGGCGGCGACGCGCGCAGACCTGGTAGGCGCAGAGGTCCGCGCGGTGAAGGTTTTGCTGCATTCCGCGCGATTGCGTGCGCTGACGATGGCGTTGAACGCGTCAAAGCCCTGATCGCGCGCATTGATGCAGGTGAGGACGTTTCCGATGAACTGCCCGGCTTTGACCCGAGTGTGTCGGCAAGGATGATCGACAGATTGCGCGATGCGGACGGTAATGTCTCCGATGAACGGCTTGCCGGGTTGCGCGCGCGGTTTTGCTCTGATGAGGCTGGCGCAGCGGCAGGACAGGGTGCAGGACAGGCCGCAGGACAGGGCAGGCCGCAGGGCGGCGGGCCTCCTGCTGGCTTTAACCCTCTGGCGCGCCGCAGTTTTTCGGGCTTTCGTTATTTCGTTTCGGCCAACCATACGATTGAGCTTAAGAATGATATCTTGATCGCGCCGGGCCTTGATCGGCTTGACCAATTGAATGGTCAGTCAACGTCGGGGTTTGGCCAACCGCGCCACGCAACGCGGTTGGAGGCTGGCATCTTTGGGCAAGGGGTCGGGACGCGGCTTTCCGCTCGCTACACCGGCGAAACGCGGCTGGAGGGATCGGTCGGAACCAGCGACATCTTCATTGGCGATCTGGCGACGTTTAACCTGCGCGTCTTTGCCGAAATCGGTCAGCTCACCGGGCGCAACGAAGGTATTTTGAAGAACCTTCGGATCAGTCTGCTCGCCAACAACATCTTTGATGCGCAGCGGCGTATAGTTGATGAAAACGGCGATACGCCGATCAATTACCAACCGTTTTTGATTGATCCGGTCGGGCGGTTTGTGGGCGTGGATATCCGCAAGCTGTTTTAGCCGCCGCCCACTCAAACAGCGCCGCTTTTAGGTCAATGAGAGCTTTGGGAACAGCAATTGCTGACCCGGCTTCGCCTCAAACGGTGCCCATTCACCTTCTGCTTGAGCCAATCGATCCGCCAGCGCGATCATCACACTTGGGTTCACGCCAAGGCCGATGTGGCTGGCATAAACTTGGATGTTCTCGCTTGGGTGGCCGTTGGTTTTGTGCGGGTCCTGAACGCTGCCGCGCCAATGCACGACACCGTCGGTTTTGGTCAGGATCGAAGTGGTTGGCACTGGAGGCGCCACGTCCAGCCCTTCAAATTGGCCGCCGCGCAGGTTCTCTGGCTCGTCCCCATTGAAGAATTTGAACAGGCGCGCTGCGTTGGTGTGGCCGCGATCGTCGCTAATTGGGCTGCCCAATGTAACGACCTGACGCACACAATCAGGTTTCAATTTGGCCAATTCGCGCGCCAGCACACCGCCAAGGCTCCACCCGACGAGTGATATCTTGCGTCCGCTGTCATTGGTTAGCCGCTCTACCTGAGCCTCCAGCTTGCCCAGCAATTCTTCGTTCACCCGCACATTGCGACCCGAATCCCAACCGTGGGAATCATAACCCAATTCCTTGAGCAAGCCGCGCATCGGCCGGGTCGAGGAGTTGGTTGCCATAAAGCCGGGCAGGGTTAGGACAGAGTGGCCATCCCCCTTTGGCAAATTAGAAAGCAACGGACGCATGGCGTAAAACGAGGCGAACTCGAACATCGCGCGCCCTTCGGACCAAGTCCAAAGGCGATTGGGCGGTGTCGCCACACGGGTCGGTTTTTGCCGTCCGCCTTTGCCGTCATCTACGACGATGCTTCCCGAAAGGGGGTGGCCGGATAGAGGTGCGATGCTCGCCATTATTTGCTCTCCTGAGGGCTCGCGCCAGCATTTGCGCGCTTTGGCTTGCTGGTCATTGTTTTCTTTGTTGCGGTGCGCGGTTTGCGCTTTGCTGGGGCTTTGCGGGCCGCAGTCTTGCGCACTGGCGCCTTCGCCGTCTTGGCTGGCGCTTTCTTAGCTGGGGCCTTTTTAGCAGCCGGCTTCTTAACCGCAGCTGGCTTTGCGCCGGGCCCCTGATCACCGACAGCCTTTGCATCTGCCAGCAATTCGTCAAAACTGTCCTGCAAACACTGCGAGTAAAACTCCGGATCGGGCATGATGTCGCGGCAGGCGGTGAAGCTGATATAGGCTTCGTCGACATAGGATTGTACCACATGCGCAAGGCCCAATCCGTCGGTTAGACAGATAAGCGAGAGCGCCATGCTCTCCATCCGTGCGCCCGATGAATAGATATGGATTGGCGGGCCGGGCACATTGGTGACAACCGTGTTGAACGGCATCGCGACTTTATGCGCCAGGCTAATGCGGCTGAACAATTGTGCGCCCAGCGCCATGTAAAACAGTGGGTTTACCTTGCTGACTTCGGTCATGGTGCGCGCGCCCAGCGCGTTGGTCATCGCTTTGGAATTGCTGGTCTGTCCATAGACATATTCCAGCCGCTCTTTCGGATCGGCGATATGTGTGCCCAGCGGCGCAACCATTGCGGCGACTTGGTTGCCCATATCGCCTTTTTCATTGTCGGACCGCACAGAGATCGGCGCCATTGCTGTCATGGTCGATTTGGGAAGGTCGCCCTTGCTGCTGAGGTATTTGTGCAAAGCGCCACCGATAATGGTGATGGCAACATCGTTTACCTTGGCGGCGGGCAAAAGCGCTCTGATCGCTTTCATATCCGCGAGCGGAAAGCTGGCCCCTTCGACCACGCGGTGCGGCGAAATGGTGCGGTTAAACCGGGTGCGCGGCGGGACCATGTCCGTGGTGAGTTTGAATTCGCGCGCGACCAGTCCTTTGATTGCGCTGGCGACACCGGGGACAGCTTGGGCTGCCACCTGAACCTGTTTCAGCGGGTTCAGGATTGCGTTGAAATAGGATTTGCCCAGCAATTCGGCCGGACCCGGCACTTTTTCCGGTTTCCATGTGTCTGGTGAATTGGGCGGGGCGGTGCTGGGTGTGACCGTGTGAAGCGCCTCCATCAGGTCGATCCCGCTCATCCCATCAATCGCTGCGTGGTGCACTTTGGTCACAAAGGCAAAGCAACCGGGCGGATAATCGCGGACATTATCCAGCCCCTCAACCACGGTAAACTCCCATGGCGGGCGGTTCAGATCCAGTGGGCGGGCGTGGATGCGCGCGGCCTGAATACACAATTGCCGCCAATCACCGGGTTTTGGCAAGGCGACGTGGCGCACATGGTATTCTAGGTCGAAATCAGGGTCTTCAATCCAATAGGGATAGTCGAGATCAAATGGGACCCGGACCAGCCTTTGCCGCATGGTCTTGGACAATTGCATACGCGATTCAATGAATTGCAGGATGTCTTTGAAGCGGACAAAGCCGCCCGGCGCCGTCGCTGGATTGTAGATCAGCACGCTGCCGATATGCATCGGCGAATTTGGCGATTCCATCGCGACAAACGATGAATCCATGCCTTGCAATTGGCGCAAAGGTCTCTCCTTGAGCGCTGCTAACCCTCAGCAGCTTCGGCCCGTTTTCGGGCTAATTGTCGAGGGGTAATGCGGTTTTTGCCCTATGACAAGCTGACGCGCGCGTAAGAATTGTGCGGAATTCTGGGCCGTTCTCGGAGCAAGCCTGAGCGCGGCTGTGACTAAACCGACGCTCCGGCCGCGACGCCGCTGGCCCATGCCCATTGGAAATTGTAGCCGCCCAGCCAGCCGGTCACATCCACCGCCTCGCCGATCACGTAGAGACCCGGCACCGATTTGGCTTCCATTGACTGGCTCGACAATTCGGCGGTGGAAATGCCGCCAATTGTCACCTCGGCTTTGGCAAACCCTTCGGTGCCGTTGGGGGCAAAGCGCCAGTCGGTCAATTGAGCCGCAGCAGCGCGCAGTACCTTGTCAGGTACATTGCCCAATTCGGTGGTGATCCCCATTTGCGCGCTCAGTTTCATCGCCAGCGCATCGGCCAACCGGTCGGGAAGGTGCTCAGACAGAGCCTTGCGAATGCCCGCGCGCGGGTGATCGCGCTTCATTTGGATTAGCCATTCCGCATCGGACCCTAGTGCACCGGGCAGGAAGCTGATCGCAATATCTTCTCCATGCCGCCAATAGGATGAAATTTGCAGAATGGCGGGGCCGGAAAGCCCCTTGTGCGTAAACAGGGCCGCTTCATCGAAGCTGCCTTTGGCCTTGCCGCTGCCGGCGCTCGCTCGCACCGGGGCCGAGACTCCCGACAATTCGCGAAACAGCACATCGTCTTCGCCTAGGGTGAGCGGGACAAGTGCCGGGCGGGGCTCCACCACTTTCAATCCAAATTGCCGCGCCAAATCATAGGCAAAATCGCTCGCGCCCATTTTGGGGATCGATGGCCCGCCAGTCGCAATCACAAGCGAAGCGGCGGCGTAGTTTTGCCCGCTGGCGACCACGCCAAAGATATCGTCTTGCTTGACCACGTCCGAGACATCGGCATCGCAGATAACATCGACTGTACCCGGACCGGCGGCGCATTCATCCAAGAGCATTTGAACAATCTGCTGCGCCGAACCATCGCAAAACAATTGGCCCAGCGTCTTTTCATGCCAGGCGATGCCGTGTTTCTCGACCAGCGCCAGAAAGTCGCGCGGGCGATACCGGGCGAGAGCAGATTTGGCGAAATGCGGGTTGGCAGACAGGAAATTTGCCGGACCGGCGCCAATATTGGTGAAATTGCACCGCCCACCGCCCGATATTAGGATCTTCTTGCCCGGTTTATCGGCCTTTTCCAGCACCGCCACGTTCAAGCCGCGCTTACCCGCCTGCGCGGCGCACATCAGGCCCGCGGCGCCCGCGCCCAGAATGATGACATCATATTTTTGCATAGCGCCCGTCTAAGGCCAAGCGCAGCGCTTGCCAATCGCACAAAGCCAAGGCCCAAAAAAGGCGGAGCAGGAACCGGGGGCAAGCCGTCCTGCTCCGCCAATTGCCAGCGCTAGGGGCGCTGACGAAAGGAAGGCGGCAATGCGGTAGCGGTCAAACCGGGGGCAGCGCAGGCTGAGCCGCGGTGACCAGTTTGCCAAGCGTGTTCCATTCCTCGCGCGGGGACCAATTGCGGTTTGCGCCCAAATAGGAATGGTCGTCGAGTTCAAGCAGGCCGATCAGCACTTCGGCAACGATCGTCGCGCCGACCGGGCCGAGCCCTTCGCCTTCTTTGTCGCTGCCATTTGTTTCTGCGCGCCCGACCACTTCGGCTTCGGCCAGCAGATACAGCCACAGCGGAATGCCATCCCGCCCAAGGTCCGCGTTGATACCCGCGACTTTGTCGAGCACCCGGTCAATCTGAGCATCCGGGCATTCGATCGCCGCCGCGACCTTTTCCCCAGCTGGCAAAAGGAACGTGTTGCCGCGCAGCAGATTGCGCGTCGCCAGCGAGGCTTCTGCTGGCGGGGAAATAAAGGGCAATTTGAGCAGATCGCCGGCTAATTTCGTGTCCAGTTTCTGAGCGCGCTCAACCTGACGGTTTTCGGGGGTAAAGAGCAATTCGTGCCAATCGACCACCGCCTTTGGATCGCTGACCGCATCAAATCCCTGACCCAGTTTTGTCCCAAAAAGCTCCAGCTTGGATTCGCCTTTGCGAGTTTGAATCTTCATCGGGATCATCGAATGGCCAAACCGATAGGCCGCGACCGAAAATTCCACCGGGATAAATGGACTGCTGCCGCAGTAAATTTGCCTCCCACAGCCAAGGATGCGTTCGATCACCGGCACGCCGCACAGCGCGGCTAGGTAATCATTCACCAGCGCCCATTGGTAATGCCATGTCGTAGTGCGGCGGGCTTCTTCGTAAAGATCGTGCCCTTCGATGCCGCTTTCGTCATGCAGTGTCTGCGCAACATGGTTGTGAAAGCGGATGATGGCGAGCTGGATTTGGCTGATAATGCGGTTTTCATCGTTGCGCGGGTCGCCGATGATCGCACGCCCATTGGGTGATCGCAGCAAATCGTGTTCTGCGATGCCCGCTTGGCCTGGATTGTCCGCCCCGGTTAGCAGTTTAACGCCGCCAAACGTCCCGCCTTGCTCATACAAATAGGGTTGAGCCTCTGGACCGAGGCCGAAAATGCAATCGAGGTCGAGCGTGGGGGTGCGAACATTGGCAATTTCGCCGGGGTTGTCGACGACGCTGTCAAAGGTGGACGATACATCCAAAGTGATATCGTGATCGACGAATTGACCGAAGAAGATCAGGCCGACCGGCACCGTATCGGTCCGATCATTGGCCGATTTGCCGTCCATCGGGCCGCCGATCATTCCGATCGCCTGAAGAATGTTGGGCCGCGTGTAGGCGGGGTGTAGTTCCGGGAACAATCGGCCAAAACGATCATCGCGTTGATCGCCCGCTTGCTCGTGCCCGTATTTGCCGACGTTACAATAGGGATTCATCCCCTCAAGTGGTTTCATCCCGTGGTGGTCTGGATTTGTCATATCTTTGCCTTTTTGTTAGTTAAACTAAAGGCAACCCGGCTTATTTATTATGACTCAGAGAGTATTTATTATATTTTGTGAATAATTGTATTGTTTCGCCATCGGTTATTTATTGCGACACCCCGTTTCTTGGCGGCGATGAGTCGAAAAATGAATGTTTGGACTGCGCAGGGGGCGGCATCGCCGTGGCAAAGTGTATTGTGGCTTGTCGCTGCGCGGCGTCTTTCGTTGCGCGTCAATGCGCCCTATCTGTGATGCATGTCCAAAACTCCGGCTGGCAGACCTGATACACCGCAAAGCGACCCCGATGGCGCGGATCGTTTCAACGAAAGCCGCGCGGCCTATACCGTGTCCAGCGCGCAGCCGAATTTGGAGGCGGGCGTCACAGCCATTCGCGAAGTGGTCAAAACGCTCAAACCGGTGCCGGGAGTTTACCGGATGCTCGATACGCGCGGAGATGTTCTGTACGTCGGTAAAGCGCGCAGTCTGAAAGCGCGGGTGGCCAATTACACCCAAGTTGCGGGGCTTACCCAGCGGCTCATGCGGATGGTCAGCCAATGCCGCAGCATGGAGATCATCACCACCAATTCAGAGGCTGAGGCGCTGCTGTTAGAAGCGCAATTGATCAAGAGGTTTCGCCCGCCTTTCAATGTCTTGCTGCGCGATGATAAAAGTTTCCCTTTTATCCTGCTGCGCGGCGATCACGCCTTTCCGCGCATTCACAAACACCGCGGCGCACGGCGGGCGAAGGGCAATTATTACGGTCCCTTCGCCAGCGCAGGCAGCGTCAACACAACACTTAATGCGTTACAAAAACTGTTCCTTCTAAGATCCTGTACAGACAGCTTTTTCAACAACCGCGACCGGCCATGCCTTCTTTATCAAATCAAGCGGTGTTCGGCCCCGTGTGTGGGCCGGATAAGCGAAGATGATTACGATGCGCTGGTGAAACAATCGAAGGATTTCCTCGCCGGAAAATCGGGCAAGGTTCAGGCCGATCTGGAGCAGCAGATGGCCAAAGCGGCAGAAGAGCTGGACTATGAAACAGCCGCCATTTTGCGCGACCGATTGCGCGCGGCGACCTTTATTCAGGGCAGCCAAGCGATCAACGCCAGCGGGGTTGGCGATGCCGATGTCTTTGCGCTCGCGTCCAAGGGCGGGCATATCGGCGTGCAGGCGTTCTTCATCCGAGGCGGGCAAAATTGGGGCCACCGCGCGTTCTTCCCCAGCCACACAAAGGATGTGGAAGAGGATAAGGTCCTCGCAAGCGTCATGCTGCAATTTTACGAAGAGGTTCCGCCGCCGCCCCTCATTCTGATCGACCGCGAAATGGGTGAGCGCGAATTGATTGAGGCCGCTCTGTCTGAAGTTGCCGACAAGGCAGTCACGCTCAGCATCCCGCAACGCGGCGACCGGCGCAAATTGCTTGCCCAAGCCAGCCGGAACGCGACCGAAGCGTTGGAACGGCGGCTGGCGGAAACGGGCACAAAGGCAAAGACGCACCGCGAGCTTGCCGAATTCCTCGAACTGGGCGAGCCGCCGCAGCGTATCGAGGTGTACGACAACAGCCATATTCAAGGCGCTCAGGCGCTGGGTGCAATGGTCGTGGCCAGCCCAGAGGGCTTTGAGAAGGCGCAATACCGCAAGTTCAACATCAAGACCGCGCAAACCAATGACGATTACGCCATGATGCGCGAGGTGATGGAACGGCGCTTTACCCGCGCGATGAAAGACGACCCCGACAGAGAGCGTGAAGGCATCTGGCCCGATCTCGTGCTGGTCGATGGCGGCAAGGGGCAATTGTCGAGCGTGATGGAAGTGCTCGGCGAGCTCGGGATCGAAGACCTGCCTGTTATCGGCATCGCCAAGGGCCCGCATCATGGGCGCGAGGGACGCGAGGTGTTCCATTTCCCCGATGGGCGCGAAAAAATGCTGCCGACCAATTCGCCGGTCCTTTATTACGCCCAAAGGCTGCGCGATGAGGTCCACCGCTATGCCATTGGTGCGCACCGCGCTAAACGCAGCAAAGCGATAACTGCATCTCCCTTGGACGAAATCCCCGGCATCGGCCCGGCGCGCAAACGCGCACTGCTGCTGCATTTTGGCACGGCTGGCAAAGTGCGCGCCGCCTCGCTCGACGACCTCCAGCGCGCGCCCGGAGTTAGCGGGACGGTCGCGCAGCAAATCTATGACTTTTACCATGCGGGCAGTTAAGGCAGACCCATGACCCTTCCCGAAGCCAAAGTCTCTGTCCAGCAAATCGGCAATGAGCGCGAACCGCTGGTCATCATCGACAATTTCACCGGACAGCCAGAACGCTTGCGCGCGATGGGACAGGCGGCGCGGTATGACAGCGCCGGAGCAGATTACCCCGGCCTGCGCGCGCCAGCGGACCCATCCTATCTCGACATTCGGCGTGATTTGATGATGCAGATTGTTGGGCGCGTGTTCGGCATTCAGCGCGGCATCAGCTGCGAGATTTGCGCGTTCTCCATTGTCACCTCACCAGAGGCCGACCTCAAACCCAGCCAGCGTATCCCGCATCACGACCATTCCGACGCGGGCCGGATTGCGATCATGCATTACCTCGATGGTCCCGAAAGCGGGGGTACGGCATTCTACCGCCACAAACGCACCGGCTATGAAAAGATCACGCCAGAGCGCGAGGCGGCGTATTTTGGCGCGCTCGAAGAGGATTTGCGCGACTACGGCGAGCCGCCCGCCGCCTATCCCAGCGCCGACAACGACCGTTTCGAACAGATCGGCGCGGTGGAGGCGAGGGTGGACCGTTTGGCGCTGTATCGCGGACGGCAATTGCATTCCGGCATCATCCCGCAGCCCGGCGCATTAAGCGCAGACCCCGCAAAGGGGCGCCTGACGGTGAATATGTTCCTGTTTGGAAGCTGAGGGGACCGCTACCAAAGGGCAATGGCCGCGCGCTTTTATCCTTTGCCTTTCGTCTTGGTGGCACCAGCTTTGGCTTTTGCGACAATAAAGTCGATGATCTCGCCAGCAACATCTTTGCCAGTGGCGGTTTCGATCCCCTCGAGCCCCGGTGAAGAATTCACCTCCATAATAACCGGACCATGATTGCTGCGGAGCATATCAACACCGCAAACATTCAGGCCCATATGCTTTGCAGCCCTGACTGCGGTTGAGCGCTCTTCGGGCGTTATTTTGATGACTTGAGCGCTTCCGCCGCGATGCAGGTTGGAACGGAAATCATCCGCTGCCCCAGTGCGTTTCATCGCGGCGACCACCTTGCCGCCGATAACCAGCGCCCGGATATCCGTTCCGCCGGCTTCTGCGATGAATTCCTGCACAAGAATGTTCACATTTGCCCCGCGAAACGCTTCGATGACGGATTTCGCGCTCGACATGGTTTCTGCAAGAACGACGCCAATGCCCTGTGTCCCTTCAAGCAGTTTGATTACGACCGGTGGTCCATTGACCGCTTTGATAATTTCTTCGGCCTGTTTGGGATCATTGGCATATGCGGTAAGCGGCAAACCAAGCCCGTATTTCGCGAAAATCTGCATTGAGCGCAATTTGTCGCGACTGCGTCCGATGGCGACGCTTTCGTTGAGCGGCCAAACGCCTTGCATTTCAAACTGCCGCAGGACCGCAAGCCCGTATTGCGTAATCGACGCACCGATGCGCGGGATGACGGCTTCGTATCCAGAAAGCGTTTTCCCCTCATAGGTGATGGTTGGACGATGGCTGGCAATGTGCACAGTGCAGCGGGTGGTGTTCAATATGTCGAGCGTGTGCCCGCGTTGCCTCGCCGCTTCAACCAGCCTCCGATGTGAATAGAGATTGGGATTGCGCGCCAGCATTGCGATCTTCATTTCATGGCCTCTAGTGTTCATGGCTTGTGTCCTTTGACAGTTTCCATTGACGCGGTTTGCAACCAGGAATGGCCGCTATCGACCAGGAATCTTCGGCGTAATGAAGAGCGGCCGATCAGCATGGGAAATTTCATATCCGACCGATCCGCCAAACTGAATTCAGCGCGAAATTGAACGTCCCCGATTACTAGCGGCGTCTTGATAACATAGCGGCGTTGTGTTTCGCCGTTGGAGCTTGTTATGCCTCGTATGTCCACATGGACCGCTTCGCATATGTGTTCAGCGTCATTCCAATCCACCGCGAAACGGACAAATTTCTCACCGTCGCGGATGATCTCTTCGATTACTCGGCCATGCAGGGATGATGTTCTCGCGCCACTATCAATCTTCGCTGGAACACCTTTCAAACCCAGCTGAGGCAAGTCAACAAGTTCGCGCCATCCAATTATCGAAGGCGACGTAGTCAGCTTAACCATATTTTATGATCCAGAAATGAGCCACGGAGGCCTCCAATGAGAAATCAATGCGAATGTTAATCGCCATTATTCGAATAGCGCACTCCACTTGAACGGCAATGCGATTAATCTTCTATGGGCGGAACACAAGGATCAAGCCGCGGCAATATACCATTTTAACACAGCCCTTCGATGCGAGGGTCAAGGGCGAACGGGTATACGGCCAAAGCAGAGCGCGATTGGTGCGGTTGGCGCAAAGCATACCGTGTCGTAATGAGCCGCACCAGCGGCAAACTTTCCTACACACCCTTTCTGCGCATAGAATTGCCCTATGCCAGCAACCCGCATTCCAGCATTCCACGCCGTTCAAACACGCGCCCGGCGCGATGGGTGGACGCCTTTGCGTCAGGCGGAGTTTATTGGGCATTTGGCCCAGGCGCGGTGTGTGACCACGGCGGCGCGGGCAGTTGGGATGACGCGGCAAACGGCGCATCGGCTGCGCGAGCGGGAGGGGGCGGAGAGTTTCCGTGCCGCGTGGGATGCAGCGCTTTGCAAGCAAGGGGACTTTCAAAGCTGGGTCGATGCCTGCGAGGCGGCGCGGGCGGCGATACGGCCCAATCGGAAAGTTACACTTGGCGCGCTGGAATGGCGGTATGAAACCGGTATTTGGACCGTGCAGATGCAGCGCGGCGGATATGTCGGAGTGCGGCGAAAAGCCGACAATTGCGCGCTTTTGGCGCTGATTTCGCGGCTGGGAAAGTCTCAGGCGGATTGGGATATGGGGCGGATCGCATGATCGCGGCCGCTGTCTTTAAAATAGGGCAAAGCGGTCCATGTCTCGCCGCCGCCCCCACACCATTGAGCCGCGCGGTAAAACGCAAAAGCCCCGCTCTGCGCTGGGCAGGGCGGGGCTTTGCTTTGGTGTCGCCAATGGGCTTAGGCTGGGTAGGTCCAGGCCGATCCGCGAGCGAGGTTTTCGGATGCGAAAGCCCAGTTGAGCTTCGAGCCGACAACCGCGTCGAGGTAAGCAGGGCGCTTGTTCTGGTGGTCGAGGTAATAGGCGTGCTCCCACACATCGACGACCAGCAGCGGGTTGAAATCGCTGTCAGCGAGCGTGTCGCCGTCATGCGTTTCTTCGATGGACAGTGTGCCGCCCTTTTCCGCGAGCCAGACCCAGCCGCTGGCAAAGTGGCCTGCGCCGCGCGCTTTCAATTGCTCTTTGAGTTCGTCGACAGAGCCAAATGCTGCGTCAATCTTGGCCTTGAGGTCATCCGAAGGGGCGGTTTCGCTGGCCGCCATCGAATGCCAATAGAACCCGTGGTTCCAGCTTTGCGCTGCGTTGTTGAACAGCCCTTGGTTGCTGCCGCGCGCAGCGGAAACGATCGCTTCCATTGGCGCGTCGGCGTGGTCGGTGCCGTCGATCGCGGCGTTCATTTTGTCAATATACGCCTGATGGTGCTTGCCGTGGTGGTAAGACAGCGTCTCTGCCGAAATCGCCGGAGCGAGCGCGGTGTCAGCGTAGGGAAGGTCGATCACTTTGAATGCCATGTTGGGGCCTCTCTTGTTAAATTCACCGGGTCTATAGAGGCAATGCGCGCGCTAGACAAAGGTTGCATTAAAGCTGCGGATTTTTGGGTGATGGGTGCGCCGGAAAGGAGTGCGGAGGCTCTGCCAATTCGAATGGGGCTTTTTGGAAGCAGTGCTACGCGGGGACAGTTTGAAGGCAGGAATTGCGAATGGGTCTTAATTTTGTAATACACCGCTTAACTAACACGGATTAACGAAGATTCGGTGAGCTTTGGGGGAGGCGAGCATTGGGGCTTTTCGGAGTTTCTTTGGTCTTGATTGACGGAATGACGATGGGGCGCGTGCTGTCCCACCGGACCTTGGCGCTGTTTTGGCGCAAGCGTCAGGTTTCGAAAGGCGATATCGTCTTGGTCGATCATCCAGAATATGGCCGGGTGGTCAAAATTGTGGCGGCCGTAACGGTCAATGGGCGGTACTCATTGCGCGGAGCACACCCCAATTCGGACAGCGAAGAACGGCTGGGCGCGGTTGAAGGATCGCACATCCGGGGAAAGCTGCTGTGCCGATTGATCAAAGGCAGACCGCTGGCGGCGTGATGCGAAACAAGCCAGCGGGCCGGGTTAAGCCGCTAGATTCGCTCGCTTAAATTCAGCATCGGATTTGAGCTGCGAATGCTCGACCCATGTCGAATGGACACCGCTGCTGATCTTATGTGGCAATTTGGCGCGGCAAATGGGCCCCTTGCTCACATCGCGCGCGTCCAAAATCGCCAGCTCGGATGTGCCGGTGTTCTCATTGATGAGGAAAGTGACGAGGTATCCGTCATCCTCTGAGGTTGCCCCCTTACGAGGAACCATTGGGCTCTCACTGGCATAGACTCCATCGGGCAATTGATAGACCTGCGCATCGCCCGTTATCGTGTCGTGCCGAAGGTAGCCGTTGAAAAGGAACCAACCGGGCCGAGTCGTCGTCGACCAAATGAACCGGCTTTTCTCCATCAGATAATCTGGATTGATCATCCCAAATTCGACAATCTCATCGCACAGACGCTCCTCCACAGTTTCCCCAGTCCTGAGGTTGAAGCGCCAGCGGTGCAGCCTGCTTTCGAACGAGTGCTCGTCAACATACGCCATCATGTGGCTGTATTGGCCCGCTTCCTCAATCGGGTCGGGCATAGGTTTGTCTTGGTAATAGCCCTCCAAGACCACCTCGTCGCCGTCTTCCCATGCGTTTGTCCAATGAAGGACATAGGTGGGGGATGCCTCAAACCAGCGAATGTCTTCGGGCTGACCGTGCCGAGGGATCAGAGCAAACCGCGTTGGTACCCCATCATGGATGCGCGCCGCGTGGATGTCGCGTTTGAGCAGGTCGGCATCCCAAAAGAGAGGCATATCGTTGAGGATCGACCAATTCTTGGTGATCGCCATATCGTGGGGTAAGCGCGGGCCGGACAGTGGGATCGGTACGTAATGCACCAGCTTTGCCGCGCGGTCGACGACCCCGTAATGCATGTAGGGAGCGTATTTGGAATAGTTGAAGAACATCATCTCGCCGGTCGTTTCATCCACTTTGGGATGGGCGGAAATGCCATCAAGTGGTCCCCAGGATGCCTTCCCCAAATTCTCCAGCGTCACCGGGTCCATCTGCCACGCTTCGCCGCATTGGTAGAGAGTTGCCAGGGCAACGCCGGCATGGACGATGATGTCGGTTGAGCCGGTGTCTTTCAGCCCTTCATGCGCGCCAAAGCCGGGTCGTTTTGAAGTCCCCGCAGGGTCCATCAGCCCGCCCCAGAGCGCCTCGCCCGCGATCTGTTCTTCATCAAAGCAGTGCGTGCGCACGAAGCGGTTGCGATAGCTCGCTTTTCCGCCCGAAATACTGACTTGGTGGACCATCGCATCACCATCAAACGGATGATGCCGGCCCAGTGGTTGATGAACGGGGTTTTCGGTGTTGCGGAGGTAAATGCCGTCAATATCCGAAGGGATTTCGCCCTCGATCACTTCAAGTTCATCAACGTCTACCTCCTCATGAACCGGCGTCCACGGCCCAGAAAGATAGGGGTGGTTCGACGGCTCTAAACTCGTCTTTACCGGCGGATGTCGGGTGACTTGCATCGTATTCTCCTAGGGACGTATTGTCCCTCTAACAACGGACAAGTCAATGCGCCTAAATTGCCAAACTTGATCTAGATCAATGACGCAGATCGGCATTCGGGGCACCCTGCGGAGCATAGCAAGGAGAAGTCCCATGAAATCGATTCTATTACACATTGATACCGACCCCGGCATGGAGGCGCGCCTGCAAGTGGCCATGGATATCGCGCGCGCTTGTGATGGACATATTACCTGCCTTCAAGCGGTAAGTTACGAGCTTTTCGCGCCAGGTGACTTCTATGGTTCGGCTATGGCCTCGGCGTTGCCAAAGATTAGAGAAGCTGCCGAGAATTTTAGAGCGCAGGTCGAAAGCGATCTCGCCAATGAGGATGTTTCCTGGGAATGGCGGTATCTCGATGGAGTGGCCGAGAATCGCTTGCTCGAACAATCGGCGCTGAACGACATCATCATTATAGGGCCAAATGATATCGGTGGTCTCGGATCGGGCCGCCCATCGGTCATGGCCGGTGAATTGGCGCTGAAGGCGCCGGCACCGGTTCTCGTGGTGCCGGGTGACCACGACCGGATGGATGTCTTTGCGCCCGTATTTATTGCATGGAATGGCTCAACTGAAGCGGCAGCCGCCATACGCGCTGCGCTCCCATTGCTCAAATTGTCCGGCAACGCCATCCTGGCGAGTGTGGATGAGAAAGACGGGAAAAACCGCTTCGAATTCTCTTCAAGCGAAGCTGCGCTATATCTTGATCGGCACGGCGTAGATGTAGAAGTGGTTGATCTGCCGCGCGGCGACGGGAAGATTTCGGACGTTCTCGCCGATGCGGCACTTCTGCGCGAATCTTCGGTGATGGTGATGGGTGCCTATGGTCACTCGCGGCTCGCGGAAATGCTGCTGGGCGGGGTGACGCGGCAACTCTTGAGCGACCCCAAGCTGCCCATTCTCTTGTCAAGCTAGTATCCTAACCCCAAGGTCAGGATACTAGGCTGGTTTCGCTGGCTTTGCTTTGCGCCGCCGCATCATGCCTTCTTGCGCGACGCTGGCGATCAATTGGCCTGCTTGGTTGAAAATGCGCCCACGGTTGTAGCCACGACCGCCGCCGCTCCACGGCGCATCGGTAACATATAGCAGCCAGTCATCGGCGCGCGCTTCGCGGTGGAACCAGACGGCGTGATCTAGGCTGGCGCCGACAAGTTCCCCGCGCATCCAGCTGAGGCCGTGAGGCAATGCGCTGGTGCCGAGCAGAGTATAATCGCTGGCATAGGTGATGAGAGCGCGGTGGAGGGCGGGGGTATCGGCGTCGCCGGATACGGGTGCAGCAGTACGAAACCAAGTGTGCGCTCGCGGCTCTCGCGGCTCGCTGTTCATCCAATGAAGCCGGTCAATCGTGCGCATCTCAATGGGCCGCGGGCGAAGCATCAATGCTTTGTGCGTAACGGACAATTTATCGCCCATGCGGTCGGCCATTTCGCGGCGCATATCCATATCCGACTTTAGCGTATCGGGATGCGCAACATCGGGCATGGGAGCGTCGTCATGTTCCAGCCCGTCTTCGGGCACTTGAAAGCTGGCTGTCAGATTGAGGATCGGGCTGGACGTGCCGTCCTCATTTTCTTGAGCGGCGACAACGCGGCGATTGGCAAAGCTGCGTCCATCAAAGTCGCGTTCAATCCGATATTCGATTGGCACCCCTTCGCGTCCACCGCGCAGGAAATATGCGTGCAGAGAATGAGCGGTCTTTGTACCTTGCACGCTGGCCTGCGCAGCCTGAAGCGCCTGAGCGAGCACCTGACCTCCAAAGACGCGGCCAACACCGTCTTTTTGCGGCATGCCTACATGCACATCGGATGCGCGTTTCTCGATCGTCAGGAGGCGGGTAAGACCGCTAACAAGCTGCTTGTTTGAAGGGGTGGGTTTAGCGGTATGGTCAGGCGTATCACTCATAGTGTCCGCCATGCGAGGCGTTGACGGGCACGTCAAGCATCGCCTCTACGGCAGCATTACTCAGTAGCGCCCAATCGGCGCAGGACGCGGAAGGCATTGGCTTTGAATTGGTTGCTCGCAGGCCAGCGGCCAGGCGCCTTTGGTGAAAAGCCGCGTTTGCGCAGCCAATGGTTAAGCCCGCGTGCGTCGCTTTCCGCATAGCTCCACGTTGATCGCCATGTAATTGATAGAGAAATCGAACTTTTGGGACCATTGCGAACAAAATGGGGGGCCATCACGGGGACAAAAACCGCGTCACCAGGTCCCAAAGGAAACGTTTTGGCATCTTCCATATGACGCTCATCCCAGCTCAATTCGCGCGGTCCGCCTGAATGATAGCTTTCATGAAGTGTATCAGCGGCAAAGCGCGTGTCGCCTGCGGGGAACTGGGTCATCACTTTCGACCCTTTCACCTGGAGCAAGATGTTGTGCTCTGGATCAAAATGATACGGCGTGACGGCTCCGGGGCTGGAGATGAAGATGAACCCTTGGGGGGTCAGCATTTCCCCGGTCTTCGCCTCTATTTCCTCGCGGATCTCGCCGAGCAGATCGAGCAATAGAGACTGATACGCGGGTATCTGCTCCACGTTCTTTAGCACAGCCCAGCTGTTGGATTTTGCCACCTGACGTATGGTGTCCGCAATTGACAGACCTGTCGTGCCCGGTTTGCCTTCGACGCCAATGGGCAAGTCCCCGCGATTATATTCCACCGATGTCTCGGGCAGAATCTGGCCAAGTTCGGCGAGTGCCTCAAGATCCAGCAATGGGTGCCGGTTCAGGGTGTGACGCAGAGTATGCGGCACTTCGGGATAGGCAGCAGCAAATGCGGTATGCGCGGCCGCGTCAAATATCTGCGGAACGGACGTATCAAGGCGGTCCCAATGCTGAGATTTGCTGGGAGCGTTCATTGGCTGTGGTTTCCTGAGCTATTGGCGTTGGAATTGGGGTGAACGGCGGTTTTGGCGCGGTCTCTTCCGCGGGTTTCATACGCCGCCAATCCAGCAAAGAGGAGCCTGCGCGCAGTGCCACCAATGGCGATGTTACGGCTGATGATCCGGCGTTTTTCACGCCAGATGCGCTCGATCATTGTATGCCCTTCGGCAGCGCAACTGTCCGCCCACATCACATCTGTGTGTTTGAGCAATTCGAGGTTTTCAACCTGAAGCATAAGGCCGGGCGAATACCGAGAAAATTCTTCGTCAAAGGTAGTCTTGAAGCTAAAAACCCCCGGAGGTGTGATGAAATTTGCGAGCATTGCAATCGGTCGGCGGCCGAGCAGCAGGGAAAGCCGTTCCAACCGGCCCGCTTTCGCCGCGCCGATCAGCGCGCTGGCAAAAAAGCTGTTTGTTCCGGGCGCGCAGGCCAGAGCGGAGCCGGCATTACCCTTCCACCCTGCGGCTTCTAGCGCGAGGTAGTCGGCGATCCATGGTTCGAGCCGTTCGTGGCCGCTGGTGCGCTCCACAATCAGTTTGCCATGTTCGGCGAGGCGGTTTTTCTGACGACGCAGTTCCTTGCGCTTTTTGGTGCTCATAGCCTGCGCGAAGTATTCCGCGGGGCCAAGGTCAGAATCGAGCTTTGCGCGTGTGACGCTTTCTACAATGGCTGACCCGCGCTCTGGTCGGTCTAGGGCCATCTCAAGTGCAGAATGCACTGGGCCATCGGTGGTCAATTGCGGCAGGTGCATGAACATGGCCCTCCCGGGATTGCGGTCGCACCATGAAAGCAGAGCCTTCCAAAAAGCCAGCTCAAAACCAGCCGCAATAAGCGGCGTACAGCAAAAAATATTGGGGTGATGCCAGGTGCGGATGTGCGGGACTGGGTTGCCGTAATAATTGTTGCTGCGCTCAATCGGCATAAGCCCGATCAGATCATCATTGCTAAAGACGCAGAGCAAGCTGCACTCGTTGTTTTGCGCAAACTGATCGAGCGATGGTTGCATAAACCACGGTTCGAAGAACGGATTGGGTTCGCTCGCCCGTTCGGTCAGTTCTGCCCATCGATCGGTGAATTGGGTTTCGGCGCAATCGGCTGGAGTAAGCAGGCGCACCGATACATCCGCATGACAACCGGCCCGTGCTTTGCGGGCCGGATCGGTTGCAGACATATGCTCAGGCAGACGTGGCGTTTGCGCCAGTTCCATCGCGTTAACCCTCTACAGGCGCGCCGAATTGCACACCGCGCACTGCTTTAGCTGGGCGGTGTTAACAAAGCTTTGGTCGAGGGTGATGCGCTGGCGAGGAGAAGATGCCTTACAATTGGCCCAAAACAAAACCCCGCCCGGATCGCTCCGGGCGGGGTTTCGATTTTCCCAAAACTGGGTGTGAGGCTTAGTGCCCCCCAGCCAGAGCCGCGAGCAGAAGCAGCGCGACGATATTGGTAATCTTAATCATCGGGTTCACAGCCGGGCCAGCGGTATCCTTGTAAGGATCGCCAACCGTGTCGCCGGTCACCGCAGCTTTGTGAGCTTCGGAGCCTTTGCCGCCGTGATTGCCGTCTTCGATGTACTTCTTGGCGTTATCCCACGCACCGCCGCCGGCGGTCATGGAAAGCGCAACGAAGATGCCCGAAATGATCACACCGAGCAGCAGCGCGCCAAGAGCGGCAAAACCCTCAGCCTGACTGCCAGTCGCCCAAGTCACGGCAAAATACACCACAATTGGTGCAAAGACCGGAAGCATGGACGGTACGATCATTTCCTTGATCGCGGCCTTGGTCACAAGGTCCACCGTGCGGGCATAGTTGGGACGGCTGGTGCCATCCATAATGCCCGGGTCCGCAGCGAACTGCGCACGCACATCAACCACAACATCGCCGGCTGCGCGGCCCACGGCGGTCATGCCCATTGCACCAAACAGGTACGGGAGCAGCGCGCCGAGCAGCAAGCCAACGATGACATATGGGTTTTCAAGGCTGAAGCTGACGTTGAGGTCTGGGAAGAACTCTTTGAGGTCAGCGGTGTAGGCCGAGAACAGAACCAGAGCGGCAAGACCGGCAGAACCGATTGCATAACCCTTAGTCACAGCTTTCGTAGTGTTGCCAACAGCGTCCAGCGCATCGGTTTTTTCCCGGACGCTTTCTTCCATTTCAGCCATTTCAGCGATGCCGCCAGCGTTATCAGTGACAGGACCATACGCATCAAGAGCAACGACCATACCGGCCAAGGCCAGCATTGCAGTCGCAGCAAATGCGATGCCCATTAGGCCAGCAAGCTGATACGTCACGATGATACCGATTACGATGACAATCGTGGGCAGTGCAGTCGATTCAAGGCTGATTGCCAGACCTTGAATAACGTTGGTGCCGTGGCCGGTTTCGGACGATTTCGCGATGGAGCGAACCGGACGATATTCCGTGCCAGTGTAATATTCGGTGATCCAGATGATCAGGCCAGTGATGACCAGACCAACCATCATCGCATAGAACAACGACATACCGGTAAACGTCTTATCGCCCAGCGTGTATTCTGTGCCCATGCCAATCGCATAATCCGTGGCAAAATAAATTGCGACAGCCGACAAAACGGTTGTGACGATGAAGCCTTTGTACAAGGCGCCCATGATGTTGTTCGATTTGCCGAGACGCACGAAATACGTTCCGATGATCGAGGTCACGATGCAGACACCGCCGATGATCAGCGGAAGGCTCATCAAGGCGTAAAGATCAGCAGCCGCGAGGCCGGTGAACAACAACGCTGTCAGAACCATGGTTGCACCAACGGTCACAACATAAGTTTCGAACAAATCGGCTGCCATACCGGCGCAGTCACCAACATTGTCGCCCACATTGTCGGCGATGGTGGCTGGGTTGCGTGGATCATCCTCTGGGATGCCCGCTTCGACTTTACCGACCAGATCGGCGCCAACGTCAGCTGCTTTGGTAAAGATACCGCCGCCCAAACGCGCAAAGATCGAAATCAGCGAAGCACCAAATGCGAGGCCAACGAGAGCGTCGATGACGACGCGTTTTTCGGCCAGCACCGTGAGGTCCAAGCCCATGCTGGTGGTCAGCACGTAGAAGAAGCCCGCAATCGCAAGAAGTGCGAGGCCAGCCACCAGCATGCCGGTTACGGCACCTGCGCGGAACGCAACGGTGAGACCTTGCTGAAGTCCAACTTCGGCAGCGGCCGCCGTACGAACGTTGGCGCGAACCGAGATGTTCATCCCGATAAAACCTGCAACGCCAGAAAGAACGGCACCGATCACAAAACCAGCGGTCAAGATTGGGCCAAGAAGAAAGAACACGATGATCGCAACCACAACACCAACGACCCCGATGGCGGTGTATTGGCGCTTAAGATAGGCTTGAGCGCCCTCTTGAACGGCGCCTGCGATTTCCTGCATGCGTTGATTGCCAGCGCTCGAGCTGAGCACTTGCTGGCTGGTGACGATGCCATAAATGATGGCAAGGACGGCCAGTCCGATTGATACGAGTGTTAAGTCCACTGAATGAATCCCCTCTATCAGTGTGAATAGTGCGTCTGGGTTCTCCCATTGACGCGGTGGCGGGGACCATACGCACTGCGTCCCGGCTGGCAAGCCGGAAAAGGGTGGAATCCGGCCCATTTCACCAGTTTTGCTAAGGGGGTTTGCGGGTTTTGGCTCTACTCGCCGTGGTTGCGATGCTGATAGCCGAGACCATCACCGTTCACGATGGGCTCCCCATCCAGCACGAGCGGCGCGAATCCTAAAGGCTCAACCTGTCCAATTTGGGTCGCCGGCACTGGTGGTTTGGCATTGTTTGGGATCGTAAAGAGCAGTTCATAGTCGTCGCCCCACCGCATACAGTCTTCCGCGCGTTCTAAATCAGCGACCGGGACATTGCTGCTGCTGAGAGCGATGGTGACCTCGCTGGCATTTGCCATTCGAAATGCGTCGAGTAGCAGGCCGTCTGAGATATCCATCATTGCTGTAACGATGGGGGCTAGCGCTCGGCCTTCGGTCAAACGGGGCGAAGGGCGATTGAATGCGCCGCAATGCTCGCTGACCCCTTCAAAGCCCAACATCGCACGGCCCAAAGTACCCGTCACCCAAAGAGTGTCACCGTTGCTTGCACCAGAACGTGCAGGCACCGCTTTTGAAGTGGCTCGCCCGATTGCTGTTAACCCGAAGGTGCGGGTTCCATCTGTGTTTATCGTATCTCCGCCCAGCAAAGGCGTGTCATATTTCGCGATGACGTCATGCAGCCCTTGTAAGAACCGTTCATCATCCGCGCCGAGCGAATAGCTTAGCAGCAAGCCAATCGGTTCTGCTCCCTTTGCAGCCAAATCAGACAGGTTACTGGCGACAAGTTTCCAGGCCACGTCGGCCATATCGGCGTCATCGCGGAAATGGACGCCTTGCGCCATCGCGTCATGAGTGAGGATTAGAGTTTCTTCGCCAAATTTGAGAATGGCAGCGTCATCATGCAGCCCGCGCGCGCCCGGGTGCAGAGGCAGCGCACGCAAGGCGGTGATGAAAGCGTTCTCGTCTATGACCGCAGATCCTTGGCCGCGGCGTCCAAAATGCCGTTCACGAATTTCGCCTCTCGGTCGTCAAAGAACGCCTTTGCGACATCAACATATTCGGTAATCGCGCTGGCCAGAGGGACATCGGCGCGGGCCATCAATTCATAAATGCCCGCCCGCAGGATTTGCAGCATGGTTTTGTCGAGCCGGGCAAGCGTCCATCCTTCAGACAATTTCGCGGTTAGGACTTCATCAATCTCATCGCGCCGGGCATCAACGCCGCGCACGATGTCGTCGAAGAATTCGACTTCGGCGTCGGCATAGACCTCGCCCTCGTGATCCTCATCATCGACTTCGCGGCCCAAACGGTGTTGGTGAAATTCATTCAGCAATTTGGCGACCGGCGTCCCCTCCATCTGGTTTTGATAGAGTGCTTGGACTGCGGCAAGTCGCGCAGCAGAGCGGGCGGTTGATCGTGCGGAGGTGTTCATTTGATGCGGAGTTCCACGGATTTGGCGTGAGCAGGCAGCCCTTCGGCATGAGCGAGCGTGGCGGCCGCTGGGCCGATGGCTTTGAAAGCGTCTTCGTCTAGGGCAATGAAACTGGTGCGTTTCATAAAGTCGAGCACTGAGAGTCCGCTGGAAAAGCGTGCTCGGCGGCCAGTGGGAAGGACGTGATTTGGTCCGGCAACATAATCGCCGACAGCTTCGGGTGTCATTCGGCCAAGGAACACGCTGCCTGCATGGCGAACCTTGGGAAGCATCGCTTCTGGATCGTCAATGGCGAGTTCGAGGTGTTCTGCGGCTAAGCGGTTGATGAGAGCCGGCGCTTCTGCCTCAATATCATTGACCGTGATGATTACGCCGTGGTTGTCCCAACTCGCTTTGGCCGTCTTGCCGGTGGATAGCTGGCTGATCTGCACTGTTACAGCGTCTTCGACCAATGCGGCAAAGCCGGCATCGTCGGTGATCAGGATCGATTGCGATGTTGGATCATGCTCAGCTTGGCTCAGCAAATCAGCGGCAATCCAATCGGGATCGTTCTTGCCATCGGCGACGACCAAAATCTCGCTTGGTCCCGCGACCATGTCGATACCAACCACGCCGAAGAGTTGGCGCTTAGCCTCTGCCACATAGGCATTGCCGGGACCGGTGATGACGTCGACCGGGGCGATCCGATCTGTGCCATACGCCATCGCGCCGACCGCTTGCGCGCCGCCCACACGCCAGATTTCGTCAATTCCGGCGACATGCGCTGCCGCCAAAACAAGCGGGTTGCAATTGCCGTTGGGCGTCGGCGTGACCACGATAAGCCGCTCAACCCCTGCAACACGCGCTGGGATGGCGTTCATAAGCAGCGACGAAGGATAAGCGGCGCGTCCGCCCGGTACATACAAACCGGCAGCATCAACCGGGCGCCAAATCGCGCCCAAACGCACGCCTGCATCATCGGTGTAGTCGCGGTTTTCGGGCAATTGTGCCTCATGATAGGCACGGATCCGGTCCGCCGCGAGGTTCAGCGCGTCACGCAGTTCGCCGTCGATTTCGGCATAGGCTTCAGCGCATCGTTCAGGCGTGATTTTCCAGTCCGCGTCATCAATCAGCGAATAGCCATCGAACCGCTGAGTGTAATTCACCAAGGCTTCATCACCGCCGATGCGGACATCGCGAAGGATGTCCTGCACCTGGCCCGCAACGTCGCCGTCGGCCTCGCGGCGCGCGTCTACGATGAGCGAAAAATTGTGTTCAAAACCGGGGTCCAGAGTGGACAGCATTTTCATGATGCAGCCGCCATATTGTCACGAAACGCGGATACCAATTCGGCCACGCGCGGATCGGTTTTTAACGCCGCACGATTCACGATTAGGCGCGCGGAAATGTCGATTATCCGCTGCGTTTCAATCAGCCCATTTTGTTTGAGCGTGGTCCCGGTCGACACAAGGTCAACAATCTGGCGTGCAAGGCCAAGCGAGGGAGCCAATTCCATTGCCCCGTTCAGCTTCACGCATTCAGCCTGAATTCCTTGCCGCTCAAAATGGCGGGCGGTGAGGTTCGGATATTTTGTCGCCACTCTTAAGTGGCTTGCGCCGGCAGCGTCTTCGACATCGCTGGCGAGCCGAGCGACAGATAGACGGCAATGGCCGATATCAAGGTCAACCGGCGCATAGAGATCGGCGTAATCAAACTCCTCAACCACATCCGACCCAACAATCCCAATCTGAGCCGCACCGTGAGCGACAAAGGTCGCCACATCAAATGCGCGCACTCGGATAAGGCGCATATCGCCGCGGTTTGTGTCAAAGGACAAAGACCTGTTGGCCTTGTCGTGAAAGCCGTCCTCTGGCACCACGCCAGCGCGCGCCATGACGGGCAGCGCCTCATCAAGGATACGCCCCTTAGGCACGGCAAAGGTTAGCTGATTGCTAGGAGAGGGGGATTTGTCAGTTGTCATCGCGCGCCGGGACTTAGGGACTGGGCGATAAAAGGGCAATGACTTGGATGCATCGATACGCAAAGGGACAGCGCAAATATGACAGACGGCATTATGGCGACCCGGGAATTTGAAACCGCATTGGATTGGCAGGCGAGCCATGCGGAGGAAAACGGCGCCCCTTGCACCGCTCGTGTGATCCGCGCCTTGGCCAAAGTGCGCGAAGGGGACACCGCAACAGGCCGCCGGATCGCAAATTGGCAAGGGCTCACTTTAAAAGACGCAATGCCCTTGCGCATGACGGGCGGCCTGCATCACCTGTTTCTATCGGGCGAAGACGATCGGCTTGCGCGAGTTTACAGCGGCCAGATCACAGATCAGGGTCAGATTGATCGGCTGGTGTGCGACCTGGTCGAGCGGTTCGATACATTGCTTCTGCCTTGGCTCGATGGTCCGCCGCAAACCAACGAAGCAGGGCGCTCGGCCAGTATCATGGCGGGCCTGTTGTGGATGGCGCACCGCGTTTCGCCGCGTTTTGAGCTGTTTGAACTCGGTGCGAGCGCAGGGGTCAACACGATGCTCGACCGGTATCATTTCACGCTCGGGTCGACGCGGGTTGGCCCAGCGGATTCGCCTATGCAAATCGAACCAGAATGGCGCGGTAATCGCGGGTCGCCGCCAACGCCGCCAGCTGATTTTGCGATTGCATCGGTGCGTGGGTGCGATGTTGCGCCAATCGATCTGTCTGATCCCGCCAGCGCTCTGCGGCTAAAAAGTTATGTTTGGCCCGACGCGCCCGCCCGCATGGCTCGCATCGACGCCGCAATCCAGCTCGCGAGTGAAAACCCGCCGGTTGTCGTGCAGCAAGATGCAGGCGCATTTGCCGCCGACATGCTGGCTCGGCCTCAAGAGGCTGGGACAACCCGCGCGATGTTTCATTCGATCATGTGGCAATATATGCCCGCCAAAACACAGGATGCGATCACGTCGGCATTCGAACACGCCGGTGCGAAAGCGACGCCAGAGCGGCCTCTTGCGTGGGTGTCGCTAGAAACAGATCCGGCGACTTTCCGACATGAATTGCATGCGCGCCGCTGGACCGGCGCACGCGATGATGGCGAAGCAGTCCTGTTATGCCACGCGCATCCGCACGGGGCGTGGGTGGAATGGAGCGGCTAGGGTCGCAGAAAACCCTCCATCCCTGCATTGACCGCTTCTGGGGCTTCCCAAGGGACAAAATGGCCGCAGCCTAGCACTTTTACGACGGTCAATGGATCGATAATGGCGTCCAACCCTTCAAGGTTCGCAGGGGGAAGAGCCAAATCGTCCATCGCCCAAATGACCAGAGTTGGGATGGTAAGCTTGGGAACGACAGGGCCGGTATAGCCTGAAGGCAGCTCAAAGGGCTCATCCATCCTGGGCACGGTCATTGCGCTTGCCCGGTAATAATTGAGCATTCCGAAACACGCCTCGCGGTCCTCCCAATCCTTTAACAGGATAGCGTATTCTTCCGCTGGCATTGTGTCGGAGCGAAGCCAGCTTGTCTCTTTTTCCATGATCCCGGCGATACCTTTTTCGCGGATCAGAGCATCGTTGGCCGGGTCGCGAAAGCCCTTCATATATTGGCTCGCCTCGCGCTGGCCGGGATGGGTGTAGAGCAGCTTTTGAAAGATTGCCGGATGCGGCGCGTTGGCGATGATTGCCCGTTCGACCCGTGCGTGTTGTCCGTTTAAAGCCACCCCCCAAGCCAGAGCGCCGCCCCAATCGTGGCCGACAATGGTGAATGTCGCGATGTCCAGCGCGTCGGCGAGAAGGAACACGTCGCGGATCAATTTGTCTGGAGAATAGGCGTCCACTTCTTGCGGTTTTGATGATCCGCGATAGCCGCGTTGATCTGGCGCGATACAGCGAAAACGGTCCGAAAACCGCGCAATTTGATGTCGCCACGTCCGGTGATTTTCGGGAAAGCCGTGGAGGAAGATCAGAACCGGCGCATTTTCTGGGCCCGTGTCGACGACATCAAGATGGATTCCACTGGAAAGCTCAACGCGCTTTTGCTCCAATGCGATCACGCGCTTTCCTCCATGCGCTCCATATAACCGCTGGCGACCATCGCGGCGACCTGATCCAACAAGGCTTCTGGTGTGCGGCGCATTTCGCCCATTGCGGCCTCGGCCCCTTGAGCGACGATAATCTCGCGTTCGCCTGCGGCCATGCCGTCGAGCATCATCTTCGCCGCATCCGCCGCTGGAATGCCTTCGTCGATGACTTTGTCGCTGACCCCGCGTTTGCGCCCATCGGCGACCAAGGCGTTCTTCGCCACATCGGTGGCAACAGAGCCGGGATAGATAACGTGCACCTTAACGCCGGTTTGCGACAGCTCGCCGCGCAAGGCATCGCCATATCCGGCCAGACCGAATTTTACCGCGCTGTATGCGGTGCGCATGGGAACGCCGACTTTGCCCGCGATGGATGAGATAAAGGCGATGTTGCCGCTGCCCCGCTCCGCCATGTGGCCGATCAGCCCTTGCGAAAACGCGATCTGCGCCGTCAGGTCGATGTCGATTATGTCGCGGTAAACCTGCATATCGGTCTTCAGCGCGCGGCTGCGCTGGGAAACTCCGGCATTGGCAAAGGCGATGTCGACGCCGCCTTTCCATGCGATCGCTTTGGCTTTTGCATCGGCGAGTGCGGCATCATCGCGCACGTCAAAGGGCAGGACCAATGTTTCGCCGCAATCCGCCGCCACTTCGGCAAGCCGAGCCTCATCGCGCCCCGAAAGCACCAAATGCGCACCGCGCGATGAAAGGTCTTTCGCCAGCGCCGCTCCAATGCCCGATGATGCGCCCGTAATCCAAGCGACTTTGCCCGTGTAATCCATGTCTCTCTCCAATTTTTTGGGAGGGATATAGACTGGCGCGGCTTGCGGCAATCAGCTTGATGATGCGGCTTGGATGATGTCCGCCAAGTTCTCAGGAAAAACGGCTTCGTGCCAATCGGAGAGCTCGATCTGTGTAAACCAGCGGTGCTGCGTCATGACTTGCCGTTCGAGAGCGGTGTGACCGCTTGTATCGATATCAGCCATGCCCACGCGCAGGACAAAATAGCGTTCATCGGCCTGCACTGGCTCGCCTTCGACCGTGATGAATTCAGGCGTGGTGCGGGCGATCTGTGGTCCGGGATCGGCGATGATGCCGGTTTCCTCTGCCAGCTCGCGCCGCGCAGCCTGTTCGAATGTCTCGCCCGCCTCGCACTCTCCGCCTGCGGTCACCCAAAAGGGCGGGCGACCTGCCACATCAAAGCGGAACATCAAAACCCGCTCGTCTGGGCCGATCACGATGACCCGGGCGGACCGGCGAATGCGTTTGGAATTGCCGAATTCGTTCATCCGGCAGGCGCGCTTGCCTTAATCGCCACCGCATGAACCCGCTGACCGACAATATCGCCCAAGGCCGCGATCACTGCGCGTTGGCGGGCGAGGCGGTTCATGTCGGCAAAGGCGGGGGCTTCGATCACAATTGTGAAGTGCGATTCGCCCGATCCATCGTCGCCTGAGTGGCCAGAATGCTGGGCGCTATCGTTGATGATTTCGAGGGATGTGGGCGCAAAGGATTCGACCAGCAGACCCCGCATTTCTTCTGCTACTGTACCGCTCATTGGCTTTGTTTCCTTCTTTGCACGTTTAGACGTCTTGGAATTTGGCGTCTCACACGCCATTCTCAAGGGCTTATGGCACAAACCCGATTCCATGGCCGGTATGAAGATGAAAGCCGGGGCTGCGAAGCGCCTGATTGCCGAGAGGCGGGCGAGTTTCGCGCGCCCGGTCAGCGGCCCAACGGATTTGATGGTCCGGGTCAGTGGCGCTGGTTCTGCCTTGAACATGTGCGTCAATTCAACGCCGGGTATGACTGGTTCGAAGGGATGAACGCCGAGGAAATTATCGCTGCGCAATCCCCGGCCAGCGGTTGGCGTACAGAAAGCGCCGCTTTTAGCCCGCGTGCCGGGATCGATGGTATGCCGCGTTGGGCCGATTTTGATGACCCGTTGGACGCCATTTCGGCGCGTGCCGGCGGGATCCGCAGCCGCGCAGAGCGCGAGGCGAAAATGGCCATGTCTGGCCGGTTTTCGAAAGAAGAGGCGCCAGCTCTTGAAATTATGGGCCTTGGTTCAGACACTGACCGGCGGCGTTTGCGCAGGCGCTATTCGGAACTTGTCCGGCGATACCACCCTGACCGCAATGGCGGGAACCGGTCGCACGAAGGGCGGCTAAATACCGTTGTCGATGCCTATCAGTTACTGCGCAAAAGCGCGGCAATTGCTTAGCGAGCCCGCCTAGCTTGCCGCCGCCTCGATCAGTTTTGCATCAATCGCATTTGCCTCTGCATAGGCGGGCCGGTTGGTGCAACGTTCGACATAGGCTTTGAACGCAGGCGTTTCGGGGATCGAGCCAAATCGCAGACCCCAGACGAATTGGCTGCCGACATAGGTGTCCGCCATGGTAAAGCGATTGCCAGCGGCGAAATCGTTTTTCGACAACCAATCTTCCATTGCCGATAATGCCAGATCAAGGCTGCCAAAGCCTGCGGTTGCTGTGCGCTCTTCCGGCACCTTCCAACCCATCGCCGCTGCCAGGACCGCCTGCTCGATCGGTCCCGCAGCAAAAAACATCCAGCGAAAATAGGCCGCTCGCTCATGTGTGTCGGGCAGCAACCCTGTGTCCGGGTGCGTTTCGGCAAGGTAGTGATTGATCGCCGCCGCTTCGGTGATGACGTGGTCGTGATCCCCGTGATGGTGGACCAATGCTGGCACTTTGTTCATCGGATTGATGGTAACAAAATCATCGGGCCGCGTTGCCCAATCGAACACGATTTGATCATAATCCGCGCCCGCTTCATGCAAAGCCCAGCGCGAAATCTGGCCCCGGCTCATTGCGACGGTGTAAAATGTGAATTCTGCCATCGCTCAGCCTTTCGCCGTTGCGTGGAAAATCTGATCAAACCCACCCAGGATCATGCGCTTTCCGTCCATCATGTCAGGTGGTTCCATGTCTTGCATACGCTCATCCTGCATCATCTTTTCATGAGCAGCGTCGCTTGTTTCTTTATCGGGCCAAATGATCCACGAAAATACGATCTTCTCATCGGCTTCGGCAGCGACCGCTCGTCGAAAATCGGTGACCTGACCATCTGGTACATCGTTTTCCCAATTTTCGGACACTTCAAGAGCGCCAAACTCGATAAACATTTCGTCCATCACGCGGGCCATTTCCAGATAATCGTCCCGCCGATCACCTTTTACGCCCAACACTGCTCCTTGCACATACATCGAAATTTTCCCTCTCTGCCGATCACTGTGAAGGCATAGCAGAAGTGTGCAACCGCGGCCTCTAATTCTGTTTGAATGCCCATCGCAGCGTGCGTCCCATACCCCATGTCGCCGCGCGGGCGGGGAGGGCGGTTAATGTTGGGCGCCGCAAGCGCAGCATCTGGCGCCCCCAATCTGGCAACATAGCGACCGCATCAGCGCCGATCATCGTCTGAACCGCCGGGGGCGTGCCTTTGGGGCGCTGGCTGAGCACCAATTGTGCAACCTCGCGCGCCTCAGGCGAAGGGCGCAGGTCAGCGCGAAGCTCTCTAAAGATTGCCTCGGCCTCGCGCCGTGTTTCAGGCACGGGATCAGCGCCGAGTGCGCGGGCGATGACCGCGAATTGGCGGTAATACTCATCCTGATCCGTGTTCGGCATATCCGGGCGAACATGGCGGATGTAACCGGCAAGGAAACTCTGCGCTTCAACCACATGGACCCAAGCCAGCGTGCGCGGGTTGCTAGCCTTATAGGGCGTTCCATCGGGCAAAGTGCCGCCGACCCGCGCGTGGATGCGGTTCACCCGGTCAATCTCCGCCATCGCTTCGTCCCGGTGGCCAAACGTCGTAACCGCGATAAAGCGCGCCGTGCGCCGCAGCCGTCCGTGCATATCTTCGCGAAAATTGGAATGGTCGAGGACGCCTTGCAATGCTTCGGGGTGGAGCATTTGCAGCATGAGCCCGCGAATGCCGCCGGTCATCATCCCGACCAGATCGGCATGGACCATACGGATCGGGGTGTTCTTGGCGAACAGGGCATTGTCGGAGGGAGGGATTGGTTCCTGACCGCCAGCCCGGTCGTTGAACACGCCGCGCACTTGGTCAACAACCTTTAGGCGCAGGGTTTCGATGGGATCGGTCATGTGAACGGCCTATCACACGGATAGTCTTTTCAAAAAGGAATTGCCCTTCTCTTACAGGGCAAAATGCGCAATTCAGTATGCATGGAAATCAACGCGAATTTCGATGCGCCGGTCACGGTGCACACCAAAGACCTAGTATGGCAGGCATCGCCGATGGCTGGTGTGGACCGCCTTATGCTCGACCGGGTTGGCGCAGAGGTGGCGCGGGCCACCTCCATCGTCCGCTATGCCAAAGGCAGCGCTTTTGCAGAACATACCCATTCAGGCGGCGAAGAATTCGTCGTCTTGGACGGCGTTTTTCAGGATGAGTATGGCGATTATCCGGCGGGCACCTATGTCCGCAATCCAGTGGGCACGCACCACATCCCGCGTTCCGACCCGGGCTGCACCATTTTCGTGAAATTGTGGCAGTTTGATCCCAATGATCAGGAGCAGTTGGCGATTGATCTGGACGCGGCGCCGATGGTTGCTGATCCCGAACAACCGGGCGTTCGCCGGGTCGATCTGGCAATCCGCGATTATGAGCGGGTTTCCTTGGAACAATGGGGCAGCAGCACAGGGGTTGAAGTAAGCGAAGCGGGCGGCATTGAAATTCTTATCCTTGAAGGCGAGCTGGACCATTTGGGTGATGTATATGGGCAGCACGATTGGCTGCGCTGGCCAGCGGAAGAATCGCCGATATTGAAAGCCGGGTCATCAGGCGCGCGGCTTTGGGTAAAGCGCGGCCATCTCAATGAAATTCGGGTTCCGCCGCAGGGTTGATGGGCACCCGCGGCCGGTCTGCGCCCTAACGCCCACAAAAATGTCAGGGGGAGGGGGACAAGCGCCTCTTGCCCGTCGGCGCTTCGCGCATTAACGCCGAACGCGAAATGACCTCTTCATCGACAGCAGACTTCGCCGGCGACAGCGCCATCCCATCGCAACCGGACACGACCATCAATGTGCGCGACACATTTGGTATCGACGTCGATTGGGTTGTTCCCGCCTTTAGCGAGGCGAGCGAACATGTGCCCGAACGCGATGACAGCTATGTGTTCGATCCTGAAACGACGCTCGCTATTCTTGCTGGCTTTGCCCACAATCGGCGGGTGATGATTCAGGGCTATCACGGCACTGGTAAATCAACCCATATTGAACAGGTTGCTGCGCGCCTCAATTGGCCCAGCATCCGGGTAAACCTTGATGCGCATATCAGCCGGATTGATTTGATCGGTCGCGACGCAATTGTCCTAAAAGATGGTTTGCAAGTGACCGAGTTCAAAGAAGGCATTCTGCCGTGGGCGCTTCAGCATCCTGTCGCGCTGACATTTGACGAATATGATGCGGGCCGTCCCGATGTGATGTTCGTTATCCAACGGATTTTGGAATTTGATGGCCGGCTTACCCTGCTCGATCAAAACCGCGTGATCACGCCGAACCCATATTTCCGCCTGTTCGCGACCACCAACACGGTTGGGCTGGGCGATACCAGCGGGTTGTATCATGGAACGCAGGCAATCAACCAAGCGCAGATGGACCGTTGGAATGTCGTGGTGGCGCTCAATTATCTGCCTGCTGAAACCGAGCAACAGATTGTCAAATCCAAGACGCCAGATGCCGATGATGCCTTAATCGCGGATATGGTGAAGGTCGCCGATTTGACCCGTCAGGGCTTTATCAATGGCGATATTTCCACCGTGATGAGCCCGCGCACGGTTATCACATGGGCGCAAAACGCGGCGATCTTCGGGTCGGTTGGTTTTGCCTTCCGTCTTTCTTTCCTCAACAAATGCGATGAGGCGGAACGGACATTGGTCAGCGAATATTATCAGCGCGTGTTTGGCGAGGATTTGCCCGAAGGGGCAGCATCGGGCGCTTAACGTCTGACTTGCACCTAGGTGTAATAGCCTGCTAACACAGTAAGTAATGGCGCTGCTGAAACGATTCTGGAAACGCTCAAGCGGTGATCGCTCTAAATCGGGCGATGCTGGCTATTATGCGCTTTATGATTCTCAGCGCCCGGTCGAATCCGAAGATGATTTTGCACCTTACCGTCCCGCTGCTTCGCCGAACTATGACGAGTGGGACACGCGCTTGTCCGACTTGGACGGGCGCGTTGCACTGGAAGAAAAGCGCCGTTCTCCATTCTGGACGCGGACTTTCTGGCGGGGGCGGCGCAAGAGGTGGTGGGCGGTTCGCATTGTTGCAGCAGTGCTGGCGATGTTTATCATCATCGTCGGATGGCTCGCCATCACGGCCCCTTTGTCCAAGAGTTTGGAGCCAATCGCCGCGCCGCAGGTGACATTGCTCGCCAGCGATGGGACCCCAATTGCGCGCAGCGGGGCAATGGTCGACGCGCCGGTCGAAGTCGCAGACTTGCCGCCCCATGTGATTGAGGCGTTTTTGGCGATTGAGGACCGGCGGTTTTATTCGCATTGGGGCGTCGACCCGCGCGGTATTGCCCGCGCGGCATGGACCGGTCGCGGCGGCGGCAGCACAATCACCCAGCAGCTGGCGAAGTTCACATTCTTGACGCCCGAACAAAGCCTGTCGCGTAAAGCGCGTGAGGCGCTCATCGCGTTTTGGCTGGAAGGGTGGCTGACCAAGGATGAGATCCTCAGCCGCTACCTTTCCAACGCCTATTTCGGCGACAATCAATATGGGTTGCGCGCGGCCAGCCTTCATTATTTTTACCGGCAACCTGAAAATCTTCTGCCGCAACAGGCGGCAATGTTGGCGGGGTTGTTGCAGGCGCCGTCGCGTTATGCGCCATCAAAGCATTATGAGCGGGCAAAAGCGCGCATGGACCTTGTCGTTGGGTCGATGGTGGCCGCCGGATATCTCACTCAGGCTGAAGCAGATGCTATGCCCGATCCCGTGATTGATGTGCGCACTCGCAATGATGTGCCCACTGGGACTTATTTTGCCGATTGGGCTTTGCCCATTGCGCGGGAAGGTTTGGAAACAGGCTATGCCCGCCAGGTGCTCACAACAACTCTCGATTCTCAGCTTCAGGCGCTGGCCAGTCGAGTGACCAATCGCGCCGGATTGGGCGATGCTCAAGTTGCTCTGGTGGCGATGCGGCCCAGCGGGGAAGTGGTCGCAATGGTTGGGGGCAAGGATTACGCCACAAGCCCGTTTAACCGCGCGACACAGGCGCGGCGTCAGCCCGGATCAACATTCAAATTGTTCGTCTACCTCGCCGCTTTGGAAGCCGGGTGGGAGCCCGATGATACGATCGTAAACACGGCCATCGAGGCGGGCGCATATCGCCCGAAGAACTCGCGTGAACGCTATTCTGACCTAATCACGCTGGAGGACGCCTTTGCCAGCTCCAGCAATGTCGCCGCCGTGCGTCTGTTCAACGAACTTGGCAGCGAGCGTGTGATCCGCACCGCGCGTTCTTTGGGCGTCACGTCGGATTTGCCGCAGGGCGATCCCAGCCTTGCACTGGGCACGTCGACCATGACTTTGCTCGAACTGACATCGGCCTATGCTGGGGTTGCGGCGAACGAATATCCCGTCCGCCCCTATGCTTTTGCTCAGGAAGAGGAAAGCTGGTGGGATTGGCTAACCACTCCGGTCGGTAGCGCGTCTGACCGAACCCATGACAATATCGAGCAAATGCTGCGTGCAGCAATCAACCGCGGCACGGGTGAGGCGGCGGAATTGCCGATCCCAAATTTTGGCAAGACGGGCACGACCCAGAACTATCGTGACGCTTTGTTCGTTGGATATGCTGGAGATTTGGTTGTTGGCGTGTGGGTCGGCAATGATGACAATTCCCCGCTTGACCGAGTGACAGGCGGCGGATTGCCGGCGCGAATTTGGAAAGACTTTATGCGCAGTGCCTTGTCGCTTCCTGTGCCGCAGCCAAGCGCCGCGCCTGATCCAACCGGTCCAATACAGCCGCTTGATATCGAAGAAGGCGAAGAAATACCCTTAGGCGAAGACGGCACTTCGCTCCGCTTTGAAGAAGAGGGAATTACCTTGTCTCAAGAGGGCGTGCCGGTTGAGTTGCGGCTGGACGACAATGGTTTCCGGATCGAGCCAGTTGAACCCGAAAATTAGCCTCCGAGAAACTCGGGCGCATCCTAACGCATAAGTATATTCATAACCGCAGTAGCAATTGGTTTGCTCCGCTCATTTTGCCAAGCCTCTATAGAGATATTGGCGCTTCGCCGACCCAATCGGGTAATCCGGCCTATGGCAAAGCTTGGGCAAGACTTGCCAGCGGAGAGATATTGTACGGTAATGTTGACCGGCTTGAGCTGAACCTCGCGCCCTTCGGTGTCGAGCCGCGCGCGAAGAACAGCGTAACCGGCATTCTCCAGCAATCCGGCGGTCGCACCGCCATGATAATGCTGAGGGCGGCCCTCAACGTTGGGGCCGAATTCTACCGACAAAATGGGCGCCCCCTCCTCAATATCGACCACTTTAATGCCAAGCGCCTTGGCGTAGGGCGGCAGGCCTATCTCTTGACGATCATTCATCATCTGATCCCGCCTTTATGGCTGTGTCGGAGGCGGGGGAGGGCACCTTACCCTCTCGCGGATCGCCTGAGATGGTCATAAAGACGCCTGCGACGTGAGCGACAGGGTCATTGATGTCGCCATCATGGGCAATCCCGCGCACAAACGCGGCAGACCGGGTGGTACGATAGCACTCAACTCTGCCCCAGACTGAGCTGCGTTCCCTAGAAGGGCGCTGATAATCCACTCTGAGATCGAGCGTCGCAACTGGGGCAAATGTCTTGCGAGTTTGCCAAATCGACATTCCACTCGCCATGTCCATCAAGCTGATGATGGGGCCTGAGGCGAGCACCCCTCGATCCGCCTCGCCCAAAAGATCTTCGCGCCATGGCAATTCGAGTTCGACCCAATTGTCACCTTGATCCGCGAACACCAACCCAAGCCAGCCGGTATGGCCGCCGCGAAAGAAGAATTTGCTCGCCTCTCTCGCATCAAATCTAGGGATCGGTTGTGATTTATTTGTACTCATTATTGAAACCATTGGTCTGAATTTGATGTTATTACAATAATTTAATTTCAAAACGGCGTTCGACTCGGTCAACTTCGCAGATGTGCTGTCGCAATAGTGCCCAGCATTTAACCCAAGAGGATGCGCAGTCATGCCAATAATTGAACTCGCCAGTATTCCAGGGCTTGAAACCGCTCAAGCCGTGTTTGGTGCATTGCAAGTACAGACAGCCGCGATCGACGACACGATCGTCGAAATTATGGTCTATGTCTACAACACTGCTCCGCCGCCACCCCCACCACCTCCTCCTCCGTCTGGCCTGATCTAAGCGGGACGGTACCGATGCACGTGCATCCCTTGATTGCGGCGCTGCGGAGCGACCCCGCTTCGCAGCGCCGGTCACAGGCAGCCATTGAGCTTGCAATGGCCAAATGGCGGTCGGGGAATTGGGTCAAAAAGATTGAACGCGATCTCCAACAGTTTGGACAAGGCGAACCGCTGCGCGACTTGTCTGCGCTTAACGCATTGATGCACAATCCCGATAACGCTGCCGAATGCGTTGCGCAGTTCAACCATGCAGTGATCGATTGCCTAAAGAAAGAGCCGCTGGGCGAGCTCCCCATGCGCCATATCTCAAACGCGGGATTCTCACGGCTGCAATGGATGCAAGCGGGCGGCGCGACCCTGGCTCTTTGCGCGTATGAACACGTTGCAAACTTGCAAGAACCGACCGTAGCGCAATTTGCCGATTGCGAGACGTTTGAGATGATCATCTCCGGCGAAGCGCGCGGTGCGTTTCACACACTTCAGTTCGCCGGTCCAAATGCCCCTAAGGTTGAGACAAAGGCGGTGTTTTGGCGGGCGGGTGACAGAATTCACCGACGTGCCAGTCAGGACACGCGGCAAGTTTTGGTGGTGAAATCGTCGGTCCTGTTGCTGCAGTTAAGCCGATTGCCCAAATCACCGCGCCCGACGCGCGAATTCCGGCTATGTGACAGCGCTCTGACCAATCAAGCCAGCGGCGATAAGAAAGCGAGCGAGAAGCTGATGGCGCTGTCAGTGCTGGGCGCGCTGAAACATCGCGATGGCATTGGCGCAATGGATGAATTTGCCACCAACATCGCCCATGATTTGCACGCCAGATGGGAAGCGGTGCGACAGATACTGGCGATGGACGCCCGGTGCGGGATGGATCTGCTTGAGCGACTGGCACAGCGAGATGCCGACGCACTTGCTCAGCCGTCGCGCAATCTGATCGAGCAGCTGCGCCAAACCGATCCTGCTTTGGCCATGATGCAAAAGGAGCGCGCGTGATGCCGCAGATACTTGATGTCCAAGACGATGAAAGCTGTTCATTACCAGAGGCAACTGAGGCGCTGGCTGAGATCGACTTGGACCCGCAAATTGCCGAAACAGTGAACGAGGCGTCGCGATGGCTGCGCCGGCTTTCCAACAATCGGACATTCCTTGCCGACGTGCTTCTAGACCGATTGGCAGGCCGGAAAGCTGGCGAAATCGACAGCGGTTATGGACCTCAAGCGATCTTGCTCAGCCCATTGCGCGGCCGAATGTTTTTGCGCGCCAATATCTGGCCAGCCGACCATGACCTGTGTTTCCAAAACAGTGGAGGCAAGAGTTTTGTCTATGGTGTGCCGCATGACCACAATTTTTCGTTTCTAACCAGCGGCTATTGCGGGCCGGGTTATTCGAGCGACTATTTCGAGTATGATTACGAAACTGTCAGCGGGTTTTCTGGTGAAGATGCCGGCTTGCGCTTTTCCGGCAGGAGTGCGCTGCATGAGGGCAAGATGATGCTCTACCGCGCGCACCGCGATGTTCATTCGCAATTGCCAGCGGAGAGCCTGTCGGTCTCTCTCAACGTTATGCATGTCGATCCCGCGCAGGCGTGGTTCGATCAATATGGTTTTGATTTGGAAAGCGGGGAGGTGACCCGTGTGCTCAGCACCAACGGGACCGAAGTGTTCCTGCGTGCGGCGGTGGCGAGCGGTTCAGGCGAGGCTTTGGATTTTGCGCAATGGGTGGGGGAAACTCACCCGAGCGAACGGTTGCGACTTGCAAGCTTTGAAGCGCGAGCTGGTTTGAGGGCGGATGCGGCGGTGCGCGATGCATTGTGGCGGGAAGCAGAATTGTGTGGCAGCGCTCTGATCGCATCCACCGCAGCTAAACGCAGAGCCGAACTGATTGACTTCGTTTCCTAAAGCACTCCGCCAGCGAGCCGATCAATTGCCCCTTGCAAGATAACCGCAGCGGCGTGGCTGTCGATCGCTTCGGCCCGGCGGGCGCGGCTCATATCTTGTCCAATCATCGCGGCTTCGGCGCTTTGGGTCGACCAGCGTTCATCCCAAAGTAAAAGAGGCAAAGCGAAGGCTTCGTCCAAATTGCGGGCAAAGGCGCGGCTGGATTGAGCACGCGGCCCCTCGCTTCCGTCCATGTTGCGCGGCAGGCCAAGCACAAGACCCGTCACGCTGCGATCCTCGATGATTTCGCGCAGCAAAGCCCGGTCGCGCGCCCATTTGCCGCGGGTGATCGTTTTGCCGTTCGTGGCGAACCGCCAGCCTGCGTCGCAGATCGCCGTGCCGATCGTCTTGGTGCCAAGGTCGATGCCGAGCAGGACACCGCCGTCGGGCAGGGCGTCAGAGAAATCGGGCGCAAATTCGGTAATCAGTTTTCTGCACTCGCCGTATCGGCTTCTTCAGCAGCGTCCACCCTGCGGACCACGTCCGCTTGGGTGTTCGCCCAGAACAGCGGGATGTCATAAACGTGGTAATTGTTGCCGGGCAGGACGTAGGAGCCGAGCTCTGGCGGATCGCCGATTAAGAGCAAGCCGCGTTCATCACACCGCGCTGGCACTTCTCCGGGGACCAGTTCACCATTAGACATGCTGTCATCCGGGACCAATGTACCGAGATTGGCGCTCGCCTCTGCTGTCCCGCCGAAAGTCCCGGTTAAAGGGTTCGTACAGAGGATCTGACTGTCAGCTCTGGCGGTTCCGTCAAAACCAATTGATGCAGCGTATGTGTTGATCACTGAAGAAGGATCAGCCGGTTCAGCAAAGCTGGACCATGATATCAAGCATCCGGTCTGTGAAGAAGTCGCGCAAGCGTCGATGCCCAATGACGGCAGGTCATGTTCTACAGATATCGGCCATCCAATTGCGTAGGCGGCAACCAGGCGGTCGGCCAACGCCGACCCGCTTACTTCATCGCGCAGCAAGCGCAGGAGGTGAAGTGACCCCTGGCTGTGGCCGGCGAGCACAACCGGCGTATCGGCATCGATTGATTCCACAAAATAGCCAAACGCCTCCGCAACATCGGCATAGGCCGCGTCCAATGCCTGCTGAGCCTCCGGCGCGTCAGTTAGGAACGCGCCCATCGTGGCTTGACGGTAACGCGGTGCCCAGATTTCGCTGGCGGAGTTAAACGGGCTGGCCATCCCGCGAACATAGATGCGGGCGATCCGTTCAGCTTCTTCATCACCAAAGGCAGCGTTCCAATCGCTGCGGCTCAGGTAGCTAGTCGGGTGAATGAAAAAGACTGCGAATTCTGGCGCCTGCGGAGGCGTAGTGGGCTCAGCGTCCGCGTCATCTGATGGGCTGGCAAAAGCCGGCTGCCAGCGCGCGGGATCATTCACGCCAATGCCGGGCCGCGAATACCATAGGGCGGGGTCTTGGTACGCGTTGGCCTCCATCGGTGCGGTCGGCGTAAACTCGGCGCTGGGTACAAAGGCAAGCGCGGCCAATTCGTCTTGAAACATTTCATACGCAATCCGCCCGATCAGGAAGATCACAATGCAAAATGCGATGAAATATAGGAATTTTCTGGCCATGGGGCTAAGCTTTCGTTCCTAAATTAATCGGATTGTTCTGACGCTTCGCTTTGTTCTGCGATCGCCGGGCGCAAAGTGGTCCAAGCGCGATTGCCGCGTATTGCCGAATACCAGCTTAGCGGGTTCCAAGTGGCTGACCCGTCGACGGAGAAGGTGATGAACTCCGCGCGCCCGCCGATATTCTCAAGCGGGATCGCACCGCCCAGGCCGCTCTTATCGGCATTGGCGCGGCTGTCAGCGCTTTCATCGCGGTTGTCGCCCATTACGAAAACATGATTCTCCGGGACGGTGTAGGGGCCGTAATTGTCGAGGTCGTCTTCGCCCAGGCGAGTGCGGCTTTGATCAACATGGTCGATGATCAAATAGGTCGCGCCATTGGGTAGTGTTTCGCGGTAAGTGGGCGGTTCGAAGAATTGTTCGCCGTTGGGCATTCGCACTTTATACGCGAGGAAATTGTCGAGACACGGGCGCCCTCTGCACATCAATTCCGGCTCAAACGGGATGCGTACGGGCGGTACGACTTCGCGCTTTACGGGAACGCCGTTCAAAATGATCCGACCGTCGCTGACTTCGATCGTGTCGCCTGGTAATGCCACGACGCGTTTGATGTAATCTTCGTTACGGGTCGGGTGCACCGGAATCACGACATCACCATATTCGGGAACCGCGCCAAAGACACGCCAATCGCTGCGCGGCAATAGGTGAAAGCTCGCCGATGCCCATGACCAGCCGTATGGATATTTGCTCACCACCAACCGGTCGCCCACATACAAAGCCGGCATCATTGAGGTGGAGGGGATATAGAACGGCTTTGCCACGAGGCTGTGAAACGCAAGCACCGCCAGAAGCATCAGAGACAGTCCCCGAATTTCGGCGAACCAATTGACCTTCTCTTTTTTGTCGGTTTTAGTCACTTAAGTGTCCGTTTTGTAAGGATTGGTGGCAGCACGAGGCCAAATTAGCGGGGAAAAGCTTCGATGATGACAAAGGCCTGCGCCCAGGGGTGGTCATCGGTCAAAGTCATGTGAATGTACGCCTCATGGCCCGGTGGGGTCATTTCTTCAAGCCGCTTTGCTGCCCCGCCGGTCAAAGCCAGCGTTGGCGCACCCGAAGGCGCATTCACAACTCCGATATCTTTCATGAAGACACCGCGGCGAAATCCCGTACCCACCGCTTTGGAAAATGCTTCTTTCGCGGCAAAGCGTTTCGCATAGGTGCCCGCAATTGTATATGGACGGCGGCGCGCCTTGGCCCGCTCCACTTCGGTAAAGACACGGTTCTCAAAACGTTCGCCATACCGCTTTAACGAATTGGCGATGCGGTCGATATTGCACAGGTCAGAACCCAGTCCGATGATCATGAAATCGCCTTGTTGATTGAAACGATGAGCAACATCAGCGCGATGCAATGGAGCAGAACCTGAGATTTGAATAGGGGATGTGCGAAATCCCCATTCCCGAATTTGAGCGCGCCGACATATCCAAAGATCTGCAAGGCGATCCAACCGATAGCGAAACCGCGCATGATGCCGGTGTTGAGCGCAAAGCCAAGGAACATGACCGCAATCAGAAACAGGATTGCAGCGCCCAGCGCCCAGCGTTTTTGCGCTCGTGATAGCTGAGGCAGATCTTCTTGGACCATGATTAACTGCAAGCCTTCATCGTGCGTCGTCCATCAAATCGCGCATCCGTCTGATGGCTGGCTCCAGCCCGGTGAAGACAGCCTCTGCGATCAAATAATGCCCGATGTTTAGCTCAGCGAGCTGCGGGATCGCGGCGATGGGTTGGACATTGTCAAAAGTCAGCCCGTGCCCAGCGTGCGGCTCGATCCCGTTCTTCGCCGCGAGCGCTGCCATATCGGTGATCCGGCGCAGTTCCTTAGCGGTGCGATCGTTGTCACCGTCTAGAATTGCGTGCGCATATTCGCCTGTATGAAACTCGACCACCGGCACGCCCAGACGCAGCGCAGTATCCAATTGGCGTTCATCAGGCTCGATAAACAGCGACACCCGAATGTTAGCTTCGTGCAGCTTATCCACGATGGGCACCAATGTGTTGTGCAGCCCTGCGGCATCCAGCCCGCCCTCGGTCGTGCGTTCTTCGCGCTTTTCCGGGACGATACAGGCCGCATGCGGTTTGTGGCGCAGGGCAATGCCGAGCATTTCCGGCGTTGCTGCCATTTCCAGATTCAAAGGCAAGTCGGTCGCATCTTGAATGCGGGCCAAATCCTCATCGCGGATATGGCGGCGGTCTTCGCGCAAATGCGCTGTGATCCCGTCACCGCCAACGCTCGCAACAATTTGAGCCGCGCGAACAGGATCAGGATGATCGCCGCCACGCGCATTGCGGATGGTCGCCACGTGATCGATATTTACTCCCAACCTCAACGGCGGTGCGGCATTCGCGCTCTGCATCTATTCTTTCCTGCTGCCCGGTTTGGTCACAGCTACGCTTGCTAACTCTGCGGGGATGTCGTCTTCGTCGTAGGTTGGGAAATCAAACGCCGCCAGCGGGAAAAATGGGACCCCCAAATCGGCAGAACCCAAAGAACGGTCGATCAGAGCGCATTCCGCAATCACTTCGCCGCCTTCGCGGGCCACCGCTGCGATTGCCTCAAGGCTGGAAAGGCCGGTCGTAACCACATCTTCGACCATCAGCACCTTTGCCCCCGGCTCCAATGCGAAACCGCGGCGCAGATGAAATGTGCCCTCAGGCCGTTCGAGGAAAAGGCCGTCCTTATCCAGCACCCGGGCAACTTCGTGTCCGATAATTATTCCGCCCATCGCAGGCGAGACGACGACATCGACCTTGGCCAAAACATCGTCGGGAATCGCATTAGCAACCGCTTGAGCCAAGCGACCCGCCCGCGCTGGGTTCATCAAAACGCGCGCGCATTGTAAGTAGTGACCGCTATGCCGACCCGATGAGAGTTTGAAATGTCCTTCGAGCAAAGCACCGCAATCGCGAAACTCCGCGAGCACGTCTTCAACAGTTTCGGGGATAGTTTTAGATGAGGTCATGGTTTTGAAAAGTCCGAAGAAATTGGGGCGTATACGGTGGCTTCACTCCACCACATTGCGCCTGTGTCATGGTGGCTTGCATAATTTTCTCCCTAGAACCGCTTGAGGCACTGAGCAAGCGAGGCTAAGGGGCACAAGACTTTGGCAGGAATGCCATTGGCGCGCTTGATGTGTGGGGGCGACAGTGAAATGTCATCACACAGACGGCATGGGACAATTTTAAGAAACTGATTAGGCACGATTATGGGTCAGGCTTTTGCCCGCATGAAGTTTTCAATTTTGGCACTGATGGCGGCCATTTTGGTCGTTGCATCGCCGCAGATGGCGCTTGCACAAGAAGGGGGAGAGGCGGACGCCGCTGCGCCCGCTGAAGCCGTTGATGTCGCCGATACGGGGGCAAGCGGTTACACCCCGCTTGAGCCGGTCGAAGGCAAAGGCATGCCGACGTCTGCCTATGATGACATGCTCGCAAGCATGACGTTTCAGGACCAATATTCGCAAGACGGCCAATATGCGCTTTGGATGCATGACTGGATTTTGTTGCCGGTGATCACTGCGATCAGCATTTTCGTGCTGGGTTTGCTGCTTTACGTAGGTTTCCGTTTCCGCCGCGCGGCGAATCCCGTTCCATCAAAAACAACACACAACACCTTGATTGAGGTTGTTTGGACGATTGTTCCTGTCATCATCCTAGTGATCATCGCGGTTCCGTCGATCACATTGCTGGCGCGCCAATATGAAACTCCGCCAGCCGATGCGATCACGATCAAAGCGGTCGGCTATCAGTGGTATTGGGGTTATGAATATCCCGATCACGATGTGGAAATTATCTCCAATATGCTTGATGAAGACGCCGCTCTTGCCAGCGGTGAGCAGCATCAACTTGGCGTCGACAACCGGATGGTTGTGCCCGTAGGCGTTCCACTACGCATCCAGACAACCGCAGCGGACGTTATCCACTCTTTCGCCGTTCCGTCGCTATGGTTTAAGCAAGATGCGGTCCCGGGCCGCTTGAATGAGCGGATGCTCGTGATTGATGAGCCGGGCGTGTATTACGGTCAGTGTTCAGAGCTTTGCGGCGCCCTGCACGGCTTTATGCCGATCGCGGTCGAAGCGGTTCCGATGGAAGATTTCGAAGCATGGGTGCTTTCGCAAAATGGCACTATCCCAGGCACTGAAGAAGTCGCCGAAGCGGCTGCTGATGCAGCGCCTGCTGATGAAGCCGTAGAAGAGCCCGCCGCGTAATTTCGCTGCGACACGCATTTTAAGTTCAAGAATTAAAACGAAACAAAGAGACGCAAACGATGGCCACCACAGCTGAAGGTTTCGACGCTCCAACCGCAGGACACGGCGGAGATCATTCGGATGATCACGCCGATCACAAGCCGGGCTTTTTCGCCCGTTGGTTCATGTCGACCAACCATAAAGATATCGGCACACTCTATTTGATCTTTGCGATTGTCGCCGGGATCATTGGTGGCGCGATATCCGGCATTATGCGTTTGGAGCTGGCTGAGCCGGGCATCCAATATCTGTTCTGGTTTGCTGGTGCAGCGGAAGGCGACATCGCCGCCGCTGGTCATATGTGGAACGTATTTATTACGGCTCACGGCCTGATCATGGTCTTCTTCATGGTCATGCCGGCCATGATTGGCGGGTTTGGTAACTGGTTTGTTCCGTTGATGATTGGTGCGCCGGATATGGCGTTCCCGCGGATGAACAACATTTCGTTCTGGTTGACCGTTGTTGGTTTCTTGAGCCTGCTTTTCTCAATGTTTGTGCCTGGGGGTACTGGCTTGGGAGCTGGTACCGGGTGGACTGTTTATGCGCCGCTCTCGACCAGTGGATCGGTAGGGCCTGCGGTCGACTTTGCGATCTTCTCGCTCCACTTGGCGGGCGCTGGCTCAATCCTTGGTGCGACCAACTTCATCACCACCATCTTCAACATGCGCGCGCCGGGTATGACCCTGCACAAAATGCCGCTGTTTGTTTGGTCGGTGCTTGTGACCGCATTCTTGCTGCTTCTCGCGCTGCCGGTTCTGGCTGCGGCGATTACGATGCTGCTCACGGATCGCAACTTTGGCACGACCTTCTTTGATCCTGCTGGCGGCGGTGACCCTGTTCTTTACCAGCACTTGTTCTGGTTCTTCGGTCACCCAGAGGTCTACATTATGATCCTGCCAGGTTTCGGCATGATCTCGCAAATCGTTGCAACGTTCAGCCGCAAACCTGTGTTTGGTTATCTCGGCATGGCCTATGCGATGGTCGCAATCGGTGTTGTCGGATTCATCGTGTGGGCGCACCACATGTACACCGTCGGTCTCGATGTGAACACGAAGATGTACTTCACCGCTGCGACGATGGTTATCGCCGTCCCGACAGGCGTGAAAATCTTTAGCTGGATCGCAACGATGTGGGGCGGCAGCCTTGAGTTTAAATCTCCACTGGTTTGGGCGCTCGGCTTTATCTTCCTGTTCACCGTTGGCGGTGTGACGGGCGTTGTGCTCGCCAATGGCGGCATCGATGATAACCTCCACGACACTTATTATGTTGTCGCGCACTTCCACTATGTTCTGTCGATGGGCGCGGTGTTCTCCCTGTTCGCGGGTTTCTATTACTGGTTCCCGAAAATGAGCGGCCGGATGCATTCCGAATTCCTGTCGCACTTGCACTTCTGGGTGTTCTTCATCGGCGTGAACGTGATCTTCTTCCCGCAGCACTTCTTGGGCATGAACGGCATGCCGCGCCGTTATCCTGACTATCCAGAAGCGTTCGCCTATTGGAACCAAATCAGCTCGATCGGTTATGCGATCATGGCGTTTTCGATGCTGATCTTCTTCGTCAACCTTGCCTATGCATTCATTGCCGGGCGCAAGGCGGAGAACAATCCATGGGGCGAGGGCGCAACGACGTTGGAATGGACGTTGACCAGCCCGCCGCCGTTCCACCAATTTGAAACACTGCCGGTGATCGAAGACCATCACGATTACCACGATCACCGCCCTGCTTCGGCATAAGGTGATGACCGGGCCTGGTGGACAATCGGGCCAGTTATAAGACCATATTGAGAGGGCGCGCCGTTGTGGCGCGCTCTCCTCACAAATGCCGAAACGAGCCAGAGCGTTGATATGAACACCGCTGTCCAAACGACGAATATGCCGGCCGAATGGCGTGATTTCTTCACGTTGACCAAGCCGCGCGTCATGACGCTGGTTGTCTTCACCGCGATTTGCGGATTGCTCGCTGCGCCGGGCAGCATTCACCCAGTGCTTGGTTTTACCGCGATCCTTGCCATCGCGATGGGCGCAGGCGGGTCAGCCGTCATCAACCAATGGTGGGAAGCGGAAATCGACGCTGGAATGAAGCGGACCGAAAACCGCCCTTTGCCAAGCGGCCGCATGCGCCCTGTTGATGCGCGCGATTTTGGCCTATTCCTGTCGGGTGTGTCGGTCTTCATCATGGGCGTCGCGATTGGTTGGCTCGCAGCGGCCATGCTGCTCGCCGCGATCATCTACTACGCTGTCATCTACACAATGTGGCTTAAGCCGCGCACGCCTCAGAACATCGTCATTGGTGGCGGTTCGGGCGCGTTTCCGCCGCTCATCGGTTGGATTGCTGTGACGGGTGAGATCACCGCCATGCCGGTGTTGTTGTTTGCGATTATCTTTATGTGGACGCCGCCGCATTTCTGGGCGCTCGCTCTGTTTATGAAGTCGGATTACGCCAAGGTGGGCATTCCGATGATGCCGGTGGTTGCTGGCGAACGTTCCACCCGCCGCCAAATCCTCGCCTACACTGTTCTGCTGGCACCGGTTGCGATTGCCCCTTGGCTTATTGGCGGGACCAGCTGGCTTTATGGATCTGTTTCGGTGGTTCTCTCAGTACTGTTCTTCGCTCTCGCACTGCCTGTAGGCACGCGTACTCGCGCGAAGGAAGATGCCATGGCGCAGGAGAAATTGCTGTTCAAATTTAGCATAATCTATCTGTTCGTACTGTTTGCGGCACTGGTCGCAGACCGCGTTTTGGCCGCCCAGGGTTTGATCGGTCCGGGACTGTTCTCAGGAGGTATCGCATGACACCCGAAGAAGAAGCCGAATTCAAACGCCGTCAGAAAAGCCGCAACCTAGTGGTTGGCGGAACGCTGTTGTTTTTTGCGGTGCTGTTCTACGCGATTACATTAGTGCGGATGGGCGATTGATATGAACACCGCGGTATCTGGCAATCCAATCGAAGCGAACACCGATCGCAAGAACGTCCAAACGGGCGCGCTGGCTATTCTGGGCGCTTTGGCGATGCTTGGCCTCGGCTATGCCTCTGTGCCGCTGTATGATTTGTTCTGCCGGGTCACAGGTTTTGCCGGAACGACGCAAGTCGCGAGCGAAGCCGACGCTAGCCGCGCGGCGGCTCTGGGTACATTGCGCGATATCTCGATCCGTTTTGATGCGTCGACCGCGCGCGATATGCGTTGGGATTTCCGTCCGTCGCAATCGACTGATACCGTCCACATTGGACAGCGCGACATCGCGACATACGTGGCGCGCAACAATTCATCGCAACCGATCACCGGCACCGCGACTTTCAACGTAGAGCCCGCGCAGGCGGGAATATACTTCAATAAAATTCAGTGTTTCTGCTTCACAGAGCAGACCCTTCAACCGGGGCAAGAGGTCACAATGCCTGTGCTCTACTACGTTGATCCCGCCATCTTGGAAGATGACGTTATCGGCGATATTGAACAGATTACGCTGAGTTACACTTTTCACCGCGCGATAGAGCCCGTATCGAATGCTCTTGACCGCACACAGTAATTTCAAGTTAGACGACAGCTTCTAGGGACGGGACAACCACCATGGCAGGCAATGTAAACCACGATTATCACATTCTGGAGCCGGATATCTGGCCGCTGCTTGGCGCCTTTTCTGCGCTGACCTTTACGTCCGGAATGGTGCTCAGCTTTTACCCCGATCAATTCGGGGCGGCGAGCAGCTTCGTAATTTGGGCTGGCCTTGCCGGCCTGCTGGCGACCTTCTTCTTCTGGTTCAAGAACGTCGTGGTCGAAGCGCAGCGCGGCGATCACACGCCGGTGGTTCAGCTTCACATGCGTTACGGCATGATCCTGTTCATCGCTTCGGAAGTCATGTTCTTTGTCGGTTGGTTCTGGAGCTTCTTTGATTTCGCTCTGTTCCCCGCCGTGCTCGAAGTGGTGGGCGCTGGGACGGCGGAACAATCGACGACCAATCTGTTCATTACCGAAGGCGTCACCGCCGGAGGGACTTTGGTTCCAGAAGGCATGGAAGTGCTCGATCCGTTCAGCTTGCCGCTGCTCAACACTATGATCCTGTTGTGTTCTGGCACCACGGTGACTTGGGCGCACCACGCATTGATCCACGGTGATCGTGAAGGTCTAAAGCAAGGCCTTTGGGCGACCGTCGTTCTTGGCGTGCTGTTCAGCTTCATTCAAGCGTATGAGTACAGCGTTGCGCCGTTCCTCTTTGGCCAAAACACCTACAGCTCGGCATTCTACATGGCGACTGGCTTCCACGGCTTCCACGTGTTGATCGGTACGATCTTCCTGTCGGTGTGTTTGTACCGGGCTTACATCGGCCACTTCACACCGCGCCAGCACTTCGGTTTTGAAGCGGCGGCGTGGTATTGGCACTTTGTTGATGTCGTGTGGCTCTTCCTCTTCATCGCCGTTTACATCTGGGGCGGTGCGGGCGCTGAAGTTCACTGATGAGTTCGGGCGAAAGCCCTGATGAAACCAAAGGGCAGTCCGGGATTACTCGGGCTGCCCTTTTGGGTTTATGCCCCCGTTGCGGGGAAAGGACGCTGTTTGAAGCGCCTGCTCGGATCGCGCTTACCTGTTCCTCCTGTGACCTAAATTTGGGCGAGCTTGAGCGTGGCGGACGATTGGCCGGGGTCGTAACAGCGTTGTTGGCGATCGTTTTGATGGTGATTGCGATTGGTGTTGAAACGGCGTTTCGACCGCCGTTGTGGCTGCAGGCCGCGTTCTGGGCTCCGGTGACGGTATTTGGTGTGATTGGCATGCTGCGCCTGTTTAAGACGGCGCTGCTGTATGCGAATTTCGAAGAACGAGAGAACGACCCCGAATGATCAAACATCTCCCTATTATTCCGACCATTCTTGTGGCCGCCGCCGCCGCTGTGATGGTGTGGCTGGGCTTTTGGCAATTGGGCCGCGCGGATGAGAAGGCTGAGCTTATTGCGCGGTATTCGGATGCAACCACTGCTTCCGACATCGCGCCTTTCCCAGCGGGCAACGCAGAAGCCGTGTGGTTCCGGCAAAGCAGCGTCACTTGTTTGGAGGTTCAGAAAATTCAGGCGGTGGCAGGAACCGGAGCGAATGGGCAGAAAGGCTGGGCGCAGCGTGCAAGCTGCTCCATTAGCGAAGATCAGGTTGCTTTGATTGACTTGGGCTTTTCGCGTAACCTTACCGAGGTCGATTGGGTCGGCGGCAGGGTAACGGGCGTCATCGCGCCAGGCCCGCGTCTTGTAGCCGATCCGCCGCTCGCTGGCCTTCAGCCGCTCGCCAAACCCGATCCGAACGATCTGCCGAATAACCACCTTGCCTACGCAGGCCAGTGGTTCCTTTTCGCTCTCACCGCTCTGGTAATATACTGGCTTGCCGTCCGATCTCGCCTGACAAAACGCGACTGACGAAGCGCAATTGAGGAGGGGCCAAGCGAGCGTTGCTTGCCCCTCGGCCCGCTGGGCGCTAACCGCTTCAGACTATGGAATACCTATCCACACGGGGCACAGCGCCCGCACTCGACTTTGAAGGCGCAACACTGGCCGGTCTGGCATCAGACGGCGGGCTATATCTGCCGCGCGAATGGCCGCGGATGAGCCATGACGAAATAAAAGCCCTTCGCGGATTGCCTTATGCAGAGCTGGCGACGCGTATCATGCAACCGTTCGTCGCAGGCAGCCTAACAGAGGACGAACTCGGCGCGCTGTGTGAGACGGTCTATGGTGATTTTGGCCATGCGGCTGTGACGCCTTTGGTTCAGCTGGACGAGACGCATTGGCTGCTAGAACTGTTCCACGGTCCGACGCTGGCGTTCAAAGATGTCGCGCTGCAAATGTTGGGGGCGTTGTTTGAGACGTTCCTTGAGCGCCGCGATGAGCGTCTGACGATTGTCGGCGCGACCAGCGGGGACACAGGCTCTGCGGCGATCAACGCGGTTGCGGGGCGCGAGCGGACCGAAATTTTCATGCTGCATCCCGCCGGCCGGGTTAGCGAAGTGCAGCGCCGCCAGATGACGACCATGCGCGCGCCCAACATCCACAACATCGCCATCGCTGGCAGCTTTGATGATGCTCAGCGTCATGTGAAGCGTATGTTTGCCGACCCTGCGATCAATCAACCGCTTAATCTGGGCGCGGTCAATTCGATCAATTGGGCGCGGCTCATGGCGCAGGTTGTCTATTACTTCCATTCCGCCCTGCAACTGGGCGCGCCCGACCGCGCCATCGCCTACAGCGTGCCGACTGGCAATTTTGGCGATGTGTTTGCAGGCTATGTCGCGGCGCAAATGGGGCTTCCGATTGAACGGTTGATCGTTGCCACCAATGTAAATGACATTTTGCACCGGGCGCTCACCGATGGCGATTATTCAACTGGAGAGACCACGCCCACGATCACCCCATCTATGGACATCCAAGTCAGCTCCAATTTTGAGCGTTTGCTGTTTGATTGCGGCGGGCGTGACGGGGCGGCGATGGCGGCTCAGATGGCGGCTTTTGATAAATCCGGCGCAATGACGCTGACCAATGCGCAGCGCGATAATGCGGCGGCTCTGTTCACCAGCGGCCGCGCAGATCAGGACGACACAGCGCGCGCTCTGCAATGGGCTTACCGCAACGCGGCTCAGGTCATTGATCCGCATACCGGCGTTGGCCTCCACGCGAGCCTTGGTGCGCCCGCGGCGGGCCATGTGAACGCGGGCACGCCGATCGTCACCCTCGCCACCGCACACCCGGCAAAATTCCCCGATGCAGTAGAACGCGCCGTTGGCGTACGTCCGGCTTTGCCCGGACGCGTAGGCGATCTGTTCGGCCGCGAAGAGCATTTCACGCAGCTTGCCGGCGATTACGAAACATCGCGCGATTTTGTTCTAGACCACGCGGCGTCAACTGTTCGCTGATGGCGACGCTAATCGAACAACCTGCAGTGATGGAATGCGCCGGTTGGGATGCCTACCGGCTGCTGGATAGCGGCGGCGGGCGCAAATTTGAGGCTTTCGGTCCGCATTCCTTTGTCCGGCCGGAACCGCAGGCCATGTGGCAGCCGCGTTTGTCCGATTGGGATGCTTCGGGTGAATTTGTCCCCGGCTCCGACGAAGACGGCGGTGGCCGCTGGAACCTTGAGCCAACCGTTCCCGATGGCTGGGAATTGGGATGGAACGACCTGCGCTTTACCGCAATGCCGACCCCGTTTCGGCACCTGCAATTCTTCCCCGATATGGCAGTTGTGTGGGATTGGATGCGCGCGCAGTTGGGCGATAAGACTGACGCAGAGACGCTCAACATGTTTGGCTACACCGGGCTCGGCTCGCTCGCGTTAAGCGATCATGGCCGCGTCACCCATGTTGATGCATCGAAGAAGTCCGTGGCTCAGGCACGGGCAAATGCAGAATTGTCGGGTATGGATGATCGTCCGATCCGGTGGCTGGTCGACGATGCCGCCAAATTCACGGCGCGCGAAGTTCGAAGAGAGCGCCGCTATGACGGTATCATCCTTGATCCGCCCAAATTCGGACGCGGGCCAAAGAATGAAACATGGCGGATCGAAGAAGGACTTCCCGCGCTTATCGGTGACTGCGCTAAGCTGCTCGATGACAAAAGCGCCTTTCTCTTCCTCACCGTTTACGCCGTTCGCATGAGCAGCCTATCCATCGCTGGATTGCTCAATGAAGCGCTGGGTGAATTGCCCGGCACAATTGAACATGGCGACATTGCCGTGCGCGAAGAGGGCGAGGGCGGCCGATTGCTGCCCACAGCAATCTTCGCACGTTGGAGCAATCCGCGCTAAGGCGCCTTGAGATATGAACAATGCTGCGACCCAATTTATGACCGATTCGCTAATCCTCGAAGTCGCCGATCTTGAAGTGGATGTCCTCACTGGCATCTACTCCGAAGAGACGGGCAAGCCTCAACCGCTGCGTTTTACCATTCAGGTGCGCTATGACGTTGCTGATCGGTACGATCCAGACACGCCGCTTGATGCGAGCAAGAATTACATGGACATCAAGTTTGCCGCCTCAGACGGGCTGCCCAAAGGCGTTCACTTCAAGCTGATCGAAGCAGTAGGCGATCATATTTGTGAGACGTTGTTTGTGCAGGATAAGCGCGTTCAGGCAGTAACAGTGAAGATCGTCAAGCTGGCCATTGCCGAGGCGAATGAGAAAATTGGCATCACGCTCCACCGCGAACGGCCTGACGGGTAAACGCGCCGTGACTCAAGCTGTGCTCACAATTGACGACTTGCCGCAATCTGGCATCTTGGCGAGCACGGCATTTGTGCGGGATCACCTGGCCGCAGCGCGTCGCTGGCTTGAACGGGCCGACAAACAAGCGTTAGCGATTGTGCTGCCGGTTGCTGGCCCTGATCACGATGATTGGCGGCGCACTTTGGCCCGCGATTTGGCGCGTGCCTATGCTCCTATTCGTGTGAATGTTGTGGGTGCCAGTGGCGTCGAACAGGCCGCGCCTCTGCTGGCATATTTGAGGGATGCGCCCGGCGTCACGGGACAGTATCTTGCCGCGCATGAATGATCTCAATTCTCGTAAACCGGACCTGCTCCTGCTCGATGAGGGCAAGCCTGTAGCCAAGCCCTTGGTCGATGCGTTCCAGCGGCGGATCTCGTATCTGCGCCTGTCGGTAACCGACCGCTGTGATTTGCGTTGTACCTATTGCATGCCGGAGCGGATGACATTCCTGCCGAAGCGCGAGGTCTTGTCGCTTGAAGAATTGTTCGAATTGGCCAGCGGATTTATCGACCGCGGCGTCACAAAAATTCGCATCACCGGGGGCGAGCCACTGGTTCGGCGCGATATCACTGACCTGTTTTCCGCACTTGGCAGGCGGCTGGGCCATGACCTCAAAGAGCTAACGCTAACCACAAATGCAACGCAATTGGCCGGTCACGCTGATGATCTTGCCAAGGCGGGGGTGCGGCGGGTTAACATATCGCTCGACACGTTGGACCGGGCAAAATTTGCTGAGCTCACTCGGCGTGACGCATTGCCGAAAGTCTTGGAAGGGATCGCCGCCGCGCGCGAAGCAGGGATTAAGGTCAAGCTCAACGCCGTCGCGCTTCAGGGCGTCAATGAAGAAGAATTACCCGATTTGATCGGTTGGGCACACGGACAAGGTCACGATGTGACTTTGATCGAAGTGATGCCACTGGGCGATGTTGAAGAAGAGCGGCTCGACCAATATTTGCGCCTCGACACGGTCCGAACTCGCCTTGAGAAGCAGTGGACCCTTACAGATAACGCGAGCAATAGCGGCGGCCCGGCGCGCTATGTGGATGTGGCAGAAACGGGCGGACAATTGGGCTTTATCACGCCGCATTCGAACAATTTTTGCGCCAGTTGCAACCGGCTCCGTGTGACAGCAACGGGCCAACTTTATCCGTGTTTGGGTGGTAGTGAGCGGGTTGATTTGCGGGCTGCGCTGCGTTCCGAAAACCCGCAAGAGGCGCTGGCCAAAGGGTTGGATCAGGCGATGGCCATCAAGCCCGAACGCCACCATTTCCGGATGGATGAGCGCGGTGCGGGCCCAGCGGTTTCGCGCCATATGTCGATGACGGGGGGCTAGGCTTTGAGTGTAACGATCCACTTCCTTGGCCCCTTGCAAGACATGGCGGGTGAACAAAGCCGAACGGTTCCGGCACCGCTGAATTGGGCGGGGCTTTTGGACGCGGTGGGTGAAGAGGTTGCTCAGCAGCTTTTGAATGAGCGTGTGAATGTCGCTTGCGGGGGCAGAGTGCTGACCGACAAGACCACGTTGAACGCTGCGGCCGGTGACGACGTCGCGCTGCTGCCACCTGTGTCGGGCGGGTGACATCAGCGTTCTGCTCGACATTCGGGTGTTGGACGCGCCGTTCGATCCCAATGCGGTGGCGGATTGGTTGGCCGACAAAACGCCGGATGCGGGCGGTATAGCGACATTCACTGGGAAAGTGCGAGCGGGCGGCTCGGATGCGCACGCGGTCAAAGCGCTGGAACTATCGCATTACGAACCCTTGACGCTGCCAGGGATGGAATCGCTGGCGGATGAAGCGATTGATCGTTTTCGTCTTATGGGCCTCACGATTTTCCACCGTGTCGGAATGTTATACGCCGGAGATCCCATTGTTTGCGTCTCCGCCGCATCGCGCCACAGGCGCGATGCCATCCTTGCGGTTGATTTCTGCATGGATCATTTGAAAAGCGCGGCATGGTTCTGGAAACGCGAATTGCGGGTGAGCGAAACGGGTGAGCGCTGGCACTGGATCGAGCCGCGCGATGCCGATCACGCTGATCTTGCCCGTTGGCAAACTGGACCCGGCTTGCCCGCAACCAAACCGCACCGATGACCATGGGCATTTTTGAAAGAAAGGGGATCACGACCAACTCCGCTCTTTTGGCCCACGAGACGCGGCGATCCAGATGCTGAATTTGTCCGAGCTGGTCGTTCTTTGGTGCCGCGACTAAGAGCCATATCTCTGGCGCGGCGCGGTTTCGGCCTTAATCTGGGCCGCGTCCAGAAAGGGACAGTAGGAGCGCAGGGTTGACCAGTTCGATCCCGCGTTTTCCTTTGCGCGTAATTGCGCCCAACTCTTCCAATTCTCCCAACTTGCGGCTCACCGTTTCAATGGTAAGGCCCAGCATATTTGCAATCTCACCCCGGGTTAGAGGCAGGTCAAATTCGTCCGCCAAATGGCAGGACGATGTGCTGGCAGCGGCAGCAAAATCATGAAGCAAGGCCGCAAGCCGAGCCTCCGCGCTGGCATTTGCAGTCAGCTCAAGCATATTGCGAGTGGAAAGCAGGTCTTCCTGCGCCCGCTGGAGCAAAGCGCGCGCCAAGGCAGGGTAAGTGTCGATTGCGCGGTCAATATCGGCCCTGGCAAACGTGCACAAAGTGCTTTCGGTTAAAGCGACCACATCGTGATGAGCAAATGGAGCGAACAATTCGCCAATAAAGCCGGACGGATGGACGAGAGAAAGGATTCGTTCCGTTCCCTCGCGGTCAATTGCGCTAACTTTTAGAGCGCCGCTGACCAAAGTGGCGCAGGCAGCTTCATCATCGCCAGCGGCAAACAGCATCTCGCCGCGTTTCAGCAACCGCGTCCTGCCTGCTGTGGCAAGAGCATCGCGTTCCTCTTCGCTCAAGACTGAGCAAGCCGCGGTGTCGCGCACTGGGCAAGTTGCACAAGCAAGGTTCATTGCGTCATCACCAATTCGAGCGAATCGAGCACGGCGTCTTGATCTGCGATCATGCGGCCAATCAATATTTGCGCTGCGGAAATGTCACCAACCGGGGCAAATGTGCTGGCGGCGGAGAACTCCATTTGATCCAAATCGCTTAGGAACAAGTTCGTTTGACTGTTGAGGACCGAAAGCTGGGCTGCAGCGATCAGGGCACGGGCGCGCAAGTCACTTTCTGGACCAGCGCCAACGGCGGCGCGTGCCAGCTCATTTGCAGCGGATTGTTCCGCGATGAATTGTTGGTTGGTGTCGCGCGCACCCTCCACAATATCGCGCAATTGCGCAAAGGTCTCTGGCGCGGTGGTAGGCGTTTCTCCCTCTGCTGGGACCACTGCGGGGACCGGCGCAGATTGCCCGACCAGGCGCTCCGCATCGCGGGTGGCGAGCGAGGGATATTGGTCGCTGCTCTTGGCACACCCTGCCAATAACAGCGGAACAAGGCCCAATGCGGCGAATCTGCCCAGTATGGCCGTTCTATTCGGTGTCTTTTCCATAATCCCAAGGATGCGTTATCATGAGAAGAGCAGCGGGCAAAGGTGAGATCGTCAATCTGGCGTTTGGGGCATGGAACCGCCTATGAACCGCACAGCCATCCGTGCAAAAGGGCGTCACGCGTGATTTTCTCCGCATAGGAGCGTTGACTTGATCGGCTCTCTGCCTTAACGGCACGCTTCTTTCAGGTGCTGTGTCTTCGCAGCGCCGAACTGCCGCTGGGATTGCGCGAATTCATTGCGTGAAATTCAGCATAGCACGAGATTGAGAGTAATAAGCCATGTTCGCGATAGTGCGCACGGGCGGCAAGCAGTACCGCGTTGCCGCCGGAGATAAAATTGCCGTTGAAAAACTCGCTGGTGAAGCGGGTGATACGGTCACGCTGGGTGACGTTCTTTTGGCAGGCGAAGGCGACAGCGTCGCTGATGCTTCCAAGGTTAGCGTTTCGGCAGAGATCATCGCTCAAGCTAAGAGCGAAAAGGTTGTCGTTTTCAAAAAGCGTCGCCGTCACAACTACCGCCGCAAGGCCGGTCACCGTCAGCAAATGACGTTGCTGCGCATCACCGATGTGGGTGAAGGCAAGGCCGCTGCCAAGAAGGCTCCTGCTAAGAAGGCAGCAGCTCCTAAGGCAGAGACCGAAGCGAAAGCGGCACCTGCTAAAAAGGCTCCGGCCAAGAAAGCAGCTCCTAAAGCAGCAGCGGCGAAAAAGCCTGCTGCGAAAAAGGCACCGGCTAAAAAAGCCGCGCCTAAAGCTGACACCAAGTAAGGATTAGGAACCATGGCACATAAAAAAGCAGGCGGTTCATCGCGTAACGGTCGCGACTCAGTCGGTCGCCGCCTTGGTGTGAAGAAATTCGGCGGTCAAAGCGTGATCGGCGGCAACATTCTCGTGCGTCAGCGCGGCACCAAATTCTATCCGGGCAGCAATGTCGGCATCGGCAAGGATCACACCTTGTTCTCGACCGCCGAAGGCGTGGTTCGATTCCATAAAGGCAAGCTAGGTCGCAAATACGTGTCGGTCGACATGATTGCGGAAGCAGCTGAATAACCGGACGGTTCAAAAAAAGGATCGTCCCACGGGGCGGTCCTAGCCGGTAGAACACACCGGCAGCGAAAAGGGAGAAGGGCCACCCCAATCACTGGGGAGGCGTTCTCCCTTTTCTCGTTTCTCCCTTGAAGATTGCGCGGAACAATAATGTTTCGCGTGGCACGAAATTGTCATGCGCCGCCTGTAGAGGAGCCGCGTGGCGAGAGAGGGATTACCCGTGTTCCATCGCAGCGAAAGATTACTGCTCAGACCCGTTTGGCCCGAAGATTGGCAAGGTGTCCTGTCGGGCATCGCCGATGAAGGTGTCGTGCGAAATCTGGCCAGCGCACCTTGGCCTTATCGCGAACAGGATGCGCGCGCGTTCACCGCAATGCCAATCGATCCGCTTTCTCCGCGGTTTCTCATAACGCGCGCCCGGGATGCCCAAGTTGTTGGCTGTATCGGCATTGATCCGCCGCCTGCGGAAGATGGCGAGAACGCCGGCACGATAGAGGTTGGCTATTGGATTGCGCGGCCGCATTGGGGCCAGGGGTATGCGTCCGAAGCAGGCAGAGCCATTCTCAGCATTGCGCGTACGCTCGGCTATAAACGGGTTATCGCCTCGCACTTTCTCGACAACCCTGCTTCGGGCAAGGTTTTGGAGAAGCTAGGTTTTGTGTCCACAGGCCGGATTGTGGACCGGCATTCTTGCGGCCGGGGAGAAAAAGCTCCGACGGCGGAATATGCGCTGGATTTCGGTTCCATTTGCGGCGTTGGTGATCCGAGCGACGATGCATGTGCTGCATGATTTTGCGCGCTGTCACGCTTGTTAGATTGCGCCAATTCGCCTAATCAACCTCCACAATGAGAAGTCGCAAAAGACTAAGCCCCGAAGAATCGCGCAAATTTGCGCTTGAAGCTGCACGTGCGCTGCTAATTGAAACGGGACCGCAGTCGGTCACGCTCAAAGCGGTTGCTGGGCGAATTGGGCGTACACATGCCAATCTGCTCCACCACTTCGGCTCGGCATCAGGCCTGCAAAAGGCGCTGGCCGAACATTTGGCAAAGACGGTTTGCGAAACGATTATTGCGGCGGTTCATGCCAGCCGCGCGGGTCTTGGGTCTGCGCGTGAAGTTGTCGACCTTGCCTTTGATGCGTTCGACCGTGAGGGGGCAGGGGCGCTCACCAGCTGGATGCTGCTCACCGGCAATGAAGACGCGCTCAATCCCATTATCTCCACGATTCATGAATTGGTTGATGAGATTGCACCGGGCGAAGCGGAGCAGCACGGCGAAGAAATGCATGTCCATAAGGACACTCTGAGCCTCGTTTTGTTGGCGTTGGGAGACGCTCTAATCGGCGCGGCCCTGGCAAAGTCGCTGAATTTGCCACGCGATACCGCACGTCAGCGCGCGGCGGCCAATCTCGAAGCATCAATGGCTGCGCATTATGAGAGCCTGATCTAGCCAGATTTGCCGTCGGCGATGCCCGCGGCTTGCCATTTGGGAAGGTCGTCAGGGTCGAGATCCGCAACCCGCAAGTGGTCTACTGCCACGTTGAGGTTAGGATAGGCAATCTTGCACCGCTTCTCATCAGATGCGCCGATCGGCACGACGACCAGACGCCGATTGACCTTTTGCCGCCAGTTCATTCGTGCGGTGTTCTCTTGCCCGATGTAGCAGCCTTTCTCAAAGCTGACTCCGTTCAATTCCACCGCATTGGTTTCCAGCCAAAGGGTATCACCGAGTTCAGCCTTCCCCTCAGCCACACCGATACTGAGGCGATGCGCGCGATAGGGCCCGTCTGCCATTTCGCCGCCAGCGGCTCCGCCAAGGTCCGCCGCAAGCCAGCGATATCCCAACTCCGCCAACCGTGGGTCAACCACAGCGCCGGTTTGCGGGCCTGCTGACCAGTGGACAGCCAAAGCGCCATCGCGGGCAATCTCAATCTTGCGCCGCAGCCGGTAAAGCGAGAGACGCTTAACCAGATCATCGGCAGCGTCCGCTTCACAATCGAGCAGCAAATCCGCGCCATCAGCCCACACGAAAAAATCGAACATCGCCTTGCCTTGAGCAGACAGCAGCGCGGCATAGACCGGCAATTCGCCCGATACGTCATTGGTCACGAGACCTTGCAGAAATCCCCGCACATCTTCGCCATCCTCGGCCCCGCTCAAGCGGATAACAGCGCGGTCTTTCAGCATAGTGGCGGTCATTGACGTGACACTTTCTTGATGATGGCGCGCGCGAGGCGTTCGCCCAATTGCGGTCCTTGTTCGGGATAGAGATAGGGTTCGATCATCTCAGCTTCCATAACCATCAAGGCACCATCGGTCCCGCGAACCATATCGATACGGGCATAAAGCGGTGTTTCAAACGGAACCGCAGCCATGATTGCACTCGCGGCAGCCGCTTCGTCTGCGGACGGTTCGTGAAATTCTTCGAGGCCGCCATAAAGCGACTGAATGCGGTAATCACCCTTTGCCGGACGCTTGCGAAGGGAGTGACTGAGCTCGCCATCGATAAAGATGAAGCTCAATTCGCCTTCCTCTGCGATGGCGGGGAGGAACGGTTGAAGCATCGCGGGATGACCAAATTCCCACCCGTCATCGGGCAAGGACCCACGCGACAGCAATTCCTGACCCAATGCGCCCGCGCCAATCTGACGTTTGACGACGATCCGGTCCGTGTCAAAGGCGTCCATCGCCTCCAACGCACCTTTCTTCGTCACGATTTCACGCCACAAGGTTGGGATCGTGTGTGCGCCGCTTTCTGATAATTCGCGCAAATAGGTTTTGACCGAGTTCCATTGGACGATCGCGTGCGAATTGCAGACAATCACGCCGTTCTTCTCCAGCGCTTCGAGTTTGGTCAGAAACGCCTGAGGTTTGTCCTGATAATCCCATGCTGTGCCGAGCATCACGAGGTCGATATCGGCAAACTCTTCAATTGGTTCTTCCCACCCGATCACGCGCAAGGTTAGGCCGTGCGCAGCGAAGGCAGGCTCCAGCGCGGCGATCATCAAATCATGCTCAAACGCGTCGCCCCGCCGCTCTGTCCCGTTTGCAGTGGGCAGCGTCGTTTCGCAGGCGAGAAATCCAATTGTTTTCATGCGCGCCGCTTTAGGTTGATCAAAGAGGGCTGGAAAGCCCTTGATTGCCGATCTAGAGGAGGCGGTAATGATAGACACTCTAACGATCCGCCGCCCTGATGATTGGCACCTGCATTTTCGCGATGGCGACATCATGCGGGGCGTTGTGCCATACACCGCTCGGCAGTTTGCGCGCGCGATTGTTATGCCTAATCTGTCTCCGCCGGTGACGACTGCTGCTTTGGCGGGCGAATATCGCGCTCGGATTGAGGCCGCAGTCCCAGATGGGGTCGATTTCACCCCGCTGATGACGTGTTATCTCACCGATACGACTGATCCCGATGATTTGGCAGCAGGCGCGGCAGAGGGCATCTTCACCGCTGCAAAACTCTACCCGGCCAACGCGACTACGAACTCAGCGCATGGCGTTAGCGATGTCACCAAAATATATCCTGTGCTCGACCGGATGGATGCCGAAGGGATTGTCCTTTGCGTCCACGGCGAAGTCACCGACAATGACATCGACGTTTTCGACCGGGAGGCGGAGTTCGTCGAACGCCATATGCGCGGTATCATTGCCAATTTCCCCAATTTGAAAGTGGTGTTTGAACACATCACCACCGCCGATGCGGCCGAATTTGTAAAGAACTGCGGTCCGAATGTGGCTGCGACCATTACGCCGCAGCACCTCCACATCAACCGCAATGCTATGCTTGTGGGCGGGATCCAGCCGCACAATTACTGCCTTCCGGTGGCAAAGCGAGAGACGCACCGCTTGGCTTTGCGCGCGGCCGCCGTATCGGGCTCACCCAAATTCTTCCTCGGGACAGACAGCGCGCCGCATTTGCGCTCTGTAAAAGAGACCGCGTGCGGCTGTGCAGGGATTTTCAACGCGCCTTACGCTCTGGAAAGCTATCTTGCGGTGTTTGATGAGGAAGATGCGCTCGACCAATTCGAGGCTTTTGCATCATTAAACGGTCCGGCGTTCTATGGCCTGCCTGTCAGCGAAGAGACCATCACGCTGGAGCGCGCTGATGTTGCCGTGCCGGATGTGCTTGAGCTTGCCGGTGAAGAGATTGTCCCGTGGCACGCAGGGCAAACGCTCGGCTGGCGTATCGCGGTTTAGGTGGCTTTGGCGGCTATCTTTGCACGGCGAGTTTTGAACCACAGGTCGGTGACAAAGATAGCAACCGCGATCCAGATGAGGATGAAGCTGCCCAATTGAACTGGGCGCAGTTGTTCGCCAAATACGGTCAGCCCAAGCAAGAAAACGATGGTGGGCGCAAGATATTGAATGAAGCCCAAGGTCGAATAGTTCATCCGCTTTGCCGCAATCGCAAACAGCAACAGCGGCACTGCGGTCACCACTCCGGAAAAAATGATGAGCGCGGTTAACGCGGGATCGGTTCCAAAGACGGTGCCTTGTTCGCTCATTGTGTACCACCCTGCAACGCTGGCCGCGGGGATCAAGAGTATCGCGCTTTCAATCGTAAGGCCCGGCACCGATCCGACATCAACTTGTTTTCGAACAATGCCATAGAGGCCAAAGCTGAAAGCGAGTGTGAGGCTAATCCAGAGCGTTGTCAGCGCCCCCATCGACAGCAAAGCGACCGCGCATAGCGCAATCGCCACGGCCAACCATTGCCACTTCGACAGCCTCTCACCCAGTAAGACCGTACCCAAAAGGACATTGAGCAGCGGGTTGAGATAATAGCCAAGAGAGGCGGCATAAATCTGGTTTTCAGTGATCGCCCAGATGTAAACCAACCAGTTGATCGCGATCAACGTGGCGCTTGCGAATAGGGCCAGCAGCGTGCGGGGATTTGTAATCGCCACGCGTAGGGCCGGAAATTGCTTTCGGACTGCGACGATCAGCAAACACAGCGGTAGCGTCCAAATGATCCGCCACCCCACAAATTCAAACGGCGGCACAATCGTGACCAGCGAGAGATAGAGCGGCAGAAAGCCCCAAATCAGATACGCGCCAAGCGCAGCGGGTAGTCCAGACGGTGTTGTGCTGGACTGGGAAGGGGGCGCTTGTGTCATGCAGGTCAGCCCCTAGGCGGCGGGTTCAACCTGCGCAAGCACCACGCGTCCCAGCCAGAGTTTCAACGCAAGCTCGCTCGCCTGCCGTTTATCTTAGTCTGTACAAATATGAACAAAGACCGACAGTTTTGATTGCAGGTCGTTCAGCTTGAGCCCCGTATAGATGAACATACAATTTGAGGGGCGTTTCCTCCCACACCACCGTGACGCTCGCTTGTTTGACTCTGGGTCACTCCCACCATGTGGCCTTGGGCGCGGTCCCCACCGACCGTGTAGAGACGCTCTCATGCCCCTTAACGGGGTGTGGGGGCGTTTTGTTTTGCGGAAGGCGAAAATTAACCAAGCTCTGCCATAGGGTCTGTCATGAACGCACGCGCTCTGACTCTTTCGATGGCCCCGGTCGCTGCGTTGGCCGCGGCTTTGACGCTGTCCGCTTGCGGAGAAGACGTCACAGATGCCTCGGTGGACGTTCTCATCCAAGACCCTTTATTGTCACAAGCATTGAACGATCCGCTTATGGTGGACCCCGATCTTGCGTGGCGAAATGAAGCGAATGCCGTGATTGCCTTTCGCGACGGGCATCCACTGCCACTGTTTGAGGCCAGCGAAGATTTCACTGCTCGCGCCCGCGACGCCGCGCGGCTTGAACTGCTGGAGGACGGCCAAATACCGGCGGTGCCGCCTGCTTCAAGCGGTCAGGGCAATGCCTCTCTCGCGCAGCTAACCGATGCAGCTTCCATTATAGAGGCCGTGGGCAGCAGGAGCGATTGTATTGAGGATTTGGACGACGATTTGATGTGGTCGACCGCTTTGCCGCCGACATCATCAATTATGCCGCACGGGATGGTGCAACAGGCGGCTGGGGTGGACCAAGGGACATGCGTTGTCCGTGTTGTCCGCTATCTCACTCCGGTTGGGATCGAAGACGCATTGGAATACCACTTTGTAAAAGCCGACCGGGCGAGGTTCCGAATGGAGCGCTTTGACGCCCCAGAAACGCAATTGCGCGGGGAGCGCCGCGATCAAGAGTTGGCGGTGCATGTGCGCGCGGGACCAAACGGAATGACTGCTGTCGATGTGGTGCATTGGCGCAAGTAATAAGAATGGGATGACGGCCTAGGACGCGTTGCCAGCTAGCCTTTTCACGCAAGGCTACTCTTTCAAACCGACACCGATCTTTGCGCGTGGTTGATCCATCTCTGTGCTGGCCACGGGATAAGCGCAGTAATCGGCCGCGTAATATGCTGCGGGACGGTGATTGCCGGATAGGCCAATCCCGCCAAATGGTGCGGAAGATGACGCGCCGTTTGTGGGCCGGTTCCAATTGATAATGCCAGCGCGGATATTCGCCCAGAACCGCCCATAATCATCGGGTGAGCCGCCGATCAATGACGCCGATAGGCCAAAGCGGGTGTTGTTCGCCTCTGCAATCCCCGCGTCGAGGTCGGGCACGCGGATGACTTGCAAAATCGGGCCAAACAATTCGATATCCGGACGGTCTGCAATGGCCGTTGTGTCGATAATCCCCGGGGTCAAGAATGGCCGCTCAGGATCCGTCTTGCGCATATGCAAGAGCGCCTTTCCGCCCGCAGTCAAAAGCGTGAGAAAGCTCTCGCTAAGTTGTTCTGCGGTTTCATTGTCGATCACCGGACCCATGAATGGCTGAGGTTCAGCAAAAGGATCACCGACCAACAATTTGCGTGCCATCGGGATCAATTCTGACATCAACTTATCATAGACGCTATCGATCACGATCAATCGCCGGGCCGCCGTGCATCGCTGTCCGGCGGTGGTAAAGGCGCTTTGGATGACCAATGCGGCGGCATCCGACATCTTGGGCGTATCGACCACGAGGATCGGATTGTTCCCGCCCATTTCTAGTGCCACCAGCTTGCCCGGATTGGCTGCCAATTTGCGATTGATCGCGATGCCAGCTTGGGCGGAACCGGTGAACAACACCCCATCGACGCCGGGGTGCGCGACCAACGCTTTGCCTTCTTCAGGGCCGCCATTAACGATCTGAACTGTGTCATCCGGCGCGCCGCTGCGCTTCCAACATTCGACCAATGCCTCACCCACAGCCGGGGTTTTTTCCGATGGTTTGAACAGCACAATGTTACCAGCGATAAGCGCCGGTATCATGTGGCCATTGGGCAGATGAGCGGGAAAATTGTAAGGGCCAAGCACAGCCATCACACCATGCGGTTTGTGGCGGACTGCGGAGCTGCCTTGAAGTGCGCTGTCGAGTTTCTTTTTACCCGTTCGCTCGGCATAGGCTTGGACCGAAATGTCGACCTTGTTGATAACGGCGTCAACTTCGGTGCGCGCTTCCCAAAGGGGCTTACCAGCTTCGGATGCGATCAGATCTGCGAGCTTTTCTTGATCGGCGCGCACTTCATTGGCAAATCGCCGCGCGATCTCAATTCGGTTGCCAAGAGCAAGCGCAGCCCATGCCGGCCACGCGCGCCGGGCGCGGCTGACGGCTTGGTCAACATCACCAGGCGCACCGCGCCAAATCTCTTCCCCGGTTGCCGGAGCGTAAGAAACGAGAGTTTTGTCAGTCACCTCATAAGCTCTTGTAGCTATTCATCCCCAACGCAACCCCGCAGCGGCAAGTTATCCCGGCGTCCTTAGCCGATTTATGTAAGGCTCCCATTCCCAAAACCCTAAGGGAAATACCTTCAATACGGCGGCATTGGCTCAGCCTGCTTAGCAATGATGACCGGCGGCAATGGGCATGGGCCCATGCGCGTCACCCATTCTGCGCAATGCGGCAACTTTGTCTGTTAGCATTTGCCAATCATCGCGCTCATCAATCGCAGCCCAAATCGCCTCAACCTCGTCAATTACCATGCTTTGCGGGGCGCCTTCTGACCAATAATCATGCCTGTCTTCCACCGCTGTGTAGCCGTCAGCTAGCGCGCCCAAATCGCCTGATAAGCCTTTCGCGCCGCGATGTGAGTAAAAGAATGTATCAGGCTGCTGCCCGCTTGCTCGCATTGCCTCTTCGCAGGCCGATACCAATTGCGAATCTTTCTCCAATCCTTGTGGTTCGACGCCCAATCGCCAACACCACCGCCGTGCAATCGCTTCCATGTAGAGCGGCCCAAACCGCTCCATCGCGAACACCAGCGGCTCTGTGTCCGCGAGCAAGCGCAACGCCACTGCAAATTGCCCGCAATTCCAATGAAGCGCCTCTGGCTGGCGGCCAAAAGCATAGAGCCTTCCATGGTCAAAATAGGCCGCGGTGAAACTGGCATCCCATTTGGGCAACCATCGCCACGGACCGTAATCGAAGCTCTCGCCGGTGATATTCATATTGTCGGTGTTGAGAACCCCGTGCACAAATCCTGCGACCATGTAACTGGCGGCAAGATCGGCCATACGCTCCACCACATTGTGCATCAATCGGACGGCGGGCTGATCGCGGCCCGGCGCATCATCTGGCGGGGGAGGGCCGGGGAATTCCGTTAGGCAATAATGGATGAGCGCCTCCATTTGATCGCTCTGTTCGAGTGCCAGCAAGCGTTGAAAAGATCCGATCCGGATATGCGAATGGCTAAGGCGCACCATAACGGCGGATCGCGTGGGCGAGGGTTCATCGCCGCGCTGCAATTCTTCGCCCGTTTCGATGACAGAGAATGTTTTTGACGTGTTGACGCCCAGCGCCTCCAGCATTTCTGTCGCCAAAATTTCGCGCACCGCCCCTTTGAGCGTCAGCCGCCCATCGCCGGACCGGCTGAATGGCGTGGTGCCCGAACCCTTTGTCCCAAGGTCCATGAGGCGGCCGGCATCATCGCGCATTTGGGCGAACAGGAATCCGCGCCCGTCGCCGATTTCGGGGTTGTAATTGCGGAACTGGTGGCCGTGATATTTCAGAGCAAGAGGGCGGGGCAGATTGCCATCGAGCGGTACGAACCGGCCAAAATGCTGAACCCATTGCTCATCGCTCAAACCATCAAGGCCCACACTGGCTGCGGCTCGGTTATTGCGAAATCTCAACTGAGTGCTGGGGAAATCTGCTGCATCGACCGGAGTGCCCAACCAATCGGCTAATGTGTCGATCGCGGGATCGGGGGTGTAGATGCTTGCTTGCAGATGGTCGCTCATACCGCGATAGTGGGGTGAAGCGGGGATGCGCGCAAGCGGCATCTCCATATCTTCTGTAAAGGGAATTTCGCCTTTCATGGCCAATGCATACGAAGACGCCACGTGGACCAGCGCCGATGGTCTGACGCTCTATTACCGCGACTACGCCGGGCCAGATGGATATGATGGTCCGCCGGTTCTGTGTATGCACGGCCTGACCCGCAATTCGCGCGATTTTGCCGAATTGGCGGAGCATATTGCGCAATCTCGCCGAGTTATAGTCCCCGAAATGCGCGGCCGCGGTCAAAGCGATTATGCGCCGGATTCGGCGACCTACAACCCGGTGCAATATGTCGCCGATGTAGAACTGCTATTGGCAGAGCAATGCATTGGCCGATTTATTTCCATTGGCACGTCGATGGGCGGGATCATGACCATGATGATGGCCGCCGCGAAGCCGGGGCGGATTGCCGCCTTGGTGATGAACGACATTGGGCCAGAGATTAACCCGGCAGGTATCGAGCGGATCGCAGGCTATGTCGGGCAGGGGCGCAGCTATCCTACATGGATTCATGCAGCGCGCTCTCTTAGCAGCGTCCACGGCTCGTCGTTTCCAGACTACGATCAAGAAAAGTGGCTGGAGATGGCCAAGCGCGGTTTGGTTATCAGCCAGAATGGCCGGATTGGTTACGATTACGACATGGCGATTGCGGATCCATTTAAGCAGCCGGGCAACGCCGCGCCGCCCAATCTGTGGCTCGCATTTGAAGCTTTGCGCGGCGTTCCAATGGTCCTTGTGAAGGGAGAATTGTCAGACCTGCTTACGCCCGAAACGGTGGCAAAAATGGCAAATATCAATCCGGCTATGACCACTGTGATTGTGCCGCGCGTCGGTCATGCGCCGACCTTGGACGAACCCGAGGCACGCACCGCGATCGATGCGTTGCTATCCGATGTCTAACAGCAAAGCCCAGCCCCCACGGGGTACGCCCAAAATCCTCCACTGCCATTCGACCTTTGCGCCCGGCGGAAAAGAACTGCGCGCGGTGCAATTAATGAACGCCTTCGGTGGAGATCTGGATCACACGGTCATCTCTGGATTGCCCGATCAAATGGGCGCACGCGATCACATTGCACCGGGTATCAAGGCTGCCTTTCCGAAAGACTTCCCCTCGCTCATCGGATGGCCGACACCGTGGCGTCTGGTGAGAATTGCCGAAGCGATGAAGCCATTTGACCTCGTCCTATCCTACAATTGGGGCGCGATGGATGTGGTTATGGCGCACCGAATGTTTGGTGATGCATTGGACCTACCGCCGCTGATCCATCATGAGGACGGATTTAACGAAGACGAAGCGGTTGAACTGAAATCCAGACGCAATTGGTTCCGGCGCATCGCGCTGGAAAACGCGCATGCTCTGGTGGTGCCCAGCCGCATTTTAGAAGGGATCGCGCATTCCGCTTGGAATTTGCGGCATGATAAAGTTCGGCGGATCTCCAACGGCATCGACACCACAAAATTTGCAAAGCCAGCAAAGCCCGGCGCGTTCCGCGTGGTAAAGCGCGAAGGTGAGTTCTGGGTTGGGACGCTCGCCGGTCTGCGCGCTGTCAAACAATTGCCAATGTTGGTTGAGGCCTGCGCCAGCCTGCCGGAAAATTGGCATCTCGTGATATTGGGTGATGGTCCAGAGAAAGAGGCAATTCAGGCGGCGGCCGATGCGCTCGATATCAATGACCGGGTTCATTTGCCCGGCGCTGTGACCGATCCGGCCAGTTTGATCGGGATGTTCGATATTTTTGCGCTTTCTTCTAAAAGTGAGCAATTCCCTTTATCCGTTGTCGAGGCAATGGCGGCTGGACTGCCCATCGCTGCGCCCGATGTCGGTGATGTGAAACTTATCGTGTCAGAGCCGAACCGGCCGTTTATCGCTGTCCCCGGCGATGCTCAGGCTCTTGGAACAATGCTCTCAGAACTCGCAGAAAACTCTGAATTGCGGAGAGAATTGGGCGAGGCGAACCGAAAGAAAGCCGCCATCCACTTTGACCAAACTCAAATGATTGAGGCGTACCGTGCGCTTTATTGGGGCGCGATGGGGCGTTAATGCACTACTGGTGAAGTGTTAGGCTTAACCCGCCGTTCAACTGCGACCCGGCAGCTTGATTGTCGCAAAAGGCGAACAAAGGAGCGCAAGCATCGCAATGTTCTGTGGCAGACTGGGCGCAGCGCCATTGCGCGCAGCCGCCACGCTCCCTAAAGAACCGGCCAAAGCTAACCAATTGTAACGAGGAAAATCGGGCCCGTGGCGCGCACTCCAACTGAAAGTTCTGGACCAACCCCCGAAGATGACGTGCCACCGGGCGCGCCGTCGCGCGAAGATGAAATCTTGATGCGCGAAATCGATGAGGCTGTGCGTCAGGACGATACGACCGAATTCTTTAAAAAATACGGCGTCGCATTGGGCGGTGCCTTTGCGCTCTTGCTCGTCGGAATGTTCGGATATTGGTATTGGGACAGTTCGAAAGAGGCGGAATTAGAAGGGCAATCCGAAGCCATTATCAGCGCGCTCGATTCGGTCGATGTGGGTGACTTTGATGGGGCCGATGAAAAGGTCGCAGACCTCATAGAAACCGGCTCACCCGGCGCGAAAACTTCGGCACAGTTCCTTCAAGCCATGAACGCATTGGAGCGGGGCGAAGCTGAACGCGCGGTAGAACTCTACGCAGCCATCGCCGCCGATCCAGAAGCGCCGCAGCCATTGCGCGATCTGGCGCTAATCCGTGAGGTGTCGACCAATTTTGACGACCGCGAACCGGCGGAAATAATCGCAAAGCTTGAAAGCTTGGCGGTGCCAGGAAACGAATTTTTCGGAAGCGCTGGCGAATTGGTCGCTATTGCTCATCTTGAAGCTGGCAATCGCGTCGAAGCGGGCGTGTTGTTTGCTGAAATTGCTAAAGACGAGAACACCCCCGAAACCCTTCGTGAACGTACGCGCCAGATGGCCGGTTTGTTGGGCGTGGATGTGATTGACGATGTTGACGAATTGCTCGCTGGGCAAGGCGTCAATCAGAATGCCGGGGCTCCAACCGCGCCTGCGGGACAATAGATTTAAAGTTGAACGGACATATGTTTATGCGATTGACGGGATTGAAGGGTGCGCTGACCATGGGCGTGCTGGCGGCGGCTGTAACAGGCTGCGCGGGCAATGGCCTGTTTGGCAGCGGGGACAAGACCACGCCAACCGTGGGTGAACGCACCGCGATCCTCACCATCATCGAAAGCGGCGCCCGGGTTGATCCTGAGCTCGCCGGCGTGTCCGTTGTGCTTCCGCCCGCTGTCGTTAATCCTGAATGGGCGCAGGTCGGTGGTTCAGCCAGCAAATCCTACGGTCACCTCGCGCTGCCAGCGACTTTAAACAAAGCGTGGACTGCGCGGGTACAGGGATCGAGCGATCGTGCCCGGCTTGCTGCGGCTCCGGTTGTGGGCGGCGATATGCTGTTTGCCTTGGGCACAGACGGCGTCATCCATGCCTTTAACAAAGAAACTGGCGCGCGGATCTGGTCTCTTAGTGTCGAAGATATGAGCGACGATATGCGTCCATCCGCGTTCGGCGGCGGGGTCAGCTATGACGCGGGCCGTCTTTACGCGACAAATGGCGCGGGCGAGGCCAAGGCGATTGACGCCATGACTGGCGAGATCATTTGGAATGTGAAGCCTGCTGGGCCGCTGCGCGGATCGCCAACCATCGCATTCGGCCAAGTCTATGTAATGTCGCAGGATAACCAAATCCTCGCTCTTGATGCAGCGGATGGGTCGCTTCTTTGGAACGAATCCGGTTCGACCACCCAATCAGGCGTGTTTGGCGTTGCGGCCCCAGCGGCAGGCAACGGCACCGTAATTGCAGGCTATTCGAGCGGTGAATTGAACGCATACCGGTATGAAAATGGCCGGACTTTGTGGGCAGATGCTTTGGCGCGGACCAACATTTCCACGCGGGTTAGCTCACTTACCGATATCGATGCAGATCCCATTATCGATTCCGGCCGGGTCTATGCACTGGGTCAGGGCGGCCGGATGGCAGCCTATGAACTGGTTACAGGTCAACGCATCTGGGAATTGAACCTCGCTGGCATTTCTACACCTGCGATTGCGGGTGAGTGGATATTCACATTGACGGATGATGCCCGTTTGCTCGCCATTGCGCGCTCTTCCGGGCGGGTTCGGTGGATTTCCCAGCTGCAATCCTTCAGAAACGAAGAAAAGCGCAAAGACCCGATTTTCTGGACTGGACCAGTGCTTGCGGGCGGCCAATTGTGGGTGGCCAGTTCTCGCGGTGAAATATGGAAGATTAGCGCTGGCGAAGGGTCATCGGAATTGTTCGCCGACATCGACCAACCCGTCAGCCTTCCTCCGATTGTGGCGGGCAACCATCTCTATATCCTCGATGATAGCGGCACGATCCACGCTTGGAGATAACAAAGGGGCGATAGGCCCGGTATTAACCTTTGCCGGCTTGGCGTCTCTTGCTGAGACTTCGCCGCAAATCTAACCGGACAATTAACCCTTTCGCTCTATGGACCTTCGCGTGATGAACGCGAATTCGGCAATCCATGATACCGCTCCAAATACAGGGGCGGCCACCGGCAAACCCCTAAGCCTACCCAAAAGCGACGTTTCGCCGGGCGTGGGTCTGGCGGGATTGCTGGGCCTGTTTGTGTGGATTTTGTTTTGTCGCACTTTCCCAGTTATCGCGAATGCATTGGGAATGGAGGGGCAATACGGCGTCCTTTCCGGACCTTACGCGGCGCTTACCGCGATGGTTTTTACCGCTGGCCCGATGGCGATTTGGTCGCTGTTGGTGGACCGCGTGCATTTGCGGCCATCCACTGGTCTTGATTGGACATTGCGGCGCAGTGTGAACGACGTGATGCCGGTTTCTGCCGTCAAAATCGTCGGGCTTTGGGCGACATGGGCCGCTATCGCTGCTCTGTATGGCCTAAGCAGGTGGTATTGGAACGGTCAATACCTGTTTGCGATGGAAGTGTTGGCGTTTGCGATTGTGCCGATGGTGGTGCTGTCGGTGCCGTATATCATTTGGCTCGACCGGTTCATGGTAGAGCCAAAGGACGCAACGTGGCACTTTGGCGCGTTGTTGCTGCGCCGCGGCGGATCTGACGGTGAGCTGGTCAAGAAACATTGGCGCGCATGGATCATTAAGGCGTTCTTTGGCGCGTTTATGATCTCAATCCTGCCATCGGGCTTTGCCATTATCGTTGAGGCTACTCCGGCTGCAATAATCAGCAACCCGGTTGAGTTTGGGATGCTGCTCGTCACGCTGTTATTTGTGATCGACGTGCAGATCGGGACGGTGGGCTATCTGTTTACGCTGCGACCGCTTGATGCGCATATCCGCTCTGGCAATCCATTTATCGGTGGCTGGTTGGCGGCTTTGCTGTGCTATCCTCCCTTTGTGTGGGGGATCATCGGCAACAATGGCCAAATCCTATCATACGAAGCGAGCACGGCGGGCTGGGGCCACTGGTTTGGCGGCAGCCCGGCTCTGCTGTGGGCTTGGGCTGCATGGCTCATTTGCCTTACCGCCGTTTATGCATGGGCGACGGTTGCGTTCGGCATCCGCTTTTCCAACCTCACCTATCGCGGGGTTTTGACCAACGGGCCGTACCGGTTCACGCGTCACCCGGCGTATGTGTCAAAAAACCTGTTTTGGTGGTGCTCTGTGATGCCGTTCTTTGTCATGAACGATTCCACAATCGAAGGCATCCGCAACACGTTTTTCTTAGCCGTGGTTAGCGGCATTTATTACTGGCGCGCGCGAACGGAGGAGAAACACCTCCTGTCCGAAGACCCGAAATACCGCGAATATTACGACTGGATGGAGCAGAACGGAGTGATCACCGCGCCGCTCGCCAGAGCAAAGCGGGCGGTAATCAAATGGTTCGCTGGCGGTACTGGCGAGACTAAAAATGCGCAGATGCCGGGAAAAATTCAGGAACCGGCTGAATAGATCGCCGGGCTCCTATGCCTTAAGGCAAGAACGGATCAGCGAATTTACCATCGGCCTCCAGCGTTTCATCACTAAGCGTTAGCATGAAATCCACGAGAGCCACTCGGTCGGTTTCTGACAGGTTCAATCGCAGCGGTGTGTTCCCTTGCTGCAATCGGTTGTCGAGCGCCGGTCCTGCCTGAATACCATCAGAATAATGATCGACGACTTGCCGCAATGATGTGAACCGGCCGTCGTGCATAAAGAAAGTGGAACGGCCCACATTCTTTAGTGATGGCGATTTAAACACCGTGGTCTCACCCGCATCCAGACCGTTGGACCGGCTGTTTTGGGTAAGCGCAAAGGTCGGCGGGACATGGCACGATAGGCAACCAGCGCCGCCGCCGTTTCGGCCTGTCATAAACAATTCGCGCCCGCGGTTCTCGCTGGCGGAAAAACCAGGCAAGGCTTGGTTCAATGCGCGATTGGGTGCGCCCACTCCAAACACATCTGCATAGGCCCGGTCCCAGCGGCTGTCGGAAGAGATCATCGCACGCTGAAAATGCGCCAGCGCTCGCTCCATGCGGGCGTCCGTAATCGCCGGATCGCCGTACACAAATTCGAATAAGGCGGGGTAATAGGCCAGCCCTTCCATTTTGGTGATCAATGCAGCGGTGCCGCCGTTGTTCACCCATCCCATTTCTGTCTCATCAAGGATCGGTTGGAGTGCCTGATCCTCCAAGTCATCTGCGCGCCGGTTCCAGAACATCTCGCCCGGTTCGTAATACCGCACATTGCCAAGCCGCATCGCGTGTTGACTGGTTTGACCGCCATTCAATCCGGTTGAACGCTGTTCGTTATCGTCAAAACCGATGCTTTGCTGATGACAGGTTGAACATGACGTTGTGTCATTGAAGCTTAACGCCGCATCATAAAACATGACCCGGCCAAGGGTTGCGATCGCATCATCAACCGGATCATTTCCCGGTGTGTTGTCAATCGCATCCACGGTGCCATCAAAATAGACCGGAAGCGCCTGATTTGCGTAATTGTCGAGCGTTGTGAGATCCAGCGCTAGGAATTGTTGGACGACCTGATTGGCTGCGGTCGCTGGATCTGTGGGGGTCGGTGTTGGTGTGGGGGTTGGGGTAACGGAGACGCCATTGTTTGGGGTGCTGCTGTCTCCGCCTCCGCATGCACCCAGCGCGGCGACCATCGCCAGAGCCAGTGTGCAACGGATAGAATTGCGGCCTGATATAGTGCTCAAAAGACTTGTCCTCCCAAGTTGTGAACGGCGCCACGAAGGAGGAATACGGCTGTCTAATTTATGAACGTTTGGGCAAAAGAGCCGTTCTGCGACAAAGCGTTACACAATGGCTCTGATCGCTTGAAGATTCCGTAGCGGAAGGCGTCCCCGGTCAGGCACGGCTATCTAAATGTGAAAGCCATCGTCGACCGTTTCATAGGCGAACAAATCACGCTCTGAGATCGCCAGAGCGGAGAATTGCGCGCGCCATTCGGCGATATGGGCGGTGCGAAAGTGGCTTTCCAGAGCTTCCCGGTCGCGCCACGTTTCCGACACACGCACCAACCCTTTGTCGAGCACATCAAGCGCATAGGAATATTCGATGCAGCCCTGTTCCGCGCGGCTTGCTGCTATCATTGTTTCCATCGGCACGCGGACAACATCAATCATGCTAGGCGGAATGCGAAAAGTTCCCACGACGACAATCATCTCACATCACCGGCGAGCCATCGTCCGCCTGATATTTTGCAAGCTCTGTGATCTGAACATCCAATTGGCCCAGCGCCGCCTGAAATGCGGCCATATGCGGGGTTTGGAAATGGTAGGCGAGGGCGGCTGCATCGACCCACTTTTCGACGATATGCAGTTTACTCGGGTCCAATACATCGACTGCGTAGGCATAGCTAACGCAGCCTTCTTCGGCGCGGGATGCGGCGACCATCGCAGCCATTGCTTCGCGCGCTGAATCAAGCGCGCCTTCACCCATTGTCGCTTCGGCTAACACTATCAGCATAACGTCGCTCTCCAGATTAAAACGAGTATTTGTAGACCTTCGAGACGTCCTCGCCCCAATCCTTTGCATAAGCATCAAGCAGGCGCTGAGCAGGAACTTTGCCGCTTTTTACGATCTCGTCCAGTGTTTCAAGATATCCGGTCTCATTGTCGCCGCTCGCGTTAAGCCGTCCGCGCGCGGCCAGTCCTTTGTGTGCGATGGCAAGGGCTTCTTTGCCCAAATCCTGCATTGTGCCGCCGCGCCTGTTCTTGCCGGGAATCTTGGCATCCAGGCCAAGGCGCGGGGCGTCGTTGCGCAATTGTTCCCGCTCTTCCATCGTCCAATCTTTGACCAGATCCCACGCCGCATCCAATGCGCCCTGATCATACAGCAGGCCGACCCAAAGGGCGGGAAGGGCGCAAATCCGGCTCCACGGACCGCCATCGGCGCCGCGCATTTCCAGAAAGCTCTTCAGCCGCACTTCGGGGAATGCGGTGGAGAGGTGATCCCACCAATCGCTTGCCGTCGGCCGTTCGCCAGGCAGGACAGACAATTTACCAGCCATAAAGTCGCGGAAGGAAAGCCCGGCGGCGTCGATATATTTGCCATCGCGGAACACGAAATACATCGGCACGTCGAGCATATATTGCGCCCAGCGTTCATAGCCAAAGCCGTCTTCGAAAACGAAGGGCAGCATCCCGGTGCGGTGCGGGTCGGTGTCGGACCAGATGTGGCTGCGATAGGAAAGGAAGCCGTTGGGCTTGCCTTCGGTAAACGGCGAATTGGCAAACAGCGCGGTTGCCAAAGGTTGCAGCGCAAGGCCGACACGGAATTTTTGCGCCATGTCCGCTTCGGATTCGTAGTCAAGATTGACCTGAATGGTGCAGGTGCGCAGCATCATATCCAGACCGAGCGAGCCAACTTTTGGCATATGCTCCATCATGATTTTGTAGCGCCCCTTGGGCATCACCGGCAGGTCTTCGCGGGTTTTATCGGGCCACATGCCAAGGCCAAGATAGCCAACGCCGCAGCGTTCTCCGACTGCCTTCACCTGTTCCAGATGCCGCCCGGTTTCCGCGCATGTTTCATGCAAGGTTTCCAGCGGCGCGCCCGACAATTCAAGCTGACCGGCGGGTTCAAGGCTAACCGCGCCATCTGTGCCTTTAAGCGCAATCACATGACCGTTTTCCTCAACCGGCTCCCACCCAAATTGGGTAAGGCCCATCAAGAGATCGCGGATGCCGCATTTCTCTTCATAGGAAGGCGCGCGGCGTACGCCGTTTTCATCGGCGCGTTTATAGACGAGTTTTTCGTGCTCGGTCCCAATGCGCCATTCCGATTTTGGTTTTTCGCCGCCGCGCATCGGTGCGATCAAATCTTCAATCGATTCAATAATCGGTTCGTCGGCGTCGGATGCTTCTCTGGTGCTCATTGATGGGGGCCTCTCTTACCGGTTGCCCTATAAAACCGATTTGCATGTGGGAAGCGCAAAATCGCTTTGTACCCGCGAAATCATTCTTGGTTGCGGATGGTTTATGCCCAGTCGCCGGCTTGGGACATCCAGATCGACAGCGCTGCAATCGCCGCGGTTTCGCCGCGAAGGATGCGCGGGCCGAGAGATATAGCGTGCGCTGCCGGGTGCGCGCGGATGGCGGCGCGCTCCGCATCGTCAAAGCCGCCCTCTGGTCCAATGATGATCGCAGCGGGAACAGAACAGGCGGCAAAAGCGGGCGCTGCCGGATCGCCGCCATCTTCATCGGCAAAGAACAGCGCGCGTCCTTTGTCCCAATCGCGCAGCATCGCATCGAGTTTTATCGGCGCCGCCACATCCGGCAAAGCGGTGCGTGCGCATTGCTCTGCCGCCTCAATCGTCAGCGTCGCGGCGCGGTCCAGATTAAGCTTATCCGCGACGCATCGCCGTGTGAGCAAAGGCTGTATTCGGGCCGCTCCCAATTCTGTCGCTTTTTCCAGAACCACATCAAATCGGTCCTTCTTTAGCAGGGCCGGGCACAGCCATAGATCGGGCACGTCTTCTCTTGGGCGGAGTATGCCGGTTGCGGTCAATTGAACTCGGCGTTTCTCGACCGATCCCACCTGCGTCGACCATTCGCCGGTTGCGTTGTCGCACAGGATCACGCTGTCACCCTCTCGCACGCGCATCACTTTGCTGAGGTAATGCGCCTGCGTTCCATCGAGGGTTATGATGTGTCCTTCGCTCAGGTTCTCACTCACAAACAAACGCGGCGCGCTTTTCGGCGGGTATGCCGGGGTGCGGGGTTTCGGAGCAGAGGTGGAATGCGGTTCGCTCATGGCTTTCCCCTAGGCCCGCGCGGCGCTAGGGAGCAAGGGATGACCGCGAAAATTGCTCAAACTCTGATTGCGTGCGTGTTCCTGCTGCTTGGCGGATGGGCCTTGTTTGCCCCCGGGCACGTGATCGATGTCGCGATTGCAGAGGCGTACCGGGAAGACACCTTTCTCACCCGCTTCATCATTGCCTGTTTCGGGGCTCAGGCGGTTTTGTTTGGGATCATGACGCTTGTGACCAAATGGTCCGCGCGCGCCTTTGTGGTGTTTGCAATAGCGTTGCTGCCGTTCTTCGTTTTCAATTACTATTTCCACTACAAAGAGCCCGTTTTGACGTCGATCGGAATGCTCGATTTTGCGGGCAACGTTGTGATGTTTGTTCTGGCGATTGTCGGTTGGCACGCGGCTCGGAAAGAGGAAGCCGAATGACCGACACGATCGTCCCAGACACCGAACATCGCGGATTGGTCGAACGGCTTCCGCAACTGCCGCGAGATCTGGCGCAGCTGGCGCGGTTCGACCGGCCGATTGGTTGGTGGCTGCTGTTTTGGCCTTGCGCATTTGGCGTGTGGCTCGCGGGTGCAGGGTTGCAATGGCAATTGCTGCTGTGGATGCTGATCGGCGCGATTGCGATGCGCGGGGCAGGGTGTGTCTACAACGATATCGTCGATGCCGATCTGGATAAAAAGGTGGCCCGCACCGCCGCGCGCCCCATCGCCAGCGGACGCATCAGCAAAAAGGTCGCATGGGGGTGGCTGTTTGCGCTGTGTATGGTGGGCCTTATTGTGCTGTTGCAATTGCGGTTGGAGGCGCAGGTCGTTGCGCTCGCTAGCCTTGCTCTGGTTGCGGCCTATCCCTTTATGAAGCGGATTACATGGTGGCCGCAGGCGTGGCTGGGCATGGTGTTCAATTGGGGGCTGCTGGTTGGCTGGACTCAGCTGCGGTTCGACAATTGGGAGATGCTGGCCAGCATTTATGCGGGTTGCGTTTGCTGGGTGATCGGGTTCGATACGATCTATGCCCTGCAAGACCGAGAGGACGATGCGCTGGTCGGGATCAAGTCGTCGGCCCTGCGCATGGGCGCGCGGGTTCAGGCGGGTGTTGGCGCGTTCTATGCTGCGACGATTGCGTTGTGGGCGGCGGGGATTTGGCTCTACCGGCCCGATCCGATTGCGCTGCTCGCTTTGGCTCCTGTTGCGCTGCACCTTGTCTGGCAGATCGCGACGTTGGACCCTTCTGATCCAGACAATCCGCTCGCCCGGTTTCGCTCCAACCGCTGGGCCGGAGCGTTGATGGCAGCGGCCTGTTTCGTGGTCGGGAACGCGGGCGCTTAAGGTCATGTGCAACCTGTACCGCATGACCAAGACCACGGATGAAGTCGCCAAGTGGTTCGGCGCGGTGGAGGCAGCCGGCGGGGCGAATTTCGCCGCTGAGGTTTATCCTGGATATTCGGGATTGGTGGTCGCCGATGGCGCGGTGCGATCAATGACATGGGGTTTCCCCCTCGTGATGAAGGGCAAGGATGGCCAGCCGCTCAAACCCAAGCCTGTCAACAACGCCCGCACCGACAAACTGGACAGCTTTTTCTGGCGCAATTCGTTCCAGCAGCGCCGCTGCCTCATTCCTGTTACCGGCTGGGCCGAGGCACAGGGCGCAAAAGGCAGCATGACCCGGACATGGATGTCACGCGGCGACAGTGAGTTGTTCGCTTGCGCGGGAGTGTGGCGGGACAGCGATGAATTCGGTGCGTGCTATTCAATGGTGATGACGGACAGCGCCGGATCGGCAGCGGCTGATATTCACAGCCGCATGCCGGTCCTTTTGCGCGCCGAAGATTATGATGGTTGGCTTTCCGGATCGCCCGATGATGCCAAGGCGCTATGCGTTCCATGGGCGGGAGATTTGAACATCGACCACACCGATGAAGCATGGGTAAAAGGCGCGGCAAACCAGCGGACTTTGCTGTGATCGGATTTTGGGCCGCGAAACATCGGCTCGCGCAAAATGGGCTCGTTCATGATGCCTCTCCTGCGTAGCTGACGATTTCAAATTCGATCCCGTCCCAGTCAAAGAAATAGAAGCGGCGGCCCGGATCGTAATCATCATGGCCAAACGGCGTGAGGCCAGCGGCGGCCACCACCCGTTCGGCCTCGTCCAGATCATCGACCAGCAATCCGATGTGGTTGAGCGGCTGGCCTTTGTCATAGCGCCGGTCCTTGTCCGCGCGGACATCGTCGTTGGTGTAAAGCGCGACATAATTGGCGCCGTTGCCCGGCTGGCCAACGTGGACAGTATCCCCGCCGAGCGCGGATTTGCCGCGCCAGCGTTCCTCCCACCCGAGCAGCTGTTTGAGCAGTTCGGCGCTGCGTTCTGGATTGGTAACGGTAAGGTTGGCGTGCTCGATTGTTCCTATGGGCATTGTATAGCCTCCTGTTTGCTTGCGAATCATATCGTGCTTCCATCATGCAACCTCAACTTAACTTGAGATCAAGCTATTTCTGCGTTATGCAATGCGGCATGGCCAAAACACTCTCTTCTCGTGACCTAATTCCCATTGGTGAAATGGCGCGGCGCACTGGGCTTTCGGTGTCCGCTATCCGTTTTTACGAGGACAAGGGATTGATCGAACCCGTCCGGACCAGCGGTAATCAGCGCCGGTTCCTGCGGTCCGACCTGCGCCGGGTCAGTTTCATCCTGATTGCCCAACAATTGGGGCTGACTTTGGGTGAGATTGACGACGCGATGCGCACATTGCCGCACGGCAGGACACCGACGGCGCGCGATTGGCGGGTTATCAGCGCGTCGATCCGCGACCGGATTGAAAGGCGCATTGCTGAATTAGAGCGGATGCGTGACAGGCTGGATGGCTGCATCGGATGCGGCTGTCTCAGCCTCGACAAATGCGCGATCTACAACCCCGGTGACCAGATGGGCAGCGAAGGGTCAGGGCCGCGCGCGGTGTTGAACGGTTAACGCTGGCCGATCAGAACTCCGGCCCCAAATCCGGATCAAGATCGCGCGGGCGGGCAAAATGCACCAGCTTGGCGCAGTGATTTTTCACATCGGCCCACCGCTCTACATCGCATTCGAGCACAGCAAAGGTCGCCGTTGGGAACTTAACGCTCGCCTCTTTAAACAGATCGTTTTCGTGGCTGGGCGAAACGAGGTCGAACAGCACCTCTTGAAGGCCCGGATTGTGCCCCGAGAGCAGGATCGTGTCCGCTTCGTTTCCATCGTCCAGAACGCAATGCGCCTGCGCTGCTTCGACCAATGTATCGGGGCTGGCGAGGTAGAGTTTGTCTTCATAGACGGGGGTGATCTCGGGCAAAGCGCATTGCAGTGTCTCTTTGACGCGCGCCGCCGGGCTAGCCACAAGCCGGTCCCATTTTACTCCGTGGGAACGGATATGATCGCCGATCAACACACCGCCAAGGCGTCCGCGCTCATTTAGGCCGCGATCAAAATCACGTTTTGCCAGATCGTCCCATTCGGACTTCGCATGGCGCAGGAGACCCAGAATTTTCACGAAGCACTAATCCTCAAAGCTGCGGCGACACCACCATGCCACGCGCGTCCTTATAAAGCGAACGCAGCTTATGCAAATGCGCACAGCCAACCAGCTTCTTTCAGCGTCTTCGCACCGGGCGGCGCGCTGACAAAACCCCTGGGGAGGATATCGGAAAGAAAAGCAGGTTTGGGCTGTGCGCGCAGTGGCCTAGTATGAGGAGCCAGCGGCCACTGTAGAATTTAAAGGCGGTTACGCCACGCTTGCTTCGGCAGCGATAAACCAGCCGTTCAACGTGACCGCCGATGCCAGAACCGCGGCCATAAACACGCTGATCCGTTCGGCCGTGCGGGTGCCAAAGCTGGGCAAACGCAGCGGTTTTGCGTTCTTACGGAATTCCTCGGCATAGCGCGGATGTTCGGTGCCCATCCATTTATCCCACCATGTGAAGTAGAACCCGTAATTGTGGCCCGATGAATGGTGCAGGTCATGGTGCGTCGTGGTGCTGATCCAGCTGGTCAAAGGGCTATCGACCCAGCCAGCAGGGAAAATTTCGTGACCAGTATGCGCCATCACGTTGCGGATAATCATATGCCAAAGGAACAGGAACATGGCGAACCCGGAATAGGCGAGACCCAACGTGCTGGTGAGCAACAGAAACAACGGCACAAAGGCAGCCTCCGCCGCGGCTTCCCAGCTGGAGAAACTGTATGATGTCCACGGTGTGGGCGTGCGCGATTTGTGGTGATGCAAATGGGTTGCGTTGAACAAACGCTTTGTGTGCATCGCACGGTGGATCCAATAGAAATAGGCATCGTGCAGCACCACGATCAGCGCAAATTGCCATGCCACAGTTATCAAAGGCGCAGTGTCGATGTTGAGGTTGATGATTCCAGCCTCACGCCCAATCAGCGTTGCCAATGTTGTGACCCCGAACACGATCACAGTGCGCAGCGATGACAGAACCTCGCGCGCGTAATCTTTGCGATTGGCGGAACGGGTTTGGATCCGCCGGGCCCCAAACCAGCCGCGAAATACTAGGATAAAGATCGTCATCACGCCCGCAGCAATCAAATAGCGGCCAAGATCAAAATAGAGCACATTGGCAAAGTGCGCGCCGACCCGTTCAGCAATATAGGGCAGGGTGTAGGCTGGTTCTGCCTCTATCTGTGCGCTCAAAGCGGCCAATTGGGTCATCGCGGTCATCGTCGAAAGCTCCTGCGTGAGTTGATGCCACATTTTATGCCGGCCGCCACGCTGAAAATCTTATCACAGTCAAAAAATGACGGTCAATTTCGAAACTGACCTTAGTTTTTCAGTTTTGAACAGCGTCTTCGGCGGACGGTAAGCCGCCTTCGTTCATTGACAAACGTCTGAAATCACTAGGGGTTGTCCCTGTTTCACTGCGAAATGCGCGATTGAACGTTGGCAGGGAATTGTAACCCAAATCCATTGCAATAGTTAGGACAGGCGTGTCGACTTGGTCCCGGTCGACAAGTTTTTCGCGCGCTTCGGCGATGCGGTGACGGTTTAAGAACGCACTGAAATTGCGGTAGCCAAGGCCCCGATTGATCAACGCGCGCAGCCGGTGTTCCGGTGTGTCGAGATGATCGGCAAGGGCGGCAATGGTCAGGCCGGGTTCGCGGTAGGTGCCCTTCGCCATCGCCGTGGTGAGCTTTTCATGCAGGACAGTCTCTGATGGGGAGAGGTTCAACGGCTCTTTTGCATCGTCGAGGTCGGGCGCGGTGTCAGATCGCAACAGCAATTCGGGATCTGCCTTGAACAGCGCAAGCCCCGAAAACACGCAGATCAGGAAGGTCACAACCGTGTTGACCAAGGAGCCGAGTGGATACCGTCCTTCAAGCGCGGTCGCCGCTTCGACCACTTCAAACAGGAGAATTTGTCCAGCCTGCGCCGCCACCAACAGCGGCAACCAGAGCCGCACAATCCGGCGTTGTTCGACAAGGTCATCATCGCGCCCAAAAATGCCGACCCGCACCAGATCGGCGATGAGCGCGAGTGCGCCGAAATGTAGGATTAGAAAACCTGACGGCGAAGTGATCGGGACAAAATTGGCAAGGAACCAGCCAAGTGTCATTACAGCGGCAGCAGCAATTATGATCCGGCCACTTGGACTGCGTTCAAACAGACGCCTGGAAAACAGCCAAATCCAAAACGGCGTGGACATGGAAACCAGATCGATCAGCGGATCGAGTGGCCCCTCACTTGTCATGAGCGGGGTTGAATTGAGAAGATAGCCGATCACCCCAATGATCATCCCGATCAGGGGAACTTTGATGGCGTTGCGGATATTCGCAGACGTAATCAAAGCGAGCAGCATCAAATTGCTCCCGATGGTCAATATCCGCAGCAGGTAATCGAAATCCCCAATCATGTTCCGCTATCTGGCAATTTTGCGTCCAATATACCAGCGGGTTCGGCGGGCGCTGCGGGATCTTCGTCGATTGTGCCGGATCCGATAAGGCCGCCGGCCACGCGCGCCAGAGCTTCGTCGAGCGTCACCCGCCGCACTGTGGTTCCATCGGGAAAGGCGCTGAGCAGGCGCGAGGGAAATGCAGATGAGAGGACAACGAAATGCCCCGCATCCTCCTTATTGCGGATTAAACGGCCAAAGGCTTGCGCGATGCGCGCGCGGATCAGGCGGTCGTCATAGGCGCTGCCTCCGTTTGCGGCGCGGCGAGCCTTGTGCAGGATGTTCGGACGCGGCCACGGCACCGCCTCCAGAACAACGCATCGCAGGCTGCGCCCCGGCACATCCACACCGTCGCGCAATGCATCGGTGCCCAGCAGGCTGGCGCGCGGATCATCGCGGAAGATATCGACCAAAGTCCCGGTGTCGATCGGGTCCACGTGCTGCGCGTAAAGCGGCAGGCCTTCGCGCGCCAATCGGTCGGCGATCCGGCCATGCACCGCACGCATCCGGCGGATCGCGGTGAACAGGCCAAGGACGCCGCCGCCGCTGGCCTCGATTAGGCGTGCGTATGCTCCAGCAAGCCCCGGCAGGTCGCCTTTCTTCACATCGGTCACGATCAGCACTTCGGCACGGGCAGCGTAATCGAAGGGGCTATCGGCGGCGGACAACAACGGCTGGCTTTCGACATGCGCCGCGCCCGATCGCTCAATCGCGGATTCCCACTTTGTCTCTTCGGGATCGCCCGCCTCAGCGCCTATCCGGTCGGTCAATGTCGCGCTGGTCAGCATGACGCCGTGCGCAGGCTCCAACACGGTTTTGGCAAAGGGTTTCATCGGATCGAGCCAGCGGCGATGGATCGCAACGTCAAATTCGCGCGCGTCGGAACGGTCAACGGCGAGCCAATCGACAAATTCCGGGTCCGCCGGCCCGCCAAGCCGCGCCAGCAAACTCTCCCACGCGGTCAGCAGATCGACCCGCCATTGCAGAGAGAACCGCGCCCCTTCGATCCGGGCGCGGCCTTGTCCATCGAGCCAATCGGGCGGTTCGGCCATAATCGCCTCCAGCCGCCCGCCTAACCGGATCAGCGGGGCACGGATCGCGGCGAGCGCCTGTGCACCGATGCCAGCCGCTTCAATCACATCGCCGGGCAAGCCGCTGGCCTCGGTCTCGATCCCGTACCCGGCCTCCTGACCGCCGGATTCGTCGCGGGCATAGGTCGCGGTGCGCACTGCGGCGAGCAAGGCCTCAATCGGTCCCGCCGGTTCGCCTTCGTTCAGCCGCTGAAGCCACCCTTCGCCGGGAAGCGCTTTGCCCGCTTCGCAAGCATCCTCAATCGCTTCGCCGCCTTCGTCATCATAGCTAGCGACATCCGCGAGCCGCGCGGCAAGGCCCCGTCTGCGCCCCCTGTTCTTACGCTCCGGCCCCATGATCCAGCGGCGCAGTTCAATCGCTTCCTGACCAGAGAGGGTCGCGGCAAAGGTGCTGTCGGCGGCCTCAAAAACGTGGTGTCCTTCGTCAAAGATTACCCTCGTTGGGCGCTGAGCATGGTCGCGGCCCCGCGCAGCATTGACCATCACCAGCGCATGGTTGGCGATCACCAGATCGGCCTGAGCGCTGTCGCGGGCGGCGCGTTCGATGAAGCATTTGCGGTAATGCGGGCAGCCTGCATAAATGCACTCACCGCGCTGATCGGTGAGGGCGGCAATGCCGCGTTTGCGGAACAATGTGCCCAGCCATCCGGGCAGATCACCGCCAATCATATCCCCGTCGCGGGTAAAGGCTGCCCAGCGCGCCACCAATTGCGCCAAAATCGCGGGGCGACCGGCAAAGCCGCCTTGCAAGGCATCTTCCAGATTGAGCAGGCACAGGTAATTCTCGCGCCCCTTTCGTACCACCACGGGCGGCGTTCCATCGGGGCGCTTTACCGGCCACGCGCGCTTGCTTTCATTGCGCAATTGGCGTTGCAGGTTCTTTGTAAAAGTCGACACCCACACCGTGCCGCCGGACGCTCCGGCCCATAGCGACGCCGGGGCGAGATAGCCCAATGTTTTGCCAATCCCGGTGCCTGCCTGAGCCAACGCAATATGCGGCACTTCGCGGCGGTCGCGGGGGGAGAAAATGCGCGCAACATTGGCCGCATATTCGCGCTGTCCGGCGCGCTTTTCCGCGCCTTCTCCGGTTAAGGCGTCAAGCTGATCCAGCACTTGATCCTGCGGCAATTCCACCTGACGGGGCGGCGCGCGTTCGCCTGCTTCCTCCCATTCGGGTAGGGCAGAAAACAACCATTTTTCTGCCTGTTCAGGCCGCGCAATATGCGGCTTTATCACCTGTGCCCACGGCCAGCGCAGCCGCTCCAGCGATTGCAGCGCGCTCCACGCGCCGGCGCGCTCAAACCATTCCGGGTCCTCGCACGCGGCGATCATTGCGCCGGCTGCGCGTTGCAGAAAGTCGGGCACATGGTCATCACCCGGCGGCTCTGGCAGGTCGAGCGCCTGCGCCAGCCCGCGCGGGGTCGGTACACAAAACCGCGCCGGGTGCACAAAGGCGAACAGTTCAAGCAGATCGAGCCCCGACAAATCAGGATAACCCAGCCGGTTCGCGACCAAGGGCGCGTTCAACATCAGGATCGGCGTGTCGGCGGCGGCCATGATCGCCTCGCCCTTTGACACCGCGCTTGTCTGACCATTGGCGGGACACAGCCAATTGCCCCCATGGCTTGCATGAAGCGCGGGCAGCGGAACCGGCTGGGCGGTAGAAGAGGCAGGAGGAGAGCTCACGTCGGCGATGATGCGGGCGTGCTCACGATATGTAAACGAGCGGCGACGATACTTCTGTGGCTTTTGGACTTCTGTGGCTTTTGGGGCCGACATGGGCCGCTTCATGAAATTCAAATCGGTTGCTTTTGCTCTGAACTTGAAGGTGCCGGCAGAAGGCTCTCCTGTTTGGAGAACAGTTTGTAACCCAAGGTCTTTCGTTGCGGCCCTAAGTCGCTGTTAACCCATAGGCGGTATTCCGCGAAAAAAAGGTGGGCCAAAGGGATCGCAATGAGTTTTGGAAAAAAGGGACTGGCTGCAGGGCAAGCGGCATCTTCCTCTGGTGGGTTTGGAGCGCGACAGGCTGCTTCGGCTCATCCCGGAGCAGCACATGCGGTTTCCGCTTCAAAGACTGCAGCTCAACCCTCTGATCCCGATGAAGTTGCTGCGCGGCGTCAGGCCTTTATCGCATCAGAACGCGCGCGGCGCGCCGAAGCAGAAGGCATTCCTACACAGGCTCCGAAACCTGCCCCGATCGAGCCCGTCGAAGACGACCCACTAATCAACCTACGCAATATGTCGCGCCCAGAACCCCGACCGGCCCGGCCTGCGCCCGCTGCGGGCGATACAGGGCCTGCAATGAATTCTTCTGGGATGAGTGCCGCGCAAGAGGCAGAGATTCGTGCAGCCGCCCGCGGTATGGCACGCAATCGGCCCACTCCTTACGGCGCCGGTGCAGGCGGTGGATACAGCTCCAATAAGGTAGGCAGTTCCAGCAAGGGCTCTGGATCAGGCTATATTTTTGGCGACCCTGCAACGCGCAATATCGGTATCGCCTATGTCTTGTGGTTCGTGCTGGGCCAGTTTTCCGTTCACCGTTTTTACTGCGGCCAAAAAGATAGCGCGATCATGCAGATGGGCCTGTGGTTAGGCAGTTTGGTGTTGCTGTTTATCTTTCCGCCGCTTGGCCTGATCGGCTTGGTAATTTGGATATGTTGGATAGTGGGCGACCTGTTCATGATCCCCGGAATGTTGGCCAAATTTAAATCCGAACATGATTATCGCGGCGTCTTCGCCTGACCCGATCACGCCAGTGAAACGAAAAGGGACGACCTGGCATAGAACCAAGCCGCCCCTTTCCTGCGACCCTTAAGACCGAAGTCTCAGGGCTAGCTCAAAAACTCTTTTGGACGTCCGCCGTGACCGTAAAATCGGTTGGCATTTGCGGCCCGTTTAGGTCATGAACGATCGGAACCCCGCCTTCGATCCCAAAACGCCATCCTCGAAGCGCGGCTTTTGTGGCTGCGACGTTCAATCCAATCAGACCAGTGACGCTTTTTCGTGGGGCAGTTTTTGTGATCCGAGTGCGCGGGTTATGGCTGTTACTGCGCGAAAACTGCCAAATGCGCACTCAGCCGTCTCACAGCGGCATAGACTGTCCTACAGATAGGCCCGCGTGTAGAATGGGCCGATGATGATTGATCGCACAATTGCAGGCCGCCGTTTGCGCAGGGGACTTTGGAAGTTGACACTCAAACATGGCAAAAACCGGCTCAACCCCGCGGAGAAGCTGGCTTTTTGGGGCCTTCGGTTTTTTCCTAACTATAGGCCTGCGCGGTCCATGCGTGTGCTTTCGCACTTGCAACATCGCCCGCCTTGCATAAAGGCAGGCTCATTATGACAGACACACCGCTTATCGAAGCCGCTCGCAATTCCAAAGCCTGGCCATTCCAAGAGGCTCAGCGCCTTGCAAAACGGCTGCGTAATGGAAAACCGAACGGCGAACCGGTGCTGTTCGAAACCGGTTATGGTCCCTCTGGCTTGCCGCATATTGGCACGTTTCAAGAGGTCTTGCGCACCACCTTCGTGCGCCGCGCCTATGAAGCGTTGACGGGGCAGCCGACGCGGCTGGTCGCGTTCAGCGATGACATGGACGGCCTGCGCAAGGTGCCCGAAAACCTGCCCAATCAGGCGCTGCTGACTGAGAACCTGGGCAAGCCGCTATCGCGCATCCCCGATCCGTTTGAGAAGTATGAGAGCTTTGCCCATCACAACAACGCGATGCTGCGCGAGTTCCTCGACCGGTTTGGCTTTGAGTATGAGTTCGTGGCGGCATCGGACCGCTACAATTCAGGCGCGTTTGACGATGCGTTGAAGAACGTGCTTGCCCACAATCAGGACATCCTCGACATCATGCTGCCGACCCTGCGGGCGGAACGTGCAGCGACCTACTCACCGATCATGCCGATCAGCCCGACGACCGGTGTGGTCTTGCAAGTGCCCGTCGAAGTGGTGGATGCGAGCGCCGGACTCATTCGCTTCACCGATGAAGACGGTAGCGTGATCGAACAGAGCGCGCTCGGCGGACAGGCCAAGCTGCAATGGAAGGTCGATTTCGCCATGCGCTGGGTCGCGCAAGGTGTGGAATATGAGATGTACGGCAAGGACCTCACCGACACCGGCGTGCAATCGGGCAAGATCGCGCGCGTGCTGGGCGGTAACAAGCCAGAGGGCCTGATCTATGAGCTGTTCCTTGATGAGAATGGTGAGAAGATCAGCAAGTCCAAAGGCAACGGCCTGACGATTGAGCAATGGCTGGAATATGGGACGGATGAGAGCCTAGGTTTCTACATCTTTCCCAACCCCAAGAGTGCAAAGCAGCTCCACGCGGGCGTGATCCCCAAGGCTATCGACGACTATTGGAGCTTTCGCGAGCGGCTGGCCGACCAACCGCTCGACAAGCAGATGGGCAATCCGGTTTGGCATCTGGCGCGCGCGAATGAGAGCTTGGCTGGATCCGATGCGCCGGGTGCGGGCGACACGTTGTCGGTGCCGTACAGTCTGCTGCTCAATCTGGTCAGCGTGCTTGGCCTTGAGGCGACGCCTGCCAATTTGGCGGAGTATGTGGCGAGCTACACCGGTGCGCCGGTAGACGACCCCGCTCTGATCCGCTTGATTGAGTGCGCGGTGAACTACAACCGTGACTTCGTGGCTCCGAACCTTAAGAAGCGTGCCCCTGTGGCCGGCGAAGTGGCGGCGCTGACTGAGCTCGATGCTAAGCTTGCGAGTGCTGGCGACGCCGATGCCGAGGCCTTGCAAACGATGGTCTATGAGATTGGCAAAAACGAAGAGTTCGGATTTGAGAACCTGCGTGACTGGTTCCGGGCGCTTTATGAAACGCTGCTTGGCAGTGAGCAAGGGCCGCGGATGGGAAGCTTCATCGCGCTTTACGGGGTTGAGCCGACGCGCAAGCTGATCGCAGAAGCGTTAGCTAGAGCATAGCAATTGAGGGAAGCGGTTACGGCAGGCTGAGTCGAAACCGCTTTCCTACTTCCAAGTGCGTGTGCGATACCATTTGGTGATGACGTATTTGGAACCCTTAACCACCGGGGTTCCGGCATGCATCGTCCCTTCATTGGGCGTGCCATCGGGCAGGGCGTTGTTCCAAATCAGGAGAACGCCGGGCTTTGGCTCAATCTTGATGCCGATCTCGGTAAAATGCGTCTCACCACCTTCTTCGACATCGTTGAGGAAGGCCATGGTGGTCCAACTGCGCTGACCGCCGCGTTTGCGCTCATCAAGCCAGTATTTTTCGGATGTGTAGAACCAGTCATTGTGCGGCTTAAACTGTTGGCCCGGCAAATACCGTTGGCCCTGAATGGCTTCGCCCACAACCGGGTTTAGGCCGAGCAAATCGTCAATTCGCCGCCCGATCCCTTTGACAAAGCTGTCATGCGGATCGAGGTCGCCGGAATAGGAGGTGCGAAAGCCGCTTTCATACCCGATTTCGTGCAGAGATGATGGCCGGGCGGTGTGATCGACCATCAGGCACAATCTCTCGCATTCCGCCGCGCTTAGGAAGTCACCAACTGCGAACAATTCGGCCTTGTCGGTATCGACTTTGTAGATTCCCGGATCCGCAGCAAGTCGTTCGCGGACGGTCTTGCCGACACGGCGAAGGGCGTCTTGGTCTGGTACTGTTTCGGTCTTTGCCATGGCAAAACGTCTAGCAATCGCGGCGCACTGCGCAAGAGAGTTCCGGTGCTATCAAGCAGTTTCCAGATGGTCTGACATCAGCGAACGACCGGCGCCAAAACAAAGCCCCCGCCGGATTGCTCCAGCGGGGGTGATAGGGTGATCAATGGATGATCGGGAACTCGACTTTTACCAGAAGAAGTCGTGGATCACATCAACCACTTCGCCGGTATAGATATCGACAAGAACCACATCGTCATAATACCTGACCCAGCGATACGGACCATAGACCTGCGGGAGGCGGTAGGACCAAGGGTCGTTGATATAATACCGCGACGAGAAGAACAGGCTGTCGAGGTAGAAACCGATACTCAGCCGGTTGTAACGGTGCGCACGGTACGGCGCATAGTAACGGCCAAGGCGGAAGATGCTGCGGTTAGACCGGCGGTAATCGCGCCATCCATAGCGGCGATCCGAACGCCATCCTTGGCGGTTCCACCGGCGGTAGTCCCGGCGACGTTCAGCCCGGCGATCATACCGACGCTCAGCACGGCGGCCATCACGAACACCGGAACGGTAGCCGTCGCGGCGGATGCGGCGGTCAGACCGGCGATCTGCACGTCTATCGGCACGGCGGTCGCTTCTGCGATCTATGCGACGATCAGTGCGCCTGTCGGCCCGACGATCACTCCGGCGATCGGCTCTTCGATCACCGCGGTGCTCGATAGTTCCGGCGCGGCGGTCACCACGGCGCTCTACCCGGTCCGCGCGGCGTTCACTCCGGCGATCGACGCGGTCTGCTGCGCCTGTCCGGCCACGCCGGTCGAGGCGGTCTGCTCTGCGATCACCACGGCGTTCAATTGTGCCTGCGCGGCGTTCACTCCGGCGATCCACACGGTCGGCCCGGCGCTCAGTACGGCGCTCAGTACGCCTCTCGGTGCGGCGCTCTGTCCGACGTTCACCACGACGTTCGCCGCGGCGGACTTCGCTATCGGCACGGCGGGTGCGACGGTCGCTTTGCGTGTCAGAACGGCGTTGACGGCGTTCGGCCTGTTGGCCGCGATTGGCCGGGCGTTCAGCCCTGCGCTCGCTGCGGCGTTCGGTCCGGCGTTCCGTCCTGCGCTCCGCGCGTCGTTCACTCCTGCGTTCGCCTCGGCGCTCGCCTCGGCGATCTTGGCGCGATTGTTCGGTCGCGCTTTCTGCCGACGCCGAATTGGCTGCTTGTGCAGCCTCGGGCGGTGCGACAAATGCCAACGCTAGCGCGATGGCCGAAAGTGCACTGCCCCTCAAAAACAGATTGATATCCATGAGATGCCTTTCAGTGTGCCGCCCCACCACTTACGGCTTGGTTGATACTTGGTATTACGTTTCGTTACTTGCCTCTTTTACGGCCGAGTCGCTGACCCCACCCTTAACATGTCGTTTAGGCTTACGTTCATGTTGGGGGCTATTTTTCTGAATGCCATGAGTTCTTGACCGAAGGCCGCTAAACCCCAATGTCCCGAACATGATAGAAACCCTCAACGACATACGCCGCGATCTTGCTGAACGATTGGGACAAGCAGCCAAGGATCGCAAATCACCGATGCATGTGCCGGCGGTCGTGACCAGCGACGTTGATGCACGCATCATGGTGCTGCGTGAATTCGACAGCGATGCTTGGACTTTGCGATTTCATACGGATACCCGCGCGCCCAAAGTTGCGGCGATTGAATCTGATCCCCGGATGAGCGTGTTGTTCTACGACCAAAGCTCCAAGATACAGATCCGGGCCAAGGGCAGGGGTGAAATTCTGCGCGATGCACCTGTGACGCAGCGGGCATGGGATGCAGGCGATAATTTCGCGCGGCGTTGTTATTTGGGGGAGGGGCCGGGCAAATCCAGCGAAATCCCGGTCACTGGTCTACCGGCTGAATTCGAAGGGGTTGAACCAACCGACGAGCAACTGGTCCCAGCGCGGCAAAATTTCTCAGTGCTTCGCATTCACTTGGAGAAATTGGATTGGCTGTACCTGGCCCACACTGGTCACATGCGCGCGCAATTTGAACGCTCTGCTGGGGGAAGCTGGGAAGGAGCCTGGGTTTCGCCCTAGGCTGCTTTTTCTGCGGTATCTTGATCTGTTGATGGTGCCAATTCCTCTGACGGGTTTGGCGATGGATCAGGTGCTGGCAGCAACAGCACTTCGTCCCAGTCGCTGGCCATAATCACTTGATCGTCGCCCATTCTGCTCGCGGCATCCAACGCTTCTTCGGCGCGAGCATGCAATTCTGCGTCGCTTTCGCCGTCGCGCCGCTGGGCAACGCCAAAACTCGTGTTGAATTGCATGGCATCGCCCATCGCGTTTGCACGGGTTTCGGCGATCCTTTCGAGTAAGCGGCGCGCAATCCCGCTTGCCTCTTCCTCGCTTGCACCCTTAGCCACAATTACAAAGCTATCGCCGCCTTCGGGACCTTGAACGCCCTGTACCTCATCGCCGTCGCGCACACCGGCACGCATAACCTGCGCCACCTGTGCCACGGCATCGGCACGCGTTTCAGGAGCCCATAGAGCGCGTGACTTGGTCTTTCGGTCAATTCGGCCACGCAGTATTGCAGTGCGCTGAGCGTTTGAATGCAGGGGCGATTGGGGGAACGCCGGCTTGCGGCGTTCGGTCGCCTCGGCCTCGGCTTGGAAAGTAGCCGGGTTGAACAATCCAGTGAGCGGGTCAGCGGGTTTGGAGCGTTGCCTGGACGCCAGCGCACAGCCAGCGGTAAGCGCGACCAAGATTGCGAACGCAATTAGCCAGAGCTGCGGATCGAAAACCAGTTCGATGACATGCCCGTTTGTAGACCTTTCCAAGATCGCTGCCCCTCTATTGCCCTGTTCATCAGGGGAATGCCCTATGCTTGGTTAAGAGGGCGTAAAGGAGCTACGATTTTGAGCGGATTTGCCGGGTTAGGCGGCGATGTTTTTGGAGTTTCCTTGGGGTATGACCGTCGCTGCATCGGCGGTGTCCGGCGCCGCTCCCGCAGCAATGTCAGCATCCTCCGAAGTTGCAGCGCAAGTCACGCAATTGCGCCCGTTCTGCTTGGCCTCATAAAGCGCCTTATCCGCGCGGGCGAAGAGCGAGCGGTAGCTTTCACCGGGCATCCGTTGCGCGACGCCAAAGCTCGCGGTTAGCCTGACATCCAAAGCGCCGTCACCAATGTCTAACTCGTGTGTGCGTTTGCGCAGCCGCTCAGACAGGCCTGCTGCATTGTCTTCGGTTGCGTTCCAAACAAGGATGCAAAATTCTTCTCCGCCCACGCGGCCGGCCAGATCTGCATCGCGCACAGTGCTGCCGATCATGCCGCCAAAACCGGCAATGGCCCGGTCACCGACCTGATGGCCCCAAATGTCATTGACCTGTTTGAAGTGGTCAAGGTCGCAAACGACCAAGGCGACTTCGGCCCCATTTGCGGAGGCTTTTGCAAGTGCCTCATTTACCTGAAATTCAAACTCGCCCCGGGCCAAAAGACCTGAAAGTTCGTCGGTCGCTGTTCGCGCCTTTAACGCGTCGATGTGGTCTTTCATGCTGACGGCAAGTTGCGCAAGGCCGAACAGGACCGACCCAAAACCAAACAACCAAGCAAGCGCCATGTAATAGGCGGATTCTCGATACTGCGATGGATCGATTGTGCCGTCGTACATGAATGACAGAACCGGCCTGATAAAGAACTGTGCGGTGACTAGGACCAAAGTGATCAGCATGAAACGCTCAATGCCATCACGTTTTGCCTTCATAGAAAACGTCTGCGTGGCAAGGATCATGATGACGCCGCTGCTGACATTGGTAACGAACAGATCAGCCTTGATACTATCGCCTAATGTCTGTGTGAGGGCCATTATGAACCCACCGGTTAAGCCCACCGAAAGATACAATCGGACCGGAGGCGCAGTATCAACCCGCAGCAAAATTCCTGAAGCAATACAGACGCCTGACAGCGTATATGGCACGTGCGTAATCGCGACCAGTGATCGCCCAAGGTGAGACGGGCTAAGCTGCGATGCCAACATAGCGATGACTAAGAACAGCCAGCCAGCACCCAGCGCCAAATTTTCGGTACGCGCACGATCTCTCTGCCAGATGACGAGAAACGTCACCGCAAAAATCAGCGCCACCATGGGCGTTGACAGCAAGAGTAAGAAGTCGCGCAATTTGATCCCCGTTGCAGAGGAACAAAGGTATAGCTTGATAGGGTTAAAGGGGTGTTAGGGGATTGGAAATTTAACTCGAAGGAAGCAGCATCGCCCTCAAGGCGCGATCAAGCCCTTCAACAACCAACGCTAATCGGTCGAAATCGAGCGTGTCGGGCGTGTCAGTTTTCCTGTGGTAATGCGGATTGCGAAATGGCGCGGTATCGGTGACCATGATTGCAGGAATGCCGCGCTGGGAATATCCCCAATGGTCCGACCAATCGATACCCTGAATCATCGACGGCGCGGTGCCGCCAACCGACGGAATCCGGGCATGATTTCGAAATTCGGCGATGGTTTCGCGCACGAACGTTCGTGAAGACGTATCACCAACAAGAGCTATGAAATTGCCAGTCTGCGGATAGCGAACCGACAGAGGGAAGGGATAGTTTTGGCTTCCCGCTGCATCAGAAAAGTACCCCACTGATTCGAGCGAGATCATTCCGATCACTCGCTCGGGGTTCTCAATCGACTGGGCGTGCGTGTAACTGCCCATTGCGCCTGTTTTGAAATAGGGCGGTTCTTCGTTGGCATAGAATACCATGCGTATTTCGATTGGCGTCTTCCCATAAAGTGAATGGAACGATCGGGCCAGTTCGAGCAGCGCGGCAACACCGCTTGCATTGTCATCCGCGCCGGGTGATCTGGGCACTGTGTCATAATGCGCTCCGATGATCAGAATGGGTGCATCATCGCCATTTGCCGGCAGTGTGACGATCAAATTCTCAGCCGGGTCGAGAACGTCCTGACGCTCAACCACATATCCCATGCTTTGGAGAGTTTGCGTCAGATACCGAACACTAAAAAGAACGGTCTGAGCTTTTTCCAAACTTCGCGGAGTGGCGACCAGAGTGCGTACGTGTCTCTCTAGCCGATCCGGTAATTGCGCATCATCGGGCGGGCCAATAGCCCCGGAATACGAAACACCCGTCGTTGCAGTCGCCCAAATGAAGCCCGCAACAAGAAAAAGCACGAACGCAAGAACCGTGAGGCCGAGACCGCGGAAAAATACCCGGGCTCGGCGTTCACTTTTCTCTGCGAAGTTCAATAGACTATCCGGTCAGCGCGTCAGTTTCTTATACGCCAACCTTGTAGGCCGATCTGCTGCATCTCCCAGACGGCGGCGCTTGTCTTCTTCGTAGGCTTCGAAATTGCCTTCGAACCATTCGACGTGGCTGTTGCCTTCGAACGCGAGAATGTGGGTGGCTAGGCGGTCAAGGAAGAAACGGTCGTGCGAGATCACCACGGCGCAGCCGGCGAAGTTCTCAATTGCGTCTTCCAATGCGGCGAGTGTTTCCACATCAAGGTCGTTGGTCGGCTCATCGAGCAGCAAGACGTTGCCGCCTTGTTTCAGCATCTTGGCCATGTGCACGCGGTTGCGTTCACCACCGGACAGTTTGCCAACGTTTTTCTGCTGGTCGCTGCCCTTAAAGTTGAACGCACCGACATAGGCGCGGGTCGAGGCGTCGTGGCCGTTGACCTGCATGTAATCGAGCCCGTCGGAGATTTCCTCCCAAACGTTGTTGCTTGGTGTCAGGTCATCGCGCGACTGGTCAACATAGCCGAGGTGCACCGTGTCGCCGACTTCGATTGTGCCGGTGTCGGGCGTTTCCTGACCTGTGATCATTTTGAACAAAGTCGATTTACCCGCGCCGTTTGGCCCGATCACGCCGACAATACCGCCCGGCGGCAGCATGAAAGAGAGGTCTTCGAACAGCAATTTGTCGCCGTAAGCCTTGGAAATACCTTTGGCTTCGATGACTTTGCCGCCAAGCCGTTCGGGCACTTGGATGACGATCTGTGCCTTACCCGGTGCGCGGCCCGACTGGGCATCTTGCAGCTCTTCAAATTTGCGAACACGCGCCTTTGATTTGGTTTGGCGTGCAGCAGGCGTCTGCCGGATCCATTCGAGCTCGCGTTGCAGCGCCTTTTGTTTGCCCGATTCCTCGCGGCTTTCCTGCTGCAAACGCTTGGCTTTCTTCTCGAGATAGGTCGAGTAATTGCCTTCGTATGGGTAATATGTCCCGCGATCGAGTTCCAAGATCCACTCAACGACATTGTCGAGGAAGTAGCGATCGTGGGTGATCATCAGGACGGCGCCGGCGTATTCCTTGAGGTGGTTTTCCAGCCATTCCACGGATTCTGCGTCCAAGTGGTTGGTAGGCTCATCCAGCAGCAGGATCGACGGCTTTTGGATCAGCAAACGGGTGAGAGCAACGCGGCGCTTCTCACCGCCCGAAAGGCTTTCCACGCCCATGTCGGACGGCGGGCAGCGAAGGGCCTCCATTGCGATTTCAAGTTGATTGTCGAGCGTCCAGCCATCGACTGCATCAATTTTCGTCTGAAGTTCAGCCATTTGGTCGCCCAGCGCCTCAAAATCGGCATCGGGTTCAGCCATTTGCGCAGAAATCGCGTTGAATTTGTCGACCAGATCGGCGGTTTCGCGCGCGCCGTCTTTGACGTTTTCAAGGACCGTCTTGGTTTCGTCCAATTCCGGTTCCTGCGGCAGATAGCCGACCGTGATGTTTTCGCCCGGCCAAGCTTCGCCGGCAAAATCCGTGTCGATCCCGGCCATGATCTTAATCAGGGTCGATTTACCCGCACCGTTCGGGCCGACGATGCCGATCTTTGCGCCTTGATAGAATTGAAGATTGATATCGGAGAGCACCGGCTTGGGTGCACCGGGGAAAGTCTTGGTCATGCCTTTCATGACAAAGGCGTATTGCGCGGCCATGGGTGGTCGTCCTTTGGATCGAGAATATTTATCTGAGTTGCTTGCGGTTCAGATAGTGGCATGCGCGCAAAGGAGCAAGGTGGGTTTGCAGGGTTCGGCAATTGTATAAAACGCAGCGAACGAGGCCTGGTTAAGTGCGGACACTAAAGACGGTGTTAACCTAATTGCCCTAACCCGGAGCCAAGGGAGCACCACCGGTCAATGCAAACGCAAATTCTTGGACTGTTGACGCCGCTGATGGCGTTGCTGTTCGCAGTGACGTTTGCTGCGATTTGGCGCGCCGGGCGGATGAAGCGTTACGTCCTCGGTTTTGCGCTTGGCTACCTCTTTTTCGCCATTGGGTTTTTGGTAACCCATTTCTTACCCGCCAATACGTTCTTCGTCTTTCACCTGACGCAGGTGTTTTACACGATAGGCTCAACTCTCTTCATTGCATCCACCTGTGAACGCGTCGGAGTGCGCCTTCATTTGCCAAGCATCGGTGTGATTTATGTGATCAGCGCAATTATGTTGGCCTTTGCCATCGGCTTTACCAATGACGCTGGTCCGCGCCTTATCCTGCTCAACATGGGGTATGGCGCCATGTACATGGTAGGCGTTACGACCCTTATCAGTTCACGCCGCCGCGATTGGATTGATATCGCGATCATCGTAGTGACTGCTTTTCAGGCGGTGGATTTCTTTATCCGGCCGACTTTGTCGGTCATGTTTGAACAAACAATTCCGACAGAAGCATACAAGGATTCAGTGTATTATTCGCTCATCGGACTGTCCCTTGGCATAAAATCGATTGCTGGTGCGATGGTCTTGATCGGCGCATCCATCGCGGATTGGACGAACAACCTTCGTGAAAGCAGCGAGAAAGACCCCCTGACAGGGCTGAATAATCGGGCTGCCTTTGAGCAAGCGATGCAAACCCTTATCCCGCGCGCTCAAACAGAGGGGCGTCCACTCACTCTCGTGGTCGCCGACATTGACCACTTTAAACAAGTGAATGACATTTGGGGGCACCAGTCGGGCGACTGTGCAATCTCTAGCTTTGGTGAGCTTATCCAACAGATGGTTCGCGGGTGCGACACAGCAGGCCGGATTGGCGGCGAAGAATTCTGCATCGCGGTTTGGAACTGTGAAAACGACCCCGGCGCGCGTCTGGCAGATCGGATTAGGAAAGCTTTCGCCAATCTCGAACACGATGGGCTTAGCAGCGATATTCGCCTCACTGCGAGCTTTGGTGTGGCCACTGCCCGCCCGGGCGAAACCTATGAGCGACTGTTCGCGCGGGCCGATGAATCGTTGTACCTTGCGAAATCAAATGGCCGAGACCGCGTGGAAAATGCCGAGCGCAGGCGAGCGGATGAAACCGCGGTTGATCTTGGCGAGAAGCCAGCCGAACTGACACAGGCTGCCTCGGCTTAATCGCCGGCCTGATGCCGCTAAGGCACCTGCTGGACACCTACCCGCTGGACACTGGCGGACAGTGCGATTAGCGGTTTCCTCCATGAAAAATATGATGCTCGCGCTTACCGCGCTTTCGCTCCCCTATGCCGCATTTGCCGACGATCACGGTTCGATGACTTTGGATGAAGTGGCTGATGCTGCACTGACCGAAGACACAATAGCTTGGGATTTCGTCGAGGGAGTGACCACCGAAGTGGGACCTCGCCAAGCGGGAACCGAAGCAGAAGCGCGCGGACGCGCATGGGCAGTTCAGTGGCTGACGGCGCGCGGATTTGCCAATGTAGCGGATGAACCGTTTGAAATGAACACTTGGGTGCCCGGCGACATTGCCCGCGCCCGTGTGACCGCTCCTTTTGCGCAAGACATGGTAATCCTGCCTCTCGGCAATTCGGTCGCGACACCTGTTGGCGGGATGGAAGCCGAAGTTGTCTTTTTCCGTACTGTGGATGAATTGCGAGCGGCGCCGGATGGGTCGTTGGAAGGAAAGATTGCCTACGTCAGCCACCAAATGCGCCGCGCACAAGACGGTTCGCATTACGGTTTTGCAGGCCCGGCCCGCTGGATTGCGTCGGGCATCGCGGCGAGTAAGGGAGCCGTTGCGACTGTCATCAAGTCGGTGGGCACAGACCATCATCGCAACCCGCACACAGGCGGCACGAGCTGGCCAGAGGGCGTCACGCCGACCCCGGCTGGAGCGTTGTCGGTGCCTGATGCGGAGAACCTTGAGCGAATGTTTGAACGCGCCGATGGCCGTCCAATCACGATGCGGCTTGAATTGAACCCAGAACGCATCGGAACGACGATCAGCGGCAATGTCGTGGGCGAAATTGTTGGGCGCAATCCATCGCTGCCTCCGGTTTTGCTGGCGTGCCATTTGGACAGTTGGTGGAATGCACCCGGAGCGTTTGATGATGGCGCGGGCTGCGGCATCGCGGCGGCGGCGGCGCTTAATGTTGAACGGTCAGGCCAACCGCTGCGGACCATTCGCGTGTTGCTCGCCGGTGCAGAGGAAGTCGGACTGTTCGGTTCAAGCGCTTACAGCGCTGCGCATATCGACGAACCCATTGCCGTGGGCTTTGAAAGCGATTTCGGGGCGGACCGCGTGTGGCGTTTTGAAAGCAATTTTCGTGAGAGCAACCCTGATCTCCACGCCCGTATCGCCAGCTCCGTCGCTCGGTTTGGAGTTGCAAATTCGACCATCCGCGCAAGCGGCGGCGCGGATTTGAACATTGTTCGCGATCAAGGCGGCGCGATCATCGATCTGCAACAGGATGGCACACGCTATTTTGACCTGCACCACACACCTGACGACACGCTCGATAAAATTGATGCCGCTCAGCTGCGCCAAAACGTGGCGGTGTGGACTGCGGTCGCAGGTATCGTCGCCAACGAAAGCACTTCGATCCAGACCGGCGGTCCTATTCCAAGCGCGCCTGCAACAGCGGGTGAGTAACCTCTAACCGTTCAGGAGCCCGCTAGTCGGAGCGCCTGTTCGGCCAGGAAAGAGCATCGCCATAGCCAACTGCGGATCGAGCTGTATATGATCGGCAATTGACCCGGCCAAAACGCTTTCGAGCGCGGTGGTAGGGCGTAGATCGCGGTTTTCGTAAAGGTCGCCGTCCCGCAGACCGGGCCAATCGGCCATAACTCTGCCGCCGCGCACTGAGCCGCCCATCACCAATGCCGCCGATGCAGTGCCGTGGTCGGTCCCGTTTGTCCCATTGTAACGCGCCGTGCGGCCAAATTCGGTTGCCACAATCACCAATGTATCCGCCCATGCGGATCCCATGCCTGTACGATATGCGCCCAGCAGCGCGTCGAGCTGTCCTGCAACCCGGTTGAAAGCGCCCCGCTGATTGGCATGTGTATCCCACCCGCCAAGTTCCATCATCGCAATTCGCGCGCCGTCTTCATCGCGCATCAGCGATGCGGCCAATTCGCCAGCTGCCCGTGCATCACGCAGGTTTCTGAGGCCGTCATCACCCGCCATTGCCTGCGTTTCCAAGGCGCGGCTCCACAAACCGCCCAATTGGGCGTCTTCGCGGTACATCATGCCAACGCGGTCCATGAACGCATCGCTCGCTTTGGGAAGCGAGCTGGGTGCGTAACTGGACGCCGGGGCGTCTCCGCGCAGGGCCAGCGGCAAAGTCGGAGCAATGGCGAGCGCGCTTGGCGGGGATGTTTCCTGCCCATCGCCCACCATCGCTATCAGGCGGTTAAGCCACCCGTCGCGCACAGCGTAGGGCTGCGCCGCGCCTGTCTCGATAAGATTCTGACCATCGAAGTGCGAGCGTTCACGATACGAGGTCGCTGCCGCATGGATGAAGAGAGCTTCGCCTTGTGCATAGGCTCCACCGACTTGGTCAAAAGCGGGGTGAATGGCAAAAAAGCTGTCTGCTTGCCGCGCGCCCTCGTAATCCTGCAATGCGCCAGGGCGCAGCGCCGCAAAGCCGGGATCGCCAACGGGGGCGACCATAGCCATTCCATCGGCAGCTCCGCGCTGCAACACAAACAGCAAGTTCTTGTGGCCCGTGCCCCTTGCAAACGCCATGTTCGGCAGAGTGAGGCCGGCAGCGCCGAGTGCGAGCGAGCCAGCGATCAGCGAACGCCTGTTCAGGTCCATCGTCATTGCATCTACCTCCGCATCATTTCAGGGGACACCAGCAGCAAGCCGAGCGCCTGAGCGCCGCTTTCCGCGCGTGACAACCACGTTCGCGTGTTGCCAGTTAGCGAGCCGGGAAAGGCGGCATCCGCGCGCGCCAGAACATCATCCGAGGGGACATTGCGCGCAATCCGTTCTGCCAATTCGATCCGGCGGAACAAGGCGTCTGGCCCGGCCCAACTGCCCTCCAGATCATCATATCCTGCAGGAGAGGATGCGCGCCAAGGCATCTGCCCGATTTCTCCCAATGCACCTGCAATTCGGCGGTTGCTCAGGTTATCGGCCCCTGTGTGGCGCAGCGCCGCGACAAACCATTCGAACGGCTGACGAAACTTCACCGGCTCATTTGTCCACGGTTCCGGCGACTCGATCAACGTGCGGGTAAGGCTAGCCAAATCGCCGCCTGTGCGAAGAAAATCGGTTTCCAATGCACTGACCAAAGTGGGCGGGGGTTCATCCCCTGCAAAATGGCGCGCCATCTTGGTAGCAACAAACCGCGCGGTTGCCGGATGGCTGGCCAGATTGGACAGGATCGCCTCGGCTTGGCGCGAACCTGTGTCGCTGTAGGAGCGGCCCAAAACGCGGCGATCTCCTGGCTCATGCGCGAATTGCACAAAGGCGGCCCCTCCGGGACGCGGATCGCTGAACCGCCGCGCTTGCCGCAACCCGTCAATCGTCCAGCCAGTTAAAGCGCGGGCGAACTCAGTGACATCCGATTGGCTGTAACCGCCATCCACACCCAAAGTGTGCAGTTCGAGCACTTCGCGGGCGAGGTTTTCGTTCAATCCGCGCTGCGGTTGCCCCTGACCACCGCGCCGGCGCTCTCGCCGCTGTTGAAAGGGCGAATTGGGTCCAACCGAGCGGAATTGATCGAGATAGAGCAGCATCGCGGGATGAAGGACCGCGCTGCGCAGCATATCGGAGAATTTGCCCAAAACATGCGGCCGTATTGCAGAAAATTCGTGATTGGCGACCTGATAATGGGTGCCGGGCTTGGTCGCAGAGACGCTGAAATGGTTGGCCCAGAAATGAACCAGCCGCTCGACCATCGGGGCAGGGGAGGCAACCGCGACTTTGGTGCGCAGGCCAATATCCTCACGCAGGGTTTGGCCGGCTCTTAGATAGGAGGCGCGCACTTCTGGCGGGATGGCACTTTGCGCGTCGCCGGATGCCTGCATATCGGCCATCGCCGGCGTATTGCCTGCTGCGCGTGCCTGACGATCGCGCCGTCTTCGCCGCAACATTTCGAGAATCTCACCGGCCTTGCCCGACGTATCCTCGCGCGACGCTATCATCCGCGGCGCGGGATCGAACGCGTCCATTTGTGCGAACAAGTATCGCTTGGGATCTGGGGGCATTTGGTGGCCAGAGACAGCCTCTTCGCGCCGGATGCCATATCCGAATCGGTTAAGAGCGACATGCATTTGGCTCATGGCTGTGCCTCCTGAAATCGATGCGTCCTAGAATGCTCGGCGCCGAGCAGCGCGGCGTCTGCTTGACCGGTCATCATTCTGCGAAACTGCCGATATCCGCCCGGGAAGTCACGTATTTGTCCGTCGCGCTTTGTCGCGGTCGATCCCCGATTGTGTCGCACGACGCGTGCAAACACCCATAAAATGGCGGCAATTCTCGTTCTGTCGGTGCAGAGCAAATGCAACGCAGCGGAGCGTCTCAAGCCGAGAGCCCGCTGGTTTCATTCGCTATTTTTGGCTGATGGTGTTGAAATGGTCGGGGAGACAAGATTTGAACTTGCGACCCCCTGTACCCAAAACAGGTGCGCTACCAGGCTGCGCCACTCCCCGACTACATTTCAACTGCTTCGCCACTCTTAAAAGGGCCGACCGGACTGGAACCTGTTCAAAAGAACTGGTGGGCCCGGCAGGATTCGAACCCGCGACCTAGCCGTTATGAGCGGCCAGCTCTAACCACTGAGCTACAGGCCCACAGTAGTCCGAAACGTGCCTCGGTGACGAAAGCAGCCACGCCCCTACAGCGGGTTTATCCAAGACACAAGCGGGTGTTTGCACATTTCCAAATTGATCTGGATTTATGCAGTAAAATAGGACGCGATATTACTGCCCAGCAGCGGACAGAATTTCCTCCACACTGGCGCTTTGGACACCGTGTTTCGCCAAATGGCGATAGATTTGACGCAGCCAATCGTAGAGCGCTTCCACATCCTTTTCCGACTGCGCATAGGGCGTAAACCCTGGGGCGAGAGACGGGCTGTGCAATGACAGGACAAGGACGGGCAACTGGCTTTCCAACGCGACATCAATGCCCCGTTTGGCTTCTTCCGCAGTGACACCCTCTGGAGTGAGCGCGATTCGCTCCAACAATTTGAGTTTCGAAAAGCCGGCAAAGAACGTCGGGAAAAATCTCTGCAACCTGTGAATGTGCTGCCCCATCGACCGCAGCGGCCCCCAATAAACGCTCGTAACTGGCAGTTCGAGCAATGTGCGATCGGCATCTGCCCAGTAGGGCATCGCTGGATGATGGGTGTAGTCTGGTCCGCTTTGATCGCTGTAGTCGAACAGCGTGCGCACAGAGGTGTCGATCGCAATCCCGCCAGCTTTCAAGATATCCGCGCTGTTTGGCCCCAGACCATAGCGCCCGGCGCGGTAAATCTGCGGAGCTACGCCAAAGGCTCGCTCAATCTGATCGCGCAGCAAGCCGAATTTTGCGGCCTCCAATTCGCGCGGGAGATTTCCGGAAAAAGAATTGTGGGTGTTTACAGCTTCGTCAAAGGGCGGATTGACCCAAGGATGCAATTGAACGCCAACATCGGCCTTTCCGCGCCCAACAGCATCGCCGATGACTTCCACTGCGCGTGGGTCATTGGCAATCGGCCAATCGACCAAATAAATCGGGTGTGAGCCGATCTGCTCGCAAAATTGCTGAAATCGAGGAAGGGCGGTGACGTGCTCTAATGCGTGCTGGTCACGGGTGAACGGGCCATTCCAATCAAATTCTTCTTCGGTGTCCACGGTCAGGATGACGCGCTTGTTCAACCCCGAACCGAACACGCTTTCATGTGTTGCCATACCCATAGGGCCAGCCATTGCGGCGTTGTTCACCGCAGGGCCATTGGACACGCCATTGCTGGCCCGCGTGTGCGTGCTGTCGCCCGTTAAAGGCGCCTGCGTTGCAGGCTGAGAAGTCCCGCTTGAGGCCATGGTTGATACGCCATACACCAAATAGGTAAGCGATGCCTTACCGTGCTGTCCGACTTTTTGGGGCGCAATGGCCTACCCGTCGGAAGACGCTTCGTTATCGGTTACGGCGTCGTTCATGCGGGAGGCATGGCCGGCCATTTCGTCTGGGCCATCGGCGGCATCAACGAAAGGAAGCGTCAGAACAAGGGCGTCTTCATCACGAACCAGACCGCCGCCTGACGCAGCGGCTTCTGCACGGGCCAAGCGTAGCGCGAAGCCGGCACCGAACAGCCCGGCATTGATCGCCGTGCCAATGGGTTTGACTTCAGCGGTGAAGATGTCGTCTTCTGCGAGCAATTGTTCGGGCAGGTCACAAATCAACCGCGCCATCCCGCCCTCGTTGAGTAATGCTGCGTTGAGCGTTTCGCCCGCGCTGCAACCGCCGCCCAATGTTGCCAGCAACCGCCAGATGAGCGAATCCGCTTCCTCCGCATCCAGCGCGACGATGTAGGGCGCATCATCCATCTCTAGCGCGATCCCTGCCATCCGAGGCTGGAGAACCTGATCGAGTTGCCGAATGGTTTGCGTGATCAATGCTGCCAAATCGGTGGCACCGGCTTCCACATCCATCGCCCCAGTTTCAAGGCGCGCCAGCCGGTCCAATTCTTCGAAACCAGCCAAGATCCGGGCGGCATCGGCGGCGATTGCGGCTGCGAGCGCGCGGTATTCGTGCGGTGCGCTGCCAAACAATTGTTGTTGGATTACCTCCGCATAGCCCTGAACCGCTGTGACCGGCGTGCGCAATTCGTGGAGCAATTGACGGATGCGGTCCGCTTCGCGCGCGGAGGCGCTGGGCATGTCGGGATCATCGGATAGCGGCCGCCGGAACCGGCCAACATAGCCTGAGAAATTGCCGTCATCGGTAAAGCGCGGCTGTGCGTCGACTGTCCAATCGCCCGCGATCGCTTCCGCACCATAGAGCACGGTTGGAGAACCAGAGATCGGCTGACGCCGGGCAAAGGCGCGCTCAATCGCCGTTTCTTTGTTTGCGCTACCTAAGCGCGGAGGCGCGACCAGCCGCGTGCCGATCACCATCGCCGCCACATCGCCGTCGGTCCATTCTATCCTGCCGCCGGCGTCGGCGGAAAAACCGAACGCGCCAACCAATTTAGAGCCGCGAGTGTGTTCCTCACCCAATGGTAGGCGAGGTTCGTTCCCGTCTGTATCGCCGCCTACTTCGCGTGTGCGCTTAAATTGAGCGATGCGTTCGACCAGCGCGGAAATCTCACTGCGACCTTCGTTTGCCGGATCGAAAGACGCGGGCAACGGGGTTTCTCCTAGTGCAGGGATGGGCGCATCGACCGGCACAACATCGACCGGCGCAACATCGTGCGGCGGAGCGGCGTCCTCGATGATCCTGTGTGCTTGAGCCTCGGCGCCCGCCGTATCATCTATTTCTTCCGCTACGACTGATCCTTCTGGTGATGGAAGACCTCGGTCGCTCACTCCCAGCCGGTCCAGCATCGTTTCTGCGTCCACCGGCAAATCGCGCCGCAATCTCAAAAACCCGCGAGCGCGGATCGGAAGACGCGGGATCAGTGCGGACCAATCCTGCTCCGTCAATTGCGCGCGATTCAAGGCTGCCGACGCCACATCTGGTTCAAAATCGGCAAGGTGAGCTGCCAATTCGGGGTTCTGAAAACGCCAACCGGGTTCCCGAATCATTTTGGCACGGATGTTTCCGGGAATTTTCGAAGCCAGCGCGTCCATGCGCAGCCAAGCCGAGGCAACCAGCGAAGGGTCACGCGCTGTGCTCCCTGCGGATTGCCGAGCTCCAAGAATGTCGAGCAATTGCCTGAATTGCGTGCGCAATCCGACGTCGCTGGACGCGCGCTGACGCAGCACAGTCGCTAGGCGATCATCGAAAAACATTCACGCTCCTTATAAGAGCACTTTGGCAAGAGCCCCGGGGTAACCAGATGCGATGGCGCGTGTTCTAATGCGCGCTTACTGAACCCATTCTGGCATGGGAGACAGCACTGACGGAATTACCTAGCACCGCAAATGATTTGTCACAGGGCGCTCGCCACGTGCGTTGCAAAGCGGGACAATTGCTGGCACACATAATTAAATTAGGTTTCATCGCGCAAACTATTGCATAGTCTTACACACAATTGTTAGCACGTGAGCCAATCTGCCGCGCCCGCGCAATTCAAACCAGCCGGGTAACCATTGTCGCACAGTTTGCGGCTCGCAATCATCACCGTGTTGAATATGGCACGCACTGACTTCGGGGAAAACTACGGGAAATGGCGAATCTTGACGAGATTGATAAGCGCCTGCTCAGCGAACTTCAGGCAGAAGGCCGCGTAACCAATGTTGAATTGGCTCAGCGTGTTGGGCTGACAGCGCCGCCATGTTTGCGCCGGGTGCGGGGCCTCGAAGAGGACGGCGTTATTCGCGGCTATCATGCCGATCTGGACCCTTCGAAATTGGGTTTTGCCATCACGGTTTTTGCGATGGTCAGTTTGAAAAGCCAGGCCGAAAATGAACTGCGTGAATTTGAAGATCACATGGCCGATCTTCCTGAGGTTCGCGAATGTCATATGCTCAATGGCGAGATTGACTTTATTCTCAAGATTGTCAGCCAAGACCTTCAAAGCTTTCAAGAATTTCTGACCAGCAAGCTTACGCCTGCACCCAATGTGGCCAGCGTGAAAACGTCGTTGACGATCCGCACCGCCAAACATGAGCCCGGTGTTCCGCTTTAAATCCAGCGCAAACGGATGCAAAGATGAGCGACATAATTGATGACGGTGCAGACGGGGAGGAACGTCTATCTGACCCGCTCCATGGTCGTTGCCTGTGCGGTGCTGTGACCATCACCTTGGAAGGCGCTCTGCCAAAGGTTGATATCTGCCACTGCGAAATGTGCGTGCGTTGGTCGGGCACGTTTCTGGGCGGTTTGAGCGGAACCAGCGCCGCAGTGACCGGTGAACAATCGGTCTCTGTGTATCAGTCGAGCGATTGGGCGCAGCGCGCATTTTGCAACAAATGCGGCACCAACCTTTGGTATTGTTTTACGCCAACCGGTCACATCAGCTATCTGGCTGGGCTGTTCGATGTCCCCAAAGGGCTGGGCATACTTCAACAGATTTTCGTCGATGAAAAACCCGATTGGTATGACCTGGTGCAAAAAAGCCCAATGAAAACCGGCGCAGAAGCGATCGCTGACGCCGAAGCTGCGGGCTTCACCTTCGATTAGGCAGCGCTTGTCACTGCCTTCGTTTGGGAGCGGCCCAGCGGATATACTGATCAACAACCACCATTTCGGCGCAAGTCTACGCGTTCTTACGAAGGGTTCACCTTGAGGCATTGGTCTAGGTGATGTCCTCGTAAGGGTTAGCCCGATATGCCTCTCAGCAAATGTCCGGCTGCTGCCCTTTGAAAGGGCGCAGATGCACGCAGTGATCGAAGTTGAGCAATTGTTGCAGTCGGGGATGGCCTCGCCATTGGAGCCATGGGCTGCTTTGCTTTGGTCGGGCTCAGAATTGCTAATATTTGTCGCCTACATTGCGATCTCGGCTGCGGTTTGGTTGGGTTTGAGGCGGCTGCCCGATTTGGAGCATCGCGGCCAAGCAAACTTGTTCGCGGTCTTCATTTTTCTGGGCGGGATTTCCCAAGCGCTTTCGATCGCTGCGAATTGGTATGCATTTCAGCCTCTATTTGGCGGGGCAATGTTAGTGACAGGTGTGGCGGTGTTGATGGCGGCTGCTGTGCTGCTTCGGTTGAGTTCGTCGCTCGTTCGCAATCCAGCACCTGAGAGGCACGCAGACGTGATCTCAAAACTTGAGGTGACATTGGCCGAGCGCGCCATTGCGCGCGATGAAATATCGGCAACTGCGGCCCAGAATGCTGAGGCATTGCGTGATGCCAACACGCGCCTTGCACAGAATGTGCGCGGCAGTGTGCTGCGCAGCCGCAACCTGATCCAGGTCGTCTCTTTATTGACCCAGCCGGGTGCGTTTCTCACAGACCGCCCGGAATCGTTCATGCGCGACCTGCGCGGGCGAGTGAACGCATTGGCGATCGCGACATCGACCGTGATGGAGGAGGCCAGCGGTGCTTGCTCCGATATTGAACGGGTGGTGCGCCGCCAAGTCGAACCCTTGTTATCCGACCCATCTGCGGCGCTTGCGCTAGAGGGCGAGCTTATCGAAGTGGGCGTTCAAGGCGCCCAGCAAATTGGTCTTGTCGCGTGGGAATTGGGCGTGCGCTTTGCGCAGATGAACAAGTGGGAAAGGGAAAGGGCAAGCATCGCGGTTGCTTGGACAGTTTCGGATGCAGAAACCGGGAATGGCAGTGCCAGCCGCCAATGCACCATAGAATGGCGAGAGATACTCAAACCACAATACGCCGTTTCGGGTGATCTAGAGCCGCATGATGATCTGGCGCCGATAACGCCAGAACCGTTGGACAGCTTTAGCGAAGTGCTGCTCACACAAATCATTCCCCGTCTTCTCGATGGAAAAGGACGCATCGATATTGAGGCATCGACATTCATCTATCGGCTGACTTGCCCACTTTCGTCGCTTCAAGGGGTATCAGCGGCAGAGTTTAGCCACCTTGCCGACCTGCAAGAGTTTGTTCCCTCACCGCAAACCGCATTGACCAATCCGCGATAGAACGCAGCTTAACCTTCGCGTTCTTCAAGCCAGTCTTCGAGCCATTTGATCGAATAATCGCCGTGCAAAACGTCGGTTTGTCTCAGCAATTCCTGGTGAAGCGGGATGTTCGTTTTCACCCCTTCGACCACCATCTCCTCAAGCGCGCGGCGCAGGCGCATGATGCACCCTTCGCGGTTGCGGCCATAGACGATCAATTTGGCGATCATGCTATCGTAATAGGGGGGGATGGAATAACCGGCGTAAAGCCCGCTATCGACCCGCACATGCATACCGCCAGCGGGATGGTAATAGGTCACTTTGCCGGGTGACGGCGCAAAGGTGAACGGGTCCTCGGCGTTGATCCGGCATTCGATGGCGTGGCCGTTGAATTCCAGCTCATCCTGAGAGACCGACAGCGGCTTGCCAGCGGCAATTCGGATCTGTTCGCGCACCAGATCAACGCCGGTGATGGCTTCCGTTACTGGATGCTCAACCTGAAGCCGGGTGTTCATTTCGATGAAGTAAAATTCACCGTCTTCCCATAGAAATTCGATTGTACCCGCACCCCGGTACGCCATGTCGCGCATCGCTTTGGAGCACACCTCGCCCATGCGCATGCGTTCATCGTGGCTGATGACGGGGGAGGGGGCCTCCTCCAGAACTTTTTGGTGCCGGCGTTGCAGCGAGCAATCGCGCTCTCCCAAATGGATTGCGTTGCCTTTGCCGTCACCGAACACCTGAAATTCGATGTGGCGCGGATTGCCGAGATATTTTTCAATGTAAACGGTTGCATCGCCGAACGCTGCTTTGGCTTCGCTACCGGCCTGCTTCATCAGCGTTTCGAGCTGGTCTTCGCTTTCGCAGACCTTCATGCCGCGCCCACCGCCGCCGCTCGCGGCTTTGATGATGACGGGATAGCCGACTTCTGCAGCAACCCGTTTGCCCTCTTCAGGATCGTCGATCGCGCCGTCGGAACCGGGAACAAGCGGCAAGCCAAGCGCGCCAGCTGAGCGTTTTGCTTCGACCTTGTCGCCCATCGTGCGGATATGCTCAGGCTTTGGCCCGATCCACGCGAGGTCATGCGCCTCTACGATCTCGGCAAACTTGGCGTTTTCGGAAAGAAAGCCATAGCCGGGGTGCACCGCGTCGCATTCGGCGATTTCAGCAGCGGAGATGATGTTGGCCACATTCAAATAGCTGTCGGTGGCAGAGGGCGGGCCAATGCAAACGGCGTGATTGGCCAGCCGCACATGCATTGCGTCGGCATCAGCGGTGGAGTGCACCGCCACCGTTTCAATGCCCATTTCATGAGCCGCGCGGTGGATGCGCAGCGCGATTTCGCCGCGATTGGCGATCAAGATGCGGGTAATGCTCATCGCTGCTTACGCAATCACGACGAGTGGCTGGTCGAATTCAACGGGTTGTGCATTTTCGACCAGGATTGCTTTGACCGTGCCGGATTTGTCGGCGGTGATCGGGTTCATGACCTTCATCGCTTCGACGATCAGCAATGTGTCGCCTTCGCTAACGCTGTCACCGACCTTGATAAAGTTGGCAGCGCCGGGTTCCGCTGCGAGGTAGACGGTGCCCACCATTGGCGATTTGAAAGCGTCGGCATCGCCAGCATCCGGAGCGGCTTCTGGTGTAGGAGCGGACGCCGCCGGTGCAGCGGCCGCAGGCGCAGCCGCGAAGGGCGCTGGCGCGGCGACAGGTAAAGACGCAACCCCGCCATTGCGTGACACGCGGATTTTGCGGTCGTTGTCTTCAACTTCAATTTCGGAAAGACCGGTTTCATCGAGCAGTTCAGCCAGTTCGCGAACGAGTGAAGTGTCGATGTTCATGCCGGAATTTGGCTTTTTGTCAGCCATACGTACCCCTTACTTGGTTTCGCCGCATGATTGCCCATGGGCGCAGATTGACGCGGTGACTATTCACACCAATTGCGGCTGGCAAGTGGCAATCGGTGCTGTTTGTCGATTTAACGGCGGGTATCAGACCTCGCCTGACGCTACGGCTTCCAATGCGATGCGGTAACTGTCGGCGCCGTGCCCTTCGACCGTCTTGGCCGCCGCCATGCCAACATAAGAGAGGTGGCGAAATTCCTCACGCGTCTTTGGGTCGGACAAATGCACTTCGATAACAGGGGTTTGAACCGCCTTGATCGCATCAAGCAGCGCGATTGATGTATGGGTATAGGCCGCCGCATTAAGCAGCACGGCCCGCGCGCCCTCTGCTTGCGCCTCATGCAGCCAATCGACCAGCATTCCTTCGTGGTTGGTTTGCCGCATATCAATCGTTAGGCCGAGCTCTAGCGCGCTGTCCTCAAGCATTCCGGCGATTTCATCGAGCGTGGTGGAGCCATAGATCTCAGGCTCGCGCAGGCCGAGCAGATTGAGATTGGGGCCGTTCAGGACGTAAATCGTGTTGGTCATCGAGGCTGATTAGCGGTTGAGCGAGTTATAGAAAAGCGAAAGGTCTGGGAACGACCCAGTTGCGGGCGTTTGCAGATCAGTCCTCTATGTCAGCGTCTTGGCTGTCACGGTACTTCAAAAGCATCGCTTCACGATCCTCATTCTTTGCAATGTGAAGTATGACGGTTTCGCTCAATTCGACATCGGGGTGATGCGCACAATAACCAGCGAACCAAAAAACCTCTGAAATTGGCTCGTCATCGTGCCAAGTCGTCATTGCGTGTTCCTCGTCTGGAACAGGACCAAAATCGAACGCCTTCAGGTTTGCCCAGTCGACATCGTCATGCCAGGCGGTGCAAGACTCGCCCCAAGCGATGACGTAGCGGCTTCCGATTGAGTAGATCCACTCGGCAATTGTGCCGCGCCACACAGAAGGTGCCTCATCTTCCGCTACGATAATTACCTTGTAGGGCTGGATTGCGAGAGCGGGCGGGTTTTGCCCCGGCTTGAGGTGAAGGTAGTTAGGAAGCATCAGCGGAACATATCACTACTTAGTAGTTGGGCAATGTCCGCCTTCCACCCCAATACCGGACCTTGCCCTTACGTCGAATTTACCGATCTACACCCTTCACTTTGCCCCATTGGCGCGCTGCGGTGTAGCCGAGGTAGCCGGTGCCAAACAGCGCATAGAGCGGTTCGGGCAGCCCGGCGAGATAGGCGTTCATTCCATTTGCAATATCCATCGCGGCGGCGGGATTGAATGCACTGAGCAAACCCATCGGGAGCGCTGTCAGGATCAAGATATACATCACATAGAGGAAGCTGGGCCGGGCGCGGCTGGTCCAGGGGTCCTTTGATTGCGCCTCAGCCACGATCGCTTGCAGCCGCGCCTCTATCAGAGCCATCTCCTGCGTTCCCTCCAGCTTGAGCAGCTCAAACTGCGCTTTTGCCCGCGCCTCTTTATCCGGGATAATCTTGTCGAGGATGGACGTGATGGGACCGATTAGGGATTCGAGTAAGGCCATGGCTGCGCTCCTAGAGGTGAGTCGCGGCGTATGTAACCAATGTGGTTCATGTAGGAAAACAAAAGAACCAAACCGTATTCACTCGTTCTCCGAAAGCAGGCGCTGCGCCAATGCCAAATGGGGCCTGTCCAGCATATTGCCGTCCAGCGACACGGCTCCTGCTTCGGGATTGTCGGCAAAGGCTTGAACCACGGCGTGGGCATGATTGAGCTCTTCTTCGCTGGGCGTGAATGCCGCGTTGATCGGCGCAATCTGTGCTGGGTGGATGGCCAGCATACCGCGATAACCCGATGCGCGGACGCTGCGCGCGCGGCGTTCCAAGGCTTCGAGATCGCGGAATTCGGGCTGGACCGTTTCAATCGGGGCAACCCCGGCCTTAACCGCGCCAAGCAGGCAAAGGCTGCGCGCGAGTTGATAGACATGGGTGTATTCGCCATCGGCTCCGCGTTGCTCGCTTGCGCCCAATTCGCTGGAGAGGTCTTCTGCGCCCCAGCTCATTGCGACCAGCCGCGTCTGGCCCTTGCTCGAAGCGTCATAGGTGCCGGTTGTGAACATCGCCGCTGCGGTTTCGGTCACAAGGGCGGCGACCTTTGTTGTGCCCGGCGTGATGCCAATCGACTTCTCTCGCTGGGTCAACATCGCATCCAAGGTTTCTACGTCGTGGCCGCCTTCTGCTTTAGGAAGGAACACACCGCCCGGACCAGACGCGATCACGGCATCCAAGTCCGCTTCGGTCAATCCGCTGGAAATCGGGTTAATCCGAACCCAGATGCGGGCCTTGCCTTCTGCGCCAGCGATTGCGGCGGCAACCATTGTGCGAGCCTCTGCCTTGCGATCCGGAACCACCGAATCTTCAAGGTCAAGCAGCGCGATATCCGCATCACTTGCGATCGCTTTACCCATCTTTTTGTTGCTGTCGCCGGGTGCAAAAAGCCAACTGCGCATTTTCACTTTTGTGGCTTGGGTCATCGCATATCCTTTGAACTGCCGGGGGCTGGATAGGCGGATAGGACGCTTAGAACGATCCTTCAATCGTGAGCGAGAAAATCCGGCCAAATGTGCGGTCTCGATCTTCAACGAAATCGACAATTCCTGCGGTGCGGTCAACAAAGACGGTGCGCCTAAATCGTTCGCGGCGGCTTGTCAGATTGGCAACACTTGCACGCACAGTTAGGCCGGCAAAGTCCTTATTCTCAACAAAGGCGCCGATGAAACCGAATGGTTCAGTGCGGGTTGCCACTTCGTCGAGGCGCACTTGAGGGGCTCTATCTTCCCACCTTGCGGAGCCGCCTATGGCCCACACCGAATCTGTGAAGTCATGGCGTATTTCAAAGTCGAGCTCTGCCAATGTGTTGTTCGACAATTTGCGAGATGTACCCAGCAATGGGTCGATGACGGAGGAGTCGGTTAGTGCCAGTTCAAGGTCAATCCGCGTGCCGTTCCAACCGATCCCTTCTGAAAGGAGCGTAAGGTTGCTGCTGAGCCCATAGAACTGTGCTGCGGGAAGATTGCCCGGTGCCTGTCCCCCGCCTTCAATTGGGATTTGGTCGACGATATCGGTGATGTCTTCGTAAAACACCCGCATGTTCACAGAACCCAGCGCCCCAAGACCCGCGGTCGCTTCGACTTCGAAAACCCAGCTTTGTTGAGGGACCAGCGATGAATTGGTCACGTCCTCACGTTCTTGATTGAGGTCGACGGTGCTAAGAAAGTCAAAGAAATCGAGCTGCCCTACAACCCGTTCCGCGCGGCCCGATATGTTGAGTGTCTCGCTCGCCGCCCAGTCGAGAGATACGAACCCTTTTGGGCGGTAAAAACTCCGCGTTTGGCCAAATGCACCCGATTGGCTGAGCTTGGAATATTCGCCGCCAATGGAGGATTGAAATTGCAAACCTTCGGCAATTGGACGGCTATAGGTGACGCTGAGTTCGGCGCGGTCTTCATCAACGCGGGCGGTGGCGCCCGGCAGATCGACCGGTTGCAATATGCCGGCCGTATCGCGCGCTTCCAAAGCGGAGGCAATGTCTAGGATATTGCGCACACCCTCTGCGGCAAAGAGCAGGTTTCCGCCAAGCCCATTTACGTTGTATTCTGCCCGCGCGATGGTTTCATATTCGTCGGCTGTTCGGTCAAACACCGATCCTGTTGACGGGCTGCCATCTGCAAATTGGGTCAGGGATTCGGAGACAGTTGGACTGTTTTCAAAACGATGAAGCCCGATCAGCTTGAGCTGACCCGGCCCAAATTCAAATTGGTAATCCAACCCGAATTCAAAATTAAACTCGTCTTCATCGCGCGTGAACGTCCGGCTGCGATCCGTCGCCGCAATGATGCCGGTCCGCTCAGACGTCTCGGATTCTCGGAAGAAGAACCCTTGGACTTCTCCCGTAGCGTTCAAGACATTCCCGTTGCTCGCAATACGGGTGAACGAACCAGAGATGCTGGGCCGGTCAAAATTGAAATTGGATTGTTCATCGCGCGTGTCGATAACCGCGCCAGCGGCGTCAAAGACCTGTTCGATGCCTTCGTTTCCGCGGCGGTTCGACTGGTTTTCGAGCGCCAAAGTCCATTCGGTTTTCTCGCCGCCACCTGCGAAAGAGACTGAACCTTCCAAAATGCGCGCGGGCGTCCCTTTGCTGCGGAAACGGGGCGCATAGCGGAATTGTCCGGTGATGCCGCCGGTGCTGCTTGTGATCACATTGAGCACTTGGCCCGAAAGGCCCCCGATTTCGAGGCTTGCCCCGTCGACCAGTTCGAGACGCACAACCTCCTCGGCTGGGATGCGTTCGAGCGCTTCGACCGGTCCGTTGGATTTGCCCGATATACGCCGCCCATTGATGAGGACATTGGTGTCTGCCTGACCCAAACCGCGTGCATCATCGCCGCTGCGGATCGAAAAACCGGGGATTTGCCGCGCCATATCCAACGCGCTTCGCGGGGCAAAGCGTTCGAAATCTTCGGGTGTGAATGTGCGTCTGGTGTTGGTTTCACTGGAAGCCGCGCCCGTTTCGTCAAATGCAGCCGCAATGACAACTGTTACCGGCGCATCCTGTGCGGCGGCATAAGACGGGCATAATGCACCGAATGCTGCGCCCAAAAGGAGGCCAGTCGAGAGCTTTGGATTTGGCATTGAACCAATGAAGCGCTTGGCGGTCATGAAAGTTCCTTGCGCATCGTTGACACAATTAGAAAGCAGCAAGAGACCAACCGGCTTTGCTGTTCGATGAACGTTATCGATGTCAAAGTGGAATAAACTGACACGCCGATGCGTGTGCTCCACTGGTCGGGAAGACAGGATTCGAACCTGCGACCCCCACACCCCCAGTGTGATGCGCTACCAGGCTGCGCTACTTCCCGTATCCAGTGGAGGCCGGCGCTATAGGGCGGCGATTTGGATGTGGCAAGCGGGATGGTTTGGGAAACCAGAATGGACGATTTGAAACAGCCGCCAGCCGCATTTTGACAAGGTGTCTGTCAGAACGCGGTGATGCAGCCGTGCACCACCAATTTGAAGCGCGAATTGCGGGCGGCTTGCATTGCTGCTAACCGCGCCCACTTATTCGACATAAGAGATATGTGGGTCGCCGGGCGTGCTGGCTCACTCACTTAGGTTTTAGCGCTAATTTAGATGGGCTCGTTGACACATGTTTGATTTACTCGCCGCCGCAGGGGCTGGCGCTGCCGAAGCACCGCCAACTTGGATCACCTACTTGCCGATCGTCGGCATGGTCGTGATTTTTTGGTTCTTGATCATTCGCCCTCAAATGAAGCGGCAAAAAGAGCACCAAGCAAAGGTCGGCGGCCTGAAGAAGAACGATAAGGTTGTCACGCAGGGCGGTCTGGTCGGCAAGGTCATCAAAGTCGATGACACATACGTAGAATTGGAATTGGCAAAGGATGTGCGCGTGAAAGCGGTCAAGCACACGATTGCCGATCTGATTGAGCCGGGCGCAAAGCCAGCTAACGATTGATTTTCTGTGTTTCGCCCCTCTCGTTATACGGGCGGGCGAAATTGCCTCTTATAAGATACGACATAAGGTTGAAACCGGGCGGCCATGCTTGAAACTCCACTTTGGAAAAAGATCTCAATCTGGGTCTTTACCCTCGCGATAGCCGCGGCGGCTGTGCCTTCGCTGATGGCGACGGCTGGCTTTGACGCGGGCGAAGACGCTCCGCATGTCAATCTCGGTTTGGATTTGGCCGGTGGTTCGCACCTCCTGCTGGAAGCTGACCCTGATGATGTCAGCGCCCAGCGTCTGGAAAACATCCAAGAGGCGGTTGAGCGCGCCCTTAAAGAGGCAAATCCCGAGATTGAGTTTGGCGATACATCCCGCGCGGGCGGCACATTTTCGCTGATCCTAGAAAGCGCCGCCGATATTGACCGAGCTCGCGGTATTCTTGAGCCATTGATGATGGGCGATGGCCTGCGCCGTGAATGGGATTTCGCAATTGAAGATGGCCAACGCATTGTCTTGACCCCAACCGACGCTGGCGAAGCTGTTGCATTGAACAATGCGATGGAAGGCGCCGTTGAAGTGGTCCGCCGGCGGATCGATTTGCTCGGCACGCGAGAGCCAACAATCATTCGTCAGGGTGACACCCGCATCGTGGTGCAGGTTCCCGGTCTACAAGATCCGCAGCAGCTCAAAGAACAACTGGGCCAAACCGCTCAGCTTGAGTTTAAACTGGTCGATCAGCGCGCTTTGATCACAGACACACAGGCGGGGATCGCCAATCCCGGCAGCCGAATTTACCCCTATTCCGACGAAAGCGAACTTGCCGGGCAATTTGAATCGGTAATCCGCATTGGCGGTATTCGCGGAGACAGCCTGATCGACGCGGGCGCGGGTGTGGATCAACGCAACAATGAGAACGTCGTCAACATCAAGTTTGACCAAGAAGGCGGGCGCAAATTTGCCGATCTCAGCACACATAATGTCGGGGAGCGGTTCGCCATTATCCTCGATGGTGAAGTGATCTCTGCGCCAACATTCAATGAGCCTATCTTGGGCGGCTCTGCGCAAATCTCGGGCAATTTCACCGCCGAGAGCGCGAACCAATTGGCGATTTCGCTGCAATCGGGTGCATTGCCTGTGCCGCTGGTCGTTATCGAAGAACGCACGGTCAGCGCGGAATTGGGCGAACAATCGATCCGCAGCGGCTTGCTTGCGATGATTATCGGCAGCCTCGCGGTCGTCGCTTTGATGGTCGCCACCTATGGCCGGTTTGGCGTGTATGCGACGGTTGCGCTGGTCTTTAACGTCCTCATCCTGCTTGGATTGATGGCGATCGGAAACTTCACTCTGACATTGCCCGGCATCGCAGGCTTTGTTCTGACAGTCGGTGCGGCGGTGGATGCCAACGTGCTGATCAATGAACGCATACGCGAAGAGCGAAAGCGAGGGCGCAAAGTCATTACGGCGGTCGAAAACGGCTACAAAGAAGCCAGCCGCGCGATTTATGATGCGAACATCACCAACTTTATTGCCGGTGTCCTGCTGTTCTGGTTCGGCTCTGGACCCATTCGTGGCTTTGCGGTGGTTCTGGTCATCGGGCTTGTAACGTCAGTGTTCACTGCGTTGAAGCTGACGCAAATGTGGGTTTCGGGCTATCTCGCCGCGAAACGTCCTAAAGATATCACGATTTAAGAAAGGGAGACGAGACATGAAACTTCTAAAACTCGTACCCCAGGACACGAACATTAAGTTCCTGAAACTGCGCGTGCCGTTCTTTGTTGTCAGTATCCTGCTGATGATTGCAAGCTGGAGCCTGGTCGCCTTCAATGGCCTCAATCTGGGCATTGATTTTGTCGGTGGTCAGAAAATTGAGCTGACCTTTGAAGAGCAGGAACAAGCCCCTGTCGCAGAGCTGCGCGAGCTGGTCGAAGGGCTCGGCTATGGCACGCCGTTGGTGCAGGAATTTGGTGCATCCAATGTTGTCTCTATCCGTGTGCCTCTTCCCGAAAATATTGACGAAACACCGGGCGCCGCGAATGAGATCGGCAATCAAGTGATTTCGGCGATTTCGGCAGAATATGACGGCGTAAGAACCGATGGCAATGACACCGTTTCGGGCAAAGTCGCTGAGGAATTCAGCGTGGATGCCGCATTGGCATTGCTTGCCGCGATGTTGATGGTCGCGCTTTATATTTGGATCCGTTTTGAGTGGCAATTTGGTGTTGGGGCGCTGTTCGCTTTGTTCCACGATGTGTCCCTTACCTTGGGCATGTTCTCCCTGTTCCAGATGGAGTTCAGCCTTCAGATCATCGCCGCAATTCTGGCCATCATCGGTTACTCTTTGAACGACACGATCGTGGTCTATGACCGTGTTCGCGAAAACCTCAAAAAGTATCGTAAGATGCCGCTGCCTGAATTGCTCGACCTATCGATAAATGAGACTTTGGCACGGACCGTCATGACGTCGTTGACCCTGCTGGTCGCTCTGCTGCCACTCTTGTTCTTTGGCCCAGCCAGCCTGTTTGGTCTGGTCGCGGCGATCACGGCGGGCCTGTTTATCGGCACATATTCGAGCGTCTATCTCGCATCACCAATCCTGATTTGGTTGGGCGTGAATTCGGACAGTTTTGTGCCGCAAGAAACCGAAGCGGACAAGCAAGAGAAGAAGGTTCTAGGCCAGCTTTGATAGCTGCGTTCTAGGGCGCACGCTGTGCATTGGGGCCGCGGCAATCGCCCGGTCCCGCACGCTCCTAATCCTTGGTCAATTGATCGTAATGAGCGGCCAGTTCCAGCGCATTGGTGTCCCAGCTAAACCGTTCGGCCATCGCTGCCACTGCTTGACGCATTGGCGGGTTGATGAGGATTTCGTTCACGCCCGCCGCGACACTTTCCGGTGTGCGCTCCACCAGCCGACCGGCGGTGTTGTTGGTGATCAATTCACGCGCGCCGCCTACATCGCAAGTTACCACCGGCGTCCCGCAAGCGAGCGCCTCTACCCACGCGTTGGCCAGCCCTTCGTTCATTGTCGGAAGCACCATCGCGTCCGCAGCCGATAGGATCAGCGGCAGCAAATCATGATCCAGCGAACCGGCAAAGTGGACACGGTCCGCCAGCCCCAAATCACGCGCCAAATCGCGCAAATGCGTCTCGTCATCGCCTTTGCCAATCAGGATCAGGCGCGCGCCCTCAATCTTTGCCAAGGCCGCGATCGCAATATCCTGACCCTTTCGTTCGATTAGCGCCCCGACACAGGCCAGCAGCGGCGCGTTGTCGGGCATTGCAAAGCCCAATTCCGTGCTTAATTGGGCCCGCAATTGCGTGTGTTCCAGCGGCCGAAAACGGTCGCGGTCTAACCCGGTGTAATGCACCCGAATCTTGCCGCGCGGCATACCCATCTCGGCCATTTTTCCGGCCAAGGCCTCGCTAACCGCAAGTATCCCATCAGCGCACTCAGCGGCCTCGAGCATCTGTTCGCGCGCAAAATCAATCTCACCCCAATAGGTGATGTCGCTGCCCCGAGCTTTGAGCGATAGCGGCACGTCAATTTGCCGAGCAATCCAAGCCGCTGCCGGTCCATCGGGAAAGAAGAATTGTGCGTCGATCATATCGATGGGGGTGTCGGCATGGAGCCGTTGAATCACGGGCAGAGCGGCCTTTGCGATGGCAGAGGCGTTGCGCCGTGCTCCGACGGCGGGGATTAAAGTAAAGCGGGGGCGGTGGATTGTGACGCCAATTTCTTCGCTGACCTCATCTAGGGCGGCCAGCGCCCGATATCGCCCCAACGCAATCGGAGGAATTCCGATGGGATTGACGACAGTCACTTTCCAGTCGGTTCGCTTTGCGAATGCCTCCAATGAACGCGCGACAAAGGTCCCAAAGCGCGGGTTGACCGCGTTGGGGTAGAGCGTGCTGAGGACAACGACATGCTTCACGTCCCTCGCCCTGTGATATGCTCATCTGCGTGTTTCACGCCGGCTCCTTCATCCAACCCGGCCAAGGATAGTTTGAGTGTGTTAACGCGAACTGATCTCGCGCAGTCAAATCTTCGAATGATCACAGTGGGCGCACCAGCATCGTGGCAACGGCAATCCATGGCGGATTGTCGATCACCTGCTGTTTGTTGCCTGCTTGTGCCGGGAGAACACCGACCAATGTGCCCTTTCGATCGATTAGACGGCCGAATGTGAACCGCCCGCCGGGGCGCGGGATCAGGCAATCCCGGTTCATCGCTTGGCCAATCCCCGCAGACGCCTCATCAGCCCCAATCTGACGCAGCCACAGCATATCGCCGGGGCGGTATTCACCCACCGAAGCGGTAACCTCTAACACCAGCATCGCCGAACCGTCGCCTTGTGCGGCGATTTCGGTCGGCAGGATCGCTTCGCGCGGTGCGCTCAAGGCTTCGGGTTCGGAAAGGCCCAACTCAGCCACGATTTGCGCGCGGGGTTGTTCTTCGGAGCGAACCAAAATTTCCGGGTCTACGCCCAATGCCGTGCCAATTCGGTCCATCCAATTGATCGACAGGTTGCGCATACCGGTCTCTAACCGCCCGATTGTTTGAGCGGTTGTGGGCGGATTACACGCTTCGGCAAGGTCGGCGAGAGTCAGCCCTTTGGCTTTGCGAATTTCGCGGATGCGGTTGATCATGCACGCGGTCCTCTTGTTCAAATTGGTTCGAAGAAGCAGTTTCTACTTTCCTACAGAATTGCGTCTTTGGCAATAGGGGTTGTACGAAATAACCAAAATGGCGAAATAGGAGAATCGGGCATGAAGCGGCAATTGGTGGAACGCGAATTGACATCAGAAGGCCCGCGGCGCGGGAATGCAATCGGGGCAAAGCGGCGCAGCGTCACGGTCAACATTGCTGAATCGCCGCTCGCATGGCTGCATTCGCGCGGTCATATCGATGGGCGCCTGCTCGAAGCGGGGGAGGCGTTGCGTGGGGATTATGAGCGCGCCCAACTGCCCGCCAATTTGACAATGCAATGGGACGCGGTGCGCATCCGGTCGACGGGAGAGAAAGGTCTGTCGGGAACGGAGAAGCAGATTGCAGCCAAACACCGATTTGACGGCGCGCTAAAGTCGGCGGGCAAAGGGTTGGAGGACATCTTATGGAGAGTTGTTTGCGCCGGAGAAGGGTTGCCCGATGCGGAAAAGACGCTGGGCTGGCCCGCGCGCAGCGGCAAGCTGGTGCTGAAACTGGCGCTCGACCGGGTGGCCGATTTTTATCGGATCCGGTGAAGGTGGTTCCGAATTCTGAATGTCCAAGAATTTCGCGCTTGGGACCGTGTAACATGCGGTCCAAGTCGCGAGGTTATGCGAACCGAGAGGCGACCTCTTGCCGAAGCCGGGGAACGACGCTGGCTTCAAACCAAGGGTGCTTTGCCATCCACATACGGACCCGCCACGAGGGGTGGGGAAGGGGCATCGCAGCGGAGGTTTCGGTGTGATTCAGCCATGCGGTCCGCACGCGTTCGGTCAGCGACAATTTGCGCGTTTCGGGCAAGTATTGGGTTTGAGCATAGGTTCCAACCAGCAGGGTCAGGCGCGTTTCTGGCAGCAGCGCAAGGATGCTTTCATGCCATGCAGGCGCGCACTCCTTGCGCGGCGGGGCATCGCCGCTTTTCGCCTTTCCAGGATAGCAGAACCCCATCGGCATCAGCGCCAACGTATCGGGATCGTAAAAGGCGTCTTTGTCCAAACCCAGCCAATCTCGCAACCGGTCGCCGCTGTCATCGTCCCACGGAACACCGCTTGCATGGACACGGGTGCCGGGCGCCTGGCCGATGATAAGGATGCGCGATTTGGGAGAGAATTGAACCACCGGTCGCGGCCCAAGCGGGAGATGTTTAGAGCAAATGGTGCAGGCGGTGATATCGCGGTGCAGGGCGGCGGCCTGGGCGCTCATCCCTCGACCCGCTCTGCAAGTGCGAGCCAGCGCTCCTCTGCTGCATCCTTCTCTGACCGCGCGTTCTCAATGCCCCTGGAAATGGTTGCAAAACGTTTGGGATCAGAGGTGTAAAGCTCAGGGTCGGCAAGAATAGCTTCGCCCTTGGAGATCGCGGTTTCTAACTCCTCAATCCGGTCGGGGAGCTGTTCATAATCGCGTTGGTCTTTGTAGGAAAGTTTGCCGCTCTTTGGCGCCGGCGCTGTTGTGGTGGAGGCAGGAGAAGGCGCAGTCTTGACCTTAGCGGTGACCGGTTTGCGCCGTTTTGCTTCCCAATCGGCATAACCGCCCGCGACGATATCGACCGAACCAGACCCATCAAGGCCCAGCGTCACGGTCACAGTTTTGTCGAGGAAATCGCGATCATGGCTGACGATCAGGACGGTGCCATCAAAGTCGGAGATAACCTCTTGCAGCAGATCGAGCGTTTCTAGGTCAAGATCATTGGTTGGCTCATCGAGGACCAGCAGGTTCGCTGGACGCGCGAATTCGCGGGCAAGCAAGAGCCGCGAGCGTTCTCCGCCTGAAAGAATCCCGACGCGGGTGTCGACCAGTTTGGGGTCGAACAGGAAGTCTTTGAGATACGCCTGCACATGGGTCCGAACGCCGCGAACATCAATCCAATCTCCGCCCTCGGCAAGGATATCGCGCACCGTCGCATCCGGTTCCAGCAAGCGGCGTTGCTGGTCAATCATGACGCCTGTCAACGTGCTGGCTCGGGTGATGGTGCCGGTGTCGGGCTCCAATTCGCCGGTTAACATCCGCAGCAAAGTCGTTTTGCCTGCACCGTTCGATCCGACGATACCGATGCGGTCGCCACGTTGGATGCGTAAGGAGAAAGGCTTGATAACCGCGCGGCCATCATAGGTCTTGGAAATGCCATCAGCAACAATCACAGACTTCGATTTGAAGTCTCCGTCATTCGCCAATTTCAGTTTTGCCGATCCGCTGTCGGAGATCATTGCGGCGCGGGCCGCGCGCATTTCATAGAGTTTTTCCAGCCGCCCTTGGTTGCGCTTGCGCCGTGCAGTTACGCCGCGCTCCAGCCAATGCGCCTCCAATTTCAGTTTGGCGTCCATCTTTTGTGCTGCGCGCGCTTCTTCGGCGTAAACCGAGTCTTCCCAAGCATCATAACCGCCAAAGCCGACCTCTTTGCGCCGCAAAGTCCCCCGGTCCAGCCAAAGGGTCGCGCGGGTCAGTCGTTTTAGGAAGGTTCGGTCGTGGCTGATCGTGATGAAGGCGCCTTTGTAGCGGGACAGCCAATCCTCAAGCCAATCGATTGCGGCAAGATCGAGATGGTTGGTCGGCTCATCCAACAGCAAAACGTCTGGGTCCTGCGCCAGCGCCCTCGCAATCGCGGCGCGGCGGCGTTCGCCGCCGCTGGCGGTCGCGGATTCGGTGGCCATATCAATGCCTAGCTGCCCGGCGATGGATTCGACTTCATAACGCTCGGGCGCGTCGTCGCCGTGCAGCGCAAAGTCCATCAGCGTATCATAGGCGCCAAAATCAGGGTCCTGTTCAAGAAAAACAATCCGCGTGTTCGGTTTAACCCGGCGGGTGCCGCGATCGGCCTCTATCTGGTCATCGACCAGTTTGAGCAGTGTCGTCTTGCCCGCGCCGTTGCGGCCAATCAGCGCCAGCCGGTCGCCCGGCATAATATGCAGATCAATCGGTTCCGCACCCTGACCCGGTTGCGGTCCGCCAAACAGCCAGCGCGCACCTTGTTGGAGGCCGAGGCCTTCCCAGGAGAGGATCGGAGGTTGTGCCATATCCGGCGCGAGTTAGGCGGTGCAGGCGGGCACGGCAAGAGCGCATCGCCCGAACACCGCCTAAACGCGGCCCGCTATTCAGCGGTGCGTTGCTGTTCCACCATTCGCGCGACATCGGCCAGCAGCGCAGGGGAGTCATAAATGATCCCGTCTTTCACCGTCCAACGCACTCCGCCGACCGTCTCAATCACATCGGTTTCGCGGTTCAATCGCCGGTGGCCGGTGCCGTAAAGCACTTTGAGATTGGCGAGCGGATTTTCAGGCACGATGACCAGATCGGCGAGCATTCCCGGGCGGATCACACCGAACGGAGCAGGGTCGCCGGATGCTTCGTAAAGCTCTGCGGCGCCCGATTGTGTTGCGGCGCGGATAACCTCAAGCGGTGACAGTCCAGCCTCGCGCAGCATCTCAAGTTCGCTGATGTAGGAAAAGCCCCAAGTCTGGTAAATATAGCCGGGATCAGAGCCCGCTGTGACACGCCCGCCGCGGTCGTGAAAACCGCGGGTTAGGGCAAACCATCTCTGGTAAAAACGCCGCCAAGCGATTTCGTCTTCGCTGGTCCAATCGTGATAATAGCTGCCGTGATTGACCAGGCTGGGTTCAAAAAAGCGCATGAGCGATGGGAGCGTGTACTGCGCATGCCAATCGGCGTTGCGTGCCTTCATGACGTCGCGGCTGGCGGAATAGATGTTGAAGGTCGGGGCGAGGGTGACATCCTGTTCCAGCAACAGATCGATATAGGCGTTCCAAGTGTCACTGCCGGGTTCCACAGCTTGATCGGTGATGTGTGCGGCCCAGCTAAAGCGGGATTGTTCATCGAGGTAATTGTAGTCGGCGGGATATTGCGGAATTGCGCCATCGCGCAGCAGGCTTTCAAAATGGCCATAGAAATGGGTGATCGATTGCAAGCCCGCCGACGCCGCATCGCCAGCAGTCATTCCGGCGACACCGCGCTGACCCAAATGCGCGACCGTGCCCATGCCGATTTTCTCAGCTTCATCGAGGGCCGCTCTGACCAATTCGGACGGCGCCATATTGAAGAATTTGACTCCGACAAATCCGCGCGCCTTGGCGGTTCGTACCCATTGTCGCGCGCCGGCTTCTGTCGGGGTGAAATCGCCTGTTCCAAACACGGCATAGGCAAACAGGCGCGGGGCGGTAATTGTGTTTGCGTCGCTGCGGGCGGCATCCGATACGCCGCGCGCATCGGGCAGGAAATAGAACGGCACGCCGCGCACCGATGTCACACCGTGGGCGAGCCACAATTTGTATCCATAAGACGGTTGGGGCGCTTTGTCGGGGTTGCCATTGTGACCGTGCGTGTCGACAAAGCCCGGTAGGATATACATGCCGCGCGCATCAACCACACGGTCGGCGGCAATGGTGGAGCCGCCGCCACGGATGATCTGACCAATGCGGTTGCCGCGCACCAGAATATCGACCGGGCCTTCGGGCGGGGCGCCGGTTCCGTCGATCATCGTCGCGCCTTGAATCAGGAGCGTTTCATAGGGCCCTTCGCCTTCGCCCGCCGGGCGGTCTGGAACTTGCTCCATGGTGGTTTGCGCAAACGCAGGCGAAGCGGCAGGCGCTGTTAGTGCCCCGGCAAAGCAAAGCGCAGCAGCGGCAGCGCCGGTCTTGCCAATGATGGTGCGGATCATGGTGTTCTTTCCTGCGATGTTTGAAAAGGGTCTAGCGAGTGATTGGGTCAAGCGATACATCTCGAAGCTGATATATTCAGTCATCCGTCATGCGCGCCCATACAAAAGGGCAGCAACTAAGAGGAACACACAATATGATCAAAACAGCCCCCTTCGCACTTTGTGCAGCGCTACTTGCCTCCACTGGCGTGGCTTTCGCCCCGGCTCATGCGGCGACAGTAGAGATTGAGGCGCAAGGTCCCGTGATTGAATTGTCAGTGTTTGAAAGCGTTACGGCGGAACCCGATCTTGTGACGATTGGTGCAGGCGTTTCGACGCAGGCGCGCACCGCCGTTGAGGCGATGCGGCTGAATTCTGCCGAAATGCGCAAAGTCATTGATCAAATTTTGGCGCTTGGCGTGGCGCAGGAGGATATCCAAACCACCGGCATCAGCCTTAATGCGCAATATGATTATGACCGGCCGAACCAGCGTCAGGTTTTTCGCGGCTATCAAGTGTCAAACCGGGTGAGCGTGAAACTGCGCGATATTGATGCGACAGGCGCGGCGCTGGATGCGTTGGTGTCGGCGGGCGCGACCGATTTGTCCGGGCCAAGTTTCAGCATCGAAGATGATGAGGCAGCCAAGGATCTGGCACGGGCCCGAGCAATTGAGCGCGCCGATGCTCGTGCACGGTCTTATGCAAATATGGTGGGTTATGATGATGTCCGGGTGCTTTCGATTAGCGAGAGCATTCAGGGTCGCGGACCAGCCATGCAAATGGAAATGCGCAGCCTGGCCGCCGACGCTGCTCCTGCCGTTCCGCCCGTCCAACCCGGCCAAGTCAGCACCGGTGTGAGCATCACGATCAAGTTTGAAATGATTGAGGACGAAGCAGATGTCGCCAGCGGCTGAGGTCACTGGCTGAGTATCCTGGCTGAACGGTGATCGCGAACATTATTCACTGCTTGTTCAAACCGCTTGCGCTAGGCATGACAATACGATGACACGCAAAAGCTCTCTCTTGGCTGGAATGGCCGCTGCAACCGTGATGATCGGCCTTGGTGCTGTGACCGCGGGATCGGCCTCTGCGCTTGTTTCAGATGGAGCCATCGCACAGGATCAATCGCGCAGTGATCAAGGCGACGCGCGCCGCGAAATGCGCGCTGGCAACCAATTGTCATTGCGAGAAATTGAACGCCGCATCCTGCCGCAAATGCGCGGGAGCGAGTATCTTGGCCCATCCTATGACAGCACAGCGCGCGCCTACCGGCTCAAATTTATCCGAGAGGGCCGAGTGACCTATATTGACGTCGATGCCCGAACCGGCCGCATCATCAGCCGCGCGAATTAGGGCTCTCTTTAGCTATTATGATCATTCGCCGGGGGACTAAGCGTGCCGCGCAGGGTGCCACTCGCTTGACGAGAGCACTGCAAACGCGCAGTCAACTGGCCAAGATTTTACAGAAAAATGGTGGATTATGCGCATTCTGATCGTCGAAGACGAACCCACTCTCGGCCAGCAATTGAAATCAACGCTCGAACAGACCGGCTATGCTGTCGATCTGTCGACCGATGGCGAAGATGGTCACTTTTTGGGCAGCACAGAGGATTACGACGCCTGTATCCTCGACCTTGGCTTGCCTGAAATTGACGGCCTGTCGGTGCTGGGCATGTGGCGCAAAGAGGGACGAGACTTTCCTGTGCTCGTTTTGACCGCGCGGGATTCATGGTCGGACAAGGTCGCCGGATTGGACGCAGGCGCGGATGATTATCTGGCCAAACCGTTCCAAACCGAAGAGCTGATTGCCCGCCTTCGCGCGCTTATCCGCCGTGCATCGGGCAACACGTCGAGCGAGCTGACAGCGGGCAATGTCCGGCTGGACACGCGTTCTGGCCGGGTTACGCTGGACGGTGAGCCGGTCAAATTGACCGCGCAGGAATACAAATTGCTCAGCTATCTGATGCACCACAAAGGCAAAGTGGTGAGCCGGACTGAGCTGATTGAACACATTTACGACCAAGACTTTGACCGCGATTCCAACACGATCGAAGTTTTCGTCACCCGCATTCGTAAGAAACTTGGTGCAGAGGTAATCACTACAATCCGTGGCCTCGGTTACAGCCTCGACGACCCAGCGGACGCCCCGCGCGCCAACTGACGGCGCGCGCGGCAGCGAGGGGTCCAGCCAAAGCGCGGACGCGGCTGACGCGTCTGTGCAAACGGTGCTGCCTGAAGACGCGCCTGCCTCACCTGTGGACGCCCCGCGCGCTAGCCTTGCCCGGCGCATGGGCTTTATCGCGGCTGGCTGGATCATCGTCCTGCTGCTTGGTGGCGGCATCGCGCTAGAGCAGACGCTGACCGCGCAGGTCGAAGAGAACTTCGATGAGCAATTGGAGTACCAACTCACCGCAATGGTTACTTCGGCTGAGGTCGATAGTTTTGGCGCAGTGTGGTTCGAACGCAGCTTAGGCGATCAGCGGTATCTGGAGCCTAACAGCGGGGTTTATTGGCAAATTAGCGGGACTGGCTTCGAACCTTGGCCTTCGCGCAGTCTTTGGGACAGGACGCTCGACCTAAGGGGCGCCGACGCGGAATCCGACCATTTCGACAGCGATGTGCATTTCTACAATTCCGATCAATTCGAAGGTGAGCCTCTGCGCATTGCGGAACGCATGGTGATTTTGCCTGGCAGCGAGACCAAATGGACCTTCGCGGTGGCCAGCGCGACTTCTCCACTTGATGAACAAGTGCAGCAGGTTCGTTTCATCCTGATTTGGAGTTTTGCTGTGCTGGGCCTTGGCTTGTTTGTCATGGCTTTGATGCAGATCCGTTACGGCCTGCAACCGCTGCGCCGGGTCCGCGCCGCAATCCAGAAATTGCGCACCACAGGCGAAAACCGGATCACCGACCCGCTCCCGGCAGAGGTTGAACCTCTGGTTGAGGAAGTGAACGCGCTGCTTGAACATACAGAGCGTCAGGCGGAGGAAGCGCGGACCCATGCGGGCAATCTTGCGCACGCGCTGAAAACGCCGCTGACGGTGCTGACCAACGCGGCTACCGCGCGAGCCTCTGACCTAAATGAAGCGGTGTTCCGCGAAACCCGGACGATGCAGCGGCACGTCGATCACCACCTCGCGCGTGCGCGGGCCGTGGGGCGCAGGGCGGTTGGCCAAGCGCGCACCGATGTCCGCCAAAGCGCAGAGGCCGTGCGGCGCGCCGTGGAGCGGCTTTATCCCAGCGGCAGGCTGGATATTGCCGGCAGCAAGGACGCGATGGTCGCGATTGAACGTCAGGATTTGGACGAGATACTCGGCAATCTGATCGAGAACGCGGCCAAATATGGCGGCGGCAGTGTGTTTGTGACGCTCGATCATGAACCGGGCAGCCCGCAGTGCCGGATTTGGGTCGAAGATGATGGTGTCGGCATTCCAGAGGAAGAGCGGACCCGGATTTTCGACCGCGGCGCGCGGCTGGACACGGGCAAGCCGGGCACCGGACTTGGCCTTGCGATTGTGCGCGATGTGGCGGAAATTTACGGCGGCTCAGTCACTCTGGGAGAGAGCGAAGATTTGGGCGGATTGCTGGTCGAGCTGCGTCTGCCCCGCGCCTAGTCCTCAGTTTAGCCCCCGCGCGCCTTTTCATGGTGGCGGATCACTTCGTCGATAATGAAGCGCAGGAACTTCTCGCTAAATTCCGGATCGAGGTCGGCGTCTTCTGACAGTTTGCGCAGCCGCTCTATCTGGCGCTGTTCGCGCGCAGGATCGGCGGGGGGCAGGGTCACCTTCGCCTTATACTCACCAACTGCCTGCGTGATGCGGAACCGTTCGGCGAGCATGTGAATGATCGCCGCATCGATGTTGTCGATGCTCTTGCGAAAACTCGCCAGCATCTGATCCTCTGCTGGCAGAGAATCGGATGATGCTGGCGTCGGGTTTTGCGTATCATGCGGCATAGGTGGCCGAAATAGCAGCAATTGAGCGCTTGCCAAGCATTGCGGCGCTCCCTTATTGCGCAAAACTATGACTGCAGATGTCGTTCCTCTCCCGCGCAAACAGCCGACCCTTGACCCCATGCTGGCGCTTACCGCCGCTGGGATGAATTCGGTGAACACCGTTATTCTTGATCGGATGCAGAGCGAAATTCCGCTTATCCCGCGCCTTGCAGGACATTTGATTTCGGGCGGCGGCAAACGGCTTCGCCCGATGCTGACGCTCGCCGGGGCGGAGCTGGTTGGGTATCAGGGCACGCGCCATCACAAATTGGCCGCCGCTGTTGAATTTATTCACACCGCAACCTTGCTGCATGATGACGTTGTTGACGGCAGCGAATTGCGCCGGGGTAAAGCCGCGGCGAACATCATCTTTGGCAATCCGGCAACGGTTCTGGTCGGTGATTTCCTGTTCAGCCGCGCGTTTGAGCTGATGACTGAGGATGGCTCGCTCAAAGTTCTCAAGATTTTGAGCAATGCCAGCGCCGTGATCGCAGAGGGCGAAGTGTCGCAATTGACCGCACAGCGCCAGATTGAAACAAGCGAAGAACGCTATCTGCATATCATCGGCGCGAAGACCGCGGCTTTGTTCGCCGCGGCCAGCCAAATCAGCGCCGTCGTCGCGGAATGCAGCGAAGAGCAGGAGCGTGCTCTGGAAGATTACGGCCGCAATCTTGGTGTTGCGTTCCAATTGGTCGACGATGCGATTGATTACGATTCGGACGCGGCCGAAATGGGCAAGGATCAAGGCGACGATTTCCGCGAAGGCAAAATGACCCTTCCCGTTATTCTCGCCCATGCTCGCGGTGACGCGGAAGAGCGCAAATTCTGGAGAGACGCGATCCTTGGGCATCGCAGTTCTGACGAAGATCTGGCCCATGCAATTTCGCTCATAGAAAAACACAATGCGCTTCAGGATACGCGGGAGCGGGCCCAGCACTTTGTAAACCGCGCCATCGATGCGATCTCGATCTTCCCAAACAGCAAAGCCCGCGCGGCTATGGCCGAAGCGGCGCAGTTCGCGGTCGCGCGCGGATATTGATCGCGCTATTGGACCGGGCGTGAGCCCTGATCTTCCCATAAACGCCGTTCTGCCCGAATTGGGCGAAGCGTTGTTGCGCGAAGGCGCGGCGGTTCTGATCGCTCCGCCCGGAGCGGGCAAGACCACGGCGGTTGCTCCGTTTCTGTTGGATGCAGATTGGTGCGCGGGCCAGATCATTATCACCTCTCCGCGCCGCGTTGCGGCCCGTGCAGCGGCCGAACGCATGGCGCAAATGCTGGGGGAAAAGCCGGGAGAGACGATCGGTTATTTGACCCGGCTCGACAGCAAGGTTTCCGCCAAAACACGGGTTCTGGTCGTAACAGAGGCGATCCTCGTCAACCGTTTGATTGACGATCCTGAGCTGCCCGGTGTCTCTGCAATCCTGTTTGATGAAGCGCATGAACGGCACCTCGACAGCGATCTGGGCCTCGCTCTGGCGCTGGAGACGCGCGATGTGCTGCGCGACGATCTGCGCGTGCTGGTGATGTCGGCGACGATTGATGGCACGCGGTTTGCGCGGCTGCTGGGCGATGATGCGCCGGTGATTGAAAGTGAAGGGCGAAGCTTTCCGCTCGCCATTCGTTGGCTGGGTGCCAACCCTGCCGAGCAGATTGAGGATCAGGTGACAGCGGGCGTGATGACCGCGTGGCGCGACGGCGCCGAAAACACCGCAGACACCGCGGAGCACGGCGGCGATATTCTCGCCTTTCTACCCGGCGTGGGAGAGATTGAGCGGACGCGCGAACGGCTGGAAGCCAAGCTGCCGAACACGCCCATTTTGCCGCTTCACGGTCAAGTTGATCCGGCCGGCCAGCGCGCCGCCATACGCCGCGATCCAGAGGGACGCAGGCGCATCATTTTGGCCAGCGCGATTGCCGAGACCTCGCTGACATTGGACGGAGTGTCTGCAGTGGTGGACGGCGGGCTCGCTCGATTTGCTGAGCATGACCGGGCGGCAGGGACCACCCATCTGGTGACGCGCCGCGCAAGCCGTGCGGCGTCTGCACAAAGGGCCGGACGCGCCGCGCGTCTGGGGCCGGGCACCGCCTATCGTCTTTGGGAAGAGGGCGGCCATTTGGGACGCCCTGAATTTGCCCCGCCCGAAATTGAGACCGCGGATCTGACCGCGCTGATCCTGAAACTCGCCAAATGGGGTGAGAGCGATCCGTTTGCGCTGCGCTGGCTCGATGCGCCGCCTGCCGCTTCGGTGGAGGCGGCACGCGAGCAGCTAACCGCGCTCGGCGCGCTGGATAGTGAAGGCCGGGTAACCGATTGGGGCCGCGCCATTGCCTCCATGCCCATGGCCCCGGATCAGGCGGCGGCGGTTCTGCACGGCGCAAGGGGCGGATGCGCGGCAGAGGCGGCTCGGCTGGTCATGCTGCTGCAAGAGCGCGGTCTTGGCGGACGCGGTGAAGATCTAACGCAGCGTTCATCGCGCTGGCGCGGTGAACGCTCAAAACGCGCCACAAACGCCGCGCGCATCGCCGAAGGCTGGGCCAAAACAGCGCAGAATTTGGCGAAACGAGAAGTGGGTGGGCCCTGTGACTCGGCGGAATGCCTCGCCCTTGCGCGGCCTGAATTTGTGGCAAAACGGCGCGATGGGTCGGGTGAGCAATGGATCAGCGCGGGCGGGCGGGGCTTTCAGCTCGATCCGGCATCACCCTTGGCCCGGGCCGAATGGATTGTAGTCGGCGATGCACAGGGGCAAGCGAAGAGCGCCCGTATCACCGCCGCCGCCGAACTCACCGCCGCTCAGGTTGAAGCCTTGTTTCAAGAGCAATTGCAGGAACGGTCTTCAGCACGCTGGAATCCTGAGAAAAAACGAGCGGAAGCGCGGCGTGAAAAACGTCTGGGCGCGATTATCTTGACCAGCGGACCCGATCCCGCGCCGGACCCGCAATTGTTTGTGGACATCCTTGTGGAGAAGGCTCTGGAAAAGCTGGGGGATGTTTTTCCAGCTGGCTTTCTTGAGCGGGCATTGTTTGCGGGCGTTGACGATCTGAGCGCGGAGAAATTGCGCGATCAATCAGCCTTGTGGCTGGAGCCGCTTGTGACCGGACGGCGCGATCTTGATCTGGGGGCGGGGCGGTTTGCCGATGCGGCGCTGGGCTTGCTCGATTGGGACACACGCCAGCGTTTTGAGAAAGCGGCGCCCACGCATTTTTCCTCGCCAGCGTCCACAGACCACCGGATCGATTATTCCGGCGACGATGCCCCCAGTGTTGAAGTGCGGGTTCAGGCTCTGTTTGGTCTTGATATCCATCCGATGATTGGAGCCACGCCGCTGCTGCTAAAGCTCACCAGCCCTGCAGGCCGCCCGATCCAATCAACGCGCGATTTGCCCGGGTTCTGGCGCGGATCTTGGTCCGATGTGGCGAAAGATATGAAGGGCCGATACCCGAAACATCGCTGGCCTGATCGACCGTGGACCGAAAAGCCGAGCCTAAAGACAAAAAACGCCTTCAATCGAAGCTGATTTTGGCGTATCGGATTTGCCTCAGACAGCAGTGAAGCGATCGCCAGCGCAGCGCCGCGACCGGCAGGTCGCATAAGCGAGGAAATGAATCAAAATGTCCGCAATTATCTATCAGCAGCCCAAGAGCGCCATGCAATCGGGCAAGGCCAAGGTGGATTCGTGGATTCTGGAATTTGAGCAAAGCGAAGCGCGCAAAGCCGACCCGCTTATGGGATGGACCGGCAGCGGTGATACTCAGGCGCAAGTCAAATTGAGCTTTCCAACCAAAGACGCCGCCAAAGCCTACGCCGAGAAACACGGCATTTCCGCGCGCGTTCACGCCACCCCGGCAAAGACGCTCAAGCTTCAGGCCTACGCCGACAATTTTCGGTAAGCCCAATCAACTGAGTTGATTTTCCACCGCCGGCTCGCCATATGGCCCACCGGGAGTCGGGTGGACGTTTGCGTTCGCTCACCGGGTCAGGTCCGGAAGGAAGCAGCCCAGGTGGATTGCGGCGGGTCGCTCGGCTCCTTTTTTATTGCGGTTTGAACGATTTGTCGTTCGCCAGCGAATTTCCCCAATCTAATCCTGACTCTGGGCGATGACAAAACCCATGCAAGCGCGTAGCTTGTTTGCGTGACTGATTCCGATCCCAATATGCCCGACGACGAAGCGGAAAACGCTCCGAGCGCTGCCGAACTCGAAGCGGCGGGGCAGAACTCCATGTTTGGCGAAGCGCCCGCTGCTCAGCCGGAGCCGACACCGGAGCCTGTGGACGCTACGGCGGCTCCAACGGTTTCTGCGCCCGAGGCCAATCAACCCTACCGCGTGCTTGCACGCAAATATCGCCCTCAAACCTTCTCCGAATTGATCGGTCAGGAGCCGATGGTGCGGACTTTGGGCAATGCGATTGAGCGGGACCGCTTGGCTCATGCATTCCTCATGACCGGGGTGCGCGGGGTCGGTAAAACGTCGACCGCGCGGCTGATTGCAAAGGCGCTGAATTGTGTCGGACCAGACGGCACTGGCGGACCGACCATTGATCCATGCGGACAATGCGAACCATGCACCGCGATTGCTGAGGGCCGTCATATCGATGTGATCGAAATGGATGCGGCCTCGCACACCGGCGTCGACGACGTGCGCGAGATTATTGAGCAGGTCCGCTACGCTGCGGTTTCTGCGCGCTACAAGATATACATTATTGACGAAGTGCACATGCTTTCACGCAACGCTTTCAATGCGTTGCTAAAGACTCTTGAAGAGCCACCTGCACACGTCAAATTCCTGTTTGCGACCACCGAAGTTGAAAAACTACCGGTAACGGTATTGAGCCGGACTCAGCGGTTTGACCTGCGCCGCATCCCCGCAGAATTGCTGGCGAAGCATTTTGGCAAAGTTTGCGGTCTGGAAGGGGTTGAGGCCGAGGAAGAAGCTCTGCGCATAATCGCCGCCTCTGCCGAAGGGTCTGTTCGCGATGGTCTCTCTATCCTAGATCAAGCGATTGCTCATGCGGATATGGACGCCGATGGCAGCGTTACCGCATCCCGCGTCCGCGATATGCTGGGGTTGGCGGATAAGAGCGCGCAAAGACGGCTGCTGGGTGCGCTTTTATCTGGCGATGCCAAAGAGTTGCTGGCCGGAATTGAAGAACAATATGCGCTGGGTGTGGAGCCGCTCGCTTTGCTACGCGCGCTGATGGATCTGGTGCACCGGATCACAATTGCCCAAGTTTCCGGCGGAGAGCCAGATGCACCAAGCGAGGACGAGCGCGCCGCTTTGGCTGAGTTCGCGGCGCGGTTGAGCTCCCCGCAACTGCACCGCCTGTGGCAGTTGCTCCTCAAAGGGCATGATGAAGTGCGCCAAGCGCCCGACCCGCTCGTGTCGCTGCAAATGGCTTTGCTGCGGGTTCTTCATGCATCCGAAATGCCGGACCCTGGAAAGCTCGCGAAACGTATTGAAGAGCTTGCAAAAGCCGGGCCAGCACCAACCGCCGATGGAGCGCCATCCGGCGGGGAGACCGCAAACGGGCAAGGTGCAGCGACCGCGCTGAGCGGCACGCTCGACTGGCACAATTTGGTCGAGCAAATCGACAATCTGGGCCAGCTGCGCGTGGCTCAGATGATGCGCGACCGCGTTCGCGTGATTGAGCTTGCGCCCGAGCGTCTGATTTTCGAACAGGCCGACGATTACAGCGATGATCCTGTGCCCGATATCCGCGATGCCCTGTTCAAACTGACCGGCAAACGCTGGTTGGTGGAGCGGGGAGGAGGCGAAGCGCAGCCGTCTCTGCGCGAGGCAGGCGAAGCGGCGGCCAAGGCCGAAGGCGAACGCATTCGCGCGCATCCGATGGTAAAGGCCGCCTTTGATGCGTTTCCCGACGCCGAACTGGTTGAGCCGCAAGACAATGTTGCCCGAAATCTGGGCGCTGCTGCATCAGCCGGCGGCAAATGGAATTGAACACAAGACTTTGAGTTAGAAGGACACCCCCGACATGAAATCGATGGAAGAAATGATGCAAGCGGCTCAGCAGGCCGCTGAGACGATCCAAAACCAGATGAACGATATGCAGGTAAAGCTGGATTCGATCGAAGTGGAAGGCACCGCAGGTGGCGGCCTGGTTAAAGTGCGCGCCACGGCAAAGGGCCGCATTCTGGGTGTCAGCATCGACGACAGCCTGATGAAACTGGATGAAAAACACATGGTCGAAGACCTCGTGACCGCCGCATTCAACGACGCGCGCGACAAATCCGACCGCGTATCAGAAGAGCAGATGAAAGAGATGCAAGGCGGAATGGGACTGCCACCGGGCTTTAACCTGCCGGGCATGGGTTGAGACGCGGCATGATCCCGGCGCGAAAGCGCGGTGGCAAATTCTACGGTGAGGTCGCAGTATGGGTATCTTTGGGGCGTCTCTGCCTATTAATCGGGATGAGTTTGAATGGCTTTTGGCCTGCTTCGCATGGTTTGATCAAAAGTTAAGCAAACCTGGCGCGGCGGACGGGTTTACGCCGCGGCTTGTCTTACCAAATGATCCGGCTCTGGCTGGTGCATCCACTGCGAGCGATCTTTTTGATGCGGTGAAATTTGCGGCTGGATTGGGACGTTGGGAATGCCGTTTGGAGAAAGCCGACGCTCGGCCCGAACGGTTGAACACGGGGCTGGATACGGGTGTTTTCTCTGACAACAGCGCGCTTGGCACTTTCAGCATTGAGGGCGACACCCCTGTTATCCGATATGATCCAGCGTTGCTTGGCAACCCCGACGCGCTAACCGCGACATTCGCGCATGAATTGGCGCATCTTTTGATCCACTCGTTTGGGATGCCACCCGGTGGCGAGTCCTTGGAAGAGCATGCAACCGACTGCATGGCCGTCTATTTGGGTTTTGGCGTATTCCTAGCCAACAGCGCCCGCAATTTCAGCCAGTTCAGCGATGGCGCCATGCAGGGCTGGCAATCGCAAGCATCCGGATACTTGTCCGAGAACGCTTTGGTGACTGCATTGGCGATTTTTGAACGGCGGTTTGAAGCGGACTTGGGAACGGCCCAATCGCTGAAGTCTTATCTTCAACCGGTGCATCGCAAGGCGCTGCGCTATCTGGATAAACGCCATCCAAAGCTAAAGGCGGAGATCGCAAGCCTTGAGCTGGATGATTGGGTCTGAGGGTTTGGCCGTCCACTGCGCTTTGCACAGTTATTAGAAAGCCCCCATTGCGAGCATAGGGACGGCATCCCATATTCCTACAAACGGCGCGCCCAAATGGCGGCCTTGGACACCCAATTATGACACAGCATTTCCCTCTCCTTCCTTTGCGCGATATTGTCGTTTTTCCCGGCATGGTCGTCCCGCTGTTTGTTGGGCGTGATAAATCGGTTGCCGCGCTTGAGGCGGCGATGGAGGCGAGCAAGGATATCGTCCTTGTGGCTCAGCTTGATCCGGGCTGTGATGATCCGGAAAGCGTTGATTTGTACGATGTCGGCGTGGTTGCGCAGGTGCTGCAATTGCTCAAATTGCCCGATGGGACGGTGCGCGTTTTGGTCGAAGGCAGCGCCCGCGCGAACCTTGAATCCTTGCGGGCAGAAGGGGACTATGTCCTCGCCGAAGTTAGCTTGAACGAGCCAGAGACTGTAGCGGGCAGCGAAGTTACCGCGCTAATGCGTCAAGTGACCGGGCAATTCACCGAATATGCCAAATTGAACAAGAAGATGGGCGAGGAGACCAATGTCGACCTGTCTGAAGTTGATGATGCCGGTGAACTGGCCGATACGATCGCCGCCGCGCTCAACGCAAAGGTGTCTGACAAACAGGCGCTGCTGACCGAAGCCAGCCCGCTAAAACGGCTCGAATTGGTTATGGCACATATGGAGGGCGAGCTTTCCGTTCTTCAGGTCGAACGCAAAATTCGTGGGCGTGTGAAGCGCCAGATGGAGAAAACCCAGCGCGAATATTATCTCAATGAACAATTGAAAGCGATCCAAAGCGAGCTGGGCGGAGAAGGCGGCGAAGAGGGCGATGAAATCGCCGAACTGACCGAGAAAATTGAGAAAACCAAGCTTTCAAAAGAAGCGAAAAGCAAGGCGAAACTGGAGCTGAAAAAGCTCAAAGGTATGCAGCCGATGAGCGCCGAGGCGACCGTGGTTCGCAATTATCTCGACGTGTTGTTGGGGCTGCCTTGGGGCAAGAAATCCAAGGTCAAGAAAGATATCGGCAAGGCGCAGACCGTGCTCGACGCCGATCACTATGGGCTCGAAAAGGTCAAAGACCGGATCATCGAATATCTCGCGGTTCAGGCGCGCACAAATAAGTTGAAAGGCCCAATCCTCTGCCTTGTTGGACCGCCCGGCGTGGGTAAAACCTCGCTTGGTAAGAGCATCGCAAAAGCGACAGGCCGCGAGTTTGTGCGGCAATCGCTGGGCGGAGTGCGCGACGAAGCGGAAATCCGCGGTCACCGTCGGACCTACATCGGTTCGATGCCTGGCAAGATTGTCACCAACCTGAAAAAGGCTGGCACCAGCAATCCGCTGTTCCTGCTCGATGAGATCGACAAATTGGGCCAAGATTTCCGCGGCGATCCGGCTTCGGCATTGCTCGAAGTGCTTGATCCAGAGCAAAACAACAGCTTCCAGGATCACTATCTGGAGCTCGATCTGGACCTGTCAGACATCATGTTTGTGACAACCGCAAACAGTCTGGACCTGCCGCAGCCGCTGCTCGATCGGATGGAAATTATCCGCCTCGAAGGATATACCGAGGACGAAAAGGTTGAAATCGCCAAACGCCACTTGATCGAAAAACAGGTGGAGCAGCATGGCCTGACTAAAGGAGAGTTTGAGCTCACCGACCAAGGCCTGCGCGATCTTATTCGGTTCTACACCCGCGAAGCTGGCGTGCGGACGCTAGAGCGTGAAATTGCACGACTGGCGCGAAAGAGCCTGCGCAAAATCCTTGAGAAAGAAACGAAGAGCGTGACGATCACGCCGGAAAACCTTGGTGATTTTGCCGGCGTGCGCAAATTCAAGCACGGCATGAGCGAAGACGAAGCGCAAGTTGGCGCGGTCACTGGTCTTGCCTGGACATCGGTTGGCGGAGAATTGCTGACCATCGAAAGCGTCACGACACCGGGCAAAGGCGAAGTCAAAACGACAGGTAAGCTGGGCGATGTTATGCAAGAAAGCATCGCTGCGGCCTTTTCCTTTGTTAAGGCCCGCGCGCCGACTTACGGCATCAAACCGTCGCTGTTTCATCGCAAGAATGTGCACATTCACCTGCCCGAAGGCGCGGTGCCCAAGGACGGGCCAAGCGCCGGTATCGGCATGGTTACATCGATCGTCTCAACGTTGACTGGAGCCACTGTGCGCCCAGAAGTGGCGATGACGGGTGAGGTGACATTGCGCGGCCGAGTGCTGCCAATTGGCGGGTTGAAAGAGAAGCTCTTGGCGGCATTGCGTGGGGGCATCACGACGGTCCTTATCCCTGAAGACAATGTGAAGGATCTCGCTGAGATCCCTGACAATGTGAAGGAAGGTCTTGAGATCGTGGCAGTCAGCCATGTTGATCAAGTTTTGGAGCGGGCTTTATCCGATATGCCGACGCCAATTGAGTGGACAGAGGCGGACGATCTGGCTTCGCAGCCGGGCGCGCCGCAAAAAACTGGCCCCTCTGGCGCTGGCGGATCGGGCTCTGACGTGCCGACCGCTCACTAACCGGATTGTACTTATCTGGGCGGCTGCGAATCGAGCCCGGAACGGAATCCAAATCTCGACGCACCGACCAAGGATTCAGCGGTAAACTTTGTGTGCGAGCTTCCGCTTGTCGCAAATAGCGACAAATTGGCTCAAATTGGCGCTTTTCCGGGTGATTTGCCTTTGACAGTTTTGTGAAAAACGTCTCAATCTGGGCTCTTGGACGGTGGGGCGATCCATTTACTTATCGAATTTGAATGCAAAGAGGGGAACGTAAAGATGAACAAGAATGATCTGATCGGCGCAGTTGCGGAATCCAGCGGCCTTTCCAAGAATGATGCATCCAACGCAGTAGAAGGCGTTTTCGATGCCATTCAGAAAGCGCTCGCAGGGGGCGACGAAGTGCGTCTGGTTGGGTTCGGCACGTTCGCCGTTGCAAAGCGTAAGGCGTCGATGGGACGCAACCCGCGCACTGGTGAACCCATGCCGATCAAAGCGTCCAATCAACCGAAGTTCAAGGCCGGCAAAGGCCTCAAGGACGCGGTAAACTGAGCCTAAGGGCGTTCGGCGCTGTATGCGGCGCTGGACACAGAAAAACCCCGCTTGCCGCAATGGCAGGCGGGGTTTTCTATTTTTGGGCCGTCAATAAGGCAGGCGGTTTAGCGCGTCATGTCAATCAAAGCCGTGGGCGCTGCCTGTGTTCGGGGCGAGATGGACCAGACCAATTCATCCCCGCGCTCGCTTGGCACACCGCCTTCGTCGGTGTTGTTGGCGCGAATAATGCCATTGGTCACAATCGTAAATGTTCCGTCCAGTACGGGAACATCGGGCATCTCAGGTGCGGTTTGATCGCCGCTCAGGCTGCCGCTCATCGCGGCCATTCCCGCAAGTCCGCCTAAGCCGCCCATTGGATTGCCGCTGTTTTCTGCCGAAAATCCGGGAGCGTTGACCCGGACCAAATTGCCATCACGAAGGTGGAATTGAACAAACGGGTTGGTCAATGGGAATCCTTCGATCACTGGGAACATAAAGTCATGGCTCAGTTCTCCCGTGACGGAATAGCTGACGTCGAACAGGCCATCGCCTTTGTTCTCGACCCGGTCCCAGCCTTTTTGACGCAGCAAGACCTGTGTCAATTCTTCGGCAGCTTCGGGATCAGACGGATCGATCCCGCCCATCATGGCTGACATTTGCTCGGCCTGCTGTGCTGCCTCGGCGGCGCGAACCCCTGCGTTTGCGTCCCAAGCGGCGCGTTGATCGGCCAGCTCTGCCTCTGTGCACTCGCGATCTTCGTACGTGGCTTCGTCATAGCAGCCATCGGACACAAATTCGTCCGCCGCCGCGCCCATTTCGGCGAGGCTCGACAGGCCGAGGAAGAAAATTTCCCCTTCATAAGTGAATGTGAAGCGGTTCTCTTCGGTGAGGATCAGTTCTGAGGTAAATTTACCGGGAGAAATGAAACAACCTGAAAGCAGCAATGATAATGCCGCGAGCAGCCCGGCGGCCGCCATTTTTGGCGATCGGTGAATGTTCATTTTACTTCCCCCCTTGCAATGCATGGTCAATCGGCGCTGCGTGTCGCGGCAGCATACAATGCAATTGCTGCTGCATTCGAAACGTTAAGACTTTCGATAGCTGACGTAATTGGCAGGCGCGCAAGGGTATCGCAATGCTGCGTGATATTGTGGCGAAGCCCTTCGCCTTCTGCGCCCAATACGATCGCCATTGCGCCTGTTGGCATGCTTTCTTGCAATGTCGCCTCCGCTTCGCCCGCCATGCCGATACGCCAATAACCGGCCTCTGCCATTTCATCGAGCGCGCGGGCCAGATTGACGACCCGCACCCACGGCATGGTTTCCAGCGCGCCAGACGCTGATTTTGCGACCACGCCGCTTTCCGGCGGAGAATTGCGGTCCTGTGTCACGATGCACGCAGCACCAAACGCCGCGGCGGAGCGAAGAATTGCACCGACATTATGCGGATCGGTCACTTGGTCGAGAACGATGATTGGCTTGTTTGCATCGCCGGTCGCAAATTCATCGAGGAAGGTGTTTTCGAGCGCTTCGCATTCGAGAACCAGCCCCTGATGCGGGGCGTCTTTCGCGACCAACCTGCCTAGGTCGCTCGCGTCGGCAAATTCAACCGGGAAGCCCTCAGGCAATTCGCCATCGAGCGAAGCGATGCCGTCGCGCGTTGCCCACAATTTGCGATGTTCGCGCGCGGGGTTTTTGAGCGCGGCCTCAACCGGATGGCGACCCCATAGGCGGACGTGCCCTGGATTGGTGCGGCCCGATCCGCGGCCTCCCTTCATGCGCCCAGCGCGCCCACGCAATGCGCGTTTGCGTTCACCCTTTGCCATTCAAATTCTCGCTTATCATAAGTGATTTGCGGCCAAGAATGCCGCTCTTAATTTGTGTGCTTTTCCGCCCTGTGCCAGCAGGCCCATTGACAGGCAAGCGCCCGTTCGCCATTGGGGCGCCTCTCGGCAGCAAGGTCATTGTGACTTTGCCTCTTTTGCCAAAGCGCATTTCGCGCATTTGCAAAGCCCATATGTGGACAGGTGGCCGAGTGGTTAAAGGCAGCAGACTGTAAATCTGCCCGCGCAAGCGTACATAGGTTCGAATCCTATCCTGTCCACCATATGGCCCAATCTGAAAATTCCTTTCGCAATGGTAAGCCGATCGGAACAGCGGTTTGACTGCCTATTTAGCGCGCTTTTGATCGAGTGGGGCTTGCCCCGCCGCAGAGCGATCCGTATTCGTGCAGGCCATGCAAGACACACACACCCTAACTGGCCGCCCGGTCATATCCGCCACCGGCCTGTTCACTCCGTCCGAATCGATCACCAACGAAGAGCTGGTCGAAAGCTTCAACACCTATGTTGAGCGTTTCAACGCTGCCAATGCGGATGCGATTGCCGCCGGCGATGTTGAAGAATTGGCGCCGTCTTCGGTTGGCTTCATCGAAAAGGCGAGCGGCATTAAGGCGCGCCATGTGATGAGCAAGGCGCCGATCCTTGACCCTGACGTCATGACGCCGCGCTGGGATGAGCGCGGGAATGACGAACATTCGATGATGGCGGAAATCGGTGTGATCGCGGCAAAACAAGCCTTGGAGCGTGCAGGGCGCGATGCAAGCGATGTTGACGCGGTGCTGTGTGCGGCGTCGAATATGGAGCGGCCATACCCGGCAATGGCAATCGAGATTCAGCAGGCGCTGGGCATTGATGGTTTTGGTTTTGACATGAACGTCGCGTGTTCATCGGCGACGTTTGGCATCCAGACGGCGGCGGATTACGTGCGCTCTGGTAACGCGAAAAGCGTGCTGGTGGTCAGCCCAGAGATCACTTCGGGGCACCTCAATTGGCGCGACCGTGACAGCCACTTTATCTTTGGTGATGTGGCGACCGCGGTGCTGGTTGAAGATTCCAGCATCGCCCCGGCGGACCATTGGGAAATTCTGAGCACCAAGCTCAAAACCGTGTTCTCCAACAACATTCGCAACAATTTCGGTTTCCTCAACCGCGCCGCGCCCGAAAACGCGAACAACCCTGATAAGCTGTTCATTCAGGAAGGGCGCAAGGTCTTCAAAGAAGTCGTCCCGATGGTCGCGCAAATGATCATTGATGAGGCGGAGAAGCTTCAGATGGACCCGGCGACCCTGCGCCGTTTGTGGCTTCACCAAGCGAACGCCGGGATGAATCGCCTGATCGCTCAGCGTGTTCTGGGGCATGAGGCGAATGATGATGAAAGCCCGACCGTGCTCGACACATACGGCAACACATCCAGCGCCGGATCAATCATCGCGTTTCATAAACATCAGGATGATTTGAGCGCAGGCGACACCGGCCTGATCTGCAGCTTTGGTGCAGGTTATTCGGCAGGCACTGTGTTTGTGCGCAAGACCGCCTGACCTTTACCCGTCCATTTGTCCCACGCGGCGATAATGTGCTGCGATGCGGTCCAGATGGCGGCCACGGCCAGCAATGATACCAGCCCGTCGACCGCATAGTGGTAGGCGAGGTGGACGCTGCTGAGCCATGTGATGAAGAAGAACACGCCGAAAAACGCGCCCCATTTCGCGGAAACACGGCGCACAGCGATCCAATACAGGAACGCAATGGCGCAGTGCATGGACGGCATGGCGGTGATGCCGCTGCCCAGGCCATTTTCCGCCTGACCATACCATTCCAGCAGCATTTCCTGCACTGGAAGGACCATGATCGGGACCTGTTCATTGGCCGCGTTGAGATAGGCCATTTGCGCATCAAACGTGGAATTGCCCAGCATCGGCCCGACGAAACACGGCCCAACAGAGGCGAAAGCGGTCGCCATTGCACCGCCGATAAGCGTCCAACTGAGCACATATGTCAGGAAAAATTGCCGCCTGATTTGGCTGTCGATCTTTGCAAAGGCAAAGAACATGACGCCGGGATAGAGCAGCAAAAACCATAACTGATACAGCAGGGCAAGAAAGGCTGTGACTATAGGATAACCAAGCACCGGTTGCAGCACTTGCCACGCGTCATATCCGAAAAAGATCGCTCGATCCCATTGGATAAACGCGTTGTCCCAGGTGTAATCGTTGAACAGCGGAATCGCCGATTTCATCTTTGAGAAATAGGGCAATAGCACCACCGCAATGCCCAGCATCGGCAAACCGGCGACAACGGGCCGCGTAAACGACGGGTTTGAATAGCGCGCCTTCAAATGGGTCACTGGGCTGTCTGGACGGGCGCGATAGAGTTCGCGCGCCGCGTCAAAACAAGCGAGGACGACCACGAACATAAAGAATATCTGGGCGTTGGCGATGATCCCGCCAATGCCTGGATTGACGCCATTCAGGCCAAGCAGTGTGAGGCAAATCGCCAACAACACGGAGCTAGCGATCAATATGGGCGCTTCACCAATCCAGCGCGCCAAAACCTCTGGCGGAACTGATCTGGGTTCAATTGTGCTGTTTGGGGCGGTGGCCAAAGTCATTATCCTGATCGCTACCCTTGAATTATGCTGCGATTTACTGGGGCCGATTTAGGGTAAACATCTCACTAAAGTGTGAATGTGCTTAGGAGTTTGGCGGCTGCTCGGTGCGCTCTGGACTGCAATTTGCCCCCAATTCATTTTGCCTGTGAGTGCGAAGCTTGCTTGCAGGGCAAAGCGCCAGTGCTTAGATGCGCGTCTATGGCAGGTGAAATTTTAGATAATCAGGGTCGCGGTGAAGCAAGCTGGGGCTGGCCCGCAATCCATCCCGAGGGACGCAAATATGGCGCCATTGCGGTCGTCGTTGCGCTCATTCCGCTGTTGTTCGGCTGGAACATCATTGGTTGGCCATTGCTGTTCCTATCCGCAGGTGTCTTTGCATTTTTCCGCGATCCGGAACGCATTGTCCCGCAGCAAGACAATGCGATCGTTGCGCCGGCGGATGGATTGGTCACTTTGATCAAAACAGTTGCTCCGCCGACCGAATTGCAAATCGACGATGGTTCTGGCCATCCCGGCCTATCGGCAGAGCCGGTTACGCGCATTTCAATCTTTATGAGCGTTTTTGACGTTCACATTAACCGCGCGCCCATCGCCGGTACGGTTCGCCGGGTTGTTTATGTGCCGGGCAAATTCGTAAACGCGGACCTTGATAAGGCCAGCGAAGAAAACGAGCGCCAGCATATCCTGATCGAACGAACCGATGGCCTACAAGTTGGGTTCACTCAAATCGCTGGTCTGGTTGCGCGGCGCATTGTGCCGTTTGTTAAGCCGGGCGACATGGTGGCAAAGGGACAGCGGGTCGGCCTGATCCGCTTTGGCAGCCGCGTCGATGTCTATCTGCCCGCCGGAACCGAATCCAAAGTTTTGATGGGGCAAAAGATCATCGCGGGTGAAACCATCCTCGCCGAACGCGGAGCCGCTGCCTTGCTCGAAGGGATCGCGCAATAACGCGCGGCGCGGCTTTGCTCTCGCGCAAGCGGGCAATGGTCGCGCGCAAGCGGGGAGCGATCGCATGAAAAAAGCAGACAAGGATTACACGCCCTCTCCAATGGACGCACGGATTGGACCGAAAGCGGGAGAAGGCGAGGATGCTCGTATCCCGGTCGATCGACGCGGCCTATCGCTCAGGGCGATGATGCCGAATGTGGTCACGGTCGCGGCTATGGGTGCGGGCCTTACCGGGGTTCGCTTCGCGATTGAGGAGTATTGGGCGTATGCGGTGCTCGCGGTTGCTTTGGCTGGTGTGCTAGACGGCGTTGATGGGCGGATTGCCCGCCTGCTCAACGCGCAGTCACGGTTCGGGGCGGAGCTCGACAGCTTGGCCGATGCGCTGTCTTTTGGGATGGCCCCAGCGCTGATCCTTTTTATGTGGTCATTGCAGGATCTGGAACGGTTCGGCTGGTTTGCCGCGCTTGCCTTTGCCGTGTGTTGCGCGTTGCGATTGGCGCGGTTTAACGCTCAAATTGATGTTGAGGACCAACCGCACCAATCCGCTGGATTTCTCACAGGTGTCCCCGCGCCCGTTGGGGCAGGTCTGGCGTTCACGCCATTCTATCTTTGGATCGAAACAGGAATGCCAATCTTTCGCGATCCTATAGTGCTGGCGATTTGGATGAGCCTCATCGCGGTGCTGCTCATTTCCAACATGGCCACGCTCAGCTGGGCTGCGATCCGTCCGCGGCGTGATATCCGCTTGCCGCTGCTTGCTTTTGCTGCGCTTGGGTTTGCGGCGATGTTGCTTGAACCATGGTGGTCATTAACCGCGATCAGTGCGGGCTATCTCGCACTGATGCCCTATGCCTTGATCAAGTATGGAAAGGTCAAACGCCGCCGCGCGGCAGAGGCCGCCAGCTAGTCACCTTCAGCTTGCCAGTTGACTTACAGGTGAAGTTGCCGGCAGGTGCATGCGGCGGTTGCGGCTGCGTTTTGCCCCCGCCAATGTCCGGCGAGCAGGCCTACGCAGGCGCAGTTCATTCGCTTTCACCTGAGGCATAAACCCCGCATCGAGCAGCGCCTGTTCACGCTTTAGCACCGTGTAAGCGTTTGATCCGCGCAGCCAGCTGTCGAGCAAGCTCAACGCCGTGGCAATGGCGGTAATGGCAAACAAGCAAGTCAGCGTCAGTGTGATAAGGTCGGGCATCTCGGGTCTCTCAAATGCGAGTGTTCAATCTTTGTTCTCCCTTGCTTGTTCTATAAGTGTTCTCCCCAGTCAAGCACTTTTGTTCCGCTTGTGTTCCGCGCAGTGCGGTTTGCACTAGATTTTGTGGTTTAGGGGCGCTAATGGCGCGGCCTCGCAGATAAAAACGGAAGCGAATCATCCCGGCTTTATCGGCGAAATTCACATGGAAGGCGCTTCATACCGGTGCTGCACGCGGGATCTCCGCAGTCAGTTCCAAGCCTTTCAGAGGAACAACCGGAAAGGAAATACCCATGGCGGCACCCACCGTTACCATGCAGCAATTGATTGAGGCCGGCGCACACTTCGGCCACCAGACCCACCGCTGGAACCCGCGGATGAAGCCGTATATCTTCGGCAACCGCAACGGTGTTCACATCATCGACCTGTCGCAGACTGTCCCGCTTTTCGCGCGCGCCCTCGATTTCGTTGATTCGACCGTTCGCGCAGGCGGCAAAGTTCTGTTCGTCGGAACCAAGCGTCAGGCACAAGAGCCTATCGCAGAAGCAGCGCGCGCTTGTGGTCAGCACTTCGTCAACCACCGTTGGCTCGGCGGCATGCTCACCAACTGGAAAACCATCAGCGGTTCGATCAAGCGTCTAAAGACCCTTGAAGAGCAGCTTGGCGGTGACACCAGCGGTTTCACCAAGAAAGAAGTTCTTCAGCTGACGCGTGAGCGTGACAAGCTGGAACTGTCGCTTGGCGGTATCCGCGATATGGGCGGCATTCCTGATGTCATGTTCGTAATTGATGCGAACAAAGAAGACCTCGCCATTAAGGAAGCGGCTGTTCTCGGTATTCCTGTGATCGGCGTGCTCGACACCAATGTTGATCCTTCGAACATCGCATTCCCTGTACCAGGCAATGATGACGCGGCACGCGCCGTTCGTCTGTATTGCGGCGCGATCAGCGAAGCTGCGATGTCCGGTAAGGGCGGCGCGGTTCAGGATTCGGGCGAAGATTTCGGTGCAATGGAAACACCGCCTGCCGAAGCCGCTGCCGAAGCATAAGCTTTACCGGCGCGCGCTTACTAATTGAGTAAGACGGGCGTCACAATCCCTCCTTAGAGCGCCGGGCACCACACGGGCCCGGCGCCCCAATTTTTACGAAAAGGAAATCACCATGGCCGATTTCACTATCGCCGATGTGAAAACGCTGCGCGAGAAAACTGGCGCTGGCATGATGGACGCGAAAAAAGCACTGGTCGAAGCTGGCGGCGATATCGAAGCCGCTATCGACGGTCTGCGCGCCAAAGGTCTCGCGACCGCACAGAAAAAATCCAGTCGCACCGCTGCAGAAGGTCTCGTCGGCGTTGCCGTTGAAGGCACCAAGGGCGTTGCTCTCGAAGTGAACTCTGAAACAGACTTCGTTGCGAAGAACGACCAGTTCCAAGACTTCGTACGCAGCGCGACTTCGGTTGCTCTGACGCTTGGCGCGGACGATGTTGAAGCGCTTAAGGCTGCTGGCTACCCATCGGGCGGCACGGTTGCTGACAAGCTGACCGACAATGTCGCGACGATTGGTGAGAACCAGCAGATCCGCCGTATGAAGACCGTTTCGGTCGGCTCCGGCGCTGTTGTTTCTTACGTGCACAATGCGGCTGCAGAAGGCCTTGGCAAGATCGGCGTTTTGGTTGCTCTGGAAAGCGACCTTGGCGAAGACGTGCTGGTGCCATTTGGTAAGCAGCTTGCGATGCACATCGCCTCTATGTTCCCGCAAGCGTTGGACGCAGACGGCCTCGACGCCGCCGTGATCGAACGTGAGCGCGCCATTGCACAGGAAAAGGCATCCGAAAGCGGCAAGCCTGAGAACGTGCAGGAAAAAATGGTCGAAGGCGCGATTAAGAAATTCGCCAAAGAAAACGCTCTGCTCAGCCAAATGTTCGTGATGGACAACAAGACCAGCGTTGCTGACGTTGTTGCCAAAACCGGCAAGGATGCGGGCGGCTCTATTGCTCTGACCGATTACGTTCGCTTCCAACTGGGCGAAGGCATCGAAGTTGAGGAAGAAGACTTCGCCGCTGAAGTGGCAGCTACGCTCAAGGGCTAACCGCTGACGCTATCCAGCGTAGATGAATTTACGGCCGCTGCAGTGTTAACTGCGGCGGCCGTTTTCGTTCTGGCGTAGTCTTGAAGCATCGATTGACTGCTCTGACCTTCAAAAAACCGTCCCCAGTTTCTGCTTAATCAGAGCAAGTTTGCCCGCGTTTCGTCCCGGTGCTTTTTGAGATAGCGCATGAAGGGTGTTCCGCCGGTGCCAACCTCAGTGTCGTTGCCGTCGGTTCGCTTGCCCTGCTTGTTGATATAGCTCGCGGCATATTCAAGGTGGCGGGTGCGAAAGTCCGCCATGGCCTGAATGTTGGCGTTGTAGGCTGAGTTTAGAGAGCTGGATTTTGCATCTTTGATAAAGGCGCGCACTCTGCTGTGTTCGCGCACATCCTCGACAAATTTCCTGTGACCCAGAGGGCGGTATTCATGCAGCTGGTCAAGAAAAGCGCGCAAAGGATCGGCGGCGTGCCCAACGCCTAGCAAAGCATCCATGCTCGGGATGATTGATGATTGTGAGCCTGTCTGCCCGCGAAAGGCCTGCGCGGCAGAGCCGTAGCGCTCAACCCCTTCGTAGATAACGCCGTCGGGCAAGGCTGGGTTGTCTTTCCAACCATGAATATAAGGCCGAACACGTTCAAAATATATGTAAGGATCGCAGCTTTCAGGCATCCGGTCGAACAGGGCATTGATCTGCGCCCAGATTTCAGACGTTTGCACCAGAAGCGTTTCGAGCAGCTCAGCGTCATTGTCAGCAACCGCGCCAAGGATTGCGCCAAACCGGCCCAAAACCTGGCCCGCACACGCTTCGATCGCGACATGGACCAGCACAAACCAAGCCTCGTCTTTGCCGCCCAGAAAGTTCTGGATCATCTGAATGTTGTCGAGTGCCAGCGGCTTGGCAGGGTCAATAAGAGCCCAATTGTCCAGCACATAGGAGCTGTACGTCAGCAAGGGCTGTTGATCGAGGCGATCAGCCAAGCCGACCATCGGAACCGCAAGGCAGAAAGGAAGCCTGTGCGACGGAGTTTGCTCGCCCCAAACATAGGATTGCACCATAAAGCTGTAATGGACGGTTGCCAGTCGCGCCTGATGATCAGTCAGCAAAGCCGCATCGGTCAGGTCATCCGGGCTTGGCAAATGGCCTTCCAGGAAGCTGCGAACGCTGCCAGATGGCAAGATGTTCGGCAATTGCAGCGCAACATTTGCAGCGTCATTCCAGCCATCTGGAAGGGTGACGTCGTTGGCTTTATAATCGCAAAGAAAGCCGCGTTCAGCAGACATCCCGTATTGCGCAAGCGGCTTTATCCCGGTTTCAGCGCCAGTTGGTTTCGCCATTCTCAATCACCTCTCATCAAAGACTTCTCTCAAAGCAATTTTACGGCGAACCGCGGCGAATATCCTTGCATAATTGCTTGTTGAGCGAGAGATTTTCGAATATTCCGCCGTAATGGATGAAAAAGATCGAAGAATTTTGCGTGAGCTTGAGCTTGATGGTCGAATCAGCAATTCAAGTTTGGCGAACCGCGTTGGACTGTCCGCATCCGCTTGCCTGCGAAGAGTCCAAGAGCTTGAGCAATCAGGTTACATCAAAGGGTACCGAGCGATTTTGGATCGCAGCCGTTTGGGCGGTGAAATCACGATTTTTGTCACTGTGAGCCTCTCAATGCATCTGGCCAAAGACGCGCGGCAATTTGAACAAGCGATCGGCGCAGCCGAAGAAGTGCGCGAGTGTCACAACATCACTGGATCGGTGGAGTACCTCTTGCGGGTCGAGGTCGACAGCCTTGCTCGCTATAAGAAATTCCACGCTGACGTGCTTGGTGTTTTGCCGCAAGTCGCCAGCATCACGTCACACATCTGCCTTGGCTCGTCCAAAGATATGCGGGCCTGATTAGGGCGCTATTGGTCATGAAACAAAGGCTGACTTTGCCGCCCTCGTTTGGGGCACTCGGTATCAGAGGATCAGTTCGGCAATCACGACAAAGGGGCCGTGCTTGTTTGAGCTGCCCAAGAATTGATGATGGCCCAGATGCACGCCGCTGTCTGCGGCAAAGCGTTTGAGCGTGCTGCCCGCGTCGGCGGAGAAATCCAGACCGAACTTTATCGCTTCGCCGGTCATTTCCAACGACCAACCCACCGCCGCGCCTTTCGCCATATTGACGAACCGCTGGGAATAGATGTCCGCCAACACGGCGCTGCCCGCAGGCGCAATGGTCTTGAGCGCGTCAAGAGTGTCGCCGACCGCTTTGGCGGGCAGATACAGCGTCACGCCCTCCCACAGGAAGATCGTTGTCTTTGCCGGGTCATAGTCACTCGCCAAGAGGCCCTCGGTCCAATTGGCATTACCAAAATCCACGGGCACAAACCGTACATGCGCATTGTCTATGCCAGCGTCAGATAAAGATGCGATCTTATGGGCTTGATTGGCTCGCTCATCGAGTTCGTAGATCGCAAGGCCGCTTGCTTTGAGTTCGCCATAGGCCCGCGTGTCGAGCCCCGCGCCCAAGATCACCAATTGCGCGCAAGATGGGGCCTTGGCCTTGATCAGCGCATCAAATTCGGCGGTCCTGGAGGGGACCAGATTGGCGAGCTTGGCGTCTTTGGGGGCGGGCAGCGTTGGGTAGAGAAATGGCTTTCCCAGCAGCCTGCTGACGGCCCATATCGGAAAGAGGGTGAGCCAAAGGCCGAAGACCGAATTGTTCGCAATGACGCCGGCCAATTCTCTGGCTGCATCGTCGCTGCGCAGCCCGAAAACATCCATCGCCCAGCGGCCGTTTATGATCTCCACCGCGGTGTGAGAAACGCCCATCCGCTTGCTGATGATGAGTTGGCGATAGGCAACAATGGCAACACCGATCAGCGTCAACGGAAACCACAGAATTTGCAGGGGCAGGTACATCAGAAACGCCAAGAATTGCATTCGCATCTCCCAATACGCGCTCGCTCAATGCGGTGCTCAATACGCAAAGCCTGCGCGGATTGCTACGTTGCTTGGCTTTGGTGCTGGCTCAGCAGAGTTCTCGGATGCGACCTTAAAGGCCAATGGGTGAGCATTGGCGATTGTGCTGACGAGAGCCAAGCAGTTGTTCAAAGACATTGGAACCTCTCAACAATTGAGCGCTCTCAAACACATTAAATCGCGCCGGACATCAGAATTAGAAACGCAACCGCTGCGAGCAACGCTGGTTGAACCGGATTGAGAACTTTGAATCCATACAGGCGCCGCACCATCAAGATCCTCATTAGAGAAAGTATGAGCATTGAAACGGCGAACCCCATTGCCGCTCCTAACGTCCCGAATTGTTGAGCCAGAAACCAAACGAGCACGACCTCGATGGCCACAGTGATCATCACTAGCCTTGGTGGCCATACGGGATGGCGATAGACCATGGGAAGTTCGCACAATCCAAAACTCCCATCGAACAGCTCTCCGACAAGAATGATGAGAACGACCAAGAGCCCAGCGGCAAAGCCTGTGCCAAGCCAACTGAGTATGGTCCCGCCAAAGACTGCGAATACGCAAATGATCGTCAATTGAACGGCGAAAATGAAGAATCCCAATCGCGCGACATGCGCGCCGATGTTTTCGAGTGATTGGCTTTGCGCGATGATTGGGGAAAGGACGGGTTCAAACAGATGGCGAACTTTTTCTACGACCGTCCCGATTTGCCGGGCCATATAGTAGATCGCAGTCTCAGTCGGTCCAGCGACCACCGCCAAAATGATCACATCAATCCGCCTGAATGCAAACAACCCGGTATCGTTGAGAGCAATCGGCCAACTTCGTTTGGCGAGATTGAAAACACCTTTCCAAAATGGACCGGCGGAGCGATCGAGTAGGTTGGCCCCAAAGGATTTCATCAAGGCCAAAAATGCTGCGCTAGCGGTCAAAACCAACGACCCTAAATAGGCCATCAGCAATGCTTCTTCGGACGAGATGTTGGCAGTTGTCCAGTGGCCCTGAACGATCCCATAGTACGCTGCGACACTGAGCAGGAGAAAGCTCCATGGCTTTACGAGCGCCTTAACAAGCATATCCCACAAGGCCGTGCGATGGTGTCTGGTCGCCGTGGTCGCAACTTCGGACAATGCAATCAACGGGATCCCGAGCAAAACAAACTGGGAGCCTGCCATTTCATCCGAAGCAATTATTGGCCAGGCCGCCCATAATATTCCAGTGATCGCGATGGATAAGACGCCTGCGAGCATGGCAGCATTCGCGATGTCTGTGCCATTGTCTGTTTTCCCATCACCTTCGCCGAGCTTACCCAGCAGCGTCTTTGAAAGGCCGAAGGTCGCCAAGGTCGCTAGCAGCTCGATAATTGCAACGGTTTCGCCGAGGCGTCCGAAGTCTTCGATGCCGTACATTCGTGCAACGAATGTCAGCAGCAATACGCGCGCAAATATGCGCACACCTGAGCCCCCCAGAAGCTGTAATGCACCGCGTCTTAAGTCGCGTCTTTCGCCTTGGGCGAGCGAAGCATCTGCGCTCATAATGCGCCGACTTTGGTCGATGGAAAAGGCGAACTGGAATTTGTCATGAGACTTAATCCGTTACCCTTTAGACAGTCCCGCAATCCAGCACTAAATTTCCAGACAGATAGGTGTGGATAGTGGTGAGCGGCGTCGTTATAGACCCTCCGCTCCAATGACTCACTCCAATCCTCAGGCCGCAACCGGCAAACAAACCTGCCTTAGGGTTGGCTTTCTGTACAATCATGATGAACTGCATCAGGTAGCGCATACAGCGCCGATCATTTCCAGTTTACGCCATTTGTACCCGTCGATAACGGTCGATGTGCTCAGTTCAAGTGAAGCCCAGACAGAGGCAGTGGCCCGCCATCTCGATCCCGCTTTAGAAGCGCCCACCAGCCACTCTTTGCGATCCAGCACTTTTTTAAATCTCGCTGAGGCTTTCATTGGCCGCGCCGCGCCATTGGGACGCATTGGTTACCTGACCGCCAACCGCAGCTTGCTCAGTCAATATGATGCGTTGGTTGTCCCTGAAACAACGACGACCCTGCTCAAAACTCGCTTAGGGTTGTCGGAAACCAAATTGATACACATTCCGCATGGTGCCGGTGATCGCAGTATCAGCATTTCGCCCGATATTGCGCATTTCGATTTCGTCATGTTGCCTGGCGAAAAGACACGCAAACGTATGCTGGAAGCTGGGGTTGTCAGAGAGGACGATTCGGCAGTCGTTGGATATCCAAAGTTCGAATCTCGGGTTTCCGCGTCCGAGTCCCCAATATTTGCGAACGACCGCCCGACCGTATTCTACAATCCGCACTTCGACCCGAAGCTTTCTTCATGGTTCGATTTTGGGTTGCCGATGCTTGAGTATTTTGCGGATCAGCAAGACTACAATTTGATCCTCGCGCCTCACGTGATGCTGTTTAGGCGGAAAGTCCTTGCATCGGTTGAGCACCGAACCATCAAAATTCGGCGCGATATCCCTGAGCGCTTTTACAATATCGATCATATTCACATCGATACCGGCAGCTTGAACAGCGTCGATATGACATACACCCGCATGGCCGACATCTATGTGGGCGATGTTAGCAGCCAAATATACGAATTTATCGCTGAACCGCGACCGGCCATTTTCCTGAATTCTCATATCGAGGATTGGCAAGGCGATCCCAGTTATGTCTTCTGGAATTTCGGCCCCGTTGTTGATGACATGCGAGACTTTGGGAGCGCGATGGCACGCGCAGTACCATTGAACGAACACTTTGCCGCGCAACAATCGCGTATCTTCGAGCAATCGATGGATATCAAGCCCGACACCTCTTCTTCGGATCGAGCTGCCAGAGCTATTGCCAATTATCTTAAGCGCGAATTTCCGGAGCGTAGTGCCGATGTCTGATCGCCAACCCGGCAAGGAACGGATCGTCCACTTTCTGTTTGAGCCCGGCAATGGCGGGTTGGATAGGGTGGCAATCTTGCTGGCCAATGGCATGGCATCGCGCGGAATACCGGCAGAGCTGTGGTTATCGCAGCGCGAAGGCCCCTTGGCTGACCTCATCGCAGACAATGTCACTGTTCGCCTCGTTCCAACCGTTTCGTTTGGATCACGCGGACTAAAGCTCTTCTTGCAGATACCGGCGCTGGCCCGAATGATCCGCCGATATCGGCCAAAGGCGATTCTATCTGCGGGCAATCAAAGCAATTTGACTGTCGCTTTGGCAAAACGGCTGGCTTTGGGAACAGATACGAAAGTCGTTCAGAAAACCACCAACCCTATCGTTCGTCCGCGGATGGGGAAAATTCGCGCATATGAGAGAAGGCTACGCTTTATGGCGACCGCCTGGCTTGGCGATTTGTGCCTGACTTTGAGTGAAGCGGATGTGCGCAGCTATTCCGCTTTGATGCCGTCAGTGGCAAAACGTTTTCGCTCTGTAAGAAATCCCTATGTCAGCGATGCGATGCTCGACCTTGGAAAGCAAAGGTCTGACGAAAGCGGTACGGCACCGCTCCGGCTGCTTTGTGTGGGCAGATTGGAATTTCAGAAAGATCATGCGACCGCGTTTCGATCGTTGGCCCGGCTGAAGCATCTGGAATGGCGGCTTGATTTGCTCGGCAATGGCCCATTGGAGCAGGATTTAAGGGATCTGGCGACGCAACTTGGTATTATAGACCGAGTGACTTTTAACGGATTCCATTCCAACCCGATTGAGCTCTACGCCAAGAGCGACGCGTTGGTTCTTTCCTCTCGGTGGGAAGGGCTGCCAGCGGTTCCGTTGGAGGCAATGGCGTGCGGATGCGATGTGGTGACGACGGACTGCTCGCCGGGTTTGACGGATTTGTTGGCCCCGCTTGGGCGGCCCCTGGTGCCTGTCGGCGACGATGCTGCTTTGGCGCGAGGAATCGAATCCTTGTTCAATGATCGCACACCAGCTGTCATGATGCACAAAATTGCCCAGCAATATTCAATCGCCTCATCAATAGAAGATCACACTCAAAAGGTTGCTAACCTTGTTGAAACGGGTCAGCCGGCATCGGGCGCAAAAACACCGGTTTCGTGAGGCATTCTTATGCCATTTGTTCAGGTTTTGAGTGCTGTTCGGACGGTGCGATAGATGTCGGTTCTGAGATTTCTGAGCAGATCTGCCGCCAGCTATCTGTGACATTTAGCGGTTAGAGAGAATCCGCTCGACCAGTTCCATGTCTGCTCTTTTGTCGACATCGATTGGTGACTCAGCGTCGAGCACGACCGCTCTTGCTATGAACCCCATCCTCTTTGCCGCAATGGCTAAGCCATCTTTAAGGCCAATCCTGCGTGTCAGAGCTTGAAAAAACAGGCGGGGACCGAAACTGGCGATGAGCTTTAGCCCCTTCTTGCGGTCCTGCTCGATCGCCTGCCAATGCTCAAGCGCTGGCAAACAACGGTCATTTTTGAGCGCAAAGAGGTTGGTCCCGGAAAAATGGCCATCGGAAAATTTGAGCCAGGTCCTTTTGGTTTCCGGAAACTCGCGTTCGACAATAGATCGTTCGCCCAATCCCACGGCGAAATCGCAGCCACTGGTTTCGCCGAGAAACGCGTCCACTCGCTCTGGCGTTAGGAGGGCATTGTCGGCTGTCGTAACCAATACAGGCCACGGCGATTGAGATGTACCGATGACCGCTTCGATACTGGCTGCAATGCCCGTTCCGCTTTTAGAAATCTCCACGTTTGGATTGCTAAAAATATCGGAGGGCTCCAATTTTTCGATTAGCTCGATTTGTTGGGCGAGCACCAAAACCTGCTTGACCTTGGGGCTGTCCAACAATGCCTGTACCACTCTGGCAAGCATGGTCTTGCCACCGAATTCGATCAGGGCCTTTGCCGGAACGCCAAGTTCCTCTGCAAGAGGATCGCCGCTAGGCCTCTCGCCAGCGAGAACGACCGCTGTCCACTCACCTGAATTTGCTTTGGCTTGCGCTTGATTCGTCAAGTTTGCGCTCCGAACATATTGTTTGGGGGGAAAGGACGACACGGGGCAGAATTTGCCTCAGCCGATCAAAGGAAAAAACTGATCGCCAGGGCCGAATAGATCAGGCCTAGCGCGTAACCCGTTAAGACGTCGCTTGGCCAATGCACGCGAAAGATCAGACGAGTGCTGCCAACGACGGCTCCCATTACCGCGCCGCTGGCCAAAGAAAGTCCTACCTCCCCATGAGAGGCAACAAAGCCGATGGCGGTAAAGAGGCTAAAAGCGCTCGAGGTGTGAATACTCGGAAAACTTGAGGTGAATGTCTCAACGCCAGCGACCGGGCCCGGAGGTCTCTTACGCCGAAAAACCGCTTTGAGTGCCCATCCAAGCGCGCGGCCGATAGCAAGAAAGGCGAACAGTTTCGCTGCTTCGATCGGGCCTGCCAACGACGCTTGCAGCAAGCAAGCGAGCAAGCCGCCGACAATAAGAAACGCGTCTCCGCCAAGGGCAGTGATGTCACGCACAGCGGTGAAACGTTTGCGTTTTTCAACCAATCGGGGGCCATCCAGCCGGTTTAATGCAGCACGATCAAGGCCGCTTAGAAAAGAGAACATTTTGTCTGGCAACGGTGCCCCAATCTCGTTTGTTTCGCTAAAGCTCAACCAATGGCTTATCGCAGTCTTGAGCAGCCCTTTAGGCGGTTTCGCGCAGATTGCACAATTGCGCGACGTCGAACGCGCCGGAAAAGAGCCTGCGAGCACTGCTGCGACAAAACAAAGAAGCGATCACATTCCCGGACGTTTTCTTAACTTGTGAATGTCCGCTAACGACTCACTTGCGGACGTTGAGATAGGCGCAATTGGTTGTCGATTTGCGCCATCAGGTCGCGTCAATCGGGCACCTCACGCGGGTCGCCCGCTATCAGCCGACCGTGCTCACACCACGCCGCCAGTGAGGGGCTAAATTCAGCCTTCGCTTTGGCTTCATAGCGCGCAAGGTCTTCGGGGTGACACACGCCTTCCCAGCGGCGGTTTGTGCCCTTGTTGATGAAGGTTTTGCCTCCACCTTTCCAAATGCCGCCTGCTTCCGGCATCAATTGCTCAGCGGCTTTTTTCATTGCCTTGAAGCCTGCCGCTTCGACCAATTCGGGCCAGAGATCCTCGGCGATGTCGATCTCAAGGAACTTGGCGACCCTGCGCATCTCCCCGTCAAGATCGGCCTTCATGTCATTATAGTGCACCAACAACACGTTTGGATCGTGTCGCGCCGCCCAGAAGCTGTTCTCCATCGCGAAATAACCCGCTCCCGGATCGCCCAGCTCGTCTTCGGGTCCGTCTACCCATCCTGCGAAGTGGTCTGCAGCGTCTTGGGGTGAGAAGTCGAAGCTGTCGCCGTCTCCGAACTTTGGATCAACATTGCTTATCTCGACAAAGCGCTCATTGACCTCCGGCGTGTAATTGGCCTTGTGATTGAAGAAGCTCATCGCCGCATCGCGTCCGTCTCGGGCGACGTGTATGTATTTGACCCCTTCGTAATAGGGCAAAGCATCAAAAGGCAGGTGAGACTTTAGAAAACGGCGATGCTCTTGGCTGGCAGCCAAATCGTGCATAGCACCGGGCGGCGGCACCCTAAAATCAGGCCATGGCGAAATGTCTTGCACCGGGAACGGGGCCGCACTGCCGAAGACAATCATGCCCACGATCCGCTGCGTCCAAGTGGTGCCGCATTTAGGGTAAGTCGAAATGACGATGTCGTCAGGGCGCATCGCAAAATCGTCCCAGAACGAACTGTCAAAGACGCGGCTCCGCACGTGACGCGTTGCTGGCCGGATCAGGCGCAAGGATGCGTCCACGACAAGATTCCTTTGTTGAGCATTCGCATTTGACGTCCCCTCCAGACAAATCGACATAGCTCCTACCAAGGTAGCTCAAATCGAATGCCGGTCGAGTCAAATCTAGTCGAGAGGCTGACCCTGTCCGTTTTCACCCCCAATTCCCGACGTTCAAAATTGCACCGCCGCAAACTCAACGCCCCGCGCGCACCTCGATCACCCACACTTCCGGCTGGGTGAAGAGCCGCATGGGCAGCAAGCTTGTGCCTAAGCCGGAGCCCGTCACCAAGGTCTTGCCGTGCAATTCGCTCACGCCGCAGGCGAATTCCTCGCCATAGTCGGACATGGTCGCTGGTGAGCCTCCCCAAGGGTAGGCGATCTGGCCGCAATGGGTGTGGCCGGACAGGACAAGATCGGCGCTGGTCGGCAGGGACGGAAATGTGTCGGGGCTGTGCGACAGCCATAGGCGGATGCCCGATAGGCCTGCCATTGCGTTCCGGGTTGCTTCAATATCGGCGCGCCCGGTGAAATCATCGTCCAAGCCGCCAACCGCGAAGGGCCCCATTTGCGCCGCGCCGTTTTCCAGAACGGTGATGTTTGCATTCCGCGCAAGCTCAGACGCGAGGGCTGGCCAATCGAACCAGTGATCGTGGTTGCCGGGGACCAGAGCGACGCCATGGGTCGCTCGCAATTCGCTCAGCGGGGTGACGATTTCTTCTGGCGAATAGATTTTGGTGGCGGTCATTTTTGCGCTCACCAAATCCCCGGTGACCGCGATCAGGTCTGGCTCCAACGCGTTCACTTGGGCGACGATCCGCTCCAGCCGAGATGGCGGCATATCCGGCCCGGCGACGTGAATATCGGTGAGAAAGGCGATGGTGACAGGCGCGCTGCCGGCGGGAAGGCCGGCGCTCTCGATCGTCAGACGCTGCACCACCGGATCGCGCATCGTATCGTGCCACGCCTTCACAGACAGGAGCACCGCGCAAATAACGCTCACCGCGATCACGATCCGAACCCATTTGTTTCGCAGCAAAGCGCGCAGCATAGATTTCATCGACCTCTCATCTGTGGCCTGTGTGGAGTAGGAATGCGGGACATGGCAACCGAAAGCGCGATCGGCGCGGGGTGTTTTCCTACTCTTGTTCTGCCTGATACATTTTTGCGCAATTTACGCTGCTGAGGATCGGGCGCGGCAGTGAGCGGGCGGGCTGTGTTTGTGCGGGCTGTTTGTGCGGTTTTTGGGTGGGAAAATGGAAGTTGACACTTTGGATCAGAGAATTCGAATTAACATATTGAATGCTAATGAATTTCAGGGCTGCTCAATATTTCCTAAATGGGGGCATGCGCGGTCCAACGTTCTCGCTAAGCTGCGCATAGCGGCCCTTCATATGCGCTATACCCCTTGGCAGCATTGCAGGTGGCCGATAGAGGCTCTGACAACTCAACACCCTGCCGGAGAGACACCCAGCCATGGCACTTCCTGAAATCAAGCGCGTATTGCTCAAACTGTCGGGCGAGGTTCTGATGGGGGAACAGGAATATGGGATCGACCCAGCCTATGTCGCGCGCCTTGCCGAAGAGGTGAAAGCGGCCAAGGACAGCGGCATCGAAGTGTGTCTGGTGATCGGCGGGGGCAACATCTTCCGCGGTATCAGCGCAGCAGCCAAAGGGCTGGACCGGACAACCGGTGACTACATGGGGATGCTGGCGACCGTCATGAACGCGCTGGCGATGCAAAACGCGCTGGAGCAGCTGGGCGTGCAGACCCGCGTGCAATCGGCCATTCCGATGAGCAGCGTGTGCGAACCCTACATCCGCCGCCGCGCTGAACGCCACCTTGCCAAGGGGCGCATCGTGATCTTTGCAGCAGGCACCGGCAATCCGTTCTTCACCACCGATACCGGCGCAGCGTTGCGCGCAGCAGAGATGAACTGCGATGCGCTGCTTAAGGGGACAAGCGTTGACGGCGTCTATGACAGCGATCCCAAACACAACCCGGACGCGGTCCGGTTCGACAGCATCTCTTACGATCAAGTGCTGTCCGACAATCTGAAGGTGATGGACGCAACCGCCGTTGCGCTTTGCCGAGAGAACGACATTCCGTTAGTGGTCTTCTCAATCCGTGAAAGAGGCAATGTTGCCACCGTCCTATCGGGCGAAGGCACACAGACAATAGTACAGAAGGACAGCTGATCCATGCCGCAATATGACAAGGCAGATATCGAACGCCGGATGACCGGCGCAGTGGAATCGCTCAAGGGTGATCTGGGCGGATTGCGCACAGGCCGCGCGAACGTCGCACTGCTCGATCCGGTGATGTGCGAAGTGTACGGCGCGATGATGCCGCTTAGCCAGGTTGCCACCGTCTCCGCGCCAGAACCGCGCATGCTCAGCGTGCAAGTGTGGGATAAGGCGAACATCACTGCGGTAGAGAAAGGGATTGCGCATGCGAACCTCGGCCTCAACCCGATGACCGATGGCCAGACGCTGCGCCTGCCGATGCCGGACCTGACAGAGGAACGCCGCAAGGAACTCGCCAAGCTGGCTGGTCAATACGCCGAAAAGGCGAAGGTCGCGATCCGCAACGTCCGCCGCGATGCAATGGAAAGCCTCAAAGCCGACGAGAAGAAGAAAGAGATCTCAGAAGACGAGCGCAAGCGGATGGAAGACGAGGTCCAAAAGCTGACAGACAAATACGTCGCTGACACCGACACCGCCGCTGAGAAGAAAGAACAGGAAATTCTAACCCAATAAGGGCCGGAATTGGCCAATAGGTCGCAGGAGGCACATCGGATGGGCGACAGCCCTGACAGCGCAGGGGGAGAGGCGGTTAAGCGCGCCTCTGGTCGTGCGCGCCATGCTGCCATTATCATGGATGGCAATGGCCGCTGGGCCAAGAAACGCGCATTGCCCCGCGCGATCGGTCATCAACGCGGGGTTGAAGCGGTCCGGCGCCTGGTGCGCGGACTTGAGGATATGGAGCTCGATTGCCTGACGCTCTATGCCTTCAGTTCGGAAAACTGGAAGCGCTCAGAAACCGAAGTCGATGATTTGATGAACTTGATGCGCAAGTTCATCAAATCTGATCTACCCGAATTCGTCGCCAATGACGTTAGGCTCAAAATCATCGGTGACTGGCGTTCATTGGCCCCTGACATCGTAGAGATGCTTGAGGATGCGCTGACGAAGACTGCACAAGGTTCTCGCATTCTTGCAGTCGCTCTCAACTATGGCGGTCAGAATGAAATCGTCCGAGCGGCGTCAAAAGCGGCTGAAAGCGGCACAATCACGACAGAAAGCTTGGCTGCGAACCTGGACACGGCTGATCTGCCGCCGCTCGATTTGCTCATTCGGACCAGCGGTGAAATTCGCTTGTCGAACTTCCTGTTGTGGCAAGCTGCCTATGCTGAAATGCTGTTTGTCGAAACGCTTTGGCCAGATTTTAAGCCTGAGCATCTAGAGCGGGCGCTCGATGACTTTGCACAAAGGGAGCGCCGCTATGGAGGACGTTGATATTGGCGCTAATTCTGGCGCCATGAATGACCTGTTGGTGCGTTTTGTCTCCGCTGTCGCTATGCTCGGCGTGTCGATTATTGCGCTGTATTTTGGCGGCTGGTTCTGGATTGCATTTGTTGTTCTGCTTGCTGGGTTGGTTCTGTGGGAATGGAACTTGATCGTTAGCAGGTTTGACGTCTCTCCAATCTCGCAGGTCGCCTGGCAGTTTGTCGGTGCTCTTTACGTCGCGGCTGCGGCTCTTGCGATGGTTCAGGTTCGTTTGAGCTATGATATGATCGCGGTGCTGCTGGTGTTCTTAATACCAGTGATTGCCGTTGATATTGGCGCGTACTTTTCGGGCCGCTTAATCGGCGGACCTCGCATCGCCCCTTCGATCAGTCCGTCAAAGACATGGGCAGGGCTTGGTGGAGGCGCATTGGCAGCTGGCATTGTGTGCATGATCGGCGAGGTCATGGATATCGGTCCTGGCGGTCTTACTGGCGGGTATGACATTGGCGGACTAGGCGGAGCATTTCTAACAGGCATCGTCATTGCGGTGATCGCACAGGCTGGCGACTTCTTTGAAAGCTGGATGAAACGCCGTGCTGGTGTGAAAGATTCGAGCAATCTGATCCCCGGCCATGGCGGCGTCTTTGATCGGCTTGATGGGTTTTTGGCCGTATTCTTCGTCTTGTTCCTGATCGCGGTTGTGCCCGCGTTTGTTGGCCTCGCCTAACATGGCACGTTCGCTGTCACTGTTGGGCGCAACCGGGTCAATTGGCGCATCGACCCTCGATTTGATCCGGCATAACCGCGGCGAATGGCAGGTGGAGGCTTTAACTGCGAATTGTTCGGCGATTGAGCTAGCCAAACTGGCGCTGGAATTCGATGCGGCGATAGCGGTTGTCGGCGATGAAAGCTGCTTGCCGGAACTGCGCGACGCCTTGGCAGGAAGCGGCGTTGAGGTGGCAGGCGGCGCGCAGGCATTGTGCGATGCAGCGGCGCGGCAAGTTGACATCACCGTGGCGGCTATTGTGGGCTGCGCAGGTCTTGCCCCGACCATGGCAGCGGTGGAACGCGGCGGCACCATTGCACTGGCCAACAAAGAGGCGCTGGTATCATCGGGCGACATCCTGCAATCGGCGGTAAGACGCGCCGGTGCGACGTTGCTGCCGACGGATTCTGAACACAATGCGATTTTCCAATGCCTCGCTGGCAATGATGTCGAGCGTGTGCGCCGCATCATCCTCACCGCGAGCGGGGGCCCCTTCCGCACCCTGACGGCGGAGCAATTGCAAAGCGTCACGCGCGAACAAGCGCTAAGGCATCCCAATTGGGAAATGGGCGCGAAGATCACGATCGATTCCGCGACTATGATGAATAAAGGCCTCGAATTTATCGAAGCCCACCATCTGTTTCCCATTGGTCTCGAAAACATTGAGATTATCGTGCACCCGCAAAGCATCGTGCATTCCTTGGTCGAATACCGCGATCGCTCGGTTCTTGCGCAGCTTGGCCCGTCCGACATGCGCGTCCCGATTGCGTCTTGCTTGGCCTATCCTGATCGGATGGAGACGCCGCTTGTACCGCTCGACCTGGCGGCGATTGGTGAGCTGACCTTTCAAGCGCCAAACGAAGAGCTTTTCCCCGCAACACGTATTTGCCGAGAGGCGATAGAGGCGGGCGGGGCAGCCCCTGCTGTTTTGAATGCCGCGAATGAAATTGCGGTTGAGGCGTTTCTGGCTGGTCAGATAGGGTTCACCCGCATTACCGCAGTGGTAGAAGACTCATTAGCGCGCTATAGCGCCGCTGCGCCGGGCACTTTGGAAGATGTGCTGGCGATTGATAGCGAAGCGCGCAAACGCGCCCGCGACGCTCTGGAGAGTAATACCCTTGTTTGAATCGCCCCCTTTCTGGATGTATTTTGTCGGGTTCCTGTTGGTGCTTGGCCCCTTGGTTACTGTGCATGAATTGGGCCACTATCTCGTCGGCCGCTGGCTGGGAGTTAAGGCTGAGGCGTTTTCGGTTGGCTTCGGGAACGAACTGATCGGTAGGACTGACAAGCATGGGACACGGTGGAAGCTGTGTTGGCTGCCTCTGGGTGGGTATGTTCAATTCAGGGGCGACATGAACCCTGCGAGCATTCCGAATGCCAATGCACCAACAGATTCGGCCCGAAATGATGGTAGTTTTCAAAGCGCATCGCTTTGGCGCCGAGCACTTATCGTCGCGGCAGGGCCAGTGACCAATCTGATTGTGGCGATCGGCATTTTCGCCGCTTTTTATGCGTTTATCGGCAACCCAGTGGTCGCTGGTGAAGAAGATTCGCGCCTTGTCGGAGAATTTGGCGAAGTATCGCCTGCTCGAGATGCAGGAATGGAATTGGGTGATACGATCATCGCTATCGACGGCGGTGAGGTTGCTGATTTCGATGCTGTTCGCAACATCGTCTTAATCAATCCAGACACCGAAATGGTATTCACCGTCGACCGTGACGGAGCAGAGATTGAAATTCCGCTGACCACTGCCCGGTTTGAAGTGGTCGACGGTTTTGGGAATCAAAGCGTGACTGGCCGCATCGGTGTGGGGCCGGGCCGTGAATATGTCTTTGAAGACGTGGGCGTGCTCGAATCAATCCCGCTTGCGGCAGCCAAGTGTTGGGAAATCACCGGCATGATGGTGACCGGCATCAAGCAGATTCTTACAGGTGATCGTTCGATTAAGGAATTGGGCGGACCGATCAAGATCGCCAAATACTCCGGCGAACAGCTCAGTTTGGGCCTCGTTTCCTTTGTGAGTTTCGCTGCGCTGATCTCGCTTAACTTGGCATTCATCAACTTCTTGCCAATCCCTGCGCTCGATGGCGGGCACCTTGCCTTTTACGCCGCCGAAGCAATCCGCCGTAAACCGGTTGGACCTGTGGCGACGGAATGGGCTTATCGCACCGGTATCGCCTTTGTGCTGATTTTCATGGTGGTGGTCACCTGGAATGATGTCACGTCCCTTCTGCCGTTTGGCTAACGACCAATCGGCAGTTATTCGGGGAAATTGGCCGGACAATGGACTATTGTCGGGCCTTGGCGGGTATGTCTGCTTGATTGCGCCACGCGCATCGGGCATTGGCGGGATTGAGTTAGGAATGGCGGGGCTAAATTGCCGTGCTGAACGCGCCGAGGGGCGAGGCGCATTAAATACGGGTTGGACGGGAACATTATCTCCATGATGCGAAGCAACGATACAGGCGCCCAGTCTGTGAGTTCCAAGAGTGCTATCGGCCGTCTGGCGGTCGCGCTAAGCTGTGGGACGGTACTTGCCGGCCTGCCGCAAACCGCGCTTGCGCAAGACGAGGGCACGCAGGGTGAGGGCATTGCTGCTGTTCCCGCGGCACAGCCTGCGCCTGCGCCAGAGCCTGCTCCGGTCAACAATACGATCCGCACGATCAGCATTATCGGTGCGGAACGTTTGGAGCCGACTACGATCCTTTCCTACATCCGCCTTCGTGTGGGTCAGGAATATACATCCGCTTCAGCTGATGACGCCCTAAAAGATCTTGGCGCGACAGAGCTGTTCTCGAACTTCTCGATCCGCAACGATGCCGGTAATGTCGTCATCAACGTAACCGAAAACCCGGTGATCAACCGCATCGTGCTCGAAGGCAATGACCGCCTCGACGCCGATAAAATTCTGCCGGAAATTCGCCTTTCCCCGCGGCAGATTTTCACGCGCTCAAAAGTGCGCGCCGATGTTGCTCGTATTATTGAGCTGTATAAGCGACAGGGCCGGTTCGCTGCGACCGTAGAGCCAAAGATGGTTCAGCTGCCGCAAAACCGCGTTGATGTGGTGTTTGAAATTGTCGAAGGGCCTAAATCGAAGGTCCGTCAGATCAACATCATCGGCAACGAGGTCTTCTCTGACGGCGACCTGCGCGGTGAGATGGTGACGAAGCAATCGCGCTTCTTCCGCTTCTTTAGCTCCAACACCAGCTATGATCCTGATCGGCTTGCATTTGACCAACAAAAGCTGCGCCAGTTTTACCTAACCGAAGGCTACGCCGATTTCCGCGTGGTTTCTGCCGTTGCTGAACTGACGCCTGATCAACGCGACTTTATCATCACCTATGTGGTGGAAGAAGGCGAACGCTATTCATTCGGTGATGTCGAAGTGGAAAGCCAGTTGCGCGACTTTGATAGCGATTCGCTCCAAGCTGGGCTGGTCATGCAAAGTGGCGATTTCTACAACGCAAAGACCGTTGAAGACACTGTTGAGCAGCTGACCGAATTGGCGGGCCGATTCGGTTATGCCTTTGCCGACGTGCAGCCGCGCTTTAGCCGCAACCCCGAAAACCTGACGATGGATATCACCTTTATCCTTAGACAGGCGCCGCGTGTGTATGTTGAGCAGGTCAATATCAACGGCAACACACTCACTCAGGATAAAGTGGTTCGCCGCGAATTCCGGCTGTCTGAAGGCGATGCGTTCAACTCATTGGGCGTTCAGCGTACGACCGCGCGGATCAATTCGCTCGGCTATTTTCAGGAAAACTTTGAAGTCACACAGGTGCCAGGCAGCGCGCCTGACCGAATTGTGCTGGATGCGAACATTGAAGAGCAGCCCACTGGCGAGCTTCAATTCTCCGCTGGTTTCTCTTCGATTGAGCAATTCATCCTTGCTGGCTCGATCCGTCAACGCAACTTCCGCGGACGCGGTCAAACAATCGGGCTAAGCCTTAACTATTCGCAGTTCCAGCAATCGGCACAGATCAGCTTTACCGAGCCGTATCTGTTTGATCGGAATATCTCAGCTGGTGCAGATATTTATCGCCGCGATTTCAGCAGCTTCAACTTCACCAATAATGATCGCAACACGACCTTTGAACAGTCCACTACGGGCGGAACGGTTCGTGTTGGCGTGCCGCTTACGGAATATATGTCATTCATCGGCAGCTACACGCTGAACTATGACGAAGTGGGCTTGGCGGAGAACTTGTTCTTCACCGATGCCGATGGTGATGGCATTCGCGGAAACAGCCCGGGTGCGGTTTGTGATCCGCAGGCCGCTGGCCGCTTCTTGTGCGATTCATTGGGTAACCGGCTTAGCTCAATCGTTGGGGCTAGCCTGAACTACAATTCTTTGAATTCTCGGCTGCGGCCGACGCGCGGACGGACTGTTTCGGTCAGTTCAGAATTCGCCGGTCTTGGCGGCGATGTTCGCTATCTGCGGTTCCGGGGTAAAGCCCAACAATTCTGGAATGTGGCCAACACAGGCTTCATCTTCTCCCTTTCACTCGAAGGCGGGACGATCATTCCGTTGCGCGATCGAGGGGCGGATGTCGATGACGTGCTGCTCACCGATCGGTTCTTCTTGGGTGAACCGCAGTTCCGCGGGTTTGGTATTCGCGGCGTTGGACCGCGGATCCTGACACAGCCTTATACCCGTGATGTTGACGGCAACGTCACCAACATCACTGATCGCAATTCCATCCGCGACGATTCTCTGGGCGGCCGTAATTATTATCTTGGCCGGGCAGAAGTTGAGATTCCGCTTGGTACAGGCGCTCGTGAGCTTGGTCTGAGGCCTTCGATCTTCCTCGATGTTGGTGCATTGTGGGGTGTCGAGACACCTATCTTGCAAGACACTTTGAACTTTATCGAGACAGTAACGGTTACAAATGACGATGGCACCACCACGACGTCAGCGATTTTGACAACAAATCCGATTGCCGCCGACGGCGTAACAATCAACCCGATTGCCCAAGGCTCATTCCGCGAGGTCTTTCTCGGCGATTCGCCAAGCCCGCGCGTAACTGCTGGCATCGGGGTTAACTGGAACTCGCCATTCGGCCCGTTCCGCATCGATTTCGCTCAAACGATCCGCAAGATCGACGGCGATGACGACAAAACTTTCACGTTTAACGTAGGAACACAATTCTAATGAAACTGCTGACTAAAACGCTCGCCCCGGTTGGCCTTGCGCTATGTGCGCTGGCTGCTGCTGCCCCTGCTACTGCTCAGGTCGATGGCCGTTTCGCCACCGCTGACATCAGCCGCGCAATCATCGGTTCGACTGCCTTGCAAACCGCATACAATCAAATCGGCACCACTTACGCTGCGCAGATTGAACAGCGTCAAACCAAGCAAACCGAGCTGAGCACACTGCTTCAGCCATTCGACACAAATGGCAATGGGCAGTTGGATGAAGCCGAAGTGCCAGCGTTGCAAGCAGCGCCAAACTTCACTCAAATTCAAACGCTTGAGCAAGAAGTCGCAGGCCTCACCAATCAAGTGAACGCTGCGCGCGTATACGCAGTTGAGCAGATCCTGGCGCAATATCCAGCGGCTCTGACCGAAGTGACTACGGCACAGCAAATTGTAATGGTGCTTCAACCTGAAGTGGTCCAATTCGCAGCAGATGGCGCTGATATTACACCTCTCGTTTCCACTGCGTTGAACACCCGGGTGCCTTCGGTTGCGATCGTTCCTCCGGCAGACTGGCGCCCATCGCGCAACGCCGCGCAGATATTCCAGGAAATTCAGCAGACCTTGGTTCAAGCTCAACTGATCCAGCAACAACAGGCTGCGCAGGCAGCTCAACCAGCGGCAGCGCCAACAGGCCGTTGAGGCCAGGATAGGCGAATAAGGGGCAGAGCATGAGTGATACTGAAGCACCAACGGACGGTGTGAAAGCGCCAATCGTGGATTACGACATTCACAAAGTGCTTAAAGCTCTGCCTCATCGTTACCCGCTGTTGTTGGTGGACCGGGTAAAGGAAATCCATCTGAATGAGCGCATTCATGCGGTGAAAGCCGTGAGCATGAATGAAGAGTTCTTTCAGGGGCATTTCCCCGGTGCGCCAATTATGCCCGGCGTGCTTCAGATCGAGGCGCTGGCACAAGCCGCAGCTATTCTTGGTATCGAGACGCTTGAATTGGCGGGCACGGGTAAACTGGTGATCTTTATGGGGATCGAAGCGGCGAAATTCCGTGCGCCGGTGACACCAGGCTGCTTGCTCGATTTAGAAGTGGAATTCCTGCAAAAGCGCAGCCGCGTCTATAAATTCAAAGGCAAAGCGAGCGTTGAGGGTAAGACTTCTTGTGAAGTTGAGTTCACCGCGATGATCGCCGATCCGCCAAAAGCATAATCCAAAGACTCGGTCGAAGAACGCAAAAGCGATCTGTCGCTTGCAATTTTCTGCCACGCGGCTATTTGCGCCGCTTGTTATTACATAGCACCGCCGGTCGGAACCGGTGAACGCTGATAAGGAATAGACCATGAAAGCCGACGGCCACCCAGATTATCACACCATCAACGTCAAAATGACTGATGGCACCGAATTTCAAACACGCTCGACTTGGGGCAAAGAAGGCGACACGCTCGCACTCGAGATTGACCCGACTAGCCACCCGGCATGGACCGGCGGTCGTCAGCAGCTTCAAGAAGGTGGCCGTGTTGCTGCGTTTAACAAGCGTTTCGGCGGTCTTTCGCTCAAGAAGTAACAGCTTCACTTGATTCGCGACCGATCCTTTGGATCGTGGCGCACGAAAAAGGCGGTCCGATTGGGCCGCCTTTTTTGCGTGAAGCCGATCACATCTGCCGATTCACCAGCCCCACTCGCGCTCACGATACCATTTGGTGATGACATACTTCACGCCTTTGCGGACTTTCATACCGTGGTGCAGTGTATTTGGATTGACGCTGCCGTCGGGCCGGGCGTTGTTCCAAGCCAGCAATTTCCCTGCTTCAGGCTGAAACACCTTGCTGATGGCTTTAAAGCGTGTCGCACCCCCTGCTTCGACCGCATTGAGGTAGATCATAAAGGTCCAGGTGCGCTGACCAGCGACGCCGCAGAATTTTTGAAAATCCGCTCCGCCGGGGGTAAAGTAGTCGGTGTGTGCTTTGAACTCTTGGCCGACCGCATATCGTTGGCCCTGACAGGGCTCGCCGAATGCTGGGTGTATGCCGCCGAGCTGCAAAAACAATGCCTCCAGCTCTTTGACGGCCGGCTGTGCCGGGTCGAGGTCGCAAGTCTCGCTTGTTCGAAAGTAATTGTCACCATTAGCATCGGCGATCGTGGATGGGCGGCGGTCCTTGTCGATCAGTTTGATTAACGACAGACACAGATCCGGCGGAATGAACGCTTTCGCCTGAAACAACTCAATTTTTGGATGAGGCACGCGCTGAACACCGGCGTTGTCGGTCAGTCTTTCGGCTACAGAATCGGATGCGGCGTGCATGAAATTCAACTTACGCTCTGGATTCAGACAGGCAAGCGGTGTGGATAGCCGCGAATGGAGCCTAAGAGGGATGCGACACAATCTTGCGCAGGAAATGCCAGAAGGGTGTTTTTTGCTTCCCTTGATCGGCGCTTTGTGCAACAGGCTCGCGCCCGATAACAGAGGCCTTGACCGCCGATGAGAGCTGCTTAAACGCTCTTGCGCGGACTTGGTAACGGTCTTCTGATGAAGGCCGCTGGGATCGGGTTATGTGGCGACCGTAGTTCAGTTGGTTAGAACGCCGGCTTGTGATGCCGGAGGTCGCGGGTTCGAGTCCCGTCGGTCGCCCCACTTTCCCTTTATCCCTTAGGGCATAGAGCTAAAGCCAAGGCTCTCGCGCGCGAATGTGAGGCAAGCAAATGACGGCTTTCTGGACCGAAGATGATTTTGACGATCATGAGATGGTGCACGTGGTGCGCGATCGCAAATCGGGCCTGATGGCGATTATCGCCGTACATTCTAGCCATTGCGGGCCTGGTGCAGGCGGAACGCGGTTTTGGCACTACCCCAATCCAAAAGACGGCCTTCGCGATGCGTTGAGGCTTTCTCGCGGTATGAGTTACAAGAACGCGATGGCTGGTCTGCCCATGGGCGGCGGCAAAGCGGTTATCCTGGCCGATGATGCGCGCACCAAGACGCCAGAATTGCTTGCTGCATTTGGCGATGCGGTAGAAGGGCTGGGCGGACGCTATGTGACGGCCGAAGACGTCGGCATTAGTGAAGCAGACATGGTCGCCGTGTCCAAACGGACCGCGCACGTCTCTGGCCTCCCAGTGTCCGGTGAGAATGCGGCCGGCGGGGATCCGGGGCCGTTTACCTCATACGGCATATATTTGGGCATCAAGGCGGCTGTGCGTCACAAGCTTGGTACCGACAGCATGCAGGGGGTGCACGTCGCGCTCCAAGGCACAGGAAGCGTTGGCGGAGGCGTTGCCCGCTGGCTCGCGAAAGACGGCGCACGCCTGACGCTGGCCGATATTCACGCCGATGGCGTCAAGGCGCTTGCCGAAGAACTAGGCGCTGGGGTTGTCGCTCCCGATCAGATCCTGACGACGCAATGCGACGTGCTTAGCCCCAACGCATTGGGTGCAATTCTTGATGATGAGAGTATCGCTGCGCTGAACACGCAGATTGTCGCTGGTGGTGCAAACAACCAATTGGCCCGCGCTCGACATGGTGCAGTTTTGTTTGAGCGCGGCATTCTTTATGCGCCAGACTATGTGATCAACGCTGGCGGCATTATCTCTGTTGCGACGGAGTATTTATCGCGGCGTGCCGGTAAGATTGGCACAGTGGACGATGTAAACGACCTAATCGAAAAGATTCCAGGGCGGCTCGCGCAAATTTGGCAAGCGAGCGATGCTGACGGCACTCCTCCTGATGTGGTTGCGGACCGTATGGCGCAGGAGCTGATTGGCCGCGGCTAATTGCTTTCGCCTGTGCCTTTTCAGCGTATCCATGACAAAGCTGTTGCAAGCTATCGAAGCGTGTCTTGCGACTTTTACGCTCTTGCTCACCTCGCGCTAAACAGTATGACGGGGCAGGGATTTTAATCGTGCATATTTACGCCAATCCAAAACGCTTTTTGTCGCTCGCCAAATGGTTGATGCCGCTCCTCTTTTGGGGCGGTCTGATCTTGTCGCTGGGCGCTTTGGCTTGGGGACTGTGGATGGTCCCGCCTGATCGCTTGATGGGGGAGACTGTGCGTATCCTCTTCATCCATGTTCCGGCCGCGTGGTTGGGCATGGGCGGATGGACTGGGATTGCACTTTCGAGCGCAGCTTTGCTGATCTGGAAGCACCCATTGGCAGGGATCGCCGCCCGGGCAATTGCAGTGCCCGGAATGGTGTTTTGCGCGATCTGCCTTGCCACCGGATCAATCTGGGGTCGTCCGACATGGGGCACCTGGTGGGAATGGGATGGGCGTCTGACCAGCATGTTGGTCCTGTTGTTCCTTTATGGCGGCTATATCGCCTTGGCTCAGGCGACCGCGCGCGAAGGCGGTTCATACAAAATTGCCGCGATCTTTGGTTTGGTGGGTGCGATCAATGTGCCCATTATCAATCGCAGTGTCGTGTGGTGGAATTCACTGCACCAACCGCCCAGCCTAACGGCTGGAAAGAGCTCTATTGATGCGGTGTTCCTGTGGCCGCTGCTTGTTTCTGTGATAGGCTTCACACTCTTGTTTGGCGCGATCGTGTTGATGCGGATGCGTGCGCTGATCGCTCAGGCTCAGATAGAGGCGCGCTTGCGCCGCCGCGCGCTGGATGACGATGCGCCTATTGCGGGCCAAAACTCCGCAGCGGAGAATGCATAATGCGCGAATCTCTTGATCATTGGCCATTTGTGATCGGCGGTTACGCTGTTGGTCTGATTGCGCTCGCCTTGCTCATCGTATGGAGCTACCGTTCTATGCGTGATGCGGAAAAGCGCCGCGACGAGTTAAAGCGAAAGTGAGGCGTCAGTGAAGGCTAAACATCAAAGAATGACGCTGGTCATCCTTGCGATCGTTGCGATTTTGGCGGCGGGCTTAATTGCTACATGGGCACTTCGCTCTCAGGCGAATTATTTTTACCTGCCCGAACAAATGGCCGCTGAACCACCCGCGGTAGGCCAAGCTGTGCGCCTCGGCGGAATGGTGCGGCCCGGATCAATCGCAACGCAGCCTGATGGGATCACTGTCAGTTTTATAGTGACCGGCAACGAAGATAGCAGCGTGCCTGTGCGTTACAGCGGCATCTTGCCCGATCTGTTTGTCGAAGGCTCCGGTGTTGTCGCGGAGGGCAGCCTTGGCGCAGACGGTGTTTTTGAAGCGACCAATTTGCTTGCAAAGCACGATGAAAATTACGTCCCGCGCGAGCTCGAAGGGCTTGAAGGGCACGAGGGTTCAGAGAATTACGCCGAAACCGTCGCAGGTTTGGATTAGGACAAGCACAAGACATGATTGCTGAACTCGGATTAGCGGCCCTCTGGCTTTCCACTGCGCTTGCAGTGTTGCAGATGATTTCGGGTGCAATGGGAATGCGCGACGGGGCGACATCACCCATCGCAATCTATGCGCGCCCTGCGGCTGTGGTTCAGGCGTTTCTGGCTGTTCTCGCGTTTTTCCTGCTTTTATACGCCTTTGCAGTAACGGATCTGTCGATCAAACTGGTCGCCACCAATTCGCATTCAGCCAAGCCTCTTATCTATAAGCTGACCGGCACATGGGGCAATCACGAGGGCTCGATGCTGCTTTGGGTTGGCGTGCTAGCGCTATCCGGAGGCCTGCTCGCTGGGCTTGAGCGGCGCCTTCCCGAAAAGACAATGAGCGCGACCCTCGCAGTGCAAGGGTTTGTGGCCCTGGGTTTCTATGCCTTCTTGTTGCTTAGTTCGAATCCGTTTGAAAGGCTCCCTGTACCTGCTCTCGAAGGGGGCGGCTTGAACCCACTTCTTCAAGACGTTGGCCTCGCGATCCATCCACCCACGCTGTACATTGGTTATGTCGGGGTTTCGGTGGCGTTCAGTCTTGCCATGGGTGCCCTAATCACACGTCAGGTGACGCCCGATTTTGCCAAGGTTTTGCGCCCTTGGGTACTTGGCGCTTGGGTGTTTTTAACCTTCGGCATCACCGCTGGATCCTATTGGGCCTATTATGAACTGGGCTGGGGTGGCTGGTGGTTCTGGGACCCGGTCGAGAACGCCTCATTGATGCCATGGCTGGCAGCAACCGCATTGCTCCATTCGGTGAGTGTGCTTGCTGCGCGTGATGCATTGCGGACATGGACAATCATGCTCGGGGTTCTGGCCTTTTCAATGTCGATGTTGGGCACATTCCTCGTGCGTTCGGGCGTTTTGACGAGCGTTCACGCCTTTGCAGTTGACCCTGAAAGGGGGAGCTTCATCCTTGCTTTGCTGGGGCTGTATATCGGTGGTGCGCTTGTAATTTTTGCGTTGCGCGCGGGTAGCATTTCTGAGGGCAAACGCTTTACCTTCACGAGCCGCGAAGGCGCGCTTGTGTTCAACAATGTGATGTTGTCGGCGATCCTGGCGATTGTTCTGCTTGGCACGCTCTATCCGCTTTTGACCGAAGCTTTCGATGTTCGCGTCAGCGTGGGTCCTCCTTATTTTAATCCAGCGGGCGCAATTTTTGCGATCCCGATGTTTGTTGTGATGGCGATTGGTCCATTGCTGCGGTGGAAGGACGATAGACCTGCGCGCATCAAATTCGAATTCTCGTTGGTCGCTGCGATCGTCATCGCAGTAATAACGCTGATGATGATTTTGGGTGACTACGCAATCCTTCCTGTTCTGGGTCTCGCCCTATCTATTGGACTGGCCATTGCGGCTTTCCTGCCTCTTCGCGGGCGCAAGCTTCGCCTAGTGCCAGTGGCAACATGGGGCATGATCTGCGCGCATTTCGGTATAGCGGTTGCGCTATTCGGAATGGCCAGCGAAAGCGCCTTTACCTCCGAGAAACTTGCTGCGGTTGCCCCGGGCGATATCGAAGAAGTCGGGGGATGGACTATTGAGCTGGAAAGTGTGGAGCCGGTAGCGGGACCAAACTGGACCGCAATTGAGGCTAGCGTTTTGGCTGCGCGCGGCGACGAAGAGCCGATTCACTTGGCCCCGCAGTCACGCAGTTTTTGGTCGCCACCTCAACCCACCAGTGAGAGCGCTTTAATTACTCGCTGGGACGGTCAGCTCTACGTGGTGATCGGAGATCAGGCTGGCGCGGACGCCAATGGCAACAATCGCTGGCAATTGCGGGTCTGGTGGAAGCCATTTGTGACCTTCATCTGGTATGGCGGGTTGCTGATCGCATTTGGCGGAATTCTCTCCATCGTAGGCAGGGTCCGCGTCGATCTGAAACGCCGCCGGGCCAGCGCGATGGGCAAAAATCGGCGAGAAGACCGCGATGCATTGAATGACGATCCATCGAGCGACGCTATACCGGAGCCGGCTGAATAATGCGTGTTTTCTACCTCATTCCACTCGCGTTGTTTCTGTTCTTCGCAGGCTTGGCTGGTTACATGCTAACTCAGCCCAAAACGCAGAGCATCCCTTCGCAAATGATCGAGCAGCCTCTGCCTGAATTTACATTGCGACCGGCTCTTGATGGCATGCCGGGGGCATCGCGCTCGGATTTTGTCGGCGGACAGCCGCGTTTGCTCAACATTTGGGCGAGCTGGTGCTTGCCCTGCATTGCGGAGGCTCCGCAGCTTGAGCGTCTGCGCGAAGAGGGCGTTGAAATTATTGGGATAGCTGTACGCGATAGACCCGAAGCGGTGGCTGATTTCTTGAACAGATATGGAAACCCATACACGCGCATTGGGTCCGACGATATTTCTGAACTCATGTTGGAAATCGGCGCTTCTGGTGTGCCGGAAACCTATGTGATCGATGCCGAAGGCAATATTCGCTATCAACATATCGGCGATGTGCGCGCAGAAACGGTGCCGCTTTTGCTAGAGAAATTGGAAGAAGTGCGATGATGCGGCTCATGCTCGCCATTTTGGCATTGATCGTCACACCGCTGCTGGCTCTCCCAGCTGGCGCTCAGCAAGCCATGCCGCCTGCGCCATACGCCTATGTCCAGCTTGAAGACCCGGCCTTAGAGGCTGAGGCGACGAAGCTAATGGCGACGCTTCGTTGTCTCAAATGCCAATCGCAAAGCATCAATGACAGTGATGCACCGATGGCTGGCGATATGCGGCACCAAGTTCGTACGCGCATTCTTGCAGGTGAAAGCCCCGATCAAATTCGCAGATGGTTGATCCAACGCTATGGCGACTATGTCAGCTATGAGCCTAAGGTCAGCTCCACAACATGGCCGCTGTTCGCGATACCGCTGTTGCTCATCGCAATTGCGGGACTTGTCTTGTTGCGGCGACTGGGCAAGCAGCGATCAGACACTGGAAATGATGCGGAAAATTCAGGTGAGGCGGTCTGATGGGTGGTTGGCTTGCAGTGTTGTCACTGACATTCTTTAGCTTCGCTATCGCGGCATTTATGCTGCGTTTGCCGAAAGAGGGGTTTGCCGTCTTTGGCGCGGTTCTCTTGTTCGGGCTGGTTGGATACGCGTGGCAGGGGTCGCCGGAGCAGCCGGGCAGTCCAAAAGAACCCGACCTTTCTACTGAGCAGGAATCAGGCCAAGAAATGGTCACCGCGAGGCAGCAGCTGTTCGATCCGGTTCAGGCAAAGCCCGATTATCTTGTGATTTCTGATGGATATGCCCGGCGCGGTCGCTTTGATGAAGCGGCTGCTGCATTGCGCGGCGGGCTGAGTGCTAACCCCGAGCATCTAGAAGGGTGGCTGGCGCTCGGCATGGCTTTAACGGGCCATGCAGATGGGAATGTCACTCCTGCAGCTTACTTTGCCTATGACAAAGCGCGTGAGATTAGCCCTACCAATCCGGGTGCGGATTTCTTCCTTGGGTTCTCTTTCCTGCAGAAAGGGCAAATCCGAGCCGCGCGGGACACTTGGGCCGGTTTGCTCGAACGGTCCCCGGCGGATGCGCCTTGGCGCGACGAAATCGAAGCGCGGGTTGAGCGACTGGATCAAATGATCGCCAACGCACCGATGTTGCAATAGTAGCGCGGACGGACGAGCCAGAACGCGATGTTGCAGGGTCTATCCCTCGGTGCTAGGTGCCGCGACCTTGGACGGGTGATTAGCCCAGCCACTCGGGATACTCGCACTCTATGAGCGACACAGCAGCGCCAAATCCGGCCCCAGCGCACCAACCACCAACCAGTGGCAAGGGGCATTCTGCGTCCAAGAGCGCCCTTGCGGTAGGGGCAATCGGTATCGTGTTTGGCGATATTGGTACCAGCCCGCTCTATGCTTTTCGCGAGACATTCGTAGGTCGTTCTACGGTTCAATTGGACACCGCTCACGTTCTAGGCGTGATCAGCCTCATTTTCTGGTCGATGACGCTCGTGGTGGCGATCCAATATGTGACCATCCTGATGCGCGCTGACAACAAAGGGCAGGGCGGCTCGCTCGCTCTCGTGGCGCTTATTTCGCGCAGCTTGTCTAGTTCAAAATACGGTTGGCTCGCGGTTCTTTTGGGCGTGTTTGCCACGGCGCTGTTCTACGGCGACAGTATGATCACGCCTGCGATTTCGGTCTTGTCTGCGGTCGAAGGTTTGACTGTGGTTGATCCGGGGCTTCAGCAATATGTGATTCCCATCGCACTTGCTCTGCTCGTGTTTCTGTTCGTTTTGCAAAAACGCGGAACAGCAAAAGTTGGCGCTTTGTTCGCTCCGGTGATGATCGTCTATTTCACTGTTATCGCGGCGCTTGGTCTGTGGCAGATTATCAGCACACCAGAGATTTTATGGGCACTCAGCCCGCATCACGCGGTGAATTTCTTCATTCTTGATGGTTGGTTTGCCTTCCTCGCATTGGGCAGCGTGGTGCTTGCGGTGACCGGCTCAGAGGCGCTGTATTCGGATATGGGGCATTTTGGACGCGGTCCGATGCGCCTGTCTTGGTTCGGCTTTGTCATGCCTTGCTTGCTGCTCAACTACTTCGGGCAAGGAGCGATGGTCATTGGCCTGCCTGCGGATCAAGCCGCAGAGGCGATCCAGAACCCGTTCTTCTTCCTTGCGAGCGAAGAGTGGCGCTTGCCGCTCGTCTTCCTGGCAACGGTGGCAACCTTTATCGCCAGCCAAGCGGTTATTTCTGGCGCGTTTTCGATCACCAGCCAAGCGATTCAGATGGGCTATATCCCGCGCCTGAAAATCCGCCACACATCCGAAACCGAAGGCGGGCAGATTTATATTCCAGCAGTGAACTGGGCGTTGATGATTGCGGTGATCATCCTTGTTCTGACTTTCCAAAATTCGTCCAATCTCGCGAATGCTTATGGTATCGCGGTCACCGGCGCGGTCACGATTGATACGCTGCTTATGGCGGTATTGCTGATCGGTGTGTGGAAGTGGAAGTGGTGGTACGCTGCGCCCGTTGTGATCCTGTTCTTGATAGTGGACGGGGCGTATTTTGCCGCCAACCTGACCAAGGTGCCTGAGGGTGGTTGGTTCCCTCTCGCAGTTGGCTTTGTTGCCTTCCTGCTTCTCACCACATGGGCGCGCGGTCGCAAATTGATGCGCGAACGGATGAGCGAACACGCCCTGCCAATGGAGATTTTTGCCAAGTCTGCGAAAAATTCGGCCCTACGCGTGCCCGGAACCGCGATCTTTATGGCTAGTGCATCGTCCGGCGTGCCGTCCGCACTGCTGCACAATATCAAGCACAACAAAGTGCTGCATGAACGCGTTGTGATCCTGACTGTTGAGATCGCTGATGTGCCTTACATCGTATCAACCAACCGGTGCGAGTTTAAGGATATGGGGGACGGCTTTTACCGCGCAGTCCTGCACTATGGCTTCATGGAAGAAACAGACGTTCCGGTCGGTCTGAAAGAGATGGAGCGCTGCGGCGGTGAGTTCGATATGATGCACACCAGCTTCTTCCTGTCGCGCCAAACACTGCTACCGTCCAAGAACCCGGCGATGCCGATTTGGCGAGAGAAGATATTCGCATGGATGCTGATGAATTCAGCCAGCGCGATGGACTTCTTTAAGCTGCCCACGAACAGGGTTGTTGAGCTGGGTAGTCAGGTCGAAATCTAGCGTTGGGTTTTGTAGTGAATGGGATTGCGGCGATCGATCCGATTGCCGACCTAGGTATCGTCTGCCATTGATGCTGCACTTGACACGATTGAAGGAACAATGATCGATGATCAATCGGCGAGCGGCAATTGGAATTTCTACAGCATTAGGCCTTACGGCTTTATCCGCAGTGCCTGCGAAAGCATGTCGAGTGCTGCGGAAGGAGTCGAGAACCCCTGCAAGTGCTCAGATCGAAGATATTGCGGTACAAATAGAGTCGGGAAATGCAACAGGTGCGATCGTCGCAAACGACCGATTGCGCGTCTCAATAAGAGAGTTCGTTTCGACAACCGCTGCCCGCCGTGATATGCTAGGAGCGACGGAAATCGAAACTGTCGTCTCAGAGATATATGCTGAGGGGGATGTCCAAGTTTTTCTGGTCAACTTCCATGCAAAAGGTTCGAACATGATCGTCCTTTCATGTGGTGATAATTTTGAAAACAATCACGCATTTATCGGCTTTAAGGCTGGAACGATCCAAGATTTCCAGCCGATGACCACTTTTAACGCCGTCAATCAAGTCGAACTGACGAGTCGGTCTTAACTGCGGCCTCACCCCGCTTACTCAGAAGTACGCGCCAGTGTCCGCTCCCACTCCCATACTCGACCTTAAAGCCGATCAATCAGCTGGCTTGTCCGCTGCTTCATCCTCTTCATCCTGACCAATATCCAGCCCATGTTTGAGCAGCATCGGGATATTGGCAAAGGTGAATAGGAATGTCAGCGGCAGGAACACCCACAGCTTTGCCCAGAGCCAGCCTTCGAATGTCAGATAGGCTACCAGCGCCAAATTCAACGCGGCAAGGAACAAGAAGAAGAGGCCCCAATTGCGTGACAGTATTATCCATCCCTCATCGGACAATCCTTCAAACGCCGCTTCGAGCAAGTATTTGAGCAAGGCGTGGCCCATAGCTACCCCCACTAACAATGCAACTCCGAAGCCTGCGTATAGCACAGTGGGCTTTGCCTGAATAATCCACTGCTCGCCGGTCCAAATAGTAAAGCCTCCAAAGATCACGATCAGTCCCGTTGAGAACCACAACATTGGCGAAACTCTGCCCAACCACCACCTTGAAATGGCGAGAGCAATTATTGCGGCGACGACAAAAACACCGGTACTTTGCACGATTGATTTTGTGGTTAGTGCGGCAAGCACAATATTATCATCAATCGACTCAGAATCTGGGGCAAAGATGCGGTAGCTAATGAGAAATGCAATTAGCGGCCCATAATCGACCGCTACGCTTAGCCAGCTCGATCCAGCCTTCTTGGCTTCCGACTCTTCTGGATTGGCTGCGTCATTCTGTTCCGGCATCAGGCCACTCCTGCAATTACGCGTGCAACCAGATCAGGGTCGAACGGACGCAAATCTTCCATTTTCTCGCCCACGCCGATTGCATGAATCGGAAGGCCATATTGTTCGGCGGCTGCGACCAAGACTCCGCCGCGCGCCGTCCCGTCGAGCTTTGTCATGATCAAGCCAGTCACGCCTGCGACTTCTTTGAAAACATCGATTTGCGACAGCGCATTTTGACCGTTCGTAGCATCCAGGACGAGCACAACGTCATGCGGTGCCTCTTCGTTCAATTTGCCAAGCACGCGGCGAATTTTCGCCAGCTCTTCCATCAATTCGGCTTTGTTCTGCAATCGCCCGGCAGTATCGACGACCAGCGCATCAATCCCGGTGTCGGTCGCTTGTTTCACCGCGTCAAACACAATGGATGCCGGATCGCCGCCCTCTGGTCCGCGCACAAGGTCGACGCCCGCGCGCTCTGCCCAAGTGGCAAGCTGGCCAATGGCCGCAGCGCGGAATGTATCGCCCGCCGCGAGCAGCACCTCGTAGTCATCTTCGGTGAAAAGATGCGCCAATTTTGCGATGGTTGTCGTCTTGCCCGACCCGTTGACGCCGATCACCAAAATGACCTGAGGTCTGGGGAAGGCGGTAATTTCGAGCGGTTTGGCCACGGGCCGCAGGATCTCAGCGATTTCCTCCGCGACAGCTTCTTTCAATTCTGTCTGAGTGATCTCCAACCCGAAACTCTTTTCTGACAGGCGCGCGCGGATGCGGCCTGCTGCGGCTGGGCCGAGGTCGGAGATGATCAGGGCATCTTCAAGATCATCAAGCGTGGCATCGTCTAGCCGTGTCGCGACACCTGTGAGGTTGCTGCCCAAACGTTCGGAAGTTTTGCGAAAGCCGCCCAGGATGCGGTCGCTCCAGCTTCCACTCTCATTCGAACTCATCGCAAGAAACCTTCTTCGACCGCTTCAATAGCGACATTGACAATTGTGCCAGGCGCGGTCCCTTGGGGTAAGCGGCCGCGCGCGTAATTGGGCGCATAGCCTGTGCGATCGCGTTCGGCGAGGATCGGAAGCGTTTCGCCCACAAGGTTGCCCAGCCAGGTTGCTCGCCGATCCGCGACGGCGGCACGCAATTCAGCGGCTCGTGCCTTTATGATTGCACGTTCAACTTGCGGCATACGCGCAGCGGGAGTGCCTGGGCGGGGGGAATATGGGAATATGTGGCCATGAACGATGTCCAACTCTTTGATGATAGAGAGGTTCGCCGCATGGTGATCATCAGTTTCGGTCGGAAATCCCGCGATCAGATCTGCGCCGATCGCAATATCAGGACGGCGGGCCTTAAGGGCACGGACCAACTGAACAGCATCGGCTCTACTGTGCCGTCTCTTCATCCGTTTGAGGATCAAATCGTGTCCGTGCTGAAGCGAGAGATGCAGATGCGGCATTAACCGAGGCTCGTCCGCAAACAATTCAAACAGCGCCGGGTCTATCTCGATCCCGTCCAGCGATGACATGCGAAGCCTGAGCAGCTTGGGATAGGCGGCCAACACCGCCTCAACCAGTGCGCCAAGCGGCGGCGCATCAGGGAGGTCATGGCCCCAACTCGTGACGTCAACACCGGTTAGGACGATCTCTTGTGCGCCCAAGTCAACGTGATGTCCGACTTCGCGCACAACTTGTTCGATCGTCATAGAACGGCTGACGCCGCGTCCTTGCGGAATGACGCAAAAAGTACAGGCGTGATCGCAGCCATTTTGGACCGCAATGAAGGCGCGCGTGCGGGTGGGGGGAGGCGGCGCCTCGGGCAAAGGAACATTCCAGCTGCGCGGATCAAGCTTTGCAGCGTTGGCGATCAGGCCGTCGACTTCGGGCATATCGGCGATCTGGTCGCGCTCAATATCGGCTGCGCATCCTGTGACGATAAGGCGAGCATCCGGGCGGGACCGGCGCGCCTTTCGAATGGCCTGACGGGTTTGCCGAACCGCTTCGGATGTGACGGCGCATGAATTGACAACCACAACATCGCCCGCATCGGCGAGCATCGCTTTCATCCGCTCGCTCTCAGCTATGTTGAGCCGGCAGCCCAATGAGATGACCTCTGGTGCAATGGGTTCAGGATGGCTCACGCGAAATCATCCCACTCAAACGTTCCGCGGTAGGATTCTGTTGCTGGGCCAGTCATCACAATGGAATTGTCGCTTCGCCAATCGATCACAAGATCGCCGCCCGGTAAGGTGACCTTTGCTGTGCGTCCCGTTAGCCGCCGCCGCATCGCCGCGACCGCCGTGGCGCAAGCGCCTGTGCCGCAAGCCTGCGTCAACCCTGCGCCGCGCTCCCAAACGTTGAGGCGCAGATGATCTTTGCCGATCACACTTGCAACATTGACGTTGATCCCTTGCGGAAACATCGGGTCGTGTTCGATCGTTGGTCCCAACGCTGTCAGATTAATCGCGTCGGTGTCTTCGACGAAGAACACGACATGTGGATTGCCGACGTTGACGGCGAGAGGAGCATCGAGAGTACCGCTGGCGTCCTCCCAACTAACCGGCATATTTGCCGTATCCATTGCAAAGCTGAGCGGGATTGCATCCCAATCAAATCGCGGTTCACCCATATCGACGCTTGCGCCGCCGTCAGTTGGCTCAAGTGTGATGGTGCCGCCAGCGGTTTCGACCTGCGCGCGCATTCCGTGCAGCAAAGCAACGGCTCGCGAGGCATTGCCGCATGCTTCGACCTCGCTGCCGTCGGAATTGAAAATGCGCATCTTGAAATCGTGAATTGAGCTTGGTTCAAGCACAATTAGCTGATCGCAGCCAATTCCTTCGCGCCTGTCAGAAAGGGACCGTGCTCGCTCTTTCGACATTGCGGGCAGGGCGGTTTCTCGCGCATCCAGCACGATGAAATCATTGCCGAGTCCGTGCATTTTTGTGAAGGGGACGCGCATGGCAACGCATCTATGCACGCGCGATGCATACGTCCAGTCTTGTGACAAAACGCGGGGAGGCGCCAGCCTTTATTGATTGACCGTCTTGGCCAGTATCTCTTCGGGTTTTTGAGCGCGTGGCTCAGGGACTTGACCCGTTGCGAGTTTGCCAGCGAGCGCAAGTCGTTCGAGCACCTGTTGGCTACTTTCCGGCCTGCCGTATAGGTATCCCTGACCTTTCAGCTTGCCCATCGATTTTAGCGCCTTGAGGATGGCTTCGTCTTCGATCCCTTCGGCAGTGATCGGAAGGTTTAGACCGCGTCCAAGCGATACGATTGCGTCCACGATCTTTGAGTTTCCGCTGGGTTCAGAAAGCTCACTGACAAAACTGCGATCAATCTTAAGACGATCAAACGGCAAGGTGCGCAATTGTTCAAGCGAAGAATAGCCCGTCCCGAAGTCGTCCAAACTGATGCGGACGCCTTGATTGCGTAGGCTGGTGATGATCGAGCGGACCATCCCGATATTCTCGTGCAGACAACTTTCTGTAATCTCAACTTCCAATCGCTGTGCAGGGAAATTGTGTGTTACCAACAGCTTGAGCAATTTCTGCGCAAACCAAGGATCACGCAGCTGGATGGGAGAGATGTTGATTGATAGTGTAAGTGAATCGTCCCAAGCGCTCGCATCAACCAGCGCCTGATCCATCAATTGATCCGACAGCTGAGTGATGAGGCCGATCTCTTCGGCGATCGGAATAAAGATTTCCGGACTAACGACGCCCATTTGCTTCGAACGCCACCGGGCCAGCATTTCAAATCCGACCAATTCGCCCGATTCCAAATCAACCTGCTGTTCGTAAAAAGGCACAAATTCGCCTTCGTTGATTCCCCGCCGGATCCCCGATTCCAACTCATTGCGGAAACGCAATTCGTTTTCCATGGTGAGTTCAAACCAAAAATATCGGTTTTTGCCCTGCTTCTTGGCCGTGTACATGGCGATATCTGCGCGCTGCATGAGCGCCTCGGAATCGGTAAGATCGGGGTTGAACCCAGTATCGTCATGGTCGGTGGCAATGCCGATTGAGACAGTCATGTCGATGGTCACGTCATCGATGACAAACGGCTGTGACATTTGTTCGAACAGACGAATAACGCAATCATCGATGCGTTCATGATTGCCCGGTTCGTAGGACGTGACGAATGCAAATTCATCGCCGCCCAACCTTGCGAGGCTCGCATCTTTTGGCAATTGCGGCGTGATGCGGCCTGCCATTTCCACCAACACAGCGTCGCCAGCTGAGTGGCCATGCATATCATTGATTTGTTTGAAATTATCGAGATCTAACATACAATAGACAACCGCCAAGCCGCGTGCGTTTGCATCTTGCCGTAGCGCCTCGGTCGCCGTTTTCATGCTGCGCCGGTTCAGGCAACCTGTCAGCGGATCGATCTCCGCCAGTTCGCGAGCCAAGCCTTCTGCGTGCCGACGCTCATCTATTTCTTCTTGTAGCTCGCGGTATCGGCGCCAGCCGAAGATAATCAGCACCACGTTCAACAAAAGAGCATTGATAAGCAGGTGGTCCGGCGCGTTTCCGCCAGAGAAAACTGCGTCGATCGCTTTCGGGAGTACGGAGCTACCGGTCGCGACGAACAGAATAATCGCCGCCGTGGCGATGCCCAGGGCGACGAGGTCGCGATCTGCATTGCCGAGCCTTTGTTTCACTTCGTCGTCTTCCACTGGTTGCGTTCCCCATGGCGAACGTCACGGTCCCCTCATGTGCGTTCTTTGCGATTTATGTGATCCCTTGCTAAAAATAGCGTTAATTGCTTGGGGAGTTTGATGTTTTGGTGATGGCAAGCAGCGTCGGTTGCGTTTCAAATTTTCTATGATCAAGCGTTTGCCAAAAACATTCAAAAGGAAAGCGCCCATGACCAACGCCCGGCCCAACTACTGGTTGTTGAAATCGGAACCGTTCAAATACAGTTGGGACGACTTGGTTGATGAAGCCGAAGGAACCTGGGACGGTGTTCGAAATCATTCGGCAAAGCTGAATTTGCGAGCGATGGCGGTGGGTGATGAGTGTTTCTTCTACCATTCTCGAGAGGGGCTTGAGATTGTTGGTGTCTGTGTGGTTTCGGTTGAAGGGATTCTCGATCCGACAGATGAGACTGGCAAATGGGCGGCAGTCAAGGTGAAGCCAAAACGGAAGTTCGATCACCCGGTATCGCTAAAACAAATTAAGGCTGAGCCGCGGCTTGCCGAATGCGAATTGGTCCGGCTATCGCGCCTGTCAGTCGCCAAAATCACAGCCGATGAATGGGATATAATTTGCCAAATGGCCGAAGGTTAGCGGGTATTAGGTTTTTGCGCGAAGCCCGCTGACAGTTGCACCGCTGGCGGCGAGTTGTTCGATATCGATTTTCATATGGATCACGCGCAGGCCAGATCGCGCCTTTGCTGTTTCAAGGGCATCTCTGAATTCGGCGGTCGTGGAGGCTGTCGCGCTCCATCCGCCAAACGCCGCTCCTAACGCCGCGAAATCGGGATTGGCCAGGTGTGTGCCAGAAACTCGCCCAGGATATTCACGCTCCTGATGCATGCGGATGGTGCCATAGGCGCCATTGTCGACGACCAAGACAAGAAGGTTCGCGCCGTGTTGGACTGCGGTCGCAAGTTCTTGACCGTTCATTAGGAAGTCGCCGTCACCCGCGACGGCGACAACTGTACGGTCCTTGTGGCGCAATGCAGCAGCGATGCTGGCGGGAACGCCATATCCCATCGCGCCGGCAGTAGGTGCAAGCTGGCTTGGATAACCAGCGTATCGCCAATATCGATGCCACCAGCCTGCGAAATTGCCAGCGCCGTTGCAGATGATGGTATCGGCGGGCAGGGCCTCTCGCATTGCTTGGACACAAGCAGCCATGTCGAGCGAAGGCGGGTTTTTAGATTGAGTGTATGTCGCCCATTCTTCCCATTCTCGATGCGCTGCCGCTCCCGCATCGAATGGAATTACACTGTGATCCGCCCAAAGGGCTGCGGCCTCAGCGAATTCATCGACTCTGGCTGCTAGCGCAAGGTCGGCGCGGTAAACGCGGCCCAATTCATTCGGATCAGGATGCACATGAACCAACAACTGATCAGGATGATCGAGCGTTGGAAAACTGTAACCATCTGTGGTGGCTTCCCCGAGGCGAGCCCCCACTGCCAGCACGAAGTCAGCATCCTTTACCCGCTGAACCAGCTTGGGATTAGGCCCATAACCCAGATTACCCGCATAGACTGATGAAGACGGTTCAATCGCATCCTGACGCCTGAAAGCGGTTGCAACCGGCAATCCGATCGCCTCTGCAAAATGCTGAAAGTGGACGCGGGCCTTAGTGTTCCAACCCGCTCCTCCGATAACGGCAATTGGGCTGGCTGCATCCGCTAGCATGGCGAACAGCGCCTGCATGGCATCGGGGCAAACCGCCTGGGCAGGGCACGTGACCATTGGTCTGGGTCTGAGGTGGTCGCCGACAAGGTCGCACAGCATATCTTCGGGCAGAGCAATAACAACCGGACCGGGCCTGCCGCTGATCGCCACCGAATACGCGCGCGCGATGTATTCTGGGATGCGAGCCGGATCATCAATCCGTGCCGCCCATTTGCAGATCGGTCCAAAGAAGGCCTCGAAATTGATTTCCTGAAACCCTTCGCGGTCTCGCATAGGGCGGGCCACATCACCGACAAACAGGATCATGGGCTGCGAATCCTGATGTGCAACGTGAACCCCTATGCTCGCGTTCGTTGCTCCGGGTCCTCGAGTGACAAAAGCGATACCCGGTCGTCCAGTATCTGCAGCGCCCATCGCTCCATCTGCACACGCCATAAACGCGGCGCCCCCTTCCTGGCGGCAGGTTATGGTCTCGATATCAGTGCGGTCATGCAATGCGTCGAGCACGGCAAGAAAGCTCTCCCCGGGGACTGTAAAAACCCTATCGGTGCCTTGCTGGGCCAGACAATCGACCAACAATTCAGCGGCAGTTTCGGGGGCTTTAGTCACGGCAAAATTCTCCAACGATGCGCTAGCGCTGCGGCGCGCTTAGGTCTTATCGAGATTAACCACAACCCGGACTTACTGTCCCTTTTTTGGGCAGGGGATAGGCTGGGCTGGGCAAGAGTTAAGAAATCGTTAACTCATGATTGCATGACATATGCGACACTTTCCAGAGATCATGTTGTTCGTGCCAGCACCAGCGAGTCGGCCAACCGCCGCCGCAGTTTGGTGCTTACCGATGAATGTGCACGCCACCCGTTTCGCGCTACGCTTCCGCCGCATGTGCGTGACGATCTGCATGATATTCCAGCTGAGAGCCTATGGCGCCTGACAGCTGACGACGTGCGCGGAGCCGTCAGCACTTATGTAGCGACCACTGCTGCGGTGCTCGTCTTCATTATGTGAATGGACTACTCGCTGCGCTGTGTGAGATTGGCTTCCGCCGCTTCTCGCTCAGCGCGGTAAAGCTTCCAACCGAGCCATGCGGATATAACGCACATTGCGGCTGCCAAGAGTATTTGGTCTACTACCGCAATTCCTAAGCTGGTTAAGATGATCGCAAAAATTGATCCGACCACCATCGCAACGCAATTGACTATGTTGTTGGCTGCAATCGTGCGGCTGGCAGCATCGTGCTCACAACGGGTGGTAAGAAAGGCGTAGAGCGGGACAACGAACATCCCTCCAGCGGTCGATATCCCTAGAAGCATGAGCGAAAGCGGGATTGCGAGCGGTTCCATTATCCAAACCTGTATCGGGAGCAATTCGCCTGCAGCATTGGGTGTCCAAGCTTTCCCGACAACATAAAAACCAAGCAGGAACGCGCTCATCACCACGACCGAAAGTGGCGAAAAGCGCGCCGAGACTTTACCCTTCAGCAATGCGTTGATCGAAACCGATCCGATTGCGATCCCGATCGAAAAGATTACGAGGAACAGGCTGGCGACTTCTTTGCTCGCGAGAAGTTGGTTCTTGGCCAGCGGGGGGAAAATAATGAACAACACCGCGCCTATGGTCCAGAAGAAGCTGATGGCGACGATAGCGAACCAGATTTCGCGATTGTGCATTGTGTCGCGGACCAGTTTCCAACTCATCACCGCTTGATCGGCGACCGCGACAAACGGATATCCGAGCCATCGCAGAGGTTTGCTTTCAACCTTTTGCGCATAGGGTTCGAGCAGCGGATAGTGCATTTCGTAGTCACTTTGCGGCGGCGCTTCCGGCACAAAGGTCGCTGAGAAATAGCCAGCGAATGCTGTAATAATGATCAAGACCAGCGCAATCTCAACTGACACGAAGCCGGCCAAGATTGTGCCCGCAAGGATCGCTATATAGGTGCCCGCCTCAACTAGGCCGGTACCCGGAAGCACTTCTTCTTTCTTTAAATGCTGCGGAAGGATCGCGTATTTGATCGGCCCCAAAAAGGTCGATTGAACAGCAGCAAGCAGCACAACGAACAGCAACAACGGTATCGCGATGGTGTGAACCGCGATGCCTTTCCACGCCAGATACAAACCCAGCGCGCCCAGGCTTGCCCAGACAATCTCACACAGTTTGACGATGCGAATGATTTTGGCTTTGTCACGTGTGTCGGCGAGTTGCCCCGCGAGAGCTGATAGAAATACGAAAGGAAGGATGAAAAGGACCGAAGCCAGGCCGCTAATTAAGGCCTCTTGTCGCTCATCATTGTAGATTTGCCATACGATGAAAAACACCACAGCATATCTGTACAGGTTGTCGTTGAAGGCGTTGAAAAACTGCGTCACCATCAGCGGCAAGAAGCGCTTTTTGCGCATAAGGTGCGTCGTTGTCGTCATAAGTGTAAGCGGCGCCCTGCAGTTTCCCCAACAGAGGTCTGACATAGCGATGACTGTGGCGCACACAAGCTTTGTGCATTCACACTATGATTAGGGTGACGATCAGGGATAATGTTTTGATTGCGCGTCGGACGCGCTAAGGGGGTGCGCAGTTATGTTGACGTTGCCAAACATTCTCACGCTTTCGCGCATCTTTGCGGTGCCGCTGCTCGGGTTTTTCCTGTGGTGGCCCGATTGGCAGCTTGGTTACGCGATTGGCTTTGTCCTGTACACTCTCATTGCGATCACCGATTATTTTGACGGGTACTTGGCGCGGGCGCAGGGCACCGTTTCGAAATTGGGCATCTTTCTTGATCCAATTGCAGACAAGATCATGGTTGCATCGGTTATATTGATCCTCACCGCACAAGGTTATTTGCGCGGCCCCTATGTTGGCGATGCGCATGTGATTGCCGGGACGGTCATCCTGATCCGAGAAATCGCAGTAAGTGGCCTCCGCGAATTTCTGGGCGGCATTCAGGTGTCTGTACCGGTGTCAAAACTGGCGAAGTGGAAAACCACATTCCAGCTCGTGGCCTTGGGTGCGTTGATTTTGGGCGGAGCCGTGCACGGACAACCGTGTCAGGCTCCGGGCGCTGACTGTCTAACAGCAGCTGAAAGCTGGGTCCATGTCGTCGGGTTGGGCAGCCTATGGGCGGCGGCCGTTCTGACTTGCATAACCGGCTGGGACTACTTGCGGGTTGGTTTGAAGCACATGGACTGAAGGGCGCGCGGGATTACGTTCCCAACGCTGCCTTTAGATCACCGAGCCAGGGTTCAAACGGCTTCCAAGCATTTTGGCCTTTCCGATTGATGGGTTCACGAACTTGTTCGCTGGACGCGGTGCGCACGGCGCGGTCCGTTTTGTGGAACGCAAGGCATTGTTCTTCGAATGGCACTGCGAGAAAATCGAGCATTCTGCGGGTCTGCCCTTCGAGATCGTCGAGCACATCTTCATGCTGCACACGCAAGATTTTGCCGGGTAGAACGCGATCCCAATGGTCCATCAATTCTACATAGTCGGAATAGTACCGGCCGACCTCTGTTAGGCCGTAAGTGAACTCCTGACCCTCAGCAAAGAGCTGTTTAAAGCCGGAGAAACAGCAATCCAGCGGTGCCCTGCGTGCATCGATAATCTTGGCGTTGGGCAGGATCAGGTGGATCAGGCCGATATGCCGGAAATTGTTTGGCATCTTATCAATGAAAAACGGGGCATTTGCTCGGTGGATACGGGTGTTTTCGATGAAATCCTCGCCGAATTTGACAAGCTGTTCGCTGGTTAAATCGTGCAGGATTGACGGATAAAGTGAATGTCCGGCTTTCCGCCCACGCAGCCGATGGGCGAGGGCGAGGATGTTGGGCAATTCCAACGTCCCATCAATCTGAGAATGGCTAGCGAGGATCTGTTCAAGCAATGTCGAACCAGCCCGCGGCAGGCCGAGGATAAAGATCGGATCGGGCGCGGCGCAACCTACGCCAGTGTGCTTTTCGAACAGGTCGGCTGTACAATATTCGCGTTGATTGGCGAGTTCGCGCGTCATGGCATCGGCGCTGTAACGGGTTTGCGTCCTTTTTAGCGCGTTGCCTTCATTGTAACAGGCGAAGCTTGCCTCATACTCGCCTTCGTCCTCATAGGCTTTTGCAAAGGCAAAATTAAGATGTACCCGGTCCATAAAGGCTAGATCGCTGCGGGTAATTTGATCGCGCATTGCGGCCAATTCATCCGCGCCAAATCGGTAAGTTTTGAGGTTGGCGAGCGCATAATATGCATCGCCGTGACCAGGTTTTGAGGCGATGGCAGCGCGGTAGCTGGCCTCTGCCTCTGCGCGGTCGCCTTTTGTCTTAAGCGCATGCCCGCGGCTGGTCAGACTGGCCGGATCGCCGGGCAGCTTTTCCAATACGCTATCGAACAATTCCAAACCGCGATCAAAATCGCCCGTTTGAATGCATTCAATTGCAAGGCGGGACTGAAAAAGGGCGTTTTCGGGATCACGCTCGTAGAGCATTTTTGCCTGAGCATGCGCTTCGACTGACTTTTGGCGGCGGCGCAGTGCATCGATATAGTCGAAGCGCAGCTGGATATCATCCGGTGCAAAGCTAACCGCGCTTTCCAGCAAAAACTCCGCATCGTCTAGAATGCCGAGTTCAATGCCGATCTTGGCGAGCAGGCGCATACCTTCAACATTGCGCGGGTTTTGCCGCAAAAAGTGGCGGCAGATTTCCTCTGCGCGGACCAATCTCCCCTCTGCCAAATGATTGGTAACCGCGACCAATTCGCGGGGCATTTGGGCGAGGCGTTGTTGCTGCGCTGTGGCAGCTCCAGCTTCGGCAGTGCGACCCATTATCGATTGCAGACGCGCTTGCTCGCGCCAACTCGCCTCCAACGCCGGGTTAAACCGAGTGGCCTTAGCAAATGCATCGAGCGCGCCGGTTTCATCCCCCTGAGCAAGCAAGAGATGGCCTTGCTCCTGCCATGCGCGCCCGTACTCAGGCATGGCGGAGTGTAGAGCGCTAAGATGCTCTGCTGCTTCGTCCACCCGATTTAGATAACGCGCCGCAACCGCAGCCATATAGAGCGCCTCACCATCGAGAGGGTCTTTCGCCAGCAGTGCACGCGCGGCATCTAGCCCAGCCTGAAATTGACCAGACTGAAGCGCACTTTGCGCAGATTTAAGCTGTTCTTCGCGGCTTGCCATTCGATCTGCCTTAAACAGCAAAACGGCGGGAGTGAACACATGTCACTCCCGCCGCCTTAGCTGTTTGTGTTCGCTTTAGTAGCTGAACGAGACGCGTGCGCCGATTGTACGCGGGCGGTTGGTGATGATGCGTTCGCGATCATTGCCAAAGATGCCCGAGACTTCAGCGCGTTCGTCAGAGAGGTTTTCACCAAACACTTCGAAACGCCACTGATCCGAGACCACGCCAACCGACAGATCGAACAACGTGTAGCTGTCGAGCTCAATCTTGTTGATTTCAATGATGTCGGTGAACTTGGACCCGGAATAGGTCATTTGTGGTTGGATGTACGCCTCAAGCGTGTCGGACAGATCCCACTCATAACGAGCGCGGATGTTGCCTTGGAAGCCCGGCGCATAGGCAAGCTCTTCGCCTTCGATCACGTCAGTTGTTGGGATCAAGACTTCGGTGATTTCCGTGTCGAGGATCGAGAATGCACCCGAAATCGACAGGCCCGGTGTGGCGTATGGCGCGATCGTGAAGTCCGCTTCGATGCCGTAAATCTCGGCGTTTGCCGCGTTTGACGAAAAGAAGAGGTTGGTGATCGATGGATCGAAAATCTGCGTCTGCAGGTTCGAAATGTCCACGAAGAAAGCCGAACCATTGAAGCGGAACTGGCCGTCGATAAGGTCCATTTTCCAACCAAACTCGTAGTTTTTCACTTCATCGGTTTCAACTTCAAACGGCACGACAAAGCCCGTACCCGGAGCCACTGCGCCGCCGGGACGGTTGAGCAAGCCAGGGCGGAAGCCTTCTGAATAGGTCGCATAGAACAACAAATCAGGCGTCGGCGTCAGAGTGATCGTGCCTTTATAGATGAGACCATCGGTTGACGCGGTGTCTGGCGCGCGAACAGCGTTGAACACTTGCTGCGCTTGCGCCGCGCTCAGACCAGCGGCCTGAATATCGGCAAGACTGTCATTCAGATCGAATGTTTGACGCAGCGCAGCGTTGCACGATCCGATGAAGGTGAATTGACCATCGCCATTGTACAGGTCGCTGATGTCGGTTCCGAACGCGTTTTGATCGGTGCCGCCAGAGTTACAGAACGACCCGTTGGCGCTGCCTTCGAAGTCAACTTCGACATCGTAATAACGAGCGCCAAGAGTTACCGACAAAAGGTCGGGCAAGATATCAAAGCTTGCCTCGCCAAAGATGCCGTACTGTTGATCTGTCCGGCGAATATCGTTGCGGAAAATCGTATCAGCCGGGAACGGGCCTGGATCCGACACAAATCCCGTGGTTTGCGGGAAGTTTGCTGGGAACGGGCCGAATGGCTGGGCGATTGTGTTGCCGGGATAGGCGAAGTCGACGCGTTCTTCCAAGCTGAGATCGGAATAAAAGCCGCCGCCTTGGAAACGAATGCGCCAATCGTCAGGTGTGCTGAAGCGCAATTCCTGAGTGAACACTTCGGTTTTGGAGAATGAGTTCACATACAGGTTCGGTGCCTGACACGTCCCGCTTGGGGCATTGCCCGCGCCGGGATAGCTGACCGAACCATCACAGATGTAATAGGGTAGATACTGACCGGCGAACAAATAGTCGGTGTAATCCGCGCGCTGATCGCTTTCCCGGTTGGTGTAGGCACCAGTGTAAACAACATCGAGCATGGCTATCCGGCCTTCGACCGTCCAGCTGGTGTTCGAGAAATCGTCTTCGAGCCGGTCCGATTCGAAACGTTCGATCTCAAGATCATCCAGGCCGCCCAATTCTGGGTCAGCGAAGAACACGCCGTCAGATTCAAGGCTTTGGCGTTGGTGCGAAACGTTCACGGTCCAGTCGGGAGTGACTTCCCAAAGCGCGCTGACGCGGAAACCGGCATATTGCGTGTCGTTGAAATCGTCTTCGGCAATGCCGGAGTTATCAGCATCAAGGAAGGTGACGCCTGACAGGTCGGCAGTCGATTGGAAGCCAGCACGGTTCGCGTTCACAGGAACGCCGTTTTCCCGGACAAATCCTTCAGGACGAAAGCGTGCGCTTTCGGAGAGATTGATCGTACCGGCAACATTGTCGATGTAGCCGCCTTGATCGTCGAGATAGACAACGCCGCGCAGAGCGAATGTCTCGCTTACCGGCACGTTGACCATAACTTCGCCCTGATAGCTCGCTTCGCCGCCTTTGGTGAAGGAGATACCGGCCGACGCGCTTGCATCATAGCCGGACAGGTCGGGCTTGTTCGTGATCAGACGAACAACGCCGGCCTGCGAGCTGGCACCGAACAAGGTACCTTGCGGGCCGGAGAGGACTTCGATCCGCTCAAGGTCAGCGGCGTAAACGTCAAGGTTACGGCCTGGCTGAGAAAGCGGCTGATCATTGAGGTACAGCGCCACGTTAGGAGCGAGGCCAGCAACACCAGCAACCGTGATGTTCGGAGTGGTTGAGGCAAGGCCGCGGATATAGATTGTGCTTTGGCCTGGACCATTGCCGCCCGCAGTCACGGTTGGGATTTGGTCCAGGTAATCTTCGAACGTGTCGATGTTAAGCTCGTCCAGCTGTTCTGCTCCGATAGCAGAAACCGACACTGGCACGTCCTGCAGATCTTCGCTGCGGCGCTGAGCGGTAACGACAATCGTGCCAACCCCGCCTTCGCGCTCTTGAGCTTGAACGGATTGGTCTGCTGTCTGCGCGGCAACAGGTGATGCGATTGCTACTGCGAGTGCGCCGATGGACGCCCCGCTGATGTACTTTGACATTTATTGCCCCTTTTGAGCCTTCGGTTGGGTCGCGATGCGGAACTGCATCAGCGTTTGCCCAAGAATTGCGCGCATGCAGTTAGAGATACGCGGCGCGCGATGTCCCGTTACCAAGCGGTCAGCATCGTGGCCACAGTGGACCCGTAAGTTTTCAAGAACCTGCGCTGGCTAGTTGCAGAATAACCACACTGAAATCATTCTATATTAAATGTTTAGTATATCTCATTCTTACTTTTACTTTGTCCAAGTATACTTAAATTTATACTAGATAGTACTGATAGACCCTCAGTGAATGAATTAGATCATCAAGTGCAATTTTTGCTATATTTGAAAAACACAGTGTTGCGCAAAGTCATCAGGTGGCTGCTTGCTCTTCTGCCCATTCCAAGCAAGCCTCTTCGGTCGTAGGGACGCCATGCCGTTTTCGGATAAGGTCATAGACAACTGCTTTGATGATCGACGCGCACATCAGCGTAACGACAAAGGAGAACGGCAATGCGCCGATAATCATCGTTATTCTGATCGCTTCTATTCCACCCAGGATGAGCATAGATCCCACGACGAATGACAGCGCGAAGCCCCAAAAAAGAATATGGTATCGGCGACTTCCCTCATCTTCGCCCGCGCCATTAATCGTGTTTACGATCAAGATCGCACTGTCGACCGATGTGATAAGATACGTCATCAACAGCACTACAACGAGAGAAGAGACGATCAGCGCTGCGGTTGGGTTGAGCAAGACAGCAATCGTGGCGTAAAGTTGATCCGATATGCCAGCTTCGAGTATCCGGCCTTCTGCAAGACCGCTCAATTCAAGGTCAATTGCAGTTCCGCCAGCCAGGCCCATCCATAAGAAGCTCATAAGAGCGGGCACAAGCGCCACTCCAAACACATATTCACGGATCGTCCGGCCTCGGGAAATGCGTGCGATAAACATGCCTACGAACGGGGAAAAAGCGATCCACCACGCCCAATAGAACACCGACCAATCAAGTTGCCACTGAACCAATGCATCACCGGCCTCTGTTCCATCGCTTGCAAACAATGTCAGTGAATTGACGGGCAAAGTGACGACGTAGTCCCAGATACCAACACCCAACAACTTCAATCCGTAAAGCCCCGATCCGGCGACTGCGAACAAAGCCAATAGGCCAAAGGAAAGGGCCATATTGATATTGGAAAGCCACTTGATCCCTCGACCGACCCCCGAAAGGGCGCTCAAAGTAGAGGCGCCGACGAGCACGAGCAGCACGATGAATATCGCAGCAGCAGAAGCGGTCATCGCCCCATCCGCGTCAGCCACCATCAACCAATCACCCATCCCGATACGGTAGAGACCTGAGACAAACTGCTGGACGCCGAGGCCCATCGTTACCGCCACGCCCAAAATCGTCGCCACCACTGCGAATATATCGACCAAATGCCCCGCCATTCCGGACATGGATTTGCCGAAAAGTGGGACAAGGCTTGAACGGATCGTGAGTGGAAGACCGCGCCGATGGGCAACATAACCGATTGCCAGGCCGACCAAGGAATAGGTGCACCAAGCGCCAAAGCCCCAATGCAAGAATGTCCACATGAAGGCCGGACGCACTGCCTCTGGCGATGCGGCATCAATTGTGCCGCGAATAATATCAGGGTTGCTTACAAAATGGGCCAACGGCTCCCCGGTAGAGTACGTCAGCATGCCGATGCCGATACCTGCGCCAAAGAGCATGGAGAACCACGAAAAGCGTGAAAATTCAGGACGCTCGTCAGGAGCACCTATGCGCAAGGAGCCTGCTTTGGGGAACAATGCCAACGCGCCGCAGACTATAATCAGCGACGCGACGAGATAGATATACCAGCCGCTAAATGACGCGATGATGGTCGAATTGGCAATCTTTAGCGTTTCCATCGCTCGAACAGGAAAGAAGATCGCCCACATGATAATCAAGGAAACGATGATCTTGCCTGGAATCGTAACTTCACGACTGAATCCATCGTAAAATCCGCGATCATGCGTGCTTATGGGCAGATCGACCACTGGCGGGTCGATGGGCACTTCAGCCTCTGTGGGCGTTGTAGAATCTGAGATGGGTCTTCCCGAAATTTTTCTAGTATTGGATGTGCGTCTTACCGACTGGTAGCGCGATCAAGGGGCACCATAGAAGCTTGCCTGAAGGATGCAAATGCCGCCCTATCCCGCCCTCAGCTCCTCTGCAAGCAATCGAAAGTCTGCCTCACGAGGTGAGTTTTTCCGCCAAACGAGAGCGATCTCTCGCTTTGCGGTGTCGCTTTCGACGGGGCGTGCAACAACATCTGTGTTTGCCAGAATTCCTGCATCGATCGCCATTTCAGGCAGCATCGTTAGACCTAAATCATTGTCGACCATCTGAACCAACGTGTGGAGGCTAGTCCCGATCATGCTGGCACTTGCGCGCAATTCACTGCGGTTGCAGGCGGCAAGGGCATGATCGCGAAGGCAATGGCCGTCTTCCAGTAGGAGCAAGCGCCCCTGATCGATCATATCCGGGTGGATTTGAGCTGGAGGGTCACGCGGATCGTCTTTTGGGAAGGCGACATAGAGGGCATCATCGCTGATATGCTCCACTTCGACATCTCCGGTATCAAACGGCAATGCCAGCAAAACGCAATCCACCCGCCCATGTTGGAGCGATTCGACCGCATCCTGGCTGGTTTCTTCACGCAACATCATCTGCAAATCAGGCCGCTCTTTGCGAAGGCGGGGCAGAATGCGCGGGATCATAAAGGGTGCGATTGTTGGAATAACGCTCATACGCAGTTGGCCCGAAAGCGGCTTACCCGAGGCCTGGACCAAATCGGACAATTCTTCGGCTTCGCGAAGCAGTCTGTTCGCCTTTGCGACCACGGCGTCTCCAAGTGCAGTGAAACGCACCACTCGGCGGGAACGTTCAACCAAAGTGACGCCCAAAAGCGATTCCAACTCGCGAATGCCCGCTGAAAGTGTTGATTGCGAAACGAAGCTAGCATCCGCCGCCCGGCCAAAATGGCCATGCTCGTGCAGCGCCACAAGATATTGCAGCTGCTTGATGGTGGGCAGGTATGTGCTCACGGCTTAGTCCTTATGACTTGATCCAACCCAATAGTATCAATCCTCAGACGTTTCGGTCGCTACTGCTGCGGATTGAGCAACGGCTTGATCTGCCTCTAGACCTTCCTCCATGCTCGCTTGCATGTCGTCGATATGGGTCATGGAAAGCTTGCCGTTCTTAACTGCAAACCCGGTTTTGCCTTCGACCAGTTCCAACGCGTCTTTGCCGAAAACCTCAAAACGCCAGCCTTCGAGTACCTTAAGTTCGCGAACTCCCGCGGCAAGTGCTTCCATTTCATCTGCGCGGGTGAGCAAACGCGCGGCGACATCTATTTCACGGGCGCGGATTTTGAGAAGAAGCTTGAGCAAATCGGCGACAAGCGCTCCTTCTTTGCCCAGGGGAGCCCCGCGCTTCATCTTTTCAGGCATTTCCGATTTTGGCAGCGGCTCTGCTTCTTCAATGACTTTAAGCAAGCGCTTGCCAATATCATTGTCTTTCCACGCGTTGGAAAGACCGCGGACCTTTGCCAGATCACCCTGCTTTTTCGGAGGGTGGGAAGCGATATCCGCTAATGTTTCATCGCGCATAATCCGGCCGCGCGGGATATTTTTGTGCTGCGCTTCGCCTTCGCGCCAGCCCGCAAGAGCTTTGAGGCGTCCTAATGCTTGTGGATTGCGGCCCGGTTGACGGATGCGTTTCCAAGATGTCTCGGGATCGACGATGTAGTTGGAGGCGTCGGCGAGCTTTTCCATTTCGGCATCGAGCCAAGCTCCTCTGCCCGTCTTGATGAGCTTTTTGAGCATTTTGGGGAAAATTACGGAAAGGTGTGTCACGTCACCAATCGCATATTCAATCTGACGTTCAGTCAGCGGACGACGGCTCCAATCGGTGAAGCGTGCGCCTTTATCGACTTGAATTCCTAGCCAGTGGTCGACCAAGTTTGCATAGCCAATTTGTTCCGATTGGCTGATGGCCATCATGGCTATTTGAGTGTCAAAAATCGGGAAGGGCGTTTTTCCTGTCAAATTGACAATAATTTCAACATCTTGACCGCCAGCATGAAAGACTTTGAGCACTTCGTCATTTTCTGTGAGCAGGTCGAGCAGCGGTGTCAGGTCAATTCCGTCTGCCAGCGGATCAACCGCGGCCGCCTCTTCCGTATTGGCGATTTGAACCAAGCACAGTTCCGGCCAATACGTGTTTTCCCGCATAAACTCGGTATCGACCGCGACGAAGTCCGACTTCGCTAGGTGCTCGCACAGATCAGCCAAAGCGTCGGTCGTGGTGATCAGGTCATGAATTTTCATATTTCTTCTTATCTGTTGTTTGAGCGGAGTGCCGCTCGCGGGTCGAGTTTTTGGATCGGCCCCAATGGAGAGGTGAACGCCGCTGCATTGCGGCATTGGATGCGCCCTTAGCGCGATAGTTGCCCTTAAGGAAAGGCCTCACTGCGCTCAATACACCGACAGCACGCTTGCTCAGCGCGACCAAAACGCTATGAGCGCGCCCATGCATCAATATCGCTCACACACATGCGCCGCTCTCAACGCTGAGAATGTAGGCGACACCGTACGCCTTTCAGGCTGGATCCACCGCAAGCGCGACCATGGCGGCGTGCTGTTCATTGATTTGCGTGACCATTACGGGATCACACAGGTCGTGGCTGACGAAGATTCGCCTGCGCTTCCTATCTTGGAAAAGCTGCGCTCTGAATCTGTTGTAACGATCGACGGCGAGGTGAAGGCCCGCACGCCCGAGACTGTGAACGGCGATCTGCCTACCGGTGCGATTGAAGTGTTTGCTCGCTCCATCACGGTGCAAAGCGCCGCCGAAGAGCTGCCGATGCCTGTCGCGGGCGAACAGGAATATCCGGAAGATATTCGTCTTAAGTACCGTTTCCTCGATTTGCGGCGCGAAACGATGCACCGCAACATTGTGCTGCGTTCGCAAGTGATCACGTCGCTGCGCCAGCGTATGGTGGATCAAGGTTTTACTGAATTTCAGACTCCGATCCTGACGGCATCTTCGCCGGAAGGAGCGCGCGACTTCCTCGTTCCAAGCCGGATGCACCCGAACAAGTTTTACGCGTTGCCGCAGGCGCCGCAGATGTTCAAACAGATGCTGATGGTGAGCGGCTTTGATCGCTATTTCCAAATTGCACCGTGTTTCCGCGACGAAGACTTGCGGGCGGATCGAAGCTTGGAATTCTACCAGCTCGACCTTGAAATGAGTTTTGTAACTCAAGAAGATGTGTTCCAAGCGCTCGAGCCGGTCTTGGCAGGCACATTTGAAGAATTCTCGGGCGGACACAGCGTCACGCTATCAGGCAGCTTCCCGCGCATTCCGTATGCCGAAGCCATGCTGAAGTACGGCAGCGACAAGCCGGATTTGCGCAACCCGCTGATTATTTCAGACGTAACCAGCCATTTCGAAAAGTCGGGCTTTGGCCTGTTTGAGAAGATTGTTGGCGGCGGCGGCGTTGTTCGCGTCGTGCCCGCACCAAAAACAAACGAGAAAAGCCGCAAATTTTTCGATGACATGAACAATTGGGCGCGCGGCGAAGGCTTCGCTGGCCTTGGTTATGTCACCCGCAAAGGCGGCGAGTTTGGCGGGCCGATTGCTAAGAATCACGGCCGTGATCTGATGGCTGACCTCTACAATGAACTCGGTTTTGGCCCTGACGACGGATTGTTCTTTGCCGCTGGCAAGGAAAAGGACGCGGCCAAACTTGCGGGTGCCGCGCGCACGCAGGTCGGCGAGCAACTCGGTCTGATTGAAGAAGGCTGTTTCAAATTCTGCTGGATCGTAGACTTTCCCATGTACGAATGGGACGAGGACGCGAAGAAGGTCGATTTCTCACACAATCCATTCTCCATGCCGCAGGGCGAGATGGAATCTCTCGAAACGATGGACCCGCTCGAAATCAAAGCGTGGCAATATGACATTGTCTGCAACGGCTATGAACTGTCATCGGGCGCTATCCGGAACCACCGTCCTGACATTATGTACAAGGCATTCGAGCTGGCCGGTTATACAAATGAGGATGTCGACCGCGAATTTGGCGGCATGATCGAAGCATTCAAGCTGGGCGCGCCTCCGCATGGCGGCTCCGCTCCTGGTATCGACCGGATCGTGATGTTGCTCGCTGGCGAAGAGGCCATTCGCGAAGTGATCGCCTTCCCGATGAACCAAAAAGGCGAAGACTTGATGATGAGCGCGCCATCAACAGCGGAGCCCGCGCAGCTGCGTGAACTTCATCTGCGCCTTGTCGAACCCGCGAAGAAAGCTGAATAGTCGGCCTCCCTCGCAGACCGATAGGGCGGCAATTGCCCTAGCGGTCTGCAGGCAACCTTGCGGTTCGCGTGGCAAGGCATTCACTGGTGATACATTGCCGCCCCAACAATGTGTGATCCAAGAGGTTGCAGCCAATTGAGGGGGCGAAGTTGGGTCATTGGAAACATTGCATTGCGCGCGCAGGGATTGGTGTCGCCGCGATACTGGCAACGTCATCAGCTGCAGCCGAGACTATCCAAACTCGCGGCGTCTACGCCGCTAACATTGATCTCCCGGCGGATATTCAACTGATCACAATAGAACGCTTTCGCGGCGATTTGGGACAGGACGTTGAGCTTGCATTGACCCACGTTCTTGGCAGCGTGCTCATCCGGTCAGAGCCTTATTTTGATTTGATTACGCCGGGTGTCTTGCAAAAAGCGGTTGTTGAAGTGGAAGGGCAAGATGGCACCATCACTTCGCGGCCGCTGGTCGCTGATGCGGATATGCGCGGAACGGTGCGCAGCGAAGAAATCGAGCGAGACGTCGAACCGCGTATCGACCGCGAATGTATCGCCCGAGACAAAGATGGTGATTGCACGGAGCGGCGAGAAATCCGTATTCAATGCCGAGAGCTTTCAGTGAGGGTCGATCCCCGCATTCTGTTGATCGCGTCGGATGGGTTGCAAGTTTACTCCTATTCAACATCGCAAACTCGGTCAGAACGTTACTGCGCTGACGATGGTTCAATTCCTTCCAGTCTTGGCATGGCAAATGACTTGGTCGATCAGATTGTTGTCAATATTCGCCGCGATCTGGCCCCGACCGAATCCGTCCGAAATATCCGCGTAATGGAGCGGCGCAGGGATATCCGGCGCGAGGACCGAGACGCGTTTCGTGATGCCGTGCGCGCAACGCAAAGCGATGTCGGCGCTGCGTGCGCTGGGTTCATGGCATTGGAAGGAGCAAATCCGACCAATGTCTCATTGCTCTTCAATATAGGCCTTTGTTTTGAAAGCACCGCCGATCTGAACGATGCAGAGAATTATTACAGGCGCGCGCTTGAGCTGGATCCGGGGCGTGACTATCCCACCCGCGGTTTGCGCCGAGTGAACAGCAGGATGCGCGCAGAAGCGAATTTGGCGGCTCGCGGCTCATATTAATCACCGAGCTTGAAACCGAACGACTAGATTGAGCGAACCGGTCGCTATGAATGGCCAAATGAAATATTCGCGGCGCTACGCTTTGAGGGCGGCTTTGCTCGCTAGTATGGGCGCAATCACAACACCGTTGATTGGATCTTTAGCGGGCTGCCACGATGTCGAGCAGGCCCCTTCCGGAACAACGAAGGTTTATGTTCTTGGGACCATTCACTCGCGTCACCGCGACAGCGAGGCCTATTCATTGGCTGTTTTGGAGCAGGCGGTTCGCAAAGCTGCTCCAGATATAGTTCTGACCGAGATTCCGCCAGACCGGATTGTGCAAGGCCTGCGCTCATTCGCAGAAACCGGCGTTGTCGATGAACCGAGGATACAAGTTTTCCCCGAATACACAGATGTTATTTTTCCGCTGAGCCAGGAATTGGATTTTGAAATTCTGGGGACAGCAGGCTGGACCCAAAAAATTGCTGACGATCGCCGGGCCGCCTTGGCTCAAATTCAAACCGATCCAACCCGCGCCAATGAATGGTTAGAGCACCGCCAAGCACAAAGAGACTTTCGTGCGCGGCTGAGGGGACGAGGTGATCACCCGCGCTTTATTCACACGCGTGAATTCGACCAATTCGTTGAAATATCGAGAACTCCTTACCAAAATTACTTTGATAAAGACCTTGGGATGGGAGGTTGGACGCAGATTAACCGGGCGCACACAGACCTGATTGAAGGAGCGCTTGATTCGATAGCGGGCGAGGGGCGTACAGCGCTCATCACATTCGGGAGCGCGCACAAATATATGATCCACCGCGCCCTCTCAACGCGCAGTGACGTCAACGTGTTGGATAGTGGAACGCTCTTCCTGTGAATTGAGGTGTGCATCTTGACTTGCGCTCAATCGAACCGACCTTTAGGGCCAACAAGGTATTTTAAACCCCAATGTAAGAGGGACAAACATGAGCGAAACTGCCGACCGCGTGCAGAAAATTGTCGTCGAGCATCTCGGCGTCGAGGGTGACAAGGTCACTCAAGAAGCAAGCTTTATCGATGATCTGGGCGCTGACAGCCTCGACATCGTCGAATTGGTGATGGCTTTCGAAGAAGAATTCGGCGTGGAAATTCCCGACGATGCAGCTGAGAAAATCTCGACCGTTGGCGATGCGACCAAGTTCATCGAAGAGAACAAAGGTTAATTTGAAGGGCCTTTCCTGGCCCACAGCCGCCTCCTGTGCTTTGGCACTCGACGGCTAACTCACAGGCCCGAGCCCCACTTCTTACGGTGGGGTGCGGGCCTGTAGCGTTTCTGGCCCATATCTTGTCGCGCCGACTTGTGGCGCATGAGTGAGATTGGCTACGATGCGCAGATCGTTTGAAAGGGAAATTGAATGCGCCGCGTAGTTGTAACCGGTCTTGGTCTTGTCACTCCATTAGGGGGTGACGTCGAAACCTCTTGGAAAAACCTGATTGCTGGCGAAAGCGGCGCAGGCCAGATCACCAGCTTCGACCCTGAGGGACAGAAATGCACCATCGCTTGCGAAGTGAAAGACAAAGACCACCCTTGGGGTTTTGATGCTGACCTACGCGTCGACCACAAGGTTCAACGCCAAGTCGACCCGTTCATCATCTATGGCATCGATGCAGCTGGTCAGGCGTTGGAAGATGCCGGCCTGACCGACATGTCGGATGCTGACAAAGAGCGCACTGGCTGCTCGATTGGTTCAGGCATCGGCGGATTGCCGGGAATCGAAAAGGAAAGCATCGTTCTGAAAGAACGCGGTCCGGGCCGTGTTTCGCCGCATTTTGTGCATGGTCGTTTGATCAATCTGGTCACGGGTCAGGTCCAAATCAAATATGGTTTCATGGGCCCTAATCATGCGGTTGTGACTGCGTGTTCAACCGGTGCGCACTCAATTGGAGATGCAGCGCGGATGATCATGATGGATGATGCCGATGTGATGCTAGCAGGCGGGGCAGAAAGCACTGTTAATCCACTGGGCATCGCAGGTTTCGCTCAGGCGCGCGCCCTCAACACAAGCTACAATGACCGCCCGACAGAGGCGAGCCGTCCGTATGACAAAGACCGTGAAGGATTTGTGATGGGCGAAGGCGCCGGTGTTGTCGTGCTCGAGGAATATGAGCATGCTAAAGCGCGCGGTGCCAAGATTTATGCCGAAGTGACAGGGTATGGCCTTTCAGGTGACGCATATCACGTTACGGCTCCGCACCCCGAAGGTAAGGGTGCAGAATTGGCGATGCGGATGGCATTGAAGAAATCAGGCCTTGAGCCGGGCGACATCGATTACGTCAACGCACATGGCACAAGCACTATGGCTGATACGATCGAATTGGCTGCTGTGAAACGCGTGCTTGGTGATGACCTGAGCGGTGCTTCGATGAGCTCAACCAAAAGTGCAATCGGTCACCTTTTGGGCGGTGCAGGCGCGGTTGAGGCAGTGTTCTGTATTCTTGCAATGCGCGACGGCGTGGTTCCTCCAACACTCAACCTCCACAATCCGGATGATGGAACTGAGGGTATTGATCTGGTGCCTTTGACCGCGAAAAAACGCGAAGTGCGCGCTGTGCTAAACAACAGCTTTGGTTTTGGCGGAACCAACGCTTCGATTATCATGCAAAAGGTCGATTGAGCGGATGAAGAAGCCCATACGATCTTTGGGCTTTATCGTCGGGCTATTGCTTGTGCTCGCGGCGGCAGCGGCATTGTTGCTGGGCGGCGGAGTTCTGGGGCAGGCCACAATCGACGAAGAATCGCCGTTCATGATTCCAGCGGGCTCGTCCTTAAGCGCAGTGGCCGCCGATCTGGAAACTGCTGGCCATATATCTTCTGCTGACGGTTTCTTGCTTCGTGCGCGTCTGTTTGGCTCTTCTGATCCGATACAAGCTGGCGAGTTTTCGCTCAGCCCTGAAATGTCGCAGGGAGACATCCTGACAGCATTTCAGTCAGGCGATGTGATCCGCCGCTTTGTGACTATTCCAGAGGGCATGCCGTCTGTTTTGGTTTGGGAACGGCTGATGGCTGAGGACCTGTTGACTGGAGAAATTCCTGTCCCGCCTGAGGGTTCCATACTGCCAGACACTTATGCGTTTGAACGAGGACAAAACCGGGCGGAGCTCATTGAGCAGATGCAAGGCGCAATGGACCTGTTCCTGGCAGAGGCCTGGGCAGAACGCAGCGATACGATAGCGGTTGATACTATTCGCGAAGCGCTAATCCTTGCGGCGATTGTAGAAAAAGAAACTGGCACACCAGAGGAGCGGCGGACAGTCGCCGGTCTCTATTCAAACCGGCTCCGCACAGGCATGATGTTGCAGGCCGACCCAACGATTATCTATCCGATTACGCAGGGCAAGCCGCTTGGACGTCGCATTCGTCAATCTGAGATAGCCGCGGTGAATGGGTACAACACCTATACGATGCTGGGCCTGCCCACCGGACCAATCACCAATCCAGGAAAAGAAAGCATTGCAGCTGTTCTGAATCCAGAGGATCACGATTATGTCTTTATGGTCGCCGATGGCACCGGCGGACACGAATTTAACGCGACCTTAGAAGGCCACAATGAGGCGGTCGGCCGCTGGTTCCAAGTACGCCGAGATCGCGGCGAAATGGAGTAGGGCGCGCGAATTGGCTCGACCTTTCATTCTAACGGCCACGTTGCCGCCCGGCATTCAAAATTGGGCCGAAGACCTTCGCCAAACGCATTATCCCGCGCATCGCAATCACCTTCACGCGCATGTGACGATGTTCCACTCTTTCGCGCCTTCCTTGCTGGACGAATTGTGCGATTGGCTGCCTGTCCTAACGCGTGAATTTGCCTCGCCTCAGGCAGAAGTTTCAGGCCTTTTGGACCTCGAAACTGGCACCGCCATCGCGCTGCGCAGCGAGCAATTGTTGACGCTGCGCGACATGATCGCAGAACATTTTCATGGGAGTTTAACAGCGCAAGATTTGTATGAGCCGCGTCCTCACATCACTATTCAAAACAAGGTAACCAAGCGAGAGGCTCGTGCATTGCAAGCCGAACTTGAGGCAGAGGTAGCCGTCAAAAAGGCAAAAGGAATGTTTCCCTTCCCAAGCCTTGAACTCCATCTTTACCAAGATGGGCCCTGGGAGATGGTCAAACGAATGCCGTTTCGTGGACGGGTTCACTTGTAGCATAGCAATTTTCACGTAGAGAGGGTCGGGGGTCATTTGCGGGGCTGGGGGCAATTCGGCATGGACACAGTTACTGCGATTATTGGATTGGCGGCCGGGCTGTTGCTGATCGCATCTATGATCCCGCATCAGGTCCGGCACATCCGATTGATTGGCGTCGCGGCCGGACTGTTGGGAGCGGCCTACTTCGCTCTTGCCGATGGCGTCGGTGCAGGGCTGGCAATCGCTGCCGCTTATGTGTTGGTGAATATCGCGCGGATTGCCGAACTGCGCCGCCGCGCGCGCGCTGGAATGATGACACGCGAAGAACGCGAGTTGTTTGACCATGTGATGCAAATAGAAGAGCCCGCTCAGCAAAGCCGTCTCCGCGACCTCATGATCTGGGAAGATGTGAGCGTAGGAACTCAATTGATCGATCAGGGCGAGTTGGACCCGCCACTCATTTACATCGCAAGCGGCCGGGCCGAAATTGAGCGTGACTTGGCAATTGTAAGCGAGTGCGGAGCGGGTGAGTTCCTTGGCGAGATGAGCCATGTCTCAGGTGAGCGCGCAAGCGCGACAGTTACCGTGACACAAGAGATGCGCATGGCGCGCCTTGATCGTGATGCTCTTGGCCAATTGGCGTCTAGTTTGCCAGAGGTCGGTATGGCGCTCGATCGTGCGTTCAATCGCAGTCTCGCAGTCAAGGTATTGCGGATGAATGAAAGCTCACGTTAGATTGATAACGTCGCTTCTATCTGAAGTGACGGAGACGGCGTAAAACTTGGCTTGACCCTGATCGAACCGCGCCCTAAACGCGCCGCTCGCCAAAAGGTAAATCGCCTTTTGCGACAAATGCGATACCGCTGGGATATGACCCAGCAATTGCCCATTGGGGCGGAGTAGCTCAGCTGGTTAGAGCAGCGGAATCATAATCCGCGTGTCGGGGGTTCAAGTCCCTCCTCCGCTACCATTTATGTGAACAAAATCAGCGACTTAAAGGCGAGAAAAATTGCTATTGCAGAGTGGTTTACACTTTTCTGTAAACTGCGGCGTTATGTAGCAGACGCACCAATCCGTAGATGCTTGCGATCCTTGCTAGTGGCGGGCGTCATCGCTTGCGGGGCTTTAGGTGTAAAAGTCGTGGGGATGGCTTCGCATAGCCCCGAACTCAGCTACAGTTTCGCCATCTTCTCGAAAAGTCGTCAGCCACATGAGTTTCTGACCAAGCGAGAAATACAAAAAGCGAGTGCCAGTTTCATTGACCTCGCCAATTACCGCGTTGGTGTAAGTTATCTTTATATCGATACCGAGAGCCGGGATAATCTTTCGTTGCATCACCTCCACAAGGTCATGAATGCGAACGTATTGAGTGACGCCATGCTCAAGAGGGTCGCCAGGAAAGAGAGTGATTTGCTGATTTGGGTGAAACTCAATATCTTTCGGATATGGCTCGGGGTCCTCGTCGCCGATTATAAATGTCCGCACATTAACCCCTGTAACAACGGTAGGGGATTTACCGACATTGGTCATTTTCAGCTTGATCGCCGCGTTCAAGTTCCCGTCGGGCGCGCGTTTTATCGTTCGATGCTCAACGTCAAGTTTAACCCAAGCCCTTTGCTCGGCTCGCATAAGGCGGTTGCTTTCACCCATCTCAGCGGTGGCTTCGCCAGTATCCTCTACAGCTTGGCGCGTGAGGCTGACTTGTCGCCATATAAGAACGGTGCCGAACAAGGTGACGAACATCGTCCCCAGCGCCGCGACGGCCATCCAAAAGGCCCATACGGCCATACTCTCTTGGGCGGCGAGATCGCGCTCTTCTCGATCCTTGCCGCCATAGGAGGTTGGGTTCTGTATCGCTCTTTCTATTGGGTCGGGTATCAGCGCAATATCATCAAGGCTTTCGGTTTGACCTTGATAGGTTTCGGAGGCGCGCTCTTGTTCACTTATAGTGCGATATTGCTTGTGATCGGGGCCGTATAGGGAGCCAAAGTATGCGCCCACCGCCAAGGCAACAAATAATGCCGCTATGCCAGCAGCTAAAGCCGCAAGTCCGTAACCCCGATTGCTGTCAGACATTGAACAAGAAACACCGCTGTAAATTTACCCCAAATAATGTTGTCCCTTATAATTGTCTCGGAGTCCAATTGTGCCCCTAGAGAATTGCCAAATTCTTAGTTTACAGCGACCATCTAAGTCATTGATTAGTATGGGCAGTTTCGAGCACTAGTTTACTGCTATAACACTGAAAAGAAAGAGTATAATTGTGAATCATAATCCGCGTGTCGGGGGTTCAAGTCCCTCCTCCGCTACCAAGCATACCATTGAGCTCTTTTGATTATTTTTCAAATTGGTGAGCGATTGTGTAATTTGTCATGTTGCGTGATGTTGCACCCATTTCTACCTTTTTCGGGGTTTTCCGATCAATTCCGGCTGGTCCGTGCAACATATGTGCGACACGGAAACTAGACGCCTCTATTCGAGACTTTTAGACAATAGCTGACTGTCGGCTAACGTGAAGGGTTTCGGGCGTCGGTAGATTCGAGAAGAAAGACTTGATCGCCGCAGTTTCACAAGCGACCCGTTCCCAGATCGAGCCCAACTGGAAGATCATCTCTGCGAGCGCTGGAAGTAGTCCTGCATATTTTCCCAACGTTCGCGCAGAGCACCTATGCGGTCTCTTCGACGCTCTTGGGAGTGAACGTCTGACGAGGATTGCCGACGTATTTGCAAGCGGGCCCTACGAATTCCGATCAGGTTGGCCGGATTTGACGTTATGGACAAATAACTCAGTTCGCTTTGTGGAAGTGAAGGCGCCATCGGATAGTTTTCATGCTAGTCAGGCACGACTGATATCTAAACTGCTGCTGCCTCTTGGCTTTGACGTCGCATTGGCGGAAGTTCGAAAAAGCTCTTAAGCGCGCTCAAGTGCCGCAAGGGCTGACCGCTTACATCTCTTCGCAGGCGAGCAAGGTCATAGAGCTCTGCCAAACCAGATAACCCGGCCAATCACATCGACCCTTTCGCGGACCACATCATTCCATGTCGGACACGCGGGATTGTCGCTGAAAATTGTAATCTGCTTAGCGCCGGTCAATCGGCGGAGCCATTTTTCGTCAAAACCAAAACGGGTGTAGCTGGTCTCGTTCGACGCAACCGCGCCAAAGTCGGCGGAGGCGTCCACGTCTAGAACGGGAACTTCAATCATTCCATCCATCGGCGATTGAGCAGGGCCACCGAGCCTTTCTTCATCGACCCCAAAGAAGCTGGCAAGCGTCTTGCGATCCTCGAGATCGAGCACAAGAGGAGACTCGCGTTAAATGAATTGCTGGATATAACTTGGATTGCGCCCAAGCAGTCTAGAAACCGCCGCGAAGCCATAACCGCCACGGGTGATCAGCCGCTCGAGCTCCTCTCTGACATTTTCCATTTGGTTGGCCCTTCGGGATCGATCGTAGGATTTCTTCCTAGGCTCAGGACCTATTAAAGGGATTCCCAAGGCTGCGGCAATGTAATTCAATGGCGACGCTGAGGAGGCGTTAGCATGAGTGATCTGATTTGGTTGTCAAAGGCGCAGATGCGCAGGATTGAGCCGCATTTTCCGCTGTCGCATGGGGTGTCGCGTGTCGATGACCGCCGGATTATCAGCGGCATCATCTTCGTGATCAGGAAGGGTTGCGCTGGCGTGATGCGCCTGCCGAGTACGGGCCGCACAAGACGATCTACAACCGCTTCATCCGCTGGAGCCGGATGGGTGTGTTCAACAGGATCTTCGCGGCACTGGCGGCCCAGGGCGGTAAGCCGGATCAGTTGATGATCGATGCCACCCACCTCAAGGCGCTCCGCACGGCGGCCAGCCTGTTAAAAGGGGGGCTTTCCCCAGACGTATCGGACGCACCAAGGGCGGGTTGAACTCCAAGCTGCACGCCGTCTGCGATGGCCAAGGTCCACCATTAATCATGCTGCTCAGCGAAGGCCAGATAAGCGATTACACGGGCGCAGCCCTGATGATCGACGCCTTCCCCAAGGCCAACGCCCTGCTCGGTAAAAAAGGCTACGACGCCGACTGGTTCCGCGCTGCTTTGGCCGACCGGAACATCGACGCCTGCATCCCATCATAGGCCAATCGCAAAGTCCCCATCCTGCATGATGCAGCACTCTACCGCCAGCGCCACAAAGTCGAGAACATGTTCGGCAAACTCAAGGACTGGCGACGCATCCACACCCGCTACGACCGCTGCGCCCACACCTTCATGTCCGCCATCTGTATTGCTGCAACCATGATCTTCTGGATCAATCAATGAGCCCTGAGCCTAGGCTGAATTCTTATATCCCTCGGGCGCAAAGCCCGCGTTGTCGCCAAGTAGACGATCCAAAAGCGAGTGATTTAATTGGCTAGGGAACGGGCTTACAGGATTAAGAGCTGTCGGTCTCCGTTACGGTGCTGTGTGGCAGGAATGGTTAACCCAATTTGCACTAAATTCTGTGATAACGAGACATGGCAAAAACCCGGCTAACTTCAATCCCGCCCGTAGCAGGCCTTGCCAAAATGGTCTGTCTCGGCCTGTGGTTCATTCTGGCTCTGGCTCCAGACATGACTATACGTCTTGCGACCATCGAAGAAGTCACGGGCATAGCGGCCTATCTTGTGTTGCTCGGTTGGACGATTTTGGGGCTTTGGATCGCTGCCTGCACACCTTCTACTGTGGTCCGTTGGGCAGGGGCAGCGATCTTTGCTGCTAGCGCCTTTGCGTTCACCAGTTTTCGCCAAGTCACTGGCCAATTCCTGACATATGACGCGTTCATCAACATGCTCCAGTCGGGCGGATTCGTTGATGACGCTGTTGCCCAATATGGAGCTTCATTGGGCTGGTCGCTGGTGCTTTCGTTGTTGCTGCTTTTGGGTATTGGGCTGCGTCCCACTGTCCGCATTACCCTGCCTCAAATCCTCGCTCCTGTTCCCTATGTCGCGATCGCGTCTGTCACCGCCCTGCTGTTCATTCGCGGAGGGGATGGAGCGCGAGGCTTGCCTGCAAACTATCCAACCCTTGCCTATGCTGGTCTTTATGGGATCGAATCCGCTCTCACGCCCGAGAAAGCGCGTGAAAAAGTCGGCGTACCTCTATCGAACGAACCGGTCAAACATGTCGTTCTTGTGATCGACGAGAGTGTTTCTGGCCAATATCTGGATATTAATTCACCATCGGGTGTTAAGACCGGGTTGCTCCAGTCGAGGAGCGACGTCGAATTCTCGAACTTTGGCATCGTGCCGAGCATTACCAATTGCAGTGTTGGATCGAATCTGTCCCTGAGATTTGGCGGGAACCGTGAGAATTATCGCGATCGACTTGCGCGTGGGCCAAGTATTTGGGCCTATGCTAAAGCGGCCAGTCTACGCACCGTCTATATCGATGCTCAGCGAACCGGCGGCGCGCTCCATAACGGCATGGATGATGAAGAAACTCGGCTCATAGACAGCTTCATCCAGTTCGATGATAGCCCGGTTCTCACGCGTGATTTGCGGGTCGCAGACCAGATCGCTCGCGAAATCGCCAGGCCGGAGCCAAGCTTGATCATCGCGAATAAGATCGGCGCGCACTTCCCGGTTCACGATAAATTCCCTGACGAGTACATGGTCTATCGACCGGCTCTGCCGCGCGGGAGGTTTGCCGATGTCACCGATACGGGTAGCCGCGAGGGCTTCGACGGAAGTCAACGCAGCTGGCGCCTCTATCGCAATTCCTATCGCAACGCGCTTATATGGAATGTCGGAGTCTTCTTTGAACGCCTGCTGTCCACCGCCGACCTGTCTTCCAGCGTCGTGATCTATACCTCAGATCACGGTCAAAATTTGCACGAAGACGGAAACCCAGGCCTCTCGACGCATTGCAATTCCGATCCCATTGGTAGCGAAGGCGCGGTCCCTCTCGTTCTCATTTCCGGGGTGGGATTACACAATCCATCGGATGTGCGACCCGGACAAGGCAGCCACTACCGCATCTTTCCGAGCCTGCTCCACTTCATGGGTTATGACAGGCAGGGGGTACAGGCGCTTTATGGCCCCGACTTGTTCAACCCATCTGCTGAGCCGGACACATTCAATGCGCGTTTCAACGCCCGTCTAGGCCAGTTGCCACAGTGGCGCTCAATCAACGCTGGTGCGTTGTTCAACCCCGTCGCGCAAGACGCGGCAATGCAGGATTCCACAAATTCGCGAGCGCCAAAGCCGGGCAAATCTAAAGCGACCAGATAAGTACGCCGACGGCGGCCTTTACGCCGCGATCCAGACGGAGATCTTAAACTCGCCTATCAGTAAACAATTGCGAAGCGTCTGCTTCCACCTACCAATTATGGGCCTTCGTGTCGTTCCCAAACCGCAACAAAAGCTACCGTTCCGGTAACCGACTTCGGTCACGGCGTTGTGCTTACCAGTCATTTGCCGAACTGCGCTAGGGTTGGACAATGTTTCGCTGCTCCGCCTTTGCCTCAATCGCGCTGATCCTAGCATCATCAGTGCCCGCAAGCGCACAAGTCATCGTAGGCAATGCGACCGTGATCGATGGAGACACTATCGATATGACCGGGACGCGCATTCGGCTTGCTCACATTGATGCGCCGGAAGCGTAGCAGACTTGCAACAGGGAAGGTGTCGAGTGGGCCTGCGGTGCAGCCGCGACGGAAGCATTCAGCTCCATCTTGGACGGTCAATCTGTGTTTTGTTCTTTGATCGATACTTATATTCACGGCCGTCAGGTCGCGCACTTTCAGGGGCCAGTCTTCGCGCTCGGTCGGTATGGTTCGGCGCGTCTTAGCGATCACTTTGCACAACGCGCCATACGAGTATGGCGAGGCCGTCAAGATCGCGCAGCGCATGAATTATGGCGTATGGGCTTCGACATTAGAGATGCCAGCAAATTGGCGGGCGGCAAACCCGCAAGGGTCACCGCGCGTCTTTCAACCGCAGTCCCACTCTCAACTGACCCGGCCTGAGCCTCAGCAGGTTTACCGCAACAAATTTGGGTGCGCGATTAAAGGCAGCCGTAGCAGGAGCGGTGAGTGGATCTAGCATCTTCCAAGTCGCCCCTATTGCGAGCAGATGCGGCCAGAGCATTTGTTCTGCACCGAAAGTGAGGCGCAGGCCGCCGGTTATCGCAAATCAAAAGCATAAAGATTGCCCTGGGCTTGGAAGTGGGCCGATTGCGGGATGTCGGCTCGTGGGAATATCTAGGGAGAAACTGTCGTCCTTTTCCCAACCAAGCTTAGACATGTGCCATGATAAGGGCTGAATGCGATGTTCTAATTATGTTCGAATGTTCTTTTTTGCTAAACTCAGCACTTTATATGCCAAACCGTAAGGAATGGAGCTGAATTGAAATGAGCAAGACGACTGCACAGGTTTTAGCAACGGTAAACGCGCCTTATGGCGCGAACCATTCTGCTCATCAACTTACAGCGCTTATTGCTGATGACGTAAGCGCGAACGCATCCGGCGCCGGACCTACCCCTCACGCAACGAGGCCAGACAGGATGTGTTCGATTACACCGAGATGTTCGACGGCCCGAGACGAAAGCATGTAAGGAACAGGATGCTGTATCACGTCGAGTTCGAACGGCAGCAAAATATGAACACCGAGGGCGTCTAGGAAACTAAGGGCTCTTCAAATCGCGCTGACTAAAGAGGGAAAAGTTCTCAATAACAATTACCTATTGGAGAAATGCGTACCCCTCCTCCGCTATGAAACGTCTAAATCAGAATTACAAATGGTCTTACTGCCTTGAGTGCCAGTTTGCAGCAATCCAGTTGTAAATTTGGAAAAATGCGGGAGGTCGGTTTTTGCCCCGTCCGCATTGATCTAAGTGACGCTACTATTTTGATTTCATGCTGCCCGCATGGTTTTCCAGAGAACGACCTGTGCATTCTCAAAGTCATCTATAATTGGTGGTTCAAGCGTTGAGCTGACCAACGAAGGTGCCGATTTGATGTGCCGCCTTTCTTCCTGGTCAGATCGGCCTCCGTGGGCCAACCACCTTAGGCAAGAGAGCGCACAGGGTACTATCGAAGAAAAGTCGCCGACCACTAGCGTTTCAATCCGCATTGGAAGTCTGCTACGTGATTGGACCCGTTAGTATCTTGATCGGTAATCCAGTACATGAACCTCAACCATTCCCCCGAACTCGAGCAATTTCGGGCCGAGATCCGGCAATATTTTGAGACCGACTATCCAAAAGAAATTCTCGAAAAGGTCGCCCACGGGGCGAGCCTAACCACAGCGGAAGTTCGCAAAGCAGAGATGGCGCTGGGCGCCAAGGGCTGGTTGGCAAGTGCTTGGCCGCAGTCACATGGCGGCCCCGGCTGGTCGATCGAAGAACAATATATCTTTGATGAGGAACTGGAACGCGCTGGCGCACCGACTGTAACCCCGATGGGCGTCGTCTATGTTGGCCCTGTCGTCTATACTTTTGGCAACGATGAACAAAAAGCAGCTTGGTTGCCCGGCATAGCCGACGGATCGGTGGGCTGGGCTCAAGGATACAGCGAACCAGGCTCAGGTTCCGATTTGGCATCGCTTCAATTTTCTGCCGTGCGCGATGGCGATGAATACGTCCTCAACGGCACCAAGATTTGGACTTCGGCTGCCAACCATGCCGATTGGATATTTCTGCTAACGCGAACGTCAAAAGAGGCCAAAAAACAGCAGGGTATCACGTTTATTTGCGCAGAGCTCGACCAGCCCGGCGTTACAGTGAAGCCGATCATCTCGATCGATGGCAAATACCACCTCAGTCAGGTTGATTTTGCCGATGTCCGTGTGCCGGTTTTCAATCGTATTGGTGAAGAGGGCAAAGGGTGGACATACTCGCAGTATCTGCTGGGTAACGAGCGAACCTCTTACGCCCGGATCGGTGGCAAACGCACACAGCTTGCGAATATTCGAGCGATCGCTTCGCAGATTCCCACAGGCGGCAACCAGCGCCTGCTCGACGATAGCGCATTTGCTGCACGCTTGAGTGCCGCAGAAATGCGCGTGGACGCACTGGAAATCACAGTGCTGCGGGTGCTGTGCTCGGTGAAAGACGGTGGGTCTCCGGGCAAAGAGGCATCAATACTCAAAATCATGGCAACCGAAAGCGCGCAGGAGATTACGGGTCTGTTCTGTGTCGCGGCGGCCGAGCACGGGATGCGCAAATTTGAAGACAGCGTCAGTCCTGAATGGACCGAAGGTTCCGCATTCGCTGCGCCGGGTATTGCCACATATCTGGGGGCTAGGGCCCAAAGCATTTATGGCGGAACGAACGAAATTCAGCGCAATATCATCGCCAAGCACGTCTTGGAGCTTTGATACGAACGAATGACCGATTGCCCTGATCCATGAGAGCGCATAGCGTAGGCGCGAGAGGGACAGGGTATGATCAAGAAGTTTTTGGCAATTTGCGCGGTTGCTTCGCTGACTGCAATCGGAGTTGTGGAGGCTCGGTCAGATAGCGGTAACACAGCGGTGCTGACTTACCCGGATGTAACCATCTACGAGGCAGAAACCATCATCACGATGGAGCCTGGCTTTCCCGAAGCAAAGTATGTTGCGACGTCCGAAGGCGTGATCTTGGGCGTTGCGGAAGAAATTGATGACCTGTCGGCGTGGACGCGCGGGCGAGAGGTCACGGTCAATCGGACCTTTGCCGACCGCGTGATCATGCCTGGCTTTGTCGAGCCGCATATTCACCCAATGCAGACGGTCATGATGCTGCCTATACCCTTTATCAGCCCAGAGAGTTGGGAGCTGCCTGGTAAGTCATATCCAGCGATCACTGGCAAAGAGGAATATGAGGCCCGTCTTCGCGAGGTGTTGGCCGAAAGCGACGAAGAGCTGTTTCTGACATGGGGGCATCATCGGCTGTTCCATGGTGACATGACACGGGCTCAACTTGACGAAATTGCGCCAGACCGTGCGGTTGTCATTTGGCAACGCAGCTTTCACGAGATCATTGCGAATACCAAAGCGTTGGAATTGCTTGGCATCGGATCGCGTGATGCTTTCAATGCGGAATTTGATAAGCCCGAAATTGATCCAACCCATGCCGAATTTGACACTGGCATCATCCACGAAACGGCCTTGTTCAACGGCATCGAAAAATTGCGACCATACTTGTTCTCCCCGCAGAAGGTTTCGCAGGGACTGTTAGAGATGCGCCAGATGATGCTGGAAAACGGGGTCACTACCAGCGCTGATTTGGCGTTTGGCGGATTTGGCGGCGTCGAGGTTGAGGCGCCATTGTTTAAGAGCCTCTATGATCTTCCAACAACGCCCTCGCGCATTTTGGCAATTCCCGTCGCGCCGCTCGTAACGGGCGATCCCAATGAATGGCTGACGCAGGTTCAGGCAGAATATGGATCGGACAAGTTCTTCTTTTCCAACCGGGTAAAGCTCTTCGCTGATGGCGCGTTCTTTGCACAATATATGCAAATGAACCCGCCAGGTTACAGCGATGGGCATGAAGGGAAATGGATCACTGAGCCTGACGAATTGGAGCGGCAAGCTCGGCGGTTTTGGGATGCCGGATGGAGCATGCACACCCATGTGAATGGAGATAAGGGTCTGGACGTAGTTCTTGGCATAGCAGAGCGATTGGCCATGCGCGGCGGACAGGACTTGGTGTTAGAGCACCTTGGCTATTCAACCGAAGCCCAAAACCGCAGGCTTGCGCGACTTGGTATGATGGTTTCGGCGCAGCCTAATTACATTCGAGTATTGGGCGATGCCTATTCTGAAAGCGGCCTTGGGCCTGATCGTGCGTCACAGATGAGCCGGCTTGGCTCTCTTGAACGCAAGGCTGTGCCGTTAGGGCTTCACAGTGATTTCAATATGGCGCCGATCGATCCACTGTATTTGGCGTGGGTTGCCAGCAACCGCGTCACTTTGAATGGCAACGTTAAGGCCCGTGCGGAGCGGTTAAGTCTCGACAAAGCCTTGCGGGCGATCACGATCGAAGCAGCTCAAGTGATTGGAATGGATGATCAAGTGGGCAGCATTGCGTCAGGGAAACGTGCCGACTTTGTTGTTCTTGACCGTGATCCGCGGATTGGCGGCGCGTCTGAATTGCGCGAAGTTGGTGTCGTTGGCGTCGTATTCGAGGGCAGCTGGTTCCCGGTGAATGAAATGACTAGCCAATAACTGCAATCAAAAGTCGCCGTTCACAGCGCTCAACTTGGCGCAAAGCTCATCCCATAGGTGGAACTTCCCTGTCTTCAGGTCTCCGCCGCTTTAGATCAGCTTTGCGTGAATGGGTCTTTTGGCTTGCCTGACTTCTTGTGTGAGCCTGGCTTGCCGCGGTCTTTGCGTTCTGATTTCGCCCCGAACTTGCCGCCAGGCTTCTTCTTGAAAGGCTTTCCACCAGGTTTTCCGTCGCGATTGCCATCCGGTTTGCCGCCTTTCCATGCAGCCGGTTTACGATCCGACCTGTTTTCAGATGGAGCGTCAGAATTTCGATCTAATTTGCCTGCAAACCTGCCGGCATTACCTCCGGGTTTCTTGCCATTGCTACCGCGCGAAGAATGCACTTTGACACCATGCGGTCTTGGCCGGCCGCTATGATCTGAGCGACCCTTGCGGTTCTGACGGGCGGCAACTCGCGGGCCATCGGCAGACACTTCAAAACGAATGGTCTCTTCTTCGCCTTCGGTTCCGGCGGTGCGCTGTGTTGCTTCTGCGAACTTGTCAGAGAGTGTGCGCGGAATTTGGAAATACGTTTCGTTGGGACCGATGCGGATCGCGCCAATTTCATTGCGGGTCACGTGACCGCGCCGGCATAACAAGGGGAGAATCCAGCGAGGATCGGCGTTTTGCTGGCGCCCGATATCCATACGGAACCACACGGTGTCTTCAAAACCAGGGCGATGCTGTTCCTTTTGCGCGGCGCGGCGTGCCTCCGGCGTATTCGGCATCAAGTCTTCTGGGGCTGGCATTTTGGAACGATGTGCATGGACCAACATCGCCGCCAGTTCCGCGGGGCTTTTGTGCTCCATCAATTTTGCAGCAAGATCGCGGTCGCCATCGGTGACTTCAACTGGCTCCATCAACGTCTTTAACAGGCGCTCGCGATCCTGAGCCATAATCGCTTCCCGATCCGGCGCGTCCGTCCACAACGCTTTGATACTGGCGCGGCGCAGCATCGCTTCAACTCGCTTGCGGCGCGGGAATGGCACAATCAAAACCGCTGTACCCTTTTTCCCGGCACGGCCCGTCCGTCCCGAACGGTGCTGCAAAGTCTCTGCGTCGCGCGGAATTTCGACGTGAACCACAAGGCTAAGAGAGGGTAGGTCGATCCCGCGCGCTGCCACGTCGGTGGCTACACAAACTCGGGCCCTGCGATCGCGCAGCGCCTGTAGCGCTTGGTTACGCTCTTGCTGTGAGTGTTCGCCGGACAGCGCGACGACGCTAAAACCACGTTCCTGCAAGGTCGCATGAAGGCGGCGGACGCTGTCGCGTGTTGCGCAAAATAGGATTGCGGTTTCGGCCTCATGAAAACGCAAGAGGTTGACGACCGCATTCTCTACTTCTGGTGGAGATACGGTCACCGCTTGATAGGTGATGTCTTCGTGGCTGCGGCCCTTATCGACTGTTGCAATGCGCAGCGCATTGTTTTGATACCGCTGAGCCAATGCCTCAATCGGACGCGGCATTGTAGCGGAGAACAGGAGTGTGCGCCGCTCGTCCGGCGCAGCATCCAAAATAGCCTCCAATTCGTCACGAAAGCCCATGTCGAGCATTTCGTCGGCCTCGTCGAGCACGACTGCGGATAGTGCCGACAGATCAAGTGCGCCGCGTTCCAAATGATCGCGCAAACGGCCCGGTGTGCCAACGACGATTGTCGCGCCCGAACGCAGAACTTTGCGTTCTTGCGAAGGGTTCATTCCGCCGACGCAGGTCGCGACGCGAGCTCCCGTTTCGCCGTAGAGCCAAGCCAATTCGCGGCTGACCTGAAGCGCCAATTCGCGTGTTGGAGCAATGACGAGGGCAAGGGGAGCATTGGCAACCCTTACGGTGCCTTCATCGCTCAGCATTTCGGCCGACATCGCTAGGCCAAATGCGACTGTTTTGCCTGAACCTGTTTGGGCAGAGACGATCAAGTCTCGGCCCAAGGCTTCCGGTTCAAGAACAGCTGCTTGAACATCGGTGGGTTCGGAATATTCGCGCTGTGCCAAGGCATCGCGAAGGCGAGAAGGGAGGTCTGCGAAAGTCATAGGACGCTTTCAATAAAGATGCGGCCGCGCGGGTCTGGGCGGCACGAGAAACGGGGTATTGCCAGAAGGGCTCGCCGACCTTTGCGATTTTCCCGCAAAAGTCTGGCACAAGAATTTTTCGTTTATGGGCTTTCAATTCGCCCAAGGGAGCACCGCTCCACTTTCACGCGCGCCACTAGCTTACTTGTACCACCGCGTGCAATGATAATCCGCGTTTGAACTCTTCACTATGATTAAAGCACCTTGCCCAGCAGCGTATTGTTGGGCAGCACAATGGCAGCAATTTGGAGCCAAACGCCATGCAACAAGCTGAAGACTTCCGCGCAGTCTGCGATCAATTGAATGATCTGCTCAGTGGATTGAGTGACAACGATTTCGCGCGCGACACTGCATTTAAGGGGTGGAGCATCGATGAGATATTGCGCCACCTGCATGTGTGGAACATTGCGGCTCTCACATCATTGCAGGACCCGGATGGTTTCACAGAATTTATGAAGTCTGCCGGGGCGTCGCGCGGGCTGAATTTTCGTGATTTTGAACGAGACCAGGCGGCGGGGCTAGGCGGGATTGAACTGCTAAAAGCGTGGCGTGCGTTCTATCACAAGCTCGCTGATGTGTTCGCCCAAACAGATCCAAAACAGCGCGTTGCATGGGCGGGACCGAGCATGAGCGCTCGTTCCTCGATAAGTGCACGGTTGATGGAAACATGGTCGCACGCGCAGGCCATCTATGACGAGCTTGGGCAAGACCGTCCGCCAACCGATGCTGTTTCTAACATCGTTGTTATGGGTCTGAATACCTATGGATGGACGTTCATCAACCGCGGAGAAGATGTGCCTCAGTGTCCGTCGTCAGAACATTTGGCGCAGACTGAGTGTCGATCGTTTGGAGGATCGGCCTCGTCTATTGGTTACAGTTTAGGCGGCTAGCTTGCGGTGTTGCAAGCGCCGATGTTCGATCGTCTTTCG